>JAAUXU010026947.1_pt1 | contig 130548 bp, 144 predicted proteins | sample 7278151 | NCBI WGS metagenome assembly JAAUXU01 (sample SAMN14350113, study PRJNA611818) | marine sediment metagenome | isolation source: surface marine sediment (1.8m) | place: French Polynesia: Moorea | collected 2018-08 | reverse complement strand
GCACAAATGTACATCCGTAACCTTGGGGGGGGGGGGGGACCGCACAGTGGTCATTCCATATAGGCACTATGGTCGCCAGCAGCCCGATTGTGTTCTTATCGAAGACTTTTGACAGCATACCATGAACACGTGCGTCGGGCAGCAAGCTAAGGTTGCCAAGAACGGGATAGAAGTCACCATTGGGGGTCACTGAGATTCACCTTATTTGTTGACCTTTGCTCCGCATCGAATTGTACACACCGTAATGGGATTCTTGGTACAGTCGTAACTGTTTCTTACCTTTGGTGTCAGCTCGGTCCCATTTCTGTGCTGATGCCCTGTCCAAGTGTAAAATCTGATGTGCAACCCCTGTAACGTGAGCATCAAACTACCGAGTTCGCCGTGAGCTCTCACTTCCAATCCTAACCAGTACTCTTGAAACTTGGCCACTTTGGCCCGGTTCAAGTTGGGCTGAGTGGTTGAGCCCATGGGCAGGGCTGCACTTCTCGTCTCAGCGCATTTTTAGCAATTTATTGTCAAGACTCCAGTCGTTTTTTTCATTAAAAAGTTTGTTTTTCTTCCTTTGTCAATGGGAGAAACCAGGGCTTTTGGTGGGGCCATGGCAGCTTTTCAAAATTTTCCATTAAAATGCCCGTGACAACACCACAAATGGGAGTCGCACCAAAAACTGTAATGTGAGGCACACAGTGTATACAGGGTGGGGATGGGTAAATGCAACTCTGGGAGGCAGTTGTAAACAAAGCGAAAGTTGCATGCAACCTTCCCCATCCTCTCTGTGTGGGCATTTTACAACTTTTAGCCATCTAGATGAGTTTGTGCAACAGATTTGGCTGCCTCTAGACACATACAGTATGAGTCAACATTAGAGCCACACAGAAAATGAGGTCTGGGGACTCCCCATGGGAGAAACTGGTTGAGGCAAGAAATGCAGCTGAATTTCCACTCCCACCTGACACCTAGAACAACCGGATTGGCTGTGTTTCAAATGAGTTAAACCTGGTCAAAGTCAAATAAGCTCACAGCTGTTTGAAATGCTGGCCCCCTCCTCGTTCTTGACGACGTTCTGGCACGAAGTGTGTCCGGATCGGACGACAGTCCTGTAGATGACCATTCTTGCTGTCATCAGCGTGTGGGGCGGCAGGGTGGCCTTGACACTGACACCGAAGTCAAGATGACGGACGTTACCGACCCTGCCAAGCCATATCCGTATAATATATGGTCTCTTTGTTGCGCAGCTGCGCTGGCCCCACCGGCGTGCAAAAGTACCATTGGTCCAGTGCTGCCCCTGGTGGTTCTGATTTTGACTCCGGGACCACGTCCGGTCTCTGGTGACTTTGACTACGTCGAGGAAGGAACCAACGTGGACTTGTCTCAATCTCAGGAGCTCTTGAAGCCATTTCCTTTAAATTGCCTATGAATGCGTCGCGCAGTTTTTGTTCGCTCGCTCTCTCTGCCTCTGTGTGTCAGTATTTAAGCACTCCAGTCACGTCAGGTGTGTGTTAACTTCTTAAATTCCTCCGATATATTGGAGAGAGCCTCAGTACCTTCTTAGAAGGACTCTGCTCTTTATCTGCCCTTTCCTGCTGCAGCAACGAGGGGAACTGCGAAATTGATTTCCGGCCAAGTTCTTTGTGTTGATGGTCATTGACGAAACGTCTACTTTTGTCTTCTGGGCCTTTAACTGGGCCTGCTGCTGGGCCCCAAAGATGGGGGAGGGGGGATCAAAGTTGAGCGTCATCTTGCAACAATCATGGGCAGTTTGAAGCTCAGTTATTGTCTCCAGACAAATTCAGGACGCGTGAAAAGGGGGAAAAAACGACCCGCCAGTGTGACAATGACTTATGACAACACGCATAAAGATCAAGTTTTTTTCCCTGCTGGGAGACGAGTTTTTCTTCCCAATATCACGCCATCTTTTCGCGAAAACGAGAATTGGCAATCCGGCTTTTTTTTCTTCCCCTGAAAATTTGACCTCCACAATAAACTTCATCTAGGGCGATGGAAGACAAAAATTGTGTCTCGTCGTGTCAGTCAATTTCACGCTGCCCTCGCCGATCGCCGAGGCCTTCGAGGTGCCAGAATTGCCATAAGATTCAATCTCAGACGAACTCGGGTGAAAGAGAGAAAGAACGGGAAGGTGAGAGATGTCATGGGAACCCTGGACGAGCGCGCTCTCGCGCTCTCGCGCTCGCTCTGAAATCTCTGCAGGCCGCTCTTCAGCCCCTTGGGGAGAGAGAGAGAAGAGGGAAAAGCTGTCAGTGCATTTCCCGAACTCGTCAGAGAAAGGACGAAAGATTTTCCAGGTGCTCTCAAAGCTCAGTGGTCCAGATTTCGGTTAGGAGTGTCTGCAACACGGTATAGATAAGGCGTGCATCTACAGGGTGCGTCAAGAGCAACTTCTGGCCCTCCACAGGGCGGCCAAAGTTCCAGAGGGGAGGATTTGTTACCCTTGAGTGAAAGGTTCAACTTTTTCTTTCCAACTTTCCAACTTCTTCGTCACGATCAACTTGTGAGGGCACCCTCGAAAGCTTCCCCCTCCTGCCTCACAGCAAAGCTTTACTTACAAATAGTTGGAGTTGATCTTGACGCGCGTTTGTGCAACGGCCTCTTGGTCAGGCGGAACGGAAAAGAAGTCGTTGGCTTTCACCTGGGTTAAGTGACATTGTCAATCGGTCATTGCCAAGATTGCCTTCTGCTGCAACAAGTCCATCCTGATCGAATACTCATCGAGCCTCAGCGTCATGACCACGCACCTGGCTAATTGGGGCAAGATGAGCTTCCACAAGAAGTCCAAGGCACCGCCGTCGCCTTCGGCCGCCGGCGTCTTGAAGGCCAAACCCGGCGGCGCCGCCCGAGAAGCGACTGCCGCGGCTGCGGCCACCGCAGAGGCGGCCGGCAGCCGCTCGCCGAGTCTCAACAGGCGCGGCAGCACTCAGTCTGGTCTCGAGGGCAAAGCGGCCGCCGCCGCGGCGGCTGCGGCTGCTGCGGCGGCTGGCGGCTTGTCCCAAGAGGCTGTCGATCAAGGTGAGGCAGAGGGTAAAGGAAGCTTCCTGGATAAAAGGTGGCGCAATTTCTCACCTTTCAGCCCGACAAACAGCTTTCTAAAGCATTTAGGATGTTGTTTACCCTTTCCTTTACTTTGGTCTCGTTGGTTTCCTCAGAACTCTATTACAGTTCTTTATTTAGACAGTGCGTGTGAGGAATAGAAAGGGCTTCATTTTTGTCAGCTTCTGTGTAAGTCCTGCATGGCTCATACGTACACACACGTGCTGGGCTTGCCTCAGTGGCCGTGAAACTAAGACGGCGCCCCCATGATCGAGGGATTGATAGTCTGGAGCGAGCTTAAGTTGGAGGGGGCGAACCACAGCATTTTTCTTTTTTAGGTTGGAGGTAGAAGATGCGCTTTGTACTCGATTAAGCGCAACTCGTCCTGCGCGAGTTTTGTTCTTTATTTTATTTTTGAGGCCCAGATTTTTCAGTTTTTGGGTGTTTCTTTTTATCTTGATTCGAGACTTGATACGGAGACTTTGGGGAACCCGCTCGAAAACTCCTCTCCTTTACGACTCCGCGTAAAAAGTCTCGCATCCGCCGTTTCAAGGAGCTTCTTCAGGGGTGGAAGAGAAAGAAAGGGTTAAAGATGCGTGGAGAAAGAGAGAGGAGAAGCCTTGAAACACGAGTGCGTCTTCCCAGAAGTGCATTCGGTGCACTTAATCACTAAAAAAAAAAAAAGAAAAAAAGGCCCCTGAGAGGGAGGCAGGAGTAAAAATCCCCTCCTTATCTGTTGACACAGATCTAGTTCGGCGCGCCCGGGAGAGCACGCGTGCCCGCGCGACCTTGGACCCGGAGGAGAAGGAGGCGAAGGACACCTTTGTGCGGCTGTACCCTTGAGTGGAGCCCGCGTCTCCCCCGTCCTTCCCGCTCATGTGGGTCTCTGCGTGTTTCGACCCTTTCGTGATCGCTTCCGGCTGGCGGATTTCCGTCAAAAAAATAGCGTTGCAGAGTTTTTAATTAGGCCTCCTTTGTCCGGGGTGTTTGGAGAGCGGAGGTGAGGAAAACACAGGTGCGACTGTGCAGAAAAGGTCGCGATGAATCATTCACAGCTGTTGTCAGCCTCTGTAGTAAGAACGCAATATCGTAAAAATGAGGTAGTATTTGGAGTTCCTGCATAACACATGCAGGAAAGTAAGTACGTATATGTTACTGCAGATAAATCAATATTCCGCGTCGTGGGCATCGTGGGCCTGACAGGCAGGCAGGCAGGCAGGCAGGCAGGCAAGCAAGCAGGCAGGCAAGCAAGCAAGCAGCCGGGCGGGCGGGTGGGTGGGCAGGCAGACAGGCCTAGCTCGGTTTGCACGGCCACCGTCATCTATCTCTTACGTAAGCAAAGGGGGGGGGGAGAGGGAGGGAATGGGAGGTCCTGGTATCATGAGATGGTAAAGCAAAGGGTTACGGGAAAAGCTGCCGCATGAGGCTGCAACTGTATCTGGGCTTCCTTCCGACTCATGCTCATGTTGCTGTGCTACCCGATCCTTTCCGTTGGCTGAAATGAACCCATCTTAAAGAGTATATTAATATTTCTCTGCGTTTTAGCGGATGTTGCACATGTGACGAATTCGTGTCAGCGATCGAGTAAAATGTGGAGTCCAAAGACGCAGGTGTGCAATATTTCGGTTCCGATCAACGCACTCTAGCATGCCTCAGAATGTGTACTTCTGCAACAAGAACAACGTGGGCAATGAGTAGAGACTTTTAACGTCGCTGATTTCACTGAAGAAATCAATGCATTGGATGTAGTTGATCTTTGAAAACTCGACACGACGCTGATCTGGGACATCTTTCCAAGGTCTTCTTGCAGTCAGTTAATGCATCTTGCAGTCGTTGAAAACATAAGTCTGCAGTCATAACTTGACGCAAACTTTCTTGAGTGATTTACTTAACAAAGTCCTCGCTTTTAAGTGCTGCCTGTGATGAGCAAGTCCTGTTCTGTGCTGTCCACATTGACATTCTCTTTCCATTGATGTAAATATGACTCCACAACATGCTTGTATGATAACGTTATGAGTCACTTTTGTAGAGGAACCTAAAAATATCCGTACATAACCTGGTCCTGGTATATTTCGGCAATAAAAATGCAAATCGAAGTTCTAAATATGGTCGTGTTTAGTACTCAGACTTGAAATTGTATGGGGAAAAAAGTTTCTTCGTTTAAAAGAAAAATACAAAAATACTCTATTTGTTTCAATATTTGCTGAAACTGACGAAAAAATTCCTACATGAAAAGTTGCGGAACTTTTTGACTAGAGATGCGTCTCTTCACGTCATCATATTACTTATATTAAGAGGTGAAGTCACTCTTGTAGTAATCTTCCTGGAGGAATATGTCAAACATTGCCAGTGACGGTGAAGCGTGCGCAAAAAACCCTATTTGCACGAAGGGCGCAGCTGTGGTCTTGACGCAGGACGGGCCTCTTCTGGCTGACGTGCCTTGTAAGGCCTTTTTAAGGCCTCGGCGTCAGAAGTTCGGTGAATGGACAATAGTGGCGAGAGATGCAAGTAGAGTGCAGTCAAATCAACACTGCCTTCCTTTTTTGTGGCTGTTGGCACCTTCCCCTAGCCCATTGAGTTGACTTTCTCTTCTGGAGCTGAGCTTGGACAGTGGTTTCATCACGAGGACCGTGACGAACTTGACAAAGGTGTCTTCTTGCTGGAAAGTCAAGTAACACTCGTCAAAGTTTTCTTGCCATCTCCAGTTCCGACCTCTTATGAGTGCATGGGGAATCAAGAGTGAAAACGGCACCAACTGCTCAATGGGAAGGACCAATCTCTTACTCTCACTGGTGTAAGGCTGCGATACTCGAGTATCGACACCTTTTCGAGCATCGAATGCATAGAAAAGTGTCGGCGAAATTGGCTCTTTTCTGCAATACAATGCGACGGCCGAAACCGTTGCAAACACGTTGGCACTGCCGAGTTTGCTAACCTACACAACCCCACCCCCCCCACCCAAAAAAAACCGCCAGAACATGCCAAAAGTAACGATACTTAGCATTGAGGACGGCAGCTTAAGTTGGCTTCTCAAACTGTTAGGCTGTTGGGTAGTTTCTGACTAACATAAGCCAGTTGAAAAATTAAACTTGCTTGTATCGAATTTTTCCAGTTGTTCAGTCTATTCTCAATTAAACGATGTTTACTCGATTTTTGTGTTTTCAAAACAGGTCTCGATTTAACGATATTCTCAGTTTACCGATAATGTTTTGGTGACGGACCATATCATTAAATCGAGAATCCACTCTGGTATGGCCCCTATATGATACCCGCTACTTTTGAGTGGTGACACTGTCTAGTATCGGATGATATCGCGCAAATGTCGCTGCGTCATGCGGTCTTACTCCGCCGGGGGAGAGGGGAACGCAGCTTTGGCGGGGTCCGTGGGCTTCACCTTGTTCCCCGCTGTCGTCGTCTTGTCGGCTGAGCCTTCGTCGGTCTCCTCCAAAGCTCAAACTGTGAGCATGGAGCTTCAAGTCGCATCTTGCTTGAAGCAGTTCGTCTTCTTACCCACCAAGGCCTACTTGCCTCTCACGAGTCCGCATTGATCAGGCCTCGCAGCGGCTTCAGCCGGCATCCAGGAACCCCCTTTCTGGGCCTTATTGCTTTGATGTGAGACAACAGATGCTAGTCTGATTTTTCAAGGGTGCAGCCTTGGTGTAACCGTTGATCCTCAGCTGTAGCTCGGTGGTGCTTGACCGATCCCGGACCAGGATCCACGACCCCCAATGTTGTGCAGGATATCTGACGGCTCTTTTTGTCTGCTTTGCAGACTGCACTGACACAAAGTCTGCGGCACCGTAGAATTGTTTACCAAGACATAAATTATTCACGAGCATGACTTTCCTGCCCTCCTACGCGGAGCTGCTGGTCAGCAGCCTCTTTTTTTTTCCCCTCTGCGAATCTCCATAGCTTGAACGTGCTCGAGTTAACGAGATTTTTTCCCCCACTCACCCCTCCCGCTTGGGATAAAAGGCCTAGGTCGAGCAAGGCCAACCAAGGCCACGCGAAGGGGGGGGGGGCTTCCTGGCCTTCTTCCCCCCCCTCCCGTTATTGATTCGGCAAACACGTAACGACAATCGCAAAGTGTGGGGAGACGAGGGAAAAAAAATAGGCCGCTCGCTCCATTAGTGCGGACTCAGCCGATGGCCAGAAAGAAAAAGAAATTTGGCACCAAAACTTCCCTGGGACTTTCGAGCGAAGCGCCTTTTTTTTCACACTCACCAGAAGCCCCTATTTTTGGAAAGCTTTTGCCCATGTTCGTGCTGGCAAAAAAGGGGGTCCTTGGTCATCCGTATAATCAAGGCGAAATAGGCCTACAGATTATGGGGCTACGTGCGAGGCCTAGCTAGGCCTGCTTTTTCGCGCAGATTCGACGGCTCGAAATCCAGGAGAGGCGTATGTTGCAAGCTTATTGCCAATTACTTCATTCTTCTGCTTGTTCAAGTGCAAAAAAAAGGGACTTTTTGCCCCCTCTGAAGGCCTTCATCCACTTTTAGCGGCTGCAAAAAAAAAAAAAATAGGAGATCGTACGAGCGACTTCTCAGATCCCCCGGATTTTCCAGTCACTTTGGAAAAGAAGCCTTGACCAAGAGGAGAAAGAGCCTTGGGAAAGTTTTGAGTAGTAAGGAAAGTTGGGCAATAAAGCTGGAGATAAAAGTGCCCTGGTGGGGGAGGAAGTCCAACTTTTCTGTCCCTGCGCGCGTGTGGCTACAACTTACGCTTTGCACACATACGCACGTTCAGGTTCGGTGGGCGGAGAGAACATGACTTTCATCAGGGCCTTATTTATCAGGCCTATGAGGCTTTTGTTTACTGATCGTGACTTCTTCTTCGTCCATGACCTCTCTAGCTCTGCTTTGCATGCTGATGTGACTGGACTTGGACTCTCTCAGCTGTAAGAGATGTATTGTGAGGCCTCCACTTCGTCTTCTCCTCCTCCTGAGGCTGCTTCCAGTGGTAGAGACAAAAAGATAGATAGATAGTCTGAGACTGCGGCCTCTGCAGCAGGAAGAGTGATTGAAAACGAAGCTGAAAGGGGGAGACTGAAATGAGCGGGAGGCTGACATGGCCTCGACCATGCAAACGAACGAGGCTGATGGAGCCTTGACCGTCTGAACAAATGAGGCTCGTGGAGCCTTGACTGACCATGCCAATGAACGAGGCTGCTGGAGCCTTGACCATGCAAACGAATGAGGATGCTGGAGCCTTGACCATGCAAATGCACAAGGCTGAGATAGCCTTGACCATGCCAACGAACGAGGCTGCTGGAGCCATGGCCATGTGAATGAACGAGGCTGCTGGAGCCATGGCCATACCAATGAACGAGGCTGCTGGAGCCTTGACCATGCAAATGTACGAGGCTGAGATAGCCTTGACCATGCAAATGAATGAGGCTGACAGTCTCGACCATGCAAATGAATGAGGCTGACAGTCTCGACCATGCAAATGAACGAGGCTGAGATGGCCTCGACCATGCAAATGAACGAGGCCGGAGAGCAGCATCACTCTGCCTGCCTCCAAGAGTAGGGGAAGAAATCCCGGCAAATTCCCTACGATCTCTGACTTCATTGGCATTCCCAATTGGAGGGGGGAGGGAAGAAGGGGTAAGTGGAGCAGAAGTGGAGCATTTCTTTTCTCTAGAGGGGGGGTTCAAGGTCGACCACCCACAGGGTGTCTCCACCAGGCTTTTCTCTCTACGTGTCTTTACTCCTTGTGCTTTCAGGTAAGCTTTTTCTCGCACACACCCAGAAATCGACCAATATCCGGCAAGGGAAATATGAAAAATTCTGTGGACATCGAAACTCCATCAAACACAGATGGCAGCCCAAGATTTTCTTTTACTCCTGCTGTCATGTGGGCTTTCTTCAGCCTGAATCACGCGGCTTCCACGTCTTTTAAGGGCTAAAAGGCTGACGCTCGTCATGTTGAGGTATCCGCGTGTGTCCGCGCTCTCCCAATCGAAGGAGATCTTCTTCTTCCCCGTCGAACTTCGCGGATTTGTGTGGTTTTTGTGCCTTTATCCGGGCGGGACCGAGCCGAGGCCTCTTGGTGTCATTTTTCACGACTTTAAGAGGAAGGAAAAGAATCGTGGGAGCAAAAAACGCTCTTTTTCGGCCTTTGACATCGGTTACAAACGATTTTTGCACCCATCCTCGGTGGCGAACGTGGCAGAGAGAGAGGAAGAGGAGAAGATCCTTCAGGACCGTCTAGACCGTGACCTCCGTCGGCCCCAAGGACAAAGACATGTGGCGCAGGCGGACAGACAGACAGACAGACAGACAGACAGACAGACGGACAAACACAGCAGTGGAAGCGTATTGAGGCGGACGTTCTGCCCACTTCGCCCCCCCCCCTCCTGACAGTGAGTGAGAGTGGGCAGAAATATGGGTCGACGAGAATCGCTGCTCTTTCAACGTGCCCAAAATCTCTCTCTCGAGCGCGCCAACATTTTCACTTTTATTTTGCTGGCATTTGAGAGTTCTCTCTTTTCCCTCCTTGCATTTGAGCCACTCGTCCGATATTGACTGAAGCTTTGTTTGAAAACGCCAAATTGTCTAGCTTCATTCAGTGTAAGATTGTGGGATACTCGAGTATCCGATCGAGTCTCGACCCAGCTCCAAGTGTCGAGTATCGTATCGCCGAAGAAAGTGCCGGCGATACTCACAGAACGATACTCCTCTCCCATCTCCTTTCTTAGGTATTCCTCTTCCAGTGCAACTCAAGTTTTGAGCAGTTGGCCTACCTACACAAACTTTGCAAAGTAATCCTGAAACACACTGTGGTTAATTTGTCTGGAAGAGTGAGAGGGTCTTCGTTCTTGTATCCTAGTATCGCCTCCAGACGATACTTCTGGACGCCGATACTACACGATGATACTTGGGGAGAAAATGTCGAGTATCAGCGAAACGATACCTGTTTCAACATCACACAGTCTTACTGCAGTGCGCAACTCGTCCGTCTCTTCGCATTCGGTCGTACAACAATGCAGAAGTGTCTTGTCTTCCCCTCCTTTCCCGGACAGATGTCTGATTCATTCTGTTCCCGGATTTTGGGATGGCGGCGACCGATTATTTTTTTTTTTTTTTATCCCTGGAAATAGTTCGTTCTCCCGCTCCACCAGACACACAAATGGGCTTCGGAGGCAATAAATTTGATGACCGCTCTCGCTTTGCCTGGGAGAGCAACGAAGGCGCTTGAAAGCGGCCTTCACGGGCGTCTCTTCCTGGTAAAGAGAGATCTTTCGGGGAGAAACAGTAGAAATCCCGGATGTGAGCTCAAGAAGTGAGAGAAAGGGTTAAAAAAAAATGGGTTTTGGCGCTCGACGACTTTTCCGCTATCATTCTGCTTTCATCACGTGCATCTTCTGGCCGTCGCTGACCGGTGCAGCAAATTCGCAATCTAGTGCGAACTTTTGTCAACTCTGGCGTAGCTTTTGGCGTGCGAATATGAAGGAGAAAGCTGATTCTGGGGGCCACTGACGAATTGCTCGTCAACGTTTCAATGGAGTTGATTCGACTCATTGGTGTATGCGGGTCTGTGGCGAAACCACTGGCGAATCCGCGCTCCAGGATTGAGTGGACATTGACTTTTTATGTTCTTTGCTCGCTGTCGAGAGGGTCTGGGAGTCATCACATATCTTTTTATGTGAATACTGAAGTTTTTTTTTTTTTAAAAAAAATAGACCAGATTTTGGCCAGATTCTTGGGAGATTCTCTCCTTCGTGTAAGCCTAAAGCCCTAGCAAGACAGACCACATCTTGCCAGTCGCTGGAAACCAGGGTTGCCATTTTACCTGTTGTCGATCTGGACTCGAATTTGAGTCAAGAAGTTTGAGAATCTATGAAGAGTGTTGGGCCATTGCATAATGGACTCAACTGTAGTAATTCTGGGCGAAATGATGCCCAAGATGAATCAATGGAGGACAAGAAATGGAATTTTTCCGTCACACGCATCATATGATCATATATTTAGGTCTATGTCCAGTCATGTGGAGCAATGTAGTGGTCGTCAAGAACCAGCTTTCCTGAGGCCCCCAAAACGGTCCTTGGACGATCAAGCTACCTGTAACTGTCAAGCCTTTTGTTGTCTCCAGACCTGTCAGCATCTCTTGCCACCACCAGCTTGGTGGGCAACTGTCCTCTGTGGTGTCCTCTGTTGCAGCAAGGACCCAGATTGGCGTCTGGAGACAACACCGTGATCGAGGCAAAAGGCTTCTCTGGAGTGTTGAGGCAAAAGACCCTGTCTGACCGACCGCCAGTCAAGCCAAGGGTGGAGGATTGCATCTTGTCAGCCTCGTCAGTGGCTTCACAGCAGCACCAGCTGAATGCCTGGCTGTGGCAGCCACATGGCAGCTGATGTGCAGAAGCATGCTGTTCTCATCAAGGTGCCCGAAGGGAGAACTCCTGGCTTCCTGGATGCTGCTCAGGCTCAGATGGGACCAAAGTTGGGCTCCTGCAAACATGTTACTACCTCATACATGATGCAGACCTTTCTGAATCATCAGCTGTGGACAAAATTGACTGGTTAGAATGAAACTACCTGAGATGTTCTGCTAGACCCCATCAATGTGGCAAGTCTGGTCAGTTGACATCCGAACAGCCACAAGTTGAATATTAATACTTTTGAGGTTAATCAAAGCTTCTTTCGATGGGTCTTCAGACTGCATCCAGAGCAACCACAAACAGCAGGAGAATTATCAGGGGATGACAAAAAGAAGAATTTTATGCAAAGGTGTTTTTCAGCTTTGCTGTAACATGAAAATGATGGCAAGTTGAAAAAGAATGCAGTCAATGAAGCAGCATCGCACTTTGACGTTATCAGAGTCACTGTATCCTGTATTTGGAAGAGAGCAGAGATCTGAACCCTTGAACCAATAAGTTGCAGCCAAGGTGTTGATTCTGCTCGCTTTTCAGAAATGCTTCAATCATGTATCACTTTATTTCCAGACCAAGATAAAATGCCCAATGTGTCACATTTTTTCTGACCGGAAGTAGTAGCAGTTAAGTTAGAATGTCCTTGACGTAATAATAACTGATTTGGCAATGCAAGCTTAGTCTAATGTGAACAGAGCGTCGGTCTGACATCTGAGTCATGTTGACATTCCCACATGTGAGGAGGGAGTTAAATCAGTCCCTGGCATTATGCCATCAATCCCAGTGCAACAAGATTGTGCCAAAAAGATGCATGTAATAATGATCTTTCACCCCAGGCCCAGCAACATCTAGGTGAACTCCTTAGTGCTGATCAGGCCATTCATTACTGCTGCAATGTTCTGGCCGGTGTTTTCCAACAACAAGGTGTCCTGGCAAGTGCTGGCGCCCGGATGCAGAGCCTTTTTGCGCCGCAAGGAGTAGGTAGCCCCCCCCCCCCACACGGATTGTTCCCCTTGGACTGGGACAGAGTGGCTTCAGTGGCACGCCCTGCCCTTCAGGAAGGCGATCGGCAACCCCTCACCCAGCACCTGTTTCACCACAGCCTGACTTGAGTAATGGAACAAAGCACTGCGACGTCTCAGCATTCCAAAGTTTTGACTGACGCCGGGTCCATGTCCACGGGCTGTTAGCTCCTGTCCTGTCTGAAGCCTGGAATGCTCCAGGCATGCAACTTCGTCATTCCCGATTTAGGGAAGGTAGATAAAAGTTATCTGCTCGCATTCCTCGACCCATTTCAACGTAGTTATGAAGCTTTCGAGACAGAGCAGTTATTTATGCCTCTCTTCTTCGTGGTCTCGTTTTATCTGTTATTTCAGGGGAGACTTTTGACCTCCTCCCCCCCCCCCCCTTTCTGCGCATGTCAACGATGTTTTTTGGCCTCGATGAATTTTCGCGCCAATTCTTTTTCCCTCTCTGAATGTGTGAAATCTTTGTTTCCCCCCCCCCCCCTTCCTTCTGACAACGAGAGAGCAACAGAAATGAGGTCAACCTTGCCTGAGGTCAGACGCAAAATTCATTCAAGTCTACTCGATTTTCCTGAAAAAGTAGTGGAGTCGACTTCAGTCGACTCCTCTGCTTTTTGTGCGCTTCAATCACGTGTTACGAGCTACGAGTGCGTCTGCAAAGCCACACAAATGGGGTCCCCGCGGGATCCTCCACAGCTTACGAGCAGTCCACGTCCGTCAAATCACTCCATGACTATATACAAAGACCGTTTGCCTTTATATATATATATATATATAAATAACTGGGCCCAAGTTGTCTGTTCTTTCACATTTTCCCTTTCAATGCACGCGCAGCTAAATCCTTCTTTGGAGAGGCCTCTCAAGGGCTGTCGACCCTCGTTGACTGATCCCCCTTCTCTGCAAAGAGGGAGGACGGAGGGAAAAAGACTTTCCGCCAGACAAAATGGCTACAAATCGCACGACGGCGACCTTGGACGCGTCCTCCAGGGGCCATTTCTGTATTTTTCACGTTAAGGACGATGATCACGTTAGGTGCTGCTCTTACCTGGCCAGACTTTTTGGCTCGGTCCTGATCCGAAGGATCATCATCATTTGTCTTGGAAACAAAGACTTTCCGGACCCATGACTAATTCAGGACCTGCTGCTCGTTACCAATTGTTGGTTTGTTCGCTGTCCTCCCCAAATCGTCGCGCCTCATTCAAGGCTTCATTGCCAGGGTGAGTGCAAAATGAGGCCTTCTCCACTTCTGCCAATGTTGCTCCAGACCTTGATTTTGGCACTTGAGAGGGACCTGTTTACAAATCGTCACACATGAGGGGCAAAACAAAGGAACAAAAGCCAAGAAAGAAGAAGTCGTCTCCAAAAAAATCCGCCCAGTCATCACTCTCACTCCTCCTTTTTCTTTTCCCCCTCCTTGTGAGAGGCCTTTTTCCCTCCTTCTGCTCAGCTGATTACCAAAAAGGACGCAAAAAAAGGCCCTCGCTCGCCCGCCCGCGGCCTTTTGTCTTCTGTTACACTTCTTCATCGCCAGAAGTGGCAGCAGTGAAAACATTATTGAGACATGGCCCTGTCGTAGGTTCTGGATACTTTTGTAGCTCTCGATACTTTGGTAGGCCTCAGATGGACTTTTTTTTGCCTCGTGCCGCACGAAAGCAGGGAGGAGAGCAGCAGACTTAAACACGTCCAACTTCAATATGAATAATATATTCAGAATTGTTTTGAAACGAGGTTTTGGCAGCTGAAACAGTTCAGGCTATTGATCATACGTGTTTGTTGTAGAAAACAGAGTGATTGATTGCTCTAAATTGGCTTTGGCAACCCTGACTGTTATCGGCATTCGGTCGTGTTCAAGGCCAAGGCCCAGTGGGCCCCTGCAGAAGGCCTGGAAGCCTGCAGAATGAGTGGAAAAGTCGGTGTCTCTCTCTGCCTACCGGCCATTATGCAATCACAGAGTGTTGCAACAGCAATCAAGGGGGCCTGTTTTAGGCATTGGACCCCATCACTCAGCTCCTTGACACCTCCTGCCACTTGGAGTGGGAGAAAAAGTGGGGAAATCGATCTTTTCTTCTGCTAGATCTAATTGCAACCTTCCCTTTTCGGGCGTGCTGGCCAAGGCCGACAAGGCCAGAAAGGTCAATTTCTTTTATCCTTCTTTGTGAAAGCATCGTTGGAAATGCCACAGCCGACACGTCCGAATGAGGGACTAGCCTCAATTTGCGTGCATTCCTTACACCTGTAATGCCGAGTAAAGCCTCTCCGTGCTGGGGATTACTTGCCCATATCCTACTCTTCCATCTTCCCCAGGCAATTTCCTCCTTTCCTGCTCTCCCAGATTTATTCTACTTGTACTTGCAGTATAGATTTATTGCAAATGGATTTCTTCTGTGTCCCAAGAGCTCAGGAGAAAATCGATGCAGGCAGGCTCCGTTTCAGCACCTTTAGCCCTCCTTTGTGAAGTGTTAATTTGAGAGGGGGGAAAACTGATCTCTGCACTGCCCTCATTGTGACACTCATTGATAGGCCTTCTGCGAGTAGGCCTGTTTCGCACAATGAGTCTCCCAGGGATGTTCTGATGCTGTTTCCTTTATTGCTCTTTTCCGCCCACGTCAGCAGTGGCAGGAAAGCCAAGTACAAAAGCCGCAAGTAAGATATCTCACACGTGTGCGCGTCCACACACAAAGAGGACTTTCGGTATAATCTTTATCCAAACCATTCACTTGAGAGGGATAAAGTTGGGGAAATTCGACAAAAAAAAGAAAGCCGTTCAAAGAGGATTTTTTTTCTCTCCCCAAAAAGTTCCTCCAAGGCCTTCCTTGGGCCTGTGCCCGCATTCCAAGAGGACCGAGATCTCGTCTTCAGCGTCTAAGTTATGTTTTCTGCAGGGAAATATGAAGAAAGCCGGAAAAATTCTTAGTTTTGCAGAAAACGCAAATCGGAAGTTGGGCGCTCTCTCTTTTTGTTTTTCTTGCACTGGAGAACTTTCGGGAGCTTTCATTGCACATTGCTTTCTCCGGAGGACAAACCTGCTCTGTGTTGCACACATCGTACATGATATTGTTATTAAAGAACCTTCTCAATCATGGGAGAAAGGGTTTCCTCCCCTGGAGGAGGAGAAAATGGGGTATCTGCAGACTTTAGATAAGGCCTTCTACGTCTTGGCTTCACCTCGCATTACGCACGCTTGATTTATTTTCTTCTCTTTCATCTCGTCAGTCATGTTTGCCTTCATCTCACTCATGTGTCGTGTGAGTCAAAAAAGAGTCCTGTTACTCTTTCTGGACATTCTCCCATGACATGAACAGGGTGGGCAAGTTGCGCAAGCCTTATTTTGACACATCCTTCTCGCTTCGCCTCTAAAAAAAGAAGATGGAACTCCTAAAATACAGTGAAAGTTGTTTTGAAGAAGACCTCGAGTAAAGTATCTGCATGCAGCCAATGTTGTTCGAGGAAGACTGTAAGGGGGGAAAAAAAGTAGATTACAAACATATGATTAGTATAAAGCTTCAGCACTTAAACGTCTTGATATACGAAGCAGCGCAGCTCCTTCACTCACTCATGCTATTAAAACGTACAGGTGGCTCGTATGTATGTCTGGAAGTCTATGGCTGCTTTCATAAATGCGGAAATGTAGCTGAAAGTCAGGAAATTGACTCTGCTTCTCTGTATTTTGTCTCTCTCGTCGTGACCTTGGAAAGCGTCCCTCCCCATATTGGCCCTTTCCTCTTCTCCCCTGGGAGCCATGACGTCTTGAACGTGCAATTTTAGCCCAAAAGCTCAACCGACCGCGGCGTCATGCATGAACTCCGTGACATTTTTGCGCGGGTGAGAGAGAGAGAATGACTTTTTTGCAAGCACCCACGGGTGTCTGGAACTAGTTGGACTGCAACGTTGGCGTGTGCGACTGTGGCTTCACTTCGCATTGAGGGAAATGTTACCTCGTTGCCGTACAGCCTTCCCGAAGAGGCCTCGGCGCACTAGGCCTGCCATGTGCGTAGGCAAGCAGTAGGCCTGCCATGTGCGTAGGCACGCAGGCCTCGTCCTATGTCATGCTCTTCGCCATGCATGTGCCATCGAGGCAGGCCTAGTGCCCCCTCCACCCCGCACACCCAACTCCAGGTGGGCCTCGCTCCACTAGGCCTGCCCGTCCACGTACGAGCACAGAATCTTCTGGCATTGTGCTCTTCTGTGCGCCAATGAGGGCAGGCCCAATGCCCCCTCCAGGTGGCTGCGGTGCACTAGGCCTGCCTTCTGGCCATGTACATACATGCACGCAGAGAAGAGAATCTTCTGACATTATGTTCTCCCAAGTGTGCCGGTGAATGCAGGCCTTGTGTCCCCCTGCCCTTCCACAGGTAGGCCTTTGTACGCCCGGCCTGCCAGCCCACATACGTCCGTATACACAGCATCTTCTTGCATTATTCTCCCGCGTTTGTGTGCCAGTGGAGGTGTTTGCACACGACGAAGCAGTTAAGCAGGCAGGCTATTATCTCCTGAACAATATACGTAGAGAAGATGTTCTAGTATTGGACGTTTCGGCTAGCGGAGCAAATTATGGTACCACGCAGAGGAAAAGTCAATATTTGGAGTGCTCCTGTATTTTCCTTCTCCTCCCCCGAATATGACCCTGGAGTTGGGCCTACTTAACTCAGGCCTGCTGCCATTACCTCGGCTCTTTTCTCCTTAATCTCCCTCCCTCCCCAGCCATTTGGCAATTGTACCATGGACCCTTTTAATGGATGCGATCATCCTTTAGCCAGGCAGCAATTTGGGCTGGCTGTTCCAGTGTATGAAATGCAAAGTGTTTCGCGGTGAACTCGATGTTCCTGGTTGCGTCAGCCCCGGGAAGATTCGAGATCTCTCAGAAGAAAGCCAACTTTCGGCCGAGACCGCGACAGCCAATCAATCGTGACGAGAGTGCCGCAAAAAAGCTTTCTCATTTTGCTATCGTGTGCAGTCGTAATAACCAGGATGGAGCTTTGAAGAGGTGCTGCTTATCTTTGCAGGCATGGTGAGTCCGCTCACTTGCGGCGGCCCCTCCAACAACGGGGTCGGGCCGACCTCCGTCGCAGCCTCCACTTCTCCTCCCCTGTCGTCCTCGCCGTCGTCTTCGTCGGCCGAGGCCTTCCTGAACGCGTCAGGCATCAGATTTTCCGGACACACCCTGGACAAGGCCACAAAGGCCAAGGTCACCCTGGAGAACTACTACAGCAATCTCATCTCTCAGCACAGAGAGAGGAAACACCGGTGAGTTGTTTCAGCGCCTCAGGCACTGTCAGTGAGGACTTTTTGGGGTGGAATTTCGTCTGTTACCTGCTGTGATTGAAGAGTTGCGAACCTTATTTTTCTTGGAGCTGGAAAAAAACCCTGAATAATTTACTGATCTTCTCATTTGAAGGTCGGGAATGCACGCTCGTTGAAGACGCTTCTCCGACTCGTCAAAGTTTCGTCATCACGTGAAATCCAGCGAACTTTTTCCCTGCTCTTCACTGCTGCCAAATATCGATTGGTCGGAGGAGCTCCTCTAACTTGTTTCTATGGACCAGCGGAAGCCCCTTTGTGACATCACGCTCATGCAGTCATCGAGAGAAGGCCTTTCCAGACCTTTCATTATGCTGTGTGTGTGTGATCCAAAGTACCCTCTTGAAAGCTGGAAAGTGGGTGTTTGTGCACTGCAACTTTCCTGGGAAAGTTGCTGACTTTTCTTCGTCTTCCTTTGTGCTTTTTGACATGGGCAAAAAGTCGCGTCCAATTATACGCGAATTGCCAGAGTTTGCATCCAGCGTTGACCCCCTTTTTGTGGCCGGCAATATAATATTCCTCAGGTCCGATTTCGCCGGTGAGAAAAGCATCGGGGGAGAAGAAAGTGGGGGAGTCGCCAGCGAAATGCTCTTTCCAGTCGAGCGGAAAGTTAGATGCAAAAGCTGACGTCTGTACAGGATGGCCAAGCCACAATCTGCGGCTCAGAACATCGTTGAAAGCTTCGAAACAGATGAACTGACTTAGTTCGGATGATCCCAGAAACAAAAACAGCTCATTCGGACGAGCTGTGTGTGTGTGTGGGGGGGGGGGGGAGGCAGGGCTGAAGCAATGTGGTCGAGGCCCTGGCCGTGGTCGAGGCCCAGGCCGTGGCCCAGGCCCAGGCCGTGGCCCAGGCCGTGGCCAAGGCCAAGGCCAAGGCCAAGGCCCAGGGCCAGCACGGCCACACCAAAATGATGAAATGATCTTTCTTCTTCCATGCTCACGTGACTCTGACGTTTTGCAGATTACAGCGTCTAGAAGACTCGCTAAAGGACGAGTCGATTCCCGAGTCCCAGAAGGACGAGAAGCGTCAGCAGCACGCGGTCAAGGAGACGGAATTCCTCAGACTCAAGAGGTCCAGGCTGGGCGTGGATGACTTCGAGCCCCTGAAAGTCATCGGAAAGGGAGCCTTTGGAGAGGTGAGCCCGCAGTCACATGCAAAGTCGAGCTCAGGCTAAGCTCGCACATTAACTTTCTGCTCCACTGAGTGTGTGGAAATGTCGTGCTTTGTGGCTTAGGCCTACTAGGGCCTAGGCCTGGAAGACGAACAGCCAGATATTGCACGAGAATATTGCACGAGCGCTCTCAGACTCTGTTCTCGTCGTTTTGGCTTCAACAACAGCTTTCTGGGCACACTTTGTTCGAAGGTGTGGAAAGTGTTGACCCTTGATTTTTTTTTTCTTTTACCCACATTTTTCTCCTGCGTGACTGCTTTTGTTTTTTGACTGGTGGCCAATTGTGTCTCAGATCACATTTTTCTTGTCTCTCAGTGCAGCTTTTTCTTCGTGGGCAGCAGACCGAAAAAATATATATTGTCTCTCCGAAGAAGGCCTGGAAAATCTCATTTTCTTTGTTAAAGAAAAGGTCAAAAAAAAAATAAGAAGAGGAGTCAAACTCCAAGGATGAATTTTGCCACCCGCTTAATTGTCTCTTCTCCGGACTTCCTGGGCAAGATCTTCAAAGTTGCCACATTTGTTTCGCTCGGACGAATGATTTTTGGTCGACTTGGGCACCTTCCAAGAATCTCAATCGGCCGCAAGATCCAGTTTGCGTGTGGGTGGGACCCGTTCTGAGCAGTTGCGACTCTCTTTTTTGACAAGTGTTAGGCCCAGTGTTAGGCCTAGTTTCTCTCTCCCCGCTACGTGTGTGCGTCTGGGTCTCCTTTGGAGATAAGCGCACAAATAAATCGCGAAAGCTCATAAGTCACGCCGAAAAGATGGCGTCGTTTGTGTGTCTCTTTGCCAAACAATGGTTGACTCCTTCCATTGTGATGGTTCATGACCTGCAAACAAAAAGAAAGAATGAAAGAAAAGCTCTGCTGAAAACCACCTGCTAAATGCTCCAGCCTCAAAGGCTTGCGAAGAAGAAGCGTGGAGAAATTTTAATTTGCCTAATGGGAACCCCTTTTTTGTGCCTCCCTGTTTTCTTGCAAGAAAAATGGGAGTTTCGCGCCGCCGACGGCTTTATTAATGTTCGGTGGGGGCAAAACTCGTCTTCCTGATTGAGTCGAGCTTGATCTTTTCTGCCTCTTCTATTTTTCTCCCTGGAGGAATGCCAAGGAATATAAAAAAAAGGTCGATACTACCGCAAGAGCTGAGAAAGCTGCGGCACCCTGTTCGAGACCTCGCGTGCTCCATCGGATCATCAGTCCCAGCTGAACTGGGACTTCTTGTGTGCGTCCGCTGCACCTTTGGGCTTCTCTCGTATGGCACTCGACGTGTTTACGTCGGGTCTTCGGCGCTGGACCGGCCTCCGGGCGAAGCCATACGACGGTCCAAGACACGCACTCGGACCTGACGCACGGGGACGTGGACAAAGAGTTTCCGATAATGGAGACGGAATTAGCCGGAGCGGAGTCGGGCTGTCTCTTGGGTCGTCGAGGCTGTGGCAGAGGTAACCTCGAGGTATGAGACGAGGCTGCGGGTGGATGCCAATTACTCCTGAACAGCTTTCTTTTCTTCTCTCTGCTTGCTTCGTACTACGCAAGAGTCATTCGTGCGGTATCCAAATGACTACAAAGAGGTTACTCACGCGTACGTAGTATCTACGGGGTCGTTCCACCAGCCCTAAAATCGCTATGGGGCATTTTACCCGCTAGTACTGACATGAGTGGCCCCAAAAGTGGGCACTTCATCCAAAAGCCCTAAAATCAGTGGCCCTGAAAGAGGGCCATTTATCCCCTAGTCCTAAAAATCGGTAGCCCTAAAAGTGGGCGAGTTACCCACTTGTTCTAAAACTTAACCCTCCCCCGCCCCCGCGTGGTGAACCTTGTAGGCCACGAGTCTATAAATTGATTATCCACTCTTCTAAACTGGTAGTGGTTAAAGGTACCAACAGCCTTAGGTAAAAAATGTATGTGAATACTATTTTTCAACCTAACACATGCCAGAGTCCCTACCTGAGGCTGGCTTTCATTCCTGTTAACCGCACTGTGGTCAATTGCCAGCTAACGTAGGTTTGTTTGGGTCATTTTGGCTTCGTGAACAACAACTTCACCACTTCTGTCCTTCTCATGCAACATGTTTTTGGTTGTTTTTTCTTGACTGGTGAGCCAAAATCAGCACTTTTCCTCTTCTAAGGCTCAATTTTTTTTTTGTAGGGCTAATGCGCCCGTCTCGTATCTACCCCGATTTGTACCCGTACAAGGGAGATCCGATTAGGCAGCGCTGCAATAAGTCTATTGCGCTCTTCTTATCGAGGTTCTTGTAATCTCCTGGATTTCCAAGCAAATGCCAGAACAGCGCACAGAAGTGCTTACGCTCTTCCTTTCCGTAGGTCCGCTTAGTCCAGAAAGTCGACACTGGTCACGTGTATGCAATGAAGGTCTTGCGTAAGGCCGACATGGTGGAGAAGGAGCAGATCGGGCATGTCCGCGCAGAGAGAGACGTCCTCGTCGAGGCGGATCACCAGTGGATCGTCAAGATGTACTACTCTTTCCAGGACCCCATCAACCTCTACCTCGTCATGGAGTTCCTGCCAGGAGGTGAGAACAGTAGTGTCGTGTTCTTGTCGTAGTTCAGCGTCAAGATGGTTGACTCCTTCCAGGTGATATGATGACGCTTTTAATGAAGAAGGACACTTTGTCAGAGGAGTGCACGCAGTTCTACATAGCCGAGACCGCACTGGCCATAGAGTCCATCCACAAGCTGGGATTCATCCATAGGTACCAATATATAGCCTGCACCACGGCGCAATCAGCATTACTGACCCTGGTCTCGCTTCCACAGAGACATTAAGCCTGACAACCTGCTGCTGGACGCCCGCGGTCACATCAAGCTGTCCGACTTTGGCTTGTCCACTGGACTCAAGAAGTCTCACCGCACTGATTTCTACCGAGACTTGTCGCAAGTGCAGCCGTCGGACTTCCACAATCACGGGGGCGACAGTCGATCTCAGGACTCAAAGCGACGGGCGGAGTCCTGGAAACGCAACCGGCGGCAACTCGCTTACTCCACGGTCGGCACGCCCGACTACATCGCGCCTGAGGTGTTCCTACAGGTGGGGAGGCCACAGTCTCGGTCTCGTGGCTGTCTGGCATTAACGCACACGTCCTCTCTTGCAGACTGGCTACTCCTCTGCCTGTGACTGGTGGTCGGTGGGAGTGATCATGTACGAGATGCTGATCGGTTACCCGCCCTTCTGTTCAGAGGGGCCGCAAGAGACGTATAGGAAGATTATGAACTGGAAGGGCACGCTCGTGTTCCCGCCGGAGGCGCCGATCTCGGAGCAAGCAAAGGAGACCATTCTGAGGTGAGATATGAGGCTTAAGGAATACCCACGCTGGCAAATGTTGCAATTTTGCCCTACGACCATCAAACACTCGGTCTCCCCCGGCAGGTTTTGCTGCGAGGAGGAGAAGCGCGCTCGTTGCCTGGACGACGTGCGCAACTTGTCCTTCTTCAGCAGCGGCGGCGTTGACTGGAGGCACATCCGCGAGCGTCCGGCCGCCATTCCCGTGGACGTCAAGTCCATCGACGACACGTCCAACTTCGACGAGTTCCCTGACGTCGACCTCCGAATCCCCGGTCCTAACAACAACGTGAACAACAACGTAGACAGCGGTTCCCCAGGCAACAGCCAGACGTCCTCCTCGTCCTACAAAGACTGGGTGTTCATCAACTACACCTTCAAGAGGTTCGAGGGTCTCACCCAGCGAGGTCATCTGCCCACGGCCAAGCAGGCAGCAGTTTCGTGAGCATTTCGATGAAAGAAGTGGATGCCAAAGTTTGTTTCCACGTCTTGGTGTTGGTAGAGAAAGAAAATAGTTATTTTTCTTCTATATCACTGAGTGCCAAGTTTTTTGGGGAGAAACTTTCTTCTTCTCTCCCAAAAGAGGATGGACCAACTGCACAGCTGGCAGTGACTGAAAAGCAAAGTGACTGATATAAGATTTCTTGACCGAGACTGTGATACAGCGGCAGTAGTTTGTGGGGGTGGTTATAATTGGGCACTTGTGTGAGCAGAGGCCATGAATTCATTATGTACTATATATATTACACACTTAGCTATTGCACTATGGGCAGAAAGAAAGAATGATCAGGGCTCACCGAAGAAAAACAGAAGGAAGGAAGGCGCTTTTTGTACTGGGGGGATGAAAATGTTGACTGACAACTAGTCTATAATCTATTGATACGTACCATATGTAATAGTCCTGTTATGGAAGGAAACACGGCCAATCAAGGAAAAAAATCAAGCTATTTTTTAGAGTAGGAAATCATGTCAGGAGCATCTTCCTCATATTTTTTCGCAAAGAAATCGCCACAATATTTTGGACATCTGTGATTTTGCAAGACATGTTGGAAGAGCAAAAAAATTAGGTTGACGATTGGGTCCGATACATTGTGCCCACACGCGATCGCGCGCACACGCACACCATAGTTTTGCACACAACATTGTGACGATATCCACACTGTCTGTACTAGTAGTACATAGTTCATTGTAGTAAAACACTTCATTGTGAGATAGGTTGATAATCATTTAAAGAAGAAGAAATGCAACGATCACGCATACCCCTTTGTCAGTGAACCACATTACTGTACCACAACGACGTGTTTGGAGCAATAAATTGCGTTGTAACGAAACATCTCTGTTTTATGCGACTCTTTTTTGCATGTGCGTCATCGGCGCTGCTCGAGCACATAAGCGGAGTGACAAAAAAAAGGGCCTGCGCCGGACTGGGCATTCTAGGCCTGAAATGCAGCCTTTCTCCAATTGCCCCGTCGTTTCGTCCTCGAGGCTGCCTGCTCTAAATGCTATCTTTCCCGGATCTTCTCGCGTCCTTGCCCTGCGACCTGAGTTGGTCCATTACCATTTCTGGGGTCCACAAAGACGTGTGAACTTTCACCACCAAATTGAGTCACTTTGAACCCTTTCAAGAGAGTCTCTTTCTGCGTTCTGTGTCCGCCGAGGCCGCATCGAGACCGAGGCTCACCCGGACCGATAGAAATGTAATAACCCTGAAAGAAAAAGAGTACTGATACAGTGGACCCCGGCTATGGTCACCACTTCCCACCAGCTGTCTTTGGAGGACTATTACCGAAATGCCCTCGTGGGGGATCGGAAAATTGACTGTAGAGCTGCCATGAAGCAATCGAAAGACCCTAGTTTCCTTTTTTTTTAGACATTCTTCATTGAGTGACTCACATTGATTTCCTCAACAACGTTAACCACTCAATTTCGGTTGTCTCTGTTAAATCAAACTGACTCTTATACCGGAATATGATGACTTCACCCGAATCAAACGGATGGGTATAAGTCGATGCTATGATGACTGTTAGCAGACTTTGACGGTACCATGAACTCCCTTTGGTGGAGCATCGGGTAATAAAGAAGCCCATTTATGAAGCAAAATGTGTTAGAACGGATGTTTAGTACATAAACCCCTCTGCTTAATAGAGCAATTCTAATGCGGTTAAGAAGTTGCGAACTTTGGAAGATGGCTCAGATCAGCGTTGATAGTGTGTCATAATATCCGAAACTATGATTTCACGAAGTCCAAACAATTTATGAAACAGCCATAAATTACTATAAACAGTATAATTTCTTTGCCAAAGACTATGTGTTGATTTTAGCCTCCAACTATGTTATTTATAGAGTCCTCCGATTGTTAGTGTAAATTTTTGAACCTCCTGAAGTTGCTACGGAAATGAGAATCTACTGCAACTGTACTGCCAGTTACACCAGCTGTACCACAAAAAAGAGTAAAGGGTGGGGTCGAATGTTCGATAAATATGTTGCAGACTGGACCTAAGAGAGCAGTCAGTCATGACGTGACTTGGTCATCATACGATGTCAGGTGGCGTCGCAACGAAACCTCGGCCTCACGAGGTCACACACACACGTCAAACTTATGTTCCGTGTGACTTCAGACCAATGTTTGCAGCGTCTGCGCTACAAGATTGTCGTTAAATCGAGACTCGACTGTACATCCTTGGTCTTCTTGGTTTGTGTCCTTAGCTGAACCTTTTTTTATTGCGCCCTGACCGTGAAAAATTGCACAATTTTTTAACCGCGTTGCTTAGCTTCTCTCCAGTCGCCCGATCCTTCTCTCCAGGTTGTTGACTGCGCTCTCCATGCTGTCGATCTTGTCGTAGATGTACCTCATGTGCTGCTTGATCACTGCTACCGGATCTGCCTCATGTGGGTCTGCAATGGTATAGGTCTCAGAAACTACTGGCCGTGAATGCGTCGGTGGTGGCGACCCAAGCGACGGCGGCGGAGGTGGTGGACGCGTAGGTCTAAGAGTCGTCGCAGTCGTCGCCACTTGGAAGGACCGCGGCTGAAAGCCCCGCTGGCCGCGGAATCTACAGAAGAGAACGTGTCACACAGTACGAGTGCCACGCGGCTGACCTCACCTAGAGTACACAGGAAACTTCTCCTCTACAACCGTCCTCTCCTCTTGGATCCTGCCGGACTGCTGCCAGGTGCCGCCCCTACTGACGGTCGGGGATGGATGAACCCTGTTGGACGAGGCTACGGTTGGCACGGGTCTTCTCCCGCCGCGGCCGCGGCCGCGGTCGCGGTCGCCCCTGCCCACGAATGTGAAGGCCTCGTTCCTCCCCTCAGAGTTTCCCACCACACAAGTGTACCAGCCAGATTGTTCTGCCAGTGAGAACTTGGGGAAGTAGATCATGAGAGGGTCGAACTTGACGGCCGCGTCTCTTAGCAAAGTGCGAGCAGAAGCTGCCCCCGGCGTCGTGGGACTGAAGTACCTGAACCAACAATGAATATGATACATACTTTCACTCATGATACCATGCATGTTTTACCATTCAACCAGGTCCACGAGACAGGAGTTCCTGGTGTCCAGTGGGCAGTTGATGCTGACGGGCTGACCGTCGACAGCCGTCACGTTGGGCCAGTGGGAGGCCAGGTGAGGGGGGCCGCAGTTGACCAACTGAAAAACATCACAATCGCATTGGCGAGGTAGTTGCTGGGGATGCTGACATCTTTGCCATTAACTGTGTAGCCGATATCCGAGACAGTCACATTGGGGTCGTAGGGGCTAAGGTAGTGCTCTCGATGGTCGCATTGCACAAGCTAGAGTGGTGCTCGACAGTGTCAAAGTGCGTGAGTAAGTTGGCGATTGGCAACCGCCTTACCTGGTTGACAGGATCAGCCTCTGAACGTGGCAGAGCTTGGATCCCGCTGGCGGTGAAGACAACATGGACCAAAGAGACCAACTTTAATCTACTCATCTTGCTTGTAATAACACCAAGAAATGACTGAGGAGAACTTGAATTATTACAAGTTTTAGAAATCACAACATAGAGAAATGTCGTTCGAAGAGAAGAGCAAGTTGAGTGACTTTTTTGCCTCTCACCACCTCATGTCAAGTTCAGGATCAAGTTTGGTCAAGGACGCAGGCATAAAGAGATTTGTTTTATTCTTGTGTCTCTTATGTGAGCAGTGACTTGTACTGTCATTTCTTTTGTCCAAGCTCATCCGTTGGTATCGGCAGCTTTGTTCGAGTCAATTTTGACGCAGACTTTGAGGAAGTCTTGAAAAACTTTGGCCAAAGATGATGACAAAGATGTCGAAAGGCTGGATCCCTCCTCCCAACTCTGAAAACCACCTGTGCAGTCGTCAATATCATCGCGGGGACAGCCAAAGTTCCGCCATGCAACTCTGCACCACCTTGGCCATGAGACCTCGGTCATGTTGGACTTCGCCTCCAATGCTTGGGTCCGGTTATTCAGTCGACTGTGAGTGGGCTGCCAGCCTGGACTCCAGGCAATCTGACGAGGTCCACATAGCGAAACCAGATTGCCTCCTGCTTCCACTCCGGTCTGGCCAACCTCACCCTGGCGAAATCTCTTGACGATGCTGTAGATAAGTGTTGAGAAGCACTTTTCTGTGCTTTTGCCTCCCCCCCTCACAGAAGTGAGTCTACTTTGGGATCTGCCATTGTTTTGACAGCAGGAAATCTTTTCTTTCTTCACCAGGTAAGATGTGGGAGAGGAGATTTGGCATGGCTTCGCTGTCGACTTCATTCAGAGGTATCATCCGGACGTGATCTTAGTTTCATGGCCTCGTCACGCAGGATAGAAGTAGAGCAACAGCCAAGCTCCATGGACCGAATGGAGTCATGAAGCCAAATCTTCAGAAAGTGTCATGTTGACATGCTTTCAACCTTCTCGGGTTTCCTGCTGCAGGGCTATCATCCTACGATGCTGCTGACATGACCGACGTGGGGCAGAAATCGATAGACATTCCACCCACTCTCCATGTCTCCTCTCTGCATGAACCGACTGAAGCCGTGCTGCTTGACGTCCTCAACTGTAGATTCGGTTCTGGGGAAGATGTTCAAAAAACCTTCCACTTGGACACTTTTGGATCCAAGGTCCCCCAAAAGCAAGGTTTTCTTGACGATCACAGGGAAGAAAAGCTGAACTGTTGACATCTGAGGGTGCCGGAGGGGAAGAGGAGGAAGAGCAGCAGTCAAACTCTGCTTCTTTACGGGCGTTGTTCGATCAAGAGGTAATCTGCGCATCTGCGGAACAAAAAAAGGTTCATGGAACCACCCATCCTATCAAGAAATGCAGATCCCATCAAGTGGTGGAAGGGGAAAGGACAGGGACAGTTCAAGATGTTGGGAAAGATTGGTCTGGAGCACTTAATAGTCCAAGGACCCTTTCTTCCCGCTGAGCCCGTTCTTAGCAATGCTGAATATTATTATTGCTAATGTACCCCACATGACTTGAGCATACGTGATAATCGCAGTTGGTCATGCACGAGCCAAAAATGCTAAAAGGAGAATTTGTCAGGTGACAATCTTGTGTAGAAATGTAAGCATGAGGGTTGCCAGCCTTTTGTCATCATAAAAAGCCAAACTGCTTGCAAGAACAGGGCGAACAGAGGATGGGGTACCCAAGGACCCAGGCAGATCTGCACCCTATTTAGTGACAGCTGCTCACTAAACACACTTGAAAAATTCTCAAGTCAAATCATGTCAAATAAAGCCAAATTTCTCAAATCTGGCTGTGACAAAGCCAGATTGGCAACCCTGGTCAGACAGCACTAAGCTCTAAGACCCTGCTTAAGAGGGTCTGATCTAACTTATCCGGACAGGTACACCCAGCCAATCACTGGGTGCACCGCTGGCAACAGGTGCCGCCGGATTCCCCCTTCAAGCTCGCTAAATTCGATCCCCCAAAGAAGCAGGTTAAGACATGTCCATGTAAGTGTGACCAATAGAATTGTTCGACAAAGCGCCCGACTCAGTTCGTCTTCATGCATGTGTCTGGCAATGATCTGGCAACCCTGCTCTGCCTGTTGTTGTTTACACTCTGGGTCGGCAACAAATAGATTACGCAGGAGGGAAACAATTCATCAGATGATTGCAGAGAAGACGTGACTCTGCTGACGTTGGCGGCCCCGCGACGGAGGGCAACGTCTCCAAAGAGCAGAACTTCATACAGGTGAGTTCAGTTTGCCTCAAACACTTTGAACGGTGACCGCGGGCGAAATTTCAGGTTTTCTTCCCCTCCCTCACGTTTCTCACTTTCTATCGAGCAAGGAAGTCTTTTCATGAATTGAGCACAAGCCTTGAATCACGATGCTGACGGCGAAAATGCTGATCATGCTGTTCTGGACGTTGGACAGTAAGAGAGAGGGAAGGAAACCATTCCTTTTTTTGTTAAAAGAAAATCCTTTGATTTTTAGCTCTCGTGATGTCTCAGAGCCTCCCCAGGAAAATGGCCTCGGCCGTAATGTCGCAGATCATCTGCATCCCCTTCCTCAGGAGGCCGTTCCAGGTCGGACAAGTATTAGAAACTCTCTCACTGCAACGAGAAAAGTACCTTCATGATGTTTGTAATGAAATGCACTGACCGCGTCATCTCTCCTAGGATCTGACTCGACCAGACAAATACGGACTCCTAAAGGTCGTCAACATCCGGATCCCGGTGAAGTCGGACCAGCAGAACGACGGAGAGATTCCCACGTTAGGCGCCTGGTGCGAATTTATTGCAGAATTGTGCAAATATCGAAGTTATCTAAAGGTCAGGTTTAACGTCAGGGGCTAAACTTCTACAGGGTGAGCATTTTTACCTGGTTTGAATCTGCACTTTTAAATTAAAGCAAAACGTCCGAGGCTGAATTGGGACCTGTGTAACTGCCAGAAAATGCATTTAGATTCATTATAAGACATTATGAACTGAAGGTGGACATTTAAAACTTCTCTGACATCAATTTTCTAAAGTCAGTCACGTTCAAGGTATCAGTGGACATTTAACATGTCTTATTTTACGTACTGTAGGGATGTCAACCTCTTGTTTTACACTCAGCGCTTAATTTGGTAGCCGATGAGAGTGAACCCAAAAATGAACATAATTTTGAAGTGGTTTCTCTGCGCAATCATCCTGGGCCTGAAACACCTTCCAAATGGAAAATGTGCAGTATTTCTATATAGCTATAGTATAGCCCATCCCTGCACGAGCTTCGGACATATTAGGTCATTTTGCGGTAACCAAATGTTACTGCCGTGTGTGTGTTTGGCTTTTTTCAGTCTCCTAACTTCAAAGTTTCTTTGGAAAAGTTCATCAGAACGTACTTAGAATTGCCGCTGAAACACCTGGCTATTTATGGCTGTACAATTCAATTGAACGTTGTGCAGGAACTTTATCCCGAGACTAAGATAAGAGTCAGGTAAGAACATAAAAACTATCCGTTTTTCTAGAATACCCCCATATATTAAATATCGGGTGAGCCAACAGAATCAATACACCAAAGTATATTTTTGTGGGGAGTTTGTTGATAAGAGGAGCTGCTGATTCCTTTTTTCCGTGTCCAAATTGATCCACGCAGCACATGAAGTCAATCCGAGAGACAATGTTTGAGCAGATTCGGGCAGGCGACAGCGTCGAGATCATCGCTCTGTGGTGCCCCCGACGACCATCTTAAGGGGTGAAGAAACCCTGCGAGGTCACCGGCAGCCACTTCAATCGTCCCAAATCAGGCCGACCTCGGACTGTTAGAACACCCAACCTTATTTAGATTGTGAAGCAAAAGATCCATGAAAATCGTCGTCAAACGGTCCCAAACATGGCAAGGGCCAAGAAGGCATCTCTGACGTCCATGCGGAGGCGACTGAGGACGGACTCGGGCCTGAAGTTAAGGGCTCCGATCCGATGCCAATCGTTGACCAACCCCCAAGTTAAAAAACGTGTGAAGAGGTTGAAGAATGGCTCAAATCAAACGCCAGCAAGGTGGTCGTTTGTACGCACGAAAAGAATTGAACAGTCGGCAAGATCGTCAACCTCAGGAAAGATCGCAGCCTCTCGAAGACTCCCTGAGGACGTCGAACCTCCATCTCTACGCCCCAAGGTTCAATTTTTTTTTTTTTAGCAGAAATATTGCCTTCCGGGATCGTATGCAGTGACGACTGGATGACCCCACATGTTTGAATAATGGCTGCTGAACAGCACAGGGTCCAGACGATTTGGGGGTCACAGCCTTAGACGACCCCTTCGAGGCAGGTGCTGGGTTTTGCAGTGGGATGGACACCGCTATCACTGGGACCGGGCCGATTCTGGCCCAAAGACTTTTGCCCTCCAAATTCCTCTTGACTTTCCTACGACAGCATCACCTCCAATGATGCTGTGGAGGAGCACTGCGCCATGATGTCCGCGGTCAACTTGAATGGGGGGTTGTCTGAGTTTCCGGTCCAGCCACCAGCTGTGCATCAACGTCGAGAGAGTGGCATATTAGAAAAATTACTCTTACGGAGTATGCTTCAATTGGTGTGAAAGACATCCTGTTCCAGAAATGAGTCTTGAGGAAGTTATTACTACTTGGCGTATGGATTCTCTTGGCTGACCCGACAACATTTCAAAATGAAGCAAACTTCACGTGGTGGCCTTAAAAATAAGGCATACCCTTACTAGGCTGGGTCGAAAAGGGATCAACTTTGAAAATTCACTGACAGCATCTGGGGTTTGTTACAGGGGCTCAAAAGATGAAGATGTAGTCAAATACTTTGGGGAAAAAAATTGTGTTTACTTGTGCCCAACTTGATTTGAAATTCATGTAGTAAGCGACTGTAGTAAATTTGCTCTGAAAGTAGATTTCAGCTCTGGTTTCTGTCAGAAGCTGCCAAACTGGGTGAAAATCACTGACCAAAATGCTGACCTGCTCCAGTTGGTCAGAAAAATATTTTACAGCAAGTCCTGAAGAAAAACAAATTACAACTTATTCTACAGTATTATGCAACTTTAAGTGCATTTGGGCATAGCTAAAACTCCTTTTTTTCACTTTCATTTGACTGCAAAGTCTTCAAAAGGTAGGTGGTTACAAATTTTGGACACCCACGGGGAATTCCAATTTTCGACCTGGTTAAAGTTGGCTAAAGTTTCAGCACAAAATTCAAAGAACTGGTAAAAGTTAAGTCACTGACAATGAACCTGACTTGCGTATAACTCGAACTGTGCATAGAGAGGTAGCATTGAGCCCCGGACTATTGTGCCTGCCTCTTGGGACCTAGGACAAATTATGTTAGACTTTGGACTTGAAGACCAGCCCCAAAAAAGTCATTCTCACTGTGATGACAGCAAAGCAATTGAATCTCAAGGCCAAGCAAGACCTTTTAATGGCAGAATCTCCTGTATTCAAAGTCTACTCCGCTGGAGGATCCGAATTGACATGGAACTTCAGAATCAAACAAGCTGACCAACTGAGCGGCACAGTTGCCACTTGCTATGTTTGACATGGCCGATTTTTATCACTGAATGGTGCTGATCCTTAGGACGGGCAAATTGAAAAATGCACCTTTTTGAATGAACTGGCCTTCAGTCACTTCCAAGACCAAAAGGTAGGCAACGTTAAAAAAAACTATCAGCATGCATAAGATTAACTTAGATCTTCTCTGCAGTTCATAGACCCAAAGATTGGAGGTCATGCAAACCTCCTGAAAGGGTCCTGGCCGGGACTCATTCAAAGAAAAGTCTTTAAATATGAGCCAATGCTTTCAGTAGGGGTGTGCTGACAATTCTAAAGACTGACATTGCAAGCCAATGCCAAGCTTGTCATTATTGTGACGATTCTTGAGCTAGAAGACACCCCTAGCTCTTTGCGTAGTAGGCAGAATGCCTTGAAAACTCCTGTTGAGGAAAAACAGGCTGGTTCTGTTCCACCATTGCATAAAATCTTTGAAAAGTTTACCCATTCACTTTCAACTGTTTGTAGTCACATCTTAGAAAACTTTTTGCTGTTTTTCAAGTTATCCATCATAAGCAACAATGGCATCTAGGGGCCCGAGTTGGCAAATACAAAGATGGCGAGGGATAACTGGATCTGGAGCTGAAAATCTTCGAGTCTAACAGTCTAAGACAACTCTCCAAGAGCCACTCTTGGGAAGCCTCGGCGTCCAGGTCTCATCAGGGTTGCTCTGTTGTCCTAGGCCTCATGCCCAGCTGAGAGCAGCACCCAGCTAGGGTGGCCTAAAAAAGCTTGGCCTGTCCCAGGAACAGAAGTTATCAATGAAGACGTTCAAGCAATCCTACATTTGTTGCATTATGTTTAGGCTGCTTCAGCCTGCGTCTACCGAAGAGTATGAGGCTGTTGAGGCCGGCCAGATCGGCCGAGAACTTAATGCTGAAGAAAACCTGGGAGATGAGGAGGTAACAAATGCTGAGGTGAAGGGACGTCTCTTAAAAAGACCGGCATCTTTTACGGATGAGAGCTGCTCTCCAGCATGTCCAGCTTGGGTACAAAATACCATCACTATTAATCCATAGCTTCATTGACACTGAGTGAGAAGAAAAAGGAGAAACTTATCCAGCCTCCGGATGCTGAAGCCAGGGCCTGCCTAAATATCCAGATTGCTGGACATTCTCTGATGAAAAACTCGACTGGCCCAAGAATAAAGCCGTTACCATCAGAGGTTCCTTAGAATTCCAGATGACCTGGAAAAGGTGCACACCACTTTTGGCCACTTTTGGACTTTTGTCATAGGCACTTTTGACCCGCAACCTTCTCATCTTTGGCTTCGTTTCCGCTGAAATTCATCCCTAAATCCATTTTTTGCGAATTAAAGACTATTGTGCGGTAGTACTTACAGGGGCTGGACCTGCCTGGGCAATGAAAGCAGTCAAATACACTTTTTTGGGGGTGATCTGCACATCTCGCTTTTCTGTATGGTAATATAATATCACTCTCAAGATGTGAAAATGATTTTTCTGCCCTTCATGGATGTTATTCTTGGCAGAAAAATGGTTTCTTCTGCTCTGGTCCAGAAGACGCTGAAATCAGCCCTCGACATCGTCAGCTGCGGCCACCCAGGGTCGCGCCTGGTTCCACGTTGGTCATTTATGCCCACGGCAACGCTGAAACGCGGAGTCAGTATCATAGGACAGAGCTGTACAAGGTACGATCTGAACGAAAAAGCTCTAAGAACCCAGTACAACCGAAGCTGTGGAAGTGACTTTTCCTTTTTTAGTTGTATCAGGATCTTGGTTATCACGTTCTGGCTTTTGACTACCGTGGCTACGGCGACAGTTCAAGCCTGATGCCCAATGAGGAGACCATGACCGCTGATGCCGTTGCTGTCGTGGAGTTTGTACACCAAGAACTCTTGGGCCAATCAAACGTGGCCAGGTTGATGGTCCACGGACACTCCCTGGGCACGGGAGTGGCCGCTAGGATGGCTGCTCAGCTGGAGGGTCAAGGTCAGACGAGAGTACTGGGTGAATGACTTGATTCATGTCGATGTGTCTGCATCATAAAAGCCAGGCTGTAGAGTTGCCATGAGTGAAATGTGAATCTTCCATGCCCCAGTCAAAGCATTTCTCAATCATGCCCGCAACTGTTGGCCAGGCTTGCGTCCCCTGGTTCATCCTCAAAGTCTGGGATTGTCCCGCTACACTCATGGACGGCTGTGACTTTGACGTGATAGTCAAATGCTCCCTGCTGGTTTATTGAGCCAATCTGGAAAGATTATATAATTTAGTCAAATATAAACTTAAACTACCCAAGCTGCTGTAGTCAAGAATTGAGAAAAATCTCATTCATGAAAATCGGGAAAACCATAGAAAAAGATACAAGTTGAAAGGTATCAAAAATTGTGTGGCGGAAAACTTGGTTGCAACTGAAATAGTAGCATGGTGCAGTATAGTTGATGCCCTGATAAGAATAACATTACAGTGCTCCCCACGTATACTTTCACCCTTGGAAATGATAGTGCAAGCAGGGTGACGATATTAGCATTTTCATGCTAATATCGTCACATCGGGAATTTGGTATCACTGGGATGAAGCTTAATTATATGCATATTTGTTTCCTAGAATTTATAAATAGTGGATTCCTTAAGGGTTGTGTTTAAAGTCCTTTCTACATTTTTGATTTGAGCTGCTGCTGGCTTGAAGTGCTGTCCGCTGCTCTTAACCTGGGTAACTTGGTCATTCCTCGCCCATTCATAACTGATTAGTGCGTTTATGCACTTTTTATGAATCACATAAAAAGTGCTCTTAACTGTGAAGTTTGATTCTATCAATTGCATATGAGTGTCGAGAAGACACCAATGGGTTGACCGTGGCAGAGGAGTTGATAGAAGCGGGAGCAACTGTGTTCAAGTTATCTAGCTTTTCTATCAGGAGGATTAGGCCTCTGCATCACAGCGGAGGGGCCCTTATAACCAGGCAGTGGGGAAAAAGTTTTTACTTAGGACTTAATTAAGCTTTTCACCTAAAGGACAAATTTTGCCAGAAATTAGGTACTTGCGATCTTTAGTTTTTTAACTAGACGTCTTTCACGGTTATTTCAAAACGCCATCTGTCGGCCATTATTTGGTAAGTGCTGAAAAGTACACGCACTAAACATTGGTTGCAAAAGTCTTGTTTGCTTGATGCAACATGGACAAGACAATTTATGCAGTTTGCGCACAGACAGGACAATAATAACTTGCATTTTGTAACTTGCCATCACAGTGAAACTTGTGATTGCCTTGCCAGAAGAGTGAAAAAAATCTCATTCACTTTTTCTGTTATTTCCTACCTAAAAATGAACATTTGGCCTCCTACAGTATTGAGGATACAGTGCGTAGATATATTGTGAGGAATCATGACAAGAGTCTTGCTGCTCACCCTGCGAAGGACGTGTAAAGGAGAAAAACGGCTTGTCTTTATAGTAGAAGATTTAAGATTTGTAACTGTGAGGGGCCCTAACTAGGGTGGGGTCCGATTTTGTTTCAATTTTGGCTTGTTTTTTTTGCAAATAAGACTTTTTTCGAACGATTTGTATTGCACCTTGGTAAGTCCTAAGCAACAAGCCTCTGTTTCTTCTGTTTGCTTTGGTTCCACCCTGTATACACTGAATGACTTCCACAGCGTGGACATGTCAGGCACGGCCTTAACGAGAGAGTTGAGAAAGAATGCTCACATAAAACTAGACAGGAGGACCCTTCTTGCCACTTTACTTCTGGTTCACCCTGTATTTCTTCTAGACTACGCGCCTTCACTGTACATTTTGGAGGCCCCCTTCAACCGGATGCTGGACGAGGTCCGTACTTTCCGAGTGGCGACTTTGGCCTCCAGGCTCCTGGACCTCGAACTGCTGCTGAGGGACGCCAAGTGCGAGTTCGACACCCAGCAGTGGCTCAGAGAGGCCAAGACCAAGCGCTTCCTCATCCTTCACGCGGAGGACGATAAAACCATTCCTTATCACTTGGGTGAGGATTTTTTCATTTCCTGGACTTGGGTCTGGTGTTGCTGTGCGACCCACCCAAGTACGACGTGTGTACTTCACAGCTTTGGATTGTGATCAGTCCTGCTATGCGGGGCCAAGTAGGCCGGGGCTCCAACCCGGCACCGGAGGACTATCCAGCCCGCGTGCTCAGCCCCGTCTAGCCCGGTCTAGGCCAAATTCAGCCCAGATTTCACTTTTTCCAAAAATTCTTATGTCGAGTCTGATTTCAGTCACAATTTCTTTGGTCAATACAAAAATTACTGCGGTCCTCAGAGATATAGGAGAATCTCAATTTAACTGTTGTTTGCTCAGTTGATTTAAATCGAGTTTTAATCATTGCACGACCTGCTCATTCGTGACCAAGCTTTCTTGCCCTTAAGAATAAAAATTTTTCTGAAATATTTTCAAATCCTCCTGTATCAACATGGAGATACCGTAAAGTCACAACTGAGAAGCACCATTGAAAGACAATCACACCAGGCCTTCAGGATACCCGGGGGGATCCCCAAAGTCCGGCCCATTCTCAGCATTAGGACAGTTCTACTCGCGTACCCTCACTTGCCTCTCCGGTAGTCCATGTTGTCGCTGAAGAGCTTGTGTTCTTGTTTGCAGCTCTTCAGCTTTACGAGAGCCTTCGCGACGTCTTGGACGTGTCAATGGTGACGTTCCCGGCCGAACTGGAGTACGGACACTGCAACATCTATCTGGACCCCAACTTGCCCGAGACCATTAGGAGATTCGTCGATGAATCCAGCAGAGGAGCATTCTAGTTGTGCATAAAATTTTGCTTGATCAGGCCAACCGAGTCAAGTGATGTCCCTAAGGTTGTTTGCTCACAACTCTCGCAACCTCTTTTTCACTCTTCACCGTCTCCAGCACGGGTTGCTCAGTTGATCGTATGAGTAAAGAACAATAATAATAATCACAACATCGCTCATGATGATCTTGAAGTCGAAGTACGAGCGCTCGAGTATCGGGTTTTGTTCGACTTTTCCACTCTAATCCGTGTGATTCAGTCGTATCTTCGTCAAAAGAACCATGGTTTGGTTCCTGCCCGAGAGCAGCGACGTCGCCCATCCTGCACATGTGTTCTCGTCGCCGGACGACTGGTGCGAAGTCGACGTCTCGCCCATTTCCGCCAAGTGTTGGAGCCCAACGAGGGGAGGAGGGAGGAGCCTCTTCTGAACATTTGCCACGCCTGCTTACCTGCCTACCTACCTGCCAAAAGTCCTTCTACCTGCGCCGTCGCTTGCGCCGCCACCTGCGCCGTCGCTTGCGCCGCCAATCGCCATTGGGCCCTTGCGGGAGAGGATGGCGACGAGGGGGAGGAAGGGAGGGTGAAATCATACATGTGTTGGGAAGATGTGGAGACAGCTAATTTGATGCGCGAATGGGTAGAGGAGGCGTGGCCGGACGGAGTCGATCAAGAACTCCCTGACGCTCGGCGCCAAAAAGGACTGACACACACGTGTCAGTCACTCGGCGGCGTCCGCGGAGGCCACATTGAGTGTGGTGTTCAGCCTATTGACGAGTCCGTATCAGTTAAGGGAAAGGCTGAGAAAATCGTCACGTGTGAGAAACATTGTGACAAGACAACACTTCGGTGTGGTCAGTTTCGCGGTATTTGAGCTAATCTCCAGCTTATCATCGCTGACAATGCTCTCGTCATGTCATTTTCCTCACGTGTGTGACAACAGTCGAGTCATGAACGCTCCACGGGCGATTCCTTCATGAGCAGTGGAAAAAAAGCTTCAGAAGAAATGTCCGTCTTGTCATTTTCGGTGGAGAAAATCCTCTCTCCGACAGAAGCATCTGAAACAAAGACTGAAATCGTGCCGCGATCGAAGAAAAGGTCTCTGGAGGACGCCCACGAAGATGTCGACGACCACGGTAAGCACGCTGAGCACGATTCTAACCAGCAAAAACGTGTAGGAATTGGAGTGGTCAAACCTCCTTTGTTCATGGAAGTCGTGCTAACTTCTGTCTGTACCACTGAGCGTCTTTGATATTATAAAGAAAGTTGCAAACCAAAGTTGCTTCGGTCATAACAGATATACTTCATTCAATATGACCCGGACATGTTGATCGTGAACTGCAACACGCGCTCTTGACTGCGGAAGTCGCTCCCGTTGAGCCCGAAGACGTTGCCGTCAGACGCAGCTTTCACCACATTCCAATGCCCAATTGCGCGAGATTCCAACTCGCTTGATCCATGCTTTAGCGTCTACAGGGTGATTCAGATAAAGTGGTCCTCACTACCTGCTTAATGTCAGTGGGGGTGCGGGCCCCTTCCACTTCAGACCTGGACGACAGCATCCAGGCCGTCCTGGAGAGGAAAGGGGACCACACTTCACCAAATTTAGAAATCCAGAATGATGCCGGCAAGGGCGTCAATCAACGTGGAGGAGATGTGCGCCGCCTGCACCTCCACTGTGCTGAAGTTTTAGGCCGTGAGCAAGATCCAAGGGGTGCACGTTGAAAAGTGATACATAACTCCCTTTCCTCGTCTCTTGGTCCACCTTTTTTGTTCATGATATGACTCTATATCGCTTCCGCTTAATGAGTTATTAAGCAGGTAATTAGTCCTAGTTCATCTGCATCACACTGTAAGTGAGCAGGACCTTTGAAGTGCTCATTCTTAATGACGTAAAATTATGGCAGAATTATCGCCAACTACTCTTTGTGGGCCCCTACTCTGGTGTGACGAAGGCGGTTGAGCTGCGGGCTAACTCATGTTCCTGTGTTTAGCCAAGTGTTCTCGTCCCGGTCCGACGTCGCTGTCCACGTGTGGTTGTTGCTCCCCGTCAACGGCAACGCCGACGTGCGCGTTAGAAGAGCAGATGGAAGCGATGCCCAAGGAGGTGACGAGGAAAAGAAGGCAAGATCCATGCTGTAAACTTCATCTTTCAGTCATTGATACGTACCAAAAAACCCCACCCAGATCACACAGACTTTCTGCAACTGCCGAAGACGAAAATGCCGTTCCACAAGTGAAAAATTGCTCTCCGGGGTATCTCGTCAAAGATGGGATCACGGTGGAGTTGGTGGGCCAGGATCTCTGGAAGAAGTTCCACAAGTTGGGCACGGAGATGATCATCACAAAGGCGGGCAGGTGAGCAGTCACACGCGTGACGGAGGAGTCAGACTTGAGTAGCTTGACAGCAACGATCTCCGGGAAGTCTTATTCGACTGTGATTGAGGTGCCCAAGTAGCTAATTTCACCGCTGCATAAACTTTCTTGCCCAAACAAATGTTTTGATGGCCTCTCTAGCAACGCTATCCAAACTTGAACACTCTCTGTCTGTGTCAGGTTGTCACACTGTGACCTGCACCAGATACATTGGCTTGCGCCAACTGTTTCCGTCGTCCACAAGGACAAGAAGAAGAAGTTGACAGTTCCTAGGCCTGCATGGACTAGCAAAAGCCCCCCCAAAAATGCTCGCCCCAAACCTCAGCAATCCTGAATGGACAGATAATATTGTTGAGTTATTCTCCCTCGCCTCTGTCAGACCCAGCGCAGTGAGCGGCTGCAGAGCATTTAGCAGTCGTTTTGGCCGCTAATGCGGGTTCCGCGCTCTGTAATCAGCCGCGGCGGCCGCCCCATGAGTGCGAAAGAAGCGAAAAAAAGTCTCTCTCCATGCGAAGGAAGATGTCTCAGAGACCCTCGTAACTCTTGTGGCTGCGGACGAGATCACGTCCAATGATAATGGAGAGAAAAGCTTCAGCTCTTCTTTTCTTCTCCATCTTCTCTCCAACGGTGACAAAAGACCCCCGGCAGGAAGTAATACTGAAAATGGTCCTTGTGCAACCGCGCCTTCAATGCTTCAGCTCCATGTTAAGACCCGGTCATTAAGCGTCATTTATGCCCGCCGCCGTCTCTTTCTTTATGGGCCACGAAGCATTTGACGCTCTCTCTTTCTCTCTCTCAGCCGCGGTCGTGTTAATGTTATCAGATAATTATACCTCTTGCTCGTTGAGAAAAATCCTCGGCCGAATTATGGCAGTTTAAGAAGTTGCAAAAACGTGGAAGTCGTTAATTACGTACCTGCGAGCCAGGTGAGGTTTCTCACCTTTGTGCTGTGTGACGTACATGGACTGTAGGTACGAGCAAGACTCGTCCAGTGACGATGATGTCTCAATTCCTTTCTCCTTCAGGAGGATGTTTCCCACTCTCAAGATCAGGGTGTCTGGACTCAAAGTCGACCAGGCGTACATCGTCTGTTTGGAGCTGGCGCCCTACGACGACAAGCGCTACAGATACGTGTACCACAGGTATTTGGCATCGTGGTGTCCGTCAAGAAGTCCGACCAAAACTGAACAGGGCTTTTCTTTTTTTTTGCAGCTCCCAGTGGATGGTGGCGGGCGCAGGCGACCCTCACGTCAGCCCGAGCACCTTCGTCCACGGAGACTCTCCCACAACGGGCACCATGTGGGAAAACGCCGGTGTCATCGCATTCGACAAGCTCAAGCTCACAAACAACCGCGTCGCAAGCGGCAGCGGACAGATCTGCTTGCACTCCATGCACAAGTACGTACCCAAGATCCGGGTGCAGCCCATAGGTGCTTGCCAAGAAGGTGAGGACTTCTTTGGAGGAGGAGAGGAGCTGGGCAAAAGATACATGAGTTCCTGCTCTCCCTCAGATCTCTCTCCACTCGGTTCTCTGGACTCGTTGCTGGACCCCACTCGGGGGACCACGTTCGTCTTCCCGGAGACGGTCTTCACCACGGTGACGGCCTATCAAAACCAGCAAGTACGTATACACCACGTGCATGTTTAAATGGATTTAGTAATTCTAAATCTCGTGTTAGTTTTGAGGAGTGATGATGAGCGAGTCTGTCGAAGCTCGATCGGACAGCTTAAATCCCTGAGTCCACAAGCAAACAGGGCTGATTATGAGCAGAGATAGTAGCAGTTTGAGAGGGATTAGCAACTATGCGCAAAGAGGGAAAATATTTGTGTCCGTCAAAGTCAATGTTTTGTATGCGCAAATGCTTTTCTGCGACGTGCACGAAAAGCAACGAACAAGTGGTGCATTTGGAGCTGTTGTGTGCACACAGCCTGGACTGCTCATGACGTAGTTTCTTGAACAGCAACGATCCGTGCAGATTCAGCTGTGGATAATCTAAGGAGTCTTGGCAAGAGACCTGCACGATTAGTGTTAATCCAGCCTTGTCCCCATAAAATTGCCTAGAGGCTTCCTCGTACATTAATGTAGTAATTTCGCAGTCCCCCCTAGAACTAAGTTGCAGATAGAGACAAGTCTGGATTACTTCAGATAATCCAGGGCCATGGTTATCTTTTCAACTTGCTCATCCATGATGCCAGCTCAAAAGGCAAATGGTGTCTTATTGGGGATTGAGCAATAGCTTTTGCCTTGTCATGAAGGAACGTAAACGACTGCTGGGACTTGATTCACGTGACTGTTATTGCCTCTAATTAGCGTCATTAGCAGATGACGGAAGGGCTCAATTTCAGCTGCTCCCCAGCTCACATTTCCTTGCCTCAATTCAGTGACGGCCTTCAAATCGACACTTTCAGATAACCAAACTCAAGATTGCCAGCAACCCGTTCGCAAAGGGCTTCCGCGAGGCCACCCGAACCAGGTAAGAGACCGAGAGGTCGGCAAGCATCTCGCCAAAAAGCCTGATTATCGAAGCCACTTGAGAGCGAGGAACAAGCGTGACAGAAATGTTCAAAGCAATTCGATGATAACTTCTTCATTTCGTATGACAAGTTAGTTCACACGTGAGGAGATCGACAATGATTCGAACAATTCGACGATAATTTGTGCACTCGCACTTTTTTGTCGCACACACTGTGCATCACAGAACAGGACAGTGCGTGTACAGGGTGTGAGACAAGTCCTTTGTACATCCGCAGTTGGTCAGGGGAGGCAATGTTGCCGCTCACCCTGTCCTCAGCAGTGCACTTGCTGACGTCGACAAAGTGACGCCTGCCGATGAACATGAAAGACCCGGCGGTGAAAAGCGGGGCGAGCTTTGAAAAGGCATCCACTTAATCACCTCTTTGCGGCGTCAAAACAAATTCATGATAATTGCACAAAGAGCGCTGTAATTATCAAACCCTTTTAAGATGTGTTTGCTCATGAAATTTCCCTTCGTTGCAGGGACACCCACCCGTCAGAGCTAGTGAGCGGCTACTTGAACTTGGGCAAGACGTTCGAGAACTTCGCGGCCAGGATGAGCGCGCCACATCCGCCCCCTCATCTTCCGCCTCCCCTGTTTTTGTACCCGTACTTGGACACGAGACCCCCATTCCTGGCCCCCTTCTCAGCCCTGTCTCCGCGTTCACTCCCAGACGACAGAAATAACTTGTTGCCAATTATGATGCCCCCTCTGCTTCCAACGCCAACGCTAACGTATGAGCCAATGTCAGCAGTGCCTCCGACACAACGGTTTTGTGCCCCGCCTAACTTGGACCAGATTCCTGAGCAGGAGCGCAAGAAAGAATTCAACGACTAATATTGTCATCGGTATAGCAGAAACACTACGATTTTAGTATATAAATGCACGCACTCCTTCATTGTTCATTCCTTAGCAAGTCGACTCAGTTTAAATCTGCTTTGTCTCTTGGGCGCGTTGACAGGTGGCGGGATGGGCAAGTTTTGGAACGGCTCCCTCTCCACCACGAGGTCCTTGACGGCAGTGTTGCCGCCGCCGCAGGTGATTTCTCGCACCAGAGGTCGATGCTGTCTGGGCACCACAACTTCCTCGTCCATGTCAGGCTCCTTAACCTGGATCTCGGCTGGATCGAATGGCTTTAAAATGGACTTGGTCACTCTCGTGACAGACTGGACGGAGAGATCGCTAGGGGTCAACGCTGTAAATCCTGGAGGTTTCAGGCTCGACGCTGCACTTTCCACCGTTGGCAAAGCCCCATGACGAATTTCAATCAAGTGAAGAGGCTCCCCAGGAATCTCCGCTATGGTGTCCAAGTCAACATCACCAGGAACGGGCACACCGTAACTGATGTCTGCAGCATCAGCAAAAGAAACTCTCCGCCGTTCTTTCACCGCACTTAATTTTGCTATCTCATCAACATCTATCTTACTGGGTTCTTCATCACCGAGTTCGGAAGAGTCACTAAGGTCCTTTTCTCCTTCGTTGCTCCCCGTCTCCTCGTACTCATTTAACTCCTCTTCCAGTTCTAGTTCGTCTAATCGGTCCCACAACGCCTGATTGTCTTCATCATCTTTAACTCTGCTTTGCTTCTCCTTCCTCACGCTCTCCTTGTGCTTTTCCCTCCATTTTTTCTCCATTTCCTCTTCATACTCCTCTCTTATCTCCACACCTTCTTCAATCTTCTCGCTCTCCTTCTTCCAGCCCTCCAAAAGCTTCCGCTCCTCCATTAGCTTGTCCAGCATCTCGTGACACCTCTTCAGCCTTCTCTGGCAGATCTCGCCGGCTTGTTTGGCACTCCTCTCAGCAAACCAGTTTTCCCCCAGCAACACCAAGACTTCGTTTGTGTGAATGAGGCGACCGCACATAAAGGCCTTCTTGCCTAGCGGCACCAGGGCCGGCCTCTGCGGCTCGTCTGCCAACGTGGCCAGGGTGGAGGCCAACCTCGTGTACTCATCCTTGTGTTTGGCGAACTTGAGGCCGCGCTCACGGTTCTCTGCGAGCATGAAGTCTTGCTGTGCGGTGAGGAGACGACGTCTCTGCTCGTCCTGCAGCTGGGCAGCCCCATTTGGGTCGGCACCCTCGCCACTCATAGTTTCCGCTTTACTTTGCGCTTCTCCTCTGGAGCGTTTGGGTTCTCGCCCTAAAAAACAAAAACAGATGATGAAGATGTACTTCTTGACACAGCAGCACTATTTCCGAGCATTTAAACAATGAATTCAATCTATGTGAGAGATCTCAGAGTTAACGAATACCTAACCGTGACTAAGAGCAAGAGGCGAAGGAAAGAATGTCCGCAAGATATGTTCTTTGTACGGATCCGATCTGTTCTTGGACACTCGACACATTTATGGCACATTAACAGAAGGTATTCATAGATCGTTCTTTTATATATGAACACTGCCCCTCAGTACAGATGGAGGAAATCTGATCGACTTGTACTCTGCACACAATTGGGCCGCATTTTCCCGCTCCTGTAAGAAAGGAACCTGTTTCTATACCACGTGTACATGATCTCGCTTACACTGTAGAACTCCTTCAGCAGTGCCACCGCCTCCTCGGCCCTGTGACCACCCGAGACGAGGACCTTCGTTCGATCGCCTTCGAGCTTGAATACGTCTATGACTGAGCCGCAGCCTCCAAATCTTGGATTGGCGCAGCCGTAGAAGATCTGATTGACGCCGATTCGATTTAGCGCTGACGCACACATGATGCAGGGCTCGCAGTTGACGTACACGGAAAGTTCGGAGGACAGCGAGATCTCATCGTCGGTCAACAGCGAGTAGCAGATCAGTTCCGCGTGACTATGGAGGAGAAAACAGTAACATGTCTGAACGTCCAGGCCATTCCTCATCTCTCACCGCGTGGGGTTCCTGGTTTCGTTGACGTCGTTTCCCGCGGCGGCCACGATTCTGCCACGGTGGACGAAGACACAACCGACGGGAACTTCGCCGCGAGACAGAGATTCTCGAGCTTCCAAGAAGGCAGCGTTCATGAACCGAGGGTTGTACAACGAAGCGTCTTTGTCGTCCTCTCTAGAGGACATTCCTGTCCTGGCGAAGTTTGTGTCTTTAAAAGAAGGCCCAAATTTGGGCTAATTTCGATTTTCTCCCTGTCCTTCACTCTTTCTCTCACACACGCGATTGTTGTTTTTCCGTGAATCTCACCAGGGGAGCCAGAAAGTTAAATTCTGCTGCAGCTAAAAGTCGATGATAATAACAGTAGCAGTAGGGGTTTCTGGAAGTCGATGACCCCCCTGACCTATCAAAACAGAATTTCAGCTACGTCTGCATCAGCTTTAGCACACGTGTTGGACCACAGCCGAGGAGATGTCGGACCCCGACGCCGAGGACAGCAAGCAGCTGCCGTTTCACGAAATGGGCCTGGACGATCGCGTGCTTAAAGCCTTGGCCAAACTCGGGTGGGCGCGGCCCACACTCATCCAGGAACGCGCGATCCCGCTGGCGCTGGACGGCAAGGATCTGCTGGCTCGAGGGCGCACCGGATCCGGCAAGACCGGTGCCTTCGCCGTTCCAATCGTGCAAAGAATCCTCACAGTGAAGCAGACTGCGCAGGCCCAGAGTGTGAGTGCCCTAGTGCTAGCGCCTACGAGAGAGTTGGCGGCGCAAATCGCCGGTGTCGTCACTTCCCTCTCCAGCGGTTGCGCCGGCGCCATTAGAGTAGTGGACGTGTCGGCGCAGGTATCGACGGCGGCGCAAAGGCCGCTGCTGGCGGACTTGCCCGACATCGTCATAGGAACGCCCTCCAGAGCGTTGCTACACATGAAAGAGGGCAATCTCAACCTTAAGGAGTCGTTAAAGATGCTCGTCATTGACGAGGCAGATCTGATCTTCTCCTTTGGGTATGAAGAAGATGTCCGAGGTGTCCTGTCTCGCTTGCCCGCCATTTATCAGGCGATCCTGACCAGTGCAACCCTTGGTGAAGACGTGGAGAAGCTTAAGAGGCTGGTACTGCATAACCCGGTGGTGTTGAGACTTGAAGAGCCTCAGCTGCCTCCTTGCACTCAACTCACTCAATATCAGATCAAGCTGGAAGAGGAGGACAAGTTTGTGCTGATGTATGCGCTCTTTAAGCTGAGGTTGGTCCACGGCAAGACAATTGTATTCGTCAATGGTGTCGACCGCTGCTATAAGCTCAAACTGTTCCTAGAGCAGTTCCAGGTAAGTTTTTTCTCTTGTTCTATCTTAAGCACACTTGCTGTATGTATGATGACCTCTTCCTCACACCTCCTTTGCTGTTTGCTCATGACACCTGTTGTATCATTCCCATGATGTCCGTTTGGTACTCCCTCATGTCCGTTACCTCCTTCTCTGGGATCCTTCCCATATTGATATTGGTGACCTAGACTGTACGTATATGCACAAATAACTAAGTTATGTTCATGCTTCAGATACCTGCGTGCGTGTTGAACTCTGAGCTCCCCGCGGCCAGCCGGTGCCACATTGTCACTCAGTTCAACCAAGGCATATATGACGTCATTGTGGCCTCAGACGAGAAATTCTTGGACGACCAGGAAGACTTTAATGTTATGAGTGACGACAAAGAGGAACCGAAAAAGAAAAGACGGAAAAAGGTGGACAAGGACAAGGAGCGGAGCAAGCGCAGTAAGGACAAAGAGTCCGGTGTGTCTAGAGGCATCGACTTCCAATTCGTATCCAACGTCATCAACTTCGACTTCCCTCCTGACGTCGATGCCTACATCCACCGCGTCGGGCGGACGGCGCGCGGCAACAACAAGGGCACGGCGCTCTCTCTTGTTGCCGGCAAGGAGATAGAACGACTGACGCTAGTGGAGACCTACTTCAGGGAACAGCTGGAAGGTGAAGCAGAGGAAGAAGACGAGGCATCGACGACCATATTCAAGCCGTATAAGTTCAAGTTGGACGAGCTGGAGGGCTTTCGGTATCGCGCCCGCGACGCTTGGCGCGCAGTCACCAAGATTGCGGTTCGCGAAGCCAGACTGAAGGAGATCAGAGCTGAGCTTCTTAACTCAGACAGACTGAGAGGTCACTTCGAGGAGAATCCCAGGGACGCTGTTGTGCTCAGGCACGACAAGGCACTTCACACAGTAAGGCACCAGCCGCATCTCCGACATGTCCCAGACTATATTGTGCCGAAGGCCCTGAAGGCCGTGACGAAGAAGAAAGGCAAGGCCATAGGGAAGCGGCAACCGATATCCACTGCGAAGAGAAAATTCGAGAAGAATCGGACGGACCCGCTAAAAAATTTGAGCTCAAAGAGGTCTTGAATGCTGGAAATATAGCTAAAGATACATACGTGTCGTAAACACTTGCCAGAGAATCTCCACTATCATGCCTAACTCCAGGATATGATAGTGATGTCCACTAAATCAGGATCACTTAGCAGAGAAACGAAATCCCGTTTGAACGGCAGTCCCGATTATCCGAAAGGAGGAATATCGTCCGTAATTTACTATGTAATGCGGTTTGCTACGTTGATCACACACACATATTTGTTACATTCACATAGTCTTGGAACAACACCTGAGAAGCGTCAGAGGCCAAGGCCTCGCTGGCCTCGCCCATTTTTTCTTTTAAAACAAATGAGAGGTCCTTGCTCTTTGGCAAGTCGACCGATCTTTGTTTTTTTATGAAAAAGCCTCCTAGGTTTGAGTACCGCACCTTTTCCAGTCTCCAAAAATAATCCCATTTATCCGGAGTCCCCTTTAAGCGCAGCTATTTACTCACTAGATAATTGAATCTCCCCCAAAATCCCCTGTAACAAAAATCCCCTTTATCCGAATCCATATTAAGGGGAGACCACTGTAGTAAAGACATTAGAGTATATTCGCCATAATGATTTTATTGGTTCACGTTCAATGTTCTACCCTATTACTTCTTATTCTTGGATGCCCTGAGCGACTGTCCCTGCCCCTTGAAGGCCTTAAAACTGCTGTTGCCGTTGTCGACCGCGCCGTCTTCCTCCGTGACGGACGCCGCGGACCTTGGCGGTCGACCTCGGATGAACCGGAGGCTTCCTAGTTGGTAATCGTAGTCCGGGATACCGCGCACGTACTCCCGAGGAGCAACGTTGTTGACTTCAGTCGAAGACCCTTGTTGCTCCAAGTTGCTGCTGCCGCTCTCGCTGTTTTTCTTCTTGCGACCGTCCAAACGGACTCCGGACCCACTGAACGCCACAAACCCCTTGGGCTCCGGCATCAGATTTGAAACATCCATATGTTGCTCCTCATCGTCGTCGTCATTTGCATCCTCATTCTTGCCATTGGCCTTCTGAGTGCTGTTGGGTTCCTGGAAAGCAGCAGTGGTACTGGATATTCGCAGATAACCGCCTTTGCTTTAGTGCCAATGTAACGTGACTACTCTTAGAATGGGATTTTTTGATTCATTTCCTACCTGGTAGCCTACGGGTGGAGCAAAGTCTACGTTGAGATCGCACTCAATAACGCTAACGGCATTGGCCGGTTTGGTTTCCAGCACGCTGAGTTCGTAGGTCTTGTTGTTGTAGTGAATGACGATGGTGTCACCGGTCGAGAGACACGCGAAGTTTCTTAGTCTGCTTTCCAGCACTGCTTTCTGATTTGTCAGGTCCAGGAAGTCTGAGGAATGAGGCTGAAAGCGAGCGAACGTGGCCACGGGGAGGGAGGCGGACTCCACCTACGCGAAAAAAGTAGAAAAATCTCTGGCCAAGTTGAACTTCATCGCGTCCAACCTGCACTGCAGCCCTGCAGCTCATATTTTTGCAACGAGATACTATTACAGGTCCACGCAGGCGCTCAATCCAAGGGCAATAAGGTTGGCAAAAAAAGATTTACTCATCCAATGAACTTTTTCTTTTAGTGAAAAGTTTGAGCATGAGTCTGAATTTGAATAGCCTAGGCCGACAGTCCAGCAACATTTGATAGGTCCGATTGAAGCCAGCGTAGGTAAAGCTCTCAGAATGTGATGACGCTGGCCAAGTTTGGCAACGTCACAAACACATGTTTCATACCTGCAACAAGCCACCTTCCTCCAACGTGAGGTTCTGCATCATCCAGTAGGGTATGAATACTTTGCCTTCGTCGGCTACGAACTCCAGCACTCCGCAGTGAGTTGTGCGTCTAGACTGAAAAATATGCCAACAATAAAAAAGGTGTGCATCGAGCCCAAGCCAAGGACAGAACAGACGCACGAGGGCTGGGTAGCTACATTATTTAGTGGGGAATTGATGGTTTTGTCTTGCACTTGGTGCAGAAGAAAAAACAGTAACTTTATATCCCAGTTATTTAGGCCTGCTGGGCCATAAAATGCGAAACTATATTATCTATTATAAAAAGAAGAGGGAAAAAGTCAAAATCTTGAAATAAACGTATTGCACTTGTTCTTACCGAATATTGCATTAAGCATCAGCAAGACTCTCATGTCGTGCTCCCTCCTATGGTAACTTGATCCCGACTATGAAAAACCCGTTTGGGCGATCCCGTTGGAGTCAACACCCAACCCACTTCGACATGAGGTCGAACACGATCTAGCCAACGCCACCTTCGTTCAATCCTCAGCTAAATGCGACTACTTTCAAACATGTGGGTGACCCTTGGCACTCACCGTCACGTTGGTGAGCTTGAAGAGCATGGGATAGACGATGTTGAGTCTTGTGAGCTGGTCCAGGGCCGATGGGGGCAGGATGATCTTGCCTCCCCTCTCCAAGTCGTCCCTCTCGGTGCCGGGCATCATGGAGACCGAGTAGCAGCGGTACTGAGTCTTGAAGGGACGGGGCAAGTCGGGGAAAAAGTTCATCCCGAACATGATGGAGGATTTAAATCCAGATTCGCAATTCGCTATTCTGTCCAGTCACTCTCGTCTCCCCAGCAGTTTGGCCTGTGCCAAAACAAAAGTCAGCTGATTCCCATTAGATGCCAAACAAATTGAGCCTAAATCACCCAAAGGCACTCTAAGTGCCAGATTCTCTCGACATCCACTGGATCAGCATTCGGGGGAAAACGCTGGCGATGTTGTGCTTCGTTAGGCCCGTGGAGTCCATGGATTGGTTCCGCTGCAGCAGGTCTTGCGGGACTTGACGATGTCGTTGTGATGGAACTCGCTAATGTTTGAAGTACATCAAACAAACCTCTCAAGCAAAATATGCTAAGATTAGGAGAGTGAATCTCTGAAAGCCCACCAGACTTAGCCATCGGAAAGACCCCCGACGCTGCCCCCGACGTTGACGTGGAAAGATACGACGGACTTGAGGTGGTCACAGAAGTCACCCGAAAGGTGAAACATTCAGCTCCTGAGTGCGCATGCGCGCGCACACGTACGCACGCTCGCACGCTCGGCCTCCTTGGCCTCGTTGAGCGACTGCGACTGCGAGTGTGACATACGGTGGCGGGAGGAAGAGAAAAGAGGAGTCGAACGCGGAGAAGCAGGTCCAGAAAGAGCAAAAAGTGGCAAAAAAAACGACATCTTTTTTTGCTGATGCTCGACTGTGAGATACGCAAGTCGTTCAGTTGATTCGTCCAGGCACTTGGCGAGGACTCGTAGTGGTCCTGCTCGAAGTCACTCAGCTCCAGGACCGCAGAGAGAGGCAGGTGAGAGGCCCCTTCCAAGTCTACCTCAGCTCCAGACGTCTCCGTCTGGGGTGGCCACTTAGTCGTCGGTGCACTTTCGGTATTGTTCCACTGAGCAGCTGGTTCTGGCAAGCGTGACCACGTCGGGGAGTCGTGATGCAGACAAAGTAGGGCTTGAGCAAGGGGGGGGGGGAAGTCATCTGCGGCTAGGAAGCATAAGCCAGCCTAGTAACATTGCACAGTGTGTTTGCAGTGCCTAAGCTAACCTGACTTCACCTAACTCATCTAAGTAGCAAAGATAATGGCTGGCAACGCGCGAGCGCTATGAGATCATAGTGGGAAAAAAAGCCCCGATATGTGTGACAGACCTCATCTAGCGCTGCGAACATCTGGCCTGAAATTGACGAAAATGTGTTGGGTTTTTTTTAGAGTCTGACTCACACAATAGTGTATAAATGAACACATTCCTGAATTCCATGCTTTGTGAGGCCGCGTGAGGCCCCCACCAAGGTCCCTGCTTTGATTGTCTCTCTCGTTTCAATGATAAGGCCTCAGCACAGCTTCCTCACATGGCTTGTTTATTTCTCTTGCCTTTATCTTCTCTCCTGATTTGCTCACTGAAGCAGCTTTTGTTTACCCAGATCAAGACTCATTAGGCCCATTTTCCTCTCCACTGTTAGCACGAAATACTTGGCCAGGGAGAAAATGTTAGGCACTCCCGCAATGTAGGCCATGAATACCTGGGCCCAAGCATGTAAAGAGCAATTTATGTCATAATGGAGCTCTTACACGCTCACGTGCCAGCCGCGGCACTGATGTGAGTTTGGTGTTTGACCAACTATGTTTTTGTGTAATAACACACAAAATACGACCACAGCGCAGACGCTGACAGCAACCTTTTTTCTCTCCTGAGTGAAAAGAGAGTCTTGCACGCGCGCGCGCGCCAGCAACATGTTTGTGTGAGTAACGTAGAAGAAGTTTGCATCGTCGTAGTCGTCTCTGACGAGCTACTGCTTACTTCTGACAGGAAGGTTATTGGAGCATCACAGAGATTTAGGCCTGGGTCTCTTAAACTTTTCGGCCGAGACCCATTTATGAGTTGAAGAACTTGCTCTTACACAGTCAAATCTCGATGTGACGGACTTCTTTTAGCTGTCACATCGAGAATGGAGCGCAAGTGTAGTAAATGGAACCTCTGAGGCCTCCATGGCAATCATCTATGGCCGTTCACAGGCCATTACCCGCACCTTAAGAAACCACGTGCCGATGCACTCTTCGTCGTAACGTCACATGACATGTGCGTAGGAAAAGTTGTTTGCAACCAAAGAAGATTGTGGCTCTTCCCGTGGAAGGGCTGACAGTAAATCATGGTGCCAGTGCCAAGGCAGACAGAGGAGAAAGTGACGACCAACCAGAACCCGGAGTTCCCTTCCCTCCACAACTTCCTTAAGGTATCGGGAAAGCCATAGTTGGGCTGATTCTTTTTCTCTCTCTTCTTCGACTACGATTATACCTGACATTCACTCGTTGCCATTTCATTGCTGCAAGCAAAGAAAAGACCTGATGTTATGGAACACTCAACAAGCTACTCGAGGACATTTCTGTCCGCTTCAACTGCTACACATACGTGTACCTGGTATCCCACGTGAACTAATGCAGGCATAGCAGGTTCTTTCTGCTACATTGACCACGTCGTTCCTCTTGACATTTGTATGCCTGACATTTCGCATGAATCCCGTGTTGTTGATCTTGAGTCATCATATCAGGAGGGTTCTGGGTAATCCTTCAAAGGGGCATTGCAGAAAAAAAGTCGGGGAGGTAGTGAAATTTACATAACTGTGTAAGGAGAGGCTGCATTGGTCCACTATACGAGAGGCCTCGACTGACTTTTTAATATTTGTCGCCATTGTCAAGATGTCACTTTCGCTCATGTCGTGTGACTGCCCTCAAGGCCTTCTGCTCTCTTATTTTCTCAGGTGATGTCAGAGGCGAGGGAAAATTGCTTTCCCCAGGGTAAAAATTTGTGCGTTGCTTTTTTTTTGTCAGCGTCGCTGGTTGACAGTGCTCCAAAAACTGTCAAACTTGTTGCTGTTGGGGGAGACAACAAAGTACAATTGTTGAATAACCATTTTGACGATTAAGAAGATGTAAAACATTCATTCCACACTGTACGTCGTAAAACTTTGCAGGGGACCTTTGAAGAGTGTCTCATCTTATACTCCTTTCCAGAATGTAGCTTCTTCAACGAGGCCTCATCTCATCGAGTAGAAACACATGAACATCGAAACTGCTGCAGCTGACAGAAGTGCACAAAAAATTTGAGAGAGAGCGGAGAAAGATGAGCTTCAAAGGTCTCACCTCAGGTGGCAGCGAACGCAGATCTGATAGAGGATCTTCGACCAGAGCTCATCACAACCACGACCAGCAACATTCCTTCAAGCTGGTGAGAGAGAAGTCTTTTATGTTGGCCTGGAAACAATGTTAAACAACAATCATCGTGCAGGTGATGGTCGGTGACTCTGGCGTGGGGAAGTCCTGCTTGTTGGAGAAGCTCCTCCACCAGGAATCGACCAACAACTTCATCAGCACCATTGGCATCGACGTCAAGACACATTACGCCAACCTCAATGGGCAAACCACTAAGCTGCAGGTATTTCCCCGGCAGTCGTTGCAAATTTGGTGTGTAAACTGCAGGAGTGAAGTTGGCATTAATGGTGAGAGTCGGAAATGCCCAAAGGAGAGACTAAGAGAGGAGGTGGGAGGGAGCAGGCAAGCCCAGGGGGCGGGGGAAGCTGGAGGAATGATTTGTCAAGTTGACGGAATAAGAGACTTTTCTTAACTCAACATTATACCAGCTTGTTTTCTTGTTCCCTTCTCCTTCCAGGTCTGGGACACTGGTGGGCAGCAGCGCTACCGCCATGTGCTCTCTGCCTGCTATCAGCGTGCCCATGGTGTTATTGTTGTCTTTGATGTCACCAATGCTAAATCCTTCAGTAACCTCCCCCAGTGGGTCAGGGAGATCAACGAGTTCACCAGTGACTCTATGATTCCGCGACTCTTAGTGGGCAACAAGAGTGACCTGTCAAGCTCCAGGCGCGAGGTGCCCAAGGAGAAGGCTGAGAAGTTTGTGGAGGAGAATGAGGGATTCGTAGCCTATGTGGAGACATCAGCCATCAAGACCATCAATGTGCATGAGGCTTTTTTTAGGTTGGTCTTACAACCCTCCGACGTGGCGTCAGAGACACCCAGCAACAGGAGCATGATGGGCCTCAAGGGCTCCGTCAGTTGTGAAAAGTAAGCTTCAAGCAGCTGCAGAAGAAATTAGGTAGCGTGAAGCACCTAGGACTTCAAGATCTTTTTCACTAAGACCTTGGTGTTGTGTGATCTGTTAAATGTGATGGACTCTAGAAAGAAGGACATGTTGGGTCAGACCGTGATTCTGTAGAGCTTTGTGAGCATTTTCAGGCTTACATAGAAATCAAACTGGATGACAGTGCAGGATAAATCAGATACCGTCACAGAGATGTCGTCCGGAGACTTCACATCGTCAAATTAGTCACCCCACTGAAGCTTGATTTTTCCAAGGACTCCACCCATTGTCTTGATCAAAAAAAGGACGAACTGCTGCTGTTGGCTTTTTCACGCAGACAGCTTTAGGTGACCCAAAAATGCTTGACAAATGCAAAGTGATGTACTGGAATCCCCTTCCCCCCAAATGAAGCTTATATTAGTATAACCTCAACTTATATATCTCTTTATCCATAAATGCTTGTTGTGTGCCAGGTGAGATAGAAGTACATTCATTGGATGTTATATGACACTTGGATTTGAATCGTTAGTCATATTATGTCCTGCGTGGTCACAACAGATCCTTCTGTTAAAGTCATGATGTCACCAATCATCATTCCAGCTTTAAAGTTGTACACAAATGGCATTTTCTCATTTCCATGCCCCTAGTCAATAAAGTGCGCGTCAAGTGGTTTTGGGCGTTGATCATGCCTTTCAATGTCACACAAAGAGGCTCTTGGGGTTAACAACCAATCATCACATAGCAGACTTGTACTGTCTGCCCGCAAGAGTGGGCGAGGACAACTCTAAGGGTCTCCGTGGCCAGAGTCGACTTGGACGCGGAGGTCAAGTGTAACAACTATCCTTTTTTCTGTAAGACGAGAGCTATAAGTACGCAAACCCTCCTTGTAAGCTCACATTATGTCGCTCCGTCGACCCCTCGAGGGCCTTGGCAACAGATGCTGGTGCCTGAGATATCCGTATTTTACGGTGTACGACGTAACAGCAAGAGACAGAAAGCTGCCTTGCATATTTAGGACCTTCCTGGTAAAAGAGGAAAGCCTCTTGGAGAAGGTTGAAGATGTTCTCAACCATAATCTGTTGTATCCGAGCTCAACGAGAGGCGTCGTTGAAAACAGACATTGATCATTTGCAGGTGATCACAACTGGACACATGTACAATCTGCTCCCGGGCCTGAAAATAGGGCTGTAATGGGCACACCCACACCCATTACCCTGGGTACCATCTGCTACCCACACCTGTACAAGTACCTGCAGGTACCGCACTCCAGCCGCACGTGCTGGTGGGTACAAAAGTTCAAGTACTGGCCCCGCACGTACCTCAGGAGTGATGTGTTATTCTGTACGTAGAGTTGCGACCACAACAGTGTGGGCACGACACAAACAGCCTTACGGTGAGAGACAGCGGAACACGGATGTAAGAGCAAGACGCTCACTAGAGCAGTTGCCTAACTCACACCACTCTGGTTGTAACACACATGATGCCACAATCATAAGTGCGAGTGAATTTGCAATCTATGGGTGTAAGAACAAAAAAACTCAGAGGTGACGGATACAATAAATCTCTTATTTTTTGCCAATGCTCAGTCAGAGACAGTACTTTTTTCTCGAAACAAAGAGAGACTCACAAAAATGGCAACATTTCGAGTGGGTCTCTTGCATCGAGTGTTCGAGAACTTCAGGTCCTCGCAGAAATTTGAGGCCTCGATTGAAAAAAAAAATCTTAGAAAAATATTTTACAGGCCAAGATTGATGCGTTGCTCCTTCCCAACGGACTTGATAACTGAAAAGAGGGCAGAGCATTGACTTAGGTTACACGTAGGTGCTGGCTGCACCACGTATTCAAAGGCACAAGCCTAATGCTACTACGTGGCTTAATCGCATGTACTCTTGCACTGAATTGTAAAGATCCGTGATGTGAGGAAGTGGTGTCATACATGAAGCTCTTGCTTCCCAACCAGGTCACCGCATCCAATGTGCCCAAAATGCCCGTTGATCTAGGAGAATGTCGTCCCTGGGTTGTAGACCAGCGTTGCCAGCTTCTTGTCATCAGTAAAGGTCAAACTTCTCGTCTCGCAAGAAAAAAGCCAAGTAGTGAGTAGGGCGCTCAGAGACCAAACCAAATCTGCAGCATATTTTGTGATAACTGGCACTTCAAATTAAGCTAAATAGTTGATAAAATAACGTGAAAAAGGTAAAATTTCTGAAATAAAAACAGCCAGATTGGCAACCCTGTTGTAGACATCTTGTCTGAGGGCAGCAGAGTCCTGTTTCATCCATGTTTCTTTCTGAACCAGGTTAACTAGATGTAGAAAAACTGACAAGCCCAAAGTTCTGACAGTTCTTGTTTTTCCAGCAAATTTACTCTTATGCCTTTGCATTTTCCCCTCCGTCAATTCTTATTAACGTAACTTTTGTATAGCCCTTGAAAGTTTCCCTTTTTGTAGTCTATCATCCATGTCTGGCAAGTTGCTGCAAACATTTTTACGCAATCCCAAACAAAAAGTTTCTCCGGAATTTATTTTCTTCGCATCTCCTAGACGAAATTCAGAAAATGCAAATGTCCCAGGAAGAGTTGCCAATAGCCATCTAAGGATTGGATAAAGTGTCAATGTCTCTCGATATAGGCATAACTGTGCTCATGTGTGCATTTGCTTGCACCACCCTTCCAGATAGAGTCCAGTCTCATTGTGCTCCTGCTGCCCATTCCGGTGAGAATGCTCTTTATGTGTATTGTCACGAACATTGTTGAAATTTGACTAGGTCACAGGCCACAGATAAAGTGTCAAAACTTCTGTGTCAAAGTCTGCAAGTCAGGAATTGAATTTGGGACATGAGGACAGAGATGAGAGGGCTGAAAAACACTGAGTGATTCCACGCTTTCCTCTTGAGGAGCTGACAAAACCTAGAAAGTGATCTGCAGATCCCTTGGTTGATATTGATGTCTATCCTCGGTGTTTCAAACAACTACTCGATATCGTACTTGATATTGATCAAGGACAAAAACTGTGAACTCTTCTGACTAAGGTTTGGCCAAGAGTTAAGTTAGGTTCAAGTTTGCTGCATTAGAGATTGTACATAGGTTGGGGGCGAACAAATATGGCAATGGAAAACTTGACTAACCTTCACCGAACCCTTCAGCATCTATGACGTTTTCCTCAAGTATCACACAAATAACGGAAATGCACCTGCTGACGGGTGCCCTCAACACTTCACAGCAGGCGCAACAAGCCCGATCCTATTCGCGGACTACTGCGACAAGGCCACGTTAATGTTCACCGTCATTCTCATGAGCGTCCTCTGCAGCATCCTTGGCCTGACCACCAACATCTACAGGTGCAACCTTCACTAATACTGCAGAAAGCAGTGACAACTCATTGAACAGCGCTTCAGTCGTACCAATACTGTTTAATTTCTTCCTTTTTTTTTGCAAACATAACATTCCCTGGGTAACCAAAAAACCAAAAAAGCAGCCAACCTAACTGAGTCAACTCGTTTGTCCCACCAGCTCAGTTTCTTTCCCTGTCTTTTTGAGGACCTGCAAGATCTCTGCGCTCTCGAGCGAGTCCGTCTTGACAAACACTCTCTTGTTGTCGAGGTCCACTCTGAAATCTTGTATTCCTTTGCCTGCATAAACGAATGTTGCAGTTACGAAAGTCACTTGAGTCGTTGGCTTTCACCTTTTAGCCTGCCCAGAACCCTCTCCACAGCTCCAGAGCAGCCTTCACAGGTCATTTCGACGCGAAACTCAAACTCCTAGAAACGAAAGAAACAAAAATCAGCATGCGGCACAGTTTGCGGGGTCCATCTGATCAGATACTTGGGGGGTCAATCACACCTGACTGATTGATACCTTTCCTCTTGGCTCTGAAAGAACACTTGGTTGGGTTATTGCTTTGAGCATGAGCAAATGTGACCACACTTTACGTAGTTAAGCCACAGCGAGCTCATGTCTCTCTTCACGGGGCCGAAGGCGAGAAAGTCGCTGTCGTTACAGGTGGCGTTGCCGTCGGAAAAGGTGCCGTCCTCTATCAGTGTTGGCGCAAAAGGCGCCAGCCAGACGGACAAGGAGTGCGCCAACGTGCCGAATGTAGCAAGAAGGTTGTGCTTTTTCTTGGCGTCAAAGTGAGAGTTCACCAGTGCCTCGACCAACGCCCGAGAGAGGACTGACCCGCTATCGGCTGGCACTGCTGGATATGCTGCGCCAGTGTACGCCGGGTCAGAGTGCTCACCGCCGTAGTGGCGCACTGGCTGCTCTCGCTTGAAGCGCCCACGCCAAGAAAATTCTGAGGAGGGAAAGAAATCGTCCGCGGAAGACGGCGGCGCCAACTTCTGGGTAAGCCTGTCAGCTGCCATGAACGTCTCGTCATTGGCCACGACGACAAAGTCAAAGTTGAATTCATTTAAGATGTGCCTGAAGAACGTGAGAAGAGCAAGTGGCGTGTTCTCCGGCGCATCAATCACCTCTGGTGCAAGAAACAGGTCTTCGTGGTCTTCGATCTCTTCCACAAGCTTGGCTTGCGTCTGACGGACCTTGTTTGCTTGGCACTTGTTCTGCGTGTCGCGCGCGTTCGCCACCTGTCTCAGCTCGCCCATGTCGGGCACCCTAAACACCAAGGATACCAAAGGACAGACAGAAGGCGTGAATGGCTGAGAGCGACCCTGTCTCCACAGAAAAGAGAATGGAACGACGCCGTCGTCCCCGAACATCTTGTTCCACACGATGTTGCAGTGGAGGGAAGAATAATTGAGCCCCTTCCACTGATTGATTCTGAGCACGGCTTCGAAGCCTCGGGAAAACGTCTCCTCCGATTTGACCGGAGTGTACACAAAGCCGTCGTCCCCAGAAGAAGACTTCAAGTCGGCAGCGCTGAAGTTCACGGCCAGGTGTTGGTCACCTGTGGCCGGATCCGCTAGCTCGACTGTCAGATTGGAGTTTCCGAACTGCCTGAGAGCCTTGGCGGAGACGCCGAACTGCAGCACGGAGACTGGGAACTTAAGGCTGAAGCCGACCCCCTCGGCTGGCGGAGCCGGAGCCACACGGGAGGGCTGGACCCTGAAAGGCCTGACCGGCAACCCGTCGTTGACATTCACGGGTACGAAGACTGTCCAGAGGCGGCAACCCGACTCGGTCAGACGCCAGTAAGGGTCGACGAGGCAGGGGCGCTCGGGCGCGACGAAGAAGAACCTCGCGTCGTCAACGGCCTTCTTCCAAGTTTTCCGGACAGCGTTTCTATAGCGCAGTCGATCCAGCGTTGTGGACACAGCGAAGATGACTGGGACGCGCGTCAGATCCTCGAACGACGACGAGAACAATTTTGGGAGCATTCGGGACAAGTGGTCGAGGGGACCACAATAGTGGCACAGGAGGGATGCGGCCAGCACGACGGCAGCCGCCAACCAAGAGAGGGTGGTCACCTTAGTCGACAAAGACATGATGATCCCGGAGAAGGCCTCTTCTCCAGGCGGCGAAGAAGAGAAAGCCACTGCTGCTCCAGGTTCAATGATCGACTCTCACAGACAGTTGGCCGGAGGAGGCAGGAGAGCCAACAGAGCTGTTTGCTGTTCTTGTTATCTTTCTCATAAGGATATATCACAAATTCACTCACGAGCCGGCCCGAGACCACTTTCCCTCTGCCGTCAATGCAGAGACTCACATTGACTCTCCATCTGGACTCTTACCTGCTTATCTCAGACGATGCGTATCCGGAGAAAGTCCCACAAGCCCCCAAGAATGCAGGGATCGCAACAACTCCGGGCCAAGCTCAAAAGCACTTCTACAGACGGTATCTTGCGATTTCAAACGGTGCAGGCAAAAGTTTTCAGCATAGGCCTTGCCATCAAGATCCATCAGTCAAGGAGATTCCAGAAGATAGTAATGATTTTGATCATTTTGATTCTTGGCCCGATCTGACAGCTGCTGACAGCTGAGCGAGAGGGATCGTCAGCTCAAGACTAGGGATGAGCAACAGTGCCAAAGACTTGTCTGGATGTCAAAACTTGTCCGAAACAGTGCAGATTTGTCACGTTAGTTTCTTGTCTGATCCCGGTGCGTTCTTTTCCTCTGCTGACCTGTGAAAGCTGACAGAGACCTGACTACAGCACCTATTGGGCTCGAGCCGACTCCTCGGTAAATCCCTGCACATCCCTAATTTGTTCTCGCCGTTGCGCCGAGGTTGTGGAAGTTGTGACCCAACAACCCAACGTTTGTGAAGATGGCCAACGTCCCGTCCGCGGCGCAGGTCAACGCGGCGGCGGCCGCCAAGAAGCATTTCTTGGGGATGCCGGCGCCACTCGGATACGTGGCTGGCGTTGGTCGTGGCGCCACCGGATTCACAACCCGCTCGGACATCGGTCCGGCCCGCGAGGCCACCGACGTCAGCGATGATAGGCACGCGCCCCCAAACAAGAAGAAGAAATTTGGACAAGACCAAGAGGTCGTAACTGCGTGAATTTTACTCGTTTTTATAGGTTTTTAAGGTAGATTTTGGTCTAGGTCTTGGAAGTTGTAATAAAAGTTCTAATGAAAGTTGTCGAACTGCTCAATAGGATGAAAAGTAACCAGCAATGGTCAACATTTACATGTATTGATCTTTACATTGTAGGATGAAGCTGAAGATCTGAACGACTCAAACTACGACGAGTTTACCGGCTACGGTGGCTCTCTAGTGAGCAAGGACCCCTACGAGAAGGACGACGAGGAGGCCGACGCCATTTACAATGCCATCGACGAACGCATGGAGGAGAAGCGCAAGCAGTATCGCGAGGAGCGGGAACGAAAAGAGATCGAGAAGTACAGACAGGAGAGGCCAAAGATCCAGCAGCAGTTCTCAGATCTGAGGAGGGAACTGTCAAAGGTAACCTTATCTTTCGTGTCCATAGTACATCTGGTTCGTCAATCAACAGGATCCCGGGAGAGGATCTCTTGGCTCAAGAAATCTTTTACATATAGCAACGACTGTCTAGACGCTAACTATAGGCTCTGAGGTTATTGCATGTGTAGAATTTCTGTTGAGGCTCCTTACGAAGAGATCATCTGTGAATCTCTCGAAAGAAAGCTTGAATTTTGACTCTTTGGGTGCTCTCGGTCAGTCTCTTTGACCAATGTGAAAAAAACCAACAGTTGGAGCCTGCTCAAGAGTTGCCAGGGATAGGTTTTACTGTTGAGCTTCCTATCCAGGTGTCGGAGGATGAATGGGCGGCCATCCCCGAAGTCGGTGACGCGAGAAACAGAAAGCAGAGGTTGGCCGGGCTCAGAGAGAAGTACACGCCCATGTCGGACGCAATGCTGGCCAGGTAAGAAAATGTCGGGTCTATGAGATGTTGGGTTTTACACACGTGTTTTTCAGGTCTCTGGGCGGCGAGTCGACCACTGCAATTGACCCGAAATCGGGCTTGGCATCTGCTATTCCAGGAATCAACAGCGTCGCAGCCGGAATGCTCACCCCAACGGGCGACCTCGACTTGCGGAAGATCGGCCAGGCCAGGAATACTCTCATGGACCTTAAGCTAAAGCAGGTAACCGTGATATTCATGGATTTTTTTGTTTTTCGTTACTCACTTTTGTTACATTGCAGAGCTCCGACTCTGTGTCCGGACAGACTGTGGTTGACCCAAAGGGTTACCTCACCGATCTTCAGTCTATGATCCCATCACACGGAGGAGACATCAATGATGTCAAGAAAGCAAGGTGTGCAAACCAACTAAAGTTGATGTGCGATCATTGTTTCTGTACTCGCTCTGTCACTTCAGACTACTCTTAAAGTCCGTCCGGGAGACGAATCCCAACCACCCGCCAGCATGGATCGCATCGGCCAGATTAGAGGAGGCACGTTAATTTTTGTACCAAAATGCATACTAGGTAAAGTAGGCATAATGCCCCTTGTGTGCACAGGTGACAGGCAAGATCCAGGCTGCTCGCAACCTCATCATGAAGGGCACAGAGGTGTGCTCCAAGAGCGAGGATGTCTGGCTGGAAGCCGCCAGGTTGCAGCCGCCGGAATTGGCCCGTGGAGTGGTGGCACAGGCTGTTGCTGAGATTCCCCATGCCGTTAGGTGAGGTCATTGTTGTTGGGACAACATTTTCAACCATGAAATAGCTATGTGTAACAAAAAGAGTTGTTAAAAAAAACCTTTTTTGTATCTTATGGGATCAGGCTGAGAAGAAATCTGTATTTTTGTCGACTTAGGATCTGGATCAAGGCATCCGATCTGGAGAGCGACCCTCGTGCTAAAAAGCGCGTCTACCGCAAAGCTCTGGAGAGGATCCCTAACTCGGTGCGCCTGTGGAAACATGCTATAGAGCTTGAGGAGCCAGAGGACGCCAGAATCTTGTTGGCCAGAGCCGTGGAGTGCTGTCCTTCAAGCACAGAGTTGTGGTTGGCTCTCGCTAGGCTGGAGACGTATGACAACGCAAGAAAGGTACGCAGGAAATATCTTGGTTGACGTAAAAAAACTACTTAATTTCCTTATTTCGATTGAAACAGGTATTGAACACTGCTCGTGACCACATCCCGACCGACCGCACCATCTGGATTAGCGCGGCAAAGCTGGAGGAAGCCAATGGGAACGACGCGATGGTCCCCAAAATCATTGATCGAGCCATCACCAGCCTCTCCGCGGCTGGCGTCGAGATCCATAAGGACTTTTGGATGAAAGACGCTATGGACGCTGAGAAGGCGGGCAGTATCAAAACTTGTCAGGTAACGATTTACGTTCTTTCAAGATTGCCAAGGTTGGACACGCGATTATTTCTTGCTTTGTAGGCAATCATTCGGGCTGTCATTGGCGTTGGCGTTGATGAAGAGGATCGCAAAGACACCTGGATGGAGGACGCCGAATCCTGCGTCACTGCTAGCGCATACGAGTGCGCCCGCGCCGTTTTTGCCCACGCGCTTCATCATTTCCCCACGAAGAAGTCCATCTGGCTGCGCGCTGCATTTTTCGAGCGAAGCCACGGGACCGTCGAATCACTGGATGCCTTGCTTCAGCGCGCCGTCGGCTACTGTCCGCAGGCGGAGGTCCTGTGGCTCATGGGGGCAAAGTCCAAGTGGCTGGCTGGGGACGTGGCGGCGGCCAGGACCATTCTTTCCTTGGCTTTCCAGGTTCTACGCAATAGTTATAAGTTACTCTTGCAGAGCATCAAGTTTCATGTTGTTGCAGGCCAATCCGAAATCTGAGGAGATCTGGTTGGCCGCCGTAAAGCTCGAGTCTGAAAATGACGAATACGAGCGCGCCCGCCGCTTGCTCAACCGGGCTCGTGACCCGGACAATGGAGCCCCCACAGCTCGTGTTTACATGAAATCCGCCAAGTTGGAGTGGGGCCTGGGCGAGAAGAAACGAGCACTACGTCTCGTCGAGGAGGGCCTGAGCAAGTTTGAGGCTTACGACAAACTGTGGATGATGAAGGGCCAGCTAGAGACGGACTTAGGCCTGGTCGATGAGGCAAGGGACTCCTACGCTCAAGGAGTGAAGAAGTGCCCCAAGTGCATTCCATTGTGGTTGCTCATGTCACAACTTGAGCTGGAACAAGGCACTGTGACCCGGGCCCGCTCAGTTATCGAGAAGGCTCGTCTACGCAACCCCCAGAATCCCGAACTCTGGCTCCGGGCTGTGCGAATAGAGCAGAGGAGTCGGGAACAATCCTTAGCACTGATGTCGCGAGCTCTGCAAGAATGTCCCCATTCCGGGATCCTCTGGGCCGAGGCCATTTTCCTTGAAAGCAAACCCCAACGCAAGACGAAGAGCGTGGACGCGCTCAAGAAGTGCGAGCATGACCCGTACGTGCTGCTGGCGGTGGCCCGACTCTTCTGGGCTGAGCGCAAGGTGCAAAAGTGTCGCGATTGGCTTACGCGCACCGTCAAACTGGATCCTGACCTGGGTGACGGATGGATCAACTTCTACAAGTTTGAACTCATGTATGGTACAAAGGAGCAGCAGCAGGACATCAAGACGAGGTGCATCAAGGCTGAGCCCAAGCATGGGGAGCTGTGGTGCAAGTATGCAAAGAACATTAAGCACTGGAGGGAAAAAACTGAGTTCTTTCTCGTTCTCGCTGCAAGCGAGCTCAAGCCACCTGTGTAGTATAACACCATATGTGCCGGAAAATACACGTACTATTAATTCTGTACTGCTGAAAAATTTGCATCCAAACACCTTGGAAAGGACGTCAGATGACAAGGTTAGGCCACATTAGAAGTTGGCAGTCAGTAATGAAGGAACCAGTTTAAGAACTGGACATCTTGTTTGAGGATGTTCGTGCATCGCAGAAAACTTTTCATGAAATAGTGATCTTACACCATACGTAGCAACATTTATTACGTACGTTTTAGTGCCAAAGTTATGTCAGACAGCTAAAAAAAGGGACCAAATACTCTTCTCAGCAGACGAGCATTAACTAAAGGATGTTTGTGACAGACGCGTGTTATCCCGAGACTACTTGACCTCGTTCAACCCCTCTCACAGTAGGGATAGAGACGTACAATACGTACAAAATAGGCAATAGGTCATACCATAGGTTACTAAGTAGTTCCCTAGATATACAGATTCCCTGGGAAAGAAAGAAAAACTGCTCACCAGCTTTAGCTGTTATAAAAGAGTCAATCTGTGTTCATCCATCCATGTTGAATCCTTGATACGGCCAAAGTTTATCGTTCGGCTTCTAAATTTGTTTCAGAGCTTTTGGATGAGTCTTGACAGAGGTTGCACTCGAATGGATGATAATACTAAGCAGCGAGCAATTTTCTAATAGGCGATCTGCACATCTTGGTTGACTGAATAGTAATCTTTGGTCATACACTCTTACACAATTCAATAGTACCTATACCGTAAACACATGTTCACTAACACAGGACAGTACATATACAGTATGTACAGATTTTCGCAGTTAAAGGATAAATGGTTTCTACGAAGGCACAGGGGAAACTGACTCCTCGTGTTTCTGAGAATTTTGATTGCTTTGCTTCCACAGTGTATGAAGTATCTGAACATTTCCAGGTAACATTGTGTGATGCTGTCGACGAGGCAGGCAGCACTGGACAGTTCACTGTAGACTTGTCCTACATAAACGTACACTGATATGCAATTTTGATGACAATTTAAGACGAAAGAAAACTGGCATACACGGAAGAATCTGATGTCGAACGTAAGCTGAGCCTTATGAGACCGACGTAATGCGATTTGAAGGCGACTCCATTTGAGTCAGGATGTTGTCCAGCCACTGCAAGGGTCCATTCAGGGAGATCTCGATCCAGCAGGGGGTGGAAGTCACGTCTTGACGGTGGTAGTCGGCGCCCCAGCCCTTCACGAAAGACATTCTGAAAAGAGTCGTGATTGAGAATGACGTTCACGACCGCGGTCACGATCAGGACGACGTCCTCGCGTGTCCTTCAGGCTCCAAGTGCCACAAACGACACGCAAAGGCCCTGCAGAAACCCACTGGCAATTGGCAGTTAAAAACTTCAGCATCTCGATGACAGCAAAGTAGAAAAGTTCAAAAAGTTTTGATTGCCTGACATCCTGTGGAAAACTTCACTTCGAATAACGAAACAGTTGAAAGCGTTGCTGTTGTGCAACTCCACCTCTACTGACCTGATGCTGCACATCTTGGTGAGTTCATAGACGGCCTCATATCCATGATCCACGTACTGTCTCAGGAGATGTGCAAATTCTTGGAAGTTGAAGATCTTGAGCGAGCAACCGGGAGGAATCTTGCAGACGGTGGTGGGCAGAAAGCCGTAGTGGTAGTTGCAGTTGCGGGACTGCACGAAGATGGCGCAGTCAGAGAGACATTCCGCGTAGACTTCCGTCCCCGTGAAGTGCAGACGAACGCCTGAAAGAGCAAGGAAAGGATCGTACTGGATGTACAGTCATTTTTTAGTCCTGTAAAGTCACCTTTGCCTATGTGCCTTCTTGTGTTTTCAATGGTCGAGTTCCTGTTCACGTTGGATAACTGACCCAGGCAAAACCTATTGTTGTTCAACACGGACGGATCCGTGAAACCGTCGACGACGATGATGCGGTTAATGGCGTGGTACTGCTCACCCACGCGGGAGTTCAGTTCATAGTAGGAGATGCTGCACCAATAATCAGGTTCCTGCATCGGCAATCGATAGATAGATTAGCTGGGAAGAAAGTGAGCACTGTGGTGTCGGAGAAGCTTCTAACCTGATAAGCGACCTGGACGGCACTCTGAGGATTCACCACCCCGGTGCCCGTGCCCTCGGCGCCGCCGGTGTCCATGTGGTCGTCGCCGCCCGCTCCTCCGCCATTCTGGGGGTTCAAAGGTAGGAGCGAATTGTTATTCTCCGGGATGGCAAGGGAATCCTTTGGGAGAGCGAAAAATGACACAAGTCGCAAATTTCCCTCCAGATGCTACTCCTTCGTACCTGCTGTGGACTGTATGCAGGAGGCGGCGTATCGGGCCCCAAGCCGAAAGGGCTATTGGGACCTCCGCTCGCGGCTGCGGGAGCATTGGGAGCCGGGGACTCGGCGTGGCTAACGGCTGCAGTGCTGGCCGGGCTGGGTAGCCCTCCCGACGACATGCTAGGGGAGAGCGGAGAACCGCCCGTCGGCATGTAAGATGGAGGAGACACTTCTTGGTGCAGGGGGGCCAGGTGTCCAGAGTTGACACCACTGCCCCCGCCCCCACCACCACCGCCGCCGCCGCCGCCGCCGCCGCCGCCGCCACCACCACCCCCGCCACCACCGTCCCCACCGAGTCCAGCGCCAGGGTTGATCATGGGCGCCATGTTGAATCCTCCGTGTTGGTTGTAGGACACATTCTGCGCCATGCCCGTTTCGGGGAGATTCTGAAAAGCATCAAAGCATCTCTTACAGTTGCTGATGCAATGAATTTGAAACCCTCCCCCTGACACGCCCACCAGTCACATCATTATATGACCTCGTGACTGCCTTAAACTCATTTGGACATAAACTGTCCCAGTCAAGAAAGCTGTCCTGACCATCGTGAAGAAGGTCATGTTGGCAAGATCGGACGAGTCTGTCAAGGCCACGAGACCAAATACACAGGAATGTCTCATACCAGGAATGGCGGTGAGGGGTGCGCCGCAGAGGTCCCGGGGATAGGGTCTGAGAACCTGGGGACGAGCACCGGAGGGAGGACGGGGGACTCGACACGCTTGTAATGGTAGGGGTTGATGCATACGTCCTTGTGCTTGGCGTTAAAGGGGAACTTGCACACGTCCAGCGCCTTCAGCTCGTGATGAGATTGCAAGTCAGGCCAACGCCACACTCGACAGTAGATGACGTGTGGAAGACCCTTGCGGTGGGAGACCTAAGAGACAATAGGAAGCACGGCGATGAAAAGAGGAACATGAAGGCGTGCAGCATAGTGTACCTGTAGTCTCCCGTCGAGGCTCCTGGGAATGGTGACGCAGCCGGAAGGCTGCCCAGGCGAGCTGAGGGCCTTCTCCAACTCCTCCAAAGCTCCCTTCGACTTCTTGAGCTTCTTGACCAACGCGTCCACCGCCTTTTCCGCCCATTTCTCCTCCTCGTCGCCCTGTTTCCAACCCAACAACTTCTTCACTGCCGGCGAAGTGAACGAGAACAGCGAGTTCAAGCTCATGGCTGAAACGTAAAGAGCACTCTAGCTACAGGTGATGCAAAGTTGGGCAGGATCCTCACTGTGAAATGCGAGCTAGGAACGCTACTTTTGAGCGCATGAACACCGGACGGTCGAACAGTTGCTTTTGGGCTGTCCCACCTACATTTTGGCAGCACTTACGCAAAACAATGAATGGGCCTTATCTCTCTTCATTCTTTCGGTTATTTACTTGCACCACAATTTTCCCCTAGTACATGAAGTTGATGCATGTGAGTCAAGTGTTCAGTCCTCAGCTCATGCTGATGTACTGTAAAAGTTCAGGTCTGAGATATGATTGATAATCGAGCCTGAATAAAAGCTTTTTAAAGCAGAAAAATGATCCGCAGACATTCCTCATACGACCACAAGATCGAAAATTGACCGCGAACAAAGAAAGCCCGAACTAATTTTCATGATAGTGATTATGAACACGTCAAAACACGGACCAGGCACAAAGTTGAAGTCGGGGAGAGCAAACAAAACTAAAATTAACCAGCCTTTTTTTGCCGTAATTAGAGGGGCAGCTTGAACGCTTTTCTGCCAAAGTTGGCGCGGTGAAAAAGAAATTTGCACCTACGGTGGACCAATTACAGCCCACAGACTAGTATTTAGTGCAAGATCTCTTTCCTGGAGCTCAATTTGTGCAATATTCATGAATGCACCTGCAACACACATTCTTTTGTGCCTGCGCAATAATAGAGCTCCTACTTGAGGTGACTCAGGCAAAAAGATGACGAAGGGGTTGCCCCAGATTTGCATGCAGATTTTGCAGCCTTTGGCAACAAATGTTATCTGTTTCCATGGCGACAAGGACAGGATTAAGCAGTTTCTTCTCCTTCCTCCCCCTTTCTCTCCTCCCCCGCAAGGTGATCCGCAGCGATCTTCACTTTAAGCCTCCATTTTTATATGCAGCAGACAACTGTTTCGTGGCTGCTCGTCTTGGGGCAACATTTTTGGGCAGCAGCAGCAGCAGATTCACCTTGAAACTGCGCAGCAGCAGCGGCAGCAACACCATCCTTGACTTAACAGACGAGGGGAGGGAGGGCAAGTTCAAGATTGCTGTACTTGAAGAAGCTGAGGTTAAACTGGCAACACAAACCGATTGGCACAGAAAGCCTTTCTTTGTCCGCATTTTCAGGCGCGATAAAAGAAAATGACCGACTCGTGATCACCGATTACGCAACCGCTCATTTTTTTTTTTTGCTTTTTGCACACTCGATGCAGTTAAGCAAATACTCATTCGTACTCACCTGTACAATATTTCTGCTCCTTCGTCCAGGCGATGAAGGCGAGCTTGGATTGCGCGCGAGCTTTTACGCGCGCGCACAAGAGCGATCGCCGCTGGGGGGTCAGAAGACGATTCTTGGAACTGCCCAAGATGGCAGAGGAACAATGAATGATCCAAACGCACGAGTTCAAGTCCACTTCACGCTTGCTTGGACCAGATGGTGACAATCAAGTCTGGATCTTCTTTGCCAGGACCAAATTTGCCAGCTTTCGCGACTGCAAAACTTCGCTCTATCTTTCTTTCTTTCTTTCTTTCTTCTCTCTTTCCTTCTTTCTTTCTTTCTTCTCCTCCTCCTCCTCGCAGAAGGACTGACTGACTGACGACGAAGCGTTGTTGCACTTGTCCCTTAAAACAGGGCTGCCACTCAACAAGAGTGCCAGGGTGGAGGCAAGAGCTGCCAAAGTCGTGTCTCCGGACGCGTTGGTCGCGGTCAGACGCGCTTGTACAGAGGCTGTCTGTCCAGGGCCGACTGAACTGTATTAGCCGAGGCAAAAAAGTGTTTTCATTTCATTAAGTTGTTCTTTGGACTCTGCACACGTTTAATTTGGCATTTGTTCTCGGCCATTTGAGCTGCCGCCAAACTTGCTCTCCGCGCCGACTTTGCGTCGCCATCGGAATCGACGGCGTGGCGCACTCAGACGGCAGCCACAGCAGCGACAGCAGCCACAGCAGCCACAGCAGCGACAGCGCCAGGGGCTGCCACAACGGCAGCAGCAGCAACACGGACAGGCCGACGGACGACCGGGCGCGCGCGCACCTGAGTCACACGAGCGCGCACGCGTCTTTTTCCGTCGAGGTGGATCGAATCGACGTGTCTTCGAGCCGGGACCAAGAGCCTCGAGTTGGTGTTGCCACGGTCGGACTCGAAGAGAGGGCCGAGCGTGAAAGGAGGGACGACCTCGAAACCTTCTTTTTGCTAACCTCTCTCTCTGCAGCAGCCTCAAAAGCTGTTGGTCGAGGTCGTCCGGGCCCAGCCTCAGACCGGACGACGAGCCAAGCCGGGTGGCCTCGAGCCGGCTCGACAGACACGATTACCTTTGCTACAGGAGTCACGAGAGGAGGAATAAGAGGAATTAAGCTCAAGTTTTTGAGGCGTCGACCTCTGGCGCTATTAAACACCTACAAAACTTTTATTGTAGCTGGTGGCGAGGCTAGAGGAGGGGAGGGGGTGAAGAGAACAAAAGTTTTTCCCTCTCATGTTAATAGCCCGCGGGCTAATTATCACAATTAACAAAGTGTGCTTTAAGGTTATTTATTTATTTATTAAGCGAGGGTAGAGCCAACCTAATGGTCACTAGTCGAAATATGACACTGCAGACGGAGGAGGAGGGGAAACTCGAGGTCTGCTGTGTCTTTACAACTCCTCGTTCGTTTGTCTCTTTGGAATCTGTTGCTTTGTCGTTTTATCTTTATTGTGCAAGGTCCATACGTCATTGGCAGCAGTTCTGTTCAATCACTTCAGACCTGGTGCATGCAATATGACACTCATAAGACGTTTGCTCTTCTTTGCTTCTGCGGACTAGATAAACATATGCAATGAATGTGGACTTGCTGCAGTCTGTGCACGTCATCTCTTTGTGCGTGTGCTGATTTGATCTCGCTATATTTTGATTGCGTGTAAATGAAACAGTTATCGTGATTCTCAGATAAGATTCTGCTTTTCGTCACATCATTGGGAATGTCAAGCTCGATTCAATGGTCAAGTCTGAGCAAAAAGAAAAGAAAAAGCGCGTATCAAATCAACCGTCCGTTTGAAAGCATACGTACAATTGCAGAGATTTGGCACCTGCACATGGGTGTAGGTCGAAAAGGTATGGAAGTAGGGCTACGACTGCACGGTGGCCCCCGCGCTCTCCGGCCTGGACAGCATCAGTTGTTCTCAGAGACTTTCTCTAGGTACGTTGATGGCGCCCATCCCTCCTGGTACGGGTATTCGACCAGCCGGACGTACCACCAGCCCGCGCACCCGACCTTGACTAGCTCGACGGCGTCGTCCTCGGAGAGATGCAGCTCTCTGGAGGTCAGCGCCACGTAGTCGGCCAACGCCAAGAACAAGTCGCCTCTCCTGGCGTCATCTTCGTCCTCACTCAGAGGAGAATCGTGTGCGCCGAGCGAGCGTGACCGCAGGTGGCGTGCGGCGGCGCGGGCGGAGTCACAAGAACGTGACCGAGCCAGCCGCGAAGCATTGGCCGCTGACGCAGCCGCACCAGACGATGAAGTACCTCCCGACGAGGTGTCGCAGAAGCTGTGGTTAGCGCTCAGCAGCAGTTGGTTGTTGTTTTCGTTGTTGCACCGACCTCCGGCATTTTTCTGTCTCAAAATTGCCTTTCTCAGCTCCGCGGCAAAGTTCTCCTTGGCCTTCTTGGCCTTAGCCTCGAGGACGTAAGAGCCGTTATTGGTCCAGACCTCAATCTTGCGGTCATCGCCCCTGACGACTGAAGACATTCCCATGCAACCCGTGGCGATGGAGAACTTGAATTGGAACTTTTGCGTCTGCTGTTGCTTCTCGCTGCTGCTGCTACTGGAGGAGGACACGATGAGGCCGTTGCTGCCGCCACCGCTGATAGGCTTGCAAAACACCTGAAAAGCAATCGGTCACGAGTGTTCTAAAGAATGTAAAGGAAAATGCTCCGCACTGTACTTGCATCTCACTCACCAGGTGATTGTCGTAGAGAAAAACTTGTCTGCGTTGGCTCTTGTTTCTGGCGAAGATGGCGCTGCTGCCGTGCGCGTTCTGTTGCCCGGAGCTGGTGGTCACCGTGAACACATCCTGGCAGTTGAGAGCACCCAGAGGTCTGACTGAGGAAGGAAGCCCGCGGATGTTCGCCACTCCGTCATTTACCACTCGAATCACCGCCAACAGCTCGGAGAGTGCATCTTCCAACTCGGGCCTGATGCGTACAGGAACGATTCCAATAGCTCACCTAATGTATGTAGATTTCTCTCCAGATCTTGTCAATTGCTCACCTTCCGCACACTACATTGGAGCTGTCCGCCAGGTCCCTGAGGAGAAGTTGGTACTTGGTGAGCCTCTGCATCGGCTTGAGCAGATAGGAGGACAGCGGCAAGGCGTGTCCGGCGGACTGCTGACAACGGTACAACAAAGACATGGGCGAAGCTTCTCCTCCAAGGTCCTTTAGAGGGAGGAAAACTTCGTTATGTCGCTCGTAAGACTTATGCAAGAGGTGATTGTCAACAACGCGGTCCTGACCTGTATGGCCTGCCTGGCTGTGTCCATGTTCTGACAATAAGAGCTGTAGAGAGCCTTCATCCTGGGACAGCTGGCCACAAAGACCCTGGCCACAGCTGCGGGGTTGGCACCACAGCGCTCGAGCTCTGGACAGAGGCATTCGGAGTGGAACTGGCGGACTTCGGCCATGTTTCCGAGGGCCCTGCTGGCGGCCTCGGGAGACGCCGACAATAGCCGCTCACCGTAGTGCGTCAGCACCTCCGACAGGTCGGTCACGTATCTGCGGAGCGAGATTCTTGTCAACGAGCAACATGAAGAAGAACTTGGACAATTTCTAAGCTTGAGTCTGAAGCTTTAATGCGTCCATAAAGCTGTCATTCGTACTTGGCCTCGGTTGTGATCAACTCGTGAAGAATCTTCTCCCTGCGAGTCGCGGCGCCGTCGCCGGCCGAGGTCAGCGAGAGTTGCTGCTGCAGCCTCGAAGAAGCGTGTTGCTGTTGCTGTGAGCGAGACTCGGAATGTTGACGATCTGACCTACAGGTGGAGATGCACGTGTACGTCAAGAGGGTCGCTTGTTACACCGCGCCGGGGATGACACGCTACCTTATTGCCCTCGACCTGAGCTCGTCTCGCCTCTGCATGACCCTGAAGGTGACGGCCTCCAGCTGCTCCACGGCGTCGTCCACGGAAAAGAGGGTTTGGGCACTCATGAGTTCCTTGATCTGAAACGGCAAATTCGAGTCAAATTCATGTCACACACACGCACACAACCAAACTGACCTCTTCAAAGTTGTCCTCAAAGTCGTCTCTGGACCTGAGTCTGAGCTCTCCGGACTTGGAGAGCAGATAGTCCAACTGCCTGATCTGAGAAAAGGCATTGGACGTATTCATTGCTTCGTCGGATGAGGAATGATGCCCGAGACCAGGGCTCTCCAGGATTTCCTGCTCTTCTCTGTCCAAGTGTTGGCTGGCCGTGCGGCACCACTTACCCACGGCCTCCAGGCTGTCGAACAAGTCCAGGAACTTGTGGAGCAAGCGGCGCTTGTCGTCTGAAGCAAATGAGACACTGTTGTTATCGTCGCCGTTAACATACATTGTCGTCTATTAACGTGGCCGTCACTAACTGCATGCAGTACAAGACCGATAGTCATCTAGTCAAAGGCAAAGTTTTGCTGAAGGTAACATGTGGCCTTTTGTGGCCTTGAGGGCCAGTCAATGAGCATCGAAAACACTGATTTGACTCTTTCGAGTCCCATAGGACTTTAAGTGCTCACCCAGCATGACCTCGAGTTTCTGACACATGACGTCGATCTCGGCGCACTTGGGGTGGACGCAGTCAGCAGCGAAACTGTGCTCGCTCACCAACCCTTGCCCCATCCTCTCCAACTGTCTGGCCTTAGCCACTCTAATGGAGAGCTCCTGTCCGCAGGAGTCCACCCCATCCAAGGCCGTGTTCGTCTCCTCCGCCGACGCCGCCGACGCCTGCAAGGACGTGATGCAGCGCTCGCTCTCGTTCAGTGCAGCAGACACCTCGCGAAATGTGGCCTGAAGAAATTGAACACGCTTTTTTAACCTTGTCAGTGCAGTGCTTTCGCTCGTCTATCCTGTCCTTAGTGCTGTCATAACATATTTTCCTTACATCGGCACTGGAGTACAAAGTAAGGGCAAAAAGGGTATTAAGTTCATGGGGATCTGTTGGCGACGCATCCTTGTCTGGTATAATAGGAAAAAGGAGACTCAAAAGGTCTGCTTGGAACCATGAAGTATTTGAATGACTGGAAGAAATGTGTTATGAAGTCAACTTTTTTTCCCCTGCACAGTCAAGAAATAAAGTAGCTTTTGTCTTTTACATAACTGCTTTTTTTGGTGTCATTTTACTTTCATTCACTGTGTGGCTGCCTCCAAATACAACTGAAAATTGATAGCATCACTGGCAGCAAACCGGGATATCAACAAGTGTTCTCTATTGTACAGTCCATGGCACTCGCAATTCTGTTGGTTGGATGAGGTGAAGGTCACGTAGTGCAGATAACACGAGTCGTCCTTTTATTTGCGCAATAGGCTCAAGATGAAGCGAGGTGCAAGCTCGCACTATTACCTGAAAAGTGTTCAACTCCAGATATTGCACGTACACGTGGTCCTGCATCTTCCAGGATCTGTTGAAGTAGGTCCAAGCCTGATCCAGTTGCTTGCACAGTACCTGCGTATGAAGGATGCAGATTGTTCACCACACGACGACACATGATTGCTGTTGCATGCATGTTTCCACCTACCTGCACAGCCAGTCTTTGCATGACGTTGGCGTCAGGCCTCTGAAGGCTCTTGAGCATGAGCATGCCGTGATCCGTCAGCTCCTCCAGCTCTTTTCTCAGACGTCGATAGTTGATGCGATTTTTTGTGGCGATAGCCCTAATAAAAGTAAAGTGGTCGGGGTCGCACCACATGAGCACTGTTCCTTTTTTCTTCATTTCTGTAGCTACGCTCTTAGCCTTTGACTCCACACCTAATTGAGCCATTTAGCACGTAGTCCTCTAGCATTAGCACATTGGCCTAGATGCTGACATTCGCAACCTTTCGGGAAAAAGGACCTGCCAAAGACTACAGTGGAAGTGATCAAGCAAGAAGAAAGAAGTTAAATGGGCCCTCATTTCGGCATTTCACCCAGCAACCACAGGTGAACTATTCATTTTCATCCTACCCTAACCAGGTCTGACCTGACCTGACCTAAGCTTGGCTGCGTGAAATCGTTTGCCAACGTCTTCTGCCCTCATTTCTGGATGCATCATACAGCTGTGAACAATATACAACGAAATACCTCTTAACCACGTCATCGCATACGGTTGCACGTCCCTCACCCCCATGTTATGTAGGATATAATAAGAGTTACCTCAAGGAGTCTCCCCTGTAGTTGACCTCCTCTTGATTGAGCATCCCCACGAACTGCGCCAACCTGCGCGCGATCCTCCTGGCGCCGAGATTGAATCCCTCGACTCTCTGCTGCAGCCTCATCCAGGCCTCGAGGTCTGCATCTCCAGCGCTACCGCCCAGTCCTGCGGGTAGATATCGCGTCTCCACGTGCGTGGCCAGGTCTGCCTCTCCGTCCACGTGGATCAAGTCAAAGTCCAAGAGGAGCGAGGAGGACAGGCGGGAGACCAACCCAGTCGCCATCGGCGAGGAGGATGGCGGGTCGTCGTGCACTAAGTACGCCTACAAGCAAGACTTGTTGGTTGTTCCATTGCACGTCCGAGCAGAACAGTTGCCCAGTGGCAATCCCTGTCAGTTAGGGCTACGTGGAGGTGGGACGATTCAGGAATGTCTTGAGTTGTGAGTCGCCAACTTTTTGGATACAATAACTTTGAGTTGCTCCGAATCAAAAGGTTGCACAAGTTATTTAACAAAACGTAATGAGCACACAAGACTACGATTCAGCTGATGAAGAGCCAGCCATAGTCATGCTATGTAGTTTTAACGGTTCTACGCCCTTGATGTCGTCTCTAAAGTTCTCACACTCTGATGTAGGGCGTGGACATGATCTGAACGAGAGCATCTTTTTCGACTCAAAATTTAGAATTGATTCAAAATTTGACTCGACTCAAGGAAACTGGATCGTGGCGGCTTTTTTCTTCCTTTGTCTTTCCGAAAAATTGCCAAAAGCGTCGTCTTCACGACTCAAAAACTTGTCTCACCTCCAGACTCAAGTTCCATTCCAGTGAAGTTTCGTCACAAAAGACCCATTTCAGTGCAAAACTGGCACACCCTGTACATGCGTTGTGTACCTCTTTGATCCTTGCGGGGAAGAGCGTGACCACTTTGTGGAAGAGTTGTCTGATCACCTCCCAGTCATGACCTCGACGGTCCACGATGAGAGCGAACCCAGAGTTTTGCTCCGTGCGAGGCACCACGGACAGGTAGTACTTGAACAAGAGGTGCAGGTCGCTCTCCAGGATGGAAGACGTCTGGGTGCTTCAAGGGGAAAAAGCCACATAATAAGCTTATTCAACGTATTACATACGTACAATATGGTACAACGGAGAAGTACAATGCCTCTCCTCCCAGACCGCACGACCGACTTGGGTGAAACTTGCTGTGTAGAGGGACTGGCGTTGTGGCGGCACCCCCTGCCGTCAAAAATGGGCAGGGGCCAAAAAGAATCAGTTTGTGAAACAACTTGCTCTGAGGGGGTCATGATGGATCCTCGGGGTGGGGGGCGAGGGGGGGGTGAGGAGGGTAACTCTCACCTCCACCCCCACCCCAAGAGGCTTCCTCACCCCATCAAACTCGTCATAAAACCACTTACCCCGAGGTGACGTTTGGAAAGTAGAGTATGGGGTGGCCCAGCTTAGTGAATCCGGATGGCACCGCCACCAAGTTGGTCCTGATCAAGGCGCTCACGTCCTTGAGCAGGACGTTTGCACCCGTTTGGCCGCAGGCTGCGTTTTGGTGTTGTTGGGAGGTCCCTCCCAAGGGTCCTGCCTCTTCAGCAGCTCCACTGTTTTGCATCTTCTTGGTTAGTTCAGTGTCACTTGAGCGTGTCCCAGTCATTCAGGTAGGCGAGGCTGAGGCCGCAGCTCGCACGCGTCGTTCGCCCAGGCTACATCTTTGTTGCAACGATGCAGACGGACGTTAAGGATAAAAGTGAATTCAGCTGCGTTTGCGCATTCTCCCTCTGCTCTCACCTAGCCTTTATTCTCCCTCGGCAACAACTGAGTCATCCATCTGTTCAGCCTCTATCGAGACAGCTCAGGAGTCGACGGAGTCGTCCACGTCCGCTTCGTTGCCGCACACGTGTGAGCGGATGCCTAAAACACTTGTGCTGGCGCAGGGAGACACTTGTTACACAGGCTCAGAACTTCATCGTCGATCCTCACAGCAGTGACAAACGTGTGCACGAGGTCACTTCACTCCATTTTTCTTGTTCTTTTTTTTGTCACTCACTGATGTGTTTGGTGGAAAGAAATACTTTTGCAGCACTTTGCTGCTGCTCTGTGTCTGTCTGTCTGTTTGTCCCTGCTTCTCTCTCAATTGCTGGTTTAGCTCTGGCTTTCTCTTTTGTGGACTTGGGGCGCATGCGCTCCAGAGCTCTTAGGACGTAGGACCGGCTTCTCCTTCGTTATCGACCGTCTCTCCTCGATGAGGATTTAGGACGCGCTCGTCCTCTGCGGCCGCTTCAGATGCGTCAACGTCGGACATGTGCCTATTCTGCTCTGCCATTGATCTCGAATTGGAAGATGGCCCCGGTCGCCGCCCCCCTGTCCGCCCTACCCAACGTGCTGTCGTTACTTGGTCCATTCTGAGGACTGCCCATTTTTCTTCTCTCACTATGCTGAAACTTTGCTGGACAGTTTTTGCACTGATTTAAGGAATGCTGGAAAAAGGGTTATTTTCGGGCTTGGCCGAGTAAGGGGAATTTTTAGGGTGCTTTTAATTTGGCGGAGGGACTTGGCCGCGTCCACTATGCCTACGCAGGACATAAATTTTCGCGGTTTTTAATTTCGCGGAGGGGCTTTGCCGTGTCCGCTACGCTGACCCAAGACATAAATTTTCGCGGCTTTTATTTTCGCGCCCATTGCTTGGGGTAAATAGGCGAAAATTTCCGCGCTGCGGGAAATAACCACGTTTGCTGCAATGTCTGGTGTGAGTTTTCTTTTTTGCCTTCCATGCCCAAGTTATTGCTTAAGCGGAAACCCCCAGAGCAACCGAGTTACGGTGAAGTTTCCTCCCCAAGCGTTGCACGCTGAGTGTCAAAGTGGTTGGGGGATCTTCCAATCTTTGAGCCTCACACGTTGCATCGGCGTTCCTTCCCAATTGTCCTGAAAGAGGTAGAGAAAGTTGCATCAGGTGAGAAACATGTGACAATTGCGATTGCTCACTCGTGGTCAGGGCGTGAGTGCCTCAAACGAAGTCGCGCTCCGTGCGTGAAGACATTGCACAGGCGATATTAAGGAACCGGTTGCTTTTCTTCTGCTCCGTTGGCACTTTCTGCCAAACTCTGCCAGCGTTTTTGGTCCTGGACGGCTCGCTACCAAAAAAGTTTCTATAGAAAAATTAAAATTCTTTTGTCGTCGAACAAAAAAATCCCCCGGGAAAGACGAGGGATTATTGGCGAGTGAAGATTTCCAACCATCAGGCTGAAAGACGAGAGCGAAGGACTGTGGAAAGTCCACTCAAGTCAAAGCCGTGTGGATGCCGGTGCAAAGTGATCAGGACCAGGAGGCCTCCATAATCGATCACAGCGACTGCACTGGCAGAATGGAGGACAGATTTGTCAGTGTGTCTAGGACAAAATTTGCAACATTCTTCTACCTACAAAAGTCAAATTTGATGCAGTTAGACTCAAGGAACCTGCGAGGACTGAAAAACTTTTGACAGAAGTCGTGAGAAACCCTGCACACACTGGTAAAAAAAATCCGATCAGTACCTGGCATCAAAGAGTTCTTTAGGCCATAGACTCTTATGTAACTGCTCTGATCTATGCTGCAGTGCGCCTCAGCTCAGGACATAAAGACTTTATTCAGTGCAACCACAAAAGCAGATATGAAAAAGGGATACTTTTCCCAACTCCGGTAGTCAGACACGCCGGAAATGGGACCAACGTAGTTTATTTGAAAATCTGGCATCCAAACATGGAGAAGGTTCCCCCCCCCAACAGATCTGGACCCTTCTTTCACTTCATCACTCATTCAGCCCTGAAGGTGGGCTGAAGAAGGTCCTCAAGTTGAGCACCACCATTGTTTTGAGACGTAATCACTGCCTGCCGTAGTTCAAGCACGTCGAGGTGGTCTGCAGACCTCGGTTTGCCATAAATAGCAATCTCAGGTCATACTGGGAGGCTGACACAACCACTCTCACCCCGCGCACCGGGTGTCCGGAGAGTCCTTTCGGCGTCAAGATCAATCTGAGGCTGTACAGTTTGGACACAAGTTCGAATACGTGGCCGAAGATTTTGTACTCGAGCAGCATTGCCAAACAGCGAGTGGAAGTGTGTCAACGACAAGGTTTTCGCGGTCGGAGGGTGACGGTTTCCGGACACCCGGTAAGTGTTACAGAGGTGGTACGATAAGCTACGAAGTCTCTCGAACAAGTCAAGTGTAGCTGCAGCACAGCAGCGACATAAAACATCTTGCTATCAGTCAATAGTAATATTTTTCTCTCCACTTCTTCCACTCGTATTTGCCGTGTTCCCGTTTGACGCGATAGCGGGAGAAAACTGAAGGTTGGTGTACGAGGACGCCGCCGAAGTGGCGGAGAAGTGTGTCGCACACGTCGGTGGCCGTGTCCATGTGGCTACGTACGTGGACGTGGCACATTCGAGGCCTCCACAGCCAGTCGAATAAGTCGAATATTTGGCGGGAGGAAGCGTCACATCCACATCTGGCGGAATGAGTCCGAGTCTCTCGTGCTGGCAACCCTGCGCCTGAAATCTTGCTGGCAACCCTGCGTCTGGAAGCTCGGAGAGCCATCCGTGAGAATAACTGTTCAGGTGACGCTCATAATCAGCAGGTAATCACAATGATCGATGATGGAAGAGTATGAACAACAACAACAACATCAGCCCAGGCTCGATTTCACCTTGATGACATAACCAGTGGCTTCTTGCAAGTTCAGCTAACCCGAGTGGAGCAAAACTGTTAGACAAACGACGTCTTGCCGTGACTGACAAATACGTTGAGTGCATATGCTGGGCTAGGTAAAAAAAAAATTGAAAATTTTGGAATTTGACTAAGTGCCGAAGATTGTTGGTTACCAAATAGTGAAGACGTCCTCAAACGAAAAATTTTGACTCTTCTCTCTCGTGACAGTTTGTTTGTCCTCCAGTCCTGTGATGCTGCAGAGTAGCTCTCGTGGTCCCTGCAGCAGGATCAGAGGGAACCCAACCAGCAATCATTTCTTTACTCCGCTTGACTTTAAACGATTATAGCAAGCAGAGAGAGATTTAAAAAATCGACCTTGCCTAAATTATATACCTCATTCTCTCCCCACAACTTTGAATTATTAGGGACCGGGGGAGTTACCCCCGCTGGAGTAGTGGTGTTTGTGTGTCGCCCAGGTATCGAGGTACTTTTGTTGCCACCACCACTCACAGCCACCAACGATCCTCCCGTGATCAGCCCATTTTTATGTAACATCTGTAACCGGAGACTCGAGGTGACTTCTTCCAAGTCGGGCCTGAGCTCGAGCCGCGACTCGGGCCTGCAGTCCACCAGCATCCCGTGACGAGCACGAGTTCATCACCCATCTCCAAAGAGGTGCGTGGGTGTTTGGGGAGGGAGAGATGCTTCGGGACCGTTGTGTGGCTGCAACCGCGAGCTTGTTTTAGCTGCTGCTGCCCATTTTGAAGGTCGACCCACGGAGCAACAAGAATGGGCACGTACACAGGTGCCTGGCGAAGCGATTCATCTCTCTCGAGGCTCCTTTCAAAATGTCGAAGAATCCCAACTGTGAATTCTCTCGCGTCATCGATACGCGCAGTTTGTGCGAACGAACACATCTGCACGCTCCACACTGTGTACGTCGGCGGCGACGATGTTCACGTGCACGTGACTGACGGACACGTTGGTGTCCACGCTACTGGTGTGAGAACCACATGTCGGTGGCAAACATGTCCATGTGGCAAATGACCACGTCGTAGCAGCAACGGATCGACATGGAGAAGGAAAAAAAAGGGCAACTTTCGTTGATCAGTTCGCGTACAATGAAAATGTTCCACCTACGTGTGATGCAATCAGTGCACAGCGTTTGGCAGAATGGACACAAACTGGCTCCTCGTACAACACTTGACACAATTGTTTTCTTGCGTCGCCAACCCCAGCCTTTAAACCCTCCCCACCCTCGTGCGAGTTTGGCGGTGGCGACAAGGGAGGTGTAGACGAGATACCCCTTTCTGGTAGAAAGCGAGAGACAGAGGGGTCAATTGCATGTCCTTATAAGTCCAACAACCCCTATGGACATCGTGCGTGTCAGATAAGGCGAGCGAGTTCGTACCTGCGAAACGGCGCTGTTTCGTGGCTCATACGGTGTGTCCAGGTGTGCAAGTTGCGCACACTTCTGCACTTGTTCAACTGTTGGCCTTTTCTCTCTCTCCAGTCACACTCGTCGTCCAAGTTGACGTGAGTCTTTTCACATTTTGCTCTCTCTCCGCGTGTCTTGACGACCCAGGTCAGACTGAAGATGGAGGAGAAGGAAGAGAAGAGTTTTGGGTCGCGCGCTGGCGCGCTGGCGCAGCTCGAGGAGCGCGCGTGCAGCAAAGATGTGAGCGCAAAACGTGTGCAAGTGGGCGAGTTCAGCCCGAGCCTGGACCTGGACTCGTGCGACAACACCGGACGTCCTCAGGTCTGCTCCACAGCAGGTCTTGGACTCGTCGACGGACACCCAGGGGGTGGACGTGGTCGTCGACCACGTCGAGGATGAGCTGTCGTCGACGTGGCTGGAAATCTCATCACGCTTTTCCAGTTGGATGCGAAACTCTCGGTCCCCATTGAAGACGTCTGGGAGAAACTCTTTTTCTTTCCTCCATCTCCAACAGCAACGACCTGCCCATATCCGGAAAACATCTCTTACCCCAGCTCTGGAATGCTTTTGAGCGCTGTGCAGCTGGCCTTAGGGCAGCGTTAGCCATTGCGAATCTGTGCGTCCGCCCGTCTGCTTTTTGTGCCCGTGTGGGCCCCGCTTAAGCCGCTGCTACCTGAGTGCGGTTGGCTTCGCTCTGCTCGGCGCTCTCGTACGTGCGGCACCACCAGGTGTGACGAGATGCACATTAACAAACATCTCCGGAAGACGCTGGAGGGGCAAGAAAAAAGGGAAGACCTGAGCCGTGGGCTCCGTGTTTTTGTACGTTTATCCCTTGGGGAATTTTCTACGGATGCTCCCTAAAATTTATCACCCCACCACATCTAAGGAGGACGCGCTCTTCAGCCCGAAGGTCTCCTGGGTGACCCGCATGCGCGGCAACAATGACACCGACGAAGCCTCCTCCGCCCCCAAATCATTGGGGGGGGGGGGGAGGAGGGGAAAAACGTCGTGTGACAAACAAATGAACCTCATCACAGGAAATGATGACATCCCACATAAAAAACTTTTCATTCCCCCCCTCATTTTATACAGGCACACAAAGGCAAAGCGTCTACGAGTCCGTCATCCTGCTCTGGTTGGTCTCCAATGGGAGGACATTCAACATTTTTATTTGGAAGTCACTGAAGGCCCGGAATGTCATACATGTGCAGTCATGACGGTCACAGTCGTCAAAATTTCCGCGCCCACATCTGCATAAATGTGGCCGAGGCAGTCGTCATGTTCGGCTTGGGAGAATTGGTCTGACCGAGCGGGCGGCGACTGAATTGACTCGTCGAGATTTCATCCCCACCACGATCGCCCTTGAGGCCGCCGCAGCCATCACGCGGGAATTCGCTTGTTTCAACCACGGCGAGGCTGGGATTGTTATGGAAATGCGACTCGAAGCATCGACAACAGACGGGTCAGAACATGGGAATTCGCTGTCCTTTGTTCGTCTCGATCGGTGTTGCCAAATGGCAGTTTTCAACGCCAATTTTCGCGCTTCAACTGGCGTTTTTCGAAGCTCCTTGGCATATTCGGCTTCTGTAAATATCAAGAGGTTGGCACATGTGTGAAGCAAAACTGCCAATCTGGCAAAGTTTCAGGTCAGACCCTGGCTGGCAACCCTGTTTTTATTGTGAATCTCAACGGTCATTCTCCCCCCCCCCCCCCCCAAAAAAAAAAAAAAAACCACCCCGACATTTTCATCATAGGAATGTTGCAGTCATGAGAGGTGACTAGATAGATGTGATGACTGAAGTCCACTGCACTGACTTTTCTCTCCAACAACCCGCACTCGATCGACTTGGTCAAGGTGACGTCGTCGGTGGGATCGAGTTGAGGATGGAGAGCGAACGGAACCGACCTTTCGGGCCTTTAGCTGAGAAAGTTTTCGTCGGACTTTCCTGACGTCATCTAAGAGTGAAATGTCTGGTGTTAAGGCATTAACTGTGCCAGCGGCCGTGCGAGCGCACACGCGTGCGTGTGTGCGTGCGTGTCTGATTGCTTGACAAAAAAGTCTCTCTCTGTGCTGAGCGTGATGGCGATCTCGGTCGTGCCGTCGGGGCGTGAGCCGCACATGCAAAGTGGAACACACAACAACAACAACTCTCTCTTGTGCATCGACATCGGGGGGGATCTCAGCCTGAAGAAGTCGACGCAACTCTCTCTCTCTCTCAATCTCTCTTGTACCGTGTGCCTCAAAAAAAGAGGCACGCAGAGGAGCCGACTGGCACTTGCGAGGCCAGTTTGGCATGAGCTCTTGTCAAAAAATTCCCATTTTTCCAGACTGTTTGGCATATTTTGCACGAGTTTGGCCGCTCTTTCCTGTTCAGGGTTGGCAGCCCTGGTCTTCGACATCTTTCTTGGCCATGGAAGAGGCTTTTTGCCTACTGTCGGTGCTCTTGTTTCGTGGCATTTAAACACCCAAGACGCGATATGAACAACTTCAAACGAGCCCCAATCTGCGTTTTATGAGAGAAAGTGGCAAAAATTGTGGGAAATCCATTGTTCCCTCAGCAGGAGAGAAATTTTTCCATTAGAAAGAGACACTTTAGGGCTCATGTCAAAGCAGAAAAAAAGTCAAGAAATGGTCCTGGCTCGAGCTCCGTCGGGTCACGTCTGTCATGATGACGCTAAGGGGGGGGGCGGAAGGGAAGAGAAAAGGGATCCCAAGCCAGACCTTTGCTCTGAGACCTTCCGACATTTGACATTTTGTGCCAGGGGAAAACAATCGAAGGGCGAGCATCAAAGCCCATCTGTCATCGTTAAGGAAATTTAGTCGAAGTCGTTCAAAACTTTCTTCTGGTGCCTGCTACATTTCTTGGCCTTAATAATTGCTTATGTTGACCGAGGGGTGAAGGGCCTTCCTGCCTCTACGGTGGGTGGACACCAAACGGACAGACGGACAGACGGACAGACGGACAGACGGACAGACGGACAGACGGACAGACGGACAGACGGACAAATGCAATTCTTTGCTTGTGCAGCCGGGTCAAAGGAGCTGCGTTCATATATTTTTCAGTCAAGATGCTTTTTTGTACTGCGGGTATTTTTTCAATCCTCACGCAATGCCAATGGCGCATTTATGCAAAGCTGAACCGCTAAGGTTGTTGGTTGTAGTTCCCATGCTTTGAATAAAAAATATTGTCTCTTTCTACCAATTCACTTTTTTGCATGATAAAAAAGAGAAGAATGACAGAATTTTTTCGTCAAGGTTCCTCCTGCTGCTGCTGCCTCATCTTGGCATGGTTGTGACCAGAAGATGGGTGCATCATGTCTTCATCACATGGGTGTTCTGGGCAATTTACTCCTGCTTGTTGGGGGAGATGAGGGGGGGTTACAACTCCCTCCCCCCCTACGTGAAAACACGAGGAAGGAAGATCCGAACCTTGCAAATATTTCGCTTTTGTTGTAGAGGGTCTTGTGTCATACGTATACATGATTGTCCTTGAACTGCGCATGCGCGTCAGTGCAGTGACTGCGTGACTTCATCGAGAGAAGTCAAACAAGCCGAACACGTCCTTTGCTTTAAAAAAAAAGCCGCCATTGCTGGTGAATGAAAACTTGTGAAGTTTCGTTATTCGAAAATTTCTTCAAATTCGATTTTGAAGACGCTCAAGGAAGAAGCGGCAACAAAATGTCGTGACTTCAGCTCCGAAGTCGTAAAGACTAAATTCGTGCATGATGCAGTGATGGAGTCTGAAAGGCGTCCTTGATATCAATGGACTCGGCAGGAAAACAAGAATAAGACACACATCCGATGATCGTGTGAGGATGCAAAAATGCCCTCAGCTCTTCAGCTTCTCTCCCACACCCTCCTGGTGAGCGCGGCCGCCTGCATCCAGCCGAACTCCTCCGTGTTGTCCCCACGTGCTTGCGTCATACATCATAACTAGGGGGAGCGGATTCTTAAGTGATTTCCTCACAGGCTGCTCATACCATTGCATTTCAGTTCAAGGGAGTTCATTCAGTACGTTGGTTTTAGCAGTCTGTGACGAAATCATTTAAGAATCCGCTCCCTAATTATAACTCGTGTTAATGATGGCTCAACATTCTTTCGGCTTCTCCACCTGTTGCTCACTGGTGGACGAATAGAGGGGGGGAGGGTAATTTATTAAATAATAACAGCTTGGGTACCCAACTTTGCTTGGATTGTTATGGAACTAAACTATAAACTACAGTTGTCTCTGGTTATCGTCATCACCTCAGGACCCAAGCTTTTGATGACTGTGACCAACATATTCTTACAACCAATGCAAGTAAAAACAAAAAAGGCTCTTCCTACCATGGAACCTAAATTATATACCTTCGATCGGAGCAGGAGCTCATATGTTTTGGCTGTAACCCTGTCTTAGTTAAAACACTAGAATAATGCCTTCGTACATTGAGTTCCCAACGAGTCACTGTCCTCAAAATTGCATCTCTCGAGACCGACGCCAAGACGATGCAAGCACTGTCTCACTTCATTTTGTGGGTAATTTAAATTTTCCGCAGGTAATTTGATGACTACAAGCAAAGTTTAATGACTTAAACCGCTAAAAACATTGCCTCCATTTTATGAAGCAAAAAAATTGGGACCGGGAAGAGTGATGACTTTATGCAAGATTACTATAACTGGAGACTACTGTCGATATAAGGAAATAAAATAAACCTTTAAAATAGGGGTCTACGTGTGTTGAGGAGTCCAGACGATTCTCTCAATCCATGGGCTTTGTGCAGTCGATGACCTTGGAGGTCATCGAAGGACGCTCACGTTAATTGAGGTTGCACAAACACAAAATGTGCAACCTCAAGTGACCTCTGAGGCCAGATCCGACATTACCCACATCCCCATTTAGGGGGGTGCTGAGCATGTAATGAACTTTTTTTATTGGAGGCTTCCTTCTGCCCAAAATAGGAAAAATTTGGCTTTGAGTACTCAGGGCCTTGGGCAATGCCTGAGGTCAGATTTACCCCCTCCCTTCCGGAGATACCATCCAGTGATTTGGCCGGGCATTGACAGCAAACAATAAATCAAATGAACAAACAAACAGACGGTGGATTTTATATAATCGTAATTTTTGCGCAGTACTCAGCAACGGACTAGTTATTTTGTGCGAGCTTCTGGGCCATGAACGGTTTTTCCACGATTTTCTCCAAAGTTCTGCACTGCATTGGTCTGGTAACCATCAAGTCCGAATTCTTCTTCTTTCCGAAAATCGTACCAAACTTTTGCCACATAAACTTAACATTTATGTTTCATCACTTAAAAGTTTCCTCAGTAAGAAGTGCTGATTTTGCCATCACTTACAGAAGTGCACACTGAGACATGGCTTAAAAGTTTGTCATCTGGTCGATATTCTGTGCAATCTTAAAAGTAGATCTCACTTCGTAACTTGGGCCCCACAGTGGGACCCAGCGGGGCCCAGCAGGGCCCGGCGGGGCCCCCCACCGCACGCTAGCGTATGCATTGCCCAGGGCATCGTTTGTGATCCTCCAGCGATGGGATGGGCGAGTAGCACCAAATGAGCATCAGTAGCTGTCCTAACATAACCTGAGCACACAGCTCAACAAGTGATCAAGGACAGCACGACGCATCTGGACCTGGACGGGATGGTCAGGTGCCAACTGGCCAAAGTTGGCAGCCACAATGATGCCGGCAGCAGTTTCCAGCGGAGCAATTGGGAAATCCGGAGGGGATGGTGAGAAATAGTGACGCGCAACCACTCGAAAAGAAAAGAAAACCGCCTTTTTTGCACCAATTCAAGAAGCACAAACACTCTTCAAGTGTATTTGCCTCTCCAGCACCGGGTGTTTGCGCAGAAAAACCTCCAATGTCGTTGCACAGAGTCAGCGATCCCATCGATCCTGAGACGGGACAAGAGTTGATCAGGACAGGCTCGGCTGTGTCTACCCGAGTTACCGTGCATCCAGGTGTCCAGAACAATATATTTATTAAACCGAGTATTGTTTGATCGGGTACCCGTCGTGCTGCCAAAAGCATTGATATTTTGAGATTCTGAGTTACGATTTAGAGTTTAGCAAGCATTTCGGGTTTCGATTCAAGCTCAGTAGATATTTAGAGGTCAGTTAACATTTCGGATTTTGATTCGAGTTAAGGAACCATTCTAAGCCTCAAATCGAGTTACGATGTTTTTTAAATTCTAAAAAGTCAAAACAGACATAAAACTAAATATGACATTGCCCCATTTGTATAGTGAGCAAAAGAAGATCAGCCACTTAAAATTTGGGTCGAATGATTTGGATTTCGTGACACTTTATATGCAATGATCACACAATCCAGCTTTGGTCGTCTTGGAGCATCATTGCGCTCATGGAGTTTTTGTTGCATGAGTGCAAAAGATGGAGTCCAAGCTGGTCCAAGACGACCAAATCTGTGATCGTTGCATATGAAGCGTCACGAAATCTAAATCATTCGACCGAAAGTTAAAATCAAATTGTAGGTAACTTTTTTTTGAACGTTGTGCTTGTCCATTTTTACTCCTCAAATGTACAACATAACTCAAGCTGAACTCTCAACTCATACCTTTTTCTTCTTTTCCAAGTGATCAGCAATTTCTATTTCGAGTTTCGGTTACAAGATTCCCCCCAAAGCCTCAAAATTAATTCGATTTCGACTCAATTGGCAACCCTAATTATTGGGGGGCTCAGAGGTACGTAGCCCATGGCAGCTAAAAGGCTCAAAGGTGTACATGCGGCTGTTCGGAGGTAGAAGTGGATAAATTTGTTAGGGAGCTCGAAAGTCTATAAACATGGCGGTTAAAAGGTTCAATATTGTACATGTGACTGTTAAGAGGGGTACGAATGTGTTGGCCAGAAGTTTCAGAAGAGCGTGATTGTGTCCGTTAAGAGTTAGAAGCGTTAGAATTGGGTGTTAAAGTGTGACCATACCCGGGCAGATTCGAAACCCGAGGAAAAAAAAGTTCCCCCCCCGGACTCGCCCCAGTTCCCGCACGTCACGAGAACCCTGTAGCCACGTGCGGCCATGGCAGAGCCTGCAATATATACTTGGCACTTTTTGTGCACACCCTGTGTTTTCCTCGCACCACAAGAAGTATTAATTACAGAAGCAGAGAGAGAAATTCCATCTGGCAAAGCTCACGCGCGACAATGATTGAGCGGCGTCGACTAAATTCTTGCGTAAAAACAGACCTTGAGACGGAAGAGAGAGAAAAAAGACACATTTCCTCTTTACTTCTTCATCTTGTGACGCAAAAATTGTCGGTCCTCCCACGCCTCGAAAGTTGCGCACTCGCCCCAAAAGGGGTTGCTGGTGCAGCCCCGAGACAAGACCCGTTGTCTCGCGAGGCGAGCAGGAATGCGCCGTTCAGAGCGTTCAGCGCCGACCCCGTGCGATGTTTCGGCAATGTGGATATCGGTATCGAACGATATCGGTGCCGATATTCGGCAATTTGGGGGCGGATGGGAAGCTATGACTTGAGGCCTCGGTACTGTTCAAGGCAGACCTCTGGACTGGATTGGCCCATATCGGAACCGGACAAAATGGCAACTGTTCGAAAGAGGCACCGAAACGAATAGAAACCCCTAAGCCGGGTTAAGTCAGGGTGGGTGTCAGCTGCTGCCCGATTTAACCAGTGTCCCAGACATCGATATTTTGGAACCACTCAACACCGCTACTATGAAGTTGCTCGATGTCGATATCGATGCATCGCACGCGCTTATTCATCATAGCTCGATCAGCTCGGGCAGATTGATTTGTAAACGCCCATACAGGAAATGGGGCAGTGCCCAAAGTGACCCAATAGTGACAAAACACTCCTGGAGACACTTTCTTTCGGCACTGACGACGAAGGACTTTTGTCCTGCCCAAAAGTGAACTTCTCCAGGACGAAGTTGCACATCTACTCAATCATGACAAATGTTATTGGCTGTTTTCTAACTTGTCCCCCGAGAAGAAGAGGAAGAACTTTGACAGCTGATGGGCCAGTAACAGATAGCGCTGCATGCACTGGGAGCCAATGTACACCACCTGCTCGTACGTGGGGCAAACGGTTTGCATTCCTCTCCCCTTTTTTTGGGCCTGAGGCCTGAGGCCCAAGCAGGCCTGTCAATGTATGTAGACAAGTTTCAACAAAAAGAACCCTCACGGACTCTAATTGTCATGTTTGAGAAAGTTTTTTTAATCCCAGCTCGCTCATGCGGTGACCTCGAGGGAAAAACCTCAGCCAGAACTTGAGGCGCATCCTCAGCATTGCTCTTCAAGACCAATGTTTTAGAGCGCCGCAGCGCAAGTGTTACTTGCAGAACAGTAACACTGTACTAGACCTGGTCGTGCATGTGTAACTTAGAAAATGTACGTGCACTGCCAATATTTTTGCAATCAGCCCACATTGCAATCGAGTCTCGATTACACGGGTCTCGTTGTAACCTATATAATCTCGACGTAACATATTTTCCCGTGCTGACCGACTTTTTAGGTCTCCAGATACGAATAACGTATTACAACGTATAAGATGAGGGAGTATATCCAGGTGCCGAAAAAATACCTCATATCGAGTTCGACTGTTCTCTTTAAATATCAGTTCGGAAATGTTCCCGCAAAAAATTAAACAAGTGAATCAAGAAATGGGTCTCAAAGGTTGTGACATGTGTAATATGCTATTTTTTATTCAGACGAGCTGGTGGTGCACAAAGAGGACCATTGAGACTGAGGCCACTGTGGATCCCTCCGGTCCTCTTCGTGAACACGATGAACCGTGCGCTGCCGGAGTTGCAGCTCGACCACGACGAGCTTTACCACACCTCCCAGCGCATCGTCAGGAAGGTCAACGTGGTTATAGCCACTTCGGTCCCACGGGAGTCGTCCGCGTGGACCTGAGCAACGCCAACATTGGTTTGGGTCCCGTCGCCACGTGTAGGTCTTCACTCTCTGGGATGCGTCCAAGTTCAAGGCACACGTGGACAAGGTGAGACGACAAGTACTTCCACTCCAAGACCAGGAAGTGGGCGAAGACCAAGCAGGACGACAACGAGGGGGAATTCTGCAGGTTCGTAGGAGGAGCTCAGGCCCAGATGCACTTAAGATCGTGATTAAAAACCTCACGATCGCCCCACTTCAAAGCCACTCACGCTATTGGGAAAAGATATCAAGCCCAGAGCTCTGTCAGCTCAAAACGATGGGATAAGGAAGACTCCATCTGTGAAATGAGAGCAACTCGTACCAATCGTGTGAAATCCGATAGTTGTATCCTTTGAAATGAGATAGTGGACTAACTGACAAATGCTTTCTTCGGCAGCGCCCCACAAAAACGGGACTCAAACACGCCAGGAAGTTCTCCGCCTCCTCCATCAACACCGACTCCCTCCTGATGACCTGAGGCGCGGTCTTCCCCTGCTCTCCTGACTCCTCTCGACAGAGAAGACAATCAGTCTAGCAGAGAACATCGTCCCATGCGTTGGTTCTCTCTACATGGCTGTTTGTGCGTCAGAATAAATTGCTTGCTATGAGTAACACAGTTGTATCTGCAAATGATATCGTTAAATGAATTAAAAAAACTATGCCGAATCTTGCCCCACTTTCATCAAGTTCTTGTTCCTCTTGGAGTCTACGTTTCTGAACGATACTCATACAATCATGTTTGCAAGTACTTTTTCTGTGAGGTCCTGATTCTGCACTGCAAGTACACTTCATGAAACGCAATGAGCTGTACTGTCTGATGGTGCCGCGTTGACGACCAGCCTTGCCAGCCCTACCACAGTGCGTCAAAGGCCTGGATGGTGACCTTGTTCCCCACCGCCAATTATTTAATTTGAGAGAGTGATTATGTCGCAAACAATAGGCATAATGAACCCTGACTTCCGAGCTTCTCCGACATTGACACTGCGCACTTAGCGGGCGCCTGCACGCGCACCTCGGAGTGCTTCACGTACAGTAGCGCCAAACATTGCGCCTTGAGTAGCGCGACTGCAGCGCGTTACGTCACCCCGCGAAGGCTGCGCATTGCGTAGGCCAGGCAGGTGCCAGTGTTTCAATCACCACCACCGACAGGGACAGTTCAATGGGCCTGTTTTGAGGCCTAAGCGGAGGCCCAGTCCAGACGGCGGAGAGATGTCATGAAATAAGCCATTTCGCACCCCCGGCAGCATCATTTCCATAGACAAGTTTACTGCGTGGGCGCCTTTGTTGGCGTTTCCTCATACGATTCAAATTGGCAGGCTCGCTCCATAGGATGAAGGCCTACGTTACAAACCAAGAGAGGAGATTCAGGAACAAAAGTTCTTTATTTCTCTCGCTTTAAGCAACATCTTTTATCCCCGGCATAATAGTACGTACTACGTCAAGAGATTTTTTCTTATCCAGGACAAAATAACGGTTTAGCACAGCCATGAATGAATAATGAATCTTTTTTCTGAGAGCGCGGGAAATTCTCTTACGAGAGGGGGGGGGGACACAAAATGGAACTGTTTTAGCTTTGGCAGAGAGGAACTTTTTTTTATAAAAATTGTCGTACAAGTCGAACACCGGGAAAAAGGTCCAATCTCTCATAGCAAGCGTTGCCAGGTATCAATACAGGGTGGCTCAATGTGTTTACGGCACGTGTAAAACCACAGCTTCCCGCAAAGGCAGGGAGAAACTCTTTGGCAGAAAGTGTTCAAAGGAAGCCATTATGATCGTATGTACACCGGTTAAGGGTCCGTTAACTCATGCGAATTTGCCCCGCGGGGCAAACGAACTCCCTTTGCATCAAATACTGTCAGGATCGCATCACACAATCGAAGCAAGTAATTCATCCGTGCAAACGCGACTTCAAATCGTCTTTCCTCGCAGCCTTTATGTACTAAACACCACAGGCTTTTTTTTTCTTGGTGAGATATGAAGATTCTTCCTAAGCACATTGCACTATATGCAAGAATTTGCTGCTAGGTCTATTTATGCGAGAGATCAGTTAAGAGAAGGCCTATGAGCCTTGCAAAAATCTTATCTGGATCTCGCACTTCTTTGGTCTCTCAAGCCTTCACCGTCTTCTTGCTCGTTGGCTCGTCCACGATCAGCTTTTGGGTCTCGGACCTCGAGCCGAGGGAGGTAGATCCTGAAAGGGTTGAGCTTCTTTTAGTTCTGCCACAAGTTGCGATTTGGTCCTGTTTTATCACTGCCTGTTGAAGGCTTCCAAGCTTTATGTGCAACATACAGTGTGAGTCGCGCAAAATGAGCAAAATTATAAAAGGGAGGTGAGAATGTGTCGTACAAAACTGGAACGAGTTGTTAGACTGGTGTTGCTTTTTGTTTCCTCACACAGTAATCTTAATAATACTGTCCGACTTACCTGTAGAGGTATTTCTACTATGCGTGGCTGAGGGCGCCCGGCTGCTCTCGGCGGTGGTCGTAGTCTCCTCCTCGTCCTCGTCCTCTAGTAATCTCTTCTCCACGGAGTCTGCCAGATCAGAGCAGTTGCGAAAATTACCGCTCTTTATAATCAGCTTGGCCGCATTCAAGAAGTCGTCCTCGTCCTTCTCCTCCATGCTGACGGCGGTGGAAACTGCGGATACCGCGGCAGCAGTGGCGGCTCCATCGACGCTGGCGTTGGTCATGAAGAAGCTGGTGCCTCCGGCGGAGTTTGGGCGGCGGTGTAATCGATTTAGGAACAGGCGCACGCAGGCCACCAGGCTGAGTAAAGTCGTGTCGTGTAGATCTATCACAATCGTTTATGGCGTCCAACTCAAGCCCTCACCTTATGACCACAGTGGACGTAAAAACTCCCATGAATACGCAGAAGAGGTAGTTCTTGTACTTTGGTGGTTCGACGACGGCGGCCGCGATGACGTCGACCAGGTCGTCACCCAACTCTTCGAGGCCCTCCTCGAACCACAGTATTGGCAACACTGTGTCGTTGATCTGTACGAGGACAAAAGTCTTTTCAAGAATTGGCATTGTTTGCAGAACTTATCATCGATAAACTGAGGTTTGGTCAAGTCGTATGACCGTCATCAGTGTGACCAATTAGTTGACTTCAGAGGTCTCAGTGACTGAAGACGAGACATTCTTCAATGTGCTCAGTTTACTGATGCCCTGCACATTTTCAAACTTAAACCAAAGTTGCAACAACTCCAAGTTTGCGGGTGTGGAGGGAAACAGCGCAGGCGGTCTTCCTGCTCCTCACCTTGCTGAGGCCCTCAAACGTGGTCGTGGCTTTGACGGCCAGGTTGACCTGGATCCTGGCCCTAGCCGCCAGGGTCGTCCCGGTCGTCGGCTGCACGTCGAAGGAGAATCCGTGGAGGTCCGGCCGACCCGGAGAGATCCCGGTCACGTCTATCTCGGAAGCTCCCAGAAAGTGGGGCCAGCTGAGCACAACGGGAGCGCCAAACTGACACTTGGATATGTCGAACTGGAAACAGTAACACAAGCATTACATAGCTTAGTTATTAAGCTGCGTAAATTTCTTAAAAAAACTTCAAAATGAAACCTATGGAAAAAGCTCGTGCCCGAACCCATAAAGCAAGTATTTTGCTAGAAAGTGCCCAGTAGTATTTCTCTCTCGCTTTATCTGCACAGTAATTTTAGCACAAAATTCCAGGGGTGAAGCAGAAAAAGCCTGCAACAAATAACATATTGCCATGGCATGTCAGGGACGTTCGTTCAGCACGCTCATACCTCACTCGCAGAATAAATGTCCTGCACGTGACATTACGACTGTCCAACAATCAATAATTGTGATTAGTGCGACAAAAAAACATTGTGCTTTACCATTCCATCGCCGATCATGTCGCATATGTCCTTGTCCACGCAGAAGCACTCGTTTTCCGCGTAGGTCTTGGCAGACATGAACACCTCCGGACTGGGCACGAAGCGATAGCCGGGAAGGCCCCTGGGGAAAGAATAAGCCATTCATGGCATTGCATAACTGTAAGTCACTATGCAACGTTATGTAAGTACCTGGAAGTGACTTCCTCGCTGAACACCAGAGGCATTGAGCGGCAAAGCTGATCGTTGAAGAACCAAAGAGTGTCATCCTGAAGTAATGATAGGAGTAATAAAAATAATGATGATTATCAACAAGAAACTCACAACCCCTTTCAGAAAAGGCTTTGATTTTTCTGCACCTTTTCAATCTCTAAAGGAACATTTAGAGGAAGAAACAGCTGCTTCAGTCTCATTGTGAAAACAATTTTATGACAACCCCAGACTGACGTCGAGTCGAAGTCGCTTTATGAGAAATGCGTAACGGTCCTCTAATTTGACATCATACGGTACTTACAGTAATCGTACACGCTGCATACATTTTCTTTGACTCACACAATTCGTCTTGGACTGAATTCCAACTTACCTTGTGGATGTATGGGTTGTAGGTTGCGCCGTCACTTCCGTGCACCTTGTTGCAGCTGTCCTTTTTCCAGTACTTGAGGTTCTCCTCCCCGTTGAACTTGCTGATCAGGCTGAGCTTGTAGGGATCGGCCTCTCCCGTGAACATGGTGTAGGTGGGCAGCTGTGTTGAGTCGTTCTTCTGTAAAGACCACTTGTTAAGCTAGACCACAATCCTTGCGTCGATGCGCATTTCAAGCAGCTAATCTACTGGATGGAACAGAACCTTCTCCTTCAGCAAGATCTGCGCCAAGGAGGACAAAGTTGTTCCCCAGCCTGTCAAAATTGGCCATGTTGTGGTGTCGATGGCACCTGAGAACGACTGTGACGGATTCTGCTCCACCCTGTTTGTTCAGCATCACCAACGGAAACAAAGGTGCACAGACCATAGCAGTACAGTTCTTATCATCCATTCAAGTCCAGCCCCTTTACGTGCTGTGATGTATAGTGCTGAGTAATGTCTGAAAGCTCGCAAAGAAATTTGTAGGCAGAATAATCTACTTCTGGCTCCTCATAAGCATTTTTTTTCAGAGTGCAAAGTGCATCTAGCATGTGTACGACAGCACAAAACTCCGGCCTTTGTGTCCAAAACTAGGCCTTGGAAAAAAATGCGTCTATCTTTAAGGGCTCTTCCAGGCTTACTCTGACAACATCGACCGTTCCTGCCCTCACATAAGTGAGTCTATCCTGCAAAAGTGATCCCGGCTCGCTAAACAGACAACGATATCTGACAAAAGTTGCTCACGTCTATGAAGAAGCCAAACTTCTTGTAGGGCGGAGCGTCCTCCAGCGCAAATTGGGCCCAGGCGAACAACGTCTCGTTGTAGCCCCAGATCAATTCCTCCACGGTCTTGGACGTCCACATAGTGTAGTTCAGTCTGAAAAAGTGCAAAAAAGCAATGAGAAGTGACGCATTTTCTCACGTCCAGACGGAGCTGAGTGTACACTATTAGTCACAGGAAAATGTTTATCGCAGTGTGGATGCATTTTAACTTATCACTCGTAGGTGACTCACTCGTGGACGAGCTTCTCAATGCCAAAGGAGATGAAAAAGTTGCTGTCTTTGTTTTGGTGGTAGGCAGAAATGACCGGAACGTTGGCAGTGGTGATGACATCCGACGAGTGATCGCCGACAGACATTGACGGTTCGAACGTGTACAGCTTGCGCGTTGAGTAGCTCATGGTGCCGTTTGGATACCACACGACGTTTTCTTTGATCCACTTTTGGCTGGAACGACGAAATCTGTGCGAGTCAACGTCGGACGACACGGTACAACTGGTCGACGTCGGCCTTATCAACCACAAAAAAGTCCAAGAGTCTCTATGACATTTGCATCTTTGTACGGAAATTCGACCCTTGAAGATGCTGGGCCCGTCATGCCACATGTGAAAGCAGCTGGCCCAGAGCCTCCCCTTGTCCGACCCTTGATTTGTTTGTCGAGTCAAGTCTTGCATGGTCCTCCAGCCATAAATATATCACGCTATTCTCCCGACCAACTTTCCACGAGAGAGAAAAATATTTTTCCCAAGGACAGTGGTGCTTTCAGGGTGTTCGAATGATGATTGACCTCGTCAAAAGTCCATTTACTCACCTGTACGTGTAGGGTCCGACCTCCTGTAGGTGCGGCTTTTCCAGGCCTTCGAAAAAGGCCTCTGGATTGGTGAAGTTAAAAAAATAGACCTGGATAAAAGGGTAAAGAAAAATGCCAGTGAGGCATGACGTCAAGCGTTTTTTTTTTCCTTTCATCAGACCTTGAGGTGCGGTGTGATGGGCGGATTTCTCCATATGTGCGAGAACTGGCTGTCCTCTCTGAGGACCAGGTTCTGCAGGATCATATGCTTGACCAGGGGGTCGAAGAACAAGTAGCCGAGGCCCAACAAGGCGCCGATGACGGAGCAAAAGATGAGGCCTGCAACAGCATTACTTCATCTGAACATGCGACATGACTGGCAAATCCTTACGAAATCTGTCACACTTTCATGTGTCCGATAAATCTGCTAAGAGCAGCGTGAAGCAACTTGGCAACTTTCCAAGCTCAAGAGTTGTGACCTCTCAACAGACCTCGCAACAGTCGTGACCAGTAGCCATAAGCTGGAAACGACCCAGGTTGTTTCCAACAAACTGCACCTTTCCGGTGGAAAAGTCTGTGCAGAAAGCCTCCCATGAGAGCGCTTTCTCACATTTACATAAGCAAACATTGCTAATTGCTTGCGCTAGCAAATATTTGCAAATTAAGTTAGTCGCGGACGTCCTCAGAAAACAAGTTTGCCGATTCTTTCGTATACTGCGAAAATCTTGCCGAGGCAAGAAAAACAACTCACAAATGTTGATGGCCTTCATGCTGTGGTTCTTGGACACCTCCTGCCTGGAGTTGGTCGTCACCAGGTGCCACTTGGGTCGCTCGAACATCCTGCTCAAGTCCTTATCTAAAAGAGTTAAGTGCGCGTTTAGTAAATAAGCAAGTAGAAGTTTCTTCTGGCGTATACGTATGATGGCAACCTATTCTATATAAAAGTGAGTAACAATATCTACGGAGAAGTGGAAGAAGCTACAAAAGCAGTCGTTCACCGTTCCGTGTGCGATGACGCCAACAATCTCGATGTGTTCAAGATCAGCAACGTCTTCAAGGTCACACTTGAAAGCGTCGCTTCCTTTGCGGACTTTCCAAGACTTTCACTGTTGCGACCCCCACTAAAGTGACTGAACAACGTAGCAACGGTATTTATTATCCACACTTTTTTGAGCCCATTTCCCTCTCTCTTTCTCTGCGAGTAGAGAAACTTGATCAGGCTCTTTCACACACATACACACAAAACAGATTTACCGCCGTGAAACTCCAAGCTGGGATTTTATGCAGGGATCAAGTGCAAGTATACAAGGAGGAGGAGGAGGAGGACGACGACGACTGCTAGTTCAGTCCATACACTGCCAAGCATCACAACAGTCACTGTTGACCCTTCCAGTCAAGGACACGTCCGGTCCAGACGAAGCTGTACTTACTGTAATGACAAGACATCCTCTTGAAGCAGTCGGCGATAATTGTACTTCTGCAGAGTTCGCTGATCTGGAAAGAAAAAAGAAACTAGATATCTAGGGCGCGTTGAGCGTTATCGACAGCAACGAGCCGATGGTACTCAACAATGGTCTCAATGGCAACGGCAGAGGCAGAAAATCAATGGCTCGCAGATGAGTAATGTGGCTATTTCTGTCTACACCCACCAAGAACAGTTAAATTTGCTCCTTTTCTTCAGCAATGTCAGCTTGACATTTGCGCACAAGTGGGGGAAAAGAGTCTGTTCTCAAGAGGCCTCATTTGGCATCAAGAGCTGTGCTTCCGAGGTCGCGCATTAACTCTAATGTACAAGGTGCGTAATGTAGCGACCTCAGGAACGAGACTTGAGGTCTCAGTGCAAAGCTGACGAACATCCTGAGAAAGTGTCGGTGTAAAAAAAGGCCCAGTCTGTACAAGTCCACCAGAGAGCCTGTCTGTCCTGCCCGACGTGCCCCTGCACTTCACGTCGTGGCTGAACGCGATTGTAAGTACAAAATGGACTGCAAAGTTGCCATGGTCACTCTGTTTGTTGCACTCGTTACCTGGTTGTATTCAGTAGTAACTTCTTCTTTCTCCGTGTGTCTTTTGTCACTTTAGAAAACGAATATGAAATCGTGGAAAGTGGTTTAAAATGGACAGGAAGCACTGGATTCCTTAGCAAGGGCCTTGAGAAAGTCTTGGGTCTTTCCAAGCCTTCACGATCTTCTGGAGCTCCGGTTTGGGCGTTAAAACAGTGATGTTAAGCTGCACTTCTCATCGTGTGCCCACCACGCTTTCTCACAAATTCTCTGCTCTTGCTAAAACCCTTCTTCTCTCCCTCGCTCACCTCCAGCGGCAGCAACGCGAAAAAGCTGTCTGGCGCGAGGCTGGACAGGGAGGGGATGTGTAGCACAGGGAGGACCGAGGACGCGCGCTCTCTCAAGGCAGGGAGAGCTGCGGAGGCAGACACAGACGTGCAGTGTGAGCCACAATCAACTTGACACAACCAAGGAGCAAGAGCAGCAAAAGTGCTGCTTCAACTATGAAGGCAGTGGATGACATTGGGCTGCACAGTAGAATCTTGGGGGCAGATAAACCGAGTTTAAACGTGATGACTCTCAAAGCAGTGAACAATCTTAGCACTGTCTGTGGGCAGATCGTGTCACAATGAGCGTGACTAAACGCGGGGGGGGGGGGTATGAGTATCTAGTCTAGGCAATCAAGTCGTGTCTCAGAGAGCTGAGAAGGAGTTCTCACTTATGACCGTGTTTAGTGCACGACAGGAAAGCATCACTTCCTGCCACATCTTTTCATGCTTCACAGCATGGGTAAAGCAGCAGCAAAAGCATGGCGGCTTCCTAAAGCTCTCACCACGCCCGATGGGAGAACTCAGTCATAGATTGCTGAAGGTCTGCTGAGCTGTCTAAAAAAAAAGGAAAAGGCCTTCTTTTTAATATGGGCCTGGAGCACTCCTGGGCAAGCTGTCGGGGCCCGGACTCAAACGTGATCACAAGCACGTGTGCAAGTTCTATTGGGAGGGTTACGTATTCAACGTCAAGAGGGGCGCTGACGCCGAGGAATGGTGTGGGGCAGATACTTGAGACAAAAACGGCTTTTTTCTCTCGGGATATTGCATAATGCACTCTTAGGAAGTGGCTGAAATTTGCGGGAAACTTGTTCTTCTCTTCGCCCACCTTTCCTCGATGGAAGAGCTGGTTGGGGCTACGTAACGACCAAGTCTCTGCTGGGTCTCGGACTCACAGTGGTAGAGCTGGGAAGGCTGGTCGTCAACAGGGTTGTGCAGTAAAGCACTGCACTGGAGTGCAGAACTTATTAAACTTTATGAATCAGTACCTCACAGGAAAAGTACTTCCTGTACACAACTTTAACAGCACTGCTAAAAAAACCATTACTTTGCCAAATTTCAAAGCAATGCAAGAATCTGGCAAAAATTAGACAAGATTCAAAACAGACTTTAAAAGAATTAGACAAGATTTTAAGCAGGTACCTCAAAGCTCCTCAGTTCTTTCTTGACTTTTTCTTTAAAAAGTTGTAGCAAGCTGAACTGACATTTCAAAAGTAGCCTGTACTGCTTTTAAAAAAATTGCTGTACAAGTATATTTTCTAAATAGTGCTAGCACAATCACCACTAGTAAAAGTTTTGTTCTGCATTTCACTACTGCAAAAACTGCATCATTCTCAAAACCCGGCAAGCAGAAGGTGAGCGCACTGATGCAGAAGAGGGATGTTGACGCCCTTTGTAAGACATGCCGTATGTGTTACATTGAGAGCATATGTGTGTATTTTTGCATCCCTCACATTTTTAAAGACCTATGTCATTTTTTTCAGTGATGCACAAAATAGGTTCCTTGCTGACGTCTTTGTGACATAATAGCAAATGCCGTCACAAGTAAGCGTTTGTGTTTACTCACTGTACAAGACCCTAGATCTGTAGCATACAGCCTTATTGGACAACACAACAGCGCTACTTAATTTATATTAAAAACACATTAAGTCAGATCTGCCATCTGTTTCTTACGAGTACACTAAGGGGACGCTTTAAAAATTCGACCTGCTGGTGTGTCGTGGTGCAAATTTTGGTGCATGAGCACCAGAACCTCATCGTAAAGGGTCAAGTCTTCAGGGCTGACCCAAAGTCACACTTTTGCCCCAGGATCAATTACACTGCTACAATGTGGTTGAGAAGGCAGAAGCCAAAACTTATTTTAATCTTTTTAACGTCTTTTTGCATGAACTTACTGCTCCTGAATCTTTTCTAGCAGTGCCTAAGGGTTTGTCGAAGACCTGACCACGATTTTAGCAGGATTCTACTACGTCATCCAGGTTCTGCAGGTTCGCTGCCCCGACAAGCAGTGGAGGGGCCCAGAGGGCTTAAACTTAATCAAGAGCTGCTTTAAACCTATAACCATTGTGATTTGGGACAAGTTCAAATGGCATAAACTACTGATCAAGGTATATCGTTGAAACCCGGTGAAAGCACTTTTGACACGCGCTGTTCACTTCGAGCAAAGCTATGCGATAACACGCACCCATTGTATGCAAAACTATATCCTTACTACACTGCAAGAGTTGCAGGTTTAGCTGCATCGACTTCACACGAAGGTCAAATGGCCGACAAAAAAGAGTTCACATCACATGACTGGATTCATCTTACCTGAAGGGTGAAACTTCCACGGCTTCAACACTGGCAGTGTGACCAAGTGTGAGTCTGTGTGACTCCGTGGAATGAACCGAGTGAATTGGCAAGTGAATGATTCCCTCTGCCCAACCGCGGTGTCTTTGCGGTGTCACAAATTCGCAAGAAAAAAAAAATGCGAATTTCACCTTAACGCCGACCCATCCTTAACTTGACTCATTCGCCGAGAAGGGAGGAAGTTCACGAAATATTATGGTGTGATTGTGACCAGCCCAGTTTTGGCGAGAAAATCACCCAACGCGCTGTTATTGCACCCCTGCGGTTGCTGGGACGTGAGCCCAGCTGGTCACTCAATCCTTCTTTTCCGTTGGCATAGACAACTGAAGGCGCGTCCTCCGTGAATCACCCCTTCTGTCCTCTGCGTGTGTCAGATGTCGTCAGTCAGCGGAGTCCCAAGTTGACGTCGATTAGCTCAAGTGCCTTCAGACAGAGATTGACCCGCTATGTAGGCCTCCACCGCAAAGAGAATAAGAGCAAATGCTCACCTCAGACTTCCAGCTGACTTCAGTCGTCTGAGTCGAGGAGCCGGCAAAAGAAGGCTTGGCTTGGCTCAGCTTGGCTGATGTCATAAAACCTTTTGGCTCCAGGGACGAAATCTTTACTGCGGATCTGGGATGAAGTCCATGGACCGGGCCGGGATTGTTCGAAGTAAGCGTTATGTGTTGACCATGAGACTTGTCCATTGTCAGATTCGTTGAACCGACTTGGGATGTGAGACAACGTCGTCGTACCAGCACAGCTCCCTGTCCGTGCGTGGACGTTTAGAAGAGAGCTACCATCTGGACTCGGCGTGTCTTCTTCGGGCTGGCTCGTCCTACATTTCCATGCGAGTAACTGCAAGGGACGCCGGAGGGGAGGAAGGACTCTGACACGCAGGACGGGCGAGCGAGTCACGCTTTTGGCTTTGCCAAAGCTGAGGCGTTCGTTCCACGAAGAAAATGGTCAAGAAGAGGAGGGAAGATATTTTTCTTGCTGTTCCTGACCACCTAATGTGGGCCAGCTTGTTGTTGAGCCTGGCCTCGGCCATGCAGTTGCAGTGAGTGGACGGCTTCGTCACCACAAACAGCTCTGCTTTTCATGGCATGTTCGAGTGAAATCTAGGGACTGAATAGGTCAATGTCACACCCATAGCACAGGCCAAAAGCACGTGGGTAACTGCAAAGTTGGCCTGGAAATGCGAAAAAGTGCATGGAAACTGCAAGAAACCCTGAAAATTCTTCTGCTCTTAGCCATGTCTGAGATGGGCCCTAAAGGTTTCTCGAAAAAGAGAGAACAAGAAAGAATGAGACCATAATAAACTGCTCGAACCCCGTCAGTTTTAAGAAACTGGGACTATTTTTAGATGATTCTCGGTGTTTATGAGTATTTTCACTGGTACCAGCTTGAAACTGCAACTCAGCTAAAACAAGTTCCAGAACTTCCACATAAATTTGATGTTCTATTTTTGGAGTATCGCATTGACTTTTTCGTCCCACCCCGTTGTCACTTCTTCGAAGTCATCGTAACCACTTGTTCTCTGTCACCAACACACCCAACGTTGTCCTTCCTTGCCCATTGAGTCAAGTGCGTTTCAGTGCATTCCATGGCGCGCCCGAGCAGGAGACCTTGGACTTTGCACAGGACAAGGAATTTGTGGCCTTCATGGAGATCAACAATGCAGCGGGCTGGTCTTGTGATGTGGCTTCGGATCCACCCAGTTCAGGGGCCGTGACTGTGGTAAAAAGTAGCTCCTACAATACAAGAAGTTGGGTGACTCGAGATATATACACGATATCCAGGTTGCGATGGAAATAATACCTGGGTTTTTGGTTGGGGTAAGAAAAAGGGGGTCGAGTACCAGAGTCGAGACTGACATCGCCAAGGGTGGTGAACGAAGGAAGAAGACACAATCGCCAGTTCTGTAAAGTGGAACTGGTACTACTTTATGTTCCCTCCGTTCCGAAATGGCTTAAATAATTAAAACCTTAATGGCTGACAGTAACCACTGGTTGAGCTTTCTCCGTTTTTTTGCTAACTCCTGTCAAAGCCTCGTGTTGGGAATAAACACAAAGAAAGGTGCTGATTTGTAACTCATGGAAGGAGTCACTCGATGTGATCAAAATGCTGAGTTGTAGAGCCTGAAATTAAACCAGGATGTGCATCCAACAACATGAAGCCGGATCTCTAATGAGCAAAACCAAGAAGTACAAAGTTGCTCAAATGACTAAGCAAAAGTTACGCAATCCAGGCCAACTAGCCAAATGTTTCATGTGCGGTGAAGAAGCAATGACAATTGCAGGAAGTAAACTGGAAGATATGACCAAAACACTGATAAAGGTTTATTTCTTGTGATTTCTACGCTGTTAGAAAATTGGAGGCTCATTTCGGGGCATCAAAAAAGAGACATATTTGACACTTATTTTGGAACAGAGGGAGTAAGTTTTACGGTTTGTCATCTTTAGCAAATTTCCCCTGTCTCACCTATTTAAAGCTGTAAGTTTTAGCTATATCAGTCTTATACCAGAAATTGCTGGAGCCAGAAGGAGCTGAACTTGTGACACTTCCACTTCAACTATTTCCCCCCTCGCAATATGTAGCTCACTGAATAGACTTCATAAGTACTGTATTTGGCTAGGTCAAAAAACACAAATTTAGGGGTTTGACTCCGTAAAAGTTAGGTTTCTTCGGCATGAGCTGAAAAGTGAAGACGGCGTCAAGTAGTTTTTTTTAACAAAAAAATAGCTTTTCTTGATATGGGTGAATGTTCTCCAGTTGTGTAGAGACCCTCTCGTAATCCTCACAGCTGGACTAGAGGAGAGCAAGAAAAGGATCACTTCCTAATTTCCTTCAACTAGAATGGCTTCAAAAGACAGTCTTGCACCAAATAGAAAACTTCTTTTAGATTTCCTTATAATAAGTCAATTTTTATGAATATTTGTAAAACATTCGCCCCCGAAAAAAAAAAAATTCAAGCACGGACGTTTTTGGACAGAAATTGGAGTAATCGAAGACGTCACAGAAGTCGCTTTGAACTGCCGATTGCTGCTATCAAATCAGATTCGTCTCGCTGATCTCAAATATACATTACATTACATAAGATGCGAGGTCTGTATTTACGTGTGTGTGTGGGTGGGTGGGTGTGTCAACTACTCGATGCTCCTCTCTGTACAGAGAAAAAGCTGAGAGTAGAGTCGGGGACGACAGTTATAATCACAAACTAGTAATAACTTTTTAAATACAAAAAATATTTCAGTCCTTTTTTGTCCTGTGATCGACACCATAAACTGGAGCGATTAGCAGAAGTTTCATGCACCTAAGGCACAATTATGTTTTGCAAAAAAATCCCTGTCCATTTGTTGTGTCCTGTTTTTGTATAGGAAGGTCTCAAAAAAGTTGATATAATCTAATAAGTATAACACTTATAGTGCGCATTAGCATTGGTTGACTCCAGCCAGAAGGACATGTTGAGTCGGGTTCACAAAACATTTCCATGGCACATACACATTCCTAGATTGTTCGTCATAACAGAAGGTTCTGTTTTACACCATCAAGCACGGGATGTTCCAGCTAAGTTCGACACGCATGAAGTAGCTTTTGGTCATGTTTAGATTCATAAGAACCTTGTACGTACTTATGTACGTAGGCACGCAGGCGCGGCTTCCACGAGCAAGGTTTTTTTTTACAAGCCTCCTGGCAACCCTGGGTGGCGCTGACGAGATCCACGTCAACAGCTGCATCACAAAGACAGGGACGAAGGAGGGCCTTAAAAGTTGTGTTTTTTTTTCTAAAAAAAACCGAACTGTCACTGTTACTACGTTAAAGGAAAAAACCTGATCCTTTCTGATGCGCTGACGACCTGGTGATGTCCTCAGGTCTGCCATCTGAGTGGGCCAGGTTCGAACTCTCCGTGATGAGACAACAGGAGACCTTTGGAGGTGGTGGCGGCTCTTGGGAGGATCTTAGGAAAGAGGTGAGATTTGTCAAGTGACCTCCTGCAAAAGATCCTATCCGCATGTGATTTGTTTCCTTGCTCGATTGCGAGTGTGGAACTCTGGCAACTCACAAACTGTGTTCTAGTGGAAAAAAGGGGGACAACTAGAACAATTGCAGTGTCGTAACTGAAGGCTGCGAATTGTTGAAACTTTACATGTAGTAAAGGCCGGGTAAGAACATGCCCAGCAGGTGCGGGAAGCGATTCATCTTGTCTTCTGGATCAGTGTCCGGAGGTTGCCACATGTAGATGTGTTTGTCACTTGGGTTGTCACGAAGGGTGAGCATTTCTAGCAAGTGAAGCATGACAGTTAGGCCATGAAAATTTGAAGAAAAGTGGCCAAAATCAGGTGGGAGGGCAAAGAAATTCCACTTTTGCACCGCCTCATTCCATTGCAGATCCAATGTGGCTCAAGAACTTCTGCCTCAGAATGGACGTCCTTGAAGATAGGACAACGACAACTAATGAAAATTGCTCACTTCTCCACATCACATGTGGAGAAATGTGCAAAATATACGTGGAAATTATCCTTCAGTTTAGTTGCGCGTGTGTATTTTTATATGCATGCACATCCCCATCCCTAGCGATCACATGAACTTTTTTATCCAGTGCTAAGTGAAGGTGCTCTCTAACTCTATTACAATGAGGCTGACACATGTGCATAGCACAACTGCGCCATTGGTTGCTGCTTTATCTGTTTTTTGAAAGGCTTTAGGTGTATACACACTTTGCGTGTATGGTAGAAGGAGGCGTGTTTACTCTGCCATTTTTTGCAAACTGAAAGTCGTGTTGCTTGTGCATTATGTACCTGGAGGATGGATTTGAGAAGTCCTTAGTGGTTAAGGTGAGAGACAGCGAAACGCTTTCTAACAGCTGACTCGTTGCATGAATATGATATGACCTTGTCAGTCAAGGCTTCGGTTCAAGCCTCCGGGTCGCTGGCTCCTCCGAGGGTCCAATTGCGGGCTTCCTCGGGGTCGATCATCCGACCTGACTCCATGTCTCAACCCGCCGCGCAACCCCTTAACCCCCAAATCGATCTCACCGCACTAGAAATTGCATTTTTTGGTCTTTGCTGGAGGGGGAAGGGCTGACACTCACCCTATGACAGTCGTCTACTACCTTTCCCTTTATGCCAAGGTTCATCCAAGTAAACACTCGACGAAGTCACTTATCCGCTTTGCTGTGGGATTGTAACAGTACCTCTTCCTTGCAGGCCCGTCAACTGGAGCACCAGATTGACGCGAAGCTCGTCTCCTTCTCCAAGTTGGGCACCAACTTTGGATCATCATCGACAACAGATCGAGCACCCCTTCTTGGTGGAGATGGACACGAACCCATCAACGTCGTCAGAGCGGAGATCGCAGATCTGCTCGCCAGACTGGCGCAGGTAAGAAAAACTCTGACAGAAGCGAAGTCGTACGACACTTCAGTAGGGTCCAGACGTGTGTTTGGTCTGCTTAAGCTCGGGAAGCTACTGTGTTAAAAGTCGAAACTTCCGTATCACATCTTCAACTTGATGCGGAGTTGGTACGGTTCAGTTTGCCTTTAATTACTTAGATTAATGAGGGCATGAGTGAATTCGCTAGCAAACAGCCTCAGTCCGCCGCCGTCCATCACACCCTTCAAAGACACAGGGACATCTTGCAGGATTACAGGTGACGAAAGTTGTGCCCATTCTTTGTCGCCGAAGCGTTTAAAGGTTTGACCGTCGGATCCTTACAGGCAAGAGTTCAACAAGACGAAGGCCAACATCGAGAGTATGATTGAGAGGCAGGACTTGTTGAGTAGCGTGCATAGAGACATCAACGAGTACAGAGGTGAGTTGGTGTGCGATCAGTCCATCGCAGCCTTAACTTATGAAAGACCTTTTCAAAGTGGCTGTCTTAGCGTAGGAAAGAGTTGCAGGTCTGATCTCCGCAGGTAGCAGCTCTTCAAACAGCAAGCGCATGGACATCCTTCTGAAGGAGAGCGAGAGTGCGAGGAACTCGGAAAGGCTCATGGACGACCAAATCGCAATCGCCATCGAGACCAGGGAGGCTCTGGCAAGTCAGAGGGCCGTGTTCAAGGCCATCCAGACCAAGGTCAACGATCTGGCCAACAGATTCCCGGCTGTCAACAGCCTCGTCCAAAAGATTAACATGCGCAAGAGGAAGGACTCTATCATTATCGGCATCGTCGTCGGACTCTGCTTCACCTTCCTGTTGTGGTTCGCTTTCGGGTGATTGGCGTACAACATTTTTATACCGTGTCGTTGTCAATGCTGAAAGATTGAGCTACTTTTATCATATATATACTTCATAGCAAAAAACGAAGGCGCGATGATCACCTTGGAAAAACTGCACACTGCTTAAGTCTGCTTGTATCACTCATTCATATTATATGCAACCAAAGAAGAGGAAGACTCCTTTGCTCATGACGTGACTAAACGTGACGGGACCAACAGTAGTGTGCACCTCTTCCAAGGCAATACATATCTAGGGAACACCTTAACAAACTATGTCTTTATTGATCAAGCTATGAGCGCTTAAGTCTATTGAACGTACGTAGAAAAAAAATCATTTGGCATCAGTGTCAACGACTAGAATGAAGTATTACTGCAGTGTAGCCCCAATCGACCAGACGTTGCCGAGTCAAGATGGATCTTTTTGACGATGATGAAACCTGATCTTCTAATTCCTCTTCAAGAAGAAGAGGTAATGAGATCGGTAATGACCCAGACGCTGGACTCTCAGACATAGCTCTCTTGCTTGGCACTGTACTCCAGGAAGGAGTCGACCAACTTGGGCTGCACCAGAGCGGATGCGTCGAGTCTTTCGAAGACTTTTTCGGCATCCTCGAGGTTGGCACCAAGTCTCCTAAGGACTGCCAGACATGCGACGAGGACGGCGTCGCTGCAGTTGCGCTCGGACGAGTCCTTGCACAGGTCGACGAGGCGGTCGGCGCCGCCAAGACGGATCACGTCGTAGCAGACCTGCGGGTCGTTGCACAACCTAAAAGACGAAGAAAGTTAGTAAAGCATTGGGGATTTTTTTTTAAGTCAATTACCTAGAGAGAGCGATGGCGGCCTTTTTCTGGACTCTCTCAGAGGCTGCCAACTCTGCCTGGTTGAGGTTTCTATGGTCGGCTTTAGTGTGCAGCATTGATATCAGGAACGTGACTCCATCGACCGCTCTGAGGTCTGCACGGCAGGAGACGCTCGCAGCCATGTTAGCCATCACTGTCACCACCTGTCAATAGATTTTCACGCCATTTAATGGTGGATTACACGTAGACCACAAAGACTATGAAAGACAAAGAGAGCATCAGGAATGGTGATTTTCCTTGTCACTTGGACGAACTACAGTCCCAAAGAACAGGATCCGTCAGAGACCAGCTGAGCATAAGACAATACCTGATCTTTGGCGAAGAGGGTGGTAAATGGCGACGCCTTGACAGCCCTGACCAGTGTCTGAACTGTATTGCACTGCCTCAAGGCAGCGGTGGTCAATGGGGACATGAACGTCAGGTTGGCGAGCGCCGCTGTCACGAGCAAGAACGTCTCCTCGCTGCCGTTTAACCTGGCGAGACCTGAGAAGAAAAAACTTCCGTTACGCACGTACGCAGCAGTTTGAGCAAAGATGAATGCTTGGTTCGTAAACAAAACTCCACTGCTTGAAATGACGGTCTTCAAGGTGACGTCAAGAGTGTGACGTCAAGAGTACTGATTGTACATGCATACGTGTACTTCTCGGCCTTGTTCATTTTGACGGTGTACCTGTGAGTGCAGAGACCATAGAAGGCACGTGGGCGTCCAGGTCTTTGATTCTATGGTTGTCGGCGATCCAGGGGGAAGTTATCTGAGCCAGGACGCCGGCAGATTCGATCCTGTCCTCCACCGACGAACGCCTGGTGTTCAACAACGTGTCCAGGACGTTCAAGCCACCACACTGTAAAATTAAAAATTAATTTTGTGACTAAAATGATAAAGAACTTTCATTGTGGTCATTGCCACGACGCATGACTAAGGGCAGCTTTTTTTACTGAAGCTAAGTATTAATGTTAAATAGCTCCATCTTCGCAGTCTTCTTAGCTTAATTAAGAGCATTAAGCCTATCATCATTCAGGCCACATTTAAACTCTCTCTGGGGTAATAAGTAACTCATGCGTCAAGAATTTCCACTGTTGGCTGAGGTACTCTGCAACAGAGAAGAATGACCAGAAAGTACACACCTGCTCAAACTCTCGTATGCACTCAGCAACGCAGCACACTGAGCTGAGGCCCCTGAGTGCCAACACCCTGATCTCGTCCCTCCAGCTCTTGGGTGACCCCGAGGCCTGAGGCTGGCACAGCCTGATGAGGGCCCGGACGCCTCCTCCACGGGCAAGGAGAGCGCACAGGTGGTTGGAGCCTTCATTGCCCAGCAGGATGATGGTGTTCAAGCTGTTCCGCAAGGTCGCTTCCTTTCTAGGGCGCTCGACTTCTGAGATTAGTACCTAAGGATTGAAATGGATGCTGGTTTAATTTCCGGTTCTACATGCCTATGAACTTGTTTTAAAGCTGGATTGACAGCGACTCCTTACCCTGAGCTCCGAGGTCAGCATGAGGTCTGACAACTTGTTGAATGCCCTGTCCAGGGTGGAGAGGATTGATTTCAACTCCGCCAAAGGCTGTTGAGGGGTGTACTGACAACGATGAGCACATAGCTTTAGTCTGTCAACCACCTGGAAGCCAAGAATGTGGACGTTAGCAAATACGAGTATGACTTGACTATGGTGTCATCTAACGCCCGCTTCAGAAGCCGGCAAATTTGAGCCAAGGAGCGCAACAGATGGCGCTGTCTGACACTGGCGACGCTTTCATCATTATTCACCTGAAGAACCGCCCTCTGCTGGAGTAGCATGATGTCTTTGGGGGACTCGTCAGACATGGCCTTGAACAGCATCTCCGTTCCCTTCTTTGGTCTCAATCCTGGCAAGTCGGACACTTTTTCCTTTTGATTCTCCTTGGTTAGACTGTTGCCGTTATACTCCAGGATGAACTCTGACACCTGGGAGGTGAGAGTCTGGAGGCACTGACCAAGCTGAACCAGATTCATGGCGGAGAAGTGACTGTGAAGATAAATGAAAAAAAATTCTCATCTCTTTGCCGAAACTTTTTGTTGCTGAAAAAGCCTCACTTGTTGATGGCATTGAAGGACAGATGCACGGCCCTCATTCCCCTCTGCAGTCTGCGCACGACCTCAACTGTGCGCGCCGTCGCCTCCACCACCGAGACTTGCTCCGTCTTGGACTGCTCCGGGGACGTGATCAACGCCTTCTCCATGATGGGCTTGCTCTGCAGGTACGTCATGCACTCGGGCTCGCACCAGGCGTGCAGGTCCCGCCACCACTCCTCCACGGGGCTCGTGTTCAGGAGGTGACTGTGAAAGAACAACACTTCATGCGTGACTTATTGTTGTATAATAATAACCATAAGTGGTTAATCTTCCTCCTTAGCACGAGTACAGCGACCGCTCTGTGTCTCTGCGTGCGTGTCTTCGTGCGCGCGCGCGCGTGTTTGTGTGAAGAGAGCCTTCATTGTCCAGTCAAAGAACTCTTTCAACGTGTTATCTTTGTCACGACAGCGGAAAGCACAGCTTGAATTCGACAATCTATAGATCACGAACTCGATTATGTGACATTTGTCAGACTCCCAGAACTCGTGACCTCCACAGGCCTCTTAACGACGTAATATTTGTGCGTTCAAACTGGACTTTAGGGAAAGAAAAAAAAACTATTTTTCCGGCAGATTTGTTCCAACCAGAGTATGTCTCTATCTGGGATTTTTGATCGAACTATGAACTTCTTCCATCAGTAACCAAACGCTCAATAAGTCCCTAGATAAAACGTAAAAACTCAGCAGTAGCAAAAAGTTCATCACTGGAGTCAAAGGGCCCGAAAATGTAGCAACTATCTTCACTCATTCAGCGTCTTTGCTTCACACTTCTCTTGCGCATTTTCAGGGGTCCAAAAGAAAAGACTTTCTGTCACTTTCGTCATCCGTTTTCGTAAAATCGAGGATCGAAAATGCCTGCTTATTCTACGGTCTTAGAAAAGTACTTTTCTTCACTCGTCAAAGAGCGGAAAAAGTACTTTTTTCAGTGATTTTCAGAGGATAAAAACGGTGAAAGAGAGTCCAGTACCAAGCTAAGCGACTACCCGGGCAGACTCGATACTCGGATACCAGAGAAAAATATTACCCGTCCGTACCCTAGTTTCAGTGCACGCTGAGGGCCGCGTCTGCACTGGTGGACGCCGGCGAACAGGACTCCACCGGCTCCATTGTAAACGGGGCCTGCAATTGCAGGTCCAAATCGACGAATTGGGGGAAGTGACAGCTCGACCAATTTGTTACCAAGAAGTCAACGTCTCACTAAAATGTCAGCCTTTGGCTCCAGAGCACTAATTTAAGGTAAAAGAATGGGCAACTCTGGAAAGTTGGCAAATTGAAGTTGGACGAGGAGGTTTTTTTTTACCCCCCAACGTATTCGTTTTATAAAATGTTCAGATCTGCAGTGACCTCCTCACTTCTTCCATGACCACACAGGTGTTGCTTCTCTGCGCACCGGTTTTTTTCCCCTCTGAGTACAAAGAGTCTGAGGGTGAATTGGGTAGAGAATTGAAACTCATCTGGGAATCAAAAGGCAGAGAAAAACGTGTTTTCTGGCATTAAGAGAACAAAATAAATCTTTTCAGATCTGTTTCCACGCAAATCACTCAGTCTGTTCAAACTGGGCAAAGGAATTTAAATAGACATGTCAAAAACTCTGTTCGACATTCCACAATTTTGGGGCAGCAGGAAATGAGTCAAAGCCCAGAAGTGTCCTTTGCTGATCGAAGAAGGTCCATTCTTCAAGTCCACTCAATAGAGCGAGAGAAAAATGTCTTTCTACACATTTTTTTCTCTCATCATAGGCGAAAAAACAGGCCATGAGGGGATAGGCCCAGGCCACGAAGAGGATAGGCCTAGGCCACCAACGCTTTGACAAATGGATCTCGCGATAAGTAAGAAGGCAGGAAGGAAGCTCAATATTATTCGCAACGAACGACAGCACGCCAATCGGCAAAAATATCTCGCCGGCACCATATTTAGGACCTCTTCTTGCTACAAAAAATCGGACCAAACGAGAACTTGGAACCATTTTGGCATTTGGCGCGGCAGCAACACCAAAGGGACGATGAGTGAGTGTTATTTTTGGACCCTCCCCCCCTCTCTCACCACCAAATTTCACGCTAGATCGAGCTCCTAAAGACGGTGCAGACACCTTGAGTGTCTCGACACAACTGGTCAGACACTCGACGACTTTTCGCCGAAAAAGAGAGAGGAGGGGGGGGGGGGAAACCAGTGCAAACAAACAAATGCTTGGACTTGGTTCACTCCCTCCTCGGTCCTGGCCTTGAACGAGACGTCCGCGCCTCCCAGCCTGAAGATCCCCGCCCGTCGGGCTCCATAATACGACACCACCAGGTCAATCCCCCGTCAAACCAAGGTGGTCTCGAACTTTATGGGGCAAATAAACCTGGAAATTCTCTCCAGATTTGCCAGACGCGATCTAAAAACTGAATCTTGTCTGCGTTTCCCTGGGCTTCTTTTTTGAGCGTGGAGAAAATCTGACGGGGGGAAAAAAATCCACCCTCTTTTTATTCCAGAGCTGTTGTTGCTCCAAACTATCTCTTATCTAATCGCGACAGAGATTTGGAGAACAGATTTTCTTTGCAAATGTGTCTGTGGAGATAAAGATTTCTTTGTCCGTCGACACCTTTTTTTCTGCACGCCACCCACAACGTTGTCGGGAGCTTCTCCAGCGCCAACGCCGACCCCAACAACCCCGCCAACGCCTTCAACTCGGTGTTTTTCTGCTCCACTGGTAATTACTTGCGCCAACAGCGGTGGCAACGGCAGCTGCGTGTTCAAGCACATTTTCACCCACCCCCTCCGCACTCGCTAAACAAGATCTCAAACAGAGAAAAAAGGTTGAAGGCCGGGTTGCAATAGCACATTTGCAGAGCGCTTCCTCAACCCCTTCTCCACGCATGCGCGGCGGTTGGACACACAAGTGTGCGATCGAAGCCAGAGAGAAAATGTGCTCTAATAACGCGTCTTCAGCCCCAGGCGGCGGTTTTTTCCACAGAGAGCGAGAACAGCAGCTGCTGTCCTTTCACTAAATGCGTAGCAACTAGCATGAAACGAACATGTACGGTGTGTGCGCCAAGTACATGTAGTCCCCCTCCCCCTGCACGATGATGATATGGAGATTGGAGTCCTTTTAACCGTCGATCTAGCAAAAAAAAAAAAGCCGTTGAGAAGCATCTTTCTGATGCTGCCTAGCCTTTTCAAGCTCTGCTTGCAGTAAAAGCATAAAAATAAATTGGCCCTAAAAAGCTGTGTCAAGCCCGATAAGATATCATTATTCTTTGTGCCATCTTGACCCCTGTATTATAGCCTCCTTGACAGCTTCCAGACACCCCTGCGTTGGTTTCAAGCTTCGTTGCCCCCCCCCAACCTCCTTTCATTTAACTGCTAAGTGGTGGCAACAGAGACCGTTTGTTCCTGGTCTTGGTCGCGTGCCACCGGGGGATGGGAGAAAACGGATACGAGGACGCGCTTCTTCCGGCCCGAGTCTTCCTCGGCAATCAACACGGAGGACAGCTGGAGAAGAAATAAAAAAGGACCCTCCGGAGGAGTCGATTTCCTATTCTGCGCGCCAAAGAAGAAGTCAGTGCGGTGAAGTGACGAGGGCTCTTCTGACCCTGGTCAGGCCTGGTCAGGCCTCGCCAGGCCTTGACATTTGAGCGCAATAAAGCAGGCATAATGAGCATTTTCTCTCTTCTACAATAACCATCCATATGGGAAGAGATCGTGCGGGGAGGGGAGGAAGGATGTGCGCGCGACCCCGGCTGGGCAGGGTTCAAGAGGGAAAACTTGGGAAATGTTCTTAATGTTTGGCGCGTGCTGCCAGTCGGAATAACAGCAGTTGCGTCCAATTAATCTCTCGCCGAGCCAAAACATCTGCCATTTCTCCTCACAAAATTACGAGCACTTGTGTCTTCAACTTCCTGGCAACTGCAGCTGGTCACAGCCTCGATCTGTCGAACAGAACCGCTGCTATTATTGTTGCCTCCAGTTTTACGAAACACTCAATGTGCGTGTGGGAGGCGGGGGAGGCGGGTCTGTCCTCCCCGGAGGCGGCTGCCAAGTGGGACTTGATCAGATCTCAGCGTCCACTTCCTTCCTCAGCTCCGCCATGACCCACAGTGACCTTTTCTGATGTGGTCAAACAAAGGCTTCAGCAGCTGCGGCAGAATTCTCCTCTGGCCCCGCAAATAATTGTAGCTCTGACCACACTCGACAAGACAGACTTGTGGTCGGGACCGTTGGGGTCCGTTATTGTTTTCATGTGTGTGTCCTTATCAAACTTTGTGTACATCGTGAGTCCCCAGAAACGTCCGTTAGGGAAGACGTGTGATGGATGGGAGACGAATTCTTGCCGGGGCGTGACAGTGGGAGTGACGGTGGGAGGATCACACACTGGGCTCATTCCTGCTCTGCGGGGGTCGCATGTGTGTGACGTCATAATTCAAACCGTGCATTAAATCAAGACGAAAAGAAAACAGGACCCAGATAAGAGAGTGAGAAATCGCCAGCTTCTCCTCAGCGAGGAAATGCCTGTAGCGCCACAACAACAGCGACGACGGCGGGAACAGCAACGGCGACAACGCCGGCGAAAGCAGAAAAAGAAGTGTCTTCGCGTGGGTCTTTTTAGAGTTTGTGTCCAGAAGGGAAAAAAAAAGAGTAGCTTTAAGGATTTCCTATCTTTTCACCCTTTCTTTCTGCTCCTCACTTTTATGACAGCAGGCAAACAGCCCCGTGCAGCACGAGTCACACAAAGAGAACCTCTGCCAGCACTCGTCTCTTTGCCACTCACACGATCTGTCGAGCTCCGGAGGTATTTAAGGATAATCTTTGCCTCTTTCGTGCGGCTGAAAAGAACTTTTTTCCCCCCTGCTTTTCCGCCCACAGCAAGGAAAAAGACGTTATCTCTCATTTTGGGGAGTCTTTTACGCAGGGTTAAGTGCTGCAAGCGGAGCAGAGAGTGGAAGAACTGCGGCATGACGAACGACGCCAGCTCCATGCCGGCCGGCCAGCAGGGCAGGTCCATGATTTGCTATGATCGAGCGACTGGAAACAACACTTGTTGTGCTGGTGCCAGCAACAAACAACAGACCTGCCCAACTTATGCAAATGGGCAGACTCATTTTGGGGCCAAATATGGAGATTTTTTTTCCACCCCATTTCTTGTAAGCAACACTGGTTTTATGGTCTGACGGACACTTCACTCATTTAGACAGGCATTCAACACATCTTTTCTCTCCCGAACTCACTCCTTGGCCGTTAGTTGGCGGAGGAGGGAGGAAAAAGTGTCATTTACAAGGTCTTTTGTCTCTCGGATAATTACTAAAAACAAGTGCTTAAGTGAAGCTCCTCTAATTACAGATTTGGGACCGAAAAATCCAGTCATTTGCTCAAATAATAGCCTCATTTGCTCAGTTTCACCAGCTCCAGCGCCATCGTTTGAAGGCGAAGAAAAAAAAATCCCTTTGATATTGCTGGAGCTTCGTCTCTCTCATCAAGTCCAAATAATCCCACCATTTTTCCAGCTGGGATGAGTAGAAAAGTAGCGTTCGCGTCGACACAAACTAATGCTTCTCGTCTCCTCCCCTCACTTTTGGCAAGCCCATTTTCTCCTCCTGAGGAAGAAAGTAATTTGCTGTCGCCCCAAGAAAGTTGGGCAAAAGCGGCGGAAGAGTCAGACACCTGTTGGACGAAGTTGTTCAGGGCGACCACGACCAAGACCATCTCGAACGCCACGGGGAGAGGGGGAAGAAAATGGGCAGGAAGGGCTTGAGTGATGCATCTTCCCGCCTGGAAATGATTTAATTGCCGACCCCCCTACGCACCCACAAAACTCTCCCAGCGGGGGAAACAGAATGAATATCTGGGGCAGAGAAGATTCGGCCGCTGAAGGCGCGGCTAAACGGGCCAAATTGCTCCTCCCTGCGCGCTCGGGCTCGCCGGGGCTCCGGAGATCGACCTGGATGCTCGGTTACATCGGAGGAGCCAGGGCCAAAACCCATTATGTACACCCACCCATCTCTTCTCATCGACGTGGGGCATCTGACTCGAGGTTTTCTGGCTCTTCGTCAATAGTAGTAATTGCATTTTACCCCTAGAAAGAAGAAGAATGTCTGGGAGATGAATCAGCCCGAATTCTGGAGGCTGACGCAGTAGGACAGGCTGAGATTTTAGGTGTACAAGACCGGAGAGAAGAAAAATCGATGACTTCGTTGAAATCACAAGCGGAGAAGCAGAGTGTGACAACGTCTCCCCGGAGCAAGAATGGGTTCGCCGAGACCACTTGACAAGACTAATCTCTTTTCTTGATCTCGTCATTTGATAGTTGGGAGCACGCGAGCCTCTTCTTCTTTCACTGCTTACGTCTGTCGAGGGGGGCCTCACAAGGGGGGGAGGGGGTCTCTCTAGACACAGGGCGGCTCTGATAGCCCCCATACATCCACACACGCGCCCTCCTCCCTCCGTCCCCCGGGGGCAAGGAGAATTAGGGGATCGGACGTTGTTGCCTCACAATGGCAATGAATGCGAGCCCATACATGTGCACTGGGAAAGAGTGGGTAGACGTAGGAGTCCATACGTGCGCACCACGTGTGCTCTGCTAGGAAGGGGAGTGCGAAAAAGTTCCCATCCAGATTTCTTCACCACCCCACTAAAAATTTAACGACGAACCCTAAAGACACGCCTGCATAAAGATCAGTTCGCCATAGTAATGATCTCCGGAGGACTGTGATTCACTTACCTGGCGTTGCTGCTGCTGGTGCTGCAGCGACTCTCCTGCCCGGGGCTACTGCGGACACCCATGAAGTGGGTATCGGACAACTGGTCGTGAAGTATGGGCTGCTGCTGCTGCTTGTCCAATTTCTCGTTGAAAGACTCGACGAGCAACCGTGTCTCGGTACCGTCCACAGCGTAGCTGGGCATCAAGCTGAGGCTGGTGGGGTCGTCGTCCTCGTACAACTTGGAGTTGGACAACCGAACGCTGGAGAACTTGGTCAAAGACACCTCAGATACTTCGTAGTCCAGAAATTGGCTCCAGACTGCTACCATGGAGGGATCGATGCCGGAGGGCAGCTCACTGCGCTCCTTGACGTCAGGGTCGCAGTGGCAGCTGCCATTGATCCCCAACTTGTCGCACTCCTCCCCCTCCTCTTGCTCTTGATGCTGCTGCTTCTTCAGCTCTTCGAGCTCCACATTGGACCAGCGCCTCTGCTTAATCTCCTTGAGCCTCATCCGGGCCTCCACCTTGCTCGGTGTCTTGGCCTGCGCCACTGCCCTTCGATGCCTGAATGATGACCTCACTGGCGTCGAGAACATGGCTGGAGGTCGCCCATCTTCAATCTCAAACTCACTCAACTTGGAGAGGTCGTTGTTCTCGTACACGAGAGCAGCCTTCTTGTTCTGGGTTGTATTGTAATGTTGTTTGACGTGGCCAAAATAGAACTGCTTGGTGGCTTTGTCTAGGCCCTCCTCGCTGGCACCAAAGTCGTCGTCGTGGCCGACTTTGAGCAGGTTTGGGGTGCTCTTGTTGTGGCTGCCGTCGCAGCACCTGCCCACGTCGTATATGTCCGTGCACTCTTCGCTGAACTGTCTCTTGAGTCTGAGCCCTTCTTGCATACTGGCAATATTGCCCAGGGACTCGTTGACCTTTGACTTGGCAGATTTCGAGTCATGGACATCTTGCTTTTGAGCCCTTCCGGCCATGGAGAAACTTTTCTTCTCAATGAGAAGACCTTGTTGAGTTGTCTCTCTCCTTCGGTCTTGTCCTACATTTTCGTATCGATAAATCAATTGTTGCTCCTCTTCCGCAGCTCCGGTGGGCAACTGCGTCAGGTCCGGATCTTCCTCCTCTTCCTCTTCCTCCTTAAGTCTATTCTTGGCATTGTCCTGCTGTTCCCTATGCCCATCTCTGCTGCTGAGCACAATTTTGGGCTGTTTGCATCCATTGTTGGACTCTGCAGAGTCCGAGAATCCAGAATCTTGACTCCTGGTGCTGTAGCTGGGTGAGGAACTCTCCGGAGGTGGAACCCTGGTGTCAGCGTCCTGGAGGTCCTTGCTGCGACGCCTGGACTTCAAGGACCAACTACGGCTACGAAAGAGTCTGAAGGAGCCGTTTTTCCTCTTGCTGCTTCTGTCCTCGTCCTCCCCTTCCAATGTTGACGAACCGAGCTTTTTCTCCAGGGAGTTGTCAGGACTCGCCGACGACGCCAACGACATGGGAGATGAGGATGCAGAAGAGTCTGGCTCGTGATCGGCATGGTCGATGATGACAGCAACTGCGGCATTGAAGCTGTTGCTCCTCTTCAGGAAGCTGTTTGCTGCTCGTTTGTTGTTGTTGTTAATGTTGTTGTTGTTGCTGTTGCCGCTGCTGCCGAAACTGTCCTGATAGAATCGACACATGGACTGAACGATGCCCGCAGGAGGCTTGGGGCTATTCAGGCGCTCATTAGAGCGGGTCACCTGAGAAATACCGATTAATGGCTTAACTTTTATGGCAACAATTCACGTTGCTTACCTGCTTCTTGGCCAGCAGCGCCCTCTCCTTCTCGGTGACGATGGTGGACATGCATCTGGCAGATCGGATCGTCTTTCTCTGGCCATTCGAGCGTCTACAATAGAAATGTATTTACTGCCTTCGCAAAGTCGATTGGGCAGAAAAAGCCGAGCTATTTTGTGCAAAGTTTGTCCACGAGCGTCTGGTCTGCGCCTGCACTTACTTGAACTCCTTGGGGGGCGGCGTCACCGTCTCGTCCAGCTCGTTGACCACGCGTCCATTTCCCAGGTCGAATCGGATCTGTTTCTTGATCGGCTGCCTGTCCAAGGGCTTCAGCTGCTGTCCCACCACCATGTTCTTCTCCAGATTCGTGCAGGACCTGAGCACGTTCTTGTTGGTGAGCCTGATGAAGTTGTTGACCTCGCACGAGGAAATGTTGTTCAGCTGGTTCTCCTTGTTGGTGTCAGACTTCTTGATGCTCGACGCTGCCATCGTTCACATTCATTTCCACCTTGACGAAGAACGAAGACGACGGAGAAGAAGGATCTGTTGTCCGCACTCGCAGGCGGATCCGTCGCATCTAGAAGAGAAATGCAAGCTGGCATTTTAGGCATTTTTTCATGTCATTTAACTTCCTTTTCATCTTGGAGCATCGCGATTTCTCCGTCACCACCTAAAATGTCGAAAGTTTCTTTCTTTTTTTTTTTTAGGCCACCACGAGATTAATCCAATCTCTCCGCTGCTACCTGGCGTAAAATCTCTCTGAACGCACGCGCACGCACACGCACGCGAAGTTGCACACGCACACGCACACGCACAAGCACACGCACAAGCACACGCACAAGCACACGCACAAGCACACGCAGGCTGGGAAACGAGTGGCTCAAAGACCAGGGCCAGGATCGAATTTCTGCCTCAGCAAGGCACATATTGTATTTTCCTGAGGCCGCGCGATCTTTGTGGGGCAACTCGATCTTCGCACAACTTTGCTCAGCGCCCACACAAACACCCCCAAAGCAAAAATGAGCGCAGAAATATCAAAGATGTTTTCGTTTTTTTCCACCGCAGCTGGAGAAAGAAAGAAAAAAAGATGCTTCGTGACAACTAAGCCCTTGCGATAGATCGATATCGACGTGGAATAATTTCGCGTGAGTGTGGAGTGATTTCAAAATAGCGAGACGATATCGATGCATACTTTCGGCTCAATCAGGAGCCCGAGCCTATCAAACACCTCACCCAAGTGAAGAGTCTCTGCTTGAAACAGTTGGCATTGACTCGGCTATAACGTCCGCCTGGGGCAGACAGGTACTGGACGATACTGGCTGGCGGGTGATGTGGTGAAGAATGAGCCAAAATGCACACAGCAGCGATATCATCGCTGATGTCGTCGTTGGAAATCGCTTAATGACTTTAGTACAGATGACATTGTACAAAAGTCATGAGGGAGACCGACTGACTTCAACTGTCAGTACCCTGGGCTGGACTTGAGAAAACCTCAAATGTCTACGCTGATATCGAGTAGCTGTTAGAGGCATCGATATCCAAATTTTGGAAACATCGCACGCGCTTAGTGACAACGTTTAGCCTCCAGTCATTCCGTGAAATCAGATAAACAACGCTTATCTTTGACGCCTCTAATAGACTCTGACGCTAATTGCCCAGTGCTAATAATGGACGACGTCTTTAGCCGGGCCCTCGACTCCTCTCGTAATTATAGCTCGGAGAGATCATTCTTGACGGGAAGGAAGGACCAGAAATTGACGTTTGACCGTGAGGAGAGCTGAGCTGTACACACACGTGTACTAATGGCACATGAAATTCATTCCCTGATGTCTGCTCAATGTGTGGTCTGACCCCGTTTTGTTCTTCGCGACACCCAAAAGCTGGCGGCTTCCCTTAATTAATGAGGATTTAAAACGTGCTGAGGTCATCCTACTTGGCCTAGATTTCCCAAACGAGATGTCTGCCAAGACGAGCTCCAAGCTCAGATTCAAATGAAAACAGCTTCACACGAGTCTTGTTTTTCATATCAGGGCTTCGCATTCTGTTTCATTCAACCCCTCGTAATCTGAGCGAGGTCCTGGCTCGGACAGATGCGCTGAGATTCACTCAGTGGCGAAGCCTTAAAAGCGCTGCGGTATAATAAGGCTTCACAGATTGGGAGACCTAACTGGGGTCGGTACCCCCCCCCCCCCTATTCATTGTGTCACCCCCCCCCCCTCCAGGCAGATGACGACCCTCGCGAGACTGCCGCAGTTTCTCCCCGGCTGCCCCATTATTGACAGGAGAGGAGTGAACTCAACCCCCCTGCGACACGTTTCATCCCCGCAGATAATTGGGGCTGAGGAAAGATCTCTCTCACTTTTTTGCACTATCAGTGTGGATTTATGCGTTTCCTTTGAAATGAGGAGCCGCCAATTACGGAGACAAACTCCACCAGACTTTTTTCTCTCTCCAGGCAGCAATTTGATAGTCGTGAAGAGAAGTCAGAGCGAGAAGAGGCATTCCTGAGTCGCCCAAGGTCACATTTTTTCCAGCTCCTTCGCCGTGAAAGATTGGGAAAAAAGAAGCAATTTGCTTGTGCCACCAAGGAATTCCCTCTCCAAAGTTCCCTTATCTCAGTCCATCATACTTGTTTTCCTTTATCTCCGCACGCACGAGAGTGTCGAGTTCAGGGCTGCCACAGACGCTGATCAGTTATGGATGAGGCTTGCAATTTGGCACCTTGGAGCTCGAGTTTCCGGCCAGCATCTTGTGGAGAGCCGGAGTTGCGGTCGCTTCAGGAGACGAGTTGACCTTTCTCAGGAGGAACAAGCTGACCTCAAGGTCGTGACTGACAATGACACTTGCTGAGTAAAGGCCAAATTTGTCTGAGGTCCTCTCAAGTCTCGGAAGTCTTTGTCTCCTCCAAAGACAGCCCAATTTCTTTTGCTGAGGAGACATCTTTTTCTCTCCAGCTTGTGCACAAAGAGTGAGACAGCGATGACGAATGATGCTCGCTCAACTCGCACAAAAAACGGTTGCACACAAAAGTTCTTGCAGTAAACAAATCAACCATCCGGGTGTGAGCGCGCGTGAACCGGGGCAAAAAAAAGGCAGAATCACCACTAAATCACTGTCATTTCTGACGCCTCAATCACTCTCTTTCTCCCCTTGGAGGGAGAGCCACCATTTTTAGGGTTTCTCTCTCAAGACTCTGGTTTGTCGATCCACATTGGCAGATTGTTGGCAAGGATGTGAGAAACCAGTTTTGCAGACGTCTTTCCTGCCTCCCCCCTCCACGCCCCCCCTTCCCCCTCCGCCACGTCACGCCCCCTTCTTGTTCTCACGACCGACTCCTTCCTTCTGGGCGACGAGAAAAGGGTTATTTATCACTCAAGGGGTTGCGGCTTCACCTCCCCCTCCCTCCTGGAGAACATGTGGGCCTCGTCGAGGTTTTCCCGTTTCGCCGAGGCCACGCGGGGCCTCTGCACCTCGCGCTGGCCGAGGCCACGTTGAGGTTCTTCTCTCTCATCTCCATCTCAGCGTCGTCCCTGAGCAGGAACGAGAACTCTTGACGGACTCGCCAGAGCAGAGATAGTGAGAGGGAGATATTTGACGTGCGTGTGTGCGTGCAGACACACAAAAGATTTCCCCTTCTTTTTTGCATAGACTGCGACATTTTTTTTTGGCCCCCAACGAAAACTCTTTTTCGCGCTACTTTTTTCCCACACGCTTGCATTGTGAATCAAATAAAGGATTCCTCGTGAGTTGACGGTTGAGCCGCTCAAACGCGATGCCAAAAGAGTCCTCACTCAATTCAAATGGCCGCAGCTGCTGCGATCAAGATGAGTTTGCCCAAGAATGGATTATTGATTGTCTGCGCTAAATTTTCGGGGACTTTTGAGCATAACTGTAGCATATGAGGAAGACTCGTGCGGCAGCTGGCGCAGTCACCTCCCCTACTAACGAACACGACTCAAGTGAAAATAGGCAGATGCGAGAGATCCTTTCACCCCCCCCCCCTTCCCCCCTGTGCTGATGCATCAATGCCGGAGAGAAAGGATCGATTCGTGACGGAACCAGAGGAGCTGCTCTTCCGTGACACCAGACTTGGCAACGCTGCCATCACATCCAGGCCCCCCTCTAAAAGAAAAAGGATCGTCTTTGTGCTTACCAGAATTTGCGTGCCTTTTTTCGCCAGCTCCTCCAACACTGTTGTTGTTCTGTCACAGCAACAACGACAAAAAAGAGTCTCACTTCGTCGACGTCTCCTCCTTCCCGGACTCTCCTCCCCGAGGGCGCGACAGCGACTGAGAGCGGAGGCAGCAGCTCAGCCAGGGAGAACCCGGAGAAGCCGCGCGCGCTCTCCGCTCCGTTGCTGCTTTTGCCGCAATCGTTGTTACGAAAGAAGAAGAAGAAATTGGGCGCGCACAAAAATTTGGGGAGCTCGAGCTACTATTTACTACCGCTCAGGTTGTTGAATGGGACGCAGCAGAGGAGCAGAAAAGAGGCTTTGCGTGCGTAGAAGACAGTTTGAAGGAAGAGCAGTCATTAATTTACTGAGTTTTCGGTCTGTTGAGACAATTCCCGCCTGACCGAAAAATCTGGTGCAATGCGGGCACGCCCACGGAGCCAGAGGACCCTCCCACTGAACCCTCCTCCCTCCTCGCATCGTGCGAGGGTTGGAGGACAGCGAGAGAGCTCCTCAATCATCCGGACAACGTTCCTTTTAAATTGCTCCGTCGCTGTCGTCAGCGCTTGGACAAAGCTTAATCATTATGCACAAGTTAATAACGCCAGGATGGGCTCTTCTGGTAAATAGAGCGCATTCATTATGTCCTGAAAATATGTAGAAATATGCATGAAAATTATGAGGGGGGGAGGCAGAAGTTGCATATTTGGCGGCGGCGGCGGCGGCGGCGGCGGAGGCCCCAAACCCAGGATGTTTGGCACTTTGGCAGAAACAGCATTGGCGAATTTTGTGCAAAAACAGGAACGCTCAGGTAAAGTGGAGTCATTCCTACCTGTCCTAGCCCTTGACGATCGCTTCCACCACAATTTGTGTGAGAGCAAACGGGTCTTTTGGCCAGGTGGACGAGCCGATCGCTCAGGTGTGGAGAACACAATTAGGATGTATGGGAAAGTCGTGGCCGACAGAAAGTCCAATACTTTCATTCAGCCAACGGAGAAAGTTTTCAACTGATAGAGAGTAATAGTGCCCTTTTTTGCGCTCAAGACCGAGTTGTTTTCGCGGATTATTTGCCCGGGCAAACAAAGAGTCCACAACCGAAATTTCAGCACGGACAATTTTGGCATCGTTTTAATTTGGCGCCAAGGAAGAGACTTGTTCGCACCAGGGGTTTTTTTGCGCATCACCACTTTGGCGCTCTCTCGACGCAAATTTTTGTTTTTTAACTCGAGTGCAGCCGAAAGTCCAATCGTGTCTGTCTCGAGTGCAGCCAAAAATCGATGCTTTTTTCCGTTATGAAGCTTTGTACGAGTCTCCTGTCAACGTTTATCGATTCTGCCACTGAATGCGGACGATCCAATCGCGGTTGCAGAGTCAATCTCGTCCAAAAAAAGCCAAAAGCTTCGACGCCGTCATCGATCTCTCGTTATTTCCGACAACGCGTTAAAGCCAAGACTTGAAGCTGCCCACTTTTTTTTTCTTTCCTCGCTCACTTCTTAATCGCCTTCTGAATTTTAATTAGGCAAACCGTTTTTTTGCCTCATCTATTTTTTGGGTGGAGAAGCTGCGATTTCCCATTCAGACGTGAGGAAGAAACATGGGCAGAAAAACCCGAAATTGCCCTAAAAGAATGAATGTTGCAAATGGGACTTTTTGAGGGGGGCCTAAAACAATGCTCAAAAGTTCTCAAAACAGCCCAAGATATAGAAAAAAATCGGTTTAACAATGACTCCTCTTCTGTCAGAGCCCAAAGTGGTTCTTGTTGGGGAGGGGAGAAGTTCGACACATCATTGAGCATTGACAGAAGTTGGGCAGACAAAAAAGAGATGACGAGCAAGTTTTTATATTGGAGGCTGTTTTGTGGTCCAAACGATGTCAACAACAGGTGTGGAGCCGAGCCGGAGCTGCCAGCGTCGTGCAGACGGACCCGAAACAAAAGCTGGTGAAGCCGCACACCTTTGAGCACTTTGGGCACTTGTTCTACTTTTTAGGTAGCCACATTTTCAACATGGACGTAATAACCCCTCTAAATGACCCGCCCGCCTTTTTTAGCCCAAGAAATTTTCTGACCGGCTACCATCTTTGCCCTCAGGGGGGAGGGGGGTCAAGTACCCCCTCCCCCCCCTCTCATCCTGCCTTTTGTAGCACACGCCCGGCCATTTGCCATAAAGAAAAAGGGATAAAAATCTCGGGCAGGGGTGGAAATCTTTAAGGGGGGCTGCGTGTGCATCTCCTCGCTCTGCTCGCCCGCCCTTGGCCTAATGGGATATCTGGATACAGGGTGTAATGGATTTAGAATGTTCTCCTCGACGCGTTCGGGGCCACTTTCTTGCCACCCTGTAGCTGTAAAGATAAGACCCCAAGATAAGTGAAGAAGACGAAAAAAAAGGGGTTTGTTTGGTTTGCACGCAGAAGCAAACTTTGCCGCATTATGCGTGCAATTTAGCTTGAACGTAACAGATATTTAGTAGGGCTGGCGTCGGGTGGGGTTTGACTCGAGTCATCCTGGGCTCGGGGAGACCTCCTGACTCGCTCCAGCACTAATGTGCCGGCTCCTCCATATGCAGTGATCTACTGTCAACGTCTGGTTGTCGTCCAAGATGCCCAAAACTTGCCCCCACCGACCGCATAACGAGAATGAACAAGTCTTTAAGAGGACCATTTGGAAGGCGAGAATCTCGGTCTTGGACGTGCCAAATTTGGCACTCTGCGGCAGGGCAGAGATGGTCCGGGGCGGATCGGGTCAGCTGTGACCTTTGGGAGATGGGAGGGGTGGTGGAGGTCGCCCACCCCGGCCAAGCTGGGTCTCGTCCGGTCCGCAGCAAGTGTTGGACACGTTGGAAATGAGTGATTCCACATGTCCACCGACGGTGTCGAGGTGTCGAGCCGCAGGCCCTTGAACAACGTCGACTCCAGTTACACACGGTGGATTTATGGCCTTTAATATGCCGTAATGTCAGTAGGGAGGGAGGGAGGGATGATGGAAGCTCCCCGTCCGGGAGCGGCCGGGACAGCCCGGGTCACCCCGGGAGGGCTGGGAATAAATTCCAGCCTATTCTCAAAATCTATACCCCCACCAGGTGTGAATTGTTTGCTAGTGAGATTGTTGCTCCAGAGTTTCTCAAACTTTTACAAGCTGCTGTTTTATGACTTCTCCAACTGTCAATTCTCCGCTCAGATCCGCACGCAAAGTGCGAGCAGAAGCCTCTGGAGATGTGTTCCGCTCGCAACACCCGAAGGAAATATTTTCAGCACGCTGATTTGGAATTTTGGCTTCTGCTGTGACGTCATCGACTGGATCCATTCATTCATTGCGCAATAGGAAGAGATGAAAAAAAACCATCTTGGTTCTTCTGCCCTCGAGCGTAACTTGTGTGAACGACTCCTCATTTGATTCTTGGCCGTTGGAAGGACCTCGGTTCAGGTTTCCCTGATAAATCTTGTTTCTTTCCACCATTTTTCTGCCAAACAAATCTCTGACTGGGATCTCGTACACACAAACAGACACAGGCTGAGAAATGACCATGCACTTTTGCAGTTAAAAAGATTCATGTGAATTAACGTTTTGCCTGATAAAAGAATGTCCGCAATACTTCTTCACGCATCCGGCCAGGAACACGTTCTTAAATCAGCCTGGGAGAACATACAGGGTGTAGGGGCAAAAAGAAAAAAGATATGGCAGGTTCACGAAGCGGTCGGATGTCTCGAAATGGCATCGAGGAGAGGGGATGAAGCCGTCAACATGCTCATGTGCAACATGACCCACGTCGGGATGTCCATTCCCGACGGCTGCTTCGTGCAGCGCCACTGTACTCAATACACTTTTTTTTAAGTCTGACACTTTAGGCTGTTTCTTTGAGATCTGCCCGCCCTTTTCACCCTGTAGCTGCCTGGAAAGAACGACTTGGTCGAGATGAATGAAATAAGTGAGATATTGCACTTGCCTCTTCCTGCACTCCAGGGCCACGGTGCAGTTCAGGTGGCTGAGGAGACTCCTTTTGCTAACGTTCTGGAGAGGTGACTTTGCGACTTATTGAATGTCACGCTCGTTTCCGGTCAAAAGTCAAACATGCGTGAAAATCCAGTGATGCTGGAAAATGCCTTCGACTGTTCTCAGCTGTGTTTGTTTGTTTGTCACTACTGTGTGAGCGTACGCGTGTTTGTCACACACTGGCAGAGACCTGACGGTGCTGAGGGTCACTCTGGCACTGGTGAAAGTGATCCTCGTAGCCGTTGCAGCTAAATACTGCAGATATTTGGGCTTTTTTTGGCGACTTCAACTTTATCGATTTCGGCCAAGTCTGTTCTTTACGTAGCAAAGAACAGACTTTAAAGTTTTTGGCCAGATTTTTGGCCAGATTATCGTGCGGACCCTTTGCCAATTTGTGCTGCCAATTTGGCCAAATGCTCCTCATCGTCAGTAGAGAGGGAAAAGTACCTTTTAAGCAGAATGCAGTATGAGCCGAGACGAATTCGACATCTTCAATGAACTTCTATCGGACATAGTATATGGGGGAGGGAGATCCATTCAAGAGGCCAGATTTTTAGGTGAATTCTTTATCGTCCAGTGCTTCTATGAATATTTATTCGCCTGAAAAATGCTAGAAGTTATTACACTTTTTGGTAAAATTTAAAGCACATGAGTTTCTTTCTTAAATACTTCTGGAGTAACATCTCTATTGGGTTAGAGGGTGACTTGGCATGGCCCGTCAACCCAATAGGGACAATAAAATGTCCGGTCCATAAAATCCTTTCGTAGGAATTTTTAAACAATAATTTTAAACATTTTAAATGCAGCTGAACTCGGCTCCTGCTGACGACCTACTTTACCGCAGCGGAGTTCTTCTTGTACCTTTTTGTCCAGAATGAATATTTTTTGAATATTCATGTTCATTCAACACTTTTTTGCTGAATATTCATATTCACTTGAATCAAAGAAATCTGGCATTCGTGACAGCACCGGGCTGATCCATGAACAGCACTAAATACCGTTAATGAGTGTTAATGACTCTCGGAGGCGTCTGATCGGCCCCTCCAGTGGGGTGCACGTGACCCTAGTAGGTCACGAGCTGCTTCTTTTTAACGTTGTTACAGTATGGGAAGTGTCTAAAGGCCCTCTAATGACTTGATCGATTTCACTTTTTTCTTCATGATGATGATGACGACGACGACGACGACGACGGTGATGATGATGATGATGGGGCACCTCTTTTGAGAGAGGTCGTGTGAAAGGTGAATTTAGACGTTGCCGACAGCGTTCAAGTCAAGAAGGAGAATGGAGGAAAAAAAGCCTGTTACACAAGCTTCGATCGAGCAACAGGTCCCTCCTGCAGGTGAACACGTCGAACGAGTCTCCCGAGTGCCAGCCCGCCTTCACCCTGGCGGCGGCGGCGGCGGCGGCGGAGAACTTGGCCGCAGAGTGAACCCATAGCTCGCTGTTTCTGAAAGGCCCGATTAGGGCAAAGGGTTTGAATGATGAAGAAGAGTCTTTTGTTCCTCCTCCCAACTGCCGGTAGCAAATAACGTCCAGGCCAAGGGTGTTTTTTTTCTTCTCTCCCAACCGAGCCCAAGCTTTGGCTGTCGGTTTGCTCATCTCTTACGCACTTCGCTGTTAATTTCCTTCCTGTTGGAGGAGGTGACTTTCAAACTCGGGGAGTTCACGCTGAACAGTCCAAACTCACGTTTCAGCTCAGGGATGGAACTGAAAATCCGGCCTTTGAAGCCTCAGAAGGGAAATTGAAAAAAAAAAAAACACCACTGGATTGTTTTCTCCAAACCCCTGGTTTGGGTGTGGGAAAAAAGATCCTCCAACGGACATCTTGGGTGACTCAAGCGAGTTTGTCTGACGCAGGTAGAGAAATCTGGCAATGGAAAATGTGTTTGCGGCGCCGGAGAAGCTTTAATCTCCAGCTCAGTCATGGAAGAGACAAGGAATCCGCGCAGTTTTTCTTGCTCACTCATGCCAAAATCATCCAGGGCGCTGAGATCTTCCCTGGCTTTGATTTATGAGTGCGAAATCGGATTTCCTCTTCCGCTCAATTAAAAAGACCCTCGATCTTTTTCAAGCCTTCTCCTGCAGATCGATCAAGGTCAAGACACGTCTTTTTGGCTAACGTTTAGGCCCTCAGGGGGGCCTAACTTTGCCTCCAATCCATCTAAACCTGCCCAAACGCAGTCGGCCAGAGTTGTGTACAAAACGACCTTTGAAAAATCTCTCTCACACGTTTACGTGTAGGCCTGATGGGGGCCTGGAAGCCGCCTACTCTCCAGGCCAAAAACCGTTTCCGCCAAATGCACGCTTGTGCCGAATGTGTCGATCGGCGATCAAACACTCGTAAACAACGCGTCGGCCCCCGCGCGCGTGTCCCCGTCCGTGCTCGTGTCCACGGACGTGTACGTGGCCTCCGTCGGCAATGACACAGGAGTTTCGGCACTCCTAGAAGTGGGAAAATACTTGAGTCCAACCGACGGTGAGAGAACTAACATAGCCTTGCAGCTGGCGGGGATTCCCCCCCCCCCCGCTATTCTGCTCTTGAGGAAGTGACAAAAAAGGTCTCAACGTGATGGGAGTGGAGGAATATGTTACAGACAGACTCTCATTTATTAGTGATGATGTCCGACAATCACAAGGCTGCGTCCGCGCAGTAGTCGAGCACGTCGAGCTGACCGAATCGGTTGACCTCGCCCTTGAGGAAGTTTCTTTCTGTCACCTTTCCTAACCGACAGTCGGGAACAACACATCGATTGGGCTGCAGACTCATCGTCCCAGGTGGGCGAACTCGGGGGACTTCCCCTTCCTACTCATTCTCGGGAAGAGCGAGTGGGCCGGAAAAAATGCCACCCAGGTGCTTCAATGGCCGAGGAGTCGCTTTCTTCACGACTCACACGGTGTTTTCTTGACCCCTGCAAAGATCGAGTGCCTGTGTCAATGGTTTGTCAGTGTGCGGCAAATGAAAGAATACCTGCTTGTCCCTCGTTCCGAAAAGAAAGTCAGACGATTGGGTAAGGCCCACAGGGGCCCAGACGAGGTCTCACCGGAGGAGTTCATCAGGACGGACGAGATGGAGGGCTCGAGATTGGTGTTACTTCTTCTGACCCTTAGCCTCTCAGCGGGTAAAATAACAACAAAAAACATGAGTTGAAATATCACGTCTTTTATGACAGGTCAGCAGCATTTATTTCGTTGTTAGTACTAGATATTAGTAGTATGACATGTATAGTGCAAGCGGGGACTTCTTCGTTAAACCAAAATCTGTGGATAATGCACTTTTTATTGATAAAAAGTGCATTATCCACAGTGACGTCAGATTCTCTGGACAACAGCAGACTTTCTCAACCAAACACTTCGTAACAAAATGTAACTTGTTTTTCATTTACAGAAAGAAAAATGTGGAATAAGTACCTCATTGTTAAAGTCACAGGTTGTTTTGTAACTTTGTATATATATATATATATATAAAGCCATAAAAAAGTCTGTTGCTAACCCTGAATGGCAGATACTCTTGAGATGCCAACTAGCCATAACTGCTCAACATGTAAAATGTCTAAATCAACAGATTTTGGTCCTACAGCGTACATATTTTCACTACAGTCTCCATCTGTATTAGACAATATCGACAGCAAGAATTGGTATAACGTCGACTGGGATGATGCCTCGCCCTGTTCAGCAACCTGCGGCGCCGGCTTTCAGACCAAGCAGATAAAAGTTTGCGGAGGAAAAGCGTCCAGGAATAAAAGAAGTGCTGAAGATCTTCAAGAGGGAACTGAGACAGGACAAGGCGAGGACGAGGAAGCTTTATCAAGGAGCAGCAGAGACGAAAGGATGTCTCATAGGCAGGATCTGACGCAAGGAGACAGAAAAAGGCTGCGGAAAAGATTGACCGAGAACATTTTTGGACGTTTCAAAAGGTATGCGGGAAGCGATGCTGAGGGTTCTCGACCTGTCAGCTTTCAACACAGGAGGGGCCATAGTGATGAGGGAGGTTTCTTCGGACGAGGCAGAGGACGAGGACAAAGGCGTAGCAGAGGATATGAAGGAGGCAGTGCCCTCGACAGGAGCTCTGAGGAAGTAGGAGGAGGTGGATCAAGCCTAGGCAATGAACAAGGATCCAGCTCAAGAACAAGCAACGGAATCAGAGGACAAGATGAGAGAGCCTCAGGGGGCACATTGAGTGGAGAAGACAGCATGGAATCCAGCGGGGGCTTTGGGGCACGGAACACACCAGGTAGACGTTTTGGACAAGGAAGTGGAGGACGACATCAAGACACAAATGACTTGGGAGGACAACAAGACCGAGACTTCGGGCACAGACAAGGTAAACAGAGACATTCATGGGAAGATGTTGACCAAAGAAACGGAGGACCATACACAACATACGGAGAAGCCTCAAGCGAACGAGGACAATCAGGATATCGCCCAAACAATTCGGGGCGTGACAGCAGTGAGGGATCCGGAGGAATAGGACAAAGACGGACCGACAATTCAAGAGATGAAAGCATTGAACGATCTGGCGAGAGAGGATCGAGGAGAGAAGGCCATGGCAATTCAGAAGGTCACGAATACGGAGGATCAGGAAGGGGAAGATCAGGACAACGAGGTCCTAATACTTCAAAGGGTGGCAGCAATGGTGGATCAGGAAGAGGGGGTCCAAATGGTTCAGGCGGTGGCAGCAACAGGAGATCAGGAAGGGGAAGGACTGGACCAAAGGGTCCCACAACTTCAAAGGGTGGCAGCAGTGGGAGGCCTGGAGGAAGAAGGGACTCCAGTGAATCAGCAGGTGGTGCCAACCAAGGGTCTGGGGAAGGAAGACCAGGACAAAGGGGTCGCACTGACACAGGAGGTGGCGGCAATGGGAGGTCTGGAGGACGAAGGGACTCCAGTGAATCAGCAGGTGGTGCCAACCAGGGCTCTGGGGAAGGAAGACCAGG
>JAAUXU010008901.1_pt1 | contig 132915 bp, 120 predicted proteins | sample 7278151 | NCBI WGS metagenome assembly JAAUXU01 (sample SAMN14350113, study PRJNA611818) | marine sediment metagenome | isolation source: surface marine sediment (1.8m) | place: French Polynesia: Moorea | collected 2018-08 | reverse complement strand
CTCTACCACTCCCAAGTACATGGACGTGTCCAGCGTGTCGAAGCAGACATTGCTTCTTACTAGAATCTCAAGAGACTAAGCTGGTCAAAGAAGAAGTTTGGTTTGGGGCAGAGACCTCTCCCTGGTTCGCGGTGTCTGAGGTGAGGGAGGGGGGAGAAAGGTATGGGATGGGGAGAGAAACCCATTGAAAGTCAATCGACCCACATTGATGCCCGATGCCACTGGTAGGCGTCGTTATAGGTGAGGGTATCAGCTTTTGAAGACACTAAAATATACGTAGAGAAAGAGGGTTTGAACATCGCTAGAAGTTTTATTTCAGGGCGTGATTTCGGTTTTACATTACTCTGAAGGTTTATTGCGTGAAGTGCGGAGGTCTTCCATTCTAGTTCACTCAGGTATGTTACTGCTGCATTTATGGTATGCCAGGGCAAATATTCAATGCGCATACTAACGACCGACTTCAGCTATGCAGATACATTAAGAAAAGCACGAAACACCTACATAAGACACACAGTTGTGCCACATACATACGAAAAGGGCTGTGGAGAAAATTAGTATGCCACTCCAGTACTCCAAGCCAGCACACTGGTGGGTTTTTTCACTGGGCATTAATGTACCGAGAGATTCACTTAACTGGTACACACCAGCCTATGTACATGGTTAGGCGAGGATACAGTGTGTCAAAAATAGTGTGTATGTGACGAACGAGGCGATGGCAGCACCGAACACTTAGGGACGAATTAAGATTTGCCACAAAGAACTGTTGTGGATCCTGGTGTCATTCCTACTTATAGATTCGCTCCTACCCGTCCTCCAATCCACTGGGCGGGAGTGCGGTCTGCTTTTAAACCCGGAGCATCGTGTCCCCAGGTAAGAAGAGTTCCCTAATTTCTTGACCGAACCTCTACGGCCTTTTCTTTGCGCACTCACAATGCCGGATCAAACGTACGTCACGACGCCATCACTTCATTCTGCAGGTGCTTCCCGACGTGTCTAACCGGACTGAGGCTCTCACGAGGATGCCTCTATCCAGACTGAGGTTCCTGCTGGCTGTGTCGAAAAGGCTGGAAATTCAGTCAGAGGATTGTCTCTTCATGAACATTTTCGTGCCCATCCCAGGTAAGCGATCGAAATTGGAACAGTTAACTAACGAAGGCCCGGCAAGTTCCACTATATCTCGACGTGCGTAGGTGATTTCCAAGGTGTTGTAAAGGTGAACGGCGAAGATGGATGTGTCTTCGTTGGCAATTTTATTGCTGCAAACGAGACGGTGGAAGAAGGGGGAGAACAGGGTTGGGAGGAGGGGGGGGGGGGGGTTAGGGTAGGTAGGTTATGGGTCTAATAGAAGGTTCCCCCATCTTCCGCCTCTTTCTTCCACTCTTTTTTCTCTCTCACTCTCTCCAGGCTTATTCAATGAGTCTGTCTGATCAGGGATCCCATTGAATAAAGCAAAGAAAGAGAGGAGTCATTGTAGGAACATTTGGGGGAGGGGTTGCTTCTATTGAGAAGGTCCCAGGTCTTCCTGGAGCTATCGCAGATAGGACAAGAAATGAGGAAAGCATTGACAAAGTCGGCGCACTAACCTCTGCACCATGTGAGTTCTGTAGGCTTAGAAGTTTCTGCACTTTTTTGCACGAGGAGTTATTTCATAGTTTGGGCAATAAATCTCTAAGTTAACAGCTACCACGCACACACGTTGTCACTATTGATGTCGCGGTGTGAAAACAATAACGTTCGTGCTGCTGCGGGCGTGTCTTTTTCTCTTTAAATAGGAACCTTAAGGTAATGGACTGGCAACATGCGATTGGGAGGGGATGGCTGTAGAAAAAATACTCACTCCTCACCTACATATTTCTCGTCGACCACAGAGAGAATGGCTTCCAACAGCTCCTCTTTTTGCAATGGCGGCGCCTTCCCCGGCTTCCTCACCATTTTGCTGTTGCTGTCGCCTGTTGAATAAACTGCTCTCCCCACCACCCACCATCCTGAGCCCACTCGTTGTTCCAACTTTGGCCTCACTAATGAAGGAGAAAACTGGCCTTTGTATCGGCGGCCCCAGGAACAGTCCTTGTTCCGCCCCTCTCGTTATTTATGATCTAGATCTCTGATTGCAAAAAAAGGAGGGGAACCGTGTGAGTAGTAAGAAGCCAAGGAGGATTGGCGGTGAAAGGCTTTTTCTCCCAGAGAAGCTCAAAGTTCCAGCAGCACCGAGAAAGAGGAGAGAGTTGTGTATGTACCAATTGTATTGGACGACAGCCTCTTTTGCCAAGATTAGGACAAGATTTATGTCAGGGTATTTATCTTCACTCAAATATAGCGATGATGTTTCATTTCATTACGATGAAGAACAACTTTCGTTCAGTACTTGTTCGGATTGCCTGACCTCTTTGGCTGTCAGGAATTAGGATACTTTCCTGGAGATTTCCTTTGACCTCCTTTCACCATCATCGGATCCATCTCTTCTCGAGAAGATCGTCGTATCCTCAATTTTCCACCCTGCTGATTTTGTGTCCTCCTTCACTGCTTTTTTTTACTCTGCCCACAGATATTTTCAAGTTTTTTTTGCGCTAACTGAATGCTTTTACTGTAAAGTGCCCCGTTTATGCTCAGCGCACGTAGTACGAGCTCCCCCGACCAGCAGCCCCCTGATGAAAAAAGAGCTTGAACCCATGTCTATGATTCAGAAACATGCACAAGTGGTTTTGACACAGGACGGGTGGAGAAGAAAAGAGAAAGTCGACATGGAAATCTGGCAAAAATCTCTCTCGGAGGTCTTGGTGGCCACCGTTATGCAGAGGAAATGCGTCCTCTCCGTGGAAAACTGCTCGAACTTGTCCAACTCCGTGTGGCGCGTGCACTTGCAGCAGAAAAGCCTCATTCAATAAAGATTCCTTGGAGAATAGGCAAAAAAAGAGGGGGGTCTCGAGGAATACGTGAGGTGACACCTTTTTCTTCCATCCCCTGGAGGATCTTGGCCTTTGTTAAGTGAAACGCGTCGTTTCTTCGTGTCATCAACGTTCACCAAGCGAGGGAAAGAAAAGAAAGAAAAACGGAACTAGGAGAAGCCGGGGGAGAAATTAATCGACGACGGTGTAATTGAATTTTTCCTGCTTCGAGCAGGTGTGTGAACTTTCCTGAGCGAAATGAAGAAAGGCTTCCTCTTGTCCCTTTTTTAAATCAATCTATTGTCTGTGCTAACTGTGTCTACTTTCCAGACCCACACGAGCAAAGTGCGTGCGTGGGTGGGGACGCAGTCGTGGTCGGCTGCTCGGTCGGACGCCTCTTTTTTGACGGACTGTTTGCCTCTTTATTGCCGCCTTTTGTGCCAACTGCAAACTTTTAATCTAGCAAAGAGCCGCATTCATCGTATGCAATCAGTAAATCACACAATGGAGCTCAGGGGAGTCACGACGTCGATGTAGTCGGCGGATTTCTCCAAGTATCTGCATGAATAATACATCGGACGTACGTGCATGCCGGATCCTGGCGGCGCACACAGCTGTGATCAGTCAATGCAGGGAATGACGGAGACAAGAGCGAAATGGCTGTCCCGGGCCACCAGTGCAGCCATCAGGCCCAGAGTAAGGAAACTTTCATTCCAGACCCACTTTACAGCTCTTGCGTAGTAGCTCAGCCAAACCAACGACAGTAACCCTATATGAACAGTTGCCAGGCTTTTAACTTGACCAAACCTAACTTATCTGCGCTAAAATGTAATTGCACTGTAAATTTTATAGCGCCTGCCTCCAGTGTTTAGATCAGAGTTACGTCTGGTCGAGCTAAAGTGGTCTCGGTTATTTGTCAATGGCAATGGGAACAGACGTCCAGTGACGCGCAAAACCCAGTGACAGACTGCAGTTCCCATGCACGTGCTTACCGAACTTGCAATTGCTGAAGCCTCATTCATTGAGGCCTAGGCAGCTCATTACAGTGGCAGTCTGGGCAGAAGGCAGATGATTGCTATGGGCTGGCCACCAACTGTAAAATTTCCACAACTTAGCTTTTTACAGCTATTAGTTGGGTAGGTAGAACTGGGGGGGAATTATGACTCTCGCCTGGGCAACCAGAGAAACTTCAACCATAACGGGTGTTGCCTCAGCCATTACCTGTAACGGTTGATTACGGTCATTGGCGCTAACGCTTTATTTAGTTTTTTGCTCCCTACGCGAACTTTACGTACCGAGAGTGCAACTTGTATGAAGTGCTTGCATGCAAACTTACGGACAAGTGGGGGGGGGGGGAATCTTGCTTTTAGGCCCACTCTCTAAGGGTGAACTGGCAGGCCTTGGGGAATTCCCTTTTTCTTGCAGTGCGTGTACAGTATAAGCTCCTTACAAGGACCTCTGCCTGATTCTTTTTTGTACCAACAACTTTTCGCTTCTTGTACCACAGCCACCACCAGTTTTTTCTCCCAAAAAAAGAAATAGAAGACGCACCTTCGTCGATATTTCGTGTACGTAGAAAGAACCGCTCACTTTTCGCTTACAGTACTTTTTCAGTTCCTTGCCCCAAGACTAAGCTGTTCTCGTCGTTGCTGCCCTAAATAAATGGGGTCGGTAAATCGATGGGTGGTGGGGGCTCTTACCATGTCTACCAGGATGCCATTGGTTTCACAATAAGCTGCCTGTAGCTCCATTGTAGCATTTTGTACAATAATCCGCTACTACACTTGGGTGGTAGAAGTGAGTACGTATTTCTCCAAGTTGATGTACCCACAAAAAGGTAGAACGGATCACGAAACGTCGTTTGGCAACCGACGCTCTTGAATTTGTTTGCGTATCCAAGTGAACACGAAAAGGACATTAGAAGACTCCATCTCACGCCTCCGCAATAAAGAAATTGTCAGCACATCGAGAGACTCCAGCCAAGAGTGAGCCAGAGCGAGTGGAATAATGAATGACTGCGTCACTCCTACTTATACTCGGACGCGTCTGAAGAAGCAAGGAAAACAGAAAATCTCTTCCAATTTTCAGAGCTTGAGAAAAAGGAGTCTCTCTGTCTGCCAACAGCAGTATTCCAAATCACCCTGTTACCTATTAAGATCCAAACTTTTACGTTCCGCGTCTTCGCCGTCTTGCCTGGACAGACGGAGAGTTGGATCATTGGCATTTTAGGCCCTAGATCTCTTGGTCTATAGGCAGAAGGAAAGGAACATCGGACATCGCAGACATTTTCGCTTTTTGCAAAGGCAGGAAAGTAGAAAGAAACCTCGGAGAAAGACGAGGAGAATGGAGGTTCTTTCCCTTTTTTTTACTAAAGATGTCGACGTAGACGACGTTGGTAGCTATAAAAAGACTGCTGGGAAATAGTCTATATATGTACGAGTGCATAGGACGTCAGCGAGCAAATTCTGCTCTCTCTCGGTGGGTAGTGGAGGCCACTGTACTGTACGTTAGGGCACCACTGAGTCTTCACCGGCTGACCCGGTAAGTGTAATAGGTCGCCAAAGAAAGTAGTGACGGCCTTCTTAGACAGTGCGCTGCCCCCCCCCCCCACACACAGAGCGGCAGTGCAGACTTGGACTACATTGGCATCCAAGTGTACACTGAATAACGATTCTTCTAACTGCAAATGTATCTGAAACACCGCCAGGCTGTCTCCCAGCATGTGCGCGCGCGTGTTTGTCTGTGTGTGTTACCCGGAAGAAAAAGACAGATTGACTTAAGCTCAGAAGGAAAAAAAAGGAGGCGGTCATCCATCATGTAGAAGATACTGTCCATAAGAAAGCATTTTCCCATGGGACAGACGCCATACAGTGTTTTATCTAACTTACGTACTGCGGGCCGACCTACGTGATGGAAATACATTGGACATTCTAGGTGCCCATTTTTCCCTGTTTGCGTACGAGTATTCCTCAGGTGTCTCGTGCGATACATGATATAGCTGGAACAAAAAATAGCCGCATTATTGGAGTAGCGAGCAGCAGCCTCGTCTGGCCTAATTTGCATACAATTCGCAAGCCATTCAGTCCCCTGGAAATTTATAGCTTATTAACGCATTCTCTTGCTCGCCGCGAGTCCCCCGCCAGTGCGCAAATTCAAAATTCATAGTGATGCACAAGTTCACAGAAGTTGCCTCATAGCACTGCTTGTAGCATAACCTTGGAATTGTTGTTGCATTCGGACCACTCTCACACTCTTGGCATGTTTATGATCATGGTGAACGCGCACTCGAGCTAAAGAGATGGGCAGAATTTGAATTGCCGTTAGCAGTCGTTCCCTCGAGAGCGAGAAAGAATCACTAATACGACGACGCTTCGTACCCAGCAAATAAATTACAGACACTCCGTCGTTACGTAGCAGTCAAGTCGCACTGGCAGCTACAATGGGTCGAATTTTCCCCCAGTATCGATATGAGCACCCGGTCTCCGTTATCGCCGGACCCAGGGCGAATTTTGCCAAGTGACTGGGATGGCCCCAGTCACGCAAGCATTTAATTGGCGCAGTAATCGCATGTAAATGAGACATTCTAGACGTGGTGAGTAATGACCAGTTAATTGATGTTGCTGCGCTCAGTGCTATATTGACCAATTTATCTCCACAAAACCCTCCTTTTCTTTCCCTTTTTTCAGCTCTCCCCCCCCCCCCCATTCGCAATCTTTTTTGCCTGTCCAGCATTTTTGGGGGGAAAGAAAGGCAGGGAAAAGGGGTAGGAGAGAGAGACGAGGATACACTTTTTGTCTGAGGCGGATTTGACGCCTTCGCAGAGAAAAGGGATTTCCAGGAAAGGGATTTACGAGCTTTTCTGTAAAAGCTTTAACAGTGAAATTGGCTCGCAGCTTACGATGGAGGGAGCATCTGAGCACCTCAGACGCGAATCCTTCATTGGGGCGTAATGAATGATGATCAGGCAATTACGTCCGCATAAGTGACTAATGATGGCAGCGGCTCCTCCCCGGCGTCGGGGCTGCCAGACGCGTAATGAGTTGTAGCCTCAGTTACACTCTTGAGCGGTCTCATAGGAAGTGGGGGAATAATTTCCCTTCTCCCTTTGCTCCTTTTGTTCCCGTAAATTGGTCTCAATCAGGAAATTGCGACCAAAGAGAGCAGAAGGATTGAGTAAAGGAATACGCGGGAAGAAAGAGAAACCAGAGAGAAAGCAGAAAAAAAGTTTCTGGTGGGCACAAATTGCCGGCGTCACGAGAAGTAAAACTGCGTGTAACGACCCCAAAGTTACTCGTATGCAATACAGGTGAGCACTCATGTAGAGCGATGTCGTGCTGGCACAAATTTCCTTCTCCCGGCGAATAAATCAAAGCCAATTTTTCCCCATTGTTCTGTCGTTTCTCTCATCCATTTTTGTTGACTCTGCGACCTAAGAAAAAGCCTCTGTTGTTGATATTATTTCGTCTTAAAGCACCACCTTAAATCTTCTGAAGAAGTAATTCAACAGCTTTCACTCGAGCAATCTGTCGACCCAACGTCTGTATAGCTGAACGAACTTGCTGCCTTTTCTCCCATTCAATTAGTTACAGGGCAATGTTTGTTGTTGTTTTCCTGCTGGGGGTTTTATCTGCCCTCCTTTCATCCCCCTCAGAACATGCGGAAGATGTTTTCCTTGGGCTGCGGGGTGAGGTGGGGTGAGAAGGAGCCCGGGGAAAGGGTGTTTGTGTGCACGCGGTTCAATGGATACACACGGATCTGGATACATTGTACGCACCAGGAGAGGGGAGACGCATGGGATATGAGTGGCAAATCGCAGCGTCTTCACGCATTGTGCACACAGCATGCCTGCAAATGGGATGACAGCACCGTTCGCATGTTCCGGGCTCCACTAGCGAGCATCGCTCTTGCCATTGTCGGGGTACCAGTAGGGAACTAGGGGCAATCTGTGATTGCAGATTGGTGCCTTAAATGAGGAGAAACTTTTCCCGTTCAACAAAAAAACGCTTCTCCCGCAAGAGAACGTGTTCAGGACTCGTTATAAACTTGGGAAGTGATCACGTCTGGAGCACATTCCTTTATTGCGAGTATTTGTTTAACTTCTGCAGCAGTTGCTTTTCTGCTTCTGACCCTCCTTCTCCTCCTTGACATCTATGATCATGCCACCCTTGCCTGGCCCGTCTCGAGTACCATAGCGGTCGGCATCGGGGTTGCCGGCAGAGAATTGCTTCTGGGCAATTTTGTTATGGATCCTAAAATACGTGAGAAAACAATTCTGCTGCATTCATGGCCGTCTACAGTACGTACGAGCAGCAATTGCCTACAATAAATCACCATACCTGTGCAACACATCCATGAATGCCTTTTCAACGTTGGTTGAGTCAAGGGCCGACGTCTCAATGAAGCTGAGGCCGTTCTCTTCAGCGAACCAGACGGCCTCGCTCTCGGTGACTGCGCGGAGGTGACGAAGGTCGCGCTTGTTCCCCACCAGCATGACGACAATGTCGGGATCGGCGTGGTCCTGGCGATCAAGAGACATAACGTCAAGGAGAGCAAGCAGGTCGTGCTTTTAAAGCCAATGACGTGCGTACTTTTAACTGCCTGAGCCATCGCTCGAGATTCTCGTAGCTGATCTGCTTCGCGATGTCGTAGACAAGGAGCGCGCCCACTGCGCCGCGGTAATAAGCAGAGGCAATCGCGCTGTACCGCTCCTGACCTGTGAAGTACGTGTTACACGAGAAATGGATGGAGGGTTGCACAACCAGACTTGTGGCAAGTACTGCGTGGTCCGGTACGACACGGACGGCGCAGTACGTCAACTTGTTGGTACACGCAGCTTGCGCCTTAGATCTTCCACGTATGAGGATCAATACGTATGTGGATTACCTGCCGTGTCCCAAATTTGTGCCTTGACCGTGCTTCCCCGGATCTGCACACTTCTGGTCGCGAACTCGACTCCAATGGTCGACTTTGACTCGAGGTTGAACTCGTTCTGGGTGAACCTGGACAGCAAGTTGCTTTTGCCCACGCCGGAGTCGCCTACCAGAACGATTTTGAACAGGTAGTCGTATTTGTCCTTACTGGGGTTTGACATTGCGCTGCCTTTTGCTTGCTCCTAATGTTGTTATCTTCCTGTCTAACACGTGATTAACGGCCTGAGTCACATATGTGGTATGTACAGACGTATCTATGCACGGACCGGAGTGAGGGGGGGGCGGCAGGTGAGGGGGAAGACTGCTGTATCAACTGTACTTGCACACACGTACAGAACTCCGGTTACCTTATCAAGACAGACGAACTAAAGTATTTAAGGTGGACTCGTAAAATTCAGCTGCTGCTCTGAAAAGCCCCGAATGACGGCTCTTGAGGGGACGTCGCAAACAAAATGACATGACAAAACCCCCTCCAGAGTCCTACATCAGCAGCAGCCCTCACACTGTATGAACGTGTGTATGCATGCGCGTCCACGCACGTCTGAAGGATACAGAGCTGGAAAGCAAAGAGTCGCTTATCTTTGGTGTAGACACCAAAAGACCCAAAGATCCACGTTTGTGACCAACAAATAGCATTACTGTCTGCTCTTTCCAACAAGTCACATCATCCAAAATGAAAAATGACGTCGTGTGAGCGATGCGAAATCGAAAGTCTTTTTTCTCTTTCAGATGGTCCTTCTTCTCCTTCGAGTAGTGGAGAGGGTTCTTCTTCCTCCTCTTCCGATCGTTACCCAGTGATGGTCTTTTTGCACGGAGAAAGCTACTCCTGGGGATCCGGAAACCTCTACGACGGAAGAGTCTTGGCAGCCTATGGGAAGGTCATCGTCGTGAGCTTCAATTTCAGGCTAGGGGTCTTCGGTAGGTGCAGTGAGGAGTTGCCGTTGCATAAGTGGTGCACGTATATGTAGTGCGCAAGCTGCAGGCTTTGGCACCTGGGCATCCTTGAGCCTCAAGGCCAGCAACGACATGTGACACACAGTTAGTGACACAGCCACCAAGTAAAAGACTTGTTGGAAAAGTAGGGTAAGAGGCAAAGGAGGGGGCATACGAAGTTTAGCGGGACAAAGGAGAAGGAAAAAGTTCTTGGACACACTGGCCGTGTTAGCTTTTTCGGCGAACATTAATGGATCCAGCATCAGATGGATCTGGGGACCAATACTTGAGTCACTTGTTGCGCGAAAATGACGGCGATAAGTGTGTCAGTGTAAGTAGGTTGTGGATATGCACAGTCGACTATTCGGGCAAACCCTAGAATTATACGGTACTTTCTTCCCGTGAAGTGCCCATTCTTAGCAGATGACGTGAGATATTTGGACGCTCGTTTCTCTGAGAAAGTCGACGCAAGATCAATTTATTCCAATTTATGGAGGCTTTCGGGTGCCAAATTATCGGACTCGATTTCTCAGTCGTCGGAAATTGTGCCTCCATGTTATGAACACGTGCCTTTCCACATTACGAGCGGATCTTGGCAAATTTGATGCGGGGACAAAGGTGCCTTCTGCTCGGCAGGATTTCTCAACACCAACGTCAGTCCCGGCCGTAAGCCGGCCATGGCCAACTATGGCCTGATGGACTCGATTGCAGCTCTCAAGTGGCTGCAGGAAAACGTTGCTGCTTTCGGTGGAGACCCGCAAAAAGTCACGCTCTTCGGACACCGGACGGGGGCGGCGCTGGTCCAGTTCCTCATGCATTCACCAGCTGTTGTCCCAGGTAAGAGTGCAGAAAAGACTTGCGATTTTTTTTATTGTTGGTGACGCTGTTCGAGTACGCAATGCGAAGAAGCAGTGCTAGTCAGCACTGTTTGTTGCCACGTAAGTGCGTAACCTCCAAGATTGGTCTACTGAAGCCACCTCTTGGGCTCTTTTGTACGGCTGTGAAGAAAAACGCAAAAAACACCCACTCACTGAAGTCTTTTTGAATGGCCTCTGACTGTGGAGGAAAGTACTCCTTCCAAAAACGGAGCACCTTCGGCTTTGTCGCCTTGAACTCTTTCCGCGACAAAAAAAATCTGCCAACTTTTTTACCTTGGCTCCATTTCGGGGCGAAATGATAACAGTTGTCACTAAATGGTACTTTTTGCAGGGTTTTTTTGGACAGTCCCACTCTACCGGTAGGAGTGCCTAGAGATGTCAAAAAGTACCAGCAAAGTACAACGGCCAACTCAAGAGAAAAGTACTCTTCCTTCCCAGAACAAAAATCTTCCAACTTGATCACCTTGGCTTTATTTTTGGGTGAAATGATAGAATTCGTCGCTGGATTGTGCCTTTTGTTTTGCATATTTGGACATCTCTAGGCCTCCCGCTAGCAACGCGAATCCAAGAGACTAGAGTATGACCCCGAAAAGTGGCGCCACCACAAAGATGCATTCGTTTTGTAGTAGAGTGAGTAGCAGAGACTAAGATGGCAACAGGCGGAGACCCCCCTCCAAAAAAAGTTATCCAAGCACGAAGAGTTGTTCGGGCATAATGGGAGATCCCATTTGCATAATGTGATCGCCGAATCGAGAGAGTGCAAAAACACTGAGGGCACGGATGGGGGAGAAAGAACCTGGTCTTGATCAAACAGGTAGTAGATCATCATTTTCCATCTATCTAGCGCACAGTATGCAGGACGGCAGTCGAAGTGTGGCACGACTAAGTCCTTTCAAGTCGAGAAGGTAGCACGAAGTCTACGCTGGGAATCATTTAAAAACTCTTCCAAGTTCATCAAGGCTTAATTTCCATAGTGTAATATGCGCTAAACTCACCCGAGGCAGTGGCTATCAAATGAGCTTTCCCTCGTCATACAAAGTTTGATTAGGGAAACGCTTCTCTTGATTCAAGGAATGCTTGTCAAGGAAGCGTTGTTACCATTGCTCAAGGTAACACAGTAAGAAAGGCAGTAAGCCTTTTTTCTGGCCTACTCTGTTTCGGCTTGCCCCACGCAGGAGAAGTTTTTCCTAGGGTCATTCATCATGCTTTGGCGAACAGGTAAGCACACACAGAGAGAACATCATGGCAGAGAAAGCCCAAAGCCCAGAAAAAGTTTCCTCAGATGGTTCATATCAGTGAGGAACAACACATCATGCGTCTTTAATTACCCCTACACTCCTCAAGTAGGACGCATGTGGTGCGCAGTAGACAACCAGGGAGATGCTGGACGACTGGCATTGAGCAGACTTGTTTTTGTCTGTTGTCACTGCTGTGCATACAAAACGAATGTTCTGGATTCAGTTCTTGCCGAGTGTGTCTGTGTGTCCGTCTGTCTGTCACTGAGGCAGGACAACAAAAAATTCTCATCTTCCGGAGAGAACTGTAAATTGTCCTTATGCCGGGATCAGTGGACAAAAGAACACAGTCCTTGCGTAAGTAATTTCCGCGGAGAGGACTTCGTACCCTGTACGGGAACTTGTTGAGGTGGAAAATTTCATGAGCTTTTAACCCCTTGAAAAAGTTAAATCTCCACTTTTGCCGACTTTTGAGCGTCCGAATGGGCAGTTACGACACTGAACGTCTGCACTAGGTCTTGTGCCCAAGTATCAGATTAACCATTTGACATGAAAACTCCACCTCAACACGTTCCAGTGCAGCGAAGTCGTCCCCGCGGAAATTGCTTACGGTGAGGACGGTTTTGCTGAGAACGATGAGCTGTTCTCTGCGGTGGAGCGCATGCTTCATCCTGAGGTCATCGTGAAGGCAGCCTACGATACTTTGCCATATTGCGTATTAGGGACCATTTCTGGCCCAGTGCGAATAAAAGCACCTGCTTTATCGGACGCAATATTCGAGACCAATGATGATGATGATATACGGTACGTGCGTTCAGTGCTCGTTGTAGCTATAACATTTGACTGTATTTCCTCTTTGTCATGCAGCTTGCAGTATTGGTATATCTGCTTTACGTAAAACATTCTTGTCAGGAACGTGTGAAACGCGAAACAGGCGCTCTTTTTACTCCAGTGTTGCCGCAATACGCGCATTGTTATCGTTGCTGCTACTAGCAGCCTTTGTGGAGGAAGACCATGGGAAAGAGTGAGGGGGGAGCTTTCGCTCAAGAAATAACTCGGATTTCACTCGTCTTTTGTGTGTACTTGGCAGGGTTATTTCATCGAGCCATCATGATGTCCGGGTCCGCCTTCAGCAGCTGGGCCCTGGTGGATGACCCCGTGCACTATGCGGTCAAGCTGGCCGCTGCCCTCAACTGTTCGATTCCACGGTACGTTGAGAGGGGATAGTTATGAACAACGATATTAGCCCAGCCTGCACGCGTAGTGAGTGGCAGAATTATTCACTCGTCGAGCGTCTGTATTGTGTCTGTGCTTAAATGGACACTGCGGCCTTAGGTGTGCAATTTTGCAGAAAGTAAATAATTTTAATAGCTGGGGTCCTTCCTATGATGTTGGACGGTCCTTTACTTTACGACGTACAGACGAGGGGAAGGAAGAAATGGATGTACAGAATGCGCGACCGAGGAAGTTGAGGCAGCAAAGTCCGAGTTCCAACTGAGGGATGTAGTGGCAGAAGGGTTTTTTATAACGTGAGTATACAGATTTCCTCATCACTGAGTGCTTCCCTATGGCTACGATCACAGCAGAACTATCCAAATATCAAGACTGTCGCTGTAGCTGAGGCGTCACAAGAGATAGATTTTGACAGGTCAGGAAATTGGTCGATTGGTGTTCTGTTGCTCACGTTTTTTAAAGCGAAATTTTTAACCAGACCTTCTGAATGGAGAAAGAAATGTGTAAGGTAATGTGTAAAGCTAGCGAAACAATTGTGCTACTTGCTGTATGCTCACATGAGACCTTTGCAGCTCGAGGCACATTGACTGTTAGAGGGCTGCTTCGACCGAGGATTGTATAGACTTTGCTCGTAACAAGTGCCGTGTTCAATCTTTTTTTCCTCACAGTGGACTTATACTTTTTACGTCTTCTGATGTATTTCTTCGGTAAGTACCTCAGGTCCCTAATTTGGGGACATTGAGGCCCGCTTCATTTACTGTCCAGGGGCTGCAAAAGCTTGCGAAGCAAATGAGGCAAGCTGCCAAGTACCTTCCTCACGTAGTGCGTACATAAGACCCAATGGGGAGTACCAAATGTTACTTTATAAATACGTTATACGTGCAATTTTATCATTGCAGAAATATGCTGAGCGATCACGAAAAGATAGTTTCGTGCCTACGGACGAAAAGTATCGAGGAACTGACAAAATTCAACTTTGGTACGCCCTCCTTTTTGTCCTCCATGGGCCCCTCTAAAGACGGTATCGTCATTCCTAATGACTTTGGAGCAGATGTGGAAGGGGATAGAGCAAAAAGGGCGCAAAATGCTGCCAGCTATCAAGTACGTATGAGCACAGTAAAACTCCATGGATTATTAGCAAAGTACCTGACTCCCGGGCCTTTGTATGTGCGCTCCAGGTAATCCTCGGGCTAGTCGACGACGAGACTTTGGAGTATTTCTCCGAGAAACATGTGTCTCAAGGAGTAGGACCCAGGACAAGAGATAAATACCTCAGGACCCTTATCAGAAACAACTACGACTTCCACCTAAATGAGATTTTTGCCACCGTCCAGGTAAGCGATGCTTGATGAGGACCGACCTGCTATGCTATATATACACCTACGAGTGCTTGTTGCTTCCAGAATGAATATTCTGACTGGTTGTCGTCCGAGATCAGGCCCATTCACTTGCTGCAAGAGTCGTCGAGGGCGTTGACGGACAAGCTCTACTTGGCGCCCATCACTGAGACGGCAAACTGGCTTAATCAGAGTGGATGCCCGGTTTACTTTTATGTCTTCCAGAGGCAAAACAACCTGAAAATGGTGAGATCTTTTTTATTAACCCTGAGGGAAAATGTAACTTACAGTTGTATTCACTCAGTTCTGAATGGAACTGTACAGCTCTGCGCAGAGAAAAAAAAATATGCTCAGTAAAAACGGTTGGCTGTGACTTCAATAGAAATTAGGAAGCTTCCACGAAGTCCTGAAAGGTTTTTAGGGACTACGTTAAGTAAGTGACTGGATGAGAAAAAAAAGCAAAAGCATTGTGTGAGGATAAAAATTGATGTCGAAGAATAAAGATACCATGTCTGTCGGCTGCACTGCTATGGCTAAAAGCAAAAAGTAAGGGAGGAATGAACTACTTTTCTAGAGCCAATGCTAAAAAAAAAGAGTGACGCATCCGCGCCACAGCACAGGTAACATTTCATCTTTCTTTTTCCATCGACATTCGATTTTCATACCTTCAACAGTGGCGAAAAGTTTGATTTCAGCAAAATGTCCTGCTCACGAATATTTTTGTTCTTAAGAATTTGGCACAATTACTTGTGTCACTGTGACGAAATGCACAAGATTTGGTCTAAGCCCGACTGCCCATCAGAAGCGTGCACCAGCATGTCCACATGCCAGCTAAACAAAGTCAGTGAAAAAGTCAGTGAAAAAGTCAGTTTGAACGCGTTTGAGATGTAGTGACGCAAACGGAAAAAGAAACAAAAATGTTATTATTTTTCTGCGCCATATCATCCCCATATGACAACGTAAAGTCAGAAGCAGTGGAGGAGAAATCTACAACACAGTTTAGCTTTATAGTGCTGGCTTATCGTCTCAGTTGTGAGACCAACACAAATATATCCATGTAAGTTACGTTCCTACATACATGCAGTACGTTCAAAGTATCTGTTTCATCCATAAAAGCCTCAATGGTCGTAACTACGAGTAAGCCATGGCGTCATAAAGGGTGGTAGTGTAGGACAGATCTCCCCAAAAGGATGAGTGAAGTTCATTTCAGGAGCAAGTCATACACACAAGCGCTTCCAAATGCGGTGCTGTGGTAGTATTAGTTTGTACAGTCGAACATTTGCCACGATTTTTTTTTTTTGGGGGGGGGGGGGAGGGGACAATAAGAGAGTTCCTGGTCTGGAGTAGAAACTGCAGAAATGCATTTCCCACTTTCTACAGATCCCGACAACCATTACCACCAACACTGAGACTGCGACGACGGCTATGGTTTCTGCCAGAGGAATGAGGAGAAGCTCTTTACTTCCACTTATTTTTGGCCTGCCCTTTGCGCCAGAGCTACAGCAGAGGCCTGAATGGCGCAGAGCCAACGCCGACGCCTCGGCTGGCGCAATCGCGCAACGGATGCTGGCTTACTGGACTAACTTCGCAGTATCAGGGTAACTATCCGCGTGTGAAACGTCTTTGTGTGCTCCTAACATACGCATTTCACCCGCCGATGTCAACATGCCTTCCTGCATGCACGCTTTTAAGGTAATAATAGGCTCAGACGTAATAGTGCACTTCTTTGCACATATCTAAGCAACTAAGATCCCATGGGTCTAGAAGCTGCCCTCACCGGAGCATTGCGCATCCTCCAAGTCAAGACGTTGTTTCATTTAACCAGGTTACCCTTCTCACGTGTGCAGACGTGCTCGTAACTACGAGGTGGAGTCAAAAACAAATGGGAATGGTCATTGCTCATGAAATGGTTGCAAATTTGTATTCCGCACGACTACGTAACATGTTGACCTTGCCGAGGCTGACAAGAATGCAATGGAGATTACTGCAAACAGCAGTAACTTCGTCCCTCAGACCCAGTTTTTGGGTGAGAGATGGCAAGGACACTCAATAATCAGGATCATAAGCTCGAAATTAACTGTGGTGGTTGCAAATTCGATTGAGGTTGCACGAATGTTGGTGAACTCTGACGAGAATGGAATGTTGGAGGGGGGATGCCTTGATGTTTGACATCAGCTTTGGTGCAGCCTTCTCCATTTTATACAACGGTCCTGGCTTCGTGACGAAGGCTGCACAATTGGTCCAAAGCTTTTTTTTTGGAAGACCAAAAAATTGGAGAGAGTAAGATGTGCACACGTTTTCAAAAAAAAGCTCTTGTTTGAAGAGGGGTCTTCCGTGTCCTTCACCACTCCGAAGATGAAGTCCAAATCCAAGCAATGGATTCCAACTGGGCAGCTCGAGCCTCGACGTAGAAGCTAAGATTCTTGGACGACGCAATTGGTGCGAGCCCTCTGTACTTCTGAGGATCTCGTATACATTTATTGTGTACCCCTGGGCATCACTGTCAGTGCTAAGTAGTTGATTGCCATGATGGGTACTTTCTTGAAAAAGGTCATGGCCAAGAGGTCCGAGAAAGCAGGTTGTGAGTGGTATCTCCACATTGAAAATGTCCTTCCCCATTGCTAAAGCTAAGGAGACAATGGAGTTCGAGATGAAGCAGAGAATTTCGACGATTTCACATTTCCCCTCCTCTCCGAACTTGGTGACCATGGACTTTCCTGCACCCCGATGCGGAAAGAATGCTTGTTTGCTTCCTCATCGGGGAGGGAGCAGATTCACTGATTGTACCTTCTCTACGGAGGAGTTTGCAAAGACCTTCGACAAACTAGGCCGGATCATTGGGACGAATGAGTTGCAAAAGAACATTATAATTACATACAGGGCTGTCCACAGCAAATTTGACAGTCCGTTCTGCCTGGTAGGGCAATCTGGCCCATATTGTGAGGGGGCTTTGGACGCCTTTGAGTCGTGCGAGTCAAAGCCTTCAGCTGGGGACCCCAACCACTTTGGTCAGTTTTCGGTACCGCTTCCAGCTGTTGCCACTGCAAGTGTGTCAAATTTGTCGTGAACACCCCTATTGTTGTCTACACGTTCCTCAAGTGCGATCTCCGACTGAAGTAGTAGGTACACACTTACGCATGCACCGTTCAGCGCCGCATTGTACACAGCCGGTGCGTGAAGTTGCCGTGCGTCACCACAAGCTGGAGAGCAATAATGTCCAACAATTAAGAAACAAGTCAGCGCGCCACGCAGACGCCTACTTTTTATCGGCTCACATGTCGGAAGTGGAACATTAAAAGAAGACCAGGGACAACACCAATACTCGACTGCCTTCCATGTCCACTAGTGAGTGCCATCCATTAGAAAGAGAGAGCGAGCAAGGTCGCTTTTCTTTCCCTTCTGTGCACCAACTTTTTCGTCCTTCTGGTGGTGCAATTACCCGTCAAAGTTTTGCGTCCAACTGGCGTCGGGCCAGGAAAGAGGGAGAAAGACCACTTAAATTTCATTCTCCAAAGAGCTTTCAATCTTCGCGTCACGCGCTCGGCTCTCTCAGACTATTTTTTTTCTTCGCCTCAGTGGCGCCGACGAAAAAGTGGAGGACAAGCTATGATAGGCTTTTTTGAGCTAGGCAGTTTCTTTTTTTGTGCGCGGGAAAAACAACTTGACGTTTCTGGAGCAAAAGATGAGAGAAGTAGGCACACTGGGCGGGTCGTGTGATCCCTCCCTTTCCACCATCCTTCATCCCACTTTGCATAATATGGCTCTGATACCGCTCTCTATCTTTCTGGTGTGCGCGCTGAAGCGCTCGTCTGAGATGGGACGAGCTGTTTGGGCATAAAAAGAGAGAACGAAGGAGATGCGAAAACTTCTCTCTTAATATCGTGTCCTGTGGAAAAAAAATGCATTCATTGCCTGCAACTTCACCTTGGCACCAAATAAGTGACATCTCAGTAGGAAATGCAACTTGGCCTTCGAATCAACGGTGACTTCTTTTGCACCCCTTTTATCTGCTGCTTTCCTCTGCGTTAAAAGAGGTGATGACTTTTGAAAAAAAACCAAGCGTGTTTTTTCCGTCGCCACTTCCTTGGGAAAAAGTGGAGTAAAGAAGACAAATCGATTCTCTAATCGAAGAAGAAACTATTTGCTTCGTTGCCTTCTTATTTCTGGATGGTCTTTGTGAGGAGATAAAAAGGATGTGCGAATACTTGCTGCTCTTGGGCCAACCACATAGTTGGTGGTACTAAGTGATTTGTTGGATGACAAAGGCGTGACGAACCTACAGAGACGAGCGCAGGGACCTCTGACAGATGGACTTATGACGGACAAGAGGGGCCCATTGGTTAAGGAAACCAGAGCTGCCGGGTACTGTTTATCTAGGGACAATTTCATGCACCTTTTAACTTGGTAAATGGCTGTCAAATCTGTTCAGCAGGAAACTATTTGAGAACTCCTTCGGTCCACTCTTGTTCGTGTGTCCGAGGTCCTGTCTTCTGCGTCTGACTCGACTTGACTAATCTCACTTTGTGAGCCAGACGAGCCATCCAACGTACGATCTTGCCCAAGTTTCTGCTTGGCTACCAGAGCAGCCAACACTACCACAATCCAATCACATGAGTGTCAGAACACTTGACTCAACTCACCTCACAACTCATGGACAGGATGGTGCTGGTCACAAGGCATGAATATGAGACGAGTCAAGTCCATCTGAGTCTGATTGAGAAGGATAGCGCTACGTATATTAATCATTGTTCCTGCGGGTTCATCACTCCATTTCACTTTGGGCATCTCCCCCACTGCTTTTTCGGCTGAGCAAGATTCTGAATGAGCCGCAACTTTATCATACGTGACACACGCACCAAAAGTAGCCTAAGTATATAGTACATACTGAGGCAGGAATAGAGCAGTTTAAGCCCGGAGAGCAATTGGGAAAGGCCTCAACATACAGGCAGGTTCATGTTTTTTGTAAAGGCTGTGCGAACTGTACTCCACAGTTTAGGAGCTGACCTCTAGAATTATGTACCAAGCAGAGCATAAAAACACGTATGCTTTCCTACACAGTCCAATCGCTTGTTTTGACGTTCTAACTATTACTCCAGCTACATATCTGTACTGCAATGTAACCCCTAATAACTTACGAAGGAGTGTAGCACGAATACTGTATGTCAAGAGAAACTTTACTATTCCCAGAGACCCAAATCGTCCACATGACCTCCGGAGCCTCTTCCCTCGCCAGTCTGAACGTGCGCCCAACCCTGTTTGGGAGAGATATGGCCGAGGTCGTCAAAGCTATCTAGAAATTGGCAAGTTACTCACTTTCGCGCATGTAGTTCTTTCATTTACTAGTATCGGTAACTCCACCTCGATAATTAGGTCTCTCACCACGCATGCGCACTCACTTTCGGCTCCACTCCTTGAGCGTCTGGCTGCACCTGGTGCCCAAATTGCACAGCGCTGGTGCCAGCAATATCTTCCCTCAGCACAACGCATTCGCGGGTCACGACGACCCCGATCTGTTCACGGGCGTCGTGAGACCAGGGACCTTCTCGCATGGATACCAGGTGAAGTGCCTTTCGTGTTCTTAGACTTTCGACATTACGTGTACACAAGTACGACATACCTGTATATGCGAGTGAGTACATGAGTGGTACCTGAACTGGATTGCTCTATTAAGGTGAATCGCAAGTTCTTTGACTCTGGTACGTCTCCGTCTCCACCTGCCGCCACTACATGTCTGCCTGTGAACGCCAGGGGACAAGTTTTGGTTGGGGGTGGAATGCCCCCCGTGGGGCTCACGGCAGCCGATAACAAGGACCTCGTGCATTGGGAAAAGGCGAGCGAGCACGCGTACAGACAGGCCATGTACCTCACCATTGGGTTGGGAACGCTGCTCTTGGCTGTAAGCTTGGCATATGATGACAAAGACAGTTAATGCAGTATGATTGCAATCCAGGTGAATGTCTGGTTCTTGATCTGCCTCTTCTTCTGCCGCTCTCGCTTCTCGTGCTGCTTTGAAGACAGATCTTCCGCCGCTGGTGCCAGTGGGGGCCTTGAAGCGAAAGAATACTCTTGCCAGACGGAACTGGTCGGACTAGGAACCAATGATTCGGTGCAAAGCTTCAGGTAACTTCAATTACCAAAGTATTGCTCAGTACTGGTGCTATCGGTACATCTGTACTCATACTCATACATCTCTTTCATGAATTTCATGCAGAGAAATTGCCCCTCCATCGCAACAGGGCTCCCGTCGTCTTCAAACTTCTCACTCAGACAGCCTCAATCGGGCTCATGACCTAAATGACACTCAGGTAAAGAAACAACTACGTTGTTCAGAGCGGACCTCGTACACGAAACGCTTGCAGGAATCCTTGCGCCTCCTTCACTCGTCTGATAGCGACCGCGAGAGCCGTTCGACCTCGAGTCAGAGCCAGTGCGTTCACAGGTCCAGTGAACGAAAATACCACCCTCAAGAAGTAAATGGCAGTAATTTTAAAAACATATATTGTTGTAACTGAACGATTCCCGTCAAGCCTCATCGCAATTCGATATCATACACGACGACCAGCGGCGAAGCACCTGAACATCATCGACAACACCACCAGCAGCACGCTCAACTTGTCCGACACAACCACGTGAGCAAAGGGACTTGCTAAAACAAATTTCAGAAATCAGCTTCAAGCTCTTGCAGCCCATGTCAAAGAGTCCAAGCTGTTCCAGCACTCTCCCTACGTCTGGTAGAAAACATTGTTCATCTAGTTCCCAAGCTAGGTATGTACGTACACGTACGAATAAGATGGCGTCGATGTTAAATGTTCTAACACACGCACACACACACATGCACACATTAGTGATAGAAGGCCTTCAAGCAGCAGCAACGGAGAGGTCTTCCTGTCGTCAACTCTTCGCCATCAAGGTAGCAAACTCCAGCACACACTCGATTCCAACTGTCGTCTTCATGACTTGTCCTCGTCATCGGGAGAGGGGATCTCTTCAAAGAGCAGTAGAACAAGTACCCGAGAAGCCACAGCAGCGGAAGGAATGATCTCAACCAATGAACTTACTGCACTAACGGGTTCATCACAAGGTGCAATGCAGATCTTCGTACATGAGGTATACGCTCATTTTCTGACTCACTTCTATCTTAGCCCTTTCCATGGTTCTTCCTCCTTCTGGGCCTTGCACTAAAGAGAACCAGCAGGGGCAACAACCTTTAGCCAGTTCTCTGAAGAAGCCTAAAGCAAGCGATGCATCAGTTGGCGGCAACACTAATGCCTCCTCCTCAACACCTAGTGGGAAGGATGTCCCAAAGTTGACGACATTCTCTTCTCCGCTGGAAATAACACATAGTGAATTGTCTACACATTCGCCCTCTGGACTGGTGGTGTCATTTGGAGGAGAGACCATTCTGCAGTAGCCAAAATGTGATTTTTGTCTCTATCGAAAGACGTAGAATAATCAAATAAACATACGAATGTGGTACTGTCGAACTGACAATGACCTTTCACAAAGCCAAGGGGATTTTTATAGGCTTGCAATGGTATACAGTACGTCATTGGCTTATTTATAGTACGTAAGCACGGTGTGCACTGCGGGTACCTACTTTTTGGCGTAGACTTTATAGAAAGCATACATGTACGCAGAGACAAAGTCTCCTCTTATCTCATGGAGCAAACATGATCAGTAAGTCTGCAACTGTAGCAGCTGTATTGTCAACAAGTCAAGATATCTTATTCTAGCTGCCCCCCCCCCAATGTGCCTTTCTTTGGCAGCATAAGCAATCACTTGTTTCAACCCTCGTACCATGAAAGTGCCCAAGTGCATCTGCTGGTACCCGACCTTGTGGACACTCCTCGTCGCCTTGCTGACGCTGTCGCTTTTAGGTCTGGGATGGTCCATCTTCTTCTCCTTGAACCACGTGAATTTTGGGTTTGCCTTCTTCGACCAACATCTGAAGAACCATGGAGTTGGTGTGTGGACGTGTTTCATCCTAGTTTTCTTGGTCTGTCAGGGCTTGGCTCTGCGCACTTCAGCAGGAAGCTCGCGGAGGGAGGTGAATGGAAAGAAGCTTTAAACTCTGTTTCTGAGTGACTCAGTTAATACCTTTTTTTAAAAAAAAAAACAGGACATTTTACGTACGAGAGTGATGCAGGTGTATCTCCTCGCCTCTGTTGTGATCATATCTGTCCTGGCTATAAGTCTTACCCACGTGTATACTGTCAACGTCGGAAGCATCGCAGTCATAGCCATCGTCCTACTCCTGAGCTACTTCTTCACCTATGCCCTCTTTGCCGTCGAGATAAACCGGACAAACATGGGACCAAAGAAAGTATGAACATTTGCTTGAATGCTTTGGAAATTAAAGCTTGAACTATGCGAAGAAGTCGCTGAAGGTAGCAGTGGCAAAACAAAACCTCTTTCATTTCTGACTCCATCGTCGTAGCTGTCTTCACTTGTGGACGTTATCTTCTACCTTTTGGAGGCTTTTCTGTTCATTCTTGTTGCCATTGGATGGGGTATATACGGAAGAATGGACGTGGTCGTGTGGAGCGTCGTTCCTGTTATAGTCTGCTTCATCAATGTCGCGGCTGTGAGAGCCCAGAGAAGTCACAGGGTCAAGATCAGCGGAGGAAAACTTTACAGGTACCTTTAAATTTGACTTTTTTACTGTTGAAAATGAATAGCGAGAGAGGTGCTTCTCTCCATTAGAGGAATCAACGGCGACATTTTTGATCAGAAAATTGTTCAACAGGAACTGAAGAAGCCAGAGTCCTCTCTGGCCAAAGTCTTCAGAGGCACGTATACTAGAGAGTATTTCATTCTTCAAGCGATAATGGTGACACTTTCAGTTCTGAACAACATTCTCAAGGCAGCATGTCTGTTAGTCACTGTCCTCTTGGTGAATGGAGCCGTCTTCCACGGGGCAGGAGTCGTCGCTTTTAGGCCTTCCAGTCCCAAGTTTATTGCCTACGAGGCTCCCTCGGGGAAGACCCAGGAGGTCTTCTACCACTGCCAAGGTACAGGATAACACGGAAACGCCTTTGAGAATCAACCATCACACTGCCGCCAAATAAAAGTTACAGTGTGACATCGTATCACACACATGCAGACGCAATATGCTTTTACTGGTGTGCACGATACTCTCTTCTTTGCCATCAAGGGGGTCTTGAGTACGCGGGGAGAGACAGACTTTACTGCAGTTGCAGTGTAATTGAGCGGTGTAGGGGGAGAGGGGAGTCGGACGAAAATTTTAGGAGCGCTGACAAAGCACCATTGGCTCTTCAGGCAACAAAACTAACCTTCCCACCTTAATCTTGGCAAGTGATTTGAGTCACTCCGACTGGTTGGGAGTCCTCGAAGTCTTATCTGATTTCGGACATAGAGCCTGCGTTTGGGATCCTACGGGGTTCGGATGGTGAGCAGCGAAACATACTGACTGTACAAAAGAAAAACAAGCCTGACGAGACAAAAAAATTACGTGCTTCCCGTAGGTCAGATTACCTTCTCGGGTCGGAGCTCAAGTCAGAGGATCATATATTTTCGAAAATGTTGGAAGGTCTCAAGGAAGCCGAACCTCAATTTCAGCCTCCTTATATATTGGTGGGGTAAGTACGGAAAAGGATCGCGTAGATGCTTTCTAGGAGCTTGACTCATATCTGAAGTCGACGGTTTGGGGATGCAAATCTTTTGGTTGTATTCTCCTATCTACATCAACTGAGGGTGGACCGTAAATTAATCCTTTCAGTTTCGGCGGAGGAGGCCGGACTGTGTACTCTCATACGGTTCGCCATCCGGAGACTGTCCATTCAGTAGTTCTGATCGACTCTGGTTCGATCAATCTGACATTTGGCGTTCAAGCTGCTCTGTATAACTGGAGTAGTGAAGATTATGACGCTGCCATCCTATGGAGTTTGACTGAGAGAAGAAGATATTTGGAGGCGGTCAATGGTCTGCTTCTACCTTTTGGCCTATCAGGACTCACCTGGGATGGCATTGGGCAAGGATATCACAACTTAGTGCTGATTTGTTCACTGACTCGTCACAGCATGCGCTCTGTACACGTACGTATGTAGCTAATCGGGCTCTCCTTCCAGGACGTATGCTCAAGACTGGACTGATTCACTGATGAAAAAAAACTTGTGAGTATTTGACGTATTAGTTAGTGTTCACCTCCTGTTACTCTTTGCGTCTCATATAGGTGGCATTCCTTGACTGAGAAGACTTTTATCTCTCAATACTGGAGAGCTGTTGAGCTCACCGGCCGAGAAAAAGATGTATTTGAAGAGAATGTCTCAGAGGAGATCCCGGTAATGTCTGAAACAGCAAAGCAGATGTGAACACACATTGTACTCGCATTTGCTGTAGGTGAATGTGCTGGTCTCTGTCCCGACGGAAGACGTGATCGAGGACAACGTTTGCCTCCCCTATGGTTTAGCGTGGGAGGAGTGCGAGCTTGAGTTGGAGAGGAGCTACCTAGAAGCGTCTGCCAAGCGCGCGTTGGCTAAAAACGGAGGAAGGATCATCCAGGGCGACCACGACTTCTACTTGTTTACGGAGCCTCAGTTTGCCGTAGATGCCATTCTAGACTTGTACTTGAACTAAGTGAGACAGAGGGCCTGACCTGACCCGTGGGTAACCAGGAAAGAGCACTTATGCTATGAACATGTCTCTGCCCAACCCCGAAATTACTCAGTACGTGTATGGACTTTTTACTCGGGCTTGGACGGGAACAACATTATACAGTTTTTGCACTACGTAAGTTGAAGAGGGAGGCACTGGGGAGCGTATGAATAGCATATTTGCACTGGCCGTGGATGGATTTTCATGGTGCTCAGAGTTCAGTGTTCAGTATGTGTCACTTGTGCATCCATCAAGCTGGCAAAAGGGATCTTATAGCACGCGATACAAGGGAGAAGAGACGAAAATAATCCTCTCCCAGCTGAAGAACCCTTGAACGAATCTTCCATTATGCCTATCTACTACATCAATCTACAAGTATCTGAACGTGACATGTACAGCAAATCCGCCAGCACACGAATTTAAATTTCTGCACTCCCTGTGCAGGGTCTTGCATAAGATCGGACACGCCAACTTTCAATAGCTCCCAAGACTACAAAAACTCATAAAAGGATCTTGCATTAAAATCATCAGGAAATTGAGCAATTCCTGAAGAGGGTGTGGGCGGAAACAATTCCCCCCAAAGCAACATTCGCGTGTTAAGAGTGGTCACTTTGAACAATAAATGTTTCAGGTTTCCTCAGCCGAATTTCAATCACTTTCAGACAAATTTATTGATGGCGCAACATAAATAATTCTTTTTCTAACTAAGTGAATACCTGCGATAGTTGAACATTTCCTTGATAAAAAGACAAGTATTGCTATAGACGCAGAACGGTGTAATTTGTATAGAGCCCCATGTCTTGCACATCAAGCACCTTGTACTTGATGTGTTTAAGTCCATCGGTCCTGAATCGCTTGTCAGCGTCACTGAGCAAACCAAGACTTCGGCTATCATGAAGCTGCTTTTCATGAGAAAGAGCAAAATATCTAAAAGAGGAAAAATTTGAGCTTACCATTGGCTCGCGCTTTCATAAATTTTTCCCCACCTTCCTTGCTTTTGGTCCCTGCCAATAGTATATCCGGCGGCCTTCATTCTTTTAACTAGCCCGTCGTCCTCCCCTCCCCAGTCAGGAAATTGGTTGGATAATCCGTTGCTAATGGCGAATTGACGTGGTTTGAGAGCCGCCACCCCGCCGAAGTACTCGGGGTGGGGGAGGCTGAAGTTGAACGAAGATGAACGCGAGCTGAGGTGACGTGGCTGTAAGGATGCTTTATGCGCAAGTCCTCCTTCGTGACGTCCATACAGTATCAGATTGGTATTTCACCTGCTTCCAGCATCTGTAGTCGTGATGTCCTCGTTCTTCGGGCAAGAGAGCAGCATCATGCAGTACCAGACAGTCCCACGAGCCTTCGGCCATAGCCTTCAGATAGCCCACATTTAAGAGGAACCCTCTGCTGAATGGCTGATCGTCAAATACCTGTTAATTGCTTGCACGTCTAATTGACCTGGACCATTCAGAAAATGGAAGACATGCAAGTAAATGAGAAATCTCTCTTTCTACCTGACTGATGACATAGATCTTGTACTCAATGCCTTGGCGCTGCAAGAAGGGATGCATGTAGGCCACGAACGTCTCAAGGTGCGACCGGTTGTCTCGGTAGGGAACGATAATTCCTGTTCTGACAGACTATGCTAGTAATAAAATTCGTCGACTATGTCTGAGGTGTCTCAAAGACTCACTTGTATAAATTTAGCTCATCGCTGCTTTCGACACAGGGCCTGAAGTATCCGCCGACCATGCCTTCATTTTCCCTCCACACTTGATCAAAGGCTCTGTTCAGCTCCCCATCATCACCTTGCCACAACATTTCCAAGTCAGGCAAGGCTGGAAAAGTCCGTGGACTACAAGGAAGATCCTCCAAGGGTGTCATTGTATCATTCAAACTGTTTTCACTCATGACGCGATTTCTGACGACTGTGTACAGTCTAGACATGGCGAACAGCCAGAGGATCAATGGCAACAACCTGTTCCAGCGCAACCTCAGGAGCAGTCTCAGTCTCATGTCTTTAGTTGCACACAAATGTCGCGAACATGAGGAAGGGGCAGCTTATTGTCATGGTCACTTTTCTTATCTCATTTCATATACTCATCGTGCGTATGTTTTCGGACGAAGACGTCAGAGCGTACAGGAAACGCAAAGCGATCGAACATGCATGTTTAGCTCATCTAACGGACGCAGGTACGTGCATAAAAAACTGAATGTACATATTACACTGCATACGTGATGTGCTAATCTATTAAAGGAAAGCACACGTGTAGCGTATGTGCGCCACACTAGTTGTACATATAGTGCCTCCCCACTCCCACGTAGGTACATTTTATCTGTTTGTCCGCACAGACAACACTCGAGGACTGCTTTCGAACTGCTCGTAATTCATGTCCGTGCACATATATCGCATCACGGCTCTGCACTTCACATCTGACATTTTCAGCAAGTAGTGTGACACTAGGCCATGTTGATAATACTGCGCTCTCAGACATGACTTGAGAATGTTGTTGGAAATTGACATTGTTTTCTATCAGCGCACCTTCTTGCCTTATAACTCTTCCCATACTAAGGAGTTTTACCGAATTGGAAAAGTGATCGAAAAGCTCAAATGCTATAACAGTCAATTCTAGGCGAAGAGATATGTTATGAACAACATGTATGAAAGTTTCTCTTCCCCAGGATCGACGAGCCCTCCGTGTCATTCAAACTACTGTTGAGTCCTTCTGTTTCACTCAGCATCATCTGATCTGCAGCATTGAAAGAGAAAAAAAAAGCAACGAAGACACAGCTGCAACTGCCCAAAGGTTCACTAAGGAACCCCACATGAAAGAGGATTCGAAGGAGAACAAGGAAAGTGATGACAAAGACAAAAAAAGTAGAGAGTAAAGACTCAAAAGATAAAAAGGAGAAAGAAGATGAGGGGACTCAAATCGTAATGGATAGAAAAGGCAATAGCAATAAAATAGTCCAGAAAAAGAGCAGGAATGAAATAACAAAGAAGAGAGAAAGTCGGCGGGAGGAAAGAAGAAGCTCAAGAGGAAGAAAGAGTCTTTGGAGTTGAAGAGTACAAAGTCATCTGACAAGTTATGATGACACATTTTCGCTGAACGCGCGTGAGTACAAGCAGCAACTGAACAAGCATCACATGTGTGACGTACGACCTGCCAAATCATTTAGTTGTTGTACTATCATCTGGGACTTACTATTGCTCTATTTTGTGCTCGTGTTATTAGAGCTCGAAGGTGCTGAGATATGAAGAAAGTCGTTTTTGAACCCTCGACCATACTACAAAAGCAGTACTTGACAGTCTCGTCGGAGGTCAGGCTCACACCCAGGAGAAACGTCACTTCCAACGAACGCATGGTCATTTGGGTTTTTGTCGTGTCTTCGGCGTTGATGACGGGACTTGGCTTTGCTGCTCACCCAACCTTTGTACGTCCTTTCTGCTCTCTACACATTCCGGGCCTTGCACAGCCCTTCGCGTCAGCATTTTTCTTTTTTTTGCGAGGAAAATGTGCTGCATACGCTGCACTGGCAGCCTTTGGTGTGGCCTCCGCAACTGAAATTAGTATTCAGACATTGCTCGTCAAGATCCAGCAGCAGCTTGAGCAACTTCGTGACTGCACATTTTGACGCTCGAGCGCTGAAAGTGCACCAGCCCCTACACGGCGACATGCCCAAATGCATTACTCTGTATCTTCTAACCTTGATTCAAAATTAAAACTTTGTGAAGCGAAATTTTTAAAAATGAATCAGGTCTCTATGAAGATCTGAACGTAATCCTAAAACTACACAATTTTATAAGTGCAATCAGAGGAAAAAAAAGAAAACAAACAGAAGGTATAGCATTGCGCTAATAGGTGACACAATTCACACCTACAACCTAACGTTATATCCCGAGCTTTAAGAATACCATAAGGCAACATCGCATTCCTAATATCCAAGTGACGAGGTCATGGAAAAAAATCAGAAGTACCACATTGCATCGGGAGGGGAAAAATGCTACTGAGCAATTTTCAGAACTCACGTGAGTTATCAGTGCATATCTCGTGCCCTCTCTCATGGCACCGTCCATTCATGTGCGAAATTTTATACTCTTCCAGCACTTTGTCATGTACTTTTTGTCCAGAACTGACGGCTATCGTAGATACCGCTGGTCTAAAGTGGTGGATAGTATGAAAAAGGCTTTGAAGTACTACTTGGAAGTGTAAAAACAGTGTGAATCTGACAGTGAGAACCCCAATGATACCAGCTTGGTTTCCGAATTTCGTCACTTCCATGTCAGGAAGTGTGACCAACATTCATTGCAGAGAAAGTCACGTAAATGCGTACTATTTACAGCGAGTCTGAATCATGGCTTTTCCACGAATCTTTGCTTATGCTGTAAGAGAGTACGTCCGCCCAGCCTCTCCTATCTCAATGGGAAAGACATTGCGGACTTGGTGCTGCTCATTTGCCACTATCTACGGATTGCCTGCCTGCTTTGCGTAAGGATAAGCCACAGAATCCACAAAAAGCCTGTTTGTACTGTCACTGAGTATTTGCTTGCAGTGGGGAGATAAAAAAGCATGCAAGGCCGGTCTTCTTCATATTCCGCTCCGAGGATGTGATGATTTGCAACAAAAAAAATAGACGTTGGCTATGAAGGAGCAAAACAATGTGGGTTATAACTCAGATCAGAAGCAATCATTCAATGCTGCTGAGAGGTGCACAAGAAGTTGTTGGAATTCATTGGAATCAAGTTGGAGAACACGAAATGCGACCGCTTTATTGTTGAGGGGTTCGAGAAGGTATGCTTAAGTCAGTATGCTCATGCCACATTTGGTCTTATATGGTACCTAAGGAGTCACGTCTGGTGTTCACTTCACTCTTTAGATAGGACTATCGCTTTCGCACTCCCCACTTCGGTGGGTAGAAAGAATGGCAAAAATGTAAAGCGCTCTGTGTGCGTGTGTGTGTGTATGTGTCTCACGCCACACGCCTCGAGCTCTTCAGGTGCAAAACTGGCAAAGTTGAAAATCTGCCCCCTAAAAGCTGGAAATCAGCCGCGAAAATCACAAAAGTTAGAAATCGGCCGCGGACAGACAGACAGACAAAAAAGTATCCACAGCTACATCCTATACTTTGATTGTTGGGGGGACGTTTGTCATGTTGAAAGTCTGCAATTGCCAAAAAAGTCTGCAATTGCCAAAAAAGTCTGCAATTGCCGCCTATGTGGTTCTTGCTTCAGAAGTACCGAGTACACGTACGTATTTTGCTCATTCCAGGGTTGGTCGAAGCAGCGTGCGATAGAAACCTAAATATTGTACGCTCTGCGCAATGACTGACATAGTCATGTCTGTCTCAAAAGTAAGGCAGATAAGCGTGGTACGTTATGTACTGCATATGCTTTTAAATGTGTTTCAAGTAAGGTTATCATAAGTAAGTACGCGTGCGATGCTTCTCACAACAGCATACAATACTGCAGTGGTCATGATGAAGGGTCCGGAAACCATTCATAGTTCCAGTGGTGGACAATCTTACTCATCTCCTATTGTCTTTGCTCAACAAAATACTTCTCGGTCACTCAAACAACAGCTGATGTGCATACTAGGCTAGTTCGAAAAGGTACTTTTTCTGGAAATCCACATTTTTTCATGCTGCATTTTTGGCATCGGGTCGAATTAAGAGGATTTTACTAAAAAAGTTTTTCCTGAAAGGTCATTTACTATCTGCACTTTTAATTTGATGTTTTACCACAGTAGCACAGTACATAGAGCTGTATGAATTGTAACTCTAAAAATTCTATGTCATAAAAGTGTCTCTGATTGATCTGACATTTTAGGAGGTAATGGTGGGGAATGTCTAGTACTAGCAGAAAAAATTCAGCTCAATCAGAGACACTTTTCTAACATAGCATTTTAGCACAAACAAGATCAACACTTATGTATAGACAGTACATTGTAAACTCCAAAAAGTGCAAATAGTAAATCATTTTTTTTCTTCAAGAAATGAGACTTGTACCAGCAACGCCAGTGTCCAATGCTAATTTTCCACCACGAAAATCCGAAGTTGACATTTATAAACTAGCCTAGTGCATATACACTAAAGCACTGTCAAAAAAAAAGTTCTGCCTCTTCTTTGATCTGGGAGAGCTGACAAAGCAAAGTGCAAAGAACGGTTACTGACGCTCGTTGATCACAATGACATACTTATTTTTGTGCATCCTGCGCGCGGTCACAACCAGACGTGAGGGACAAGCATGTACCTAATTGTTGTCGTCAACACCACTACACCAGCTAAGATGGACCTGTAGTCGTTCTCTAGCTGAATTGTACCACAATTTATTTAAGTATAAATATAAAGCGTGCAATGCTCCTCTGCTGATCCAAAGCCCAAAAAGTTCTGTTATATATGACATATGACGCAATTTATGCTGCGGTCAAGTTTAAGTCGTTGCTCCGTTTCCCCAGATCCAATAGTAGAGTTCCTGAGAGCTGACCTGAGCGCTCCAGTCGGCTCGTCTTTGCGTAGTCGTTAGCCCCAAATATATGCAACGGTGGCAGGGGAACCTATGAGCAAGTACTGTAATGAATGACCGATCACCTATTCAAACTCATTTACCCACCAAGCCATTCGTTACTAAGTTCATGAGCTTCTGACAATTCTCTGGCGTTGCGTTCTCCATGAGAGACACGTTCAAGTCGACGTTCTCGTTCTCAATCCTTCTCTGAAGATGAGCTGGCATGTAAGGGACGGATTCGGACGTAACTATGACTTTCCCATCCTGAGAAGTGAAAGAATCACATCATGCATCCGTCTGTGTCTAGAATATGTGTGCTTGTGCCACAGACGTGAGCACTTACGGGATTGAGGCACTTCAGGCCGATCTGAAACATCTTGGAAGTGGCATTCAAGCTGATTAGGATGTCGGCAGATCCTTTGCAAGCTTCTCGCGTCCTCTCCACGAGAACAGCATTGTACGCATCGTCATTCCACTGGACAATGCTTATCCTAAGAAGTGTTATATTGGGTGAAGGACGGGAAAGCAGTCATAATGTGTCCTCTTCTTACACTCCGACGTGGCCTTTTGCCCTCAGGATGCTCTCGTCATTGGTCGCTATGACGAAGGTGGGGGTCATGTCGGAATCAAATGAGATAGTTGCTGGGATGAGATGCATCGCCCATAGAAGAAGTGGTTTGGATCCGATTATCAAAACCCGAGGCATTTCGCTGCAATAGGAGGTGGATAGTTCAGGGGACTGTAGTTATTGCGCATCAGAAATGTTTACCCTAACCAGACCAAACCTAGGTGGCAAGCCTGAGCACCAGCACTGAATGCTAAGGGGTGGCCTTAAAGGCCTCGCAACGTCTACTACAATAAAATTGCATGTTCAGTCATCCACTTTGTTGCGCAGTTTCGTGCTAAAGCGATATGTTACAAATGTGTGCTCAACCAGACGCTCGACAAATAGCTTCCATACTTTACTGCCATTTTACTCATGCGCTTAACGATGGTTTGTTTTCCATATAAAGGTACATACCAACAATTTTCTATAATGGCGCGAAGTCGATTCATCATCCCAAAAGAGAGTTTGGCACCACAGGAGATTGATACCGCTTCCTCCATCTGCACGTCATTGGGAAGTCGGACCAAATATCGCAGATCTGGCACGCAAACCAACTCAGAGTACCTGCAACAAGACAGTGATGGTCCAAATACTCCATATGCTCCGAATCATTTCAGGGCTCCTTTGAGGGTGCTACAAGTACATATGACATAGAGGAGTTCGTATGAAGATAAGTCGACATTTGCAGGCTCTAGGCAAACCAGCTCGTGAGCAAAACCCTTAGTCATAGCTGTAATAGGTATCTCTCTATAAGTAAAAGCGGTCCTCATAATGCTCGTTCTTGCGTGAGACAGTGGGGCGCCAGCCTAGTCCAGTCCAAGCTAGACCGTAGTGGATTGTGTCCACGTACTCCGGGGGGGGGGAGACGTCAACCCGAGCAAATGCCAGGGACCTCTGCCATCTTTGTTTGTGAATATGTAGAAAGCGCGTACGCGTGCATGAGTGTGTAGCACTTGGACAGTGTGACGTGCCGGGACGGACACTTCGGGATATTAATGTGCAAGGCAAAAACATTCGTGCGGAGTGGGTGGATATCATCGTGGAGCGGCGTGTGGGCAGCGCAGAGCTCATCGTATTTTATTTATATATATAAAGTTGTTCGGCTATGTATGTATGTATGTATGTGCTCCTCGAGAGGGCGAGATCAGCTTCGAGTCGAGCCAAGACCAGCTTCGTGTTGAGTGCGAAGCGCTTGTTGAGCTATGGTCGAGTCTGCTGGTGGGTGGGATTGCGGCGAGTCTTATAATAACCCGAGCAATGCCGGGCACCTTTGCTAGTATTTTATATTTTAGTTGTCATTAACTAGGCAAGGCCAAATACCTCTGTGAGCTCAAAAGAGTAAAGACTGTGGAGCTTTTCGCATCATTGTATGCATTGAAGGCGAACCTCGCATTAAAGTTGGACTTAATTGTGTATCATGTACACTGTCAAGCTGATTAAAGTAAGTTCATACCCCCGGAATCTAGCAGCGCAGATTCCGGGGGGGGGTATCACATGGCAGGAAAAGTTTTGTTCGGATCATTTTGCCTGAGGGAAATGCTTTGCGCATACTTTTTTGTCTTATTTTTATGACACAGTTCTCGATTGGATGACCAAAATTCCATTTGGAGAATTTATGGACCTTCCAATAAGTAGGGAGTTGAGGTCGTCAACAGGCTTTAATCCTGCTGGGCATAGTGCCAACAGACAAGGTCCCGTCAGAAGAATAATTGTGGCATTTACCAGGAAAGGTGTTTGATGCAATCTTCACAGTGCAATTCATCATTGAGTGAGACTTTTCTGGCGATGAAAGATGGCTCTGAGATCCCCTTGATGGAATGCATGCCCACAACATTAGCTTCTCTGGGTACTAGCTCTTGATTGCAAGCCACACATGCTGTGGCACTACCGACTGGGGGTCTCTCCAGAACCATAGCAACCTTGACTCCCCAGGTGTCTCTCTTGACAGGAAGAACTCCTGTAAAATATTACGGTCTTGGCAATTCTGGAGGTCAGGAGAAATTGCGATATAGCTTGCCACACAAGCCGAATCCTGTCTCCCTGGTCCAGAATGTGTCTGGGAGCAGTTTCTTGTTTTCTGCGTTTGATAGCAGCTTCTCTGAGCAGCTGGTGGACACAGACATTTGAAACCTTGATTTTTTTGCCAAATTTTTAAGTGCTCCAATTTTTGAATCATCGGAGCCTTTTTTTCCAGGACAGCAGTCTCAAGGACTTGGTGCAAAACTCAGGCATTCCACCATTTGGATATCTTGCTCCCCCCTCACAAAAAGGTCTTGTCCACATTTTGAGACAATTTCTTTAAAAAAGTGAATACAAATTTTTTCTTCAGTTTGACTTACCACCTGTTATGACACTAGAAGCAGTGCAATCATTTCTCTAAAAGTGTACATAAGGTGGAGTTTATTGAAGCAAACTTGCAATATCACGATCCAGTAGAACAGGGTTATAACGACCATGTTGAGACCAAAGAATTTGATCGTTTCATCCGTGTGACCTCTCTAACCGTATTGCGGCAAAACAGGGGTAAATACATTGTGATAGAACTTGTTGACCGGCGTATTCGTGTGAGTGCTATATCCGGCGATCGTTATGAGCGTGTTCCACTGTATTGGCATCGTATGCAGCAATTTGGGGATCATGAGATAGGAAATGTTTTGTGACTCAAATTTGATGAACAAAGTGCTCCCTTGGCACAGTAAGCAAAAAAAAACATCACCATCACTGCTATTTCATTGAAATGAAGGAGGTTGCAACGTAAGAAGGTGAATCACTTGATCAATGAATTAACGTACGCCTTTTCCACGTCTCGAGTGAAAGGTTGTAAGTGCAGTCCACTTGTCACTTTCTTATGTAGCTCAAGAAAGTTCACCTGAGTGCACTTTTAAAAAAATCTCTCCATTTCTCTCGTAACTTCAAATGCAGTTTCCAAAGGGGGGGCTCTTAGATCTCAGCTCATCTAGCCTTTTTAAAAGCATCCAGAATAAGGCAGATTACTCTGACTTTTTGAAGTTTTTTTCTTTTCCCGTGTGAGTATTAAGCCCCAACTTGTTACTAAGGTTGATCTTGGTGAGGCAACACACGTTCTGTCAGTGTTTGAAGCAGTTGAAGTAGCGAGGGCCGAGACGAAGCCCAGTAATACCCGCCCGGTCGTTTGCGTTAGCTGCTGTAGAAAACATTCAACTCCCAGGCAAACCTACAAACACTTCTGAGCCTGATCGTAAGTACCGGGTAGCGAGAAAGAGGAAAGGTGCTGCTTACCCTCCGTGCTGTCCGTGAAAGGGCAGGATGAGGACGGGGTCACCCGGGGAGAAGCTGCTGTTCCCCTCCACATCCTCGCCGAGCATTTCAATTCTGCCGGCGATTTCGAAGTCGTGAGAAAATTCCTCGTCCAGATGAGAAAAGGTCGTTCTCACATTTCCTGCAAGTCAGAGATTACAGTGGTTGAGGATGCGAAATTGTAGCACGTTGTGCAGCTGTTCAGTAACGGTCATTGCGGTGTCCGCCTACTAGAACGGCCAGCCCACACTGACTGAGGCAGGACTTACGATTCTTGCGTCGGCTGAGGTTGTTCTGCTTGCACTTGAGGAGTTTGGCGTTGGTCGCGCAGTTCCCGTTCATCACGTCAGAGCTGGGAAACTTGTCCATGTTTGGAGTGCTGGAGTTTCTGCGCAGATGTGCGCTGGCAAAGGCCACCTGCAGATGCAAGGAAGAGGAGCTTTCGTTATGTCTGCGAGAAAGGTGAATCCTCCCGCATTGGTGTAATGCCTACAAGACTGGCACTCACTTCGTGGAAACGCCTCTTACCTTTACCAGAGCCCCAGAAGGAACAATTTCTGGAATGGTGTCAATGATGAATGACTTGCTGTCTGTCGTTGCCTTCTTCCAAGGCATTTTCTCCGCGTCCTTGTGCCGACACTGCTTCAAGCGCTCTGTAGCTCAGTTCTGCAACTGATATGAGAAGAGAAGTTACGCAGCGCAGTGACTACAACTGACTCTTCTGCTACTGTCCGAGAGCCCAGTGAAAAACGCACTAAAGCTAGTAGCTTCTTCATACCGTACTAACTGACGTGTGTCCTCCAAGAAGAAAAAGGGAAATTTGTTTGCCTACACAGCATATTGCACATGTCCGCGCTACCGGCATACGCAGGACATCCTGATGCTGACAAATTGCTAACCTTGCTTCGATATGCAAATATGTTTCGTAGCTGCATACACAGTTGGTTGGCAGCTCTGAGGAGGTATGCGCGGTATGAGCTATGCTCGCACAAATGATGCAGTGTTTACATGTTTTTGTAAAGAATCTAGTTCGACTAATGTTGGGATAACGCTGCGTCAGTTTCTGTAAGTGGAAACCCTAATTTATCTCTATCTTTGGCATCGCCAACTTGGCTCTCCAGAAATTTGATGCCTGCTGCGCAGATTTCTTGTGCCTACCCAGTACTACTTAATAAATTCTGTCGATCTTGCAACGCTTGCTTCCTCAAGTCATAAGGTGAAACAAGTGCGTAATGACATTTCACGCTTGAACTTATGCACACACACCTGCGTTGACTGCCGGCCCGTACGAGAGGAGTTGAGACGATTCCCTTCTCAGTGCCAAGCACCGGCTGCTCCGAGTTGGAGGTGGACTTCTTATGACGATATGCACGAAACCGTGTGAGAATATCACTAGCACCTGCTCCGGCAGACAGGCTCTCTCTGACTAGCGTGAGAGTCCACCTCTGCCCCTGGATACTGGGAGAGGCTGTAAGAAGAGCCACCGCAAGTGACTCAGAGGAAAGAGAGCGAGAGAGAGCGCAAGTACATGACTGCATAGCTCTTCTCTATAACAGAGAATTCTCCAGACTGTGACTACTGCTCGGGCAGAGAAGCCATAAGAATTGGCAAGCTTTTGACGAGAAATTTTGCTTGAGTCAAGTGAATTGGGAAGTGGGACACAAAGGTTCCTCGAAAAGGAGATATTCACAATTCACATCGGGAAGGTTTTCCACGAGTACTTCGCCATGCTATCAATTGTTGCTACATAAGTCCAGTTGCACAGCAACAACACGGGGGCTGCTCGTGATCTACAGCGTCGGTCGTGCTGGAGAAAGCATTTCGGCCAAGCCCCTCTTCTTTTTCCAATGCAACTGCACTGTGTGAAAGGGTTGGCATTTGGGTCACGTCCCGACTTAGAACTTGCACTGTTTCTAACTTACATGAATAAAGACTTAGGCACTGCATGACTCCGAACGCAATACATACATTAGTACATGGTGGAGCAAAGACCAACTTATACATGAGTCATTGGGAGAAAGCCCTAGACAAAGACCTGGAAAACATAGATTCAGAGCGAAAAGTCGAGGTGCCGAGGACTGTGAACCAAAGCGAGGACGACCTCGTTGGCCAACAGCAGCGCAGCTACTGTCTGAGACTAATCAAAACACCGTGAAGGCTGTTGATGAGATAGATGACTCATATTTTACTTTCACGTGTAACAGACAGACACGTGGAAAAAAACACGAAGCACTTTCAGTGATATCTGATAACAGTTGTAATGGTATGCAATTTACAAAAGATCGACACCTATAAATGAAGACTTGCATCACGATGCATAAAAAAATGTCCGCATGTATAGGAATCAGCAAAGTAGCTTTCTCAACTGCAACGGTCTGTTGCTTTCGTGCTCGGTCGACCTTCTCCGCCTCGATATCTATGCATAGTAGTCACCATGATAGAATCTCAAATTAGGCAACATTTTTGGTGTTTTTGATGGCGACAATCATGTGTGAGCATTTAACGTCCTCGGTCACGTGATTTTTCTTTTCCCATGGAGTTAATTCACCGGCAGCAGTTCTTCTTTTTGCCGTCATCACGGATCTTGAGAGCTGAAGTCTGCACCTCAACATCCTCGGAAGAGCACATGTCCCTGTAAGCAAAAAATTGGGATAATTTTTTTCTAAAATCACGTGGCTTCTGCATGATACTTTTTATTCAGGGATGATGGAAGTACCTCTATTCATGCATGTCTGGTACTGCCCTTGGTTACTCGTACACATGTCTCTGCGCATGCGTCTGTCACAGGCGTGTCTTTGCTGAAGGGTATGTCATCTAAGAGTTGCACAGTTCTAGGTCTAGTCTACAGTATTGATTTTCTAAGTACTGGATCCGTCATTCGACCTTGGGCGCTCTAAAATTGTTTAAAGACCATGTTGTTTGGCATTTTTCTGTTGCAGTGAGTGACATACATAATAGAGGGTGAGTGTAGTCTAAGCTTCGATTCGCTGTACAGCACGCCTCTGTAGGGTGAACATAAGCAAAGTGACAGCAAAATGTCTGAGCTTTTGAAAATATCACATTTGTGCACATTCTCTAGGGTGAATGCTACCTCTTGGTGTTTTTTTCATTAGTAAAGTCATATTTAACTTCGTCAACATCAAGACCAATTAGGAGACAAGTAACCTAAAGTATGCACAACCTCCACTGCTGCCCTCTAAGCACCCATCCGAGAACTATGGTTTAATTGAACAGCTACCTGGTGAATGACAGTTTTCTGAGGATCAGCAACACAAGCCGACCTGTAGTAGGAGGTCGCAGACAAAGCCCTGTTTATTGTAGGCAGCTCAATTTTGTGATGTAAACAGAAAATTCATTTAGGACCAATTGATATTAACGAAGCTCTTTTCTATCTTTGACCTGAACACCACCAATGGCATGAGTTGGACGACCAAAAACCCGTACTCAGTGATTACCCATGCAGTAACACATTTTATGTTATGCAGGTGTACTCTGCCTCCTCCTTTCTCCACGTGAACGCTAATATTTGTGTGATCCGATGTGAATATAGAATTACCTTGAAAGCTGCACCAGCGCATCAATAACGTTACTGCCATCCTTCGCGCTGGTCTCGACGAAGATGGCGCTGTGTTCCAAAGCCATCTTGTCGCCCTCTTCGGTGGAGACGCATCGTCTTCCCTGCGCCGAGGCGTCCGGGCGCAGATCCACTTTGTTGGCGCAAAGCATGATGGGGATGCGCTTTTCGGAGACGTCCTAAGTTTTCAGAAAAGAAGATATGACAGATTCGTTGAGAGCAACAATGACAGAGGAGCTCAATTACAGTAACTGCCGTATTAATGCAGGGGTTCATAATTGGAGAGGTTGATTAACCCAGCATTATACAGCACTTCAATTCAGACCAATGAAGCTTCGATCACGACCCACGGGAGTCACTACGCCAAACATAAACACGTGCATCCGCGTACTTGCGACACGGAAGCGCATTGGATGTTGCGAAGCGAAGCAACACTCAATGTACATTCACAAACCCATATGTTGTACAGCCGTACAGCATAATCCGCTTAATAGGGACGAGATTTCTTCCGGCAAAAATCCTGGTCATCCTGGTCAAAAATGTCCACCACTTGAGCCAGAGTCATGCAATGACGCTGTCTGTAGTTGGCCATGCATCTCCGCAACTAGGAAGTAGGTGTGGGTTGACCCCACCCATCCCTGCCCAGCCTCGGCAGGGAGACTTCGCATTGGGGGCAGCCTCGCCTGGACTGTAAAATATCAGTCTTTGCCCACGCCTCCCAAGAGGACAATCTTATTTGGTTCAAAACCAGGCAAGACCTGGTAAAATGTAAGTTAAGCCCGACTTGAGGCGGCTACAAAATACAACAAGCAGTCTTAAACAGAAAAGGCAATATATGCTTTTGTAGTGGTGTTGAGGACACACAGCAGGAAAAAATCCCAACTATCTGGAGAAGCTATATTACGTCGCAATAAACAGGAGGGTATTGCGTGAAAAAAAATCTGCTTATAAGATAAAATTCCACCCATCTGAAAGTCCTGAGTACCCGGATCCCGTTTAAGCGGAGTACACTGTACCACAAATGTACGTCACATACATAATGTGTAGACCTCGGAAAGCTACATCATTTTTCCTAAACTGATGCAATAATTATGTACTAATGTGCCGAAGAACCTCTCCATATTGGCACTGATTGACGGACTCAAGCTTAGCTATGATCTTGGCACCCTTGGTTCCAGGAATGACGTTGACCTTGCCCTCCAGTACTCTTGTACTTTAAATGGTTTGGCTTGTCTTGAGCGTTGTCTTGTACATCCAAAAGCGCAAGTTCATGTAGTTTTGTGCTAATATCTTACTTTCGTGTAAGTTTGAGCCCAAACTCCGGACATTTTGTAAAAACAAATATCCCCTGAGGTATAACAAAGCTTTCCGATGTCTGTGAATGACACCACTGATGCCACACATTACTTACGTCTATTGCGTCAATCCACTGCCTGACAGAAAGAAACGATCGGTCGCTCGTCACGTCGTAGAGCAGCATGACGCCGTCAGCGCGCCTGAAATAACTACGCGTGACCGATCTGAATCGCTCTTGGCCTAAAAGAATGAGCACTGATTCAACAGGGATTACTCCTAACCCTACACAAGATATGCAGACCTGCAGTATCCCACAACTGAATGGCGATGTTCCTGTCGTCCACGAGGATCGTCTTGACTTGGAAATCCACTCCCAGAGTGGAGCTAAGGTTAGATAAGAAGACGCCCTTGGTTATACGGTTGATGAAGCTGGTCTTGCCTACTGCGGCGTCTCCGGCGAAGACCACCTTATAGGTGCGATCTGGCGGACCTGTTGGTTCAAGATCCCTGGGCGAGAGCGTAGCGTTGGATGCTTTGGAAGACATCGCTCTGCCGCTTACAACAGATGCACAAGGTCTGGTGAACCGTGCGGTGTCGGACGGTCTGCGAGGAGCAGGCACAGGCCGAGGAGACGACTGCTGAAGAGATGATTCGACTGTAGTCGTTCGTGTAGCAAACATGATATGGGTGAATCAAGAGGAAAGTTCGTTTTACCATGTCTGATTCTGTCTAATGCAGTGAATGGCGAAATTTAGCCAAGATGACAATTAAGCTTGACAATACGCACTTGTTTGATTTGCTCGTCTTCGAGCTCTCGTGGCGTTTTGTCTGCCCTCTTGAGGCTGCTGATCCTCGGCTTAACGGAAGGTCTTGGAGTTTCTCCTGGGGAGATTCCGAGGCCATCTTCGCTGCGTTCTTCATCTTCTTCAGCCTCTTTGTGCCTTTCAAAGTCAATCTCTGGCGTTCCAGAGCGGTTGGCGTCGTCTCTGAAGTCCTCCACCGGCAGGGTCGAGTGACCACTGTCATCTGGGTACAGTTAACGCAGATTAGCAAATAATTTGTGCGAACGTACGTCCAGGACTTTATAGGCGAGCAATGCTGTGTTTTTAATGGTCTTGTCCTACTGGGGACAATAGAAAGCAATAAAGAACATATGTCTGAAAAATTTCTTGTACTGGACGGGCTACGCTGAACGACAATTTTGGTTTCGGATCTCCGACCAAAAATGCTTTGAATTTCCCGGGGTAGCGCGACCTGAGGTCCCCGCCCGTTATGCCCTAAGACACACTAACTTCGGATTTTACATCCACAATTAGGCAGATACTGTGTATGATGGGCCTTTTCAATGCCGATGGATAATGTCCGACGCAAAACACATCAACTACAATGTAAATACAGTACGTTGGAGCAAACTCCGCTGGTGACTCTGACCTAAGTCATCCATCAGCCTCTTGATGCCGAAGTAAGCGTCCGTCATCCGAGGGCGGTCGGAGCATCTCGATCTCATGGAGTCTGAGTCACCACAGTAGCTGCCGCCGCCGTTGTCCGATGGAGTGTGGCTGCCGTTGTTGTATCCCCTAGAAAGAAAGTGAGAACAAGTGTGTGTGCATACAGGAAAGGAGCGAGTACACTAGTTAGGGGGAGGACGAGGTCAGGGTCACTGCTGCAGACGTACCTCAGATGTTTCAAGGACAAGTCAACTAGTGCTAGCTTAGTGAGGAGGTACAACTTGCACCGAAGGCCCAGGCTTCAGTGACATGATTGTGCCCCATTCAAACGTACAGCGCGATGCATGGAAAGAACCTCTTTGCATCTGAGACGTAAAAATTGTCGAAGCTGTACCAAGTATTTTACAAGGATGGAGAGCTAAGAGACGAAAATTTGTCGTGCAAGTACCAAAAAAACAATTTTTTTGTTACAAAATTTGTGGCTTTTATATTTTTGTCGAAATTGATTGCTGCGTCTTTTCGGGCATTTCTTGACTCGGCCTTTGAGGCTCTGCACAGACCTTCGAGTCATGTCCTCCATCACTACAACTACCTTGAGTTCCTTGAGACTTGTGTGGGACATGTATCGCATGGAAAACATTTGTGTTCTCCCGAAATTTTTTTGTTTATTTTATCAAAATTGATGGCCATGGGAAATTGCATTTCTGGTCAAATATGATGTTTCAGAGTTTCAGAGTATGAAATTTCCACTTTTTAGCTTTCCATCCGTGTCAAACACTTGGTGTACATGGTCATTCCAAAGAAGCTCGACTTTTTCAAAATTGCCCCTAAAAGATTCAAATTTCCCGCTAATTTTGCGGGTATCACAGCACCTCCAAAAACAAAACATTTTACGGGCAACTGGTGCGAGGTGCATGACGAGGGCGACTTCTGGGGCATCAACTGAAACGGTCTTGACCGCAAGTGGCCTACAGGGAAGATTATAAAAACAATGATAAGAAAAGGACAAATTACATCAATTCCGAAATGGTATCAAAAGCGGTTAACTGAACAAAATAAGCTTGCTGTAGCCATGTCGAACGTCGCTACGTCCAATACGACGTGCCTAAGGTAAACTGCATATGCATGATCCTTTCGAATGGGTAGACAACTGACCTTTCAGACGCAAGCAAACAAATACCGTGGGTCACCCTGTGCATGGTATACGTTCTGCTTGTAGTATAGCTGTACACGCATCATCCGCACATATGTCGTGAAGCTATGCTAAGGTAAACATCGTTGCTAACTGCTAATTTGAGACAGGCTGCAAGTTATATATGCTTGTCCCTTCCCTATCGTGGCACAGCTTGTTTAGAGTCGCTTTTTCTTGCCTGTGCTTCCTTATGTTGTATTTCTTGATGGGGTGATAGAGCTTCTCCGCCAGCTCAACGTCCGACGCTGAGCGCAGGATCTCGGGAGAAATTAGGTGGGCGAACTCATGCCTTCCCGAGAGGTGGGGCGAGTGGATGCTGCCCACGTCTACAACTGTGCGAAGTCCGTCATTGGTGTCCTGCAGCTTCTGGTTGGCCTCTCTGAGAAGCGAAGAAGCTTGTGGCAACACTGAATGACAGTGACACAATGTGAACTCACCGTAGGAGTTCAAGTTGCCTGCTGAGATTGTCGAACTCATAGACGAACTCCATCTTGTTCTCGCGCTCTCTGCACAGATGAGTGAGGTTACATATACTGTACTGTACGTGAGTATCACGCTACTGCTCATTGCAATGCTCAGTTCATGGTAGCGCGGACGTCACATGTCGTGCATGCCCTGACATACTCCGCACTACCTACAGCGACAGTGCGCTCACAAGTGGTGGGCATAATTCAAACTACGGTGTACGCTTACTCCGTCAGCTCGTTGCATTTCGACTCGTACTGATTCCTGATCTGGTTCATCTCAGCCCGCAGCACCGCGATGCCGGTCTGCGTGTCCGACAGACTGTTCTTCAGAGCTCTGTTCTCCGAGATAGTTCTCTCCAGCTTCTTCTGTGCTTCCTTCGACAGCGACTCGTCTTTTTCCTTGTTCAAGTAGGAGTCAATCTGGAAGAGAGCATGATCAAAAATACATTGCCAAAATACCTTGTAGTCGATGCGCGGGACTTTAAAGTGATGGTTGTCTTGCCTTTTGGAAGATCTTTAGTTGCGATTGTAGCTGTGTCATTTCCGCCTCCATCTTCTCCTGCAACTGTCTCTTCTCTTGTTCGTAGTCCCTCTTGGCTTTCTCGATGGCGGCGTTCTCCACTTTTGCAACCTGTGCGTCCAGCTCCGCCTCGATGTTCTTCAAGTGCACCGTATGGTTCTCCCGCTCCCTAAAGTTATCATTCTTGCGTCAACGAACGTTGCGTGCGTGAACCTGGCCGAGAATATTGCTCCGCGAGCCCGTCAACGCGAGTGGGCATATTTGTCTACTGTATGAATAAATAATCGAATACTTGGCCATCTTCTCCTCCATCTTCTTTGTCTCCGTTTCCATTTTCTTCACATCGGCCATGAGTGCAGAGATGACCTCCTCGAACTGGCTGACCAGATGGGGTGGAGCGTCGGAGGAGTGGAGATCCTCGTAGAGGTCGAATATTTTCTCGCTGCTGCACTCGCCAAGTATAAGGATGAAGAGTTATGAAAATTGTGCAGGGCTGTCGATTTAGGCTGTATGCAATACCTCACGCTCAACATCTTCTTTATGTCCTCCTTGTCCAAGTGGTCGGAGAAGCTCTTCCACGCTTTTTGCGCTTGCATGTGCTTCACCTGCATTTCCCTCTGTAGAGTAAATGTAGCATCAGAACATAGGTCGGAGGTATAACAGCGTGTAAAACAGCGTGTACGTGAGTATGTGGTCTACACGCGTACGCCCACTCATTTGAAGTCTGCACATACTGACGAACGGTACCCACGTCCATACCTGCTTCTTTCTAGCCTCTTCCTCACCCAGGACAAGAACTCTGTCCTCGGCGATCGCCCCACCTGCCAATATTGAAGGCGGCGCCGTCTTCTTCGTGGGTGACGCCAGCCCCAACTGGATGCTGCCCCTTCTCGACCCCGGAGTCACAAAGTCTCTGAAGCCGAAGGAGAAGTCGTCGAAACTGATCTTGCCGTCCTGGTCGTGGTCAAGGTCGTAGAAGATGATGTCAGCATCGTCCACGTCAATGTCAAAGCCGCGACACAGCTCGCGAAACTCGCTCTAGAGAAGCAAAAGTTGTTGGCTAGGCCAGGGGTCAGCATGTACCTGCTCTGAGCGTCCACCTGATCAATGTAGCCGGTGCCTCTGGTGTCGCAGCGCTTGAAGAGCGTCTCCAGCTTTAAGTGTTGGTGACTCATCTTTGCACTTAATTTTATTAGTTTCCTCCTCCTCCTGCCTGATGGAACATAAACCCTCACATTTTTGCTGCTATCGTTCTTTCTCACCTAGTAGCTGGGACGATGACGACTGGTAAAAAGAAGGCGAGTTGGAGAAAGAGAGAAAGCACCTACCTACTACAACTTATGCGAGACGAAAACATCTGTGTCAACGAGGCCTTCGCTAACATTCGCCCTGAAATACGTATTGCCTGTGTTTGACTGTGTGTTATCATATGGACTTGGTGAATTATGCTGGGTTGAGAAGAAAAGTACAGAGTCAATGTCACGGGGCTCTGGGTAATGAGTAAGACTGAACTTCTACATTGGGCATTGCGCAACTTGTCGGATGAGGGTTGCACAGTCCAGCAAAGTGAGCGGTGCAACCCTCGTCAGGGTTGCATACTTTGATGAACCGCATCAATGGTCGTGTGTGCCCAAGATGCCGGCCGCCTGCACAGTGCAGTTGATGTCTAAATCCTCGACGAGCATGAGCAAGCTGTTCTACGCATTGCTGCAAGAGGGTGTGCGCAGCATCCTGCATCCGAGGCCCTTTGACGTACCTTTGTACTGCAGGTACAGAGGTTACACAGCCAGTGCCACTTGTACATCTTCGTAATACAGTTACACTGCATGCATAGACAACCCTCGACTTTTGTTCGAGACTTCCTTCCTTCCTCTGCATATGTACTCATCTGCGTGTGTATTTGGCTGTGACCCGCTTGTGCGGGCGGAACACTTTTTTTTTCTTTTCACTGCTCCGAACGGCGTTTGCTGCGTCGTTCGCCCTTTCAGAGTTTTCTCTTTTTTGTCAGGTCGCGAGCGTGCAAGAACATAAGGGGGTAATCAACAAGGCGTGATGTGTGCAGGCAGCTCTCACCTCCTATTCTGTCATCTCATAGTGTATTCTGCACGTGAGGAAGGGTTGTCACACTGGCAAATGAGCATCACGGTGCCAGCCACATCATGGAGTTGGCTCATCTGGTCAATTTGCTACATAACTTTGTAGCCAGCGTACGTACGTTGTTCTACCTGTGCGCACATCCCCGTGACCAAAAAACGCTGCTCTGCCAATTGAAACCAGACTCATCAGAACAACTTTTCCAGCCTTCGGCATCGTCATTACGAAGATCTTTTTCATTCCTCAGCAATGAACCATAATTTTTCCGGTGACACTGTGCAGCAGGTGCTGTGTGCGCGATAAAACGACTTGAACAAAGGATTTTTCTTCTCTCTACCTATCGTGAGAGAATAAGTGAGCGATTCCACACGCGCGCGCGCGTACGTTGTGCCCTGAAGAGAGTTTCTCCAGTCGCGCTGGGCCTATCAGAACACTGGTTATGGCTCAGGTGGAGTGTGCGTGCGTGCGTGCGAGCGTGCGTGCGTGCGTGCCTGCCTGCGTGAGTGCCAGCGAGCGAGAGCGCGTGTGTGTCGGTGAGGAGGTGCCACACAATGCATGGGGGGGAAAACAGGCAGTCGAAAAATCTCGCGATGCTTGCAGCCGCTGCTGCCGCCACAGAAGTAAGGCAATAAGCGGATGGTAGGGGAAAGAGACCAGAGAGAAGGAGGGCGAGCTGCTTGCACATATAGGTGGTGCATAACGTAGCAGTACGTAGTGAGCCAGTGGAGCTTGGCAGCAACCTAATGATGGCAGTGGTGATCATCTTCTACCGCAGCCGCTGAAAAGGAGAGGAGGAACGATAGTTTCTAGCGTAGTCGACTCTTTTAATTTGTACCTCCAGATAAAAATCAGTGCACATTCAATACAAGCTTGAGGACGCTGCTAACTTGTTCCAGGACAGGACTGCGTGGGCAGAGAAACACAACATTCATCTCTTGTGATAGTCAAGTGTACCTGATCAACCTCCAAGATGGTGTCTTTTCAGCGAATGAAGGACGAGCTCGACGACTTGGGCGTGCACGTCTCCAATAAGCTTCCGCCCCTGGGCCGCAACGCATGTCTTGTAGCAGTGATCATTGTCATAGCCGGACTCTTCGTCATGGGCTTCGCCATTGGCTATGCCACAAGGAGCAGTAGCAGTGACATCGAGGGTAACAGCGAAAGTGCGGCTCACGAGTCACCGTCGCAATCGTCACCAAATTACTTTTTTGTATCAAACAACTCACAGAGTTGTCCGCCATTACGGGGCCACCGTCTGCTGACTACAATGTTGCGTGGACAGAGCTTCGATGGATTGGTGGTCGACCTGGCGTGCAGGGGCGACTTCAACGCGTTCCCCAATCAGATCAAGTGCAGGAAAAGAAGCGACGGCCAAGGCCTCGAGTGGAGTCACGTCCCCGTCTGCTACCCGACTGTGCTGGTGAGCAAGACCCACTGGAAGAAGACCCTTCATGCCCGAAGCGTCTCGTGTACCAGTGACTCGCAGGGCACCAGCTGCAAACTCACCTGCATCAGGGATTACATCGCGGTTGAGAGCGCCCCCTACTCGTGCTCGGCGCAGCCGTGCCCAGCATGGAGTCTCGGAGATGCTCGATGCTTTATGTGCGATCAGAAATGTGAAAAGCTTCACTCCGTCGCCAATCCTCGATCCTCAGCCCTTCTGGCGGCCTTGGGGTGCGACAAGGCCTGCGACAAGGTCATAGTGAACAGTGACGGCGCGGCAGCCGTCTGGCAGAATAAGAGAACGGGACTGTTCGAGTTCTTGGGAGAACATAACGGCAGGCCAGTGTACCAGAACGACGCCACCAAGGAGTTTCTCTTCTACACCTTCACTGGGTCAGAATGGCTGGTGGGCCCCGACTTCCGGAAGCCGCATGCTGGCATCCAAGTATACGGCAACGACGACACCAGCTGTCCTGAGCTCAGCGGCGGCAAGAACGTGTCCCGCCTGTACATCGACAGCTCCGAGCCGTCGCCTGGGGGTACAGGAAAGTGGACAGCGGACGAAACGCTCGCCTTTCAGTGCATGCCTGCCAACTATCAACCCGTCCAATGCGAGTGTCGTAACTACAAGGTTTACCACCTGGTATACTCGAACGGCACCGTGCCCTCGGCCGTGCAGTACCTCACCGGCAATTTTACCCGCGTGGAAGACAGCAGGACCTACGGATTGCTAGCTCCGCTCTACAGAGATCCCGTCAAGGACCTGTACTTGTTCAGCCATCACCCCAAGGGAAGGGTGTGGCAGGTGAGCACAAAGTTGTCCACGACGCCGCTGAGAGGCGTCTTCCCTCATGACAACTCTTGCCCTGACACCGAAACAATCACGTGGGAATGGTTCAACACAACGACGCCACAGGGCCAACAGTTGTACGTTAAAGACAGACACATTGCTATCAAGTGCGTAGACAACTTTGGCGGATGACCGCCCTTAGTACGAATGTAGAAGTTAAAAAAATCTTGCCTAGTACTTCCATATGATGTGCTGAAATGTATCATGTGTATATACACATAGCCATGGCGTCCCCCAGTCTAAGACTACGTCAAGTCCAGAGAACGATTACAGTAGCATTTCCGAAAAGAGGATCACACGTGAATGAAAAGGACCGGGTCTCCATCTACTGAATGCTATATTTTTACTGTGAACTACACATGTAGGGTCCGGCTCTGACTGCTCACTTCAACACTGCGAAGATCTTGTTGGCAGCGCAGTGGTCGACGCAGTGGTAAAAGTCGATGACCTCTTCCACACAGGTCTCCCGCGTATTACTCTTGGATTGGACACGCTCGTTGCACTCGTTCAAACGGTCGCGGTACTTCGAGCATTTCTCATCGGCGCAGGCCTCCTTGATGGCTACCGCAGGGTCCACGAGGTCCTCTTCCTCCTCTTCCTCTTCCTCCTCTTCCTCAGCCTTCACCTTGGGAAAAAGGCTTTTCTCTCTCTCCTCTTCCTTGGTAGACATGGCTGAAAAAGAAGAAAAAGTATGAAATAACAACAGAGATATGATCAGATCGCTTACATTGCACATGACAACTAAAGCTCGGAGTATTCCTAGTGCACATTTCGTCCCGCCGCTCCTTATGTTGCTTCATACTTCACAATTAATCTCAGTGTCTTTCCATAGTTTGCTCAAAATTACTTTTTTAGAGAGCTAGAATTAAGAATACCACCAGAGTTAGTGAAAGTCAATGTCTCTTGAAAACCCTGCCCTTTGCTGCAGAGCAATGCTGCACATCTTCTTCATTGTGTCCCTAGAGGCCTTGGTCTAGGGTTTCTCGACAGAGGGTTCGCTACACTGCTGTGATGAGCGCTGCATACCCCTCAATGTTCCACTTGAGGAATCCATCTCATTTTGGAGCAACGGCAACCACGACTGCTACTGCTCCAAGCAGATAAAGATAGAAATATCCAGGCAATGTAAATGAGGATGGCTGAAGAAAAAGAGCATCAGTGCAATAGGGATTCGCCTAGAGGAGAAAAAGCTGAAACAACCAAGTCGTTCCACCAAAGTGGTAGTCAAGAGGCATGTCCAGGGTGCTCGCAGCATCCAGGCAACCATGAACATGCTGTCCCAGTGTAACAGGCAGGAATTCAGCATTCTGCAATCCAGTGTGGGTGCAGACAGTTGGTGGGAGACTATGGTCGCGCTTCCTGACAGGGTCATCACTAGGATCGTCAAGACCCAAAGTGTGCCAGCAAAAAATGAAGAATTGTTTGACGCTTGCAAATGAATGTCCAGCATGAAAGTTACCAATTTTTGTCCTGAATATTTTTGAACTTAAAGGACGTGGTTAAACTATAGTTCCCAACACAAATATATTCATGTTCCTGCTACATCTATTTTTCATTCTTCACTTTCTCTTTGTTGTGCGCACAGATGCACATGTCTATTCTGTCTTCCTCTTTGCTAATAATGTGCAACATGAATTCTGGTTCACACAAAACCACGAATTGGGATTTACCAAATTTTCGACAGGAAACAATCTACGTCAAGATCAGAATTAAATCATTTTGCATAATCATAGCGCTGGTAATCAGAGTCCCCATACGTCACGGGAGAAGAACATGACGCCGAGGAGCTACTATTTATGAGAAACTCATCTAGTGGAAACAGTTCGAACATTGAAACAGTTACTCACAGATCTCAAGTAACTAAAAAAGTTTGTGGGTCAGACAATTAAAGTTACAGTACACGCAGTACGTGTTGTGCTGTCTGGCCATAAGAACGGACCAGAACTAGCTGCAATGGGCCGAGAAACTGAATACTTGAACTAAATCTGCGTGAATCACACAGAAAAAGCTTATTGTATCGCCATCTCCCAGATCTAAGGAATGTCTGAATAATGTTTCTTCATTGCCACAGGCCTCTTTGTGGCTGGGCCTTCCTTGTGATGCACCAGCAGTTCTCAGTAGGGGACCGACCAAATACAGTGTGCAACCATACTGCATACAGTAAAATTCAGACTCCAGCTGAACTTCAAATGACACCATCATGAGTTCAGAGAACTTTGCAACTTTGCAGACATGTGTGTATGTGAGCTTATACGGCAGCATGCTACAGGTGTTACTTGGAGGAGAGTCGTGCATTAACTGAGGAGTTACAAGGAGGGAGAGCCATCCCCTCCTTTCCCTGGGCGCCGACCAGCTTCCACTAGCACTCGGTCAGCTGACGTCTTCTACTTACGTACTACATACATACACTGGTACGGAGTAACACCTACACTGATGGCGTTTTAGGTGTACGTGCATAATGGCCCTTACAGTTACATAAGGACTACTAGTGGAGATGCTTGGCCTTCAAATTCGTGGTACTGACGTAATCCTTGGATTGGGTCGATTTGGCATACTCAGCCCAAGAGTGCCAGTACTGGTGATATCTCAAGGGCTTCATCAAACACCCAGCTGATAAAATTCCAAAACAATTAGACCGAATGCACAATGACCAACTAAACTTTTCTCCTCAAAATTCCCCCTCCACCATGAGGTAACTGTTAAAACTCCAGTTAGTCTCGATGTCATTTTATACTATCATGGGGTGCCCCCGTTGCGGAGTCAAAGAGGAAGGTTTGAAAAGCAATCCACAAGTCACATTTTAGCAAAGACCCTCATTTACCAAAAAGTACAACTTGCATGAATTAACCTTGACAATCTTTAGAAGAAAGACTGGTGCAGGGCGTCGTGGTACACAACATGTCTAGTATTTCTACCTGGAGCATAGACAAAAAGGTTATCCTTGCAGCCAGTTCTTGAGCATGCCGCGTACAACTGACCAGGGGAGAAGCAGATGTTTCGATTGCCTCTAAAAGATCAAGACCAACTGTCTTGCTGCTGTCACTCCAGTCCCACATTTTGCCGGTTATAAAGAAGAACTCATTGCTTTTAACGTTGCCAATGACTCCATGCATTGTAGTCTTGTGTAACTATAGCCGGAACCAGGAGGTGAGACGTCTGTTGCCTTTTTGTGGGTCAACTTCCGTCTGGTCAGGCTCTTCTGCTCTTTATCAGCTCACAAAAATCATCTACACTCGACTCTAAAAGGTCCCTTCTTAGTATTCCTAGTAACCGGGGGTTACTAGAAATAGCTGTGATTGACATAACTGCTGTTTTCAAAAAATGTGGTATGTACACATATGTACATGTGTAGTTGTGTATTGACGCCAGATTTTTGCTTTATGGGAGCAATTTAGCTAGTTTTATGATAATATGGAAGGACTTTTACGAAGGTCTCTCCTTTGATGAGCAGAGTGTATGTATTCGACAGGTTTTCCCCTAGTTTCTTAATGATCCCCATTAAAAAAGGGGAAGCAACGGCATGAATTGCTACAATAAAGCAAAAATCCAGCATCAAGTTACAAATTAAATCGCTGTAAACAAGTACTATTGGCCTCGATTTCAAATTAATTGCCTTGGTGATTTAGCATGTCCTTGGAAATTAATTTGAAATCTCATCTAATCAAGCCCCAGTTCACAGTGATTCCATGTATGGGACAGAAAGTAAGACTGAATTTTCGTCATGAGGCCATCTATGGTCCTTTTTGTTCAAGGAAAATTGGCCAAGGCCAAAAAATGTCTAAGGACAAGTCTCATGGCCAAAATTGCAAAACTGTTCTAAAAATGGGGAAAATGATTCCTTCTGGCTGTCTATCAATTTGTACAAAAACGTCAATTTTTCTTTTCCCTTTCCTTTTTTCCATTTAACACTTCTTGAGCAGAGTTGTGTGTGGGGCCGGAGTGATGTCAAACATGACAATAGAGTTTTGTTGTCCCCAAACTCCCAAATAAAGCACTTAATCACAAGTTACTGCTCTACTGCCGAGGTTTTTTTATTGGCCTTGAGGAATCACTTTACTGCAGCATTCCTGGGAAATCTAAGAAACGTCGAATTTTTGTCCTCACATAACTTGACAATGGCAATAGTTGAACATCTAAGATCTTACACATCCTGAATCAGCATGAAGAGCAGGTTTTAGGCCCCCATTAGCTCAGGTTCAGACCCAGATTTGGGTATGAGAGCAGGTTTGCCAACCTCAGTTGAGAAGTTCTGATCATTAAAAGCAAGCAGAATAAACTGTTCCTGGACATTCTTCAAATGCAAACTTCTTTGTCTCAGTTGTAGTGGCGGTCAAAGAGAGGAAAAAGCCAATAGTCAAGCAACAACACTTGTCTCATGGTATTTTTCAACTGTCGACTTTTAAAAAAACTCTGCAAAAAGAGCACGGGGTCTCAGAGTAGCTGGTAACTCCGGGTACCTCTGCTAGAACATCACATTTCCCAGGGCCGACAGTTTCAGGGCATCCCCCTCTGAACCAGCACAAACAAAAAACAGCATAAAAGGAAAAGTGCACAGTCAACAAAGGCGGTTTACTCAACAAGGGCTGACAAGATCCTCTGAGAGTTGACTCCCAAAAAGAGCAGAGGGCCTGGTCGAACTGGTTCTCACCCTTTTTGCGATGAATAAGCAATCACCTAGGATCAAGTTACAAATTGCATGACTGGATTTGGGCTTAATTTTCCTCATGTTGATCGTTGCTCTTGGCCTATATTGGATTTGGGCCCCCTTAAAAATACAAGAGCGTTTGGGGGCAATTTTCCTCATGCTCTTGGTGCAATGGACAGTGTGAGATAAAACAGTATAAGACCTGACAAACTGAGTTTACCTCGGTATTTCTGCTCGAGATCACAGAGGTAAACGTCAACACCAATGAGGATCTTAGCCACGTCCGTATATTTCAGTGACGCTTGAAGTGATTCGGTGGCTATTGCTACCCGACACCTCTTGAGGTAGGGTGTTTTCCGGAATTTTGAATGTAGGTTTCAAGTACATTTATACTTAGGATTTGACCATGTTCTAGTAGGCACTGCTGCCAACCGGTCGCCATTGTATTAGGGTAAAACAAAAACAAATTGCCTCGCCTTTCATTCAGTTCGTTGTTCGGTTATCGAACCTGAGGACAAGACAAATTGCCCCGGATTCAATGACAAACTAACTCATCAATGAGGTCCTACGTTATGGCAAAGCAGTATATAGTTGATAACTTCAGTTTTTTCTTCACTTTTGCTATCTGTTTTCTCTGGGCCGAAAATATGAAACCTCGGTATTGTCGCCCAATGACAAAAACATAATAAAGGAGCACTTCACGGTTTTTTGAGGACAATAAGACTGATGTCGTGTTTGACATCACTCTGGCTCCATACACCCAACTCGGTGGCAACAGGCAGTGGAGGGCCCTTAAGGACTGCACTAAGTATTGGTACCGGAAGGTACGAAGAAAAAGTATAAGTGTATATTCACGATGCATATTGCAGTACCACATATACCCGACTGTCCAAGGGGAGTGCATAATAGGACACATTATGCTTCATTAATTTGTCACTTAAACGCATGATTTTCGGAATACCAGTACTTCACCATTGCAAACCAAATTGAATAGCCTAAAATGCAAATTTGGAAAATGAAGTAGAGAATGTGAGTCATGATTAACACTTGATTCACTCTCTCAGGCCAATGGAGAAATCGGGACATGCAGCGCAGGAATATGTCCCTCCACAGAGTAAATAAACGGGGAAGTGTCCTGGAAATCGTGCGTTACAAAACTGATGCTTGACTGCAAATTGCGGCACATCAAGAAGGCATTGCTTTGCTTATTTTTAAAATCATTTGAGCTCGGCCTTTGAACTACCCTCGCCCACATAATTTTAAAAATCTTACGCTATTCCTTTATTTATGCTTAGAACATTTCCTAGTTTTCGTAATTTAAAGAGTTACTTTTAACCCTTGGGCTCAGCCAAAACTCGACAGTAAAGCAAATTCTGGTTATTGTTGACAACACTATCATCGTCATCAACCTTCGCGGACGTACTGCATGCAGGTGGTGAAACTACCAAGAATTTGGATCATAATATCGGCTCAAAAAAATCGTTGTGGCGCGCTAGTATCCAGTACAAGTGAAAGGTCTGGGGAAGACTGCAGTTCAAGTTTTAATCCTTGTCTCAATTTGGGCGTGCTTGATTGATTAATCTTGAGGGAAGATTAATTCATCATCTGCAAACCTTAGCTGGGATGAATTTCTATGCTGTACTCCATTAAAGACATACGTATTTATATACGACATCATTGAAGCATAATCTATTTCTCCTTCTTTTCGATACAGGCTTCCTCAACCATGTCTCCTCTGTATGGGAAGTTGTCCTTCAGTGTGTCCTTGCGGATATTCAAGCGGTAGTTGCCACTAGGCTGAAGCTCAGCCTGGATGATGTCTTCTCTCAGGACCTACAGGAAGGGTTAAAGCTCTCAAATCATGAGTGCTACCCAAGACACACATCCATCTGAAGTTTCCATGACTCATCGCAAGCAACTTCTTCATCCATTTCACCTTCTCGCATTCCCATCCATGATTGAGGTGCGTGCGCAGCTTCTCCGGATCCGTGACGCCTGCATTCTTCCGGAAGTCCTCAGTGATGCTTGCACGGACACGTGACAACGTGTGCGCATCTCCAGCGAAGACGGATTGAGCAGTGCGTAGAAGGCACTTGAACAAGGCCAATGCCTCGGATCGTGGCACAGAGGCCATGGACAGGTCTATTTACAGGGAAGTGTTTTTGTTTACGACCTCTTTGCAGGTGGACATGAGGGGGCCCATGAAATTTCTGCCAACATTGTGCAAACTCACAGAAAAAAAGGGAATTCAAGGAATCAACTGGTGCCTGAAAGATGCGGTGTTTGGGTACTTCCATGACTAAATCACATAGTCACGTATCAAAGTGCTGTGGGAAACTAGGTCTGAGGTCACTGTGGATAACGGGATGTGTTGCTTTTGGAATTCTACCATCTGCAAAGATGACCCAAAACATCCTCTATTTAAAATTTGAGGACAGCAGATGACTTATGCTCGGCTCAAAACTTAACAGACATACGTTATATTTCAATATCTCTGACCCACTTCACCACTCAGGCGGTTTCGATGTGGTGTGTAAATCACTCACGCAGATGATTCATTTACTTCGCAATGCAGCTGTGAATGAAAAGATGCAGATGCAATCCATCTTGGCACATGTTCTGCCGCTGTGGATGCAGATTTTCGCAGCATCTTAAGTGCAACTACAGTAGAATACGGCTGCACAAGGGATACTGGAACAAAACACTTATTCGAACAATTCTCAAAATACCCAAATTTCGTTTGATGTAAATCGCTGCTGATAAAGGAACAGTTGTGCTGCTTCAACTAACCTAAATCAAACACTTCAAATTACAGCCTTAAATTAAAAGCAATTTCTTTTACTTGACTGTGGTCAGTCTCGTCACACCTTGGGCAAGGCAAAGAGGACTGATAGGTCCAACATAGAGAAGATTCAAGTGCTTGAAGGATGGTGAGAGGAACAATCCTATTTTATCTCATTCTGAATAGCATTTGGAGTCCTCGAATAGATCGCTGTGGAAATGGTGTCCGTTTAGTTCCGGCTTCTTTGCATGATCACTGATTTTCCCGTCTGCAGCTCTTCAAATGCTTCAAGCGTCGTAAATGAGGAAGACCCCGACGAGGACTTGGTGCCGCCGAACACGGTGGTGAGCTTCTCATTCACCGTAGAGACTCCAACTTATTCTCCGGTCGTCATCCACAGTCGGGGACGTTGCCGTGGCCAGGGAGAAGTGGCCGGTGGACAACGTCAGACAATTATGGAAACTTTTTCTTTGAGCTTCAGCACTGAACGTTTGTTTACTTTGGCCTTCCTAAAGCCCATAGCAGTCACTTCAAAGTATTATTACACGGGGAAAATCCGGAGGTCTCGAAAATTATGGAAATGCTTAAGTGGCCGGGGAGTTAGAAAATTCGCCGAGGTCATTGTGGAACTCGCGTCAGAAACGGCAGTCGGAGACGTTGATTCTCACCTGTGTGGCTTGGGCGACGCCGATGGACGCCGAGAGATCGATCGGAGTAAATGTCAACACGACCGCGGTCGGTGAGGTGGAAGAAGGCACCAGGGATCAAGACCACCGAGCCCACCCCAGAAAATGGACGGCTCCACTTGATGTAGTTCTTGGGCAAAGCGGAGCCAGCACAGACAGTGCAAGCAGCAGCGCAGTCCCAAAAAGTTTGCCAAGTTGCGGTGATCTCGACCGCCTCGTTCGGGACAAAGATCGGACAAAAAAGAGAGACGCAGCGAGGAGGCTACAGCGTGGACGCCATTTCCAAAAAAGAAGGGCCTTCCAAAATTTTCCTGAATTTCACTGGAGATGGCGATACCCACATACCGACCCCACAGGACAGATTGATTGTGCCCGTGGCAACCCCTATCATACAGACGACTCGTTCCGTCGACGAGCGCGGCAGCTGCCTGCCTGAAAAGCTGGAAAAATTCTTAAGGAATCCGTGATTCGGGCTTAGGCTGCAGAGCTGCCATCTCAAACCCGGACTGAGAAACAAGAATATGGAGCCACTTCTTTCCTGCGATCATCAACCTTCTGCTCGACGATTCAGTTGTCCGTCAATGAAAGGCAACACGGAGCTCGTCGTTCCCGCCTCCCTCCGCGGCATTGGAAGCGCCAGCGCCGCTGCAGTCAACCGTGTTGGTAAAGAACAAGAGAAGGAGACGTCGTAGGAGGGCCAGAAACAGACGCAGAAGCAGCAAAGCACAGTACAGTGCAGCCTAGCGTCGATCAGTGCAGCCTAACGCCAGGCAGTGCAGCGCAGTGCAGCACTGCACTGCGCTGCAATCAACTTAACCTACGGTACGAAGACGACGGAGGAGAGCGAGAACTACTCCGCGACCGAAACATTTTGGCAGACTCCTCTTCTCCGATCGAGGTCGCCCGGAACTTCGTTGAGACTGGGGAGGCCGCCAGAAGAGACCCCGAGGACGCGGTCGTCTCGGTCGCGGCCGCTGTCGCCGCTCTGGCCGTTGCCGCTCGCTCTTCCACAATTCCCGCGCCCAGAAGGTCTTGCCATAAATTCTAGACCCCGGGGGTGGACGCTCCCCCTTGGGGACGCGTTACGGGTGAAGCTGTTGAGGCCGCACCTTCGTCCGACGGCCTTTCTACAGACACCGGCCAATTTCGTCTGCAGCGTTTCAGTAGCCCGATCCGGACCACCTTGTATTTATTTACTACGCGACCCCGGACGAAAGTCGTCATGAGGACTTTCTGCGCTTAAGGAATTTGGGAGACCAAAATGAGTCACCCGCCGCCCGGCGACTCCTCGGGCGGCCGCCAACCATACCCTCCTCCTCCTCCTCCTCCCCCCGGTGTCCAACGCCAACATTCTCAGCCGCAATCACAACCGCATCACCAGCAACAGCAGTTGCAACAGCAACAGCCATTGCAGCAACATCACGTCAGGCACCATCAAGGACATCATCAACATGCACACCACAGTCACCATGGCGGTCATCATGGAGTGCCCGCAAAATGGCATTCTTTCAAGATGTTGGTGGACCCGATGATCCACAAAGGTGCACCTAAGCTTATCAGATACGACGGCTCAGTGGTCCCCGGAAACCCCCATCATATTCCACCAACGCCTTCAGATCCAAGAAAAAAACTGCCCAGCGCGCTATGGAAGAGGTTGGAGCCCATGGAACTTCCAGTACCCAGGCTGAAAGTAAGAAACTGCTATTTTTTTCCTTCGAAAAAGGGCCACCTTCACGGTTGCTTTTCTCTTTTAGATCGACGGCAACTACGTCGGTGATCCGCCAAAGGTAGAGGTCACCATCGAGAACCTGAACGACAACATCGACCGTTCTTTCCTCCGCCGCTTGGTCGAGAAATTTGGTCCAATCGAAGACATCACGGTGAGTTATCATCCGCTCACCAAGAAGCATTTGGGCCTGGCTAGAGTGGTGTTCGTGGAGGTCCGATCGGCGAAGGAATGCGTCAAAAGTCTTCACACCAAACGAGTCATGGGGAAGGAGCTAAACTGTTACCTGGATCCGAGCGCCAAATCGTTCAAACTAATGTTTAGGGACCTCACAGAGGAAAAGAAACCTCCAGAACCCGATCCTCCTGCGCAACCTTTGCAGCCACCACCTCCTCCCGTGTCCACTAAAGTCTCTCCCGATGACAAGCCTGAAGAGAAAAGTTCGGGATCGCCGAGACGCGGAGGAGGGGCTGAAGATCGGTACGACCGGCGCTCCGTTCGCGATCCGCGATCTCAGGATTCGAGAGAGCGGCGGCGTTCTTCGTCAGATCATCGGACAAGGGATGGTGGAGGCAGTAAGAGAGATTACCATCACCACCACAGTAGGAGAGACCGAGACTGGAGACAATCAGAAGGAGGAAGTAGCAGCAGGCGAGGTGACCGAGAGGCTTCTCCGGAGGAACAAGTCGACACCATTTCGCAGCAACAACCGCCACCGCCGCCACCTTCTGCGGTAGCCGCGCCTCCTCCACCATTACCTCTTCATCAGTCCTCACACATGCCGGGCGGCGAGATTTTTAGCAAATCTGCAACTGGTGGTGATGGCGACTGCGCCTACCAACCTACAACCTTTGACCCGCAGTATTCACAGCCAGAATATTGGCTTGAGCAGGCCCGCCATTATGCCGCCGCTGCAGCGGCAGTCGCTCAAAGGGTTGTCTCTAACCAAGATTTAGACGTTCCGCCACAGCCTCCTCCACCAGAGCCACCGGATATCGGCGAGAAAGAACAGTCATCTGTACACACTACAGGCAACAACAGCAAAGCCGGCAGTGACGTTGAAAATGAAAGAGACGACGATGATGTGATGAATGCTGACCACAAGGTGGACTTGGACACCCGATTAAAAATGCTTATGAAGGACCGTTCCGGGGCCATGCCAGCTTTTCTTTTGTCCGAGCTCAACGATTCTGAGGAGGAAGAAGAGAACGAAGAATTGGAGGGCGCCGCTGATCGAACTTCATCGATGGTATTTCCACTAGCCCCAGACGAGGTCCCACTCAGTCGGCCTCCGTCGCCTTTCTTGTCAGCCCAGCACTACCTTGATTCTCACCAAAGATGGGTGGCTGCTCGGCGGGTTCAAAGTCAAAACTCGGATATGCCTGACCAGCGCCAAGCACTGGCGGCATCAGACCTTAAATCTGCCAAAACCAACGGCAAAAGGCCGACGTCAAGAAACTCTGATCAAATGTCACTATCCAGTCTGTCCAGCGCCGAAAACAATGTTATTCTTGATCACGGCGGTGGCTATCACCAGCAACAGCATCATCAATTCTACGGCTACTACCCTGCGGGCTTTCAACAGCCGTACGCCTATGGTCAAACTGATCAGTATGGGCATTTCATATACGATCCCAACATGCCTCCGCCTCATATGCAATACGAGGGCTATTATGATCCGGCCACATGGGCGCAGCAATATGGCGATTACGGACAGATTAAACAGTCAAAGGATGCCAAAGCCAACATCCGTCCACTGATCAGGTTCGTTGAGTCAGTTATATTCAGGCATATATTCAATATTCAGACTTGACAAAATGTTTTACATTGCTCCTTTGCAGAAACTCCGTCAGTGTATTTGTAAAGGAAATGAAGCGAACCTTGCACAAGGACATCACTAAGCGTATGTGCGAGACGTTCGCTTTCTATCAGTACGACAAGTGGTGGGAAGAGCAAGAGGAAAAGTACAAAACCAAGGTAAAGTCAAAAACAACGGATTGCAAAAAAGATGTCTCCTCTAAATACGTTTATGTTCCTATCTCCAGCAAATGCAGAAGCAATCCAAATCATCATTGACTGTTCCGAAATCCACCTTGACACCCAGAATTGTTGGATCTGTTCCTGAGTCAAAGACTGAGCAAGTCAAGTCTGAAGCTGCTCCTGCGGCTACGACGGCTACGACGGCTACGACTGCTACAACTGCTACAACATCTACAGCATCTACAACTCCTTCGTCTATGATGCCGAAAGCAGAGGATCTGACTTCTTTATTCGATAAGCAGAGAGAAAAGTTCGAATCAGCGGGGACGGCTGGCAGCCAGCCTGGGAAAGGTGCCTTTGGTATGGGCGGCAGTTTGGGCTTCGGATTTAGAGGCACGATTCCCAAGCTTCCATCATTCAAGGTAATGCTACGAGACGTTTGCATTTTCTATCGTGATTGGCTCCTTTTCGTTGCAGAAAAAATCTCGGACTTCTACCGGCGACGATAGGCGCAGAAAAGGACGGTATTCTAGTGACGAAGACAAACCATCGTCGTCGTCAAGGTCTTCCAAGGGAGACCGAAGGGTCTCCGACAAGCGGAGAGAACAGGAGCGTAGGAGAGAACAGAGACTGGAGAGGGAGAAGGAGAGGCGCAGGAGACGAAGCAGTGAAAATAGGGAAAAGGATAAGGATGCTTCTAGTAGGTCTAAGATCAAGGACCTGCCCAGCACCAGCAACGCTGAGAAGGAAAAAGCCAAGAAGAAAAAGACAACTACTCTGGACTCCATTTACAGTGCAATTTACACAGACAAAAGTGATGACGCCAAGAGCAACAGCAGCGGCGAGGACGATGAAGTTGAAGACTCGTCTGCGAGGGCCAAATCGCCTAAGTCTGAGATCAAGGCTAAACGCAGGGTAAAGGACAGCGAGGAGTCTTCTGCGGTTTCGTCCTCGTCATCATCATCGTCTGAAGGGGAGGACTTAGAAGCTTCATCTCGTTCATCAGCTTCTGCAGTGGACAGCGTGAGCGAAGCCAGCAGTAGTGTCGCCAGCAGCTCTTCTACGTCTTCCTCGTCGTCGTCATCTAGCTCAGAGTCCAGTGAGGAGGAAGAGGAAGAAGAAGTTAAGAAGGCGAGGCCTAAACCAAAGAGGGCTGCTGGAACAACAACTTCTAAAGCAATCATTCAGTCCAGTTCTGTCGAAGAACATAGTGAAGAGTCGAAAGCAAGTAGTACTCCTAGCAGCATGGAAATCGACGTGGAGAAGGAAGACGACGCAGAGGAAAAGAAAGCCGATACTTTGACCATGCCCTTGGATAAGCGGAAAGACTCCGAGTTGGCCTTGACCGAGTCTGACGTGAAAGAAGAGGAGGCCACGCCAAAAAAGCCTGTGCCAGTACGACAACCCAGCCTTTTGGCCGGAAATGGCGATGGCCAGTCTCAAGTAGCAGCTCACACGTCAGTCCAAGTCCTTGAATCATCCCCTCATATCTCTGATCACTGCTACGCCAGACCTTCCTCTGAGGTAGTCCAATCTAGACAGCAGCTGCACTTCCAGAGCCAGTTCGAGAATGACCACGGCTATACAAGACCAAGGACCCCTCCTGACGGTGATGAAAAATCAAGGAAAGATCCGGAGGATGAAGAGAAGCCTGTGGTGGCTCCTACCGTCAAGCCCGCCGCCCCCAAGTCAAAAGCCATAGCTGTCAAACAGCAGCAACAGCCGGAACAACAACGACGACAAGAACGGAACCTTCTACAAGCCGAAAAAGCACCTCAGCTCCAGATGAATTTTCCCGTTAGGGACAGCAAGCAGCAGTTTGACGTGTTGTACCGCTTCCTGACGAAGGGCCTTGACCTGGAGGACATTGGTTATCTCAAGAGAAGCTACGAGATGATGCTCAACGCCGAAGAAAACCGAAGCAACCTGCACTGGCTTAACGATACCCACTGGGTGGACCACAGTGTCACTGACATCGCCGACCCTCCGAGAAAGAAGAGACGAGATGACTCGGAACAAAGCTCTCACTCTAGCGGATGCGCACGGACTCAGGGTTTCTATCGGCTGGACGCCAAGGAGAAGGCGAGAACCAAGTATCATTTGCATCGCGGCGACGCTGCCGACATCTTTGCAAGGACAATGGATGGGTCGGCCACCAAAGGGAGATTGCAGACAGCCCAGTCGCTCTCCAGAGAGGCTAGGAGTGCGCAGAGGCGGCAGCTTGCAGTTTTGGGCGAAGAAGTGTCACACTCAGATCTCCTCAAATTCAACCAGTTGAAGGTAAGGATCGAAATACCGGCTCATTATCCAGGCAGCTTGTGTGTTGCTTGTTTACTTCACTCATCATAAATGTAAAAACCTGCCAGCAAATTTACTGTTTCGTCGTTGGCATCTAGGTAATGCAGTTTCTCTATTTCTCCTCCCATAGTTCCGCCGCAAGCAGATGATCTTCGGCAAGTCAGCCATTCACGACTGGGGCCTCTTTGCCTTGGAGGATATAGGTCCAGACGAAATGGTGATCGAGTACGTGGGCCACGTCGTTCGGCCGGTTGTGTCCGACGTCAGGGAGAAGCGATACGAAAAGCAGGGCATTGGCTCATCTTACTTGTTCAGGATTGACCAGGACTACGTCGTAGATGCCACCAAGAGGGGCAACCTGGCCAGGTTCATCAACCACAGCTGTGATGTAAGTTACTCGTACAGCTATCACTTGTTCGCTACTGTGGCTTGACCCGTCTTTCCTCCCCATTAGCCAAACTGTTATGCGAAAGTCATCACCGTCGATCAGCAGAAGAAGATCGTCATCTACTCCAAGCAGCCGATAGCGGTGGGAGAAGAAATAACATACGACTACAAGTTCCCTATAGAGGACGAAAAGATTCAATGTCTGTGTGGGTCAAAGAACTGCCGAAAGTATCTCAACTGAGAAAATCCAGTTCTTCTGCGACTGTCGTGTTTGAAGGCATTTTTTGCTTGTCTATGGACGCCGTTGGGTGTCTTTTTCGAGCTATGTAGAGAATTGACACGGTATTTTTTCACTATCTATTTACTTGTGACAAAATTATATGATAGTAAAACGGAACAATGACATGAAGCATGACTTCTGCGAGATTATACGCACTCATAACTTTGATGATCCTTATGCTGCATGCAGCAGTCTAGTTAATGCCGCAAAAAATTGTCTTTAATTTTCCTCGAACTGGGAGATGGAGTAGTAGGCGGCGAACACTGCAACCAGGAATGCGGTGAGTACCATTAAAAAATCCACAAGAGGAGGAGGTCGGTCGGGAGCGTAGAATACGCCGGGCCCCTGCCTTCTCGTGCAATCTCCGTTGACCCCCAGGATGTCCTCGACTCTCTCAGAGACGTCGCGGACTTCGCAGAACTGTTCGTCTTCTCTGAAGACATTTCTCTCCGAGGTAGCAGGAAAGAGGATCTCTTTGTATTCATCATCGGTTTCACTTTCTCGAAGGTGTTCACTGAAGCAGGAGAATTCCACTTCCTCCTCTTGATCATCTTGAAGCAAGAGGTCATGGTCCATATCCCTCCTTGCTCTCAACATCAAACCGTCATCTAACAGAGTCCTCGGCATGCTGATGTTGATTAGGTGTAAGAAGTTTTAAATAACACTTGTCACTGAGCCTCCAGCTTTTGGATCTCGAGCTGCGACTGTGCGATGTCGTGCAGCGCAGATTGGATCTCTTTGAGGATAGCCTCTCCTTGAGTTACAACGGACTCTAGCTTCTGAGCCGCCTCAGCGTTTTCCAGCTCTAGCTTTTGCAGAGACGCAGTCTGCAGCTCAGCAGATGACTCCTCGGAAGGCAACGAATCAATCAGCAGTTCGATGTCTTTGGCTGTGCGGGCGATCAGCTGAGAGAAGAGATTAGTGTGGTCTGCAAGGACGGTGAGGGCATATTAGTGCCATTACTACTGAAACTTATATTGTGATGACTAAAAAGCTTCGCAACTCGCCTTCGTGCTGCGCTCTTTGTTGTTGCTGCTGTTGTTGCTGTTGTAATTGTTGTTGCTGAGAGCCCTTCGCCGAGCCGCCGGCGTTGCTACCCAGTCCCGGAAACGGCGTGGGATTGGCGCACTGCTGAAGCACTCCCAGGCTGTTCGTAAAGTTGTCTGCTTGCTGCAGGAAAAGGACCGCGTCGGAGAAAGCACTGATACTATGTTCTCCGGCCTCCTCACCTGATTAATGGCGTCCTGCAACTGCGTCAGTCGGTCCGCCATCGTCGTCGCGGGTAGAGTAAGAAGAGTTGGTGGGGCATTAAGGGACAAATGGATCCCGGCTCAGTTCTTCGCCCTGCTATGATGTACGCATCGAACAGTTCTAAAACGCAGTTGCTTGGATTCAGCTGTCAGCTACACCGCTATAGCTGACAGCAATGAAGTGTCTGAAGCGTAAAAAGACACCCTCAGTCGCAGGAGATACTTACGGACTCAACGCCCGCTGACTGCAGAAGATTGTCCTGCAACTCAACGATCCACCTGGAGGTCCGAGGTCGCCGCCGCCGAGGTTTCTCCGTCTCTTTGAGCCACAACACCGACGACGACGACACCCTGAAGTTTCGAACTCCGTTCAGAACATCCCTGCCCTAAGCACAGCGCAGCATAGTTGCCAGATGTGTGCCGGGAGCCTCTGCTGGCAGATCACAAGACAAAAACAAAACGCAGAAACAAATTCACCAATGAAAACTATGATCTTAAATTAGAACTCATATAAGTTTAAGACAATCTAAAACATTAAGCAACTGAAGAAACTATCCTGAACGCCAAGATTGCTAAAACCTTGTCCTAAGAAACACATTTTTGGGCATGTCTCAGGTACATTTTATATCACTTTCATTTGAGTTGGTCGAATGCGTCCAGATTCGGCCTAACTTTTTCATGTTGTTTTATAATGGAAGCCTTTTAGTTCTCCCGACCAACTCCAGAATGAACTGGTGACACTTCCCAATCTTGAACCAAGAGGCAACGCTGCCACACCTGCTGCTGCAGCGGACTCTGCGGACTCCTGCACGTCCTGCACCCGCACCCACGCTGCTGTTGGCGCCTCTTCTGCATCCAGCGCAGGGTCCGTCGCGTGACTCCGTTTCTTCGGGTAAAATAGCGGTGTCACAGTCAGAATTGCTACGGTCTTTTCTGGCTCTTCTGACATGATCTGAGAGATTTTAGCGTGAATCCTCCCAGACTTGATCTTCTTTTTAGGTAAAGAGAGTAAGCGCAGCTGATTTGTCAGTTATACAATTTATCATGGCTTCCATCCTTCTCTAGCTTTGTTTAGTTTTCTCTTCTCTTCCGTTTCCTCTTCCATTTGCCTCAGAGCTACAACTATCGCAACAACACGTTTCGCGTCTCCGAGACTTAAAGGTAAGATTCGGCCCACATGGTTCGGTGGGTTGTGTCTGGGTCGTGCCCCGTGATCGGGAACACTTAAGTGATCAGCTCGAGAATGATCTGGGCCATTTGGAGCTTCATCTTGCTTTGAGATCTTGATGAGCCAAAGTCACCGGCTCAATCTCGACTTCACTGTGTCCTCGATCACAGCGACGTTGTACATGATGATTGTTCAGTCATACACCACTTCTATCCTGAGCAACTAGGATGAGACTATGAACGGCCATCTGAATAGATAAGCATGGGATCGGGGTGATTTTTTACCTGGCCCTTGGCAATGTTCTGACGTTGGTGACTGCTTCCTTTCAGCATGCGTCACGTGGCTGCGTACCTGCTTGCCGCCCTGGGCGGCAACGAAGACCCTTCGGAGGCCGACATCAAGGGCATACTTTCATCCGTAGGCGTGGAGGAGAATCCCGAGAGCCTCAAGACCGTCATCGAGGCCCTCAAGGGAAAGAACCTTGAGGAGCTGCTGGAGGAAGGGTCAAAGAAGTTGGCCACCATGCCCGCCGCTGGCGGTGTGGCTGCCGCCCCGGCCGGTGGTGACTCCGGTGGCGCTGCCCCAGCCGCAGCCAAGGAGGAGAAGAAGGAGGAGCCCGAGTCCGAGTCCGATGATGACATGGGCATGAGCCTCTTCGATTAGTTCGGTAAGACGGACCTGCTTGACCTCAATGTTGATGGAGCCAAACATTCACAAGAATTTGGTCTGCACATGTGATGAAGCAGCTAAAACCGTATGAAGGGTGCCCACAGGGTATCCCGTACAAATTTTAGACGTGTATTACATCAGCTACTCCTGATTGGCATAACAAGGGAAGACTGCAAGAGACATTTTAGTTTCTACACTTGCTTTTGAACTTTCTACTTGTCTTGCAGACCTCCCGGAGGAAGATCCCCACTCCTTGATGCCCAAGAGCTCTAATTGAGGTGAGTAGAACAAGAGTCGTACAGTCCAAATGAACTGCAAAGTGATGATTCTTTTTCTACACATGAAGGGTGCCACTGGGTATCCCATGGGAAAGATGTGTGTTACCAGCTACTTCTGACTTGTTTTACCTTCACGCTTAAGTCGCCGTTTCTTGCTACACTGTGCTAACCAGGCTATATTTTCTCCTTTCAGATCACACGAACATCTGTGATAACGAGGGGTCAAATATACAAATTCAAAAATCTCTGCGTCATTCTTTTGCTGGCGCGAAAAGTAGACACGTTGCTGAAGCCTCCAATTTTGTACGCATGCGTCTCCGTGGGCAGGCTTGTATTAGCGTAATATGCACGTACCGAAGTTGTCCCGTTAGTGTTGCTCACGCTAGTTGGAGGTTCCCGTGATCGTCGTATCGTTCTCCGAGAAGTTTTACACGTTGCTTGCGAAGATGCTGGTCAGCCAATCAGCGAACGGAAAGGGCGTCCATCCGGTGGCAGCACAACTGCCGTCGCTGGTTCCGAGGGTCCAAGAGCTGCTGCTTCCAGGATGCATACATACAAATCTGTGCTCGATGGGGAAACTTGGTTGAGAGACATCGTGCCTTTAGTCGTGGACACATGCAGCACGCGTACTTGAGATGTGTACAGTGCCGCCTTCTGCGAAACCGTACTGAGGACAAATAGTCGGGTATGGCGCGCTTATACAGACTAAACTACATAGAGCATCGGGTCTCGATTTCTGAATGGGTCCTACCCCTCAGGTTCACGCACGTCTCCTCAGGGGACGACACTTCTTCTTCTAAGTGCGCACACTATTGCATTCATGAAGCGCCATTTTCTGACTGTAACTTTCTACCCGTTGTTACACTTTATCTAACGCAGTCCAAAACGCTTTCCCCATCATCCCCCTCCCCCACCCTCGTTCGAGATCCCGTCTGCGCCAAGATCCACACGCGTCCGTCCGTCCGTACAGAACACACAAGCTCGCCTGCTTGCGCGCGCGCACTTGTGCGCAATGCGGCGTCCTCCTGACGCCAGTAAGCACCATTTTCTCCTCCTCAGTCGACTGGCACCAGGAGTGGAGAAAGGAAGAGGCCTCCGTCGTGCTCCCCTCGAATATGCGCTGCTCGCCGAGGGTGGTCAGTAATAAGTAGAAAAAGAAGTGGTTCGAGGAGAGTGTGCCGGTGACTTTGCTGTACGTGGGTGAGTGAGTGAGTCTGTCGTGCCTGGACGCTCTCGCACTCTTCATTTTCTCCCACGGAGAAGAGTCACTTGGAGGCCTTTTCTACTTCCTCTCCTTCTTCCTGCTGCTTGCAAGCCTGTTACTGTGTGTGTGTGTGACTGAAACAAGGAAGAAAAAGAGCAATTTGCCTCTTGCTTCACCGTGCTGGGAAAGCAAGCCGACTGAGTGCGCGTCTGCATCACCCAGCAAGCCGCGGTTCACAGTGTTTGCTGCCACGAGAAGACTGAGATACGTGGAGAGACTTGTTGCGTGATCTTCCCACAGGACTCCGTCTCCCTGCTGATTATTCTTCCATCATTTTTTGTAACAGATTCGACAATATTTTACACCGCAGACAACCGTGATTTTTCAACCATCTGGGTGACTCGAGAAGACTGCTGGAGCTGCCTTATTTCGGAAACTTCAAATATACCTCATCTCTTTAATGATATTCACTTGAGTGAAACAAGTGACCGTCAACAAGAGATCTCTCAGCCATCAGGGGGTTGCATATACTGTGCTACAGCTAGTAGCAGCAGGCGTAATAAATAACCCTTTCGACCTCGCTCGCTAGCGGCATCAACGAAGCGCATCTAAGGTCTTCCGTCTCTTGTCTGCGCAGACACCAAATCATCGGGGGGACACACGACATCACTGAAGGAAGAGGGCGAATCTCCCCCCCCCCTCCTTCACGCTGTCTGACACGCGCTACGTCGGGAAATCTGTGATCTGCTTGAAGATTGTGCCTGTGAACAGAACGTGGACGATCCCGTGGCAGTAGCTACTCCTCTCAGGGATGAAGGTGGTGCTGTCGGGGTGAGGGGTGCTGCAAGAGGCTCTCTGACTTGGAGAAGAAGAAAAGCTCATCGGGACCACTTCCTCCTACTAAAGAGCTTTTGTCAACACAATCAAAGCAAAACGGGCTCCTCTTTTTCACACGGTCGGGAGCAGAGAATAAAACGCCGTCATCATCCCATGAGGAGACATTTTATGTCTTCCTCCCCTAGATAAAATCCGCAGGTCTTCAAATGGCTCCGCATACTGAATCTCTCACCTCGAGCTCGGCTCTTGTGCGGCTTCGTCATAAAACAGCGAGCGACGGGGAAATTTCGCCAGCGTTGAGAGCTCTCGCATGACCTAGCGAAAAAAAAAAGCAGCCTCTTCCGTCAAAGGTGCCAATCTGAGAGGAGTGAAAATACGACAAAAACCGTGTGTCTGTTCTGTTTTTGTGCATGACTTTGAGTTTCCGCTGTGCGCGAGGCCCCCAAGAGAAGTAGGAGAGAAAAAAAACTCAGTCGTGCCAGTTCCTACGCATATTCAACGTGCTGCAAGCACCTGAGTGCACGTACGTGTGTACGCACAGTATCTAGAGCGCAATGTGCGCTATGCCTGCTATGTCTCGACTAGCTCACTGTGCGTGCTTACAGTAGATCGACCTCTGAAAATATCGTGACCCCATCATCAGGAAGCAACCCAGGACTTTTTTATACACACCTCATCGTCAACGCGCTCTTTCATTTTCTCGTCTGGCCCACTTTGTTGCCTGCAGGGACGAAGGAGACGGAGGGCGGCAGAGTCAATAAGCCGACGCTCCGCACAAGCTCACAATTCTTCAATTTCGCCCTCCGAGCGCATCAAATTCCATCCACGAAGAGGGCAGATAAATCACCCAGCCTGTACGTGGCCTAGGGACATGTGGAAAGGACCAGTGTGTTCTATCTAAGTAACCTACAACTTTTTTTTTGTCCGGCAGACTTTACATCAAGAAGCATGAGGCGCATACGATAGCAAGAATGCCTTCTTCAGCCCGGCGCCCATAACTTGCTGAAAAGTTATCTGACGTCTCCCATCTCTCACTTGCTATGCATGTACTTTTACTAGTCTCCCTATCCCAGTGACGAATCATCAGTCTGTGATACGAGAGCAATCAGCATGCAGTTGAACAGTAACGCTCGATGCTTCCGCCTGCAGCTACTGCTCTGCTCGATTGTGGCAGTCAGTGGTCAGGAGAGCGAGCTCAGGTTCAAGACCCTCCCCCACGGGCTGCGGTCCATGCCCAAGTCTGATGCACTTCTCACTGATTGGGAAGGCCAGCACTGGGTGTCTCTGGACGCAGACGAAGATAAGGTGGCACTCTCGTGGACGGCGGACAAAGAATACATCACGTTCCAGGTAAAACGACATCTTTCTTATCGGTTTATTGTTTTACCTAAGCCAGAGCAGACACCGCAGTCATCTCTGATTCCGACATCTCATATTTAATGGCAGTATATTTATATGGCATAAGTATATACAATGGGAAGAACGGTTGATGGCCCTGCAGAGGGGGAAGAAGCTTTATTCCCTCATCTCCAGTCTCATGTACCACACAGCCGTATGTTTTTATGCCATAAAGTACGTGTACAGCAGGGTACAGATTAGGTACGTACGTCAGCAATATAGAAGCTGGCCTACGTGATCGAGGTATCTTGAAGGGGAAAAAAGAGATGAGTGGTCGTCATACGAGCATTTACTGCATCACAAAGAAAGCAGAAAAACCTGGCCGACCAGATCAGGCACGCGTCAAGTGTCTGAAACGAGAGTTACGCTCCTGCTGCTGGATAAGCAAAACAACCTGACAAGGGAATGGCACCCTAGGTGGATTTTAACTGAAACTGAACACCATCAGCGCCGTGGAGTCGGTTTCCCCCTTCTCCTTGGAGGCGCTCGCATGCTTGAATTATGTCCCCGCCGGCGGGCAAAGTATGGCAAGACACAGGTCGAAGTTCTCAAGCGCGTTTGCTCCACTCCTCATCCCCCCTCGGTTCGGTCCAATTAAGAGTACAGAGCGTTTACAACGCAGCAGAGCAACGAAAAGTACGAGTACATATCTGTGTGGCAAAGTTGCCGCTAGCTTCGATGCATTTGAAGCCCTGTGCAGTCGTAGCCGTAGTTGTTGTTCTGGATCAGGCATATATCTCCGTACGTATGGTGTTGTCGTTGCCAGAAAGCAGGCGCACCACGCATGGTGCTGACGTACCTGTTGTGCGTCACCGAACTTAGGGCTGGAGTGTGCAAGCTGCGCACATCCGTATTCCTTCCTCATTACATGCTTAAGAGGGATCGAGCACCACGTCCAGCGTGCAGGACATGCAGCATGACGATAATTGCAGCGCACTTGGCGCAATTATTTCGTCACAGAATCTTGCGTGCACATGTCCAGAGAGTGATGTGGTGTTCCCCGTACGTAGGGACGTCCCACTGACGCTAATGTCGTGGCATCATCCTCGCTACGCTGCCCAAATTGAATTTTCCGTGACCATCATCTAGTGCTGACATTTCCCCGGAAATGTACGTGCTGCTAATGGATTCAAGGCTTCGTCCGGGGGGTTCCATGATCGTTTTCGTAGCTTGCTCAACAAAGGAAGCAACGCCATTAGCGCAATACAATCGGATATGGCGACGTCGTCATGGACGGGAATTATGGCCATGCCACCAAAAGCTTCAGTTGCACCGCGCATACTGATTTCCACCATATTTTGCTTGAAGGAATGAAATTTGAGCCTGGAAAATGACAAATGGGCGAAATCTTCTTTGTCAGCGGAATTACATGCCGCTCGTTGCATGCTGGAGAAGGCCTGGGAGGCAGGAAGACGAAAGAGCAGGTTTTGCTCTGCGCTACGCACATGTCACAACTCTCTATGTCCTGCAGTGTGTGTCAGAAGTGAATGCACGCTCGCCCAGTCCGGGAAATGGGGTCCCGTCTGCGCCATGTGGGTGTGTTTTTGCTTCTCAGACGACTATGGTAGCCCCCCCCCCCTCCTGGTGTTTGACAAACCCCCAACTCAAATTTCTTCGGCCTCTACCTTGAAACCACGTCGAATTCATCCCCGCTACTCTGGCTCTGCTACCACAGTACTACCTCAGGCGGCCCGAATTCTTCTTCATCTTTCTTGCCGACGGAAGAATTCCAATTGCAAAGCATCACTCCGTGTCAAATCGAACCATTGGTGTCGGTCATTTCACGCACTGTTTGTCGAGTCTCAGAGAGTGTGTGGAGTCGTAATTCTCCATCCTCCCTACGAGATAGATCATTCGCCAATATCATGCAAGATCACGTTGCTGCCAAAGGAAGGCCCTTTCTACTCCTCCTCCTTTTGTGCAGGCACAGCAGAGAGAGAATGAGAGAGAAATCATGCAGTGATTGTGTTCACCTAAGCCAAGTCCCTCTCCCTCCCCCTGTGGGGCACGAAGGAAGGGAGCTGCACCGCGTGAGACCAGCAAATGTCTGTCAAATGAAGAGAGGCAGCAGCAGAAAAGATAAAGTAGACAAGGAAGCAATATCGGCTGTCGGGGCCGTTCGCTCTCATGGCAATTGCCCGTCCAGATCGTGGACGAGGGCTTGGGCAATGTAACGTAAATCAACGCAACCTTGCAAGGTGGGATCCCTGTTTCTCTCGGGGGGGAGTCGAAATTTTGAATGGGTTCCAGTGTCGTTAAAAAATAGACTGATCCATAGTTCACGCTTACTTCTTTTAGCCATTGCATGTGAAGCTGCTGACACGCATACGGTAACGGAAATGGTCTGCCACAGTGCCTCTTAGTGCTACTACGCACATTGCTGCGGTAAAGGGTAATAACAGACTTTGTTGAGGAAGCAGGAGAGTTGCTTCAAGGCGTATTCACATGTGCGTACCTATCTCCGCGGCTGAGCTCGTCATCGGGTGCCTGAACTGCTACATGACCGACGTCGATGCTTTCCAGCACACCTGCTCTTCACACATGGCAGGACAGCTCAGACTATTGCTCGCGTGCAATCCAAAGGTGTGTCCATTTTCGTAGGTGGCTAACGGACAAAAGTACGTTTGGCATGCACATTTCTCCTCCTTCCTGTGGCTACCGAAGGACCCCGCAGGTGTCCGGTGTGAAATTTGAGCGGAAGTCACGAGAATTTGCCAGGCAAAAGAGGGAGAGAGATGATATGGTTGACGGTGAAATCATTGCGGACGGGATTGTCTTTCTCATTTTCGAGAAATATTCGAATGCGTGCACCTTCAGACTCTTGCGCACCGCACAGAACAGGCTCTGGTTTCGTGGGAAGAGGGAGGAACGCTCCTAGCAGAAGCAAAAAGACTTCTTCACGTTCTTCTTCACCCCGGCCGCGCGTGTGACTGAGTATGCATTGCCCTGATCGCAGTGAGATATGAAACCCCTTGAGTCCGCCAACCGAGACAGTCCGAGATTCGACACAAAAACAGAGAAAATGAACGCTGCCGGTGTCAAGCTTCCAATGGACTGAGCGTAACAGTCGTGGGACATTAGACGCCGGAATTTAGTGGCATTACTTGTACGGCTTTTTTTCTGCTCCTCGGCAGCTCCTTCCTCGGCGTCGGCTATTGCTGGCCTGACTCCATGTGTGTGGGAAACCAGAACCTAGTGGGCTTCTTCGCTTCTTTCTCTCGCCACCACCACTCCCTCTTTATGGCTTGACGCTTCGAAACGCGCGCTCTTTGATGCACTTAACAGGGTGTGTCAGGCGTGGCGTGTTAAAATTATGTTGATTTCTTCCCAAGTTGCTTTCTTTGTAATGACTATACTGGGGCTCTTTAATAATGGTTCTCTGTAAAAGTCAGATCATCTCGCATTTACCTAAGTCAGAAGAATGGACGTCAATGGTCTCCAGGTCCGTACCTGCTCCTATTATGCGCATAATCCAGCACGTTCACCAGAGGAAGTCTTTCGTCATGGCTGAGTGCGCAATGAGCGACGCTATCCTTTCTTCTGGGTCTTCCTGGCTGACGAGCCTTTGTGGAGAGCCTCAGCTTCTTCGGGGAAACGACAGACGTGGACGTGAGGAGGGATTTCTTCTGCCCTTCTTTATTCGTTTATCGATTTCTCCTCGTCTGCCCCTCAATCAGAAAGTACTGGTTGGTAGAGGACGTACGATGCACCCGGAGTACCTATATAATGAGCTGGCTACTTACGTACTAATAGGTATTTGTGTACGTCAATACCAGTGCGAAGTGGAGCACCCAGGAATGCTCGCTGGCCTTGGAGTGAGATTGGTGGTAACCAGGAATTGCAGAGCTACGATATCAGTAACGACTGAGCTTTCCCAAGTCGTGAATGCGATCATTCCTCTTCATATCGGCACGTATGAGGTGCGTTGCGGCCCTCGAAGCAGTCGATTCGTACCATGAATAACGCGCTGCTTAACAAACATCTCTTGACCTGCCCAAGATGGAATGTCAAGAAAGAAGCCGCCAACGATTTTTGTCCGGACTTCACAGGGTTTTTTTTTTTAAAAAAAAAAAAACTGTCTCGTTAATTTGAAACCGCGGTGATCGGCATTTTTGTGATCGTAGCCCTGATGCATATATCATTTTTGGACCCGGCGAATGACCGAGTGTGCCATTTTTGCTCTAACGTTCCTCCGTGTTTGTTTCTGAATGCAGGAGAGAGTTGGTTCTTCTCCATTTGCTCCTCCTCGGTCTCCTCTCTTTCTCTCCCATCTGCTGCCAGCTTTGATTTCATCCGCTGCAAAAGATTACGATGCAAATTCACGGGTTGGCGCAGTAAAAAGTGAGAGATTTGCGAGATTTTTGGCTTCGTATTTCATTCACAATCAGAAAATGGTCCGAACCGTCACCATAAAATGGGCAAGCACAGAACTGTATATATTTCATCCTTTATGTAAAAAAAAGTTGTTAGGTTAGGGGGCACTTTTTTACACCCATGAGTCTTACATTGTTCGTAATTCATTCCCCTTAGCCCAACAGAAGAAAATTGCCAACATTCTACGTACGTTCGTTCGCGTGCGTGCATAAGTACAGGAGCCTAGAGCAAACTCGGGGTTGGGGAGGGGACGCCGCTATCTTTCTCTCAAAGAGAGTCATAAAAGCCCAACTTTTTCTTTTGTACGGGACCCTCAAAGAGACAGATGAGAGAGGATGGGTTCGGAGGGGCAGACACCCATTGGAGGAGGAAGGCGCAGACCTTTTGGGTAGTCGGACTGGGAGACCTTTTTTTTGTCCACGGTGTCTGCATGAGGTTGTTTAGCCGTGCAAACAGTGGCCAGCGCGTCCTCAGCTGTACTGACAAATGGCTTGTGGAGAAAGCGTTCGATTGTTTGGCACAAAGCTCAATATGTGCGCTGTAAGCGCCTGCTGTTAGTTGCTAGTTTGCTGTGTGTTTGTACTTAAGGGACGGTTGGAATTAATCCGATTACCGCCTGAATGTACAGGCGCGATGCTGCCCGTATAATTATTCATATACACTGCACCACGTACACTGTGGACTATTTACTGCGACAATTTGCTGCCAGATGGCATCATTACGTCCACTGACAAACGCGTTGGACTGAAACTCCAACACCTTGAGCTGCAGTTTCTTTATTCAGAGTCCACCTAGTGGAGTCCGGCGTCAGGTCCGTTATCTGGACGTCTGGGATCGGCATCCACGGTCAATTTAATTTCGGCTTCTTCCTCTTGGTCCGGACTTGTCATTCTCGGCGTTCATTTCCTACTCGTCAGGTTGGCGCTCACACGACCTCTGCTGTGAACCCTGACTAGTGGCGTTGTATCTCGGAGAAAGTAAGCCTGTGATAAAGTCACTGTCTTCCATGAGTTATTTCTTTCTTGCACTGTACGCAGTGCGTCGTGCGTTCCTATCGTTACAGAGTTACTTACTTCTGTATGCTGCATTCCGTCAACGCCTCTGGTATGACGATTTGTCAGAAAGTCAAGCAGGTACGAGGACATTGTTTGCGCTACTAACGCGCATGCTGCACATAATGGTGCATTAGCACGCACTCACGACCAAGTGCCTTGGGAAAGGGGGCCACTTACCGGAACCGTCACATTGCATCGCAATGTTGGACAAATGGGAGGACCGCGTTTCCTTGCGCAGATCGTGGGGACTTCGTATCTGAGCAGATCCCCAATGACACAGCCCATCCCTCAGTGATGTGGAACCACGTACGAACCTAATATATGCACATGCTGCGAGTGCACTCGTGCTTAACACATGGAGAGAAGTAGTACCGGACATAGCATAGTACGCATGTGTTACGCTGGTCTTGTTGTCTGCACAAATGTTAGGCTTCTCGCTCTGAATTGATTGCTCCTTCCTTGCAATTAACGTCATCTCCCAATAATGAACTGGGTGAATGGACGAGTCACGCTTGCTCATGTGGCTCGGACCCGGGCTCGATCGACTAATGCACACGAGGAGAGTGTGTCTATATATGCAGGAGACGAATAAAAGTGAATGGAGACAGTCCGAGAGGTCCCCATCCTCCCCCTGTCACCCATCGACCATGATCTCATTGGGGTGTCCGAATGAGACCGTGAGCGCCCACGAGGACGTGACACACGTACGGACGTAGCTGCAAACGCCAACGTAATTTGCGTCTCGGCTCAAAAATATGTTCAGCAGCTGAGGCAAGAAATGGGGGGAGAGCGAGATGAAATTTCAGCGTAGGAGGGGCAAACAATTGAATAAAATTGGCGCAAAAACTCTTTCTGCAACTTAGTATAATCGACTTGAGGCCAGCATTCAACTTAGACAAGATGATATTTGCACATTGCCACAAACCCAAGAGAACTTCAATGTGAACGCCATTCAGCGCCTAGAACATGCTAAAGTGGTCCTTTTGTGCACGGACATTTCTGAACCGCCCCCTACCCAGATTGGGGTCGTGCGTTGGAGGTCGTAGCTTCACTGCAGCTCCAATAAATGTCACAGAGTCCCCTTTTTCTTGCTTCTCTGCCCGCCCTCGCTCTACTCAGAGCAATGAACCCGTCCTACGTAAAGAAAGACATTTCACAAACGACAGCAGTACCATTCACCCCCACCCCACCCCGACGTCTTCCCTCTCTTTATTGATCGTTGAGCGTGCCAGAGTATTTTTCTTACATGCTGACGTACCCCTTCGTCTGGTTCTCGCTCGCCTTGGGCTTCGGCGCGGTGCAGAGGGCCAACCCCCTCTTCAGGAAGATGTCTTTTTCTTGGAAGATGGAGCGGCGAAGGGTGGAAAAACAGCCAAGGCGTTAATACGGAAAATCAAATTGCAGCCCTACAAAGAAGCCTTTGAGAAAGCTCCATCACATTGTTGGAGTCGCAGTGTCTCAACCAAACAATGGAGAAGGGGCTCCTCATGTTGCCGAGATAAGATAATGCATTTTAGGACTGGTCAACAATGTAACCCGCTCTCTGCGCCACATCTGCTATCACCACATTGACCATGCATGCAAACTTTCCCGGGAAATCCACGCTCGCGTGCAGTGCACAATGCACAGCACAAGTCGAAAGAATGTCTGTTACCCTCCCTTTTTTATTGAAACTCCTTCTTCTGACACGATTACACGACATTTTTCTCTGTCATGCTATTTTTCTTGCCTCCCTCATACCCGAGATCACCTCCACCCCTCCGGTTGACCTGAAAACTTATAGTCTGTACTTCTCCCATCGAACTCACCCTGAATGCATGGAAGTACAACGCACATTCTAGATGTTAGTGCTAAACAGCATGACTTTCCGTTAGTCCCCATCCCCATTTTGTGAAGATCCCTCTGTCGGTTCCCAAGCATTGGGGTGTGAAAAACACCGGCAAAATTCGTTTGTTTCGGGAGCGATGGTATCCGTCTGTCTTGTTAGGGTTGAGTAAAGAGCCCATCCATAGGGATGCAAGAGGCAATAGTCAAACCTTTCCCCTCCACCGATGCTTATCTTCACGGTTCAACTGCTTTACAGCTGCCTGTCATCCTCTGGTTACCCTTTTCTTCCTAAACTGAAAGTTTCGGGAAAAGCGGTCTTGGATTTTTTTCCCCTGCGTCCATTGTCATGTACGTGGGGTGCATGTGTAGTTGCCACTCCAGTTGTTGGCGCAGCCCAACCTCCACCGTCTCAGTCCACCTCATGGTGTCTGGACAAGACTGATGCCGTAGGACAATGGAAGTCAAAAATAATTTCGTGAGACACGGTAAGATTCTGGAAGACAATAGCAGTAGAGATGGTGAGTCATCCGCTGTAATCCCTGAAGGATCACTTCCAACAACAGTGGAAGTGCTTTTTCTTGTCCTTAACTGCGATTTGGTCTTCCTCTTCCTCATGGTCAATCTGAGGATATGGAAGAGAGAAAGACCCCAATCCTGTTCTCTGGAGGGAGGAAGCAGAACTTTACAAGGCCTTTGACAAAAAGAGGCTGGCAGAGAATATTTGCTTATGTGTGTTCTTTGCTGCTAACTCGATTTACTGCTCTAGTGGAACTCTGCAACTGCAGTGGTGTTTGCATACGACGTACGTACGCACATACAGCAGTTAAGCAATCATGTTATCAAGTATTATTGATGAAGGTAACATTGTTTTGTCATGGCACCGACATATTATTGCATCGTTTTTCTCTTCTGCCATCTGTCTAAACCGTCGCACGTGTCTTTTTCCTAGAGCAAACAGCTACGAAACTCGATCTCTGACGAAAAAGCGAGAAAGTATGAATCAGTCACACTATTATTATCACCGGCAGAATCTCGCCGAGATGCCAACAACATCGACCAACCCCTTTTGTCGTCGTATACAACAGGCAAGCAAGCGTGGGTGGATATGACGATAAACGAGATGTGAGCACAGCTGTGCGTTTCCTGTGCAAAATGAGTAGGGAGAGATGCGTCTCTGAGTGTCAGGACAAGTGTGGTGCGCGAATTTGACCACTCTCTTTTTATCCAGTTACATGATGGAGACTCGTAGGAGACAGCCGGGGTCGACAACTGTCTCATGCTCGTAATACATTTTGCTGTACTCGTGCGGACTGCACAATGCCCGGCTTGCTTAAGGATTCCGTCCACGTGCTGGAGATGTCATCGCCCACGCGCACCTCTGGCGGCGACAGATCCGCAGACAAGATGTTGGTACTTATTTTCTCGTCTCCTCCGATTGACTGCAGTCGTTGTCATCTCTCCAGTTGGACTGCGCAAAAGTAACGCTTGTTCATTCCCTGCACTGCATAATAGCTCAGCTTTTGCGAAGGGTTGATTCACGTCCTGTAATTCAGCCATGCACGCACGTACGCCTCCACGCGCCAGAGGATGCGTAACGTGGCAGGAGGATGCGCCCCAGTCGAACGTAACAATACCTCGGCGTGACTATTGAGGGGGTAGTTGAAGGGCGGGGTGCCTGCGACGTCGCCGTTGGATAAAAGGAAATTGTGAGCGGTTAATGTCGTTCAGATTTCTTTCCCCTCAGTTTGCTTCCTCCCAATCTCTAGTGCGGATCCTTCCGGTGTGGTTTCGATCCTCCGAATGCTCACTCCCTCCACCGTTTTCACCTGGATTTTGTTGCACGTGTGGTGGTAAATCTAACAATGCAGCAGGCCGAACACATGCTCTTACTCAACAAGCTGTCTTGCACGATCTTATTCACGAACACCTCATCATGAGCATGACTGCGCGAGTCATAAAAGCAGTGAAATGTGGGAAGGTAGGGAGGGCAGCTAGCAGGATCAAAGCCTGTTGAGAATAACTCCACACAAGTACTGAGAAACTGCCGGGGTTCTGTGTGGGAGGAAACGTACCAAAACTTTACCACTTCAGTCCCAAACTACTTGAGTACACACTGCTCACATAGAGTTGCTACCTAGGGACACGTTTTTCATACCATGCTTGTCTTCACATTTGTGTAATACAGCGGTAGACATAATATGCCATTTGTTCTTACCTGCACACGTGCAGTAAATCCTTATAATGAGCATGGGCGTACATAAACCACCAAGGGCGAAAAAAAAGCGAACATTCATCAAAATTTGAGGCCAGCGGTGCTTTATGTATCGACCTGCTATTGCGTGCAGGTTCGGAACATCGGTTTCGCTTACACTAACATCGCTTGGCTACATACGTGCAGAATGTATTCACTGCGCAGGCGCCCACGGTGTGTGAGATACAATTTTGCTGTCTACCATGTAGCAATAGAGAATCTCCCACATGCGTACAGTTCGTGACGTACATAAGTACGTAGGCCTGCCTCAAAGCCAGGCCCGTGCAAACGCACCCTTGGGCACATGACCAATGCAGTAAGTAGTACGTCAACTTGAAAACGTGAGAATTTCCAGTCTCCCAGCGAAAAGACAGAGGAGGAAGTTTCTTCTGTCTGGCACAAACTGAAACAAAAAAGGGTTAATTCGTTACTTTGGTTCTTTTTTACCGTCGTTTCCTCCTCCGCAATGCAAAGGGGGAGTCTGCTACCAAATCTTGCTTCCAGATGAAGACGTGGCTCGGCTACCTGAACAAATAACACCGGGACTCAGGCCTTTCCAGACATCCAGGACGATATTAGTCGATTAATTAGGAGCAAAGCTGGACCCAACGACAGCAGCCTCATGCTTCCTTGCTCAATTATCTCCATCTCCGCCGCCGAAACGTTGGCCACGTCTGACACGGACCCATCATGCAAAGGCCTGGAGCACACGCGCGCACAAACACGCACACGCGCACGCGCGCGGGTGCCCAGAATGGGGAAGAAAAAAACTGCTGCTCATTTTCTCTTTGGCTGATGCTTCTTCTGCCTGTCCTAGATTTTTTTGGCTGCCGACGGAGTCGTTAAGACTTCTCTCTTTTTTAGGGTGGTGAGGGCGCACCCACCGCCACCAGCCACACAAACCTGTGATGAAAACCAAGATAGAATTCAAGATATGAAGAGATAAAATCCTCTCACTCACTTTGTGTGTACCCACACCAGAGGTGCACTTTTTTTGCCTGCCAGAATGGGTGAGGCTGGAGTCAAAGCAGAGACGAATTTGATGCTGCACAGATATGGTCATTTTCAATCGCGGGGGAGAGAGAAGAGATAAAATGTCAGTAATATATTGAAGGTAATATCTTCAGTCACAATGAGCCTTTCCTAATCAGGACGAACAGATAGCAGCAAGATATGATTTTGAGTGAATCAAAACGTGAGTGAATTGGCGATGAGGCAGGTCTTCTCCACTCCAAACACATGTTAGGGATCTGTGGAAGGAGGCACGAATGATATTGATCTTCATAGTTCCAGCAGAAGCCTCGATCCCGCATCACAACAACATTTTTTTTGCCTTCCCCAACCAAAGCAGAGCAGTAGTTATCAGCGGAAGGGCTCCATAACTTGCACGCGTCCCAAACAGGTCCGCATGTCTGATTTTTCTCCCCACTTTGTGCACCAAGGTAGACACCCAGTCATAACTTGTGCGCGTGGCACAAGAGCCGGGGAAGGGGGAAAATGTTAGGAGCGATACCTCCCACGAGCAAACTTTGCTGCTGTTGCCCTTGTTTGGGCAGAACAGTTGACCAAGTTATGAAGGCTGTTGAAGGGTGTCCACCTGCTATGGAAAGAAGAAGTTGGGCAGCCTGAGATGCTCGAGTTTTGGATTCACTCGTCATGCAGAGCAAATGTCCGTTCAAACGTTCTTATCGCTACCAACAGTGTTGTTGTGAGAGCTTCTTGCTCTTCCAAGACACCTTGAGGAGCTTAATATGCACGTAGTCAGTCAAGCTTCCCCTCCTCAGGCAATACAGGGGGAACAGAACCCGACCAGACGACCACAGAGGGTGGCTTTTTCGGCATCTGAGTGAAGCTCCCGACTGCAGTAACAGTATGAGCCGGTGCGTAGAAGTAGGAGCCATTCATCAAATCTACTCTTCCGTTATGTCAGTGGATTCGGTCGGTCTCTATGTAGACTCAGGAAATTCGTCAGCCAGGGCGGAAAAACGATTATGTGAGGCCGTTAATAATTATTGCGCGCTTAAAGCCCTTACGAACTGGCTTGTTTTGGTGTGCCCGCGGCAGCAAAGCACACTTATAACAACTGCACTTATGCAGTCGTATTTAGAGCTGTCCGACTAATATTTGAGAGCAGTCAAGTAGGGATCGGCGTCCTTCCCCTCAAAGATTGATTCGGTCCGCGCCATTTGCACCTTAAATGGTGCATTTTATGGACCTGCAGTTATACGATGAGGGAGAGCAAATACTGGGTAGCACTGCAGTGATTTCGCCGTTCATTCCCAGGTTGTATATGCGCAAACAGAGAAGGTTTATTGCACTTCTCTTGTTCGTACGTGTAATTTTTTTTCAGAGGGGGGGGGGGGGGAGTTACATTTGCTATGGAGAAGGTATTCAACTGATAATAGTCCCAAGCATGTTCGTACACTATGAGCGTTACAAAGTGTAGTCACGAAAACTCGATTGTTAGTCAGTCGCATTTCTTATAAAAGAGCGTATTCGCCTTATATAGGGCATATTCGAGCATATTTGATTCAGTTAAAAGCCAAGAGACAAAGAAAAGAAGAGCACTGATCAGGAAATGCTTCGAGGGCGTGACTGCCAAAAAATAGGTGTGACGATTTCCTTCATTGTTGGACAGAAAGCACGTGTTAACTCTGACAGTCACTGCGGCGTCTCTTTCTTCACAATTCATGCTAGTTATGCATGTCAGTCAACCGTCGAACGCCATCGGACCATCTAAGGCCAGTAGGACTGCACTGATCGATATAGTACTACCGTGCTGGGGAAGAGGACACTGCCAAGATGCCAGTAATCGGAGCACTATGCTCTGCGCTGCACTGTACCTTCATTAACATGGCACCATTTAAAGTGTGCATGCAGTATGTGCTCGTCGTTTGACGTACAAGGCACTGGTGTCCTAACCTAATTGCATGCCACTACAGCCACCTTGATGGCCTATGTAATTGATTAGAGCAATGGCATGTCTCTACTTTCTCTATCCTGCTCCGCATGCATGCCTACTGCATACCATGCACTTGTATAGAGGCACACACGTCCTAACTAACTGGCGTCTTCTGGCGAGGATCCTCCTTAATCGTTCTCCGGAATAAAAGGATCCGTCTCCCCACCAACCACTCATGTGGCCTTGACAGCTTGTACGAGCGTTGTGAAGTCAGCCTTCCGAATGCAACGTTTACGCCAAATCATGGAACTTCTCAGTTCCCTCTTTTACTGCTTAATGAGGCGACATCGTCAGAAGTCGTAGGAGGCACAAATGCTGAAGCAGTTGAGGTTCGTACGATCCGATCCGAGGATAGGTGTAGTGTGCAGGAAGGCAGGAGGCATGATAAAAAGGCCTATTCACTCGGTTCATGAGTGCCACGTCCTCACTGATGGTGTCCTGTACGAACCGCTCTCTGGGCAAGGAATTTGGACGTCCGACACCCGCCGAGGTCGTACAAAGTAAGGACGAGAACTTTCTGCTATGACGATCTAACTTTCAATTGACCATGGTGCTTTCTTGAAAGAGGCTCGTTCATACGACGATTGGCGTCCTTTCATCTCGCGCATACCTTTTCGCTTATCACACTGTAATGAACGTATTAGTTGCCCCTATTGCTTTCACCCGTAGTCACTAACGCTGATGCAAACCTCGTATAATGTGACTTTTTCTTTTTACTTCTCCAGTGTGTCTGTCTGTATATATGTACCAGATGACGCCCGCCCATGCGGAATATAAACGTACATACGTACAGTAGCTCTTGACTGGTTTACGACCGGGTGCGAAAGGTTCCTGCTACGGTGCTGGATCTTATTGATGAAAGAGGAATGTTGGATCGAACGTGGTGATGCCATTAAGCAAGCCTCGGACGCGCACATGTCTGGTTTTTTGTCCCCTGAACAAGTTGCAAAGTCATTCTCTTGGGAATTGCGCTCTACGTACTCCACATTCGCAGTTACCAGTCGACCCCTCCCAACGCCTCTTACTGTTTGTTGACGTGCAGTACGAGAACGTGAACTTTGCAGGACGCGTCGTCATTTCATGCCCACCGTGCTCGGGTTCACGCGCACGCGCGTGTCTCATTCTCCTAGGTCATGTGTAGAAGTTTCGGTCGTCTGACCATTTAGCTCAATACGGAGGGGGTAACGGATTATAGCAGACGCCTGGGGAAAACGGTTGGCGAGACAGCAGGATTTGGTGACTTTCTCATCAAATTCACCGATTTGGAAGGTGGTCACAGCTTGAGCTCCCCCGTAAGATAGCCAAATTTGGTTTGGGTCGACTCAGGGTTCCCTGATGCACATGATGTTTGAACACGATGGAATAATTCACACTCCATTGTTTCCACTCTTAAAGTGCAAACAATGGCAGTAGAAGGGGCCAAAAAGAGCCAGGGTTCGACGACACTTCGTAAAAATACCATGAAGCTTTTTCCTCCCATATGGTCGATGTTAGTAGCTCATTCACAGCACGAGAGGACAGCACAGTGTGCAGCGCAGGGTCATTGGGGTTACATCAACTCGGACACGAAGACTTTCGCAACATATGGACGCACACAATTTTAGATATTCATTACTCTTTGCTGGTTGTAGATCAGTGCATACTGCAATGGTAGGCACGTTCATGTGCCACCACCATTATGCTATCCTCCTTTTAGATTTTGCTCTCCCATGCAACCAGGTTTCTCTCTCTGGTTCGTCTAACCCCGATACTTCGACATTTCGTCATTGCCATTTTCGGCGAGTCAGTAAGACTGCACTTTAGACGAAATCAAGCGATCACTGATGGATTTCGACATGATCCTATCTTAACTCTTCGTGTCTAAAATGCAGCAGCTTAGCAATCCGCATAAATCGTTCTCTTCTCCGCTCTTTTTTTCCTTCCATCAATTCATGTGCAATGGTCCGCCAAGACCATCACTCAATCCAAGACCAAATGGATTTTTCCTCGATTTTCGTCTCAGCGGTCCGTAAGCCCATTAGCCGAGCAGACATCAAACAATAGGACTGCGGGAGAGCGTTGGGGATGCTTCGTGGGCACGCTTACAGGTACCGACAGTGTGTACCAAAAAGAATCTTTTGCGAAAAGTCTATAATGAGTCATGAGTACTGAGGGCGCTTCCACACTATTATGCATTTGTGATATGCAGACACATCCGCGTTACAATTGCAACTATGAATATCGACCTCATGAATGATAAACATCTGCATCCAGTGTGGACAGTCGATATGGGTCACAAACATGCGTAGCCAATAGGCCTAACGTAGATCCACACAATATGTATATCTGTTTAGTGTAGAGTGAGACACGTAACATGTCTGATGTACATACCATTGGCAAGTGACCCCGTAGTGTAATACACATCCAACGAGTAGCAGTTACGCTCAAGTGAGTCGTTTCGAGGCGCCCCAAAGCGAAGTGTACTTGTGCCTGTATTGACAGTAGGGGTCATGTAACTGTCTTTATGGGGCCGACGATATTGCAGAAGAATGTGCTCTGGCACGCGTAACCCGAGATTACAAGGGCTGTACAGTATATTTATCATTTCAGATCGAGGTGGCCAATTCTGGGTGGGTCGCGATGGCGTTCACCTTCAGGGGAAACATTGTCGGTTCGGATATCCTTGTGGGATGGGTCTCGGACAATCAGGTGGCCACCATTGTGGTGAGTTGCTGCCCTTCAACACTTGAGCATCGACGCACGCGTACAAAGACTAGCAAGCATTTTCGACATTTCAGGATGCTCATGGAGATTCGCAAGGTCGCTTTGCGAAGGACAAATCTCAGGACTACCAACTCATCGTTGGATACCAATATCAGGGTGGGACTGTGCTCAGATTCAAACGGAAGCTGAACACCTGCGACGGCGAGGACCTCGTCATTACTGTAATGCTTTGTATCACGAGTACTCCTACCACAGTTGGAGAAGGTTCATTGATTGCAGAACGATACTTTCCGCCTACTGTGGTTCTACTCGCCGACGGATCCGTCGAACGGCGAGTCTTCCTTGTCCGACCTCGTGTCCTCTCGTCATGGTCAGCGATCTGTGCATCTATACGAAGCCTCTCCCCACTTATCTCCTCGCCAACCAGAAGCTCTCAAGTGGTTGGTGGCGTCCAACAGCGTGGTACTCCCAAGCAAGCACACGCTCTACTGGTGCACGATGGTCAAACTGCCGGACTTGCCGGGCAAGCATCACATGGTTGGCTACAGGCCCCTGCTCTCGCCCAGGAGCAGACGATACGTCCACCACATGATGCTCTATGAGTGCCACGATCCAGAAGGTTCAGAAACCAGGTACAATAGTGTCGTACTTTCGTACTTGTATAGCGATAATACGTATCGTGTGAACTCTGCTACTATTATTCATCGCATTTCAGATTCCACAGGCACGTCAACTCGGGCTACGAGTGCAACACACCTAACATGCCCAATGACTTCAAGAGATGCAAGTACGTAGGCACACTGTAGCAAAAGTCTGTGACTTTCTTTTTCTCCCCCACTCCATCTTGTCTTCCAATCACACTTTTTGCCACCCGGTACCAGTGTTATTGCTGTCGATTTTGTACCAATCAATTATTTCCTGTGAGTCACACTGCAGTTTTGAAATTTTGTAAGTCGTATTTAAATCAAATACAGTACATTAATCTCGTGGTGTCCGTAGGGGCATTGTGGCGGCCTGGGGTGCTGGCGGCGAGGCCTTCTTCTTCCCTGAGGAGGCTGGATATCCCATGGGCGAAGAACACGGCGGTGCCACCTATTACATGTTTGAGGTAGGAGCTAAAGATGGACGAGAAAAGCGCTCGTGTCTACAAAACATCTTGCTTCTACTCACAGGTCCACTACGATAACCCCGGCTTGCACGGAAATATTGTTGACAGCTCCGGACTTCAACTGTTCCTCACGCCCAATCTCAGGAAATACGACTCCGGTCTTCTAACGGTGGGCCATGACGTCTCCTCCTTTCAGCTCATCCCGGCGGGTCAGCAGAGGTTCACCACCGTGGGGCATTGTCCAGAAGTCTGCACCCGGGTAGGATAGGATGACGTGTTTACCGTCACCAAGTTATGCCGTAGCTGTAGCCCTAGTTTTTCTGCCTGCACTGAGACCTTATAAATGCACTGTCCGGTGTTTTGAGTGGATATTTCCGGCACTCGTTTATGACCTCGGCGGAATACCATTTCAGGCTCTCCCCGACGACGGCGTCACCGTATTCGCCGGTCTGCCGCATATGCACGACATCGGTCGCGCCGTGCGCCTCCGTCACCTGCGCCGCGGCGTTGAGATGGCCGTGCCCTTCCAGGACCGATTCTACGACCCGAATTTCCAGACCATGCGTCGTTTCCAGCTGAGGCTGCTACCCCAAGATCACCTCATGATGGAGTGCGTGTACAACTCGACGGACCGACGCTGGCTGACCAGAGGTGGCTACTCCGCCAAACAGGAGATGTGTCTCATGTTCCTGCACTACTACCCGGCTTCCAGACTGGCACAGTGCACGAGCAGGCTTACCCTCAAACACGTGCGTACACTATACCTTGATTGCTTTTTCCGTACATTTGTACCAGTCCAATCAACGCACCTAATCACATGGCGGTTCCGGTACGCTTGTTTGCGATTTACACGAGTGTCCTCGGTCCCATTACCACAATTTATGCACATCCGGAATCAGCATGATCCGGCAGATGTTATACGAGGGATGCTGATTCAGAATGCATGCAGACGGGTTAGGTTCGAGCTGAGAGGAGAGATGAGACAGAGAAAAATCAGTGGATTTTAATGCTTATCTTTGGAAACTGATTATAAGCATTACAGGCATCTGACAAGTTGATGCAGTCAAGCGCTTCTAATTTGGCAGTGACAATTTGATGAAGTCACTGCACGTGCAAACACGGACAGCAAAGCTATCCATTTTTGTTCGTTTAAACACAATTTGCGATGTCTCAAGTAATTAAAATATCATGTAGTCTGTCGAAAATTATGAAGTAATAGCTTCACGGAGGCGGCTCGTACTGGCGAGACCTCTGTTGTAGTCTGAACTTAGACCTGCCCACCCTGTACATAAATTGGTAGGGGTCGAACACTCATTGTTCGGTATTGAATCGGAAATAGACATCCAAACGGGGTCCGCATGTACACACTTGGTGGCGTTAGTAATTTTCCCGGGTAAAAATGGGCTGCATTACCCTGAACTGAAACTAGCTCTCAGCCTGCCCAGGCCGAGGGAGGGGACTCCACTGAACGGACGGGCGACATCTGGCGGCCTCACTTGTACTTTGTGAGTCATAAATAAAACTACCGCACCCTCACGAGTAGAATAGTTACTCTTTAACTTTGAGACTGGTTTTTCGTGACGAGCGGTTTCATTTCAAGCAGACATAGTAAATGGAAAATTGAATTCCACACTCTCTTTTTGCTCCCTTGTGACATGAAGACTGCTTTTTAGGATTTAAGGCAGATACTCTAGGTCACACACTAGCTGACAACTTATTCATCCTAAATAATGAATTTACAAAGTCTTCAGGACTCTTATCACGCCCCTGAAAAGTGGGTGCCTCGCTCGGGCCAGCAGGCCCAGTAGCTCAGGCCCAGAAGATGGTGTTGCAGACGGAAACGCCTGATCCAGGCACGTTTTATTCTATGCCGTATCATACAATCGCTACAAACCTAGCGATGTCAGCAGTCTCACGCCCGAATGTGAAGTTTTGGCAAGTTTGGGCGCCCAGGGGGTGTCCTAGGGGTTTCCTCTCCCCAGGGGGAACCTCCCCTTGGGGCAGGAGCCCCAAGAAAACATCCGATTTTGTTAAGAAAAACTTACCCAAAAAGGTAATAAGTGGGGCTTTTTTTTTTTGGCTTGGCGCCCTCTGGGGGCCGCTGCACCTGGAACACTCTAGTATCAAAATGGTCTCCTACAAAGTTGAATTTATGTGCTCAATCTTGAATTCGTACACTGTGTCTCAAGGACCGACTTGAGGCGCAGATTCCATTCTAGAAGCTTAGCCCGGCAAAATTACCCCTGCATTTTACCCCGGCAAAATTACGTACGTCGAGGCCTGTAGGAAGAACATAGTCAAACCCCCGAGTTATGATATTGCTGTCCAACGGCAAGTATATTACGCGTTTGAGACATGACTTTTCGGAAGAATAACGCTTCGTCAGCAACAAAATTATCATAACCTTGAAATTTGACGGTACGTCTTCAACCACCCGGACGATTCCGGGTCTTCCTCTAGTTGTACTGTACGTGCACTCACCACTTCCAGGTGTTGTTGGCTCTTGGCGTGACCACCTGGCCAATGACGCCCAGCACCAGACGCTTTGGACTGAGGTTGCGCGAGCCTTTGCGATACCAGAATCTCACTTTTTCCGACTACTTGAGGGTGAAGGACGTGGACCGGGCGGTGGGCATGAGACTGCAGGAGGCCAGTCTTCACCACTCTCACATGGCGGAATGCTTCGACTACGGCAGGAAACGTGTCTACGCGGTATGGTCCTAGTCATGTTTAGTACTGTGCGTCATCACCTCCCTTCATGCCCTGACAAACTAAATTTCAGGACGGTCTCGAATTCGCCACGCCTAGAATCCACAATCCCATTTACGAGTTCAACACCGTTTGCATGGACGAGGAGAGTGACGGCTTCTCCTACGATCCCAGACTCAACCAACCGCTCCACGCCAACTCCAGCGCGTGCACGGGCGTCACTACCCTGTTGTTGTGCACCATCATCCTTGTAACAAGTGTGTGCACACATCACAAACGTCATCTAATTTAACATTCACATCATCACCAGAATCAGTTAGGAACGAACTAATTGGATCTGTGTTGGTTTGCCTTGTCTCGACGTGAAGATCGAGAGTCAGAAAACGCTGGAAAAGTGACAAATACTTCAGCTGCAGATGGACAGTCAGAGACAGCCTTGCGAGCCTCATGGCGTGCATACCTGCTTGGGGTGTTGTCAGGTGCACGACAAAGCGCCGAAAAGTCGCAACATGTACATGTATGTACGCGGCAGATACGATCAAGACCGACCTTTTCTCGACCATTGTTCACAAAGGCATTGTTAAGACAGATTTTTTTCCGCAACAGTGATACACTTAAGTGTTTTTTTGGTAGCGGCGACTCTAATTCTTATTCGTCTTTGCAGGCACGATTTTTGTTTTAGTCTTGGTTGACTCGAAACATGACATTTTTGCGGGCCTTTGCCACATATTTACGGGAATGGGCACTGATTATGGTCCTTCATTACCGTGCCAGCTTTGGTTGTAAATCAGTCCAGTCGTCTGGGAGGAGAATGCGCAGACACACACACATTCTGACTTGTCTTCGAAGATATTTTCTGAACAATGTCTTTAACGAACAATCGTCTTGACAATGATCGGGCTAATCCCCAGTCTCATAAATGACTGTCATGTCCATTTATATATATGAGGGAGACACAGTCGCGTCAAGCATTGGTTTGACCAAGAGCTACAATATTGACTCTACCACACTCCTGCTAAGAGCATCTTGATGCAAGAAAGTGCAGTGGACATCAGTCGAAGCGTTCCTAAACCGAATGAGTGACCTACATGAGATCATCTACATGTCTTTTTTTATTTAGAAAAAGAGCTTTACTTAATATAAAACCACACCTGTCAATGGTTTTCTTAGAAAACGAGCTCTACTTAATATGTGTTCGTTTTTCCTCTGTAAGTGCGTGAGTGCGGTACTTTGTATGTTCATTGTTTCGTTTTTGTGTTTTCTGAAAAAAATCCTCAATAAATGCCAAAGAGAATAAAAAACGATCGTTTCAAGAGACACGTGTATTTACGAAGATGTACCAACCATTGCAATAAGGTACAAACTAGGCATAGCATTAAGTACAAAAATATGGACAATTTCTTTCTACGAAGATATCAATGCTTATTTTCAAAGTCACAACCCAAGAGTAAATTGAGAATAGAGATGTCAGATAGTCACGTCATTCAGTGCAGAAGGGAATAGAACACAGCTGAGTTCAAATAATGCCCATTGTTCTTGTAGTGCAGAACAGCAGTGTAACAGCCGGTAACTTTCCAGGCTAGCAGATGAAAGGTATTACGTACAGCATCGTTTTAAGAACTTAAATTGACTTTGAACTAAGTCGTCTACTTGCATACATACGTTAAGGCCGTCGATGAAGGTGAAGCAAAAAAAAATCTACAGTAGATCATTATGAGCTCTGCAATACTCTTTTTTTTAATGAGTGACCACGACCAGCAAAAATAATTTGGAGCAGATACAGCTTTTTACATAGTTTTACTTACTGATCGCATCCATTGTAGCGCAACTTGCACCTCTGATCGTTATAATGCTTTGTACGCTAAAGGCCCGATCGGTACGTACAGAACTCTGAGATCACCAGACAAACTCATTTGCACCAGTGGACTCGCTTTCAAACAAAGACGGTGTTAACTTCATCTCCGCTGCTTTGCTTTCTTAAAGCGATACCATCATCCTAATCTCAATGATACTAGAGTATCATTTGTCGCAAGTTCTCTTTCTTCTCACTGCATAAGCACTATAACTAATCTCCTACTGTAAACCGTGGCATTGAAATCTGTTCTAGCTCAGCAAAGGGTTCTTGAGACATCTGCAGGCGCAACATGACGGGAAGAGGAACCAGTCCATGAAGACTCCGTTGCAGTCGTTGTTTGGATCATAGGCCAACAGGCGGTGCCACTTGTACTTCTGCTCGCAGGTGCAGTCGCCTGCGCATCGAAGGGTGCGCGAGGAGCTGGAAAAAAAGGCTCTTCAAATGCAAGACTTCATGACCATGGCACCCGTGATTACGCGAGTCCCAACCTGCATATCTCCTGATGCACAGCCTGCTCAAAGTTCTTGCTGTTTACGATCGCCCTGACCTGACCGTTATTGTTGGTGGCCCAGAATGGCGTCGTCACCTCAGTGCGCGACTTGCACGCGTCTTCCCTATTGGCATAGACAATCGACATGCAACACGTAATAATACTGCACAACGTAATTACTCTTGCGCGCACACATGAACATGCGTACGTGAGCTGTACCTATTCTCATCTGTCTTGGAGTCGGCTCCAGGAAATCCCGCTTGTCTCTTCTCACGTTTGGCGCCGTGAACAATCTTAATCGGGTAGAGGTCGGTCTTGATGTTAGTAAAGTTGGCGTCCAGATCGTTGTAGTACTCCTCCTCCAGCAAGAAATCCTCTAGATATCCTATGAGTGGTAGGCAAAGTGCGATTATTACGCTTGTGCGGGACGTATATTGTAACATTCACACAGGCCACTTGTTTCGCAGCAGGAATCTCAGTTAGGCACGCACGTGCAGTGTATACGGTAATAATGTACGTAAGGGGGGATACTGGCGAGTGTTGGCCACTGAAATCTCTGCGCCAGTGCGCCGTAGGTCAAACTTTTTCATGATCCTTTATGTACATCGAAAATCCAATCAAATTAGTGCCATCCGTGCCATCCACATCCTGTCAAAGTGTGCCAGCGGCCTGCCTCGCAGAATCAGGGTCTGCACTGCACCGCGCCACCGCTATGTGCCAGTGCGGATATTTGGTGCAAATCGCTAGCCATTACTATATACCATAGGTGCTATAGTCCTCTGAGACTCAATACTATGGAACTCAGTTCTCAGAGTACCAATCTCAGCTGAGAGGTGGTCAAAAGTATGGCACAAGAAGTCCTGGGTCCTGGTGCGCGTATCCACTGGCATGCCAATTGCTGGAAGGTGAACGGGTTTGATGCACATCTAGCGTCTTTATCTAAACAACTGAAAGATCGCGGCGCAAAAGATCGAGAATAAGCTTTTCCTGGCGTCTTTCACAGGATATTGGTGGACTGGTTTGTTTGGATTCCTTATATACACGACAGGTCAGAAAATCTTTGAGGCATGGCGCATTAGAGGAGACATTTCAGTGCCTTATACCTTCGGTTAGAGAAGTACTCCTTACTCACCCTCTTCCACTGATCTGGAGAACCTAGATCCTCCAAAAGCCCGAACGCTTCTCGCAAACGTGGTCGATGCTGGCGTCTGGAGCTGTGGCATCGCCATCTCCTCCCGCACCAACGAGCCATACATGCGACGCATGAGCTGCCTGTTGTCTTCGATGTAGCGCTCGATGGCAGTTCTACAGGAGGAGGAAGGATGAACTAGGCACTGTGTAACAGAGTCAGAGGAGAAAGTCTATTGCCCGAGGTCTGGTTCATCCCATGTGGGCGTTTTTAATAAGTGAACACCTGTTCCCATGGGCGACAACTGACTTTCGCAACCAGACATCTAGTATTGAAGGGTACCTTGTTTTTAATTTGCAAAAAACCCATCTACTTTAGCAATCACTGTCAGAGTCACATGCTCTTCCGTGACTTGACGTCAATGCAACTGATGCCAGAATGCATGAGACAGATGATTAACATGTCTGGTTAACAGATCATCACACGTCAACACCAAACTAAGGGTCCTAAGTACCATTTGTCAATGTACCTAAAGCCACCGAAGACTGTCTGTTGCTGATCCTGAACTGCAGATATTTGTGAGATGCCAACTTGCTGCACTGCAGCCATCACTGTTCGAAACATAAAATGCGTCATCTACAGACTTTGGACCAACAGTGAGGGGGTGACCGCAATCTAACTTTTGCAACTGTTCTGCTCAGGGTGATTATCATGTCTTTTACTCTCTCTCAGCTTATGTCTGAGTAGCATCCACTTTACAGTGCCAGCAATTAGTTAGCACGCTGGTCACTGATGCGGCACACGTCTCCTTGGACAAATAACCGTTCCTCGACTGGATACACTGACTTCTCTGAGGATGTCATGAACTGCACGGAGTCCTAAATAGTCAAGTCAGTGTCTGGTGACCACGTTTAGAAGGAAAAAGACAATCTCAACTTGTCGAAACTTTCGTATGGTGAGAGACGCTATTTTCAGTGGGGGAAACTCTCTATTTGGTGGTTCCAATCCAAGGTACAAATGATGCAAGTGTCAGTCACTAAATGACTGACATTTGGCCAATTTGGCCAATGTTTCATATGACCAATTTCTTTGTACATGCGACGAGGAGCATAGTCTTGTTGTAGTCTTTGTTAAAGCGTCTTGGGTGATTACACTTCCCTGTGCAGCAGCTGATGTTTCTCCAATCTGATCTTGTTGACCCACAAATGTGCAGTATCATCCACGTTTTTCCATCCCTTCCACTACATCAAGTTTCACGACAGCAGAAACAATGTCAATGATCACAAAGTCTTCAAGGAGTTAGTTGAAACTGCATGCTTTAAATTCCAAGGGATATACGTCTTTCCTACAATTCTTTAAGAGAAGTCCAATCTCCTCAGTAACCCTGTAAAAAGTTTCAATGATTTTTTTTGGAAACAATGAACTAATGGACGTAGGTGCAGTAGGTCAAGGTAAGCATTCAATAAGACACGAAGCATCAATTTTTGGACTTTGCTTGAAAAATCAAGTCAAGTTTGAGACCAAAGCTACCTTAACTTGACATTTGCTCGGCAGCAGAATTTGCATAATTCCATTAGGGGTCTCGGTGCATTCGGGCATCTCCTAAAAGTTCCATTGACCCTGTCAACTAAAGCAATCCAAGTTTTTTTTTAATCCAAAAGCTTGGGCTTGGTTAGTAGACTTGGAACCCATCACCAGCAAGAGGTACAGCGACAGGTGGAGCAGGTGCTGCACAGTCAACCTTTAAAAAAATGAAATTCGAGATAGACATCTGATGTACTGAGTGCTTTTTGCAATTGGCCATTCATTACCTAAGAACCTCAATATAGCAAAGTTATTTCTAGCTTCGCTATATCTGAGGTTAGCTGTTTTAAACAATAACTTTATCTTTTGTTCAACTAGTGGTTTGACCAATTTGGATTTATGTCACCAAATGTGACACATTTTGGTGCCCATAATACCAAAGTTGTAATGAGAGCATAAATTTGCAGGGATAATGCCCAAGGGTGCAATTTGCCAAAACGTTGCCATTTATAACTTTTTTTAGAGCCCTACTCATCAGGATTAAAGATGTTATCACGCGTGGAACATTGAAGTATTCTGAGCCTTCTGCTGCAAGGAGTTCATCTCTAGAATGTAACCATCCCACTTCTGTCCTCGTTCCTATTCGAAAGAATAGAACTTGAGCTTAAAACCTTGCACCTGCTGAGCCAAACCATATGAAGTTGTAAAAAATTGGATCTTTCGACTTTGTCAGTTCCCTCACGATGCTCCCATAAATACGTAGGAATGCTCTATGGACAAGCTTCTCCCTGAACCAATGATAATGCCAAGTACTTATTCCTCGTGAGGTTGGTTCCTCCTCCTCTTTTTGTTTCTATCATTCCAATGTTCTGTCTAGATCTCGTCCGTCTTTCTCAATGCATGGAGAGACACGAGATGTTGAGATCCAGTTCAATTTGCTTCGGTCTTGGGCACGGGACACTTGAGTCGTCTGTGCCAAAATCAGTATCTTCCTTAACAGAACCTTGTTCGGAAGGTTTCTTTACTTTTCAATTTCATACGCGCAACTCTACTTGGCTCAGGGACCTGTTAAAAACTGTGCAAGTAAAACATCGCGCCAACGTTTTGGGCTTTTTGTTATTCCGTTTTTACGACAAAAGAGGAGGTTTCTTAAATCTATGCTCTCGGATGACTGATGGCGACAATTTTTTGAAGTAATTCGACCGGACCCTAGGGAGAAATCTTCATCGCCTCAAGCAGCCTATAATGACTCCCCACTATGATCTAATCTCAAGTCGACTAGAAGAGAAAGGTAAGGAACTGCGGTAGAAACTTGCATGACATGAGCATAATACATAAATGACTCTGTTAATAATTAAAAATAATCTGACTTGGCAACGACGTTACCTTGGGTAGTGGAATCCTCCGTGATCACAGTACAGCTGATTGAGCCTCTTGACACATGGCAGACCGTTCAGGAACTGACTTCCATGGGCGTCTCGAGTGAGGGACAGAAAAAGGACCTAAAAGAACGTTGAGTCTCACCTCATTGTCATGTCAGTAGATGTGTATAACATTCAAAGTTTCAAACATGAAGTTAAAAGTGCTTGTATGTATGAGCAAGGTCCAGAAGCTCATCGTTTGTCCGACTTGATTGGACCACAAACCTCAGGCAATCAGGCAACAGCGGTTGGGTTTTTTTGCACACTCCTTATGCGTGCATGCATCCCTCCTTCGCTCTGTGCCTACTAATTACGTGTATTTGCGCTCGGCTTAGGCATTCTGGCGAAGAATGCGAATTTTCTTTCTCCAGAGTTTATTTATTTATTTTTTGCTTGGTCATTCTTAGCTCTGGACCAAAGCAGTGACGATGATTTTTCACACGGCAAGAATACGACCTAAATGCCACAAAGGCCTGGAGTAACCGTCAAGATGTAGTACTGTAACTGGGTACGCCCCGCTTCCCAGTCGTGCTGCGGCTACAAATTCCGCCGGGCAACAACAGTCCATGCTCCAAATAGCTGTGCGTAAGAAGCATTTGTCCATTTTTCTATACATTCTTTCCAGATAATTCGTGACAGCCAAATCGAGAATAACTCCTTTTGTCCAAAATCCATCATTGCTGCCCTAGACAAACGGGAATGTTTGTCATGGACCCATTTGGGCATTCAAAATGACCTAATGTATGTCCTTCGTAGTCGAAAAAGTCTCCTGGAATTGTCAATCACCAAGATGCCATATGCTGGCTAGTTGTACGAAGCTTGTTCTTTCTACTGGACAAGGTACTGGGCATGCAGTGGCCCGTTCTTTGGCTTTGTACTTTTGGCATTTTATCCACGCATAAAGGAATAAAGTTTGTTTGAGCGCACGTCTTTTCGGATGGCGTCTCCCCCGAGATCGTTGAACCGATTCGGATGAAACGTGGCTGGCTGGGAGGGGAACCCCAGGACTACATGAGTGTGCACGCCTCTCCGGGTCTTCGTGCAATGAACGGAGCCCCAAAAGACCGGGTTATTTGGTCACACTCATTCCATAAAAGTTGGTCTTTTTGGTATCACGGTCTCTCCCTCTCCCCATGGAGGAGCCAGCCGCTCCTTAGTGAGTGAAATTCGTTGTCTTAGGCCACATTCGGCCATTACTTTTGCCTATCTACTCTTGCCCAATCAGATGCCTGTTGTTACAGCCCATGGGGGGCAATTCCATTCGTCTGATGAGGTGGACGGTGCAAAGAAATGAAGCTTCTGAGTACTGCAGTCGTAGTGATCTCTTCACTAATTCAGCACAACATTCATTCATCCTGGTTCAATGTCTTACTGAGCGGTCAATCCATCCTCCGCCCAAGACTCCGGCTGCATAATGAGATTCACGCGCCTCGCAGAAATCGCATGCGGGGTGACGAAACGGTCGAGCCGGACTTGGTGTTGCAACCTGTCCGGCTGGCGAATCCGGGTCTCATTCGGGAAGGCAGAAAAACTGGAGGAACTTACCCAGCAACTGAGACGCCGGATTTGACAAATGAGTTATCAGACTTGACTTTTTTCTCTCATTCCGGAGTTGGATTGGTCAAAAATTCTTTAGCTTCAAGTATTGGTGGCGTCACGATGGCACATTCGTACTACTTTTATTTGCATGTCTACAGAGCATTACTTACACACTACATAACGAGCATTGGCAGTGGAAAAAAGCTGTTCTATCCGAAATATGGTTGATAGGTCATCATTGACCAAGGCAGAGCTGAGGGATGAAGAATCTGGACAAAAAAAATACAGAAAAAGTCGTTCTGCGGGTAGGTAGGAGCTATTTATGAGATAATCTGAAGTAGCATCCCACGCATAATACCGAGTTGAGCATGTGTTGTGCAAGTACCATTGTAGAGCATGCGCTTTTTTAATGTCATCATTGTAGCATGCACCAGACTACATAGTGCTATGTGAAAGTGCGAGTAACTTAAGGGGATGTACTGAACAATATATGCGTAGTGATAAAGTGTAACAGTCATCTGTGTTTAACGTTGTCCTCTAAAAATGGTACCGACCATCTTGGGGAGTTTGTGGGAGAAATGAGCCACACTTGGGCGATGATTCCCTCTTGCACAGTCCATTTCCATGTGTCACAGTAGAAGTATTGACGAGGGCAATCACCAAAGAATTCTGACGTTTGGTTGGACTTCAATGCCGACATACTTGGTAAATTGACAAGATGCAAAGCTTCTTTGCATTCTCAAACCATACTTGTTCCTTTTTCAGGCGAATGTTATAATTGTACATTCCACCACAGGCATGGTCGTCAGAAAAACTGCGCACACGTGTATTGGCAGAAAAATGCATCTTCAAGAGTTGTGCTTTCGTAGAACCTGTCCGTTACCTCCTCGTAGGGTCCACTTATACCACATTCGTACGTCGCCTACAGGCTTGACATCATAAGTCTGTAAAATGTCTGCTTGTCGATTCCCATCATGCCTTCAGGAGCGTTGTATGACGCATATATAGCGTGCGTGAGTGCGACGCGCGTTCATCGGAAGAAGCATAACGGCGATGGCGCCGACGTTGTTTGCCAAACAAAAGAATTCCTTTTGAATAAAGCCGCAAAAAGAGAGAAGGTCTTTGCGTAAGAAGTCGCGGGGTTCCTTCCTAATAGCAACAGCTTGGAGGCAGGCACACACCTCGCAGGTCGAAAATTCTCTCACTGCCGAGACACACCCATCGAAAGCGCGCTCGCTCTGCTCTCAGGGGCAACAACTGCGAGTGTACCCAAGGGTAGTACGTACAGTACGTAGCGCGCTACGTGCGGGGCGTGCACCAAGGTAGAGCTGGAAGAAGTACACGCGCATGCAGTATATATATGTCATTTACTCATTGATGCACTGTCCTTGTACATAGTACGGCGCGACTGCCAGGACCTACTGAACAGGAGGTGAGGCGCGTGCGCACTCGGGTCGCACTCGATCCCAAGAAACCACACTTCAGCTAATCGCTGCAAGCATGATTCGAGTCACAAAGCAGGGCCGTGGGCGCAAAAATACTCAATAGTGAGTGAGATCCGACGTAAGACATGCATTGAACGCCGGACACCAGGACTTCGATGCATGCCTCGCTTTCCGTGGCTTTATCGGACCCTTTATGACAACATGTGTGCAGCCTCTCCGAGTGGGATTCATTCGGCGATCTTTGACAAGCCTACAAAAAGATTAACTGTTGCCAAAATTGCTCTTGCAGACCACCCTTTCATCTGCCTCCCATCGCCCTCGATGCATGCCTAAATTCGCAGCTTCCAAAGTGTGAGCTCCTGTGTGCATCTATTTTTGATCTAAAAAATAGGCACTATAAAATATGTTGCGTGACGTGACTCATTTTTTTGCCAAAATCGCGCTCGTGCGTGTGGTCTGAGGGTCATTGCCTCTTCGGTTGGATCAATTACGCCGCCCACACGTCCCAGAACATCCTTCTGGAGAGGTAGAGAGTGCAGTCTTGCGTGTTTCCGTCACATTAGCACGTCAGGACTCTTTTTTGCAAATTAGGATTTCATTATCGAAGAGACAAGGCCGTAGTGTGAGTGTGTGTGAAAGATTTATGACGCGGAGCAATCAGGAGCTGAAGTGCTATGTAAAAAGGAGGCTGCAAGATTGACAGCGTCGACTTACATATGAGAAGTGCTGACGCAGTGACTCTGATGCTCAATGGCGAAGTCGTGTCAAAGGTATCGACTTCGGATGAAACGAAACTTGTCATACCTGAATTTTCTGGTCTACCACTGTAGTGTTACGTAAACGTTTCACCTTCTGCTGTGAAGGCGTCATTAATCACTGCTCCCTTTGTCCATTTACTGAAGATAACGGGGAAAAAGGTCGATGTCACAAAATTATTGGCCTTTGGGGAAAAAGGATTCAATCGTGTCCCAGACAAGTTGGTCCTTTCTTTCTAGAAGTCTAGAAACAATTGCTAAAACCAACCTTTTGATCAAAGCGATGTAAATATGGGTGATTCAACGATACTGTTATTGTCACGCGTCCAACCCTCCGCTCACAGCTATTGCTCGTGTGCAACGATTTGACTCTGTGAGCTTTTAGCGGCTCTTGTACGAGGGTGCGTTGTTTACACCTATCGCTGTAAATTTATTTTATAAAGGTTACTGAACTTTGGTCGCTTCCCATCATCCAAGTGCTGTACCTGTGACTTGATGAATAATGGATCACATAACAACAATCATTTTATCTGAAGGCGACATCTTACCTTACCGAGCGAGGAAGAACTGTGCAGTGTCTTACGGGTGACGTAAAGAATCGCTGTGATTAAAACACTTTACATGAACTTGGCTCTCGCTCATAACGTGAGACATATACAATAAATGGCAGTTAATTGGATAGTTCACACCACGCCCCATTGCCTATCACGTTAAGGCATACTTCCCTTGACTGCTCCAAACGTAGGCACGACTCGTGCAAAAAGCAACTGTTCACCCTTTGCTTTACTACTGCAAGCCTGTGGTTAGCCCGACTTGTACTGCACAGTGCGTTCGGGCTGCGTTTGACAGGCAAATATTCAGCATTCTGTGACTCGCCTCCCAAACCCCAACTGAGCTTATTACTGCAGTAAGCAAGGAAACTCGTGAACAGTTAAAAATTGACGCTTACCTTTGTAATCTTGTAGTCATAGTTGCACGTCACGTACTAAGTCCCACACGAGCGAATGTAGCACTACGTAAATTCGAAGAACTGGGACTGTATGAGGGAAGTGCATTCCTCTGCTCGAGAACGTCATGTGTGCGTCATCCACGAGATTCCCAGTCTCCGTCCAACTTCAAGACAACTGAGACACCCGTGAGTCCCACTCTTGTCCTTATTTTTGCTCCGTTTATCAGTCTGTCTGTCTGTCCTTCGCCGTCCCCCCCCCCCCAAAAAAAAAAAATCGCCCTTGCAAGTGTTTGCCCCGCTATGTGTGATTGACGACTCATGACATTATGGGTAGTTCCAGTAGGTAGTCAGTCGTGTTGTATGCGACTCATCCTGGAGTGGGCTCAGAAATGACTCGAGTCTGGGATCTCAGTGGTTCGGATGCCATTTTTGGGGTTTAGAAAATGAGTGCAATACACGTCTTTGATCCGAATCAGTCACATGTGACATTGCAGCTAAAAGCTGTTTCAGAAATCACGTCAAAACTTATGTATCGCTTACCCCAACCCATCTAAGCTCTGAAAAGTGCTAAATATGTCCTTTTGGCCGAGTCAAGTCGAGTCATTCGCCACATCTATTCGAGCCAATTCAAAGGAGCCTCCGACGAATCCCAAGTGGCGATGGAAGAATCAGTAGTCGAGTCAGCCATTTTTTGGTGACTTAATACAACACTACTTGGTGACGTGGGGAGAGGGACGCTGAGAGGCGTAGGTTCCGTTGAGCGGGGGTGTCCCCAGCATCAGCGGTCCAGAGTAGTCATGGCTTGAAAGAATTGAATTCGAGCACGCAGTTTGTCAAGGCTTTAACGCTCGAGACCGTTGCACGAAGGTGAGACAATTATGCGGTCTAAATTTAAGGTTCCATGAGCGACCATCATAAACAAGCTGTCTTTCAAAAGATACACCTGACATAGCGCTCATGATCAACAGTTACTATTCTTTACTCACAAGCGAAATGATGTTGCTGATGTCGGCCATGATATCCACGCTGATGCCTCCTTCTCCGCCAAAAATGCGTATATGGTGGACTTGGCTTCGGTTAATTTTCGGCGAGACACCGTAGAAAAGCAAATCGCGGAATGTCGATCACGAGGAGAAGGAAGAAGTTCTGCACGAGTTACCTCTTTTCCACATACGAGCACAAAAAAGTATACTTAACACAGCAGGTAGACCTAAGATTCGGAGAGGCCTGCAAGCACTCAACACTGCCGCCTCCTAAGTAAAAATTCAATCCAAAAACTGCTGCTGATGCTGCCTTTTGGAATATTCACGTGTTCCTTGCTGTCTGTGCACACCATAGGCCTTCTTCTCTGTGAGTGGAGGCCTACCATAAAACCACCCAGGCAAGATCTTCCAACATATCAAGGCGAGCGCGCTCGCAGTTGCGCTGGCGTGCTTGCACCCAACATAAGTGTTGCTCTAAACTGTCGAGCTGAGGTCAGGATTACCATCCCAGGGCGAGAAAGCCGAGTGATGCTGGGAAAATGCTACCATGTCAGAAATCACTTGACTTTGTTTTGTTAGCTCTGTTTAGCCATTTGTGCTGCACCAAGTAAGTCGCTAGTGACAGTTTGTGTAACAACGCGTACGTTCACTGTGTTGTGCACACACTAGGAGTACAATGCACATGGGCGTACATTGATGCCGGTACACAGATATGAAATAAAGTAATTATACTGATGCCAGGTACTTCACAGTACAATAGGACCAGGATGAAAGGATGGAATGGTAGCTCTGGTTACACCCATCTTTTGGCAGGGTGTGTGACGTACAAGGTCTTTTCGATCAAGACGACGAGAGGAGCAGAAAATCCCGCTCCTAATCGATTCTAGGGCCACTTTTCGGATACCGTAATGACGAGGCAAAACGACGTGAAAAGGTTGTGCTGCTTTGCGTCGGACTTGTCCTACGGCTATTGCCACAGTCGTCTGTAGGTGCAAGCATTTACAATTTCTCCCTCCCACCACACCAGACATTAATCTACCGCACACATGTCCAGCCTGTGCAAGAGACACCTTGGTTATCACAACTCGATGGCCACGGTGATTTCAACGCGTGTGCTCAGAACTGTCTTCTAAGGACATTGAACATTGAAGTCTTTTTTTTTGCCATAAAAGTTCCATTCTGTCGCTTTTCTTCTTCGCCACGGACTCGCCCAAATCTGTTGCGATAAAAGTTGCTGGATCACTCGACAAAAGGTTCGTGGGGGTGCACGCAAGTCCTTCTTATAAAGGGACCCACGACATTGTAGGTAGGCAACTTCGAGGTAAGCAACACCTCAGCAGTGTACTCTACATGTACCATGTCGTACTTATCTCGGCAGATACCGAATAAAGGTTCCCTTAGGCGTCGCCACTCCCTATGAACGGGCCTACCAAAAGTTCTAGGCCTCGAAATACGAGAAACACTGGGGATCCATTATATGGAAGGCCTTTTGTGTGGATATCACGATATTATTTTCTGCTTAAGCGAAAAATGTTTCTATCAGTGGGTGCTAAGGAAGGCGCAACGAATGCAATATTTTCGCCGCAGCTTCTGTTTCTGCCGTGTGAAGCAACTGCACACAAAGGCCTGAAAAACTGCATCTTGTGCGCAGTTATAAAGTTTAACGCGTACATTCACTCCTATTGACTGAAACGCAGTAGGAAGGACGAGCGTGGACACGGCAACAATCTTGCCATGAAAAACCGTTGCTTCTTATGACGGAAATACATTCTCCCAAAGAGTGAGAAAGTCTCTCTTATTTGAGGGGTGTCTCTTCAGCTGACGGGTGTGAGTTGCGTAAACTCATCTTGGAGCCAGCCTTTCTTGACCAGCCTGTTACACCCTTAGTTAATTCTTTGTCAGCATTATCAACGCCGATGAGATATGCAATCGGTGTCAGATCTTTAACCTTTTCTCGGCTTCATCTTGATTCTCTTTGTGGTTGCATAATCACGGTTGGCACACACACACATATAGGGCATCTTTCAGTGCATGCCTGAATGGAGACAGTCGTATTTAGCTGAAGCTCTGGCAACGATGTCACTTGCCGTGCCCTACTCTATGTACATAAATTTAAGAACGCTTTGCGCTCGGGTTACCCGCCGCACCATTCCTTGTTTATGTCGGCTTGGCGTTGCACCAATAAACCACCTCAAAGCACTCGACCCCTTGGTTGGGAGCAGCTGTACGTGCGCACTGTAAATTGGGAGCTGCTAAAGATTTATATCGCACACCGCGCGCAAGCCTATTAACCACGCCTTTAAACACAGAAAGGACACTCGATCCCCACACCAAAGATGAGTCTGTGTAAAAAGTTTGATGGCCTAATCCAAGTCTGCTCCTTATTGCTCTCTCGCCACCCTACGAGTGCAGTCAACAGAAATGTCAAATCGGAGCTATGGTCGAAGTAGATGAGAAGCTCATTCTGACAAGGAGACTCAAAGACAGCGCTGACCAAAATGGAGGGAGGGGGGAGGTACTATGAGCTCGTAGACAGAAAAGTTCTCGATTGATGCGATCAGAGATAGCACGTTCTGTTTCAGTAGTCAGCATACGTTCGTTGTGATGCGTACTATGTACGTACCGGTTATGTTTATACCTGAGAGTGTACATATATCGGGACTTCTCGGGTTGCTCAGATTAGGCTCGAGCGCATAGGACTGTAGAAGTACAGCAAAGTGTGTGCAAATGACGACGGATTACATACACGTCCCGGGCGCAGACCAGCACTGCCATTTTCCGTTATAGCAATTAATACCCATCCTACTACCTGTTTATGTACCGCGGGTGGTACATACCACATGCGCCCCTCTGGGAGGGACTAGATCTTCGTCTCCCCAAGGCCGTCTGGGTCATTAGGTGATCGATGGCTCCTGTTTTTTTTCTTTTTTCAGCCTCCTGCGTCTTCATATCTTCCATTTTTTGTGACACCAATTGATAGATTCCGCCAGGGTACGTATGCATAGCGCATATGACTTTGTTGGGGCAAAAGTTAATGGATGCCCCGGCAGCTTGAGTGTGACAGCAACATCCTATGTTAATGTTTACTGCAACATTCAAATTCACAGTCGACCCTCATTGTCTGAAAATGGCAAACTAAGACTAGATGCCACCCAGGCTCGCCTTAAACCGAGTGCGAACGTTTTTTTGTCCCAATCTCTCTTTTGAAGATATGACCACAAATTTGCATACAAAATGGGTAGTCGACATTTGTGCTTCGTCTTAATTTTTGACTTCGAAAAATAAGCCACCGTTTTAAATTACAGGCCTTTGACTACGCTCCTCATAAATGGATCTTTCTCGTCATTTCATTATTGCTACCCTCAGGAAGGATAGTGATGTGCTGCAAGTCCAAGAAAAATCGATTCGTCCTTTTGAGGGCGAACGTTTATAGACCTTTTCAGCACAGTTCACGTGGGGATATTCATGCAACACTGATTGTTCCTTCCATTCTTTCTTGGGGGTATTTTCTTATCGAAAATCTGCTCGAATTGGGGCTACGAGGGAAACACCACTACAGATTTCAACAGCAGTGACCTTTAGCGGTCTCTTACAGGGGTAATTTATAGTTTACGTAGTACTTAGCTAGAAGTGGTGTATTGTCCACTCCACTCGCCTCACACTCACCCCTCCTGAGCACACGCACACGCTGGGGCAGTGAGAGTGGTGGCTGCAGGCCAGCGTCTCAGCTCTGAAGGCTCTGCCTTGCCTCTGCAAGCGCTAAAAAGGGTGTGGCTATGACGTAGTCAGAAGTGGGGGGAAGCTCTGTACTTCCATTTAGGGTTCCACTATCAAAAGATATGGGTGTCATGGACAACTATTACTGCGTATGTAGAGCGGTTGGACCTCACTGTCAGCGCACTGCACGCACTAACTCAATATGGAATCTTAATTTGGAACAAAGTGGTATCCAGCCACATGCACGCGTGCTTACTCCATCAAAAGCAAAGTTGTCTGTAGGTGCATAGGTTCAACACTTCATATGTTTATTGCAGCCCTGCTTTGGGGGAAAACTAACAGTGCGTCAGGGTATACTTTACACTTAATCAAGCATACCCATAACAAGGACCGCATAGGAAGGCCAGAGAAGACATAAGACTGATAGTGTTGCCAGATAGCAGGAGACCAAAGCGGGCACATGCAATATGGCCAAATGACGAAATGGGAATTCCCAAAAGTTGCTAAATGCCAAATAAGATATTGGCCACATACTGAATGAACATAAAAGTTCTTCTGGTTAAGTATGGTCAAAAGAGCCAAGCTTGATGGTTCCGGCGCCAAATGGGGACAATATGGCAACTAACATCACTCAAAAATTCGAAACTGCCTTCTTATAAGAGGAGTTGGTATAAGTATCCTTGATTCAATATGATAGTTGACGTGCAATAAACATTTGTCCCAATATCGATCACTTTGTGCTGCAACTTTCCACAGATCCCTTGTGCATCGCGATCAAATCGTTCAGCTTTTTGGCGTTGGCGCCCTGAACACTGGCCACCTGAATCAAGAGAAAACAGTGTTTACCTCATATATACATTTATATGTCATGCATAACTTCTGTGAACACATAATGAATCTGCCCGGAGTCGGGTAAATGCGTGCCTTTTTGGCCTCCTTGACAAGGACAAAGGTAGGCATGGCCGATATCTCATACTCTTGCGCCACCTCTAGGGCCTCGTCCACATCAACCTTTAGGAAAACCACCTGCCAGAGGAGAGATGACCGGAATGCATTACCCACAATGTGCATGTCCTGCCACGCGTACCTGACGCTAACTTATGTTAGACTTACTTCTGCTATTTCTTTCTCCATTTCCTCTATTCTCGGCGCAATCGTCATGCAGGGTCTGCACCAAGTGGCAAAAAAGTCGATGACGACCAGCTTGGACCCGGCCGCCGAAAGCTGAGCGTTTAAGTCGGTCAAGTCGGTGCAGGCTCGAACCATTTTAACCACTGTGTAATAATGTACGCACTCCCACTGATGAGTACAGCTGTCAGCGGTAGACTACTGCGAGCTGCGAGGAGCGTACCATGCCACCAAATATCTACAGGGTGCTTTTTTGTAGCGTACGTAAAAAGTTCGACTTTATGAAAATCTTCTATATTATAACCGATTTTCTCTCACCAGACATCAAGCATCATAATGATACATAGGGAGGAAGAGCAACACGGTCACTATGTGCTGCAACCACACACTTTACTTAAAAAAAACAACAGGCAGATTAGCTTACAAACTAAAGCTCAAGTGAATTCCATCTTCAATGCTAATTCAGGGGTAGACAGACAGACAGACTGTGGTCTCCAAACACTCAGAGCAAAGCTCAGAACGGCTGGAACATTGATTCGAAGTGAGGTACTCCTAAAAAATTGTGGTCGATGAGGTTTGAAGTGAACAAAATGTCCGAAGTGATAGCATTGGACGGAGATCAGGGTTGTCTAGCAGCCGCCCTGGGGCCGAAGGAGATCCGGGGAGGAGTGAAGATTGAGTGCAACGACAATGGGGTTTGTACGTAATTCGCTCCATGCTCAAGTCAGAGTTTGTGGCTCCTCTCAACTAATGGCCCCCAAGGTTTCAGAAGCTTATTGAACGTTGAGAAGTAGTCGAAAAGATTAGGCTCGCAGGTGTTGTCACTTTGGACAAAAATTGGCATCCGGAGGTAAACGCATTTAGACTAGGCGATGTCTCCTCTATTCAACACAGTGTTGTTCCCTGACGTATTTGACCGACCTCTTTCTGAGCTCCAATGGTGCCCAAGACTTTGATGCAAACTACAGCTGGCAATTTCTTCGACAATCCTCTTTTCTTGCAAGCATGAGTCAAACCACTCGACTGTCACACATAATTTTGTAAACTTTTTGACGCATGGCAAAAAGATTCCACTTTTCGGCCATTGAGAGCGAAATAAAATATCCCGCATACTTTTTACATGGAAAAAAACACCCTGTATAACGTCGGGCATGACGTTTATCACGTCTTGAATTGGTGAATAAGCAAAAGGCATGCAGCAATTGCAGCTGCTTTTTTGTGAACGTCCACTGTAAAACGCAGTGCAATTTTTCTTCCTCGCCACTCCACTCGAGGAGACTGAGCCAACCGCTTTTATCATGACTGCGTCCGGCGGTGACGACGAGTCGGAACTTCAGTGCAGGAAACTCTCAACCTTTGAATGACTCCGGAGCTCTGGATGCCTCCTGCCGCAGAAAATTCGTCGCAATGAATGCTTGTCTGCCGCCTCAGGATGATGCCAAGACTCCGAGGTCGCATAATTTCACTGCAACAATTGTGCTTTTACACGGTTAAACCAGAGTTTTATGGGGAAAGCGCAGAAGTCGCGTCACTTGTACCGCTCGTATTTGCAGCGTGTTGGCCACCAAGCAGAAAGTGGTTGATCCTGAGCACTCTCCAGATCTTTTTTCTTTGGTCCCTTTCCGGCGGCTGTGTTTGCTCTCTCTGATGAGATAGCCTACAAAGGGGGGGGCCTCAAGGGAACAAGCAAATCGAACGCAATCCCTCAATTTCACTTTGCTCCACCGCTGCTGCTCAAATACTCTTCAAATCAACAGAGAGAGGGATAAGGGATTGGGGAAAAGGGACTGCGGAGGCCTCTAACCCTCTTCCTTTCTCTTTTTCCGGACTCTCGATGCGCCAGATGCTAAAACCATTCCAGTGTTTGCAAGGAAAGTGGGGTTCCTACAAAAGGGCCCTTGGCTGGAACACCCGTCAACTCTGTCACACATTATAATTATAAGTATTAGGCTGGACCAACTTGTTCAATTCTTTCCCTGCAATGCTTCTGGTGCCAGACTCCAGTTGAAGACATTCTAGACAAATGACGTGGAAGAAGCCATCAGTTTTTAGGTCCCGTCTGCACCTTCATAAGCACGAGTTTTATGCACAAGGATGTCAACGTCAGACCTGCTTAGTTACTTTCCAGATGCTGAACTGCAGCAAATGAAACTGTGTTGAGCTTTGCTCTATGGCCTTCCAGATCTGAACGCCCTGCTACAACTTATGCAGTCAAACTTTTTTGCCAGAACTTTTTTTCTTTTGAAAACCGACTGCATCTTCACCATTTGGCATGAGGCAACAAATCTAAGATGCACTCAACAAAATTCTGGGTTTTTTAGTCTGGAGGCCTGCACAAGGCGACTTCGCTCGCTGAAATATTGACACGCTGTTTTGGCCTTTGGGTGGCTCCAAGTGCGACCCTCTTCGGCCAAACACATACGACACGGTGGCCTCTTCGGCTCATACGTGCAGTGCGTCCACTGTTACGTACGCAGTAATGTGCTCGTCAAGCGTAACAACCCAAAAGCAGCGGCAGCGACGCCCATTGAAATTAGGGGACCCCCTCCTATGCTTGCCAGCAAAGAAGACCATTATGCCCGTTTCCGAGTGCCTCTTGTTAGCAATGGTAGCGACCCATGTACATTTCCTTGTCGATTGTGATTGCTCACTCACTCGCTTGAGAGATAAAGGCTCGTCTACACGAGCAGACTTTTTCCCCCAGCTGAGATTCTTGCACGGAGTCCTGACTCAGGAGTGAGCATGTTCAAGCGCGGCCAAATTGTTGGTTTCGCTTACGCTCAAAATGACAGGGCGGTGGAAAGAGACCTCTGCTTGCTCAATGAGTCGTGTGATATACTTTACTTGCTTCTCTTTATCATTCGTACGTTAGACATCGTTAGTCGCAGGTTTTGTACGTAAGAACGATTCTCTACAACTAAATGCCGCGTGTCTATGAGTGTCTCTCTGGACTGTGTTTGCACACGTGGTCCGTGTGAGTCCTCGAATCATTCGACATGCAATCTTTTTTGACCGGAGCATGTGTGCAGTGGCCCTGATGAGTGCAGTGGCCCTGATGAGTGCAGTGGCCCTGATGGGTGCAGCGACACCCGCTGAGTCCTACGGGCATGGGACGGACAAGGGTCTGTGCCTGACTGGTCTCAACTGCTTCCACTCGTCCATCAACAACACACTCATGACCCCCCTCAAGCATCGTAGGAAGGGCTTTTATCTGCTCCTTGCGTCTTTCGCACTGCGGAGCTACCGAAAATCCGAAATCAAAGTGAGTGAAGGATCTGCTACCTTTGATGGTCGGGGATAATCCCCACTACTGCTGCTCCCTGTATTCTTTTCTTTTGCTTCTGCCTGCGTTTCCTCTTCCTTTTCTTCGCCCTTAAAACCAACGTGGAAAATTTATTTGACATGGCAAACACCATGATGACTGACTGACAAAGTCCGGACCAAATTTCTACGCTGAAAGAGGCTTTGGCTTGAAGTTTAAACGTTCACTCAGTTGTACACGCTATAAGTTTCAGGCAGCAGAGTGTTCTTTTCGTAGCCTGATTGTAGTGGAGATTGGCGATCGACACTCGCCGATGCGCAGTGAATTTGAAATTCCGCTGATTTTTCATACGAGTAAAAGCACAACTCTTGACAGATTTGTTCCATACATGCTAGTCTTTGTATGAACCCTTCCGGTACTTGCTATACGTGTGCCCACAGTACGTACGTACTGCGCACGAACAGGCATAAGTTGTGAGCACATAAAGCCAAGAATGCTTTGTAGCGAAAACCATGTGTGACTAGCACTGGCACCCATTAGTCAACAACAGCCATGTGTGACTGAGGCAGCCAGCAATGTGCGCTCAACCCTTCTCGCCCATAGAAGCAGTAATTGCTACCGTAAAACGATCTCTGCGACTGTGGGGTTTTCAGCGTTTATCCATTTCTGGCCTGCCAAATGCAGGGCTGACACTTGTAACGTCACAATGTGTACGTGGTCCTGCAGGTAACTTTGGACTTGTGATCACGCTCACTACAGCGCAATCGTTACGCGTTAAAGAAGTTGTGTATGCGTATGATCTTCTTGTACGTCGTGCATGGAGGACTGAGGAGCGTAAGAATTCTTTCACGTGAATGTCGATTGCAGCACACTGTATATACAATATATGCATAATGCTTGTACAGTATGAAGTGAATGGAACTTTTCTCTCTCCCTCTGTCTGTTTCTGTCTGTCTCCCTCTTTTGGGAGCATCCAACAGAACGTCCGTTGGTTTTCATGTGTAGCAGCAGCAAAAGACCACATGAGCATACATGGTACGTAGTACATGCATGCCAACAAGAGAGCTGTTAGTCGGTTTTATCTGTTAGATCCGCTGATGATGATGTCCCGCCGAGTGAGCTGAACAATTCTCTCTCCAGAACAGTACCAATTACTGCTGCTTGGGTGAGCATTGTGCCCATAGTGTCCCGATGCCCATTGGTCGGTCGCCGCCATCAAGCCGCTCCCCCATTGGTCGACGCCGGTGCCGTCGCTGCCGCCATCGTTGCCGGCGAGCGCCACTTGCAGTGAGTGAGTGAGCGAGAGAGAGAGAGAAAGCCTTGACGGTGAAAACAGCAAGAACCTGCAAAAAAAGGCGAAGTTGAAAGAGCGGGCGCGCCCACCTTTTTTAAGTGCACACGCATGTCAATATAGTCTTGTCTGGCCCATGTGCTGCAGCACATTTGAGTCAATTGCCTTGCTCGGTTAAGTGGTTCGCCCCAGTCTGCCATACCTAAGAAGCCCAATAGACTTTGCATGTCAGCCTGAGGACTGTTTTGAACGTACACTCTCCTAATCTTGCCTGTCCGACGCATCATCTTGGGGAGGAGCTTGCTTTCTCAAGTGGCCTGCTAACGTGAGTGAAAAGGCCACAAAGAGAGGGCGGTGAAGGTAGCGGCGACGACGGCGACTGCGGCGGCAGCCGCTGCCGCATCAAAGGTGTCGATTGCGAGCATGATGACACAATGCCTCAAGTAGAAGAAGGGGCCAAAGGCTGTTCTAATAGTGGTTGGACCAGCAAGCCGGAGACAGCCCAAGAAATCACAGCGTGAAGAACTCCATCGAGGTAAGGTAATCAGCGTTGGTACCGCGGCAAAAGGCTGAAAAGCTATTGATTCGCTTCATGCTGGAGTAACGCGCAGTCCTTGAATGAAGAGGGAAAACACTCGTTTCTGCTCAGCCTGTGCTGAGCAATTTTCCTGCAGTCACTATATTCATAGCAGTGCCAGCAAGCGACTTCCACGCTGGAATATTGGAGCCTCTTTGTTTTGTGCCATTCAAGCCTACCCATGAACATGGAAAAATCCCGCAGTTTCCACTTGTTTCTTTTGTCCGCTGCGGTCAAAAGTGACAGCAGCTCAGACCACAAACCGCATCGAGGCTACCAGAACGGACTCCTATGGCAAAGCTGATGTACTCAAGTTTTGTCCGGGTGACGTGAGCTCACCGCGCCGGCCGGCACACCCATGTACACGGACTCGCACACAGGTCACTAATATTTAAGCATTTTGACCCGGCGCCGACGCAGGTCTTGGTTGAACATGACCGACAGTCAAAACGCCCTCCCAACGTCTGCACGCGCATGTGTAATCGAGCCCGGCCAGATCAACATGGTCTGGCTGGCGAGAATGAATCGAGGCAACCACATAAGAACGGCAGTTGCAATATCACTTCCACTCGTGCCCATTTCCACCTCCCTGCGTCTCCTGTCTTTCGGATGTCATCTCATCCCGTTAGCGGCCAATTTGGCCCCAGAGATTGCTTGGTAATTGTTTTCTGGCTTTCTCAGATTGGTGCGAGGACGAGAACATAATGTCATTTCACACAAACGGATACCAGTTTGCCAGCTGGATGAGGGCATCTCATGCATTTCTGATGAAACCGATTACAGTATTTACGGGTACCGCTCGAGTATCGGCAAGATTGGACGCTCTTAATGCAGCGTTTGTTGATACTCGCCCTTAGAGACAAAGCAGGAAAACTAAAATGACCATGGTCGTGCCGCCAATTTGTCTCTGTTGCTGCCTCTCCCGAAATACAACCCTAACTCTTCTCCAGGGACTGACTGCATCAATATGGGCCAAAGGTGATTAAGCACATGAGTCACGGCGGCCGAATCGGCATGTCTTTAGGGCCATCCATGAAGCAATTAAATTTCTTCGTTCCCCACCTTTTGTTGTGGGAAAACCACGCCGGCGCTAATGATTCCGTCGTTGTCGTGGCTTTTACAATCGCTTTCCCCCGAGGGCGCGCGCACAGTGCAGCAAATCGCGGAGAGAACCCCATCTTCAATCATGTTCGCACGCGACCTGCCTCTTCATAAAGACTAATGGTGACTGCGGCCATTGTTTCCTTGGCCACAGCAGAATTGGTCATGTGTCCGGACGTTATCCGCTTGTGAATTGTTCTGCTGCAAGGGTCGGACGGGGGCGACCCGAGGGTGCACCACACTCAGGTGTAGCCGGGACGGACGTACCTGCGTTACGCCATTGACCTGCGCGCTTTATTTGGAGAAGCACAAAGGACGGCCGCCACTGTGCAGACATTGCCGAACAGCGCCAATACCCATATCTTGCAGCACATGAATTAACAGATCTATGAAGATGGTTCAACTTAGGGAAGAATAAACAGGGCCACTTAATTCAGTCACCCACACGCGACATACCTAGAGCTTTACTTCGAGGGACCAACTAAACTACTTTGTGGCAGTTTAGATATGCAAACCTTTTGTACGTAGAGATACTCATTTTGCTTACTTAACAGTGCGGCAGGTTGGCATTTCAGATGTATCCGCAATTCAGGGTCAGCAACAGACTCTTCTGTGCCTTTAGGTATATGGACAAATGGTACTCAAGACCCTGATATTGGTGTTGACGACCTGTTGACCAGACATGTTAAGCATTCCGGCATCAGCTGCCTTGACACGAGGTAACAGAAGAACCCGAGACTCTGACTCTGAGGTACTCAAGCAGATGCAAATGAAAAAACCAAGTTACCTCAGAGTACTAAATGTCCGGTTGAGCATGTCAGTTGCTGCCATCACACGTAACAATTCAATAGTAAACGAATTATGTTCTGTAGTGAGGAGCATCCATCTCATTTGCCATCGCGTCGTGCGACTCCCGTCACAACTTTGTATGTGCATGCACACGTTGGCAGACACCGACAAATCTGCGAAGCATTTCAGGGTATCGCAAAAAAGGTGCATTGAGGAATTTTTTCCAGCTAGAGCCCGACTTTCCTCACTCACTCCGATCTCCGGGGCGACGGGTTCGACAGTAGCAAAAGCTGCCCGGCGACGCCCGTGTCAACATCGTTTATTAGCCGGCAAAAATGATTTTCTCTAAGCTTTGAGAGAGAACGATTCAACGCCTTCCAACAAAAGGCGACGACGATCGAGGACCGTGCAAATAACAACTTCCCCACTGAGTTTCTCCCTCTTCGTTGCTCGAGGAGAGAGACATTCTTTCCTCTTCATAATTGCCTCTCTCAACTAGCGTGTGTATATGGGGGAAACTTAATCTCTCTCAATATTCGTATTGGCGTGAAAATCCCCCTGGAGCCCCCTGCAGTGTTTGGCTTTTCTCCCAACGGGGAAAAGCCGGGCGTCTCAGCTCAGAGAGAGAAAGACAGCTAGTTATTTCACTGCTTTGCACGTCAGCTAATTTTCACTCAGCCTTGCATACCTAATCCATACGCTACCAGTATAAAATGACGAGCATCCTTCGGACAGATTTTGGACGAATTCGCCAATATACCAGGAAATCGCTCCGGGGTCACAAAATGGCACGTACCGTGTACATGCTGATCATGATACACGATATTGGAAAGTACTTTTACCGAGTCATTTCGACAGCGACGCATTACCATTGACATTTTGTGACCACTTGACTGCACAGTCGCTGTCGAAGGATGCCAAGTCATAGAATCCCAATCCTCCAGGCACATCTACCAGTCCTGCAGGTCAGGTGAGCACAACTTTGTCTGGAAAGGCCAGCTTTTCTCTGGCCGCCTGAAGAAAAAAGTCTTGTGCATTCATCGCTTATTGATCTTACGGATCAATGATGCATCTCGTGTCAGTTAATGCAGCCACATAGGTTAACCTCGAGAGCATCTCGTGTCAGTTAATGCAGCCACATAGGTTAACCTCGAGTGCATCTCCAAGTCAGTCCACTTGTTCTTATGGCGGGAGAAGGACCTCTGTGCCCTGCAGTGCCGTGTTTGCCTTTTCCGTGCTGCTGCACACTGTGACGAACGCCGGTGCACAGCGTCAGGAGAGGGTTTTCGCGTCCACTACCTGATTTCTCAGGGATAAGTGGCAACTTGACTTTGTGACTCATGTAGGAACAGTACAGAGTGGCAAGGGCGAATGACCTCCACAAATTAAAAAATGACTTCCCCTCGCCACGAGCAACTCTCCTCCTTAGTAATTAGTGCCTTGCGCGACGCATTCTCGGGCGTTCTCTGTACTAGTGTGATTACAAGTTGCTCGATCCAGTGAGATGCAGAGCGAGAAAGACAAATGAGAGTTGACAGATCTAACGACATAAGTGAGGTGTACGGATCGGACGAAAATGATTCTCAATTAGTCACGGACAGGCGAGTCAGACCGGCGCAGTCAGCAAGTAGCTCACACTCACACACGTCGCTTATACATGGAAAATTGCATGCCGAAGGGAAAGGCCATTAGGTCATAATTCCTGCTTTCAATGCTGGTTTTACGACTTTGGAAAACAAACACACACAGTGAGAGAGTATAAAGCGTGCAAGCAAGGGTTGCTGCTAGGTATGATTTGGGTGTGACTGGTTTCGTCACACAGCCAAGACCGATATTATACGATGCAAGAGGGACAAGATGCGTGCTCCACCCTTAAAAAAGAGGAGAGCACGCGATTCGCAGTCCCCTTCGTCAGTGACGCTCTGTGGTATTCACCGATTCAGTATTGTTTCCTATGAAATTCTGCATTCAATTTCACTTCTGCTATCTCGTTCTCCCCCTGGTACCGCCTTTATTGCTGCTCCGCTGCTTTTTACCGGACTTTACAGTATCGTGTGTGTACGTAGCCTTTTTAAATAAATTAACATCGTTGACATTTCGCTTCACAGTGTATTACTTATTAGAAGAAGGAGAGGTGGACATGCATGTCTTAATCCACGTTCTAATGTCTGGGAATTACCAATTGGCACATACTATATCCTTAGATGCATCTCCCCGTTACAGATAACAATGTCTGGAGACAACGCGGCAGATTCTTCCCTGGACATCAATGAAGAAGTGAGGATAAAAATCGACGGAGAAGAAATTGCAGAGGCCGAAGCTCTGGGGGGTGTCAAAGCTGACAACGACCCCGAGGAAGAAGCCCCCGAAGATAATGTCAGAAGTTACCCAGAAGATCAGCGTGACAACATCGACGATGAGCAAAAGCTGATCACTTCCGGTGGGAGTCTGTCACCCAAGGCTGGAGACAGAAAAATAGGCTTCTCCATTGCGCGCATCATGGGCTTTGAGAGGCAGTCGGCGAATGAGGTCGGTGTTCAGGCCGCAGCGGACAGCAGCGTCACGCCATCCAATAGCGAGAAGACCAGCACCGCACTAACTGTTTGGCGCCCTCAGCCTCTGTCGAGGAGCCGCAGTGGCCACAGCGGCAGCGACAACAACGGCGACCAGCAGCCTCAAGCCCCTTCATCGGCCGCCGCCTCATTCTTTAGACAATACTCTCTGCTGGGAGCAGCCGCGGCTGGACAGCAGTGGAAGTCCTCGTTCATTTCTTCCTACAACTCGGTATTTACAGCGGCGGCTGCGGCCGCCGCGGTGGCGGCGGCTAGTTCGAAGAGCAATGGATCATCGGACGATGCTGCTCCTTCGGCCACGCTTTCTACCGAGGCGGACGATGAAAAGGTCACCCCCGCCGCCGGCGTCAAGCAGAAGACATACCCTTGTCCCGAGTGCGGCAAAGTCTTCAACGCGCATTACAACCTCACCAGGCACATGCCGGTCCACACAGGTAACACAGCCGTCAACATTTCTGATCAAATTGCATTACGGAGGTACGAATCTTATTTCAGGCGCTCGCCCATTTGTCTGTAAGGTGTGCGGGAAAGGCTTCCGCCAAGCGTCGACTCTGTGTCGTCATAAGATCATCCATACTGACGAGAAGCCACATAAATGTGGCACCTGTGGAAAGGCATTCAACAGGAGTTCCACACTCAACACTCACATGCGGATCCACCAGGGATTCAGACCATGGGTGTGCGAGTACTGTGGGAAGGGATTTCATCAGAAGGGCAATTACAAAAACCATAGACTCACTCACTCCGGAGAGAAAGCCTTCAAGTGCACCATTTGCAACAAGGCCTTTCACCAGGTACGAAAAGAATTTGCTTTGTTCGCAAGTACCGGCGGAATTCATTACTACGACGACGTCTTTTCAGATGTACAACCTCACCTTCCACATGCATACGCACAACGAGCAGAAGCCGTTCACGTGCCACTACTGTCGTAAGGGATTCTGCCGAAACTTTGACCTTAAAAAGCACGTTCGCAAGCTGCATGAGACAGGTGGGGAGAGCAACGAGGGCAGCGGCGCCTACGATGGCACCACCAACAGCAGCGAGGAAGGCAGTGGGAGTCCCCGAGAACCCGAAGAAGACTCAATGGGAGGAGATGAGGAAAAGGAGAGAGAACCCACAACGACCATACCTCTCTCCCCCTCTCTGGAGCAGCCGCCAGCTACGGGAGTCGTCTCATCAAGTCGTCATCAATTCCACTTTCCCTGTGGCAGCGGCGGCGGGGGCGGGGGTTCCAGCGGCCCCAGCGGCGGCGGCGGCAGCGGCGGCGGTGGCGGCGGCGGCGGCGGCGGCGGCGAAAGCGGCCGCAGCCTCGTGCCATTCAACCACCACTCTTCTGCGTCTACTCCATTCAACTCGTCTTCTCCCCATTCCACAATCGTCGCCTCCTCCCTTTCTTCTTACCCCTCTCCTTCCCCCTCAGAAGTGCTGTCACATCCAGGCTTGAGATCTCCTTTCATTTCTGGCGCTCGCGAGCAACCACAACTTTTCTCCTCTATTGGAGCTGCAAATTGGTTGGCGGCAGCAGCAGCAGTCACGGCTCGCGGCGCATTCCAGCCGCCACCGCCCCCACCGCCACCTCCTTTGCCACCGCATTTGTCTCATCAGGCGCTGGCAGCCGCTGCCGCGGCTGCTGCGGCTGCGGCTGCGGCCGCTAACTCTCCTCCTCCTGGCACTAGTCACCACCACCACCATCATCATCAACAACAACAACAACAGAGGCTGTTACATCACTATCATCGTTCGCCTGTTGCTCCACAGTCAGTCAAGTTAACACAGAATCATCACCACAGCCATCAACATCATCTTTACAGCCAGCACAACTCTGCGACTTAAGCGCTGCTCCGCATACACTAGCTGTCGCTACGATGACAGGGAACATGGTCTCCTGACCTCTGGCATCGAGTGTTTATTTATGACTTGATTCTGCTGCAGAGATATGTTACTAGTCGATGCATGTGCATGATGATCGATGATGCTCGGTAAGCACTATGGTATCGTAGTAAAAGAAAATTAAACTGATCTCACTCTCAATAAATCCACACATCTGAGGAGAAGGGAGAACTTGGGACTCAATCAAAGGCTCTGTGCGCCAGCGTGAAACCTTCCTGCTGAATCGCTACGACCATGGAACTAAACGATGGAAACAGTTTGTAATCCTGCGTGTTAATCCCCACATTTATCCGATTATCGCGCATCATTGGTTCCAGCCAGTCAATGCCCATTTGAGAGCGAGAAAGAGAGCGTTTCTGCTTCTTTGCTGCCCTCCGAATTGAGAACGACAGACTTGTCACAATAAGGAGAGCCTCAAAGCATGTGTTGGGCTTGTGCATATCCATGCTCTTTTATCAGCGACTTTGATACAGTCTGGGTGATGCGACGTGGCAACTTTCATTCAGGCCCGTGACGAGATGGTAACGTTCCTTCAGGCCCGTGACGGCCCAGGCACTCGAGACGTACGGCACAAGTCCAAGTACCCGCCCGAGTTGTCATTCGGCAACAAGGAAGAGTGACGGCGCTGACAGAAAGGACAAGACCTTGCGCACAGATGTCGTCTGACTCATTACCCTATCAAAAGATACACATCTACATAGGTATGTGAACGCGTGCAGCATTCAGCACACTTCCAAATGCCGACAAAACCACATATGCACGCTCCTCTGTCGTACGGCGCGCACAATATGTGGTACGAGTACTTCCTTGTCGGCGGCGAGGCAGATGTTTCAAGTGGTTGCGGCGGTGGCGATGCTGTTGTTGGCAGGCGAGTATTAACAGATTTCAAAATTGCTCTCTCTCTCTCCTCCCCCCTGTGATTTCCGGTGTCCCCTCCCCCATTGAAAAGCTCAAGGAAGCAGCGCGTGCTGGTTCCATCAAAGCCCCATCAATGTCCCCGGCCTCGGCGTTATCTGATCTCTTCATTGCGCGTGAGTTATTACGACGATTCACAAAGTATGCACAAGGAAGGAAGGAAGAAGAAAAGCATATGCGCATACGTGCCAAAGAAGCAGATGACGGCAACAAGCTGCATATCTGTCCTGACCCTTGCTTGTCGGACGGGAAGGACGCGTCGAGGAGAATTTGCTTTTTTTGCGAAAGCAGCTGCTTGCACGGGGACCCCGCCCACAGTCGAGTGTGTGATTGTTGCCATCATGCATGATTCAAATGGTCTTTGCTTCTATTGTGTCGCCTCTGGCAACAGCGAGCAGGCAGCAGCCAAGATGGTATAAAGTGACGGACAGAGGCAAATTTGGAAAAGGTCGATTCCACAGCAGATCAGTCAGACTGCGCCTCTTTAGCTGGATGCAAAATCATTTTTACTAGAAAGGCAAGACTGAAAAGAAAGGCTTGGAGCTGTGATCGCCTCTGTCTTTCTCCTCCACCTGCCTTTCCTCACCCTTTTTCAGCGCAAATGCAGATTCCCTGGAGTTGGCAGAGAGTTAAAACAGTCCTTTTCTTTCCTCCATCTCCTTTGAGTCTTGTTTACGCTCGCAGCCTCCTGACACTCGAGCTTTTTTTTTCTTTTTCTGGTGCAGCAGTTTGTTCACATCCCTCCATTTTTTCCACCCCAACATGCGAGCGCTTCCCTAGGACGTATGAAGGCCTCCCGCGGTGACATCTGAATAGACTCTCGCTCACCCCTCCTGGGCCGACTTGGCTCACAGGAACGTCGGAAGTCTGGATAATAAACTGCCAGCAGCTCAATGATATGAATGAGGCGGCCTTGTGAAAATATCATTGATGACATTTAGCATTGGTGCTTTCTGCAGAAATCTTTCAACCGCATTTTTGTATGTTTCGCTGCTGGCGTCACGTTGACTCTTGGGATCACAGCGGACTAGCGCGTCGTGCGTGTGTGCTTGGATCACCGACTGTTTTATCAGGACATGACGCATTTTGTTTTTTCTAAGCGAACCCATCAGCATAGGCAAGATTTCTGCACCCGGACGCACAAAAGTTGTTTAAGCTTCCCGTGACGGGGACAGCCCCAATGAGAGACGGTGCAGTAACTGGCAGACAGACAGACTGCGCGGCCAAAGTGTTGTTGAGGTTTCGTGAGTGTTAAAGGAATTGTACAGACGAGACCTGAAGTTGGTAGCTTTGCCCAGGCCTCCATGAAAAGAGTAGTGGGCAGATCTAAGGGTAAAAATGGAAAGATCAACGTGAATCAACTGGTGAATGTTGGCTCCAAGATTGATGTGCCAGAGCAAAGTGCACTGGTATCATGTTTATTGAAGAGTTCTTCCTTGGACAGCCAAGCTGTAATATTAATATATGTTGTGCCAATACGTAAAATCCCCATATTCTCGAACTTTCCGTGTGAAGCGTGCAGTCGTTTTCTAGCTTTTGTGGCTGTGGCTGTCCGGAGGTGGAAAGTGGCAGTAGAGGTCCTTTGTTTACTCAAGCTGTTCTGTGACAATAAAAACTGCGCATGGGCAATACCTTAAAGTATAAAGGAAACTACAAATGCCACTTTCGACAGGTCCAATCTTTTGCCTTTTTGCGCAAGTTAAACCAATTATGACGGACCCTGTGCAACTGGGATCCTCCTGTTAGGTAGCAGAAGTTACAAGGGTCCAAGGTTCAAGTCTTGAAACTTCCATGACGTCCGTAACGTGACTTTGTAATTCTCAGTAATCATGAATTTTCAAAGACTTTCCCTAACATCATACGATGCTCAGTTGTCATGCAACGCGGATATCCTCAACGACCTAGTTTCATGTGTTTTATACTTGTTCACAAGGACGCTTTCAATCGAACAGGATGCGTGTCTCCTCTCACAAGCTCACGAAGTCAAGGCTGTAAATTAGCCAATGCCGGAATTTCGCGAGTTCTTCAAGGAAAAGAGTGTCCTTATCAGCCTTTTCCCCGTCAGATATATGTTTTCTCGCGTCAGACGTATTATTCAGATTCTTCAGTATTGCCCCAGCCTTATGTACATCATTCATATGAATGTGTAAAGGAGAAATCGCTGTGCAAACAAGATTTGTTTGTCGTATACAAATGGATGCTACTGCCTATGTTCTTGTTACTTAGTATATTCTGAAAGTATTTAAGAACCAGACGCATGGGGCTGCGGCATCTCATTCTCACTTCTTGTACGGAAAGACTCATACTGTACGATACAAAATTTTAAAATCCGACAATGAAGATAGTGGTCGTCGCTCTCACTGGATTGGCTTTGGTAAGGACTCCGTGATCTCTCGTATCGTATAACCTTGGCAAAGTAATCAGAGTTATTCGTTAAAGGCAATGATGGTTGGGCAGACCAGCGCCCATGGTCGTTTGGTGGTCCCGGCCAGCAGAGCCTCCATGTGGCGGTACGGGTACGGCACCAAGGCTGATTACAACGACAACCAAGCCTTTTGTGGAGGATATTACGTTAGTACTGCATAGTTGACCTACGCCTTGACCGCATGGTGACAGTAGAGTCGCCCATGAGCTCGTATGCGGATGGGAATGACAACGTGGTCATCGATCAGCCGACAATGATTTCTCTGTTCCAGCGTCAACATGAACAAAACGAGGGTCGCTGCGGCATTTGCGGCGATGCGTTTGATGCCCAGACGCGACCACACGAGGCCCCCGGCGGAGAGTTTGCATCTACGGGTATCATCGTCGCAGACTACCAGGTAAGAAGTGCTCACACTGACACATGTTTCTGGCAGAACTCATGAAAGGCGCCAAATCCAGGCTGGTGATTGGATCGACGTGGAGGTGGAAATAACGGCCCAACACAAGGGATACTTCGAGTTCAAGATCTGCCCCACCAACGACTGGGATCAGGACCAGGACCAAGCTTGCTTCGACGAGTGAGTATGGGTGCACTTACTCAAGTTAGTATGATAAACAAGCTTATTTGCTTTTTCGTCCAGGATTGGGCGATTGGAGACTAGTTATCACAATGACGACCACACCTACCCCATGTTGGAGCCCCTCCACGTGGGCATGTTCCAACTGCAAGTCAAACTTCCTGAGAGTCTTACCTGCGAACAGTGTGTCTTTCAGGTGATCAAAGGTAACTACTTTTTTTGCCCCCTTTAATATGCTTAAATTGCAGTGGACGTATGTAACTGGTAACAGCTGGGGCACGTGTGCCAACGGTACCGGCGCAGTGGGATGCGGTCCGCAGGAAACATTTAGAGGATGCGCGGATGTTGCCATTTCACAAGTCCCTTGAAACCCTTGAACCGCTCGGGACTGTAGGACTTCACTCTGTGTACAAAACTTGAGTAGTATTGGCAAAGACTGCAAGCTAAGTCATCAAAATATATTATAACGTGCCAATGCGTGTTTGTATTATTGCCACAAACCACAAGCGTCCCGCTAAGATTGAGAAAGTCACGTCAAATTCCCATCAGTTCTCTCTCCAGCGAGGCTATGAGTTGCTGCTCTGACGGGTCGTAGGTAGGGACTGAACCCGGCACCTCGACTTCGGTCGTTGCGACCGTCCCTTCAATGGCGCCAAACTGGGATGAGTTGTTGGTCTTGGTCCCGCTCGCTTTGTTCACCTGACGGAACTTATCGGGGTCGAAACCATCGATCACAGTCTGTGAAACAAAACTTTGCTGTATTAACTTTAAAGCATTAATCTCGGAGTGATGTATCATTGGGAAAGACAAATTCTGTTGACTTTCGATAGTGTGTTGTCGATAATCGTACGCACTAGCTAACTGCAGGACGTGTGATTGTCACGTTGTAGTTGGGAACAAAAAAACCTTATACTTCTTTGACGAGACAATACCGAACGAAATTACCCCTACTAGCGCAAGTTTGTTCATATTATAAATAGTACTATTACGATAACTACTGGAAACGGATATACTGCAGCTGGGTTGAAAGTTTCAAAATAAATAATACGGTGCAACGTCCAGCAGCAACTGGCATGCGAGTACGAGTACTTGAAAAATCTCTTGAAAAAAATTGACTAACTTACTATTGTCTAATCTGTGTACGCTACGGACGGAGTAAGCTATATAAATTTAGTACCTTTTTGTAGGTCCATTCCTCTGATTCCTGATTCTCCGCGCCGTCGGGATTCTTGCTATCCCAGCTGAACCTGAGGTTTTTGCCGGACTTTGGCATCTGCTGCACCCCACCTGTCGTTCGACTTATTCTTCCTCGCGAAGTTCCTGGCCCAAACCTTGTGTGCGAGGACGCCATGCTCGCGTTCAGAAAAGCGTTGTTCGTCGAGGCGTCGTTACCCGCCGGGGCTGAGGCGTAGCCCCTGGAATCCCTGCTGGGTAGCTGACTCTTCCCAATGAATCCAAGCGACTCAAAGGTGCGGTTGAGGTCGTCCATTTGTCTGATGTCATCCTCCGCCTCGTTGCGCACGCGATTTCCGTCTTCTTCATCGTCAGTATCGACGAGGCCCACTATTTTAGGAGGAGCTGCCGCCGGAGGTGCACTTGTCCACGACTTCTTCTTGCTCGATTTGAAGAGTCCCTTCTTTTTCTTCGCTTCTTTTTTATTCTTCTCCTGCTGTTCAAGCTCAGCATCTTCCAGCTTTTGGACTTCTTCCTGGAAGTCGGTAACTTGATCACTTGACTTGCTGGCGCCTGTGCCCATTTTCAATTGAATCTGATCAGCACAAGTTGCTCACAAGTCTTGGGGCTCATTTTTCCCCACTACTCCGGCGTATATGTTTCCTTGCGAACTCCTCATTTGCCTTCTTGTGCTATGCGACATGATGTGTTAACTTAATCTGGTGTAAAGATGCTATCACATTTCCGCCGCCAGCTTATCATAGCACACAATCACCCGTGGCCCCTGAGACCTGGCTCATTATTGCTGTTGCCTGGAAAAGAGGCACAGAGCACTCAGGTATGAACAGAGCAGCAATGGCAAAATAGGAGGCCTTTCACGCAAAAACGTCACTTGCGCACAGCACAGATGCTCCAAGTCGATCTGTGAGCTCTTTTGGTCGCCTGATGCAGTTGGAAAATGTCACTGTGCGATGAGACAGAACTTCCAGAATACCTTGCGCATTTTGCGTCGAGGCGAAGCACTGCATGTACAATCCAAGGCACAAAAGTCTTTCTCCCTGGCGCCCACTTCGCCTCGTGTACCTGCTTTCTCGTGAAATTGTTCACCTTGAACTATTTTCTGCTGGGCGTCTGCCGCCACGGGCCTCCTTCCTGACCCCAAGTCCTTCCTGACCCAGGCGACGTAGAGAGACAAGGGCGCTCAAGTCCAAGAAGGAAAGAGAGCTTGACGATGACACCGATGAGAGACGTGAAGTTGTCACAACAACAACCTAACAAAATTAGAATATCCAGGTACTACGAATACGCAAAATGTTGGTGTGCGTTTCCTATGTTGACGATAAAGACATTTTTGCTTTGTCTAAATCGAACTTAGCGGCGCCACAGTTAACTCCGTCTGAAATGTACTGATTGAGAGCGCAGACCTGTGCACTGTACGGTGGACTCTTGCTAATGGGGCACCGGAGCGGTCCGGCTCTCAGAGCACTCCGTCTATTAAGGCAACCTTCCGACCTCCTGAAGCTGCTCTATTAATAGGAGTTCACTGTGTGCCTACGTAAATACGTGATCACCAGTCCATGAGTACTTTTTGTAAATGGAGCACTGCACAATTGCGTACAATGACGAACAAAATTATCCAAATTATCAACTATGCCATAGGCTACTATTGTAGGATTATCCCTACAGAAGTCCCATCCCTACATGGCTGATCACAACCTTCACTGAGCTCCTGGAGTTTAACAAGGCTGACCTGACTGCTGAGATGAAGATGACGGCAGCTGCATGTGCACTGTACTGTGATTGCACTTTGGAGTTTGATTTTTCCCGCCTTCCCACAATTGCATGCGTGCAACTTACCCAGGACACCTGGACAAATTTAAGCATAAATAAATAGATCAGTCAAATCAGAAATATACGTAGAAAGAAATTAATTTCATCAAGAGCTGTCACCAAGCTCAGCCGTGAGGCTGGAATGTTCGGGACAACTGGTGAATGCATCACGGTTGGTCTCATCTTGCGGGCCGGGATCAGGGGGAGGGGGACAGGAACTGACTGCTCGAGACAAGCGGCAGCAGGAAGCACCTGCAGGGCAACTCCCCCGATGTCTACAAGATGGGGTTTGCCCGAGGATCTTCATTGATGAGGCAAAAATCGAGCTTACTTCACCACACAACTCCATAAAAAATCAGGTTCGACTTTTTGAGGTACACATGGCTCAGGTTGTTCACATTGTTCACGACGTTCATGTTTTTCACGTCATTGACGACGTTCTTCAGAGTCCAGGTGATGCCGGAGACGCTGGTATCGAGGGCCATTACCGCAGTGAAGGCCTTATGGGGCTTGGCATATTCGTCTCTGACGGCTGATCCTGGTGATCAGCGCATGAAGAGATGGTTCATTCATGGAACTTCGTTGCTGCCAAATTACAGTTCTTTGCATGGCTGAAGGCGCACAAGCTTGCATCAAGGAGAACAGCCTCCTCCTCATGAGCGGCGCACCAGCGCACATGATGAATGCCACACAAGCTGAAGGCCAGTAGAGCACTGCTTGGCAAGTCCAACTAGTCAGCACACTGCCTTGACCTCAAGCGTGACTTCATGACGTGAGAACGGTCGCTCCACGCTGTCTGGGGTCCTTAACCAGCGCGTCCTTGAGGAACTAACCATCCAGAGTGGATCACTCTCTCCACTGAGGAAGGGGTCCTGCCCGTGTATCAGTTCTTCCGTGGCCATGTCGATCGAGTCGTGCGTGTGGACTAGTGTTACATTAAGGGCCGCCGTCACAATCGTGAAGCGTGAGCCCCTCAAAAAGCCTCTCCGGCGTGCTTCCCCCTCCACCTTGCTAACTTTTGAGCATTGTAGTCTCAAAATGAGCAGTGAAAATGTTGAACTTCTGTACTCAATCTTGACTCGGACACTCTCAACCAACCATCTGAGGTGCCCATTCCGCACCTGAAGCTGCCATGGCTGTGTTTGTAGTCAATTTCGCTCTGTGGAGATTTCTTGCGGAAAGGACTCAATATAGAGAGCATTTTCAGGTTGGCTGTTTCTCTGGTGTGTTGCTACATCTTTTGAAATTGCTCCCTCCGAGTGCCGAAGCTCTGGCGATGTGCACAGAATGTGTACGAAATACCATAATGAGCAAGTATTACGCATAAGGGAGTAAGTTGAATTTGACAGTACTACCTTAGAGAGTGTATTTGATTCAGCATTCTTTGGTGTTCGGATTATTCACTGGGTCGGTCTTGACAACCTTCGATTAAGTAAAGATTGGAAAATGACGTCTGATGTACTGAGCACTCTTGCAATTACGCACGAATATTAGATTTAGAGCTTGAAGAATCTTGATATAGTAAAGTTGTTTCTACATCCACTATATAAAAGCTTGACCGCACTGTGTTCTTTGGCAGTAACTAATTAGCGACATAGGGCACTTTCTAATTTACAAGGTGTAACAACAAAAGTCTCCATCTCTCGCCACACCTTGGTGATGAGTCTCTTAAGCCCGATCCGAGAGCCATAGTGTTCAAGAAAGATAATAACTTGAACAATCACAAAGATGCTTTGTCAAAGCTCAAGGGACTCATCACCAAGGTGTGGCGAGAGATTGACTTAGTGACATTTTGGCTGCTACACCCTTTATCGTCTGTTCGCACAAACTCCGATCATCACTGCATGCTCTCAAAGAGCAACTGAATTTTCCTCAAAGACTTTCCACGCGTCTCCGGCACTAACTTGTACGTGAGGACCATCCCGACCAAGAGAGACCCCGCGAACAGCCAATAGACTCCGAAGTCTCCAAGGGATGCTTTTAAATAGTTGAAACTCATGGTGATGAAGAAGGCGAGTGTCCAGTTGACGCTGGCTGCCAGAGCTCCCGCAGGACCAGCCACTCTCGGGGGCAGCAACTCACCCATCATGAGCCATGCCAGCGGGCCCAAGCCAAAGCTAAATGCCACAATGTAAGCAACCAAGGCAGTCACGGGGAGCCAGGACAGATAGATCTCCACTACAGGGGACCCCATATCCTTGAGATAGAAGAATGTGCCGAATGCAACTAGGGACGACGCCATGATGGCCTCGGTGACTAGCAGAGTTGGTTTGCGTCCCACTCGATTGGATGTTGGTCCGCTTGCGCAGGTTGCTACGAGCTGGACGATTCCAACAATGACGGCGGACATGTTGGGACCAAGGTTGGTGTTACCAACTGAAGCGCTGGCAAAGATGTCTGCGGCGTAGAAGATGACTGCGTTGACTCCAGACACCTGCTGCAAGACCATAATTAGCATGCAGGTGAGCAAGGCACGGCGGGTATCGCTAGCGCAGATGTTGCTCTTTCGTCCAGCGCGGTTTCTGTTCCCGTCGCTCGACTTCTGTAGTGAGTACAGTTCATCGTCGATGTCCGGGGAGTTTCTCAACCATACCAGAGCTTTTCTTGCCAGTTCAGGGCGTCCACGTGCCATGTACGATGCTGGAGAGTCCTTGAGCATGAAGCCTACGGCCCAGGCGACCACTACGGGCACGACAGAGCATATCCAGGCCAGTTGATTCCAAGTGACTAAAGCGCCGATGATGTAAGTACTGCAGATTCCAGAAACCACATTGATTTGGAAAAGAGTCCCAAGGAACCCCCTGATGTCGGGCGCCGCTATCTCAGCGATGTAGGTAGGCGCAATGGCGCTGTATGCGCCGGCGCCGGCTCCACACAAAAGTCGTCCGGCGCAGAGTGTCGTGAATTCTCCCTCAGATAAGCCAATGATAATCCAGCCAGCCAAGAAGGACGTGCTCGCTGCCACCATGGTCATCTTTCGGCCCACTCTGAAAGATGATAACTTGTGTTTGTTGTCCGAAACTTGTACAAAACACATGTTTGTTTTGCATGATAGAGAGAAGTCGAAATGGACTTTTTCTTATTTTTTTATGCTAAGCCGAAATGTGCCGAAACGTTTACAGCGGCAAAAACGCAAGTAGCCTTAAATCTATTTTCAGGAATTGAAGGTGTTGCGATAGCTAGTGATTCAACCATTAAATATGCTGAATAATCCTGAATTTCCCCCTAACACGTGCAAAATGGTTTTTTTTCGCAATTGACAAACCTTGGTGGTAAAACCGTTGTGTAACGTTCATACAAGTGTCCATAGTCGACACGCGATAATTTATACCTAGGGACAACGGCAGCTGTAACTGGACCCTGTAGGAGAGCACCGAGACTGACTAGCGAACCCACCCAGCCCGCCTGGAAGGACGTTAACGTTGCCGTCGTTTCCAACTGAGGTAATGCTGGGGATGACCACGCCAGCGCCGTGCCTATGGCAAAGGCACCGGAGCAGTAGCCTGCGGCCGCCAACGTCTGACGTCGACGAGCGGTGGGATCCAAGGGGCGAGGCCGCATCAACTCGCCGTTGGACAGGTCCTCCAAGTCCAAGGAGCTGCCGCCCGGGTGGCTGGAGGAAGAGCCTCCTCTCTTGTGGCCCACCTGGCCCCCGCCAAATGTACCATACAAGTCTTCTTCGTCCCCATTGATGTCCGAGCTGCTGGAGGCCACCAAGAGCCGCAGATGGTCGTCTTCTCGTGAAGACATGACTTATTCACGCATGTGGATACGTGCAACGGTTCAAACCGTACTGTACGCTCAGTCTTCCAAGACGCACGCTCAAATCCACTCAATGTTGCCTGATTGAGAGCACCTTAAGAATCCTTCAATGCTTCAGCCGAACACACGCGCATTTATCTACATTGCAGATTGTCCTGTCCGCAAGTGTGCACGCCTTCATGTCGTAACCGTCATAGCAGAGCCCGACGGATCAAGTGCAGCTCGTCTATCTCCTTGTGCACAACTCCTCTGCTGCCGCTGTTGTTTTGTCATGTTGCTGCCACGTAGGGGAGGGAGGTGGGAGAAGTGCTTGCCGTCTGCCACGTCTCCCATCACTCTCAGCACTGTGCTGCTGTCGGTCTTGTGCTTGTACGAACAGATCTTCTGCTGCAGTTACTTCTTCTATGCAGGACCCAACCTGGCGTTGGCTCCATGCGCGCGCATGCTTTCTCAACGTGCAGACTGGTGCAGCAATGACATTGATGACTTTATAAGGTACACATGCAATGACAAGTACTAGACTGGCAGGACCAGCACACCGTCCATTCGTCGCACCCGTCACAAGTGGTCCTTTCATAAGTTCATCGTTCTCCACGAAGACAAATTCATCCCCTTGCACAAGCCTAAGGAGCATTTGATTCACCATTATTTGAAAGATTCATCGCGTCATAGAGTATGCGTCAGTATTGACTGCAATAAATCAAGGTCATATTTGTTGTTAACAGTTGCCATGTGGCAGCACTGAGGTATGACGAAGCATGAAATTAAAAACAATTGAAAAGAATAGAAATACAAAGCTGCAGGGAGAGAGCAGCAGAATATCAGAGACAAGGTGAAAATTTAAAGGTCACGTGCATCGAAAATGTGACGCAACAGGAAAAAGCTGTGTCTGGATCGCAATGCTGTGATAAATTTAAAAGTATGATTTGGGAGCTGCATCTGATGCTCTGTCCGCGTACACGTATCTTGTCAGCGTTTGCGTTTGTCCAGAAAAGTTCTCTAAAAGTTTAGGGATAGTTATGGTCAATTTTGATGCATACTAAACAGTACAGGTAGGAATATTAGTGAGAGAATGCATATTATATTCTTTCTTTAGTTTGAGCACCAAGACGAAACCAATAGTACACAGAATAAACGTTTGGGAATATACGACGATGTAGCCTATTTGGTGACTTCTCTTATTACTACTAAGTCATACACGAATGACCACTCAAACTCATAACGGCTTCGACTAGGTCCTAATCGTCCTCAGCTTGTCATCATGCATATCTAGATCGATGACTCCAAATTACGAGCTGGAGCGATTCAGTTCTAAACAAAGACAAAATCCGGCCCTTGTCGGCATGGGCAGTCTTCGCTGACCCTTAGTCTGGTCCATTTTCCGTGACATCTAGGATTCATAAGATTCTTGAACCTGGTCCTCTTGCCTTCAGCCCCATGGCCAGCGCAGCGGCCGCCTAGATGATCTCTCTTGGCCTTGGCGTCGCACATCACGCAGACCGTGTGACCTGTACGTACATGAGATAGCAAGATGGCAGCTCGGGATGTCGAGCACTGGCACGACTACTACACTGTGTCCTCGCCGCTCACCTTTTCTCAGTTCTTTAGAGTCCTTCTCCATTTGGCAGGATCTCATCGCTTTGTCCACGTGAAAAATGGCGCAATATCTGAAGAAGAACTCACGCAACCTGTGTTATCAAAGTTGTAAGGGGAGGAAATGCAGATTTCTTACTGAAAATCATTGTCCTCTTTCTTGTAGGACTTCAAGTTGGAGCGGACATCGTATTTCTCTTCCTGCATCATGTTCTGGATGGCGTATTTGCCAGGGAGAAGCACGGCGGTCTCTAGAAATAAGACGAGGTAATACTACACTATTACAGCGGCGTATGCCAAATTACTCGACCATGGGCGAAACAAGGTCTCGCATGCTTGCGTGACGTTTAAGAGTGCGTTCAAGACTACCTCGTACGTCCTTTTGGTTAGATTGGCATTCTCTCTCGCTCCTTTATCACGTGCAGTAAAATGCACTTAGAAAATGTAAAATGGGTCCCCGCTTTAAATAGTACATTACGTGCATTGGCAAAGGAGCATTTTGTGAGCATTTGAAGACGAGGTCTCTGCAGCCTGAAAGTGTTGCTGCCTGAGGAACGAGGGCTGCAGAGACCGAGTGTTTGCAAAATGGCATTTGCCAAATGCGCATGCCGGGTTTTACGTCACACTGTCCATTTCGCATTCATTTCGTTCATACTGAGGAGGTCCGATGGCTCTGGTCGCTCTGATCATCACAGACGGGTTCCGTCGCTCCGCTCTGATCGTCACCTGTGGCTCCGGTCACTGCCATTGCACAACTACAGTCCCCATACATTGGTGGCCGTATTTTTTTAACCTCTACTTTTCCACACGCTCTCAGTACATAAGGAGTTCAGGATAAAAGTAGTTCTTTTCCTGACCTCCTTAGTACAACAAAATAAATGCACAATGGACAATTCTACGTAAATATACCTCAGTTGACAAAAAAGAACCCCTGTCAGCACCAGTTTTTCCGCCGACTATGATAGTTTGACGTTCAAACTTATGAAAAATGCTTGCCACACAAGGAAAGACTGAACGGATTGATGGAAGCAGTTTCTAGTGTATAAACGGTCACCTTTCCACCTTTTAAGTCCGGAGAAAACAGGACTTTCACGTAAGCAGCGCATCAATGCCCACGCCCACACCTTAAGGAACAACAATGTTTCACAGCATATGCAAATGTGCATGTTGCTCGGTAAGATTAAGCTTGCCGACGACTATTTTTTTAAGCTCTCAATTACCTCTGGGGGCGGCTGCGTCATTAGGGGAGACCCTGTTTCGATCTTGGCATCTTCTCCTCACTGAACAGGTCCGCTTGTCGTTCAACGGAGGACACTGATCTCCGCCGTTGGCCTCTGGACGGACGACAACGCGACTGCGCACTGACTCGCCCACCTCGCATGAAACGTCGCAAGAGGACCAGGCCGACCATTCGCTGACTTGGCAGTCAATCACTAAAAACATTGGGTAACACTTTTGATATTTAGGGCACTGCTACATCTGACATTGGCTTTTTTTTGAGGGGGGGCTGACCTTGAAACTTGAGAGTGCCAAGAAAATGTGCTGCAAATGACATCAAATCTTCATGTCCCGTACGTCAGATATTGTGATACCCCTGCAGTGTGCACGCTACGTACATAAAGGGTTGAGAAATGCGGCAAATTCTGTGTGTCCTGTTCAGTATAGACGCGCAGCCCATTAACGCACAGAGTGCACATACGTAAGAATACGTTCATGCGAGCTTTCGGGAGCCATTATACGACCATCCTAAAAATCTCATTTCCTCGTTGACTTTTACTCGTAGCAGCGAATACTTTGCTGCCATGAAATGAATTCCTTCCCTCGGCTGTCATAAACGGATCCCTCGACACTTTAAAACTCTCTACAGTCAAGCGTCATGTGCACTATTTTTTTTTTTTTGATGGAATACTGCGGCAGTGAGAGGAGGATGGAGAAGACCGTTTCGAGATTAGACTTTCCCGTTTTCCTCATAGTGCTATCTCTTTCGGTCCTTCTGTCGATTCGAGAAAGTTCAGCGCAGGTCACGGAAGATGCAACTGATGCTTCTGAAACAGCTGTAGGTGGACAAGGAGATGCTATTGAGGACTCTGACATCACTGGCACCGATGGCGAGAGGACTGCTGAAGATGTTGCAGCCAGCGTGGGCAACGGGGCAGAGGGGGAAGCAACGACTCCCGGGTCATCTCCAGGAGACTCGACAAGTGCAACAAGTGCAGCATCAAGTGAGGGAAATGACACCACGGAATCGATTGCCAGTGCAACGACTGCGAGTGCATCTGGCGCCACTACGAGCGACGTCGTCACTGATGCATCTGATGATAACTCTGTCGCCACTAATGGAACGACGAGCATGACCACTAGTGCCAACACAGTGCTCGATACTGATACTGTAAGTTTCGATACCACTGATGGTGTTGGACATCCACTAAATGACAGCACCGCCTCTACTTTAACAAGCGCATCAACAGAAGAAGATTTACTGTCCTCGATTGGAACTGTATCGACGAACACAAGTAACATTACCATTTCAACAATTACAACTGCAACCACAGCTACAGAAGGTTTGCAGTCTTCGGTCAGCACCACAGTGATCACTACCACTATTTCGACGACGGCGACGACAACGACAACAGCGGCAGCAGAAGGTTCGCAGTCTTCATTTAGCACGTCAATGTGGCTCACAAGTACAACCATTTCGACAACAGCACCAGCGTCACAGTCTTCAGCTAGCACCCCAATGATGAATACAGTCACCACCACAATTTCGATAACGACAGCTGAAGAAGAAGGTCTTCAGTCTTCAGGGAGCACCTCAGTGATCAACACAAATGATACCACTACTGAAGATATCACAACAGCTGGAGATACAACGACTACCGGAGACACAACGACTACTGGAGATACAACGACTGCTGGAGATGCAACAACTGCAGGAGACACAACAACTACTGGAGATACAACGACTGATGGGAATACAATGACTACTGGAGGCACAACGACTATTGGAGATACAACGACTGGTGAAGATGCAACGACCACTGGAGATATAATGACAGCTGGAGATGCAACGACTGCTGGAGACACAACAACTATTGGAGATACAACGACTGATGGGAATACAATGACTACTGGAGGCACAACGACTACTGGGGATACAACAACTGATGGGAATACAATGACTACTGGAGGCACAACGACTACTGGAGATACAACGACTGCTGAAGATGCAACGACCACTGGAGATACAATGACAGCTGGAGATGCAACGACTGCTGGAGACACAACAACTACTGGAGATGCAACGACTGCTGGAGACACAACAACTACTGGAGATACAACG
>JAAUXU010024412.1_pt1 | contig 133958 bp, 185 predicted proteins | sample 7278151 | NCBI WGS metagenome assembly JAAUXU01 (sample SAMN14350113, study PRJNA611818) | marine sediment metagenome | isolation source: surface marine sediment (1.8m) | place: French Polynesia: Moorea | collected 2018-08 | reverse complement strand
TGTGTGGACCAATGTCAGTCTGATTGGGTGGGATCTTACTTTCTACATCAGTTGCAAGTCCTGATGAGTGTGCATTTTGAAAAAAAAAAATTTCGCCTCAAGGGGCCCACCTTAACCCACATACGTACGTGTACACTCTGTATATGCGTGTATAAGCTGCATATATGCCTGTATATAAATATATAAAACAGCATACGATCATTGTTGCCGTCGATAATTGAAACGAGTGCCCGAACCTTGAAATGAAGCGTTGCCTGAGCATTGTAGGGCGCAAAACGCCCTTGAGGAATAAGTAGAGGCACATCTGTGTCCTCCTCGTCCTCAAAGGAAAATGGAGTTCCTTGAACTAAGCGGTAGATAGCGTCGACGTCAGGGTCATGATCGGCGAGAGATTGAAGTACTCCAATTCTAAGGTGGGGACAAGCATGAAAGTGTAGAACGTTCGTCCCTGCGTCCGGCTACGCGGTATCTGTAGGTGGGTCACAATATTAGAAGAACGTTTCTTACTCGCTGCTCCTCATTCGCACGCGCTTCAGGCTGAATCTGTGCGTCCTTTCGTTTTTGATGTAACTGACTGGGAAGCCTCGAGGCCAGCAAGGGAGTTCTGGGGCTCCAAGAGCAGGGTAAGGGTTTAAGGGGAGTAGGACGTCCTCCTTAGCAGATGCTTCTTCTTGAGGCATCAACACCGGGAAAGTCGAATCTGTGAGTAGAGACACACGCATGTCTAGAGTGTCATGAGCGACTTCTTCTTGCAGCACCTTGGCGCATCCTCACAAATGTGTTTAACTCTAGCCTGGGATCCTCTGCCGCCCCTTCAAGAAAGAACTTGAGCTCGTTGTCGTCGTCAAAGTCCCAGATGGCCTCGGCGCCATGAGCCACTGCGAACAGATACCCCACATTCTTGCGCCCAAAGCTGCGCCAGGGCAAAGCTGCAGAAAATGCTTCCTGGCTTTCCGTTTGCTACGACATGGACATGTTTTGGTTGAGAGGGTCGTATGATACATCCAGAAATGCTGCATCACCACCTGTTCTTCTCCTGATAGGAAGACGGCTCTATCGTGACCCACGGTGGTGAACACCATGTAATCTCCCGCAGGTTTGTTCAAGTCTCCCACGACGACGAGGCACCAGTCGGACTTGTGCAGCAGCCTCCGCACGGCCTCGCTGGGCGGGAACACCGTGGTTAACACAGCCCATAAACTGCAGTTAAACCTTCGCTCGATAGGCTGGAAAGAAGAACTCTCTTCTGTGCTCTCAATGATTGTACCAATCATCCCTTCCTCTCGTGGCTCGTTGGCAAGTACTGATATGTATACGGTGCTTGTCATGGCCGTCACCGAGAGCTTTTTTGTGTTGTCGCTATCGTTGTAAACGCACTCACCTTGTTGCCGCGAGCTGAGTAGCCATCTTGGAACTTCAGCATCCTCGAAGGAAACCCTCTCTTTTTCTCTCCAGAAAAGATTTCACCGGTATTGGCTAGGACAGAATCAAACCCATCCTTTTTGGCAAACAAGCTATTGTCACGGTTACGATCATCGATAAAGTCGTGGTCTTTCTTCCAGTCCTCGAGGTTCTTGGGCATAGCTTTTCTCACCACCTTGTTCGAGCCGCCTACATTCGCAGGAAATATGCAGAGTGAAAAAAAAGTCATTCCTATGGTCCAGTGCAGCAAAATGATTTGAGATTTCTCTTGCCATCGTTTTTCAGTCGCTGCTGCTCCAACTTGTAGCTCGCGATGGCGGCGTCGCAGTCGCACTTGTTGCTGCTGTTGTCGAGTTGCCTGTTCTGCTGGGATAGTCCTGCCATCGCCTTCTCATCCAATTTGTCCTCCTTGTTCTTGCAATTCCTCCCCGTGAGGGGAAACGTCAGCATGTAGCAGAACATGCCGAACACCAGCAGGCGGAACGCCAGACGCGACATTGCTCTACGAGGAAACGTCGGGGTGCATATCATGGCTAGACCTTTCCGCACACAGGTCACACTTGTTACCCCAAGAAGTCCGAACACTACAGTACTATGCGCAATTATGGCTTCTCGTAGTAAAGGTCCCATATGACTGATTACCACCTTCAAGTGTCAAGTGTTACAACGCATTGACTGAAAAAAATCTGTTACGCTTATATTTGCAGCACAATCTTGGAGTTAGTCGACGCATACGACCGATTCTTGGTTGTATTGGGCTGTTGTGGATGGTATGTAACTGATCAAAGCGGTCAACCACATTATAGGTACACGGTATGCTTGAACAGTCCTACAGTACGTATAACTTACATACATCACGTTGCACGCATCTGGAGGTGGGGGAGAACAATTTCACGCTGCTGCGCTTGTATTGCATTGACTCATCGAAGGAGATCACAGCACTAAATGACAAAGTTTTGAGTGGGGGTCCTCACTCATGGTCCGGCAACCTCCAGCTTTCTATACTTTTTCCTGGTGTTGGACACAGAATCCTTGTAGAGGACAGGATCGAATCTCACCTGCGACTTGTACAGGGGCAGGTTGTGGCCCCACCGATCAGCCACATGTGAGAAACAACGTCGAAGCTGCGCATGCTTCATTTGGTCTGTTACCCTGAAAGAGAGAGAGAAGATTTTCATTAGACAAGAACAAACCATCAAGTGCAGTGGTTCAAGCAACTTACCTGCTTCCCATGAGCCTCCTCTGAGTGAGCTTTATGGGTGGCGCTTCGACCTCTCTGGAGATCACTAGATTCAGGAGGATGTCTTGGCAGGCTCCTTCAAGGACAAGACCCTCTGCTGCTACCTTTCGGCTCTCTGTCAGTAGGAGGTCATGATAGCTGGCATGGTAAAAGGCAGCATTTGCCATCACCATTGAGTAGTCATTGGTCCACCTGTAGTAGGATAATTGCAACACATAGCCGGCAACTAGAATACTCATATTCAAGCGTAAGGCTACTTACTTTGAAGAGAAGGTCCACTGGCGATCTGCCCAGTAGTGCGTTCGTGGGGTGTAGCCTACCAACCTGTCGGGAAAGTGTCTGAAGACGCCGTAAGCGAACTCGATCTCTTCCGTGGTGAGTACGGTCTTGTCGCTGATTGAGAAGATGGCTTCGTCATCATGCGACAAGGGAATCTCGCCCCTGGAGTGGTTGGTGGGCAGATAAAAGGCCTCCACAGGAATCCTGAGAATCTTCCTCATCTCTGACAGCCACGAGAGAGTCTGGTCAACAGGAGCCTGGTTCACTAAAATTGCCTGCAACGATGATGCCCTCGAAGTAGCAAAGAAACCCTAGATCTGTGCAAGGACAAGAGTGACCTCACAGCAAAGTTTGGGCTCATACCCTTTTGATGTTTTTGGTCTCTGAGAGAATGTGAAGCATATTTCTTGTTGCTGACAGTGGTCCAGATGCAAAGAGGATCGCCGTGAACTTTCCAGACTTCAGGTGGAGCTCACGCGGTCGGTGATCCAGAGAAGGAGAAGGCGAGGACTTGTGGATGCGGCGATGAATGATCTGAAAAGCCATGCATGATAAACACATTGCAGTCGACCGACAGAACTTTGCCTACCTCCAATGTCTTCTCGACAATGGTTTCAACTGAGCCGAAGTACTCTTTGTAGAGAAATTGCGTTTTTTGTCTCATTTCGAAGACCCTTTCAGCGGAGAAGGAGAGCAAAATGTCAGGGACCTGCATCAAGAGGCTCTCGTCAACGTTCACCGATGCCTGTTAAAAAGAATAGACAGAAATGAAGCTGTAAACTATCCCACTGTTGAGCAAGGCCATTGTGACTATACCTGGGACCAGTCTATGGATTCTTGGAAGGGCAATACCCAGCCGTCAGATAAAACAACGGGGATGCATCCTGCCTGAAGTGTTTCCATAAACCTGAAGGACCCCAAGCGGCGACCTCGGGGCACCAAGCAGAACGTGGAGTTGCTCAGCAAGGTGGCATAGTCCCACCTGAGAGATACAAAATATGACCAGTGAGCTGTCGGTGTGCTCACTCTCATCATGAGAACGGACATGTGGGAGAATGGTTGAAACGACGAAAATGTAACCTGTCATATTCCTCATTGTCCTGATCACAACGCTCATCCTGGAGGTCCTTCCAATTTTTGCCATGCCTGCACGTGGTGACCATGACCACGTCGTCGCCATTGTGCAGGTGGTAGAGAGAATTCCTCGTCTCGGAGCCGATGCCGTAGACATAACGCTTTCCCCTGAACCCAACCAGATGCCTGTTTCGCAATGGAAAGGCACTGCCAGAGGCGGTACCCGGAATCCGGCCCTTTTCCGGATGGCTGGCATTGAAGAGCGGCAACGACACGTCGAATTCACGCCGGTACGCGGACCAAGCCGTACTGGCACGAGCCAGTATGGCCCTTCCCGGGTCGAAGCCCAACTCCGACTCGTCATAGTTGGGATACGTTCCAGCGTACAAGTTGAAGATGACGTGATTCAGGCCACCGTTCCACAGTGACGGAGCAACAGCAGCGTTTAATCTCTCCTGCAAGTTGCCAACGAAGGCACCTTCGCTTAACTTGTCTCGGTCGGCGGTGTCCAAGGAGAGGAAGAAGAGACAGGCCTCATCTGGATTGTCGGTCCGGAACGGCGACGTCCTATGTACAGCAACAGCAATGTAAGAGAGCATGAAAGAAGGTCCTCCCGTGCAACGGGCACAAAATGATCACCGCATATGGCAAGTACCTGAGCGCTCTCAGTAGCTTTGAGTAGACGGTTCCAGGCCGCGGAATGATTCCTTCCACCTCTGGGTGCACGTAGTGGCGATATGGAGGGTCCCCCAAGCAGCGGGAGAAGTCGAAGCAGGACTCCATCCGACAGTCGGGCGCGCTAGACGGCGACATGTGGTTGCGATCCTCGGGCAGGTAATGCTCACTCTGGAAGCTTCTCTTTTCGTCATAGTGGGGCAGAGAGGACTTCCAATCCGACTCGTCTTCCAGACCTCCGTCCCAGCGGGTAGGAGGGTAAAAGTAGAACACAGCGATCCAGATGACCGTGGACGCCAGGGACGCGTAACGCTCCTTGGCCTTCATGGCACGCACTCCCAATCAGGATGGCCTTGGATCACGTTCAGCTCACTCACTGTCTGGCGAGTCCAACTCTGATCCTTCATTCTCAGTGACGCGTAGAGAACACCCTAAACCTCATCTGTTTTGTCTATTTACTTTTTTTGTTGTCGTCAGCGTTGACTAGTGGGGCCGCAGCAGCTGCTGCCTCCTCGCCCTCGCTTCCGCCCTCGCCCGCGCTCCAGTCCACCCTGGCGTCTTGCTCTTCTCACACCACCAGGACACATCGGCTCATAGCTCTGACGCTATTAGAGTACCTATATATAGCAATTCCTTAATTTCTAGTTATCACAGCCAGTGAGAGAGGACCAAGACGGGCGGGAAATCAAAACGAATGCTCGTTGTTGCTCTCGCTTTCGTTCTGGTTCTCGCCCTGTGACCTAACAAATATTATGTGTTTAAGTATGTAAGAGTATGCTCAGGTTGCCATGCAGAACCGTCATTGTCCACCTTCCATCAGTACTGAGTCCATGAGTACCAAGAGCATCAGTACTGGATAGGAAAGCAGTGTCGAGCCAGATACCAACCTCTCCTGCATCAGTCCTTGCACAGGACTGTGCTGTAACGTACGTTGTGCTCAGGAATGGCGTCTGCACACGCGCCAATGTAAACCAGTGCTATAGACCCGCTGAAGTCAGACGCAGCAATCAGGTGCTGATGTCTGCAACTGCATCAAGATCCAACAGAACCCACGTCTTTTGCCACAGACACTCTTACCAACTAGGGCTTTAAAACGATAATTCGAATGACGGGTCCAGCTTCGTCAAGAACAAAGTCTCTCCCACTAAAGACGCCACTTTGTGCAGACAGAAAGACGACTGTTACATGTAAATTTCAGAGTCGTTGACGATGTTCTCGGACAGAAATAAATATTCATCGTGTCACTTTTGATTTTGAGAATGGTTTTTGCATGGTTTATTCGACAGAACAGTTGACACCTCCAGAATTGAATTTTGAAAAAAAAGCACTAATTCTGATTGCTGAAGAACGATGCAGAGAGCGTGGTGATGATGTCAGGGTTGTCCTCTCACTTGAACAGCGCTGAATGCACTGTCTGTTTGTGGTCAGTGGTTGGCATCTTCAGCTCACACACGTTGCAAATGTTCACATGCAGTGGGCATATATTAATTCAGATCCAGGTCGTCAATAGCACGTGACACGCTTAATATGGCGATCAAGTAGCTTCGTCTTATATGGATGCCAATCATGCACATCACTCCTAGTTGCATAGGCTACATCCACTCAATGCTTGCGCAACCCAGCATAGACAGCACCTTCGACAACCCAATAGATACTCTCCATATCCAGTAGAAGGTTGATAGCCTGCTTTGATGCCAAGCTTTGATGGGTCATTTCTTACATTAGAAGAAGTAGACACAAGGTGTTAACCGAGTTATCATAAAATCTAATTACCTTCATACAAGTAATCATTTCATGTAGGTATTGGGTGTGCCTCCTACACAAAAAAGCGGTTAAATTTATTCAATCACAAGTTTCATATTAGCATAATCCCTTAATATGAAAGTTTTATCAGTGTTAAAGATTGCAAACATGGGCCAGAGCTTGACATCTGCGCAGTACTCATACGTAAAAAGACAAAGTAGACATGTATACTATACTATACTATCGTTTTCGAGCTCTCCACTTCGTTGGGTAGAAAAAATGGCAAAAATCTAATCTTGTGTGTCTGTCTGTCTGCCTGTTTGTCACACGAATACTGTAAGTCACTTCAGAACGATATTCATCTGCATGAGAGCTAGAGGCACTTATGAGTAGTTGATTAAATAATCACTGTAATGCACCCCAAGTCCCGAAATTAGCTTCGGTACCCAGAAACGCAACAACTTCAAGAACAACGACGGGAGTACGGGTATTTGAAAGCTCAATCAGTCTGCACGTATTAAGCGATGCTTCTGGCTTTGCGCAAAGCGATTTATCGCTTTGCATTGAATTTTCCAATATCCTCACTGCTGTTGTTGATCTTGAAGCTGTACGCATTTCTGGGTACTGAAGCTAATTTCGGGACATGGGGTACAGTACTGGATGTCTGTCCATAGCACAGGTAGACTTTGTCAGACATGTGATAGAGTAACTGAACAGGACGCCTCGGACCTGGCGACGACTCCCTCTTCTACGGCCGGCCTCTCCTCCTCCGGTGCCTTCTCTCAAGCATCTCCCAAGTCGTGCGTCAGGACGACGGCGCGTCTTCCTCCGACAGGATCCCGGAAGGCGACGCCGCGTCCTGACGATCCATGGCGTCGTAGAAGGTGCCGGGCACGTCGCTAGTGTGGCCAGCTGGCGCCACCGTCAGAGATCTAATGCCACAATGTACGTCCATGTACAACGAAGCTAAATACCTGAGCATGTCATGCAGACTGACACGTATTCGGGGCGTGCGTAACCTCTGTCAACGTTGCACTACCTGCACCTTGCACGGACTGACCTTCGGCGCTGCCGAGCGACATCGTCATGAGGTCGTGCAGCATTGTACAATTCCAGCACAAGCGCGTATGCAAGCGCCAGTGACACTACAGGTAGTGTCATAGTCGCAGCTCTCTGTACCTTCTGTATTATGGCGGCGTTTAACAGACAAGTGTGATGGTATTCAGAGCAACAGGAAGGGGGGGGGGTAGACAATCCTACAACAGAAAGAGCACACATGCGGGATGTACGATGAATGATGTGCAGGTCACTGCTACAGGAGTTAAAAACTTCATCGAGAACGTGAAAGGCTGGATCGCAGCTTGCAGGAGGATCTTTATCCTGTCTAGGCTTACAAAAGTCGATCTGAGAGAAGAATGAGAGAGTTCAACCAAGGTAACACGTGACTCTCTGTGTTCTACTTGCGCGTCATTAGTACTGAGTGGCGCAGTAGCTTGGGACTTCCGCTTCATTCACACTTGAATGATGATGTCTCCTGTCTTGCCACACGCCGCGGCAGCCTGGACAGGGACTCCCGTGGCAATGGCTGCTGGTGTCGTCCTCACGGTGCTGTCCCTGTTGACCTCGTCCTCCCCCGCTGCTGGCCAGCAAGCTCAGTCTGTCATGGTGGAGGTGACCCAAGGACTTGTACGAGGCACCACCAGACTAGTGAATGGCAGGATTCCGGTGTCCACTTTTTTGGGGATCCCCTACGCTGAACCGCCGTTGGGCAAAGCCAGGTTCAGGGACAGCGTGCCGCACAGAGGTTGGCAGGTAGGGAGATGAGCTTTCAGCTCATCCTTGCACACTTTTTGTTCTGTTTTTCTTCCACTTGCAGAGCCCCTACTTAGCCGACACGTTCGGCCCTCCGTGCCCGCAGCCCAGCGCCAGCCGCTCTGTCAAGGAATACATGCAGGAGGACTGCCTCTACCTGAACGTGTGGACCACGGTGTTGCCTAGAGGTCCAGTCCTGGTGCCAGTCCCGGTCATAATTTTCTTCGAAGGTGCTTCATAAGTCATGGCATACGCAACTGCCTGCTGAGCATATGTCTTAAAAGTCACACATAAGTAATAGGCTAGTTCGAAGAAGTATTTTTTCTGGAAATTCACATTTTTTATCCTGTTTTTTTTTGGCGCAGGGTCAAATTTAGAGGGTTTTTCTAAAAATGTTTTTTCCTAAAAGGTCATGTACTATGTGCACTTTTAATTTGAAGTTTTACTAAACTAGCACAGAATATAGAGCCGTTTGAATTTGTAACTCTAAATACCCTACATATTATGAAGGTGTCTCTGATTGAGCTGATTTTTTTTGCTAATTCTAGACATTCCCCACTACGACCTCCTAAAGTTTCAGATCAATCAGGGACACTTTCATGATACATCATTTTTTGGAGTTTCCTACGTTCTGAAGCAATGTTGATTTCGTTTGTGCTAAAATGAGGTTTTGTGCCAAAAATGAGACTTGTACCAGCTACGCCAGCGTCTAACGCCAATTTTCCACCATGAAAATCCGAAGTCGACATTTTAGAACTAGCCTAATAAGTATGTATGATTGCTTTTTTATTTAAACAGGGCAACTGTTCACCATGGGCAATCCGTCCGATGTCCCCGCCGAGGACTTGGCCGCCTCACAGGGCATGGTCGTCGTGTCCGCCGCCTACCGCCTTAACGCCTTGGGCTTCTTATCCCTGGAGACTGAGAAAGCGCCAGGAAACGCCGGATTATCAGACCAGGCATTGGTCCTCCAGTGGGTGTACGATAACATAGGTGAGTAAGGATTGAGCCAGACGCGCACTTGTCCGCAAGCGTAATCTTTGTCTTCGAACTGCATACAAGATTACGACAAATCAGGACTGACTTTCAAACATGACTGAAGCATTGTTAGTAGCTCAAATTCACTCACATTTCTGTCAGATATTCCTTTCAACCCTAGTAAGAGCTTGCAAATGGGCTCCAGAACAACAATGGTGGAGAAGTTGAGAACTTTCATCGTTGGCAATTCAGTGGCCCCACTGCATAAAGTCATTGACTTTTGGCTTCACCTGCTCCACTGTCCTTCATGCATCATAAGTGCAGTACAAGTGTAGCTTGGTTTGATGCCATACCCAAAAGGATCGGTCTCGATTAGTCTTTGTAACGCTGTATATCATTGACTACAGGCGGATTTGGCGGCGATCCCGAGCAGATCACGTTACTGGGTCACTCAGCAGGTGCAGCCAGCATCATCTTTCACCTTATGAATCAAGTCGATAGCTTCAAAATCAAGCGGTTCGTTTGCGTGTGCTATATGAAAAGATACCCTCCGCTAGGGTAAAGCCTGACCAAATATACAAAATCTAGAGCCATCATGATGTCGGGTTCAGCTCTGGCCCCCTGGTCTCTGCAGCCCAACGCCCGCGCCAACGGCTTTCGTCTCGCCGGGATTGTTGGGTGCCAACAGCAAGATGAAGAGCTGGTACTAGAATGCTTACAGGTGCGAGCAGTCACACCAAACGCTTTGGTCTTGAGGAAGACGAACTACGTAGAATGGATGATGACTCTGTTCGTTAGACTACTTCCATGGAATCCCTCGTGGCTGGCGTCGGGGAGATGGTTTTTGGTGGCAACATAAGCGCCCTCTTTGCCCCCGTCATCGATTCGTCCTTCGTGAGTGCAGAGAGAGCCAGAGTCGTCAGGGCCCCAGAGGAGGCCATCAGAAGCATCAGGCAGGTAAGACTAAGAGCAACATGATGAAGCAAGAGCAGTCTGATCGTTGATCCGACACCTCAGGTGCCAATGATACTGGGCTCAGTGCCGATGGAGGGGGTGCTCATGGCCTACTTTCTCAAGAACAAATTGGACGCTCTGGAGCTGTCAGACATCGGGTGCGTCTTCTCACTGCTTCTCAAGTTAGACCCACTCGCGTGCGACAATGTTCAAGTTCTCCATACCCCTTCTAGAACATTTCTGCGAGACACTGTGGTGCCTTCGGTCTTAGCTCAAAGGTCTTCCGGAGACCGGCTGGTGGACAACCTGTTGCTGACTCAGCTCGTGAATTACGAGTACAATTTTAGCGACGACAACATCGTCGTCGCCACCAAGGGTCAAGTCTACGATAGAATTATTCGCTTCTTCGGCGATGTCTACTTTGACTCTCCTCTAGAGAAGTAAGTTAACACTTGCCACGTTCACTGCAGGATTAAGATGGACAGAATTCCTCTTCAACAGACAGCTCCAACTGTTGTCCCAGACCAACTCTGACATCTACTTGTACACGAACGGGTTCCCCTTTGAGGATCCGCTAGATGTATTTGGGAACGCACTGGGAGTCCAAAATGCATCTCACGGGGTCGATCTTCTATTCCTATTCGGGCCAGCCACCTACAGGAGATTTATCAAGGGAACTTCAGGATTTTTGACCTTCACGTAAGTGCGTGGGGTCCACGTACATGGCTTGTACCACCTACTACGCCATAAGGTACCCGTACGTAAATGTTTTTCACATTCACCAAAGATCATTCTCTTCTAATACAGCGAGGAGCGATTTGCGCTCAACATGAAAACTCTATTTGGCGGCTTCGCAGCCGCAGGTCGTCCGCCTGGGGATGCTCGCTGGCCGCGACTTCGGTTTCGCTTCACAGGCGATGCCAGCAGCGGCCGCGGACTGGACGAGGACACCTACTACGACCTGTTCTGGGGTCCCTCTGGCTCCGAACTAGTCCCTCAACTGCAGCAACGCCGACGGGGACCGCCTGCACTCGCCTTCTGGGACGGTTTGCTGGGGCGGGTCGCAGGTGCCGCTGGAAGATACGCGGTTGTTGCTGCGGGTGCCGCCGCCACCGCTTCATCAATTGCTGAAATGGACCCAACGGAGGAAAATGCAGCCACCGGAGCAATAGGTCAGTGACGAGGACGCTATCACTCGAACTGACTGATTGTACTTCGTGTTGTCCTAATCCTTCTCAGGCTGTACGACCTACATCGCCCTGACCTGGATGTTGCTTGCCGCCTGCGTTGTCTTGATCGCCGTCTTCGTGTCGTTGCTCGTTATTGTAGTACACAGAGTCCGGAGAAAGAAGATCAACAACTTTTGTAACGGCCCCCTGGAGGAAGAGACGAACTCAGTCTTCTCCGTCTCCAGATCAAGGTTCGCTACCTCCGGCAGACAACAGCACCAGCACCAACAGCCCCATCAGATCAGACCTGACACAGTCGACGACGAATTTGGGACTACTAGGTTGGGCGGCGGATGGAGAGATTCTGTCATGGACTACAGACTATAAGACTTGACGCGCGAAGAAAAGGTCCTATGTGCGCTGTCTCCGGGGGTCCCGACGCCCATGGCAACAGCAGTGTTCTCGTCGAAGACCTCAGTGTCCCGGTAGTCCACCGTCTCCAAATTATCTGGACTCGGCATCTGAGGGACACAAGTGTGGAGCACTCAGATGTGCGTGGTTCATGACTGCAGTCCCGACGATGATCCCGAACTGGCTGCTGGCCAAAGGCGCATCCTGGCTGACAGCAGGAATGCCGCGGAGCCCGAGTTTGCCCTCGCCCAAACCCACGCCGTCTAGGTGATCCACTTGGAGACAAGGCGCGCCTTAATAACTGTGTTTTCTCTCCGCCACCCTTTGCTCGGTCAAAATACTTGCCAAGATGAAGCAAAATTCCATGAACAGCACAGCGACCGAGGCAACAGACTTTCTTACTGGTCACGGTGTTTGGTCACTGGATAAGAGCATCTGATGCCAGCTCGAGAAAATGACTCTAAATGAGGTGGCACTTTTTGCTACAATTTTTATTATTATTGCGATATTTTTTGTATTTATTTGTCTCATTTTATGCGTCAACAACGATGAGGTGAAGCTACTCCAGTGCCGAGCGCGAAGGTCGAATGTCCCTCATACGCCTTCAAAACACGTACAGTTTCATTAGAAAGTTGTCATGTGCCTGAGTGGCAAAGACTGGAGTAGAATAAAAGTGACTGCGGAATCACAGTTCTATTTAAAAGTACCTTTTTTAACCTCTATCGTGACCACTGGACTTCTTTTAGGGAACGGACTGCTTGAACAGGAAGGTGAGTGAGCTTCAGCAGAAACTTTGCACAAAAATCTCTAACTCCGTTCTTTTCTAGAGTTTTGCTGCTTGACTTCGAAGACTACGATGGATAGGAGTGCACACACTTCAATTGTCCTAAGTAGATTATTAATGTTTCACTCTACAAGCAATGTCACTGAAACAAGTCATCATTGGCTAGGCTACTTAGTGACGGTAACATGTTTCTTGTTGCTGAAGCCGCACGAACATACAACTACACATGTTGCCAAAATTGAAAAACCAACGACACTCCGACCATCATGAAGAAGCGCAATCGTCCAGGCATCATTGACCTCCCCCGGCAACAAACCGCGAATAGACCCCCGACCACGCTCTTGGCGGCCACGATGCCCGAGAGGCCAATGCCATGGCAAAGGAACTGCCTGGATCAGACGCTTGAGCCTCAAGCACAATTATCCATGAGTAAGCAACACTTCTGTATCATTTCGAATCGCACTGACTGGTCTTACAACAGTTTCATTTTGGTACCATTTTGGTACCATTTTGGTACCACTTTCAAAGTGACGACAGGATCCCCACATTATTTGCACACAAAGCTGGCACGGTGATCACTGACCATGCCAAAGTAGGGCTTCACATGCACTGCTGGAGAATGAATTCTGAGCAGATTCAGTATCCCAGCTTCTCATTAAGACTGGTCCGTCCGTCGCCGGACTGATTGTCCGGCGGCATCCACACCGCATACTTGGGGTCAGACACATTGTAGCCACTTCCGACGACGACATCTTGGCTAGGTGTGTCTTCTTCCTCCTTCTTCCGCTTTCTGCCTCGATCACCTCTCCTCTTGGGAGCAACCTCAGGCGATTCTTCATCGTTCTTTCCTTGGTCAGCATCCTCGAGCTCCCTCTGCAACTCCAATCGAATGTGATCGGGCAAGTATGGTCCTTTCATACTTGCTTTCTCCACTGGTTTCTTCTCCTCAGGAAGTGACGGTTTCTCTTCTCTTACTACAGTCTTTTCTTTCGTCACTTCATTTTCTGGCGTTGGTGATCGTGCTTTCTCAGCTTCTTTTTCAGGTTTCTCATCTAACAAGTGACCAATGTCCACTCTCTCCGGCACTATTTTCTCTCTTTTCTCACTGGGGGCCATGATCCTGACTCTGCTGTTAGCGCCACCTTTTCTCTTGCCCACCATCACCATCATCTTGGGTTTGTCAGTCGTCTTCAGGGTAGGTAGAGCCGTAGGCCTCGCAATTGCCACCAACTTCTCGAGCTTCCCGGCCTCCTTCCTCAGCTCTGCCAACGTCAATTTGGCCTTTGAGAGCTCAGCCTTGTCCTTCGCCCCACCCGCTTTCAACATGGCCATGTAAGCATCTAGATCTTCTTCGTCTGACACAGTAGCTAAAGCAACGGCTTGTCTAAAGTTCTCTATCTCTGCTTCTTTAGCTGCCATCTCCTCCCTGACCTTGGCTAACTTTTCCTCCAGCTCATGGTGCGTCAGCGCTTTTGTCGTTGTCGCTGATGCTTGTTTCGCCTCTTTGCCAGCCATCCTCATCCTTATGGCCCTCTTGCGCTCGATCTGTCCCGTCCTGTCGAGGAATTCATCATCATCGCTGCCATAGAAGTCCTCCTCCTCCCACTTCTTGACATTCTTCTTGGCCCTGCTGTCATGTTTGGCCTTTCTGAGAAGTCCCATCCCGTCAAGCAGCCTGCAGGCCTGCAACGCACACTGGGCCACTGCCTCTTTCTTCTTCCCCTTGTGCGTGATCTCTGCCACGGCTGGCCGGCCGTCATGTCCATCCACTGGCAGCTCCAACCGGCACTTGAACGTGGCGTATCCCTCCTCCGTGACCTCATATTCTGGCAAGTCGCAGCCCTCCCTTTCAAACCAACCCCTCAGAGTTTTTTTCGGGTCGTCCAGCTCCAGATTGGACACCTCTGGGAGGGCAAAAGGATTCTGAGCCATGTCGGGGTTTTCTTCATCTTCCTCAACAGCATCTTCAGGCATGCCCCAGCTGATGCCTTTTTCTTCCGTTTCTTTCTCCTCTTCCTCTTTTCTTTCTTTCTCCTTCCTGTCCTCCTCGGCCTTCAGCTTCTCCTTTTCCAGAGCTTTTATCCTAGCTTTTTCTTGCAGTTCTGTGACCCCCAGTTCGCTCTCAGCCTCCATGTCCTCCTCGGGACCCTGCAGCACGAGCAAGCGAGTGCTCCCGCCCAACTTAAAGGTGTGGCCAACTTTTAAGCGATAATAGGTCTTTGGAAAGCATCGCTGCTTGTTGTGCCAGCTACCGTGCGTAGAGCCCAGATCGAAGAGGTGGAAACCGGCCTCGCCTTCATCATCCTTCTTTCCGTATTGCAGTAATGCATGATAGCGTGAGAGCGACGGGTGCTCCATCTGGAGGTCGCACGACGGCCGGCGACCAAACACGAAGAAGCTCTTGTCTGATAACTGGAGTTTCTGAGCGATGACTCCGTCCTTCAACACTTCTAAGGAGTACACGCTTTTGCCGTCAGGAGGTAGGCAGGACCAGCTGGGCTCGCGGTATGGCAGCGGGAGCGACTCCTTCTGTTTCAAGAGCTCGGCCGGAGATTTCTGCTCCTGCTCGACGGGCTTCGACTCGTCGTCGATCTTGTCCTCGTTGGATTGGGGAGCTTTGGAAGCATTAATAGGCGATGAAACTTCACCCTGATCCTTCTTCTTGGTTATTCTAGTCGGAGCGCTTGGAAGAAGAGGCACCTTGAATGACTCCGACGACATGGTGGCGCTCATGAAGTCGGGGGCCAACGTTGGTGCTCTCTACCCCTTAGGGCTTCTCCGGGTCGTGTGAAGCTCAAGGTCCTAGGTGAAACCAGACGTTGGTGCAACACGAAGAGGCAATGTTTGTCAACGCCCGACAGCTGCACAGCAAACGCAAGCATTGGTGTCTCGGTCACGAAACCTTTTGACGGCAGTCCAAGACCAGCTGTAGGTATTGTCTCCTTCGAGAATACAGGCTCGTTCTTCCTCGAGCACGACTTCACCTCATACGTTGTCCGGGAACGTTTTCAGGGGGAATTTTGCTGCGGAACACGCAGATGTGACACTTCTGCACGATGTTGAGGACAGACGTCCAATGCTGAGGTAGCACTTTTGGTGCTACAGTGCTCAAGAGGACCACCTGGAGAGGAAGGCACGCCGAAGGAGCTTGAAATTGAGGTTAACATAGACGTTCAGTAAATAAAGGTGGACGGTAAATCTGCATGAAGTAAGTGGAAATAAAAATGTGCGCTAAAATTGGAGAATCGGCAGTAGAACAGCTCATCGTTCAAAAAAGTGGTATCCTGTGCAGTACAATTAAAAAATGTACTAGAGAAGGACTCGATGCCAACTTAAAACTAGAATGTATCGACTCCGCTGGTCCAAAGTCCTTCAACAAAGACGCTGATGGCTGACGAGACCATAAGGTTAGGTAATGTCTCTTACTCATCACAAAAAGAATAGAGACTTGGAAGAATGTACGAAAAACGAAACTGATACACTACTCATAGAATGTTTTAGCGTTAGTAGCGCCCATGGAAGGTCATTGACGTGCAGTGCACAGTAAAGAGGAGTGGTAGGCCATGATCTGCGATTTCCGAAACGGTGTGGCAATGGACGATCGGACCAATGGTTTTTGCGATATCAGCAGTTGAAGTAGATTTTACCTCATTGCTGTGGTGCGACTGAGACTTGTGTAAAATTGTAACTTGCGCACGGTTTTTTGGAGCTTCCCTTGCCCTTTCAAGCAGGTATGATGGAAAAATTATCACTTTTTGAAATTCTTTCTAAAGAACAGAGTATTATTGAGTCAGATAAATTGTAAGCCCAATCTGCCCAACTTCATTGTACTGCTTTGGCCGTTACAAAAACTCGGAAATTGCCGCACTGTAGTGTTTTGCTTCAGATTCTGCATAAAGGACTTATTCACGTCTTAGCCAAACCTACGTAGAATTGTCAAATCATTGATGAGGCTTCCATCGTAAAGCATCAATGAAATTGACGATCCATGTTTGTGATCTTGAAGAAAACACCTCTGTCCTCAGAGATTCGATCCAAATAACCAGTTCATACGATCATCTGTGATCCCATTCAAGAGCTTTTACTATAACTGATCATTCCTCTTCCATTCTTGTACAAGGCAACCTTCTTCTCACACTGATGCGAATGCTTAATGTTAATAAATGTTGAATACCAGTTGTACTGTGTCCTCATTTCTATGTGCATCATGTATCATATAACGGTCTGCTTTTAGGGTTCAAAGATATATATATTATTTTAGGGGGGGGGGATGAAAGACTGCTAAGTGACATCCAACTTGGCATTTCTGTGTGTGATGAAAGAGATACTTTCTAGGAAAAGTTAATGTGCTTTTTTCGTAAAATTGACATAACTGTAAAATTTGAACCGCAAAAATTCAGTGCAATTTTTAAAATAAAAGAAAAGCTATTCAAGTCTTGCTCGCAACGCGACTTAAGTGACACCAAACATTCGAGGAAATGGTGGCAAAATCGTTCATGAAGCTCAAACTCAGAGGGGTCATTAAGAACCAGACAAAAACTGCTATCACGTTTTATACATTTGCCTCCACTGCACGTACGTATAAATATGTTTTATTACACGACCCTATTTAAAGAGCAGGGGATTCTCTGAACACCCTCACAATCATTCATTAGTACCAAGCACCTTCTTGAAGTCTGTTAGGGCACACTGTGGAAACTTCTTCTCGCACTCCTGCCCTTCTTTTTCCTCTTGCTCTGTCGGCTCCAGGCTGTTGGGCACCCTCTCCCAGATGAGGTCCGTCCACAAGCGGAGGTTGTAGGAGAGGCTGCGGCTGTAGTCCATGGGGCTGTCGGAGAACACGTCCTGGAGCAAAAAAAGCATGACGACAACAGCCACGTTGATTCGGCTGTGTACATTTATCCTCCCTCTCACCTGCACTCCCCAGATGGCTGGCGAGAGCTTGCACAAGAAGAGCTGCAAGCACGCAGTGTTTTGACCGGTGCGGTTCCTCAAGCCCTCGATCATGGTGTTCGGCAGTGACCGTGCAGAGAGAGCGGAGCGCACGGCCGCAGCACGGCGGGGGGACGCGCGGAAGATGGCGGAGATGCCAGGGATGAAACCCTCCTGTCAGTCGTAGTAGGGGAGCACAAACAGCGAGAATATTTCAATGGTTGCGGCGGAACTCAAAGTTGATGACTTGCCTCTTGTACGATCGATCTGTATGTAGGTATCTCGTTCTCCATGACCTCCTCGTCGCCCAAGAACCTTCTGGCGGCCAAGTCGACGACATAGATGATGACGTCCATGGCCAGCTTCCCTAGTTCGGTGTCACCCATGCCAAATGCTTTTAGCAAGATGCTTATCAGCCCTCCTGAGAACAAAAATGCATTGCCACCATTTGATTCTCAACCGTTTGACTGATTTTACCTTGTGAGTCCTCTTGTCTTGCTCCCAAGGCCAACTCTTTGGCCGTGTCAAGAAGCCTTCCAAACCTACTGTTGCCACTTACCTAAAAAATTAAAAAAAGCATTGCAAAATGATAATAATTTACTTGCTATGATAATAATTTGGAACTTACTGTCTCCCAGGTGTTGCGCAGTCGTTCAGCTACTTCTTTGGCGGTCTGAATGTTCTGATGAAACCCCAGAAGAAGTCTAGTCTGTTGCTCCAGTCCTCTGCCGGCCTCTGGAGCATCTCCGCCTGCCTTTGGGTCATCCTCACTGACACTTTCCATGGCTGCTGATGCTGTTGTCACCATCGATGCTAGAGCAAGCACCAAAGGTGCAGTCAGAGGCTTCATCGTTGCTCACCAAAGTGGTCGTGTCTTAGCAACGTTTGGAGAGGCAGATGTTCAAGGGAATGACTGAGGCGCATCTGAGAGAATGGAGAAAATGGAGAGGAGGAACCGTTTTTTCCCCGTAGTCATCAACAGCGGAGAAGAAGAAGAAGAAGAGTTTAGCTCACAATCTGCACATTTATTTTTTCCCTCTCTTGAGGAAAATAGTTGTAAAAGTCACACTGTTTCCCTCCCACAGACGATGGGAAGGAAGTGCCCCTTGTCACTGACATGTACAGGGTGGGCCCATCACTAAGTCACCCTGTAACGTGCGGGTGTCGTCTGGATTAAAGTACCCGAGACTGCTTGATGTAGGAAAAAAATCTTACATGTTGACAACAGCATTAAATGGCGTCGCCACATTGCCAGGACTTCTCGCCTACGTCATCTGGCTTTTCAAGAGGGTTTCTGGGTCCTCCCCTGTCGGGCAGAATGAGCAGTGGTCCACACGCAGCAACTAACGTCCAATAGACGTGCTTCGAGCTCAGGCCCCAGCTCGACAGAAGCCATTTTCAGCCGGGTCTGACCTGACATGAGCTCCAACTCCATCAACCCTATCAGAGAAAAAAAAGTAGCCTCTTTACCAGAGATACACCAAGTCTAGGCCCAAGCTCGAAGGGCCAGCTAGCCCGACTCGACTCAAGCTCGAAAAGAAGCAAGCTCGCTACATCGCTAACGGCCAACGTTGTACGAAGATACATTGGTCGATTAAAGGCACAGCAACAACGCCTGGAAGTCCACGCATGGTCAGTCCAGCAGTAGAATCGACGAGGAGCAACGGTAGAAAAGAAACTTCCTTCTTCCTTTCTCTCTGATTGCAGCCTGCGCCAATGCATGAGTTCTCGCGGAATAAACCGTTGTTTTCTCCCCGCCGCTCCTGCTCTCAGACGCCAACACTACCAAGGAGCGCACGTCGGTGCACACCGGCGTGTACGTGTTCGCCCTGACGAGAGCATCACGCATAAAGTGTCTCTACGCATGTATTTTAGCCTAGCGCAGAGTCGTTCACCAGATCCTGCACTTCATCTCCCTGTACAAGCTGTCTCCCTTCTGGCAGCCGAACACCACGGCGAACTCCGGAGAGTTCTGCATCACTCCTCGGATCCTGTCGTAGATCATCACGAGTGTTGACACCGATGTATGTCGCCGATCAGCTGGCCAATGGGCACGTCCACTGTCTCGGCCTCACATCACACGCCTGCATAGGAGATGAAGAAGATATGCTTCACGGCGAAGTAGCCAAGGGCTGGCGGATGCAGTCCTTCGCTCTCGTTGTTCTATTTCTTCAGGTGCGCCTGGAATACGCTTTGCGGAGGCCGCCGTTGTCTAAAAGCTACCTATTTCTATGACCACAAGCATAACTTCAGTTATATACGTGCAGCTGGCAAGTAGTACTTAAAGTTTGGCTTCTGCTGCTACAGGGCGGTTCAACAATCACTGCAAAATCTCGTCATGCCTCACAAATGCTTTCAAGATGCAGAACTTGACGTCAATTCGCCAAATACATGTATGGCGAATTCTTATTTCATATTTGACTTAATGACGTCTCATTACTAGAGTCCGAGTTAAAAAAGTTGAAGACTTTCGGCATTTCAAGCCGGAAGAAAACTCGGCTGGAATTGATGACGGAAGAGGAAAATTAGGTCATCCTTGGAAACCCTTTTACGCACTGAAAGGGCCTTACGAATATGGAAAGTTACGCCGGGAGTCGTTAATAGGCCTACCTACACTAGGTTTATACGCAAAAATGTACATCTCAGCTTAGTTGGTTATGGCTTCGCGCAGTCGTATTCGTTAACTTTTTCTACCATGCAACCATAAACAAAGACGACCTCCATTTCATAGCCGACCAAGGTGAGGGACAACTCATCGGAGCTCTCACGGATAAGCCCCGATAGGCATCGTCATTGAGAGCAGAGGTGTCAAAGCTTCCAGTCAGCTTCCACCCGTCAGGCCGACGATGAACATGAACAGCGTCAAGGAGAGCATCGACATTCTCCATGAGCAGGAGGTCCCACCCAAACTGTGCGTATGCGTATCATTGGTGGCACGCGGGAGGGCTTTTGGTGGTGCGCAGACAAAAGTCCAAAGGGCAAAGTGAGTGACTCCGCGGACTAACATGCATAGTGATATTATTGACAGTGAGGAACTTGACCATCAGAAGAAAAAAGGCAATCTTTGTGGTAGAGCTTCTCCAAGAGGCGGACCACGAGCAGGTGCAGGAGATGATGGACGACCTATCTCAGCGCCTCCTACATCTTCCACAAGACTCTGACCAGCGAGGACCTGGACGGATGGATGTGATCGAACTTGCGCCGTTTATTGTACTGAGGAAGGAGCTGAAACCCTCTTCTGCGTACCATTTACAGACTTTTCTATATAGCACCGGTAGATTAGTATGTCTCTATGACATATGTTACAAGTGTGCCTATATTGCAAGGAAGCGCTGCTGTTGAACAGTCTTTAATATGTAATTAACAAGGGCAGCAAGTACAGTACAAGGGCAATACGATGTACAGTACATCAAGACCTCTTAGCATAACTCCGAACTTACGCTCACCAGGTACGTATGTACAGTATGGAACGGTACAGACAACTACCAATCGTAGTAAGAATCACGCAGCCACATGTTGTTGATACTTTGGGCCTGATCTCAGGAGTACGACAGCATGGCCGGGTTGAAGGCCGCGGCGGCAAACATGTTGGCTGGATAGTTGACGGAGCTGGTGTTCTGCACCTGCAGTCTGAAGTTGTCGTACACTCGCACCAGTTCCTCGACGGACTGCTCCTCTATGCATACCAAGTCGCTGAATCCGCCCTTCCTCAGTTGCGCGCAAAAACAGCAGCTCAGGGTCTGCTTGCCAGCCTCGTCCTCCTCCAGGAAGAGGAGACCAAAAATTTCGTCGCTGCACACACCACAGAAGTGAACAGGATCATTCTTCTTCTTTGGCTGGCTGTTGATCTGGATTCCATGAGCCAAGAGATATTCTCTCATGAGAACATAGTCCCTGAGGGAGTCGAAGATGAACTTCTTGACTTCGTCGTAAAGGCTCTCGTCATTCATGCGGATATTACGGGCCAAGTTCCACGAGAGGTGGACCATGGGTACTATTGACTTGGCAAACTGGAGACGATTCCAGCGCCACTTCTGCACGGCCATGTGATACTGGTAGAGAGAAAGAGGACCCACGTTCCACTGAATGGAGTTGCACCAACCATTGGACTTGATCCAGTAAATGCAGCCTGCGTTCACCCACACCATGTCACCAGGGTGTTGGAGGAAGCGATAGACAGGTATTTCCTCTTCCTTTAGGTCATCCATTTTGGGCCACCACGAGTCGTTGATGAAGTCCACCCCATGCTTCTTACATAGATTCATAAGGGGAGCCCAGTAGTCATGTGGTACTGCAAACCACTCGCAGTCGCCGGGACCAATATTGATGTTGATTGATGAGAAGTTGACACTGTCTTGCCTGGCACCGAGTTTGGCGAAGGGAACCATCATGTGTAAGCTCACAGTATTGGCCTCCGTCAGCGGATAGCCGATGTGTGAGAGGATGTTGCCGGCTGAGACGACCCGCGCCCACGAGGGCAACTTCATGAGTTCAGTTAACTGACCGCGCCACAACTTTGCGTCGGACAGATCGGGGCAGATGCCAACCTGGATGTACATTTGTGACTTCTTATTCCTCTTCATCGCCTCTCTGGACTCTTCCAGATCCGACTTGGGACCGTAAGCCTTTTCCTCACGAAGCCCTTCGTGAAAAGTGGCCGTCTGGTAGGTGGCGTAGTCTGAAATGGTGGACTTTGTGCGCTTGGTTTCCAATAACCACACTTGTCTGGTGAACGTCGAGTCTAAATTCTCGTCGGACTTCTGTTTCAGCTGAGTTAGGATTTGGATGGTTTGATCGGGGTTCACCTCGGAGACACCTTTGGTGGAGAACAGGCCTAAGTCGAGCTTCAGCGCAGCAGCAATTCCCCTGATGATTGCGATAGGATGATCAAGGCAAAAGTTTTGAAGCTGTGGCGAGAAGGCATCCTTCTTGTTGTCCAGAGGGACCGATGGCGTGGGTGGAAGCAACCGCTCCAGGCACATGCAAGGTACTATCTTGGAGGGAGTACTTGTACTTGAACTACTGCCAGAAGGCGACGGAATCCACTTCTCCTTGTTCTCCTTCTCCTTCATCTCCTTGCACTTGCAAGTTGCTTTGGTCGAGCCACTCGTGCCACCATCTGGAGGCGATGGCAGTGTCGGAAGACGATCACGACGAATGGGAAAATAGTTCGTGGGATTGGACTTGCTCCACTGCTTGCAATGCTCCACGATCTCCTCTCCTTTCATTTCCACGTTGATTTCCAACTCACTCACGTCCCAGACCGACTCCAGTTTGGTGGGAATGTCAAGAGAGCTCAATTGACCATCAGGTTTCTCGTCTTTATCCTCGTCAGCATCTGTATCCATGATGTTGTCATCGTCGTCGTTCTCTTCTTTGATCACGCCATTGCTGGTTGCATCGTTGCTGTTGGTGGTGCTGCTGGCTTTTCCATCTGTCTCTTGGATTTCCTTCAACAGATTCTCGGCAAATGATCCTATGTCCTGCTGAGAAATCAGAGCCTCCAGCTCTTTGTCACTGACCATACCGCCCAAGTCCTTTTCTCCCATGTGCAAGTCAGGCTGAACAGGCTGATTGGAATTAGCAGAAGCACCGGTGGCCACTTCAGCGTCTTTATTCACGTGCCTAGCCTGCCACAGCTTGTGCATCTGAAATTGCTGTTGCAGTTGGTGAAGGAGCTGCTGTTGTGGAGGGGCGAGGTTCGTCTGGCTCTGAAGGTATCCCAACGTCTGTAGCTGCTGCGGCGTCAATGGAATCGGCGGCGGCCGAGAATCAGCCTCTGTCTTGATCGCTCCTCCTGCCCGCTTCCCCATTTGTGCGGCTGCTGCAGCCCCGGTGCCTGCAGAATCGACTTGTTTGTTGCTACCGCCGCCTTTGTTGGCATGTCTACCGGCCATCTCGTTGCTGACGGGCAGGTTCCACGCCTCCTCGACCGAGGGCAGTGACTTTATCTTGAAGTTGGCGGGGGGCTGCGGTGGTAACATCGCACCGTTCAGTTGGCTTTTGAGATACTTGACCCGCTGGTGCACCATAGGATTGGCGTAACCGCACTTAAGTGCGGCGTTACAATAACAGGTAAGGGCGTCCTGGAACTGCATAGCTGACTCGTACAACATGCCCAGGTTGGTCCACGCCGGACCATGAAGCTTCTCCAGTTGTACTGCGCAGATATATGCCTGAAGAGCGTCCATGGGTTGGTTCTGGAAGACGCAATTTATGCAGCTGGTGTGCATGGCCAAATTTTTACGAAAGGCCTACCTGCTGTTGATAGAGGACCCCTATGGAGCACCAGGTGTCAGCGTTGCTTTCCGACTTGTCCACCGAGTTCCTGTACGCAATAAAGGCCTCATGCACCTTGCCGATGCTGGCGTAGCACCGGCCAAGCAAATACAAGCACTGGCCTGATCGAGGCTCAAGCTCGAGGGACTTCTGTAGGTGCTGTATGGCAGTGTGAACACGAGTGCTTCTTTCCTCGGGAGTGCCATGGGTTCCAGTTGCTCCGGAGGGCTCGCCTGAATAAAGGATCCAGGCGAGCTGCCGGTGAACCTCGGAGGTGAGAGTACTAGAGAGATCTGTTCGCTGTAGCAGTTCTCTATACATCTCGGCGGCCTTCCTCAGTTTCCCTTGGACTTCGTGCAGGTGGGCAATGTGGAAGAGGATCTCGGCTTCGGAGAACAGAGCCTGGCCGCAGCGGAGGGCAATCCTGTGGATAAGATATAAAGTCTTCATTGGTCGGCCATCGCTTGAACTGACGGCATTGCTTGAGTTTATGGCTTACCTGAAGTGAATAAGACTTCGCCGGAAGCTCTTCATGGCCTTGCGCATCAGTGCCAGCCTGACGTGGACATCGCCGGCTCGTTCAAAGTCCGGGGTCAGATAGAGCACCTCTTGCAGCGTCTCGCAAGCCGGGTGGAAAGCGTGAAAATGAAAGAAAACCAGACCTTTGCCATACAGGTAGTCCACGTCGGTCTTGGCGCGCTCGCCGGCCAGCTCGCCATACTTTTGGTAGGCGGACATGGCACGCGAATAGTTCTCCAGCAGCAGATGCAGGTGGCCGAGCTTCCGGAACGCCTTCGGGTCCATCTGAGGGGGTTGTTCGTCTAGATCGTTGGATGCTGAGGTGCCCTCTTCCTCTCCGGCAGGCACCTTCCTCTTTCGCGCCTTCTTCATGCGCCACTCTTCCACGCCAAAGCCGCTCAGCGCCTGCTCTAGCAAGGCCACAGTCTTCAGCGCAGCCTTCTTTTTCCTAAAGTGCGCCTCGTCCTCCAAGCGGACATGACCGAACTGGCGACTCGTCAACTCGGCCAGGATCTCGAACTCGGCCGATGAGAGACGAAAAAACTCGAGGTACTTGCTCAGAGTCATGGCGTCTCGCTACCGGAGGAGCTCGGCCCGGGGCCAGGGTCCGGAGTCAAGGAAGGCAACCGAAGGAGTTAAGCCAAGATCGGAGTCCACATCCAGAGTTCGCACTCCACAGTGGAGAGGAGGAGGAGCAGCGACAACACTACGTGTTTGGCTGCCGCAGACGCAGCAGCAGCTGCAGCAGCAGGTAGCTGCTGCTTCGGGTTGAATCCCAGCGCCGCTTCGGGGTGACGCTCTCAGGGTTGCCCATCGTGGGCGGCCGCGGTCCGACGCTTGGAGCTGAGTCAACTTGTTCAAGACTCTTCCGGTCGCTAGTCAGTTCAAGGCATGCAGTCCTCATGGCTTTTGCGTCTCACTCGCTATCAGAAACGTCATGTTGAAGGGACTCGTCGCCTTAGTGACCGACAGCGCGTCCGAGTTCGGTCGTGCCACCCTCGAGAGTGACCAGTGACGTGCCTACGTACGAGGGGGCGGTCATCGCTAGGGAGATCGGATCGAAAGACCAGATCTTCAACACCCCAGCAGGCGTCATCAGAAGAGCAACATGGCTGCCGCGCTTGACAAAATCAAGAAGCGTTTCCGGGCTTAATAATATCATCGATTGTGCCGGCATTGGTGTCATCTTTAAAGCGTACGCTTTACGTACGCGTAAGCGTACGCGTTGTACAACTTTAGCAAGTCACTATCGTACTCCTTAATTTATCTGTAGAGCTGACAGTCAGGTGCCCGACGGATTCATGGGTGCCAATGACACTAACGGCAATCACAGGGGTATGATAGTCAATACTGCCTCGGTTGCTGTAATTGACGGCCAGATGGGACAAGCAGCCAACTTTGCCAGTGAGGGTGCCATGGTGGAAACCACACCTCCCACTGCCCGAGACTTGGCACCCATTGCACTCAGGTAGTGACCATCACCCCTGATCTCTTCGACATGCCACTGTTGGCATTAGGCCAGGGTCACTCCTTTGAAGGGCTCCTACAGCTTCGGATCCACCACAAGTGATGAGTGCAAACGGAATACTCTCTGTGCAGGTCCACAACGTTATTGCTCGCATGGTGCTGAACCCGTCCCACCTGAGTCGTCCAGATGAGTATGCTCACATGGTGACACATCATCCAGTACATGGTGATCGGAGAGGTTATCACGCTCGATGGGGCTGACAGGATGGTGGTCGTCGTCCGCAGAAAAGATGCATTCAGAGTTGACAGCTCAGTTGCTCAAGTTGTCCTTGCATAGGAGACAGAGTTGTTGGAGCGTCGTGGAACGAGACGATTGGAGGTCACGATTAAGACGCTGCAGGCTGCATGCATTGAGCCCATGAGGAATAGAAGACAGATTTCTTGTTGCTTTTTAAGATGAGAAAGTATGAAACTTTATTCGTGCATTTTAAGTTGACAATTCATCACGGATGATCGTATAATATAGACATTGGTTCTCGTAGTAATCGTGAATACATAAACTACGTATCTGCACACTATGAGCCATTGTAGCACAGTGGAGTCTCCCGCCTCCACTAGTTAAACGTCAACTTTTCGATGGGCAAGTGTCCCACCTCGCCCATTGCCCGGAGGCTCACATACCCGCTGGGTCTGATTGTCAGCGTCGTGATGCTCGCATTATGAAGACCAAACCTAAACATGCATGAAAGTCGAAGTCAAAAAAGAAGTGCCCGAGTGCATTCATCTCACCTCAGCCAAGCATCTGGTGGTAACTGCAACGACCTGCAGACGAAATAGCGGATGACATTGCCATGACAGACGACAACGTCGATCTGTTCCGACTTCTCATGAGAGGAGGCTCGGTGAATATGTTTGCGAAAGGCAGCTTCGATGCGAGCACCTTCCTCAAAGTAGGCCTAAAACGCAGGAACTCGTAGAAAGTGACGGGTTCCAACTCTGTTCTCAACTCGATGAGAGCTGTCTTACACTCTGAGATGGATTCCACAAGGCTGGGGATATCGGCGGTTGGGGTGGGATGGGCGCACCCTCTCGAATGAGATGGCAATCTTGGATATTGTCTACAGCATCAGCTCCACCCAGCTGACCCAGCACAAGATCTGCCGTTTCAGACGCCCTCTTCATCGTCGAGCGGATCAAGTTGACCGTCACCGGCTTACGATTCCCGTCGCTGTCCGTCAGCGTGACCCTGTAGGAGATATGATACAAGTTGCACGGTCATATTGCTTGATACGCTCACACGATCGAGGTTGTGTCTACACACGAGATGTAGAAAAACCTTTGAACCTACTTCACTCACTTCATACGCTCAATGATTTCTTTCAGTCGAAGTCCAGTCAGTGTGGCCTGTTCTCTGCCGAGGGGTGTAAGCTTTTGGCCAGCATCATCCTCAGCTTCTATCTCATACTGTCCGTGCCTCACCAGCAGCAGGGTTCGAGTCACCTTTGGCGTGAGCTTCTCCAGCTTACACCCATACTCAGCCAGCTCGGTCAGGGAGGCGTTCTCCTCAAGCGGAGGCAGCAACGAGTCAGGTTCCCGCCTGAAAAGATTGACAGGATTGGCAAGATGCGCTGTACGGTTCAATGGAAATCCAAAACTTTCGCCCTACCCCCCAACCGCCATTTTCTATAAAGTTGCACCATTTTTCGAACCTGTCCCAGTCATAGTCCCAAGGAGTGCCAGTCTGGTGGTCTTTCTCGGCCATCGCCATCCTGCTCTTGCCTACCCAGTTGGATGCCTCCAGGGCTTTGAGCCATCTTTTCTTCAGCGCTGAAGGTGCAGCCGAATCTGGCACAGATGTTGAGGAAAGCGCGGAGGAAGGCTTTGAACTGCCAGATCCAGAGCTGGACGTTACGTCGTCCTTGGAATCGGCGAGTCTCTGCTGCTTGAGGTATCCCAGCCCCGCGGCCGAGGCCCCGCCAGTGAGGAACCCCAGCAACAGCGACCTGGCAGACGCGACCATGGCGTCTCGAGAGGATTGTTTTCCTTGACTATCCCACAAGTACTATCAGCAATCACACACGACGTCAAAGATGAGCGCTATCAATGTTTACGGGCTGATCCTGTCCTCCCCCTCCCGCGTGTCTAACGGTTGACGGTAGGGTGAGCAAACTGCAACCTGGCAAAAGTCGGCGACCCCGGAGAGGTTGGGGCCCGCTAGTTCCCATCGGCTCCGGGTCGACCAGCGAAACCCCGGTACGCCAACATCGCTAGTGCAGGGCACCGACTGAGGTCCAACAAGCACGGGTGCAGCTGGAGCAGCAAAGTGTTTATTTACCGGCTACGGGGAAGGTCAGGAACCATGAAAAAAGCTTTTTCTCTGCACCGCCAGATGGCGGGAAAGTCAATCTCGTCAGATTTTGCACAATATTTGGGGACCCACGATGATCCTAAGGCCTGAACCTTTGCTGGATTCTTCAGTAGTGGGTGGTGATTTCTCATCCAAATCTCCATAGCAACTCCTTCGGGACGGAGATGACGAGATCTGCCAAAGCAAAGAAAATTCAACTTCACGGAAGGTCTGGACGCGTCCGGGTTCACAAGCGATGGCATCGACTCACTCAGTCAACGTCGTTTCTCGCCTCGCTGTCGGAGAGACGAGAGATTCTTCTCACTCTCTCTGAGGAAGTTCCCTGGACCTCGGGCTGAAAGAGTCGGCTGTGACCGCCTTGAGCGCTTCTTGGCCCATGCCGGACTTGAGCGGAGAAGGGTTGAGAGACCTTGAGCGGCGTCCGTTGGGTGAGCGTTGTTCGTCAGAGCAAAGTGATGCGAGGGTCGACTTCACCGTCGATAACTTAACAGGGGCCACGCCAGAGACGACGAAACTTACTTTTACAGTAGTGCGCCTACAAGAGAACATGATCTGCCCCACCCTGAGCTTCTGCCAGTTCTTCGTTCAACTCAGGCGTACCCTAGGCTACTCATTGAGCCACGTAACGAGGCTGTGACCTCATCTTTAGGCTGCCGAAACTCAGCCTCGTTCGAGGACGCTCAAGAGCAAGATCAAGCACAAAAGGAAAAAGAGCCTGAGTGAAACCTGAGCGCGATGTCAAGACCGAAGCAAGTCGAGGTTGCAGACTTCGCTTCCGTTTATGTCCTTCAGCTCTGAACGCTGAATTCCCAGTGTGGAGTCCGTCCTACCTCTCAAAAATACGCTATTTATTCTAAAGCACTTTAAATGTCTTGAATGAATCTGTCCTATAAGTCCAAAAGTGAAGCTAATGACTAACTGCTTTGGATGTCAATAGATCTTGTGTAGCTGCAGTGCTAGGGAAGTTATGATGTTCGGAATAGGGGGTGAATACCTTTGCACACCTTGGAAAACACAACGGCGAGTTTCCTGAGTCCTGAGGCTCAGTAGTCTTGAGGTTGAGCTACTCAAAATAGTGCAACAATCATCATTTCTCACTGCTGCAGCGGGGGAGGGGGCCAATAACTAATGTAGTGCACTAGATGCCTGGGCGACCGAGGGCATCTTAGCTGGGCCACCTAGTGCCAAGCGGTGCCAAGAAATGCCAAAAGTCCTCTCTTGTGATAGTTTCCCTGCCCTCCAGTCCTGTGGAATCAAAGAATAGCTCTCGTAGTCCACGATAACATGAGAGGGGACGCAAGCAATGATCACTTCTTCATTCCACTGGACCAGGAGGGAGTCAAAGGGGGTCTTGCAACAAATATAGAACGCAGAGAGGCAGTGAAAAATTTGATCAGACCACTTATAGATGGCATGACTGTTGCAAATTTACTTAAAATTTCTTCAAACATGTTCCAAACTGTGTCAGCTGTTGTCGTCCTCCTCTTTGTTTATCCTCTCCTCGATGGTGAGATAAATTCCGCTGACGAAGGCCAAGGCCAAAAGACCACAGACGATCATTAAGTACGCTCCTGGAAAAGACGTGCTCAGTGTTGCCCTGTAGACCTCGCCAAAGAGCGGGTATGCGACCAAGGGCACGAGGCACTGGGACAGGGCCACGACGGCGAAGATCCGACCTGTCTCATCCGGTTTAACCCGTTTTGTGCACTGAGATCTGTGCAAATGACTATCAATAACTGTTAACTACCTTAGTGTTGAACCTCCCTGCATACCTGATTGCCACTGTGGCGACTGAATTGAGCTGGAGGGCCGCAGACAGGTACATGACCCAACCAGGAGGCCAGTTCCCCTGTGGTCCTCGCCAGTCCTCGGTTCCTACAGCTATCAACATGTAGGCGATGAATGACGAGGCCGTCCCGGCAGTGAACACCAATGAGTCACCCACGTGCAAGACCTTGCTCAACAAGGGCAACAGCACGAACAGGCCTAACATCCTAGGGTCCATGACACAGGCGTGCCCGCAGGTCAAAAGCATTGAAAAGTTAACAATGGTTAATCCTCTCCCTATCTTATACCCCCTGTAATCCCTGTTGCAGTCCTGCAACCCTTGTTGTTTCCCCTCTACCAAAGCCGAACCTTGTCATCTTGAAGAACTCCACAAGCAAGAGGATAAAGCCCTTAAAATTGACAAAAAGTCCGGTTTACCAAGCGTCTGAGCTCCTCATGAATCTTGCAGAGATTGGCCAAAAACAAATAATTGGTACTACAGTAAGTTTTGTCTGTCTGCTTTTCCTGCGGACCGTCTGGAAATTCCCTGCAGATCCTCTGAACACTCAGGTAGTCGGAGTAGTCGGTCAGAGACCAGTCGTACTTGAGCTGAGTGAGTAGGTAGTCAAAGCGTGACGTGTTGAGACAGAACATGAAGGCGACAAAGTTGAACACCAGCAGCAGCACCTACGTGGACACACAATCAGAGTTGCGATGACTTGCACGTATGAATTACAGCACTTAATCCACCTTTAGGCGGCCGTGGTCGGGCCTCTTCTTGAAAGCCGTCCTGAAGCTTGAGCGCACATTGTCAAAGTCAAGGAGTTTGTGCTGCTTTCGCTGCTCTGGCGTCGACTGGACGCTCTCGGGCACGATGAGGACAGCATAAGCAATGCCGGCGATGGCCATGCCGCAGGAGATGCCAAAGATGAGGTAGAAGTTGTTCCCCACGGTCTTGTACAACCTTTCAAGGAAGGATGGTGATCATGATGACAATCGTTGGCTCCCATCAGGTTTCTGACCTGCTGCCTAGGGTGGTTCCTGCCACATAGGCCAGAGAAAAGACCCCATTGAGCACACTCAATCGGGTCGTCCTGTTCTTCGGGTTGGTCACGTCACTCACGTACCCGTAGAGTCCCATGTTCAGGCACTGATAAGCGCCTGTCAGGCCCACCACGCTGCCCCAGAGCAAGTGCCATGTGCCTAACTGTACAAGTTTTTCGGTTAAAACACATGAATTTATAACAAAACGATGTTTTTTGCCTCGTAGAATAGGGCGTAGTTGATCATGTAGGCTGCGTAGGAGAAGAGGTACCCAATGAACGGCAGCGTGAGCATGAGCTTACGCCCATGGTAGTCGCTCCAGTTGCCCACAAACAAGCAGAAGAAGGCGGAAGGCAAAGCCACTTGTTAAGGAGTAGTGACACTAGCAAACTTTCACACAGAAAGAAATGTTCATCTGTACACGTAGAATAGTACTATACCACAGCCCAAGTGGACAATGTTCACGGTACTTTTGCTAAAAGAATTTTATTAAATTTTTACAAAAAATCGCCTTATGCTCTGCATAAAACTGTTATTAGACTTTACTTGAAAGAGTTACTTTTTGTGACTTTCCCAACTTTCTCGAGTTCAAATGTGAAGTTTGCCTGTATAAAACCTAGGACTCCATCCCATTCTTCGAGTTGCGACACTCTGTCCTGGACGTTTTGCTTGACCTCATCAGTGGCGATGCCGTGCTCAGTGTAGTTGTTGCAGACCGTCTCGTTGTAGTGAAAGTCAAGTCGACAAACCTGGAAGGAACATCAAAAAGCAGTGGCAAGAAGATGCGTCCAACATTTATGTTTCTCACCTTGAGGATGAACAGATTGTCTCTGACGACATTGGAGGTGGTGAACATGAGGCAGTAGAGAAACTCGACTGGCTCCACGGTGATCCAAGAGACCAGGCCCCAGGCTCTCTGGGACCAAACCGGAAGGGGCATTTGTTATGATGACTTATTCAACGCAAAGTACGATACTTGTCTTCATGCTGCTGATGTTGCTTGTCACCGGTCCAAGACAGAAGGAGGAAGATTCTTGCTGTTCAAGAGCATTTAAGTAAGGAGATAGCGAAGAAGAGTGCGCGCGCTCATTCTTGGCAACAAGGAGTGGGCAGGAGCGTTTGGTCCACCCTCTGTCCAACGGGATAATACCCCATCTTGGAGGGGAATATGTTTTCACCCACTTCTCAGCCTTCACTCACAGATGCTAGTTGAATAGCTTCTATCTTAAAGCTTCAACTCAAACTAATCTCAGCAAAGCTCTACTGACTGGTTGTAGACCCTTCTTAAGTAACACTTGGTCAAACATTCAAAGTGTAAAATGTGTAACGTACTGAGGATGAGGCTAACTCATAAGTTAGAAATGAAACGAACTCAGAGAAGGTCAGATCGAGAGTTATTACTGTCTTTTGTATACTGTAATATGAGCTGAGCAGAGCTGAAGAGAGCTGAAGTGAAGAGAGGGTGCACATAGAAGAAGTGTAGGACAGAGTTGCAAGTTAGCATGCAGGTACCGTATGTGCTGTAGATACATGAATGTAGATATTTCAACTTAATATACGATACATCACTAATGCTACGCAACGTTTTAGCTAAAACTCATAAATCTTGCTCGTAGCTGGCTTAAGGGCAGCGAGTTCTTGTAGATCGATTTTCGCAAGTTCATCATCGTGCAATCTTGCAAATTCGCCATGAGAAGTTTGCATTCTTAGGTACAGAACACGTGCATATTATTTCTGGCTGAGATCTGACTTTTGCATGCAGTAATATGAGCTGAGAATGACTTCAATGTGAACAGCATCACACTGCCACGATCTCGGCTCTCGGCTCGACGACAGCAACACAGCCACGATGGAGCTGCACTCCGGAAGGCACGACAGGAGGAGAGACGGCACCATCGCCTGCAGAATTCCGGAAGTCATCTGCTGCCTCCAACTCTTCATTGCCTTTTATCTTTTACAGTGCGGTGAAATCTTGCTGTCAAGATTCTTCCATACTCTTAACGACTGTAGCAAAGAAGTCGAGCGGAGTTGCTGTCCAGATTGGCATCGCCGACCAAGTTTCGCCTGAAACTCTGAATACTTAGAGTTGTTGTATCCCGGAGTGCACCCAAAAGTATATAAACCTAAGCTACATCGGCAAATAAAATGTCCTCGTCATCTTCGTCAGTCACACGGTCAAATGGGCCGTAGCACCAATTTGTTGATATGCTTCGAGATGACTGTCATCTCTTTACACGTGGATGCCGTCTCCTCGACGATCGTGTTCGCCAGCATCCTAGAGCATCACTCCAAACTCCTCCCTTGGCGCGACGCTGGCCCCGAAGTCATCATCGTGCCGTTGGACTCCAGGGGACTCCTGGATCTTGACCATCTGAAGAGCCAGCTTGTAAATTTTTCCGGGACGCCATCGTCTCTCCTCATCGGTGTCTTTTGAGCGGTGTCAACCGTGACTGGCGCAATAGCAGCCGCGCAAACCCGCGATAAAGTCGAAAATCAGCCGCGGGCAGACAGACAGACAGACAGACAGACAGACACACACACACACACACACACACACACACACACACACACAGACGAATCTAACCTAACTGAAGCCACTCTCACACACAGCACTGACGCCGGAAAAGCAGCCGCAAAATTGCTTGATCCACGTTCTTTCACGAAATCGGCCGCAAAAGTCAGCCGCGCAAACTCAGCCGCTGACAGACACACATACATAGGGGCACTTATATACAGAGACAGATACTGAGTCGGAAGTCGTAGAAAGAGTACACCAGTGCCCGGGGCTGCCAAAAAAGCCCGGGGTGCGACTCGTGCCGCGGCATCTCCCTGTCCTCCCGGTCAACGGTGTCGAGCACCAGCTTCGACGGCGGTGAATTCACTTCCAGTTAAGTCACTGGCAATGCTAAAAACCAAATCGACATCCTTCGATTGTGATGACCTTTGGATTTTACCTTGAAGAGTTGGTCACGATAGCTCTAACCTTCATATTTGTAAGTTATTTTGCCATTAGTCGCGTTGATGCACAAGTCCAAGACAACTACTTGCTTGGTCACTCGGAGACCGGTGATGGAGCGAATGTCAATCCTCAGACAATGTCAATGTGCCAATGGATCGGTGAGGAGCTGGAGAGCAAAGCGAGCAAGGTCAATGCTTCACAGAGGTCTGGGTCCTACTCTGTAGAACATAAGGTCATTGTTAAAATGACATTTGCATGCACGGTGGCGCTCATGGCGCCATAAAAAACGATCTAACGTTTTTGGTCACGAATCCACGCACACCCGAAAACCTCTTGGTTCGGTAGTTTTTGGTCATTTTTGGGTGAAACGGTTTCAGGTTGGCCACCTCACGGATATCAGATTTGGTTTCCTTCTAAGCCCTTTGGCAATACTGCTTTTTCCCCTAAGAACATTTGTAAACAAAGAACAAGCGCATATGAGAGCAAAGTCCGGTGAGCTCCTACGCCTGCAGGTGTCAGAGCGGGATTTAGTCTGGTCCTTGGCCAACACGTACATCCTAACAACCGGGGTCTTCCTCAGCTTTTCCCGCGAAGCCTTGTGGGCCCTTTGAGAGGCGTCATGGCTTCCTCCGAGGTCGAGCTGACGGACGAGCAGAAGAGGTTCCTGGCGGAATGCGAAGAGGAATTCGGGAACAGATACACGGAGAAGGACTCGGTAGGTCACGAGTTTCATTGGGTGTCTTAAATACCTCCGTGAAGTTTGTTTTTTGCTCCCCTCTCCCCTCGTAGGAGTTCATGCGGGTACACGAAACCGAACCCAAGTCTCCGCCCTGCGTGCACCCGTGGTACGGCGGCAGAGACGGGGGCCGCAGAAGGGACAACAGACAAGATCAGTATGACAGAGGAGGACGGGAAGATCGACCCGAGTGGAGAGGACGCGACCGAGATCGCAATTGGGGTGATGACGGTCGAGGTCGACACGGACGTGACAGTAGAGAGTATTACCGAGACAGAAGAGATCGATACTAAATGAGATTTTGGTGTACCGGCATTGATCGTTTATAAGTGCATAGAAATAAATCCCAGGACATGTAGACATACATGAAAAGGACGGCAGAATAATTTACAGAACGCAAGATCATGACACATGACGGTGCTGGCGATTCAGTACATACGGCGTTGCTGTACGCGCACCTTAAACAGCCAGCCACAGCCATGAGTTTCACAAGTATGATAATTATATGATAATTATGATTATCTTAAGCTTAGAATATGAAAAAAAAACCACACACACACGGGAAAAGACTCATACTGCACATAAGTTCCATTGCGGCAACAACGAGGACGCGGTGGCATAGCTATACTCGAAGTTCATATGAGGCTGGGAAATTCAGAGTCAAATTCAGTGTCCACGTTGCCGAAGTACCAGACGAGCCATTCGGCCAGTTCTGCGAATTCTGTGTCGGCGTCGCCGGGCCGGAGGTTCATCTTTTTCCAGCAGTCGACCACTGCCTGTAGGCAACTTGCCAGTCGGGATAACGTGGCCTAAAGAGATGAAAATGGAGTAAGCTATGCTCTCAAGTAATGATGGATTAGACCAGGTCACTCACCTTTGGCCATTCTTTTCTTGTGATGGCGAGGCACTGCTGCTCCAAGTCTTCTGACCGGAACAGCTTGGACTTCACTAGCCTGCAGATGAAATGTTCCAATCGCGTCCACGAAGCTGAGGAACAGCTGCTGAGAATGGTGACGTTCTTTTCGCTCAGAAGAACATTGGACCTTTCTCGGATTACTGAGACATTGCAAGCCATGGCGGTGTGAGTCCAAAAGTCCAAAAGTGCATCTTGAGCATCCGACGTCATGGAGGAGGGATTATTGCAGACTAAAGAAAGAGAATACAAGTACTATTACTTAGAACGTCGAAATCAAATAGATTCGAATGTTCTTACTCAAGTGGAAGGCAAGGTCGAAGGTAAGAGATTCCAGTCCTTTGAGCATCTCTGCAGATACCTCATAGGGTCCTGGATCGTCGAAGCATTTCTTCACAGCACCCACCATCTCCACCACATCGGCAGGAGTGATCGACTTCACCCGAGGAGTATCGGACAGTTTCAAAAGCGACTACGTTAAAATAGGTTAGTCAGTATAGGCATCCCATACAGCTAGACTGAAGAAAAACCTACCGATAAGTCTATGGCGACCTGGGAAGGGGAAACTTCCTCATAGTCAGAGTCATGCCGCGATGGTCCTTCAACTAGCTTCTCTTCTTGATCGTTGGTGACGTCTCTGTCTTCATCAAAGGCACCTGGGTCCTGAGAGACACTGGCAGACACTCGCCGACGCTCACTGCCGTGCATCTTGACCAGCTTTTGCCGGAGAAATCCTACAATGAAAATGCTTCCGTGAGCATTCATCTCAATATTGGACTACTGTGCACTGACGATAAGTAATGGTATCCCTCATCCACGTGTATCCCTGTACCACGGCGTGTCTCTTGGCCACCTCTAGACAAGTGTTCACCGATATAGGCTTCATTCCAGAGGGGAGCAAAGAGGAGATGCAGCTGGCATTATCTCCCAGCAACTTGATCACCTTTCGTCGAATAAAGGGGCGACCCAGGGAGTGGAGCTGGCGATAGCTTTCATCTGGGAGACGAATGAAGCGTTGAGCATGCATACATGTATGTCCTGTTTATGTATGTACTTGACTCACCCACTAAGCTGTCAAGGCTTTTTTCGCGATTCTTACTCCGGGACTGGCTGGTCACTATTTGTGCGATCTTAGGAGCCACCGCCTGACGGTAGTAGTCAGGGAGGAACTTGTCCGCGAAGTCTATCGTGGCATTGGATGCTGCGCGTTCGGACAGCGACTCTATGAACTTGCGTACGGAGCCGGCTTGGTTGCGGAAAAAGTTTCTCTCCAAGATAACCTGTTCCTCGTACGTCTTCACTCGGCTGTCACTGGTCTCATCATCCAGAAGGTCGTCGTCACCATCGTCTTCAACATCACGGTCTCTCTCCTCAACTAGCGGAACGATCCTCTTGCGCTCGGAGGGCTGCTTCGGCTGGGGCCTCAAACGCTGGCGAGCGGCTTCGACTGTCGCTCCAGCAATATCTGCTGTGGACGTCTTCCTATCCGAGACGAACTGGATTAATACGCGAGAGGCTTCGCTCAGATACGGCGTCGACATCTGCAAGGAAGTGTAGGAGTTCGTGAGGCAGAATGATAAGTTTAGGAATGAGTTACCTGGTTGTTAAAGGAAGCGACGACGACATCAGGGGTAAGGACCTCAGCCTCGTCTAAACCTCTCGGAGAAGTACCTTTCAAGTTTTGTCCCTGATTGAAGTTTTGGATGATTTGTCCATCACATTTGGAGTAGTTGAAGAAGAGATCTCTTGGTACCAGAGGATTCTCAAAAAGGTCTCCCAGCAGCTGAAGCGAGCAAAAAAGAACGATCTGTTACATACAGCGCCCAGTGTACGGTGGATTCTTAAAGTCACTCACCAAATTCAATAATAGAGAATTGAGGGGACTGATTTTGTAAGGCACAGGATTCAGCAACCTCAGCGTGCTCTTGTAGATGTCCGCCAGGAGTTTGAGGAGTCTCTGGACTGGTTTACTCCTGAGAGACACTGTGTCCAGGATGGAGCAAAACTCCACTACCCACGGCAAGGTCAACAGCAGGCGCTTTCGCTGAAGTGACGACAGCACTAATCTTTCAAGGTTCAGGGGCAGAAGAGGGACCTGCACAACGAATGGGATCGAATTAGGCACAGGATGTCAGCTTGAAACACTTAACTCACCAGTTCCCTGAGCCTGATCTGCTCCACCAACACAGCCTCTGACATATTCCACTGAGAAGGACAGGTGAACTTGAGCGACTCCACAAGTCCGAGAAATTTGGCAGCCAGTTGCAATGAGATGATCGTTTGAGATAAGTTGGATCTGGTGTTTGGTGACACAGGTCGACGGCCGCCATCTACCAAGAACATGAGCAGAAGAAGAGCTTTAAAACATGAACATGGCAAGTTCGCACTGTTCTCATACCTTCCACATCTGAAACTACATGACCTTCGACGTCAAATGATTCTTTTTCCTTCTCCCTGATGATCTTGATTAAGGCGATCTCCATGTGAGAAAGGAATATGAAGTGATTGCAGCTGACGAGAGCGTCCATGAAGAATTCCTGCAAAGATATTGAAAAGGTGAAAGGCCTCGATCATCATCATGCGCTACATTTTTGCACGATTTCTCTCTTCCTTTCTGCACTACGGTGGAGATTGGTATGGATGCCTACCTGGGTTCCAGGAAACTTTGTGTTCTTTCTTTCCCAGGGAGAATTCCACTTAGTCTTGTCCGGGTCGTCCTCCTCTCCGCCCCCGAGACGCTTCTCCAAACTGGTGAGCTTGAGTGGATCCGCTTTCCAGAGAGAGGTTGAAGACGACGGTGACGACGAAGGCCGAAAAATCTCGGCGGTGCATGTTATCAGCAGCTGGTCGCGGACGAGGCGTGCAAGGTGGGACATGTTGACAGGATGCTCCTGTAAAATCGAACAATATTGACATTCTATGCTACAATACTCGTGCACGTTACTTGCATCTTCAGCAGCACCTCACCTGAATTTTGATCAGTGAAGAAATTGCTGCTTTGAAGACAGACTTGTCAGTCACAGCCCTGTTCATCTTCTTGCCCTTGAACTTCTCGCCCACGATTCTCTTTCTTGACTCGGCCTCTTCTTCCTTCCACCGACGCAAAATCTGATAGAACGTGTCTCGTTGCTTTTTAAAATCTTGGAACGCTCTTTCCGATGGAAAGTTTTCGACGCTGTCGTTCTCACTTTGATACCTCACACTTTCCAGCTCTTCTTCGTCTTCCCCGCCGTGTCCTGTAAGTCTCTGAATAGAGGATGAAGACTCAACCCTCTCGTTCAGGAGCTCCTCTAAGCTTGGGCTGAATTCCGCTATCCTGGAGTTGGCCCTAAGAAATTGCAAGGCATCGGTATCGAGACAACCAAGCAAGTGGTCATTGGCCTCAAGGACCCGGACGGCGAAATAGGCGCAGTTGTGAACAGTGGCAAGGAGGTTCGCGTTGCTTGACGTAATTGCTTCCTCCTGCTGGTGCTCCTCGGTATCACCTTTGGGTTCCGTTTGCTGAGCACACAGCATCTCCATTAGGAGGTGGACTTCTGCAGCAACATTGACAATGAGATTACGTTGTAGGCACAAGGAGTAAAGCTCTACTAATTTGTCCAGGGACTTCTTCTCGGTGACCTTGGCAGGGTCAGCCTTGACCAACGCTATCTTGCTACCGTGATTGGCGAGAGAAGACGCTTTGGCCGGTGTTAAGGGAAGCTCAAGTGATTTCAACGTTGTTTCCTCTAGACCGCCAGGTCTTTCATTGGGGCCCATAAGGTTTAGTTGGTGTGCTTCCTTGGATTTCTCCACACTTTTAGCTATTTCATGCCATAAAGTCTCATTGGCAACAGGAATTTTCTCTTTCTTTTCAGGAGTCCGATAATCGACTCCTTTTGTGTCATCCCTGTCTTCCTTTTTCTTACCGTCATCGACTTCTTTTGATAATGATATCAAGGAAGCTTCTTCAATTTGGCCAGGGACGTGTCTATCAGACGCCGGGGAGAGAGACGCCTTCTTCTTTTTACCCTTTTTGTTCTGCTTGCCGCTATTCTCCGCCAGGGTGATGAGGTCTCCTAAGTTCACGGTGGTGATTCTGCTAGAGTGCTGTTGCTGGTGGGGAGAACTTCTCTTCTGATACTGACTGTTGGGCTGTCTCTGGTCCTGGCGACTGTCCAGCATGGAATCAAGACTCCGGCGGCAGGTGTTGCCCTTCCTCTTCTGGGAAGATCTCTGGTTTGTGGCCTTTAAGTCTCCTCCTATGGAGTTGAATCGTTCCTCCAGCTTGTTCAATTTAGAGTCGTCATACTTGAGGCGCATGATGCTCGTTCCTCGGCCTTCCTCTTCCACCTGGCGTCGCTCCTCCCTGGAGCAGGACGCAGGGCGGACCTCGGGAGTCTTCGTCTCTGTGTCGCTGAACAGTTGCACCTTCTTCTTGGTCTTGGAGGCTGCTCCCCTATGCATGGCCACATCTGCACATGGCAGAGACTTCCCGTCCTTCCCGGTCGGACGAACTTTCTTGGCTGGACTCTCATAGTCGTACTTCGGTGGGCGAGGGGTCTTCACTGGGCTGGAATAACATTCCTGACTCGCCTCGAGGAGCCTGAACGAGAAAGAAAAGATCAACAAATCCGCTAGGAGTCGCGTCTGTCACAACCACGTCACATCTTACCCGGCAACCTGATCCCGTACATGATTAATAACGGCGAGTCCGAGCTCCTCCCTCAGCTCTTTCATTTGATCCAGACGCCGGTGCAGCGCGATCCTACCAACCCCAGAGTCATCCTTCGGGTGCACTTCGCCTTCAGGGATGATAGGGGCAGGCCTAGGTGACTCCGGGTTTCGAGCGTCCTCCGGCGGCGCTATTTCGTCCTGTGCATAAATACCCTAAGACCATAAGACGGAACTTTGTAATCTCGATCGAATTCCCCTACCAAGTACCAGCTGACGAAGTCCGAAAAAGAGAGCCCCTCCTCGTCTAGGTAGAGGCTGACCAAGTCCTTCGCCGCAGACATGCTTGGCGCGGCTTGGTGGAGGGCGGGACTGACCCTTTGGCGTGTCACCTCGGGCTCTAGGCCAGGCACCTCCTCAAAGAGACGATGTTTGGACGTTTCTTCTTCCCCGGTGCAATCAGCTGACAACTTGATGAGTGTGATGGCCACTGAGCACCCCAGCCCACAGAGCCCAGCCTCTAGCTCGGCCCAGCCCACCCAGACTCCAGAAGTGTCGACGACTTAGGCGGGCAGGAAGAAGAAGCTTCTTCTTCTGCTCGTCTCGATGGCAACCAACAACGTTCGAATGCACAAAAATTGCCTATCTTCAGCGCTCAACTGGCAGTACTGTTTTTAAATATATGAATTTCCATTTTCTGCACAAGAATAAATGATATTTTATCATGCTTTGCTCTAGATAAAAGGACATCGTTGTCGGTGTCTCAGACTCGTCAGATGGCGGCAATGTGACTTCACCGTAGCTACTCAGCAGTCTGGGGAAGAGAGCGTGGAAGAAAGTGTAAACATTGCCAAACTGTCTAGTCACAGACTGCTGAAAGACCGACGTTGCACGACTGTTACTGTCCACCAGCGACTGTTTCATCCCCGAGGCCCTCTTGGCCCACGGCTAGGGCCATACCGACTAAAACCTGGTCCGGAGTCCACAAGAGGTGGTAACAGAATATCTTGTAGAGGAGGGGTGACCCCCGGCCCTTCACGAAACGGCCGAGGCCGACACAAGAAGGGACAACGGGATCCAAGTTCAGTCCACCTGGATCGCTCAGGGCACACGATCCGGACGAGACTGAACGAGCAGTTCTAAACATGTAAGCTGATTTTTCCACTTATGATCTCAGACGGCCAAGGAGGGGAGGGGGCACAACTTAGTCCTCCCCCTTGACATGGAGAGCATCACAGGATGTAGATTGGATCAGTCTGAAGTTATCTGAAGCCGGAGTCCAGCGGCTTAACTGACCAAACAGAATGATCTGCGAAGTTGCAAAACGCTCTAAAGAATAGTTTAACTAGAAGTTTAAAACCTGACGTGGGTTCTGTAGAGACGCATTTATTTCACAGTGCCCCTAGACCTTGACTGCAAAGGTTCTCTGCGGGAATGCTCGCATCCTCCTCAGCTCTCTTGCAGTCTTCAGGGAGGCCTCGTGCTTGGTGAGTGCCTTGCGCATGGCGCGGGTCTTCTTTGGACGGAGATCCAAAGGTTTGTATTTCTTGCCCTGAAATGGAAGTTTAGGACAAGTTCTTCAATCAAATCCATAGGCCATTTAGTAGCTAAGCATACACAAAGCAACAACGTGTATTACCCATCGTTAATGCGAGCGAGCAGTGGAAACATGAGTACTCGCCGAGACAGTTCTTGATGCAGCTGAACCAGTTACAGCGGCAGATTTATATACCACGCCGAGATGCTGAAGATGAGGCCTGACTTAAGGTAAAAAGAAATCAGTTCCAAGACCATCAATACCTGGATGAAGTAGAATCGACCTCGAATGCTCAGTTTTTCTTAAGTTAGTGTGACATGATAAAGTTCTACTCAAGAGAAGACTGCAACAAAACAATGCCAAATACCACGTGCACGAGTATACAGACATGGTGGTGCATTAGAAACTTAAAAAATAGAGCCTACCAAGGCCATTCCACTTTTTCCCCAGTTTATCCCTGTTGTTCATGTTGATGTTGTTCGAGCCGATTTCCTTTTACATCATAAGTCAAGCCCAAGCCGCATCTTAAGCGCATCTTGGCAAGTGAATATGGATCCGCTGCTACAGCTCGTTCAGATGCATCAAGAACAATCAGCGCGTGCTCATTTTTCCAACCCCATGGAGTACTTTCTGGCCGTACACTTCTCTGACGACTTGACCTTGATATTCGCGACCAACTGATACACTTCACGCGCTGGTTGGGCCTACTGTGCATCACACAAAACATCAGCCAGAAAGCACTTACTCCACTTACTCACGAGAAAGCACTTTTTAGAGAAAAATGCACAAAGACCTCTCACCCTATACAATTTCCTGAGGTTCTCTTTCTGCTTCTGGTGCATAACAATGTACACCCTGGCGATGGACTTGCGCACCACACGGATCTTGGAGAGCTTGGAGGCGGCACCGCCAGTCACCTTGGCCACTCGGAGCGACGCCAACTCTGTCTTGAGGTCCTCCAGCTGCTTGGTGAGCTCCTCCCGCTTCTTGGTGCGGAGCTCACTGCACTTGATCTTCACCTGGCAGAGAAAACGGCGAGTCCGTTAGCGGCCAACACGTCTAGCGGGACGACCAACACCGTCCCGTCGCCCACCTCGACAACTGTGTTCTGGTCAACTTACCATCTTAGATCAGTGCTATGGCCATCAGCGTCTTCGTCCGTCGGCCCCCAGCCGGAAAAGGAAGGTCCACAGGAGCCGACTAGGCTTGGACAAAATTCGAGCTCGTAGCTCTAAGGGTCAGAGCAGTCGCCGTCAGGCTCGAGCGCTCAACAAATCGGGCTCGTTCCATCCCTGCAGTAGAAGCAGAACGCAAATACAAAGAGTGTTTTTTTTAGTAAAGACTACCTAAAGTACTAAGATTAGGTATGAATGAGTCTTCAAATAACACTCTCGTATGTAGGAGCAGATTCATTGACGAACTTGCTCTAAATGTAACTTGCTTTGGCTATTCCTATGCAACCTCTGGGGATTTTTTTCAGTCTTCGGAAGCATTAAAAAAAAGACTCTCAACCTTTCACCCCTGCTCAACGCCGCGGACACGACCACGTCAGAATGGCGTCGGAGTCAAGGCAGGTGTCGGAAAAGCGCTCCAGTCGTCCTCAACCTCACCTCCCTTCTCCTCCCAGATTGATTGCTGGAATTGCCAGAGTTGACGCTGTAGAAGTGACTGTTTGCTTTGTCGTTTTCCATCGTCCCCACCTGGAGGGTCTTGGCCTTCATCGGAGTCACAGAAAGGAACTCGAGGACCAACGCAAGATTGTTGATAAACTTTTGGAGTCGTTCAGTCGACCTTTGGCAGGAGATGAGTGAGTGGCGAATGTGAGTTTAGTCCCTGAATTAATATCATATCTGTACTTCGCAGAAGTCGACCCATGAGCAAAGGAGCGGCAACGGATCTGCGCCCAGCGACCCCTCCCACGGGTCAGAGCCTCGGTTCCAGCAGGTTTTGAGTGCAGTAGAAGCCGCCTTTACCGTCACCACTGGGCCCATGCATGACGTCTGTATGAGAAGTGTCTACGTCACTGAACCTTGGATCAATGTCTCTGATCTTCATTGCATATACGTAACCATTTTTTTGGTACGAAGTATTTTTGTTAGCTTCAGGTTTTGTGAAAAAAAAAGCTCACGCTTTTGGGAGATCTTCATGATGCATAGTTGTTTAAACGACGTAACGACTCGGCAACCCTCCTCCCATTGGAGGTGGGTGAGGTCATCCATCTCCAGAACCTCGTGGACCTCGCGTGGTCCCTCAGAAGAAATAAGGCCTCGATGCGGGGTTTAGCGGCGAGGTACTCGTGCGTGAGGCTGCTTGAAGGATGGGGGAACCGCTTTTTCCCCCTGGTACGGCTGGCCTGGACCGAGGACGCCTTGCAGTACCGCGAAGCCGTCATCAGTGGCTCCGGAACGACAAGTCCTTTCTGAGGTGACACCTCCCCCCCAAGTGGTCAAGGTTTTAACGCTAACCCGGTCTTTTTTATAAGCGACAAAAATCTGTGCAAGTGTGACGTGTGTTAAAACTTATAGTAGTCCATAATGTCTTATCTTGTTGCAGAAAATTAGTCGTCGAAGGGCCACAAGTTGAGGATTCTGAATTTGATAAAAAAGTGAGTTATACTAGAGGCGTCACATATATATGACAACCTTCAGTTGGATATAGCTGCTATATCCTGACTTTTATGGCCAAGGACCCCACAGAGACTCTCCTTCGATGCATGTGTGTTGTGCACGCTTGATATGCTTGTCTGTGTGTGATGCACAACACATGTATTATATGCATGTGAATTGTATGTGTGGACTATTAAAATTATATAACCCAGTCAGAATTAAGATGACGATGCATAAACTTCACACGTACGGGGGGATGCCAGAGCTCCCCTCGGGTGGTGATCCGAGGGTCGTCATGGCCCGAGAGCTTGAACATCCGACAGACAATCCGGGCTTGGTCCAGATCGAACTCCAGGTCATTAACGTCACATTTTCTGCCTTTTTACTTCCTCAATCTCCCCTGCCTGTCACACTTCGGAATCCGACTGGCAGTTTCTGGTAGGCTGATTCGGCACAGGGGGGCATACAAGTGCTGGTGACCATGATGTGACCAGCGTTCGCCGAGCGGGCCCTGGAGTTCATGGACGCGATCTTGCTCAAATCTCTTACGTCTTCGTTAGAGGAAGTACTCAAGTTCTTGTCGTACATAATTTCCCCCGGGTTTTGTTCTCTTCAGTCAGGCTGTGACCCGGAGGGGGGGGGGCAGGACCACCGGTTGCCTACTGTTCCTACTTTGCTCCATAGCGCTTCCAACGTCGTCTGCAGTCTGCAGCCTTTGCTTCATCTCTGCAGCATGGTGAGGTTCACGTCCTGCAAGTTAGGCCCAATCGGAAATCGCGCCAGTTTATTGCCCAGGAGATCGTTCATCCGGTCTGGTTCATGTTTTAGAAGTTGAAGCCAGTCACCGACTTCATGGGGCATAAAATGGCCCCAAGTCCTCAAAAGTGGGTCGTCGTACTCACCAATGAAACGCAGTCGCCCTATGGATTTCAAGACCAAGTCGCCGATGGAAAACGACTGCCTCAGCCACTGGATAGAAACTTACTTTAGCTTAGGAGGTAATATTATAGTGATTACCAAGATGCAAAGCGTGTATCAACCCTCGTCACTTGCACAAGAGGACGAGGACTGGAACGGACTGTCCCCGTTATTGTCCCCGTCGGGTGCAGCAGCTGGCGGATTGAAAGCGCCGTGGTACTTAATCTGTCCTTTCCGTTCCCTGACTGGCTTTGGTACTCGTTTCGCCATCTCTTCGGTCATGAACATCGACATCATTCCCCAGAGTAAAGGAGCTCAACCCGAGCTCCGTCGACGGCGTAGATAACGACATCCTCAACAGCGTTGCGCTGAGACTGCTGGCAAGAGTGAGGCATGTGACCATCAGACAGACGATCCATCTCAACCTGGAGTCGGTCACCATGTCTTCTCGCTCCGCCTCCCCTAAGTCCCCACAGCGCGAAACTAGGAAACAAAGTCATTTTGTCGGCGATTTAGGTCCTCACGCTGCAGGTCACGGCAAGAATGTCGTTGTTGTCGTGCAGCTGCTTGGCAGTCAAGCGCAGACGGACAGAGCAGACGCAGAGGGGGTTGGTTGGTTCTCCTACGCCACCCAGGGCACCCACAGCGTCAACCCGCCCACCCCCGCCGAAACCGCTGGACGGCGCAGGGCAGAACTTCAGCTGCGTCCTCGGCCTCGCACACACGCACGCACCCCCTTCACGACTGGCAGGAGTAGGCGCACACGCACGCAGGCAATCAGTCAGCAGTCGTTAAAGGGCAAAGATCGAAGCGAGTGAGTCAGCAAGAGCAAAGAAAGAAAAGAAACAAGATCCGAGATTCTGGTCCAGAGAGAAACCGGTAATCGTACAGTTTCCAGGAGCTACCGGCGGCAGTGTCGTCGTCACCCGAAACACGACCGAGCAATTGAAGCTGAACATCGTGAGCGTGGCATGAGCGTGGATCCACCGTAGCTCGACTCTGCGTTAGAGATAGACATCGGCCCAAGCAACTGGATCGTTTGTTCAGCAAATAGTTGCGCACATCTTTTTCATACGGTGTTTTCTTGCTGTCGTCAAGCCAGGAAGGGGTTCTTTTTTCCTTTTGGCAGACCAAAACCCCATCGGGTACGATATCAAGTGTCTTGAAATGAGGGTCAAGCGAAGAAAAAACCCCAAAGTGAACACTGTTCACTTTGGTCAAACTTCACTAAATTCTAAACTAACCTAGGTTTGTCAAAGCTAGATCCATTGTCGAAACTCAGTTTCAAACGCCAGTTTGGTCAAAGCAGATCGCCACCATTACTAGGTCAAGTCTAGACCAGGCCATAGAACAGCATCTTGTTGCTGGTCCTGCCAACTGGACGATTACCGAAGAATTACTCTCTCTACCTTCGTTGCGGAAGTCTCAGATCTTTTAAAAAGAGTTGAGTGGACCCGGACCCGGCAGTCATCACATGGCCAGCCGGGAGGAGATCCTTGCCGACTTTCAGGTGAAAGCAACGAAGCTGAATTTAATCATGTTCTCAACGTACTGTGCAACTTTGCTCTTCCGCAGGCCTGCACGGGCATAGAGGACGTGTCCGTGGCCATCTGCCAGCTGGAGGACGCGGGATGGGTTCTTGTGGTGAGTGACTAGGAAAGAAAACTTGCAGAAGTCGCCACATTTATCAAATTGTTTACAGGACGCCGTGAATAAGGCTTTGCCGTCCAGGCCGGTGAGCGGTGCTTCCGCCACCACCGCCACTTCGGCTTCGACACAAGTTGGGGCGGGATCCTCGCCATCATCCCCGCAGCCGCCGTCTCCTTCAGCCAGAACAGATTCACTATCTCAGATGGAAACTGCGGAATCGCCACCCAACCCTTTTGCGGCCTTCAGGAATCCGCTGCCTCTGCGCCAGACGACTTCTGGTGCAGCCAGAGGTAAATACGCGGATATCGTGTCAAATCACGTTGTCCTCGGTCCAGTGAAGAACCATATCGTATGAGTTTACCTGAGAAAGCCTTTTTTGCAGCAACCATCTCTGATGATCTTTACGCGGGTCCGTCCAGCTCGTACGGGCCAAGGACGAGAATGCTTGAATTTGTGGTGCACCACTTGGACAGGACCTTTCCACTGAAGGTCAGTGCCTGAAAGAGTACAGGACTCAGCAGTCCAATCAATTCCTTGATGCTTGCAGATCGTTGACAACGTGGACGTCAAAACTCTCAAGACCCAAATACAGGCAGAGACGGGATTCCCTCCTTGCCAGCAGTCACTAAGGGGATTTAAGGGATCCAGGTGATGATGTAGCAAATATAGAGAGCTTTGATGATTGCGTTCAACGTGTGGTGTGTAACTTCCTTAGCTCTTTGGCTCCAACTGATAGTCGCCTCCTATCCGAGCTCAACTTGCCCAAAGAGAACGTGCTCCACTTGGTGACCCCTGACATTGACCCTGCTATCAGTGCCAGTAGTAATGGAGAGGAAGAAAGCACGTAAGAAGCAACTTTATATTCTAACACAGTAGGGTGTCTGAAAGGATCTCTCAATCTCTTACTTTGCTTGCAGCAAGGAATCTGCTTCTGACTTCAAGCTGGTGGTCACCAACGTCACGAACAACGAGAGTTACACTCTTAATTTCAGACGTAAGTTGCTCTGATGTGCGAATCATCCAGGTGTTCTTCACTTGTCTGGTGGACCAACTAAAAACGCATTAACGTGTTATTTTTCCACAGCCACCAAGACAGTGTTAGGAGTGAAACTTGACGTGTCCCATCTTACCGACATCCCCTTGTCCAAGCAGTCTTGGAGTGGCTGGCCCAAGAGTGCCAACGGAGATCTCACGCTAGCTCAGCTCGGAATCCCTCAGGAACATCATCTCACCGTCGACCGGATACTATCGCCGCCAGCCAGAAGCGTAAGGACGACCTTTGCAAAGCGTCATTGTTGCAGGATAGGGCGATCAGTGTATCTTTTCCTACTCTAGATGCCCCTGTTAGAAGATGGAGAGGGCAGCAGCAGAGCAGGAGCATCGACGTCGAGGCGGTAAGATCCATAATCTCGTCGTGACACCCGCAGTGCTCCTACCAGGTCCCGTAACCGATCAATACTTGTCTTTGGGAGGCTCCTTAGGTTAAGTTACAAAGTCAGGGTTTTTGACTCCATGGAGTGTTTTGCACTTCATGACTCCATTGGTGGCTTATGAAAAAGATGCTGACGCAGCACGGGTGCACGAATGGCTCAACTATGTTGAACTAGCAGTGAAGCTACTGAACAGTCGCCATGGTCATCTATGACTACTCTGCAACTCTTGGGGGATTGATCAAGGAACTGTCATAGGCACGTGTTGTCCTTATGTGCTTTTGTAAAAGGTTTATCTACAGTCATCACACAATACAGCGACTTTCCGCTTATGGGACAAAAATCCCAGTAAATTAGTTCATACAGTTCACTGGATATGCTCTTCTATATGGCATCTTAGGTTTTTTGACCGATGCCAAATAGCCAAAATGTCAATTTTGTTCCTTGGGTAAAAATAAAGAATTCCCCCCCCCCCCCAATGATTGTTTCTTGGCACTCCACTCATGTATGATAACAGTATCATAAAAGGAGAGGTTTAAAAGTCGGAGTTGTCAGACAAAAGGGGACACAAAAAGCTGGTGATCTATTCATTACATTTGGCTGGAATAGTTTAAAGGAAGTCCTGCAATAACTATGTCACTCACAAAGTGATCTAGAAGTCGACCTAATAATCAATTCTCACAATAGTCGTGACACGGAGACATCGTCTCCGTCAGTCCATGTCGTGGACTCGAGCGATGACTTCGAGGACGCCACCTCAGAGGTCATGATGGACGATGAGGATTTCTTTGACCGTCCTGGTAAGGAAGGCGGCGCCTCTGCAGGTCAGACGTTTAATCCTCTCATACCAGGTAAGTGCATTCAACGATGAAGAAGTCGATCTCGGAACTGAGTTATCAATATCCTCTCTTGACAGATGACTATGGTGATGAGGCCTTAGCCAGCATCAAGTTCTCCGAGGAGTTCTCCAGTCGTTATGGCTCCCCTCATCCCAACTTTTTCCCGGGCACCTTGGAAGACGCTATCAGGGAGAGTTGCCTCAAGCCGCCCAAAGATGTAAGCCACAAGCAGTTCATTCCCTCGATGGTATTACAGCTAATTACCGATATAACAGTACGAAAAATCTATCGTTATATCGATAATTATGGTTATTTAGAGAAAAGACAGTATATAAGGAGCAATTCGGTCAGCAACAAGTAAGGAAAGAGCTTCTTCACTTCCGACAAATATTGTCACACCGAGTGTCCACTGCACTGATCCCCTATATACTTTAGCGCAAGATGCTCGCCATCTACTTGCACCACGACAGTTCAGTGTTGGCCAACGTGTTTTGCACTCAAGCGCTGTGTGCTGAGTCGGTCGCGTCCTTCCTCGATGAGAACTTCGTCACCTTTGGATGGGACATGAGTTTTCACTCAAACAAACAAAGGTTTGTTGGAAGCTACAGCAGAGTACATAGAAATTGTCATCAAATGGACACCCTCGCCCATTCCAGAGCCATTCAGATGATAACTCAGCATTTCGGTAACCTGGCGGCCTCCACCATAAAAAACCTCGATATTGACCGGTTTCCCCTCCTTGCCCTCGTTTACAAGCTCAGAGGAACTACAGAGATATTTCAGGTACGTAGATGACAGTCAATGATTCAAGGTGACAAGATGACATGCGACTCTCTCATGTCAGATAATTCACGGAAACCTGACGTTAGACGAGCTCATGTCCCAGCTGCTATCAGCCTCCGAAACGTACCACGCGCAGTTGTCGGTCGAAATTGCTGAAGGACGAGAGCGCGAAGCCAGAGATGCTGTCAAGCGGGAGCAAGACTTGGCTTTCGAGATGGCCCAAAAGGTGAGATTCATTCTATCTATAGCATCTGCAACTTTGTCAAGATTTCTTTGGTTTCCTCCAGGCTGACCGTGAAAAAGAAGCTCAGCGACGTAGAGAGGAAGAGCAGAGACTTGCTCAGGAGAAGGCTGATGCCGACAGGAAGGCCCTCGAGGAAGCCCTAAGGCTCAAAGAAGAGAAAGAAAAGGAAAAGCGGAGGAGAGAGGTCAGTGTTAGGGTTGGTCAGTTGTCCCGTTGTTCAGCTTCGACGTTTGCTCCTGTGCTTAGATCGAACGACGCCTTCCGCCGGAGCCTCCGCTGGAGTCGCGCCACGCCAAGATCAGGTTCCGCATGATGTGTGGTCAGCGAAATCTAGAGCGCCGCTTCCTCCCCGAGGACACGCTGCAGATCATCTTCGACTTCCTGGCCTCCGAAGGATTTCCCACAGATGAATACAAAGTCCTAGGCAGTTGGCCTAGGAGAGATGTAAGTTCTTCCAGATGTCCATGAGTTCATTCAGCGAAAAGTCGACTTCTGCTTCAGCTAACGACCCTCGATCCATCTAAGACGTTGGAAGAGTTAAAACTCTTCCCACAGGAGACGCTCACTCTGGAAGAGAAATGACCACCGAGGAAGAAAAAGCGGTAGGATGAAAAGGCAGAATTTTGCGGATCATTTCCGAGGAATAGGGAAAATTGCAAATTTTATATGCGACAGCAGTGCGTTGTGAAAGATAAGGCATCAGAGAGGGTGACTACTTAAGCCCTTGCATGTATGTACGTGGAGAAACCCAATTGTGCTCCTCTCCCTCGTGTTTTCTTGTTCATTTATGCGATTGGTGACATAATAAAAATTGGTCGATATATTTTCTTAAAACACTTTATAAGGCACCTTAAAAGTTACCCATGATTTTCATCTCCTTCCGTTAAGGATCATTTCTTTTCATTGTGCCCCCAGTCGTACGGGATGTACTTGATCTTGTACTTCTTCTCTCCGAGGAGCTGCTTCTTCTCACTACCTTCGGGAAGGTGGGCTTGAAGCCACTTCAGCATGTCCTCTGTTTCGCGACCAAAGTCCGAAAAGTACCTGTCCACATGAACAAGGTCTCATAACCCACAAATCCTTGCGATGACGTGGGTGCCAATTGCTGTCTTATGCTTGGACAACACTTTGAGCTCATCCTTACCATTTAAAGATCATCGAAAGATGCACTTCTGACGCTCCAGCGTTGACCCGGAGGGCGTCGTCGTCTTCCAGGAAGGACTCGGTGGCAACATCCAGCTGATTATCAATCTGTAGGCAAGAGAACAACATGGTGGAAGGACGTCCTAGAGGAATGCCTGAGGCTTGTTCTGTACCTCCTTGGCGGAGAAGGTCTTGATAGGAGGGCAGCTTTTAGCCCCACAGTTGAGCGCAAAGTGGATCCTCGGCTCGACCTCTGGGAGAGCCTGTTTCAGTCTAGAGGCACAAAGGAGTAGAAGACGTGCCTGGATAAATGCGGATATTACCTCTTCTTACCGTGGGTCGTGCTTGCCGAACGGTGTCACGTAGAGCGTGCCCATGCTGGCTTTGTTGGCCCGGAGGACGCCATTCTCGATGTCGTTCAGGCTGAACACGTGGCCGCCGAGATTGTACGCCACAGAAGAGAAGAATTTGTACCTGGTCCAAGTAAGGGAGATTTAGTACGATGCAAACGCTGCATGTCGTCGTGAACTTTGGTCGACACCTCTGCCAAAGATTGGACGGTGTGCCTTTCTCCACGGTCCCATGAATGACAAGAGCGTTGTAAATGTTTATGAAGAAGGCCAGCTTCTCCTCCCGAGAGAGCTTGTCAAGATCAACGCGCTGCAGCTCCAGGGTCATTCTCTTGTATGCCTGCAACCAGGTGAATGACGTTGCTTACTGCCAAAGTGCCCATACACGTAAATGAGGATCACCTGGAAACTTTTCGAGGCGCCGATTCCCTTGTAGTCGACGTATTTGCCGTCAGGGCTGAGAAAATCCGAGAAGAGCTTGAGGATGAGCTTGCGCATGTCCTCCGCCACCTCTCCAGCCGGCCTCTTTAAATAGAAATAGCTCAGTCTGACGAGACAGCCCTTTCAGGGCAGCACTTTTACCTGGACGCACTCCGACATCTGGCTTGCGTTGAGAGCCTTCTGAGCATCACTGGTGCTCAACTTGTACAGTGCGCTGGCATCATCCTGGATGGATGAAGAGAAAGATCACCTTACTGTGCTTAAGCAAGAAAAACAAAGCAAATTACCCTGAACTCCAACTTCTCCTCGTCCACGTTGATGGCGAACCTCCTGGAGACGAGTTGCCTGCCCATGAAAACAGCGCGCTCGCGAGTCATCATCTTCTTGTCGACGGCCCAGTCGCAGAATTCCTTACCGGTGAAGGAGTCCTGCAATGATTTTGTCTTTGCACCAGTTGTGCGACCATGTGATGTGTGCCAACTGGTTCGTGCAGGGCCGCACTGTACGAAGGAGTTCAAGTAGGCCATACCAAATGGTTCTTCTGCCTTAGCTCAAATTACTCACCACTCAGGAGGGTGCAAACAAAGTTTCTTTCTATGACGTATAAAGTTTGCTCGCTAATGACTGTACTGATTACTCGCTAATAACCGATAATGTGTGCCTCAAAAGTGTGCTGCAACAAGGGAACAATCTTTGTATTTGAAACTTAGACTGGTTTCCCCTTCCGCTTCCAGGTTCATAAAAAAGCAGCCTCTGCAAGGACATCCTCGCCCGCCAAGGCCAAGGAGGCCCCCGAAGAGAACTGGCGCAGAGCTCAGCTTCTCGTCAATGTGAACAGGCACGTACACTTTGGGCTGGCTGATGTGTGCGTTAGGTGCTTTTGGGCGCAAGACGCGCGCGCGTGATGTGGCCCCGAAATGTGAGCCTTTCATATGTTCTTTTTAGGGCCATAGAGTGAGTGCACAAAAGAATTCAATGGGGTTTTGTTAAAACAATCGTACAATGCATATAGGCTTTATGAATGACTGCGACAGCGCTACCAAGAATAGGCTTATAAACTGTAGTGGTGTTCACGGATCAAAACGTTTCGGGCGGGCTAAAGGCCTCTAGTCAATGGGTTGAGGCCCACCGACTTCAGTCTGGGCAGGCCGTAGAAATGCCAAGTCTTTAGCAAATTTAGGCAAAATGTCCTCATAATTTAGGCAACATACTCTTATATGATATGCAGGACAATGGAAGTCATGCATTTGAAGGCTCGTCCCACAAGTTGGCGGCAGGAAAGACGGTGCTTGATGCACAATACCGTAGGTAAGGCCGAGGTGCACTACACAGCATCCGCAACTGCTCCATGGATGCGTTGATGAGGTTGACGCGGTACCTTTATGCCTTTCCCGCAGAAGAGTCCTGTCCTGTGCTGCTTGACGAATCCGGCCCTCTTCATCTCCGCCACCATCTCCGCGAACTCGTCCGGCTCGCAGGAGAACTTTTCGCCGTCGATGGACGGGATGTCGACAGCCTCGCTGGGGTGGGGCAGGACGGGGGCGTCGGGGCCCTCCGGCGGAGGGTCGTTCTCGTACAAATCTCTGAGAGTGCATGCAAAGTATAGGTAGTCGATCAAAAAGCCTTCTATGGTACGTGGCATGAAGTAGTCAAGTGCCACTGTTGCTATAATCGATTCATCTAAGGTCGTGATATTCGTGAAAAGGCCGATAAGGTTAGTGCACTGTAGTACAGTGTTGTGCCCAGTTTGGCTTTTCCAAGGCCAAGTAGGACTTGTCCTGCCACTTTCTTGCTTCTTTGCAGCGCAATCATCTCTGAAGAACGCCATAACTATTTTCCTTCTCGGGGATGTCGTAAGCCAGGTTTTGCTGCAGCCAGCAGCTTTCACTGGTCTGCTCCATCTTTTCTTATCGCCAACATAAAAACAATATTTGATCGATGAGGATGGCGATTTGTCTGGCGGACACGGACTCCACAGCTTGCAACTGGGACACGTAGAAGAACTGTCAAGTTCTGCGGGGCAATCCAGGGTTGGGACTTCATGCCAGATCTGGATTGCGCGCTTATGAGCGCCTCTTTCTCAGTGCACGTAGCTAACAGTTTGATGCATGCAGCGCCGTCGTTGGTACTTACTTGAGAGCCTCCTGAAACTTGTCCTCGTTCAGGATCAACTTCTGGAGTTCCATATTGCCTCCAATCAACTTCTCATTGAAGAAGATCTGGGGGACGCTGGACTTGCCAGTCCGCTTCCGAAGCCACTCTCGGACATACGGCGGAAACCTGTAGACACACATATGCAGCCTTAGCCCGGCTCAGACCGTCCGCGCGCACTCCACGACGACGTCATACCTGTCCACGGAGACGTCGGTGAACGTCAGCTTCTTCTCCTGCAGGGTGCTCTTGGCCTTCAGACAGTGAGGGCAGCCCACGATGGAGTACACGACGACGCGGCCCTTGGGGAGACGAGACTCGTCCGAGGAAGACATCGTGCAAAAGCTCCCTCAAGTCCTGCAAGAGGGGAGTTGATACGGAGCCCAAGCAGTTCAATGCGACCTCAGCACCAGCACGTAGAGCAGTGACAAGATCACTTCGTCACCCCACCTCAGCGGGGCCAGCGAGGTCTTCAGTGTTCTCGCAGCTATTAAGGATCTCTCCGAAGCAAAAGTTGGTGTCTCGACTGCTCTGCGGTTGCCTCAGGATTGCACAGTGCAGACCGACTACTTGAATGCTGAGAAAAGACTGAGAAACGCTCTCTTTGCCGCACTCTTTGCCCTGTGAGCTGGAAGAGACAACTGCGGGCATTTCTTTCCATACAAAAGAGGCACAGAGAAAGAGAGCTTTGTCTATTCCCTCCACGCTTGAGGTGGAAGCCTCATTTCACCTCATCGAGTATGTCTTCATTACTTAATGAGGTCATTTAGGCTTTCTCCGGTTCAAGTCTCCCTGTGATTACTCAATCCAAGTGTCGTGGGTCTCGTTTTTGCGGCTTTTTTTTTTTTGCTCACTCAAGGTCGATGCTCATTCTCCCAGACCTCCTCCGACAGCTCCACCCCTACGCACACACACACAGAAAAGATCGCTATTTTGGTCCTACGGCTAAGACGCCAGTGAGGAGTGTGAGAGTCATTCAAATACGCTTTGGTGCAGTGATTTACACAGTGGAAGCACGAAAGCTACGTGCAAACGAGTCATATTGCGCGCAAAGGTTCAACAGTATCACAGTGCGCATCTACCAGGGGACGCGTGCAGGAGTGGCAGAGGGTGACAGCACCGCGTGACGACTGCGGGGTGCGATTTATTCAGTCTCAGGCGACCTCGTGAGGCTCCAGGGTGGGGACTGTTGGTGGACCCGCTGCAGCTGGACATGTCACACGTGGCGCGGTCAAAAAAGGACTGATCCTGGGGCGTCTCGATGACGGTGAACATGGGCAAAACAATGGTGTCCAGCTGGCTTTGAACGCGGATTCAGGGTCTGAAGGCCAATTTGGTGGCCAAAGAGATGACTGAAGCTAAATAAGTCGCGTATTGTGCACGCACACGCATTGTACTCGCTCGTTTTTGCCTCGCACATGTGTGACATGAGCCGGCTCCACCACGAGGAGCCTCTTTTCTGCGCAGGCTTTGCTTGCACTCAATGGGTTGTTGTGAACGCCTGTCACTGTGTACACCTGTCACCATTTCGTGCCACGGCGAAGTCAATTGAAATATTAACGCTTGTAGCTGAGCGACACTCGACTGTGGCACGAAAAGGCTCAGTTGTTCCAGGTCTCATCTCCGAAATGAGCCTCGACATGGGCGTGACTGTGATGGGGACGAAAGGCTCTGAGCACAAAAAAAAGGATTATGTTGTGAAGGACGCAGCCACATCTGCTGCTTTGGGTGAGCCTCAAAAGTCTGCACTGCGCTATCAATCCCCCCCAGAAAGGTCAGGAGACACCTCTACCTCCCGCACCAGCTCTGTGTCATGACTCTGCGGCGCTGAAGTCGCTTCCCTACCTCTGCGGGTACGCCGACGGTCACGTCTTGGACTGCTCCGGTGCCGACGAAAGAAACGTTATTATCCTCTGCTACGTCTTTATCCGGCGGCTCAACAGCTGCATCTCGCTTGAGGTCCGCTTGACGTTCGAGCTAGAGGAGGCCCGGGGAGAGGTGTGCCTGCCCTGTGCGCGCGCAGGCGACCAGTGCTACATCTTGTCTTCAGCGCCACTCAGGCGTGAGTGACCGTGCAGACGTCTACAGTGTACTTCCAACAGTTCATTGTCCACGCGCAGGTCATGCTTGACGTTAACATAATGTGTTAAGTAAGACTTAATTGCAAACACACGAGACATTTAGGCTCTCTTTGCTTCGCAATTGTCGTCACAGTCTCAAATCACTTGGGGCAGAGAGAAGCAAAAATCGATAAGCCACTCAGAATAGTGAGCGAGTTTGGTTTTTTTTTCGCTTGCACCCCCGCGGACGGCGGTGCGGACACGTCCGACTGCGACCGCGTGTACGAGCTCATGTGCGTGTACCACAGCAGTAAGTTCTTCTTCATCGTCGTACTTGTTGCTCCGTAAACGCAGGGCGACGCTTTCGCGCAACCTTCCACCAAGAGCTTCTCCTTGGCCTCGATGGATGAACGAATACAGACGGTCATGTAGCCAGAGCTCGTACGTATTTTACTGTCTGTGTACAGAGAGTGTGTCTTTTTTTTTATTTTCACTTGCTGTGCATGCGACTGCGAGCGCTCGATCGTCATCATGAATCTTTCTCCCTGTAATAGCGGCCCCAGAGCTACCTTATCGTATGAGCAAAATCAATAGTCACTCACAAGTGCTACTTATGTTCTATGTTAACCACACACCAAGAGATTATTGCACACTCATGACAGCTCCAAACATAACCCATAAATATATATGAGTGGGGTTTTTTTGTAACTTTGACTATAAATTTGCGTGGTACTGTGAGTCGCCCTCTTTCTCCTTTGTGCGTGTGTCTCCTCCTTCCTTCTCCCTTCATCCATCCTCCATTGAGCTATTATTTCACCATTCTCACCCACTACAGCGACGGCAGCAGCGGCAGCAGCAGCAGCGGTAGCAACCTCATGCAGGCGTCGGCCGACTGAGCCAACGAGCCCGCGGGGTAAAAATCGCCACCGTCGTCGTCGTCGTCGTCGTCCCCGACGTCGTCGCGGTCTGGAGACGCGCAGCAGAGGCTTGGCGTGTGCATATGTGCTTCACTGCTTCACTTTTGCTCCACTTGGCTGGCGTGTGCGCGCGCATTTTCGTTGGTGGTGGCGCTTCTTTGTGCGTGAGCGCTTCGTCATAACACGCGCGCAGACACACACACACACATACACATGATGATTTTTTTCTGTCAGCCGCAGTCGCCAGTAGAACAGCGGCGAGGTAGGGAGAAAATTAGTGGTGGAGGGAGGGGGGGACGACGGAGCCCACGGAGCCGAAGGAGCCGAAGGAGCCGAAGGAGCCGAAGGAGCCGAAGGAGCCGAAGGAGCCCAACGAGGGCCTGCTGGCAGCCACGATTTCTCCGGATTTTGCCATCACGTGGAAAAGCCATGACCAAAGAACGTGAAAAAGAATGATCGCTCGGTAAGTCACGTATAACTTATTCGACTGGTTCGTCTCGGTGTCAGCGGGGTTGGTCGTTCTGTGGAAGAAGAAGAAGAACTTTAGCCTCTTGAACTATATGTGCGTCTGGAAACTTTCTGAGGCTTTGTTCTTTCTCCGGCGCCAATAGAAAGTTTTTTTTGCCGTTTTCGTGCGCGCGCGCGTGCGTGCGTGAGTGCGTCTGCCTTTCCATCAATCTAACTATCTGTCCATCGATCTATCCATCTGTCTGTCCCTGTGCGTGTATCTGCTCTCCTTTTTGCCGCGCTCGATCTGCAACCACCCGTTTGGCATCGCATCTATTGTGGCGGCAACGCGATTTTGCCCCCTCAAAACGTTGTGTGCGTCTTCACCATGTCTTGCAACCTCCGCTTCCTCACCATCGATCAAAGGAAAAAAAGGTAGGAAGGAAGGAAGTCGTTTCAAAGAAAGTGGAGGCAAAAAACACACGTCTGCACAGGAAAAAAAAGAGAACCTCCTACGTTAGGGTTGCAGGAGCTGAATAGCTTCTGGACAGCTTCATTGCGCAGCTCCGGTGCAGTCAGGGGCTTCCATAGATTAATGGCGAATTTAAACGTAGGGACGAGCGTCTGCTGCGGTGCATAAATCACCAGTGCCAAGCCAAGCAGATACGCATTGACGTGCGTACTTGGCAGCGGCGCGCCCAGGCCGCGATCAGTCAGCCAGAGGTGCGTAGACGTCAGCCAGGAGTAATAGTGGGACCCCGACAATGTGAGCATGCTTGAGTGAGTCTCGCACCAGATCAAATCTCCGCCTGAGCTGGGCGATTTCGTCCGGCGTCACTTCATAATGTCACTTTAGCGCGCTCGTCAGATCGCTGAGGTGTTGTGACCCACTGGAAGTGGACGCCACGCACGCTGCTGACGCCGCGTCATCATGCACAGGTCCTGCGTGGAGAAGCATCACGCCATGTGCCGGGGCAGCTCAGGCCAGAACTTTCCCATGGCCTATTTTGTTTGTGTGCGTGAATGTCACAAAGAGACTGAAGTCAGGCTTAACAACAAAAAAATATGATTCTTTTTGCTTCCGTTCGTCACTTCCTCCCAACAAGTGCGTACGCAATTTGGTTGAACTCACAGGGGGGGAACGTGTCTTGTACCCCCTGCTGAGCTCATTGTCAACTTGGAATTTCCTCGCCCACAGTGAGCAAGAGCTTGACAAGTCCCCAGTCATGATCTTGTACAGGGTGGGTCGCAATAACTGTCGATCACGTCAGAAGTGGATGTCGAGTGAGAACCCCAGCGGGGGCACTTGGCAATGGATTTTCGCACGCTCAATTTGGGCAATAGCCTCGATTTTTGCCAAAAAATTCCCTGCTTAACAATGCTTTATTTGATTTCCAACACAATGACCAGACTCTATAGTCGTTTTGGCACAAATTTCGGCATAATCACGTCCTTTTGTTTTGTCGGGAAGTACTTTAAGCTGCTACCATCAAGCAAAGAAGTCCCAAGTTAAACAGTCTATTTTTGAGGCCGTCCGATATCTCCCAAATGTCTTAACAGAGCTGAATTACAGTGCATGAGGCTAACAGAGGTCAAAATGTCCTGCGCCAAACCAAACAGGTCACGCCTCTCTGCCTTCTGCTGGCTGTAGAGGTCAGACCGATGAAACGGTCGAAATCCCACCAGCATGACTGCTATAAGCGTCGCCCACTGTACATTGGCAGTCGAATAAAGCGAGTTTCACTTTCGGAAGAAGCGCGATTTTAGTGCTATTGGAGACCAGACAGGCATGGTCGAATGCAGTCTGGTGGACGCCGACGACCACGAGTACGACGAGCTGCAGGAGGGCGGCGGCAGCAGCAGGGGACTCCGCTGGATTTCGAGCACTGCTCCTCTTGCTGGAGCAGGCGATAAGTGCGCAGCAGCAAACAAAAAAAAGAGCTGTTGGCCTTCTCAGACATGACATTTCGACTCCAAATAACGAAACCGGTGACATTTCTCTCCACAAGGACAGAAATGACTGGAGTACGTGCGGAGGCAGCCAGAGCCTCCCCAGCTCAGTGAGTCACAACACTTTCTCCGCGCACGTGAAAACTGCGTTCACGACCACTTGGACGGAAATAAATAGGGAGGAAATCTCGGTTTTTTCGGCCAACCTGCCGAGGTTTTCTCAATCTGTCTCTCTCACCCTTCCTCCCTGCGCCGAGTCCCACGACGACGCGGGCAAGAACACCGTGTTCAATGTTACCTGAAGGCTCCTCCGGACTTTTACTTGGCCAAAGGCGAGTAATTAGTGTGCAGCGGCGGATTCCGCGGCAGATACGAAGCCATTTCTCTGGCGAATCCCTTTGCTCAACGTCTGATCCTGGTGGAATTGTGAATGTTGCGTCGCTCAGAGAGCTGTTGAGCAAATCCTCGCTGAGATGGAATTTGAAATGAGTCTCTGCTGCTTTTTTCTTCCAGGATCTCGAAATGTTCTCATACAAATGCTGCTCAGATGGTGTCAAAGTGACTGAGTGGGAAGAAGCTTAACGCAGGCGTCGCTCCCGTCCCCGCCCTCGGTCCCCGCCTCGGTGGGGAAAGTCATTCCACGGAGAAAGTAACGGCGGTGGAGGAAAAAGCTTTTGTGGAGATGTCACACAAATGGAGTGCAGAAGTGAAGATGTTGGCATAGGAAGATTTCGTCTAAGAAGACGAAGTCATGCTCGACCAGACCTCATACGTGCCCAGTAACACGACCTCGTGCGAACACATCTCAGCCACGCTCGGTGGGACATTCTGATTCCACAGTAGCAGTGGCATCGGTGCTCAACCAAAGATCCAAGACCAAAGATGAATCTCCAGCACAGTCGCCCCACCGTGATCCAGTACCTGTCCGTGCGCCCCTTGGCGGCCGTCACGCTGCTCCTCATCACGCTGCACTGTCTCTTGTTGGCGCTGGCGCTCCTGCTAGCGCCCACTGCTCTATACGTCGCCGGCGCAACGAGTCTGCCAGCCTCCAGATGCAGCAGTGATGACGGAGGCGACACCGCGTGCGTTCCACTCCAGGAGCTGAGAGCTCCTCTCAGGGGGTCCAAGTTCAGATTCGTCTTTCCAGGGGATGAGGTAACGATCCACAGAGAAGCCGACCGCGAGTGACGGATGCAGCGTTGGTTTTCTTTTCAGCTTCCTCCCATGTCCAAGTGGAACTGGCGCCTCCTGGGCAGCGTCACCATAGACCTCACCTTCTACGGCCCCACCCCCGAGGCCGGCGTGGCGGCCTCCAGCCAAAACGAGTCCACCGGCGATGACCTCCAGCTGAGGCCGGTGTTTGGCATCACCCAGAAGAGGCTGACTGTTCTGCTCAAGACAAGACTAGAGAAAAAGGTCGGCCAAGACGAGTGGTCGGAGGTGGCGACCGCGTTCGCTGAACGGGATTTGGCCTGCACACTGTCCAAGCCTCTCGAAGGTAGGCAACTAGACTACAACAGAGCTTTATTTGCACGCGTACGCACAATTGCACATGTGCAATTGTGCACATGTTGTAATTGTACATCTACGCAGTACTGTACAACCTGTTCCAGAGCTAATTCTGGCTGGAGCCATGGAACGCACAGCGCAGTACATTTGCGACCTCTCGCCGTTTTTCGACCTTCGCCCCTCGTGGACCTCGTCAGACGAGCCTCTCACGTATGCGGCCTCCATGGAGCTACTTCCTCGCCTGCCTTCCGAGGTCGTGGCCAAACCGGCGGACGCATCTGGCCACGCCGATCAGAGTCAGGAGGTGGCACCAGAGTCCGCGGAATACTTTGCCTTCTTTGAGAGCGAGGCTCATGTGAGGGCAACGTTGACTCTGATCGTGGAGGACCCGGACTTTCACTGGTTCAACTGCTGGATGAAGGTGGCTTTCATCCCCGTGGTGCTAGTCTGCCTTGGACTGTTTGTGGCCAGGCTGTACAGGAACGATCTGTACATTGCCATCCCCGACAGGGCTTTGGCGGCGTGCGCCGCGGCGCAACTTGTGCAGGTGAGCGCACTGCCATGGATAGACGTGCTGCATGGTTGCACAAAGTGAAGCAACGTCTGGAAACTTGCAGGACTTGCCCCTGGAGCTGCTGTCGGTGTACGTGCCGTCGTCATACCTGTCCCTGTGGGAAGAAGCAGCTCGTTCTGCGCTGTTGGCGGCCCTGGCGCTCTTCTGGGCAGTGTCGGCGCATGACAGACTCGCCAGCAACGAGGACTGGGAGAGGAATACCAGATACTACTGGAAGCAGGTGCAGCACAAAAGCTGAATACAGTATGTAGTGCAAACCATGGTACCCGAGTGCGACGTGCGAGCAAAACGTCTGCTTCACATCATATCCATGCAACTTTCTAAGTACTGTAGTGAGTCCTCGGCATCGGTTCTCAGCATTTACCATAACTTTCGTCATAAGACAAAAGTCGAGCTCTCTCCTACCTACGTGTTTACTTCGTACCCCGTTGGAAAACTATCCGAACCGTGGGTCGCGGCGCCATCGGCCGTTTGAGGCCTCCTTTCTCTTCACGAGCGCGCTTCCTCCACCAGACGGGGATTCGCGGCGCCAAAAGCCGTTTGAAAGAGACCGCAATCGATCAGGCACTTTCCAATTGGCTATGTCTTCCAGTACCCTCGGCCTCGGTTCAGACTTGCGCACATCAGTCCGTACGTACGCACTTACTTTTTATGCTTCAGGTTGTTCTCATCGTCCTCGGTTGCCTGCTGTACTTACTGTACGCCACGTACGAGCTCAGCCCGGCCGTCGCCAACCCGCTGCACACCCGATGGACCAGTGACACCGCGGCGTCTGCGGTCGGAGCCATTTTCACGCTCGTGCTGGCCTCGCTCGCCTTCGTCTTCCAGACGTACCTCTCCGTGCTGGTCTTCAGGCTGTGCTTCTGCTCCAGTCCCCTGCAGTATTATTATGATACCAAAAAAAGGAGGCGGAGGCGGAGACTCGACGTGGCTATGCTGGTGTACGGCTACCTAGTGTCTGCGGTGACCGTGGTGGCCTTGCTGCTGCGATTGTCCGCGTGGGCGGCCACCACTGGGTGGGCCAGCGAGCAAACCGCGGCCACAGACCCGCCGCTGCCGTCGTATCTGGCCGCTACAGGCACCGTCGAGATCATCGTGCAAGGTACGTTTCTCTTCTTCATCCCGTCTCCCAGGGATGCTTCTTCACGTTATGAGTGACTTTTTCCTCGCTGCCGGCAGGTATGTGGAATCTGCACATATGTTTCCTGCTGCTGATGCTCTCCAGAGTCTCAAGCAGCCCCTTCACTGAGTCTTCGCCAAATGTCAGAGCCCTGAGGTTCGAACAGCAACAGCAGCAGGAAGAGTTAGGTGAAGACCCTCCACTATACGTCGAGGACGACCAAGAAGGCTCTTTGGAGGAGCATCACTACTTCCAAAGAGAAAGTGAGCTAACAGACGTTCTTTTGCATGGATGCGAACTCATTCGAGCTGATTTCAGTTCCGGATGGTCTGACTGAAGAGATGATTCAGCTCTGGGAAGTCCGCCAGAGTCACAATGGCAAAAATCCTCAGGAGTTGGGCTTCGTCACCGAGGGGGTCCTCCACAACAGCCCCGCTACAATGGCCATGAAGGGCTCAGACGCTTACTTCATCAAGGAAGAAGAGGAGGACGACGAGTGCGATGGAGAACCGGTAGACAGCTATGATGATCTGGCGGAAGACGAAGAGGACGAGCGAGTCAGAATATTGGAGGGCTCAGACCCAACCTACTACTATTATTACCCCTCAGAAGAGGGTTGCGGCGACGAGGGTGACGATGGCAGTGCAAGAACACCAGTGCTGTCCAGCATCGATTCCAGAGAGTACTACTATAATCGAACGCACAGTCGGTGACGTAAAACACACTTACTTAGTCACAAATACAATATTCACAGTTCTAGAGTAGGTGAGCACATGTATGTACATTAGAGGTCGAAAGTTTGTGTGCAGTGAGGAGAGAACACAAAGAGTCGTGATTGTTCCGATTTATTAAGGCTGATATTAAGATGTTATTATGAGCTGGCAAACATCAAAAGTGCTGACAGACATTTTACTTAACTGCAGGTTAACGCAGAGATGAGGGGGTCAAAAGTCTGCAGACGCAGCTTAGACGAGAGTTCTATTGTTTGAAGTGCTGTGGTTGCATTCTCACGAGCTCATTTCTGTTCATTGTGCCAAAAGGAATAGTGGTGGTGTTACCACAGTCTTGGAAGACGGTCGTGTGCAAGCTTTTGCCTCCCGCTGTAAGTACACGCGAGTTGACCTCGTTACCCACATTTTTCGTGTGGGGCGCTGACCGCCAGTCGCACTTCCGGGTGCCAATTCTGGCCGCCCATGACCTCCAATCCTTACCGGAGTGAACTTATCCAGTGAAACGCACCAATTTTTGTCCCAACCTTGTCAAGTAGGCCCTCAACCCAGGCATGAACCATTCCGGCCTCGCTGATGGCCTCCTTACCTCCTTCAGCCTCAATGCGGGCTCTAAAGGCTCTGCTTAAGTGCCTTCGATATATCTCACTAGATGTGCTTCACGCAAACTTACGGTTTGCGAGCTCCTCCACGACCTCGTGTCTTTAGCCTTCATCCTTTATCCTCGTTGCAAAGTGCCAAGGCTGAATAAGAACTCGCCACTTCTCGGGACACCTGTCACCATTTGTCAACAGCTACTTTTGGGGATTGCAGCTGGAAAATTTACTGCCTGCACAAACACATTTGCCATGCCTACCAAAACTTATAGAATTCGCTTCAGAGTACGGTGGGAATTTTTTGCTCGTCCGCACAACCTTTTCCGGCTGAATGTGGTAGAAATGTCTTGTGGAAAGTGCTCACAAAGGGTACTTTCAAAAGATTAGGAACTGTAAAAAGTACGAGGTTACACTGAAAATTGCTTTTTCCAACCAGCTATTGTTGCCTCTCTCTCTCTCTCTCTCTCTTCTCTCCTTTGAAAGCCGTATGGAGAAGTCCTACTCTTCACGTTCTCCAGGTTCTCTGCCTTTGATGTCGCTCTCACCCTCCCTCAGTAGTGACGGAGACGCGGGCTCGGGTGCACTTGCAGCTTGCACACGCGCACAAAGTGAGAGGTGAAGGAGAAATGTCCTCCCCGAACGGCGGGAAATGAGGATTCCTGCGCAAACTGCTGAAGACACGAAGCATCTGTGAGTCCGCCTCCTACCTGATCAAGTCCTTACTCCGCCAGTCGGCAGTGGCGTGCAGGAGCATCAAAGGCGACGTCTTCAGCGAAGCTGTGGGCACAGAAAAGTTTGCAAGGACAGGCTGAAAAAGTTGTGTGCACAGCCAGAGATGCCGACTGAGTTAGAGATTGTGTGCACCAACTTCGTCACTCCCGATGGGTTCAGTCGATGATGGACAACCATAACCGTGCCAGAGAGAAATGGGACTACTACATAGGTAAGTGATGTTCCTGCGTTTTATGAAGGCAGGAGCTCTGACACCCCCTCAAATACCTGTCTCAGACATGTCTTCTTTTTATCTGCTATTGGTGTCATACGATTCAATAGAACTCTTTCAGATCTCTAGTGGAGATGGAAGAGAGAGAAACCCTGCAAAGGCTCTAGACGTGTGTGCATCTAACGCACATGTGCACAATTCTATCCTTCTGCTTTGGCAGAGGCACCAATTCTGCACCCAGGGGGATCGACATAGATGTGTCTCCACTTTGGAGGTGTGTCAGAATTTGAGTCTGCTGGGAGCGGATGCCCAGACTGGTGCTTTGTCACAGCATCCTACAGAAAGAAAAAGCTCTTAAGGCAGAAAGTTTAGCATTGCCTACACTAATTGCACCGTGGCACGCAGTGAACTTTCCGACTGGGTAGGAAAGTCACTCTGGTGTGGGGTTGAGCCGGGTCCGGTCGAGTCGAGCCCCGAGTCCCCCCCTGGAGGGCATTGGAAACTCGAGAGTGGCTGTGAACTCGTGCTCCATCTCGACCCCCACTCTGGCCCAGCCACTTTTGCCTTGCTAATGAACAGAGAGCTCTTGCAACTTCTGACGCTGTCGCGAGCAGGTCTCACTTGTGTAAAGTCTGCACTCAAATGACGAAAAGCACTTTCAGTCGTTGTCCTTGGAGGAGAAGATGAAGACTTCTCGTACAGTAGAGAGTGCAAACTCTTCTCGTTCTTTTCACTCACAGCCCTGAGTATCGTGATATCGCTCACTTTCTCCTTTCTCCCTCCTCTTCTTTAATGGTGTAGCAGCAAAAACACCAGTCCTGTATCAAAGATTGAAAGGCTGACTGTAAAGGAACTCAGTGTGGTGCTTTGTGAACCTTTTTCTGCCAATAACAATACAGACGCTTTCGTCGCATGCCTGGAATTCCTCGTGCATCTGGTCACTCAGCCGTCTCACTCTTCTTCTCCGAGTCCTTCTTGTGCGTCATGGTCAAGCAGCGGCCAGCAGCTGGAGACGGACGGGAGGACCCTCCTAAATGAGGCAGGACACTTGGTAGGGTCATTTTATTGTCACTGTGCCAAAATCTCCCTCATGTCGTCGTCGTCGTCTTTCTGGCTCTGGGATTGGTGGATCACTGCCATCCTTTCGCTTTCTCTCTCTCTCTCTGACACACACTGCAAGTTGTGCCAGCAAGAATTGACTGTCCAACCTAAGCTCGACCGACCTACTTATGACTCACTCTTCCTGCGAGTGGAGAACAAGCACGTTGGACCCGGGGGAAACCGCACTGTTTCCCCCTGATCCCCGGAACGCCTCGCACGGTATCATTCGTCTTGTGAAAATTCACGGCATTTCAGATTTAAAGCAGCTTTTACGATGTCTCTGTGCAAAAAAGTGGGCCTTTTTCCCCTCAAGAGAGCAGCTTTCGGCAGAGTATGCAGTATTTCTCCTTTACGTCCTTCTTGTCCTCGCCTTTTGGCAGCAAATTGTGCCAACAAATCTCTCTCTGGGCCTGTCGTTTGCAAAAAATTGCTACCAAGCAATCCAGGAGCTCCTGTGGGAGCTGCTCCCCCCCCCCCCCTTCCTCCTCTCTTGCTACTTGCCGAGGTAAATGCACACAATGACTTCCCTTCAGGAAGAAGACGTTCCTCAAAGTCGGAATGACCACGCGTTCTTGTCCTCGTCCGCGCGTTGAGCGCTGACCCGCAGAACTGTGCCCGGGGCCAGCACATCTGGCGGCCCCACCCACACGTTCTTCCATAACGCCAACATGCATGACACGTGCAGCCTCGCCATGCACTCTGTCGGCAGCAGGTGGACCACGAGGGTGCAGGTAGCGCTGCTGCTGAGATGTAGCACCCGTGAATAAGGGTCAGTTCGTCGAGAACCAGCGCAAAGGTGAATGAGATTAAGTCTTGACTCTGACAAGGATTAAGTCAAGTGTTGCTTTAGGTCCCTTTTACAATGTGCTTTCACTGCGGGCTTTTTCTTCTCTACCCCCTACACCAAATATGCCCACGGGGCCTTCCAGGGCTTTGGAATTCTTTCCTTCCACGACTTCTTGTGTCAAATACTCGTGACTATTACACAAAAAGAGCTCAGCATTCTTTCCATTCTGCTGACCCCGTTCAGACTTTGTTATCACCACTCTTCTGTCTCTTAAGCGACTTTATCGTGTGCTCAGTAATATATGTGTATTTTTTTAGTAGAAGCTAATAGTCGTCTCGGAGCTGTTTAGTAGTGCCCCAACTGGCAAAAGGGGGATATCAGTGTCACCAAGTCGTGCTCTGCAAACTCCCAGTGCGAAGGAACGTTGAACCATCCCCCCTTGGGCGAGAGCGTCCTGAGTCTGAGCGTCACACGAAGTCGTTGACATCTGAAATCGATTTCAGAAGGACTCTATCTCAAGGACACGTACGAATGGCTGCACTCATGCCGAAAGTGTTCTGGGATGCTGGCAAACTTTCCGGACTCTGAGAAGAAGAAATTTGCTGAGATGAGAGAGAGAAACCGCCTGCAGCTCATCTTCTTTGTCTGGAAGTTCTAAAGCATTTTAATTTCCGCCGAGTTCGTAATGGGTTTGTTGGGTAGGATGGAGCTCAGGAGGGAGAAGCCCAGAGTCACCATCACGGGTTGGTTGACTACATACTGACTCGGGGTAAGGCGGGCTTATCACCAAAAAGGCTTCAGCCAGAGCCTCTATCTCTACGGGTTTTTCTTTCTCCTCGGGGACTCCTACGTTGGTGAGATAATTGAGCTCAATGGTAGGAAAGAGACGTCAACAGATCGATTCCCCAGTGGCTGCAGCACTGACGGACGGACAGACAGACAAACAAACGGTCAATGTAACCCTGTCTCTCTATCTCTCCACTCAGGTCTGTGACTCCATAGCTTCATTTCTCTGGTGATGTGACCGGAAGCGGAAGTCGTGATGAGTTCGCGCAGCATCGCGGATTGGCCGCCTCTCACGCTGTGGCTCACCGGACTCATATTGGGTAAGTGAGAGGCTCTGGAAAGCCGTCCTGGCCGAGTGAGACATTCCTGGTCCTTGTACAGCACGGAATCGGTTGCTCTGGCCGCCCATTGGAACTTGTCAAGCAGTTGTCCAATTCGTGCCAAAGCGATGCCAAAAGGAGAAAGTGAAAGGGGGGGAAGCACCACGTATGGACCAATTTGGCATATGGACTGTAAACCAGGGAATGGAAAGCGAATTTGGGTCCGGGCGATCCTTTTTCTTGCTCCGGTAGCACATGCAAGTGCACCCTGGTGGTCGTCCCCTCCTCCTCCTCCTCCTCCTTACATGGCTTTACTGCCCGAAATATTGAGACCGGCCCAAGTGTAATGGGTACTCATAAAAAGAGGCGGAACGTTTGGACATACGCACGCACTCGCCGGTTGTGCACGCCCACGCACACCAGCTCTGCGTGAACAAAATCTGCAAGCCCGCGCCCACGCGCACACACCCATGCACACACACACGCACGCACACGCACACGCACACACACGTACAAAAAAACCGTCGAACAGACGAGCTCGAGCTTATCAGCCTGATCACGCATCCATGTGTGGAGAAGTACGTAATGACACTGAGGCCATGGAAGAAGTGACCGTCGCTGACGCCGTCATCTGCCACTCGGGAGTACTTGGTCTGCGGAGGAAAGTCCACTTCTTTCAAAGTGCATCGCAGTGATAGAAAAGCCTCGTCCTCGCACTGTCCGAGGCTGCGAAAGCTGCTCTCTGGACAACAGATTTCTCGTCCTCGAATCCCCACGGTCATTGGAAAAGAGTTCCCGATGATGACATCAGCAAGTGCTGGAGGACAAACACGACCCTGTACTCCAGGACGGCGGACGAGTGTCTGGCGCACTGGGACGAAGAAGGCTGTTACGTTGTCGTACCACCGGAAGAGAAAGCAGTCCGCGGTGAGGAAAGTCGAATTTGTCATCCTCGGGGACTCCGCAGGTCCACTCAGGTCCACGTCCGGCAAGCCTAAATGAGACTGATGGGGTACATGAGCAGTCCTTTTTCTCTTTCCAGCGGTCAGTGCGCAGGCCCAGGCTGAGCCGCGTCTCAAGGCCAGATGAGTAAACATTCAAGAGTCCTTTCCGACCTCTCTCTCTGCGTCCCCGGGGACGACGACAGAACTGTTATTGGGGCTTTGGCACTGTCACAAAATGGAGGAACTTTCGTGCCGCTGCGACAATTTTTTGCCACTGCCAAAATGTCCCCCCCCCCTCCCTTTTTTCTGTGCCACTTCTCCGGAAAAGAGAAAATTGAAGTCATTTTGAGAATCCCTCGTCTTTCTTTCTTTTTTGAGGACCCCCAAGTGTGTGAGCGCTGTGCACAGTACGTACATGGCGAACGGCGCTGGCGGGCACTTGAGCGCCTTCCCCCTCCTCTGGACGGTCTTTTCCCAACACATGCAGCAGAGTCACTCAAAGCGACGTGTAGAGAATATCCGAAAGTAACGAGTGCGAGCTCTCAGCAGTTTACTTCGTTTCCGTCCCATTGAGGAAGAAACGATGAAGATTCCTTCCTTCTTGCTGCATTCGCACAACACTGAGACAAAGCATCAACAGTCACAGCCCTGAAACTTAAGTATGTCATCACGCGCATTAAGACTCATTCCAGCTGTTTTTTTTTCTATACAACAAAGGAATTGCTAAAGTTTTTTTTGGTTCTTTTTTTCAATAAGAACAGCTTTCTCGAACTTTTAGATATACATAAGCGGAGTTTTTTTTTCTTGGGCGACGCAAATCCTCCGTCGATTTATTTATGGTCGTAGGCGAGAAGAGATGGAGCGAGGACGACGGCGGCGGCGACGACAACGACGAGGAGGACGAGGAGAAATCATGCCAAGAAGAAAACCATTTGGATGCAGCCATAAATCTTAATGCGAGTGCGGTGGCATTCACGGCTGACGTGAAACATTTTTAATCTTATTCTCTTGGAGGCAGAAAAGCGTCACAGCTAAATGAAAAGAAACACAGCAGTGCGGATACTTTCCATTCACCCAGACTTTCCATCCGTGTTGCAGCTCTGGTGGTGTGCGTCATTGTCCTGCCCGCCCTCTGCACGGCCTGCTACCACTATATCAGCTACAAGAAGGGCTGGGACGCCGACGACTACGGCTACGACGCCGATCTGGACTCGCCCACTCAGTGCGGCTCGGGCGGCGTCCAGCACTACGAGTCCATCGACGAGGAGAAGTTTAGGTGAGGGACGAGTTCGTGACCACATCCATTCCCTATCCCCCTTGGCTTTCAGGCGCCACGAGCGTTGGCGTTATTACATGCACATCATGCAGGCGGCCAACATGACAGCCGCGGCGACGGCCGGCATCACGACGTCGGCAGCGGCAGTCATGGAGGCGGACGACAACCACATGATCAGCACCTTGGGCACAACCTCAACGAACGCAGCAAGATTCTGAAGGGCGATCCTGTGCGTAGCAGGACGTGCTCTCCGCAGAAGAAGCGCGGTCATGGTTTTCATGTTCTGCATCGAAACAAGGTGCAGACGCACGTTTGTGCGGACTTTGACAGTGCAGACGTTGAAACTATCACGATTGAAGACAAATAATGTATGTGAAATAAACTTCATGTGTACCTGTTGTGCAACTCGTAGCTCCACTACCGTCGTACGAGCACAGGACCCTGGTGAACGCACACTTGACATCTCAGGTGTTTCCTCTATGACACCAAGAAACAATTTTCAACACATTCGGAGTTAAAATTAGTATATCAACGGCAACTCGGTCACGAGCAGGCGCAAGTTCCAGTGTGTAGATTTGTTCACAAGACCGCTAAATAAGAGCTGCTTTCAAACACGAAAAGATAACAACTCATTTACACGGAACTTGAATTCTATTTCTTCCACCAGCAGCAACAAATGGAAACACTAGTACAAATTTTCTGGAGTGTCGAGACACAGACGAACGTTTCTAACGTATTTTCCAACACATATCTTCTAAAGCTGCAAAAGCTTTTAACCAATAAAAAAAACACACACACACACAACTCGTAGGAGAAAGATAGTTCAGTCTCCCAACGCTGTGACTTCATCAGCTCAGGGATCTCATCACGTGGTCCTCCGGCAGTGTCACTACACTCCCGGCTGCGAGGTGCGCCGCAGACACGATGTTGATGATCTTGATTCGGTTGCCAATGTCCAACGGCTTCTACAACGCCCGAAGCCGAAGAAAAAAGCCATTCGACACAGACTCTCGCAGCCTGGCCAATTTTGTACCTCCTGCATCATCAACACTTGCTCGGTGTATGACAACTGCGCAGCCGTGTAGGACACCGCCTGGTCGACGGTGGCACCGGCGACGTCCTTTGACGTCGTCGTCGACGAGGCGTGTATTGCTGCACATGGTCACAAGGTTGCCCGGGCAGTTGGGCGTCCACGACTGGGGCAGAACAGCAGTCAAGCGTGAGGATTGGCATCCAGACACACCCGAATAGCATCCCGTACGTGATTCTGTTTCACGACTCGAGTACCCTGAAATTGGGAGCTGATCCAAGAAGTTCAGTCATCGGTTTCCTCACAATCAGGGTGTCTCCCACAAGCGCCTCCGTCATTGGCGGCCCCATGTCCAACTACACGGGATACGTCAGGTCCGCGGAGTCTGAGAAGGCGATCCCGCTTACCACGATGAGGCTGACAGTTTTTGCTGATGACGACTTTTAAAGCATTTACCAGAAATGTCATTTTTTGACACATCTAGGGAGTTGAGGTCGAAGTAAAAATTGATCTTTAGGTTTTGCCCCTCGATGGTGTCAGTATCTGTCATCCTGGTTCTTCTTCGCTTGCATGACAGTGGCTTCAGGCGCTCAAGGTTGTCCTCCTGAAATCTTGGTCCTATCCGAACGTTCCGTACACCTTTTACAGTGTCTGTAAATGAATCTGAGGCATCTGTTATCAAAGATGCTTTCTGTAGCGTCTGACCCGGACAAAATTGTATAGAGCAAAATCTGCTGGACTCTGGACTTTCAGAGCTGCTGGGCAGGGGAGTGATGAGATATCCGTGTCTTCGTCAGTTACTGCTTGGCCTAAAGGATGGCTTAAATGATCCCACAATTTCACGCTGTGATGCGATGCACGACGATATCGGTGCAAAGGTTGAGGTTACTAAAGATCGCTTGACTACGAGCTGAAGAACGAAGCGCTAAAAGGTCTGAATGAAGACAAGGCGAGCAATTAGAACATGCAATTAGAAGAGCTTTTAGCTAGCATAGGCACCGGCACTCACGCGCTGCCCACTTTGTTGGGGAGGAAAAAATATAAAGCGCTGTGCATGTGTCTGTTTGTCTGTCTATCTGTCTGTCTGCTTCGCGGAAGCTGGAAAGCAGCTGCGGACAAACACTCACACACAGCATTATGCAAAAGCCAGAAATCAGCCGCACCAACACTGAAAACCAGTCGCAACAGACAGACAGACACACACAGACGAACCTCACCCTAATCACACACACAGCACTGAGCAAAAGCCCGAAAAGCAGCCGCCAAATTTCTTGATCCACGTTCTTTCACGAAATCGGCCGCAAAGATCAGCCGCACGAAATCAGCCACACAAAAGCAGCCGCGGACAGACGCACACAGACAGACAGAGGTCAGCCGCGCAAAATTCGCGAAAATGCTGGAAATCAGCCGCGAAGATCAGTCGCGGACAGACAGACAGACGCACACACGCACTCACACACGTACATTCCGGCCTGTCGCTTTATGTTTATAAACTTCGCACATAGATATTCTAGGCATGAATCTGACCCTAGAAGCTTCGTGTACATGTCCCAGAGGGAATAAATTAAAAGTAGTCCAAGGCCTACGTACGGATGTTCATTCATTGAACGGGACTAGCAAATCATAGCCCTTTGGCGTGATAACGTACGTTGATAATTACCGATCCTGTTAGGTAGAGATCAAGGACAAAGTGTCCCTGATCGCCCAGGACGACATCGACAGCGCCGTACATTTCGGCGGCCCTCCAATGAATGCGCGTACATACTACAGCACCAGCATTCAAGTGTATGACTAAGGTATAACGTGTCCATGTCCATTTGTTACGGCTTTTCATGTGATGCTTTGCACCTCGTCATCGACAGCTTCAGCGAATCTGGCACTTTGCACATGTATGTGTTCCTCGTCCTCTCACGCAGGAGGAAGATGAGCTTGCCGTCGGCCACGAAATTGCACCGGACGCAGTTCCTTTCACCGCTATTGCTGGATGTGCCGTAGCCGTTGCTTTGCGTGACGACGCACTTCCACTCGTCAGTGACGCTGAGCCAGTAGTTCTCCGGCCCCCAGTGAGTTTTTGTCAGGTCCAGGTGTGATGCAACGTCTCTGATTAAAACTTGACTGTTCACTGAAGTAATGTATCATGCTTAAAAGTCAGCCAAGCACCTTGGCTCATAGATACAACGTATTTAAAAGTGCGGCCATGATGCAATATGTGGCGTATTAGGTAACGTGCTCGTGTTTGTTCGATGCAGCTCTCCTGATGGTGAGTGGCCGAGTGCGACCCCCCAGCGATCTCGCTGGCCACCATCCCCACGTCCACGACCTTGACCCAGCTCCACCAGGACGTCCTTTGGCGTGACGCAGCCGGACCGACCTATCATGGCGACGGCCGACACCATGTGAAGCAAGAAATAAAGGATAAAAAATCTTATGTCGCTCAACTCGGACACCAGTCTGCAGCTTGTAACAACTCCTTCGACGAAGACAAATTGTACGAACTTTTCTCTAAAGCAGATAAGATTAACGATGCCCAAACATCAGAATTTCAACAACTGGAGTCTGTGTAAATGTGCCCGTCGTGAACTCCTCGTGCATACAAACATGTAACCTATCTTTGAATATTTATGCCTTAAGTATTTAATAGATGTTTTTCCTGGTCGCGCAGTTTAAGCAGCAGGTGCAAAACGGGGATTCTGCGTACCCGAAGGGATGCAAACTCCATCAATGCTGCTCCAGACTTGGACGTCAGAGCGAGGGAATTGGCTGATCAGAGAGCCCGGGCGCTCGTAAAGGTTCTCTCTGAAGTAGCTGTGGAAAGGAATGCTCAAATGCAGAGAAGGTGACGTCACCACGGTGCTCAAGAGCCATCGGATTATTAAGAAAATGCACTCTGGCTTTGAACTCATCATAAGTTTAATGATTTGTGCAATCTTGTGTATAAAGATCGAAATGTTTGACGTTTTAGTTGTGTTAATTGAAAGTTCTGTGGTTGAAACTTTCATTTACCCACAAACAGTTGACGGGTTTCTCCTCCATGCAGCCCTAACCATGTGGCTCAAGATAAGCCCAAGCCTCGAATGAGGCTTTTAAGCAATCTGATGGCTCTTGAGCACTGTGTCGCGTGCAGTGCATAAAGTACACAATGCATGCACGCCTTTTGCTCCCCTTACAATTTTTTGCAAGACAATGGAAGAGACAAACGTGACGTTAATGATGACGCTTATCTTCTTCATGATGTTGTTCACTCCTGCTGGATCTCCTTATCTTGGTCCTCCAAGTCTATAAAAAAAGGACGTTTCAGTGTGAACTACCAATCAAAATGAAGGTAGATCTCTTGATTCCACTACTTTGCTCGCTGCCCCTTTCGTCTGCTTTCCTCGGCAACGACGTCTTCAGCACGGCCGACGGGCGCCTCTATGAGGTCTTCTGCAATGTGCAAAGCGCCGACGACTTGGCCTCGGTGGGCAGTACCACGTGGACCCACGACTCCCTCATTCGCGCGGGTCTGGGCAGGACCCTGATTGACTTCTTCTCGGAAGAGCCGGAGCCGTTCGTGCCACCTGCCGACGGTGCAACACTCGTTGAGATCTTTCAGTAATGCCAGAGTGACATCGTACTCATCCTATCATGTACATGTGCCATACTGATATCAGACCAATGGCACTCATACACTAAGTACCTATACGAGGTATTGTTTGAGCCGCATATATACGTTCTAGCTTGTCACAATTAGGGCCTACTATGGTTCGTGCGCTTCCACTGACCGCTTCCTGCTGGCCGTGCAGGCCGTGGTCGACGCCGCTGCAGCCGGTGACACGCAACCCGGAATCAAAGAGGACCCCACAGAGCACTTTGACGCGGAAGAGTTCGAAGACAGCATGAAAACCTTGAGCGGACGCTTCTCGGAGTTCATGGTGGCGCTGTCGGGAGCGAGTCCTGCATATGACTCTGGAAGGTCTCTGCTGGGTCAGAGCCTCCATCTCATTCAGGTGCGTCGGCCAGGTGGTGTCAGAGACAGACTCATGTAAAGAAAGGATTCTCCCTCCAGGAAAGCTGACAATTTTCGCATTCTTCCCAGGAGTTGTCCAGCATGCTGGACACCAGTGATAAAAGATGTCTTTGAGTATTCTTACTTCTGGTGCTTCAATCTTCAGAAATTTTACGCCAACACGAATTGGATCGAGTCAGGAATGAACTCAGTCTGCCCAGGCTTGGGCACCGTGGAGGGACAACTATGCATCTCCGGAGACGTCCTCGCTCAACCTGAACAACGCACCTGCGACCAATCGTGCACATCCTCAGACACCGATTCCGATCCTGATGCATGTCAAGAGAACCTCGTCCTACCCGGCGGCATCCTCACATCCGGTTATTTTCACTTCCACAATCGACCTGCTAATAAATGCGGCTTCGGCGGCACCCTCGACCAAGGCGAGGATGGCGGCATCAACAAGGCAACGTCGGACTTCTGCTACTCCCCGCATGCTGGCCTACACGAGGCCGCAGCTCAACTAGCCATACAGGTTAGGGGTGACCGAGACAAAGTCCTAGTGGGAGTCAAAGAGAAACGATTCTTTCTGAATTGCACAGGCCACGTACGAGTACCTGAATGACGTTCGCGCTGCCATCGGCCCCGGCAAGTTCAAACTGCTGTTCGATCTCTCCCAAGGCTCTGCCTTGGCCATCCTCATCGACACGTCCAGCAGCATGGGAGACGAGATTAACGCTGTGAAACAGGTCGAGACAGCATTAGCAAATTTGCCAAGTTGTTGCGTGTGCATCATGCACGCTGTGATCCTCAGGAGGTGGCAGCCATTGTGGAAGCGGCTGCTGAAGGTGGCATCACTCCATCCAAGTACGTGTTGGCGGCTTATGAGACAGAGGTGGACCTCACCGAGACAGAAGACCCGGACGTCTTTCTGGACGCCGTAAACGCTCTCTTCCCCAGTGGTGGGACAGAAAATTTCTATCACGTGCGTGCAAAAATGCTCTTATCTTGAGTTGAACAATTGCGGTCATGCATGAATAATGGCTTCAGGCTGCCAGGGATGCGCTGGAGGTGACGCCCGATTACTCGGACCTCATCGCCTTCACGGACGAGCCTTCGGACGACGAACCAGAGCTCAAGGCCACAGTTATAGCCTTGGCACAGCAAAAGCACAGCAAAATCACCATTATCTACACAGCAAGTTTGTACGTTTACGCTTTCTATTGGTCCAATGCTACCGATAGCTGCAGTGCTGAGCATGTGCATGAAAGGAGCTCTTGTGCAGCTTTAACTTGAATGAGGTACTGTGGCAAATGGACTAATTTCCTGCAGCAAGGAGGCCAACACCAGATCAATCGAGGGTTATCAAGAGGTGTGCGAATCCACCGGGGGCCTCTTCGTGGAATTCTCCAAGGTCGACATCGACGACATCATTGGCATCCTCTCCTCTTCCATCGAGAGCTCAAGGGTAACCGTTGTTTCGGTCACGTTATGCGTTCAGTCAAACTTGCAAGTACTCGTAAGACTTGGGAGATTCGCACTCTTTCATCAATAACTCCTGAACTTTTAGACAAGGTTCCTGTGAAGGAAATTTTCATACGCTTCTGACGTTGCACTCAACCCCTGTCAATACAACGCTTGGCGTAAAGATTAGCCGCGGGCATGACTTCACATCATACGCTATACTGGGATGTTTTGAGTTGGAATTTTCAGGTGGAACAAGTAGTAGATGTGATACTTGGGCACACTGTTGAGTACTGAGGTTCGGTGTCAGGGATGCCCACTTTGGTGCTGCAGGGCTCAAAACGAGACCGACAGGACAGCACACCAAAGAGCTGGGAAATTTGGCTTTTTCAGGGGGGAAACGTTGAGGAAGGTGAATGAAAGTTTGGTGGGACAATCCTATCCCCGTGACCCATCATTTCCACAGGGATTCTCGCTCCGGGGCCCCTTCCAGTCGGTTTCGTTTTGAACACTGTAGCAAAAAATGGGTATCCAACTGTCGTTCATGGACATAGAAGAGATGGAGCTGTTATGAATACTCTCAAGTCTGTACGAGCTTGTCTAGCACACAAAGTACAATGATCTCATCACTAGGCAAACTTATTGATCCGTGACGCCAGTGGTATCGCGGATCTCGAGTTCTCGGTGGACAACTTCATGGATCATCTGGAGTCGACCGTTGGAATAAGGTTAACGGGCCAACTCATTGCTGGAGCTGAAATTTGGCGAAATGGTGAGGACGACATCAACTATACGTCATTACGGATGTCCTCACCAAGAGCTCGTGCTAACGCTTTTCCATTCAAGGGGAGGTCAAGGCGGACTTGTTTGATAGTTCCACGTATGGTCCGTTGGCTGTCGAGGCCAACACAGTCTCATCAACTCTCGTGGACGTCAACTTCAAGCCAGACATCCCCGGCACCTGGTAAGACATGGAAATGTTGTATACTAGCGCGTTGGGAAAGGCGTTCAGTTCATCCATAATCAAAAAATTCACGTCATTTTAAAAAAAAGAGTGTTTTCCTGATCTGAATTCAACCTCTCATGACAATCACCGACCAAGGTTTGACTGGAACAAGGCCTCCAGCCCCCAGGTGCTCATTTTTTAAAAATTACGTAAAGTTTTTGATCATGGATGAACTTTCTCAACGATCGGCGTAGAGAAATTTAGTTTCACCTTTTTTTGATCTTTTCTCTGCTCCAAGAGCACCCACCCGGGCACTTTGTGGCGCGTTTTTGAGACAATAAAGGATAGCTCTTACTGCAGGTCAAAAATTGGTCTCCAAAGACAATTTTCACTTTAAAAAATGGTGTCAAAATACCCGCACTCCTTCCCCTGCGATCTGTGCAGTGCGTATAATCCTTTCTAATGTTTCCCTTAACCTAGGTCGCTCCACGCGGTCTCCTCCACGGACTACACTGTGAGCGTGACCGCCAGCTGCGCCTCCAGCTTCTTGGGAGACTTCAGGAATCTTGATATGGACACGGTGAGGCCTAATCTGAGGAAAGTTGACGGCCGACCAGTTGCTGGTAAGCTCCATAGAGAACGTCTGCGAGCACCAATCGTCAACCTTCCCTGGACCAGGCAATGCTGATGCTTGTAATATTGTGCCTCAACAGGCTCCACCCCTGTAGTCTACATTCAGTTGAGCAGCGAGCTCAAGAATGAGGTGTCTTCTGTGGACGCTCTCTCATACGTGAGTTCTTCCGGCGAGGTTATTTACACCTTTCCCACCGGAACTCAGCAAGTTCAAGACGCCTACCTGATCAACACGGCCGCCTTCGAGATGCCGAATGAGGAGTTCTACCTCAGGTTGGAGGGCTCGGACAGCGGTGAGTGTCATTGCTATACGCAGGGTGCAAGCAGTAGTAAATACCATGGCATTTATTCTTGTCACAGCATTGTACGTGTAGTATACCACTGATGACTCGTCTGATGTACCTTGATCACTAGACTCAAACAGGTTCACACGCTACCAGACGACTCTGATAAGTCCGGCGACCACGTCCGTCGAGGTCACGGCGTCTTCTTCGCTCATCGAGATCCCGCCCGGCTCAACGGCAGAGGCAGAGTTCATCGTCACTAACTTCGGCGACCCGACCACCATAGACATAAGCGTCACTGACTCACTTGGGTTTCTCCAATCCGTCAATCCCGCCAGGTGTGACCCTGTTGGATCCTCATTCAGCACTTGGATGCTGTGATGATCACCTTTTTGTAGTCAGCTGTTCCATTGCCTGCATTGATGCAGCGCAAAAGAACAATAGATAGGTCCATTGTAGTGTGCTGGGTACTTACAAGGTAATGAAGGATAATTTACAATGGAGGTGATGAAAGTAGTCCCAAATGATTTCCTTTCATTAAGTTAGAAAATCTAAAACTTTGAGTGCATATACACTTTTCTGCTTATTTCAACGATCAGCACCTTCCTGGATACGAACCAAACAGCTATTGTGGTAGTGACGTTCACCGTTCCGAACGACTACGCTCTCGTCGGCTCTGTCAGCACTGTCGTCGTCGAGGTCGCCAGCAGGTTTGACCTCACGAGTAACTTTGTCGTGACAGAGGTGGCCGTTATCGCAGATGTAAGTAGACCCAGTGTGAACCAGTGACTAGTCCAGGCAACATTTGGTTTTGGACAGGGTGTTGATGAGACACCACCTCGGTGCGTCACCCTTTTTCTACAAGGCTGTCCAGTCCAAGCCAACTCTGCAGCTACTTGCCAAGACGGTTACTGGGACTTCGTGGGGCGGGCCTGGGATCTTGAATCGGGTAGGCGCAGGATTACTAGGCCCAGATGATGGAGGATAAGGCCGAATTTTTCCTCAAGGTCTGCTTGACGTCTCCTACTTTGACGATGGCAACGGCCCTAGCGAACTGGTGGTCAGCACTGACCTCGTGCCTGGAACCACTGACCCCGTCTTCTATGCCTTAAACGCGTCGTGTTGCATCAGGTCAGCAACCATCACCGTTCTCGACCTCCTGGGGAATCAAGCGCGGTGCTCGGAGGAGTTGCTACCACTCGGAGGTGAACAACTGTCATGGCGTGCTCCATGCGTGTTCAGAACGTATCCACACATCTGCATTGACTGTCAGATTGCGGTCGAGTGTTGGTGTACAACGTGGACACTAACAGCGCCACCGTGCAGTGGACCAGTCCGTGCACCGACTGGGCCTACCTGGACCGCTACGATTTCACCATCACCGACGCCAATAGTGGAGTCATAGATCTCGCCCAGAACTTCGATTGCGACATCGGCAACGAGTGCTCGGAGAATGTGGAGGGGTTAAGGTCTGTACTAGTGGAGCCCTCATGACTGTACCACTAATAACATGCTATATATAATCGCTCCGTGATATATTCATGAAAACAATCAGGTCGTGCATTCACTACGTGACTGACCTGACTGCCTACGAGCTGGGTGGAGACGGAGGAACCTTCTCCTACGCGCCAGTCGAATTCGACACTTGGGAAGCACGTAAGACTGATGACATTTATTAGTTTAACTCTATAAAGAATGCGTTACTTTTAGAGACTCATGACTTGTTATGAACCTCTGTGAGCATTCAGGGAAACCTTCTTTAAATCTAGTTTTTTATCACACACTATTTTGTCACAGATTGCTCATACCATTGCAGATCCATTAAATAGATTTTGTTCAGTGCACTGCTATAGTAAGCAGCCTGTGACGAAATCACTGGAAGACCCAAGTTTCGTTTTATGCAATAACCGCTATTCTTTTCCTCGCATTCGATGCAGCAACCTTGTTCTTCATTGTCATTCAGCTCCCAGTGAGATCCTGAACGTGGTGGTTGAGGAAGTGGGAAACAACGAGATCGCGCTGTCCTGGTTGCCACCGTTGGACAACAGAGAGTGCGTTGCACTGTATCAAGTAAGCACTGGACTGTGAAAACTCCCCAGAGATGGCGTGCGAGTAGCGATGCGACATTTTGTGAGGCTACATATCCGTCTTGCTCCTCCCAAGGTGTGCTACTCCAATGAAGACGACCCGAATTATACCACCAACTGCGTCAACACTCCCCCGGTTTCAAACTTCGACGCCACCGTGACTTTCTCCATCACTGGGCTTCAGGCGTGCTCACTGTATTACGTGACGGTGCAGCCAGTCACCCCGTCGGGAGAGGTGGGGAGGATCTTCGCGCTGAACCAGCTCACGGGGTCTGCAGGTATGGAGAGATGCTCACGAAAGGCCAAGGTTGACATTTCACGATCCTCTGCTCGCTTCCGTTCCTTAGCTCCGGGACCAGCCGAAAACGTGATTGTCGAGCCCTTCAGCGGTGAATGCCTGAAGCTGTCGTGGGACCCGCCGACGACCAACCCGTTGTGTGTCGACGCGTACGACTGAGTAGAAAGTAATGTACATGGGACTCTGGGTTCTATACTTACGTGATGCTTTATTTATGATGAAGATACATCCTGAGCTGCGGTGAGAGCAGCACAAGGACATCAGATCATCCCTTCAAGACTGTCTTTGCTGAGTCTGACGAGGCCTTCGAAGTAATACTTTCCTCAGCATCGTGGTCAGCTCAATGCATGGCTAACAGTTGTGAATGCTTCCTCCTTGAACATAGGACTATTATTGTTCTCTGGAGCCTTGCTCCGAGTACGTGTGCTCCGTGGCCGTGGCGTACGGCGGACAGATAGTGTTAGGGGACTATGTCAACAGCACCACACCTTTGGATGAACGTAACGACGAAAGCCACTTACATGAACAAAGAGCAAGTTCACTTTACTGAGACCTCCAACCTCTCTAGCTCCGTCCGAACCTCGATTCTTCGCAGTCAGCGGCACCGAAGAGACGTCGGCAACTCTGACATGGTAACGCCCAGACGCTGGTGGCGATGAAGTCGGGAGGATTGTGAACATGTCTTTCTGCGCAGGTCGAGACCGGAGAACGGCTTTAAATGTCTTAGCGGATACCTCATCTCGTACGAGAGTCAAAATTCGATCGACTCAGAGGGCTCTGTTGTGGTCTCACAGGATCAGATCTCTGAACTCATTGGTGCTCTGAATGGCAGTCAACAGTTGGTCATCGTTTTTGCATGCTGAAACTCTTTCCAGGGGGTCTTCTTCCCTGCACACAGTACGACTTCCACATCCAGGGCATCGTGGGGCCGTCGGAGTACGGACTGCAAGCCTCCCAGTCGGATGCCACTAGGAGTACAGGTGACTTCCTGTGCTGTTGAGTGCAGTGTCTTCGTGAACAAGAACTGCTGCGTGCAGCGCTTCAATGACACACAAGTCATCCACGTGTCCCATTTCAGTGCCTGGTCAGCCGATGTTCCTGCAAGCAACGGAAGCGACCTGCAACAGCATCCGTCTCACTTGGGAGTCACCGAATGAAAATCCCCAGTGTGTTGATCGCTATGACCTCAACTTGCTCCAGCTAAACAAGAAAACAGGTACTTGTTCATCCTAGCGCGACTGCTGATGTCGTCGCTGTAGAAGTACAGGTCGTCGGTGTCATTGTACATGGTTCTGGGCCTTTTCTGATCGTCCAATAGTAGATTTGCATGTGCGTTCACCATTCTCATGTGTGCGCTGTTCCTAAAAGTACTTTGTTCGATAGGGTCCTCGTCCAAGACCAACCTGCGTCAGTCCGACGACATCTACGACATCACTCAGTCGGGCTTGGATTCTGGGTCTGACTACGAGGCTGATGTATTCTTCATCTCGGTCGAAAACCAGAGAGGAGAGTCTTCCTCTGTACAGTTCAGGACACTGCCGGATTGTGAAGACCCACCTAGTGCTACCTCTATCATCACTACCTATACCACTACCAGTACCACTCCCGATGTCACTACCAGTACCACTCCCGATGTCACTACCAGTACCACTCCCGATGTCACTACCAGTACCACCACTGACTATCCCACCACTACCAGTGCCGCCAATTCCCCCCATGCCTCCCACCACTTTTTCCGCCACCCTTGAATGTTCTACCACCACAGGCTTTCGGCGTTCCAGAGGAAATGCGCACGTAGCACCTCAGATACTCATCGTGCGACATCGCATAGGAAATTAGAAATGTTTCCATGAATAAAAGGGACAGTTTTTCTAATAAGACGTTGCTCCAAACGGACTCCGACTTATCATACTTCAACGGCAGCGCTACCAGTCCACTCCTTTTCCACCATGACGCGTGAGCACGACTCCGGCCTAAACTTGGCTAAGGACACCACTACATATCCTACCACCATATTTACTACGACCACGTCAACCTCTCAGCACAGTCTGAATATACTTAAGATCTTTTAAGCATGCGACAGACTAGAAATTGAATAGGATAGATATTTTCTGGCGAGCTTCATCTTAAGACATTGGAAGAAATTATGATATAACGCAGCTCTTGTCCTTGTCTCCGACCTTAGCTTGGTCTTGCTGCCTTACTGACGTCTCCAGCGGCTGGAACGGCTGATTCTGCATAGGAAAATCGTCCAATGTCCTTCTTCTTCTCCTGCCAGTGGAACTGTTTCTCTTCTTGGACGACTTGCACCGATCGTTCGGGACGTAAGAAAGCCTTACCCCGCCGTAGTAGGCCCTGCGCTGAGGCAGCTTGTAAGCGTAGGGGTCGTCTTCGTCGTCCTCGCTATCGTCCGAGGAGGACGAGGACATGAAGGACTCAAGCCCTTTGCCGCTGTTCTCCGGGAATCGCAGCCTCTTCTTCGACTTTGCCTCGAACGAGTACGAGAGACTCCGGGGCAGGGAATTATACTGATGAGTTGCTGCTTTCATCCTGGGAGGTTCTGGAGTTGCCGCAGCTGGAGGGGGAACCTTCTTGAGCTGCGTGGGGTCGAAATGAACAGATAGTTGCTTGGTCGATCCTCCCCCTGGAGGACCCTTCTGGCGGCCGGAGAAAGATCTGACGTCCTCTCGAGATCGTCTCAGCATGTCCATCTCGTCTCGAGGTGGCGGATGCTGGTGCGGAATACTCATGGATCTGCTATGGCCGTGGTGCTGAGGTGGCACCTCTCGATATTGTGGATGCCAAGAGACTCCTTCGGGCTGCCGCTGATGGTGAGGTTGATAATTCTGAAGCTGTCTCGGAGAAGAGTTGACGGACAACTCATCGAAGGCATGTTGGAGATTCTGCTTTTGCGACAGAGACGAAGTGTTTGAAGACTGCAACTTGTCCTGCGTGAGCCTGAGCAGCTTGTCCACCTGCGTGGGCGTCATCTCCCTGGTCAGCTGACTAATGACTCCAGATCCGCGCTCACTCAGGAGACGCTCCAAGTTGTGCTCCAAGCGTTGGCGTTCGTGGAGGTTGCCACTGCTACCGCTGGAGGGCTCTATGTGGGTGTAGTTGGAGTAGGGTGACGCTTTTGCCGGCGGTGGCCGTGGCGGCGGAGTGAGGTACACATCTGGAATGCAATCATCAGTCAGAACCGTACCTATCAAGGTGTGGCGGTAGAAACACTTACCAGGACCAATTTGGAGCGGTTTTGACCTTCCTAGTATTTGGTCGATTGAGGTAACGGGCTCGAGCTCAGTGTGAGGAGTGTGAATGAGGCTGTTGAGGCCCTCTTGAAACAGGGGATGAGTATAGCGAGGCTGCTGGGCTTGAGGGGGAAGAGGCTCTTGCTGCAAGGAGATTCGATGCTGCCCTTGATGTGAGTAATCAAGACGCGAAGAAAGTCGGTGCTGCTTTTGATGGGCGTAATCGTGATGAGACGATTGTCGATCGTGGTAAACCCGTTGAGGCTGCTGGCCAACCTCACGTGGCACTTGTTGAGGTGGATTGGATGGAGGTCGCACGTGACTGTTGTCTAGATTTTGAATGTTTCCTACGCTGTGCTGGTGTTGCAGTGCGTATGCCACCGACTCCTGGAGAGTCTGCGAATACGATCGTGCTTGATTGTCCACATGCTGTGGAAATGACTGTCTTCTTCTCTGAGCTGGAGATGACTGCTGATTGATTGAGGACCTTTGCTCCTGCGACGACTTCACCTCCGGACCATTGGGCAGCATCATGGCGTTGGCGTACTTAGGTCCGTCTTGAGGAGAGGTCTTCTGACAAGCCTGAGCCGACGTCACCGGCCCTCTTTGTCGGACTATCTTTGGAGAGACGAACTGCTGATTCCACATGTCGAAGCTGGCGTTCATCATCATCTTCTGCTTCCTCCTGCCCATGGTCTCCCTCCTGCCCAAGCTGCCGTAGCGGTCGTAATTGGAGTCATGCTCGTGCCAGCTTTCTCTTCTCTGCAGTTGCGGCGACAATGATCGAACTCCTTGGGGAAAATGATTTTGTCTGCCATCGATGGCAGACGGGACTAAGTTGTTCAACGGTCTGATCTTGGGCTTCTCCATGACCGGGGGAGGCACCTTCTGCACTTTTCGCTCCATCCTCGGAGACCTCACGATGTCGGCCTCGCGACTGTGCTCGGTTTGACTATAAGTGGTTGTGGTCGTCGTCGTAACAGGCTCCTCAGCCTGTGGCTTCTCCCCTCCTGCTGCTGGCTCTTCTTGCTGTTGTTGCGGAGGTGACGGCGTGGCGATGGCGGCCGAAAGGTTGCTCTGCTCTGAGCACGAGAGGTCGGACGTCTCATTGACCGGCCTGGGGGGCCTCTTCACGTTGTCGTAGAGGCCGTTGCTCTCCTCTATGACGACAGAGGGTGTGTTGGGGTTCTCGCCCTTGGAGCACCCAAGGGAGCAGTAGATGAGGCCCCTCCTGGGTAGGAAGGGCCTCCCGAGCAGCGACACGTGGCAGTTCTTGCACGAGAAGCACGCGCTGTTGGCGTGCCAGTGTTGGCCTTCGTGCGTCATTTGACCTGAAATGCATCAAAGCTTTGCGTCAACCGCCCCGTTCCACACTCGATTCAACTGGATTCTCCTCCTCACCTTGATCAACGCCAATGACTTCCCCGCAGGCGTCGCAGTACTCGGCGAACATGCAGTCGAAGCAGGACAGGCAGTAGGGCTTCCCCTCGCGCATGATGTACCTGTGAGGATGACCAACGTGCGTGAGCATTCTCGGCGACACTCGCGACATGAGATAAACGGAAATATTTCATCATCACTCATGACGTTTAACTGATGGCCACGATCAGACGAGGCTTCTTATGGCACAATGCAGTCAAGTCGGCCACGTGGCAGTGACACGAGCTTGGATTGAGACAGTCAGCGTGTGGTTACCTCTGTCCGCCAAGCTGAAGATCGCACTCGAAGCAGGCAAAGTGCTTCATATGCCAGGCGCGTCCCTCCGCCTCGGTGCACTCATCAGAGAAGATGATCTAGGAAATGGAGAAGAGCTTCTTGTCGAACGTGTGCGCCGTATAAATAGGTCCTTCGGCCCATACCTCGTCGCAGGCTGAACACCTGGGTTTGACAGTCTCTGCATGATGCCTTCCGCAGAAGAGCCTGCCCTCCTTGTAGAAGTAGATGAGGTCGACGAGCAGCTCCTTGCAGATGGAGCAGACGAAGCACCTGGGATGCCAGAGCCGTGAGGGCCCGGCCCTGGAGGCCACGACGTAGATGTCCCCTCCGTCGATGACAGAGGGACACTGTGAGTAAACAGAGAATAATCGTCCATGGCTACCACCAAAACAAGCTACTTTATTGCACTGCAATGAGCCTGCTCACGTTTTCACACTTGATGGGTGCGTGCAGGGTGACTGGCATCTGCTTGACGGTGCCCCTGCCTAATGCATCGCGCTTCCTCTGGGACGCGAAGAGTCGCAGCTCTTTTTTCTCATCCTCGCGAAGGTTGTTGCAATATCTGTAACCCCGTGGAATTACACGTACGTACATGGGTCATGCTACATGAGAAATGAAATCAAACCTGTGCTCGTTGTCGTGCGGAGGCAGCTGGTGCAGCAACTGCTTGATGCGGTGCTTCTCCCCGATGGAGTTCACGTAGGGCACCTTGGACTCTGACAGGCAGGAGAAGTACAGGTGCACCTGCGAGTAACAAGTATAATGGTGTATAAAGCTCAGAGCTGCTTCCAGGCACCGGTTTGTACTACATTTCAACGCGTCTGAACTGCCTCTTTCTCTTCTCATCCCCATTCCTACGTATCAGCTCACTAAGTGGGGCCCTCCTGACCCCCCCTGGAAAACAATAGTAAAGCTGCTGTTTTGACAGCGACAAAAACCGACTAACATTGTCTCTTGATGTTCCGTTTTTTACCCCCCGCATGCCTCCTTCTTCCCCCCCCCCTTCTGCTAACGACCACACACGCACACACGATGGGAGCCCGCGCGGGGGCCTAAAAACCTTAAGGGGTAGCTCAGAATGCGACTAAGGGAAAATGCCGACCCTTTTTGCACTCCCCTGCATTCCCAGGGCGTTGTAATGGAACTTTCGGACAAAACATGTCAAAGGGCGCATTCGTTACTGCTATGTCTGCCATCCAGGGAACACAATCCTTTGTCGGAGGCGAGAGTTGGCCAAAAAAACACCCCAGAGGTCGACCACATCTTGGGAGAAATGGTTCGGATCTCTGAGGCAGTTGCAAAAGCTATGTCTAGTCCATCATGACCTGTCCGGAGAGGCCAGATGGGCCACAACAGCTTAAATGTCAACATTCTGAAGATTCCCCCGGTCCCGCTCAGCTGATCTTAAAAAGATTGATTTTCCCCCAACGACAAAACGAGACGCCCCGGGCGAGCCGGGTCAGCCGGGCCAGCCGGGCGGGCTTGTCTAAGCAGAAGATGATGGTAGAAATGACGACGGAAAACACAAAAGCGATGTTGTGACAAGTCAGTTCGAGGGAGAAGAAAAGACCGAAGAACAAGAGAGAGAAGAGCATGAAATATGACCCAATCACATCCTCTATTCAGGCAAAAAAAACCCCAACATTGGAAAGAGGCATTTCTCCTCCTCCGAGAAGATGAACCTGGGGAAGAGACAGTCAGACAGGGGAAAAAAAGGGGCTCTCACCAAATGGAGAAGATTAATATCGATGCTGCGAGCAACGTATGAATAGTCTGACCGTTGTTGTTACAACCGAGCCTTAGAAAAACGCTTCCAGGCGTGATTGTTGCCAAGACTTTATTATCATTGTCTCTTTCTCTTGGCCCCGACGATCCCGACGCCGGCGTCGACGACGTCGCCCTCTCCTTCCGACAACGGCAGCCTGAGGGCGCCCGAATCAACCCTATCTCTCCTCCATTTGCAAAAAAGCGCGCGAATTAATTGAATAATGAGGCAAAATGACCCCCTTGCCGTCCATTCGTCATCGCGGGCATGACGTGGGTGAACTGGCTGGTCTCTCTCTCACGCACGCACGCGCACGACTTGTGTGCGTGCGTAAGCTTGCACTTTTTCTGATGTCTCCTTCTCGATATTTTTCGGGCCATCATTTTCTCATAGGGGTTATGGGAAGCAACTACAGGTGTGCAATGTATGGACTACCTGTTTGCTTCATCATTAGGTTGTAATTGATACAAAAAACTGAGTCAATCGTTATAGAAGGCAACAAAGGGTCAGCAGCAGACAAAGCTTTATTGTTGAAGAAAGGTTTGTTCAAGTCTGGGGGGGGTTCTTAATTCTCTCTCCGCGTGGGTTGTACGCAGAAAGAGTAATTAATTACTTTGCTACGCTGCTGATGGCCCTAAGGGCCGGCGTCGTCGTCGACGTCGTCGACGTCGTCGACGTCGTCGTCGTCGTCGTCGCCATCAGCTCGCCCCTAAAAGATCTCTGTCTGCATGGAGAGGGCGAAGGAGAGATTCTTCTCTGAAGGCGCGCTTGCACGGGCACCAATTTGGCGCGGGGTCGACGCGCCAGAGGAAGAACAACAGCAACGCGTTCTGCGCCAACGCAACTTGTGGCGCTGCGCGAAGGTTAAGGCAGCTTCAGCTCTGTCGAGATCGCTTTGCAGGGAGTCCGCAAAAAAGGCCTCTCTCGCCACACGCCATATGCAAAGCATGGCAACAGAGGGGGGCCCGGGGAAGATTCCCCTGAGGGAAAAGAAAAATGAATTTAGGGGGGAAATGGAGACGCACGAGTCTATTGAATAGGAGGACGAGACTAATAAAGTCTCTCAATAGCTTCTAATTGCTCTGTAGAAACAACCACAGAAACGCTGTAGACAGGGAAAAGACGAGGGGGTTCTTGTTGCTGTTCCCATAATTTGTGCTGTTGGGCAATGAATCATTGCCGATTTCTTCCACGATTAAGTCGTCTGGAGGGTCTCTCTCCCCGTCTCCCCCCTTCCGTCACCCGGCCATTCTTCAAGTGAACACGCGGATGTGTGCGTGGCAAATCACGGATGTAATAATGTCTGGTGGAGGCAGAAGCCACAGATATATAGCCGGAGATCTCTTCCTCTGTGTACTCGCTACACTGGCTCACACACGTGCCTTCTACACACACACACACAACAACAACAAAGTGGAACAAGTGCCCAGATCCTCTGCGTGTGAAACCCGACGCTTCCTCCGCTGATTTCTCCGACACGACTACAAAGTTCAGCTTCAGTACTGTGGTCTCAGATCGTCGCCCAATAGGGACCTGAGTAATAAGTTGCCCCTACCCCTTTATGACTACATGTACACCATTAGAGAGGCGAGCAGGGGAGAGATGACTCGACCAGACAACAGGAGGATGCGGCTCCTCCAGACACCTCGTGGACCCTCGCCCCCTACCTTTAGTAAGTGAGCGAGTCTCGTGCGGTCGCACCTGTTCTGCAGCCACGAGAGTCTGGACCCTCCTGTCTGGCCGAGCATCGGGGCTTGTAAAGTAAAGTAGGCAGAGAAAAGAGTTGAAAGGAATCATTTGTTTTATGACTCCCACTCTGCTCTGCTTTACTCAGCCTTCTTCTTCTTCTTCTTCTCGGCCGAACATTACTGTCAGGTCAGCTAAGAAATGGCTCCGGAGAAGGCAACAAGTGTCTTCCTGGGCTTGGATGGAGAAAACGAGGAAAGAAGAGTTGCTACACATTCGACTTAACGACTTTTTCGGACTCAGGTGGAAATCTATTTGATCTCTAAGTGCCACCAATCACGCACGACTTCATTATCGGTGAACTCTACCAGTGGGCAGGGGGCTGAGGGCGTCTTGGCACGGGCAGACTTTTCTCCCCCGGGGCAAACCCGGCCCTCAGCCCCGGCCGTCGGTGTCGATCATGCTCGAGACAGTAAAGAGCCAGCTGTCCGGAGTTGATTTTAGTCACATTGGAGATTCCTGCGGCGAGATTGAGACCCCGAACCCACATAAATAACACTAAATGGGTAAGTGCTCGCTTTGATTCGTGCGCGCGATCGAGTTCGTTGCTCCCTCCGGCCCAGGGCGGCGGCGGGGCCGCCACCGACGGCGCGGCCCATTTGACAGTAGCGACCTGCACACGCCGGAGATGAGTCTGGACGCTTCACATGTGCATCAAGCTCTGCTTTATCGATGTATTCATAACTTTCTTGACCGACGCATAAATTGGCCGCCGGGCCGGACAAAGACACCACATGCACGTCTGGGCCGCGGAGTTTATCTGGGACATCTTTGAACGGGCGGAAAAAGGGTAGAGGAGCTTTTATATTGCTGCTGCGCCTTAAGCGGCGTCCACTGTACCGGACTATTCTATCAGTCCAAAGACAGACTGAAAGTTTATGAGACGAGCGGTGCTTCAGATAGCTCAACTGACCTGAGATCTGTTTTGCCCAAAAAGGGGTCCAGCACAACAACTGGGGGAAGGACCGAGAAATATGTGCATGGACACACAATTTCCCTTATCTCGTGCGTCCCGCGTGTTCGGTCGACGACGGCGTAGGCATTCTTATCGACTCCTCCAACATGAGATTCCCTGGCAAATGTCGGCGTTTGGAGGCCGATATTGCTCGCCTGCCTTTATAAGCAAACATGGCATATTGGTGTGCCAGGCACACACACACAGAGAGAGAGAGAGAGTTTCTTTACGACAATGGGTGTGCAGACGAGGCAGAGAAAATCCTCCCTCGACGATAGCCAGCAAAGGAATTAACACATCCTGTGTGGTAGCTGCAGATAGGGCTGAAAAGAGCGAAATTCGATGCCCGCTAATACTTGACGCCAGCTGAATTCAAAGAAGAAGACATTTAACCTACATGTGCATGCATGCATGTGAGGTGGGGCGCGGACCACCCAAAAGAGGCTTGTCTACCGAGAACGCATTGTATGGACGCACTACAACAAGCACAATGAGCACTTCTGGACGTGCAACGGTCCTGGTGGCCCCGGCGCCAACGCTGGGACAGGTGCACCGAGGGCGCGTTGACAATGGACGAGTCGGTGGACAAGGAGTCGACCGTGTCAATGGCTGCACTGTCACAGTGCTCAATTCAAAAGTGACGACAACAACGACAGAAAAAGGGGCTTTGCTGCATGCACTCATACATACGCAGGGCAGGGGGGACGGCAAACAAATGAGTCAAACTCAGCTTACCTGATCTGGTTTCAGTCCTGGCGGCACCCAGGTGTACTCCTCCAGGGCGCACCCGGAGTCGTCGTCACTGTGTCCTGGTGCCATCGCCGGCGGCCTCACCACCACCGCCGCGGCGACCGCCGCGGCCGCGGCCGGTTTCCGTCTGTCGTGATTCTGATGGCCACTGTCGGACGTGGAGGCGGACGCGGCCGAACCCTGCGGCGTCGGCACAGACGAGGACGTCCCCGACGTGGGCGACGGAGAGTTGACGACGCCCTTGGACTCCATGGAACTAGAGAAAAGAAGAAAGCAAATGATGACACACTCTTATTTTTTGCTGTAGCTGTTTTTACTGCCTTAAAGCAAGTCGGTCGATGGTTACGCCTTAGTCGAACTCTTTGACGACGTTCGCTCCCCTACATTCTCTGCCCGGTAACTGACACCTCGAGACGTCGAGGCCGCTTAGACCCTTTCCTCACTCTCTGTCTCTTGCCCTTGCCGTCGTCGTCGTCGTCGTCGTCGTCGTCGTCGTCGTCGTCGTCGTCGTCCCTCTCCTGGCCGACGGCCACAGCTTTTTTGATGCTTCCCTCGGGAAAAGCATCTGTCTGCAAGTGGCCCGCAGAGACGGGGCCGAACAAGCAGCCGTCGTCCCCCTGTGCTCGATGCGCGCGTATGCGGGGTCCGACGCCGTCGATGGCGTCGGACTGGGTGGCAAGCGCAGAGTGAGCGACTCTCTTTTCTTTTGACGTGAAAAATGTTGTTGTTATATGATCTGGCTAATTTGATGTGAGCTGCGCTAATGCAACGTGGATATTTTGGCTTGAGTCTCTGCATTCCGGCCCGACTTTCCTCAAGGAGAGATGAAGGCAGCAGCTCTTGGGGAGGACGAAAAACGAGCCAAGGCAACTATCAGCATTTCCCTACTACTTTTATTTGTACTTCTGCACCGTGACGTACGTACAGGCTTCAAGTACAGACAAATGCGTCCAATGACTTGACAGCATTGGGGGGGGGAGGGGGGCGGAATACTTCGACTCCTGAAGAGAGGTGTGCAAATGAGGCCGCTGAAGCTGATCTGGCCGCAGTAGCACACGGTTTGCTTGTTCACCATTTGCAAATCTGGCTTTTTTGTCCTAACCTTTCGGCCTTTTTCTCCTTTTGGTCCTCGTCCACTTTAACTTTCTCCCCAGCCAGGACGAGTCACGTCTGCCTGACGACTGAAAAGCACTCACGGGCCTGGAGAATCTTAGGGATTAGCAAAGGACAGCTGCTAAGTTGCCAACTGCACTCGTTGTTTTCCTTCTTTCAGCGCCATCAGAGTCCATTTCTTCCTCAAAGCTTGAAATGTTTCCGCTCAAGTGTCTCTGGCACCAGGAAATCCATTCCCATCGATGCATTTTTCCGCAGCTGCTACCTGAGGATCTCGCGCGTTCAACATTCCGCGCGTTTCGTCCTCCGTCGCCGTGGACTCCTCCGCCTATGGGAGGGACGGAGTTTGTGTGCACCATGCGAAAATATGCTAAACGAAGCTTTCCTTATCGATCAAGGAGGCAAATTTTTCGTCAACCTGCGATCTTATCTGATGTGCCCACGCTCACACTCGCGCGCATGCACCCCCGCACGCACGCACGCGCGCACGCACACGGAGACAGATCGCATGTCAACAGAGGTAGAAAGTGGATGATGATGGGGTTGTCAAAGGCAGGCATACTTTTTTTTCTCCGGCTTTTCAAGCTTGATTATTTACGTTTCAAGCTGTGGGCCCAAAGGCTCTGTTTTGACGAGATCGGCGATCCAGACAGACACTTCTGTGCCTCCGTCCGTCGACTTGGTCCGGTCCACGAAGAGATTTATGGTGAAATTTGGGTGAAGAAATTTTTCAACGCAGCAAGGGACGGATTATTCAGGACGGATCGAGCGGATGACAAATTTGCTGCTCCTCGAAACCGTTGGATTATGCAAAAATGCCCTGGTTTTGTCTGTTTTTCTTCTCCGGAGTGAAATTCATCACTCTGCTGGAGACTTTGGAAGGAAAGTCTTTTGGGGGAAGCCAAGACGTGATCTTCGTCCATCTCCACCGCTGTGTGGCATAAAAAGAACGATGGCGTATTCCACTGACTTCGGGCATATATTGTTACATGTATAACACTGCTTTCATAGCACTGCTATAGCACTGCCACAGCACTGCCACAGCACTGCCACAGCACTGCTACAGCACCGCTTTCCAGACCGACTGACTCAGCCCACTTCACGTGTGAGCGCAAACTGCAACGCTCATGTACTTTCTCATCCCCCCCCACTTGTTCAACCTGTTGTTCATGCAAAAGTCATCCTTGGATAGGCCTTTCTTAGCGTCTTCCTCTTCGTCATGGTGCACTCATACAGGAAGTCATGCATTCGCTCCGCTAATTCAAACAATATAAGCGTCTGCATAGGCGTGTCTATAACCTAGGCCTCACTTGAAGGTTGAACCTGTCATACCTACGAGCTGCATCAAATTAGACTACCTTTACTTTAAGGCCTCATTGAATGCCTCCTCTTCTAGCCTTGCTATAAACATCTCTAGCATTTCTATTCCACTTTTTTTGGTGTATTCCTTTGACCTAAGCTTTCTTCCCCCCCCTTCATTTACACTTCAAAAGAGCCTCTTCTATTACTGCAAGACGAATGCACCTTTGTGGGCAGATGGAGCTCCACTTGGCCCTGATTCTGGCCTTCGGGGCCTGAACTCAGCTCATCTTGGCCGCAAGTGCGATCCTTGTAGACGAGCAAGGGCTGAGGCCCATTTGGTCAGCTTGAATCAATGCACGGACAGCCTCTTTGGCACAACCTTCCAGTGAGGCCCACCTCATATGCACAGCTACGTTGGCACTCATACTGAATACGACTGCATGACTTCCTCCTACTTGTCGTCGTGCCAGTCACGGGCAGTTCTCTCCTCGAAGGCCGCGGAGAACTGCTGGGGGATGGTCTTGCACTTACGCACTTTTCTGGCTGGGCGTGGATAGAAGGAAAAAAAACCCGGTTGCTTAGGTGAAGCCTAAATTGTACGAAATTTCAGACAAATCAGTCAGAGAAGAAAACAAATAGGCCTCTAATTTTTTTTCAAACGCTCTCATAATAACAGCCTTGTGGTCTTTTCTTTCCTCTGCACTGGACAACAATGAGCATGAAAAGGATTAGGGCAACTTTTTTGGGGGAGGGGGGCTCAAAATGACATGTTATGGGTAGAACGTTTTGCCCTAAGTGTCTGCAATTGTTCGCGGAGTAAAAATTGGATGCAAATAATCACTGAGAAGGAGAAGGAGGAGGATACCCGCCTATCTTGGAGGGAGTGTACAAGGGCTACACCCCTTTTCTCTCCCAGAAATGGACGCACGCACGCGCGCGCGCGCCCGGACGCACGCACGCACACATGATAATAGGGTCAAAATTGCTACATGTGTGCGTTCTTTTGACCCAGGTGAGGGCCGTGTTTGCACTCGCACAAAATCGTGTCATTGGTGTCGGGTGCCAACTCCTTCAGCTCCTTCTCGCACTCACACCTTGGGGCAGACAGATTTGTGTCTGTGTAAGCGCAGCTTTTAAGCTTGGAAGGCGAATTTTGACCAACGCAAAAGCGAGCACAAAAAAAGAAAGGAAGAAAAAACACGGGGGAAATTGGCGCCTGTCAGAGCTTTTCACGTGCTCCGTCTTCTGCGCAAGAAATTGGAGAACACTTCGCACAAACTCAAGCCCTGAGCAAACAAAAGACTTCTCTGCAGCACTGGGGGGCTCTGGAGTGATGCTTCGCACCATACAAGCAAAATACGCGTGCAAATTTGCTTGGGGGGTCGTGGCCCTGTGAGGTCCCCCCCCCCATCCTCGACAGACAGACAGACATCTTTACTGCCACATTTCGTAGGGGGAAAATGAGTCAAATGGCAGGAAGCAATTCTGCTGAGTGCCATTCATGCAGACCTTGAACAAGAGGAGACATCCTTCAAAGCCAGAGGCTTGACAATGTTACGACACTGGAGGAGGGAGGATCTCAATCATAAATGTGATGTGAGTCCCAATTTTCGCTAAGATCCTTCATGACCACATTTTCGAGGATGCTCAACTTCTGGTTTTGTGCCAAGATCATTGTGTGGAGATCCCTCGACACTTTTCTTTGCTCAACTTGGCCCCATTGCAAGAAGATGAAGAATCCTTGGACACGTTGAAGACTTGAATGCGCCAGCGCCCAAGGCAAAGAAGTCAAGTTTGAACTGCGTTATTGGCCCTCCTTCAGACGTGAATGAGTCCGACCAACGACGTCAGCACAATTCTGCGGCCTCGGAACATTTACCCCCCCCCCCTTCCCAAACTCACCCACTGGGGCTGCGCTGGTCACACCCGGGCGTTGAGATCACTCCGCAGCCCATTTTGGCGAGCTCTCCTCACTCACGTGCGTGTGAGTGTTAGTGAGAGGCATGCGTGGAAGAAAATAAATGATTTCTGGCCTCGCTCGCTCGGTGTCTGTTGAGGAACGCGCGCAAAAAAGTCCCCCGGAAGATTCGATCAAGGGGGGGGGGACTTAAAAGGGGCCCAGGCAAAATGCTATTCAAAAAGAATATATATGGCTTTCGGCACGCTTGACCTGACCCAGAGAGAATTAGCCTGGTTTCCCTAATATAGAGGCGATCCCCCCCCCTTTTCGATCTTGGTGCCGGAGAAATCATTGGATCAACTGAGCGGCATTGGTATTTTGGAAGCGAAACTCCACACCAGTCCACAGCCTTGCTGGCCACGTTGTTCTCGATGAAATCGAGCATGTCGCACTGAGGCCTTCAAGTCAATCAGTACCGTGTACACGTGCGTGTGCTACGACTTCGGCCGCTCTGTGGCCGCTGCACCGATTTTTTTTCTTTCTTCCAGGAAGTCATGCTTGGATTTGGCCCTCCTGGGGGCTGTTATCGTTCCCGGTGCAAAAAAATGCACCACCAACGGGCAAAATGAATTTCTACGCGAAACCGTCCAAGGAGGAATCCATTGGTGCTCGGCCAGACACGACTGGCATTGTTGTTGCTGCTGCTGTCGTGCAACTCGCTCGGATTGACCAGCATTGGCCAAGAACAGCGATCTGGGTCGGAGCTCTTGAACAGCGCTGTCTGGTCGAGTGAGGAGTGGAGAGAAAAACTTACCGAGTCACAGGCAATCAAGATGCTGGGAGGAGATATTGCAGCCATGTTTTATTGATTTAATAAACGATTAAAATCGCGTATGAAGAAAGTAGAGAAACTTATGACTCTGTCAGCACCGCTGATGGCTTAAGATATCAAGGCACGTGGGGGGAGGAGGAGAGGAATTTTCAATCGTTTTTTTTGTAGGAAAGAAAAAAAAACAGTGTGAAAGTGTTGGATATCTTTATTCTTTTTAAAGTTTCTCAGCTTCTCCTTTTTTAAGTGCGTGTTTACAGGTCGGCTGATGAGGAGAGGGGGGCAATTATGGAATTAGGCCCATAATTATGGCCTTGAGCTTACACGTAATGGGGTTAAGATTGCACGTGTTGTGGCAGCTCTTACGTTGGTGAAATTGGCTGTGCCAGGTGATTAAGCCGACCGTTCTTCTTCTTCTTCTTTCTCTTAGGGGTGTTTGGCAAATCTTTTTCTCTCATTTCTCTGGAGCGCACATATCGATCCTTTCTGCCTCCATTCTCATTATCATGTTAATGGAATTTTCCCCTCTTCTAAGCACACACAGTTATAGGCAGGAGAAGGATCTGAGGTCATCACACTCACTCCCAGAAACTCATCCAGACACAGACTGCTACATCTGGAGCTGAAATTAATGCAGGCGTTAAATCATCACGCACACTTTATGCTCCGTGCAAGATCCGACAGAAAAAAAGTTGAGAGAACTCACTGCAGACAGCCTGGAGGGATCTTCGTGTCTTTTTGTCTGGTGGAGAGAGCCAATTTCTTCTACCCTCACTAGACTCTTGGAGTTTTGCCCTTTTTTGGGGAAGTCCCCATGCCTGCCCAAATAGAAAAAGAGACTTTTTGATGGTTTGCCCATCGCATTCGGGGCCTTCGAGCTTTTTTTTTTTTACCAGCCACCCACACAATGGAAGCCAGAAGAAAAGCATTTGCGGAGGCCTCGCTTCAGGGGTTTCTTTGGTTTACCAATTTATGCCTACTTTTCACAGCTCCGATCTGGCTGGATCAAGGCTTTGATTGGAAATGGCCCCAAGCTGATGTTATTATATGGAGCAAAAAGAGAGTTGATTGCGAGCAATCGCTATTGTCTCTTCAGCCGATCGCAATAAGCACCGCAAAAAAGTGCTACACATCGATTTGGGGCCCTGTTATTAATCATTGTTGAAATTGACGCTAATGCACTGTTGCTGCGCCACTTAGAGATCGAAAATAGGCCTACGGAGGATAGTGAAATCTACTCTTTCAGCCACGCGCGTGTACAGCACATGTACGTGTACACGGAGTGAAATGTTTGACATATTCCCAAAGTTAACAGCAGTCATTATTCATCGTGTACGACCTGAGGGCCTGTAGGCCTGTATGGCCTCTGTAGCATCCTCATTAGGCGCGGTAATTAAAATTTAACTGCCCTCGTCCAGTTTGACTTTTGCCGGATAATTAAATTACCCGTTCGCCTGGGGATTTATTGCCCTGAAGATCACCAGATAAGGCCTCCAATGGGGCCTCAGGAGGGGCCTCCAGAGGGCGGCAACAGCACTAATAAATTGGACAGCTGCTGCTGCCCGCATCCAGTCAGGCCTTTCTCTCTTCATACAAATATGAGAGGCCTTAAGGGGGGGGGGGGAGGCAGACCAGGCCTTATTTCGGTTTTGTTAAACATGTGTCTCTATCTGGGGATGGAGGTGGAGAAATCCCCAACTCACTCTCCGGATGGCCAAGCCAAAGCAAGGTGAAGCCACGAACAATGTCTGTCTGACCTTTCATGGTCCGAAATGTTTTTTCCTCCCCTCCCCCATTGCCCGCTTATATCAAGCCCTCATGGCGGTGAGACCGACCTGAAACACGTGGAATTTCCACAAGCTGGGGTCCAGCCTGCAGGAGGAGGACCTGGAGCAGCTCTTCTCCTCTCCTTTGTCCAAAAAGCAGGCAAAGTCAAGCTCATTAGCAATGCAAATTGCTCCCGTTCCAGTCTTTTTGCCCCTCTGATTTGTTGCTGCCAGCTGAGATTTTTCAATCTGAGCCCCCCCTAAAACAGACTTGAAGTCTGCTCGTCTTTTAACGTCAACATGGGGAGGAATTAATATTTCCTTGCTGTTTCACCTCTGTTTTTTTAACCTCTTCGCTGCCCGCGCTTAATAATGAGAATGGGAAGACCGTTAAATAAACTCGGTGGGGGCTTAATTAATAATGCCAGATTCGTATTTCACTTGCCTCAAAAAGAGCTGTGGGAGGCGGTAGACAAGGAGCAAACAGGACTGGCCAATGGGGCTCATACGTGACGTCAGGGGGGATGCAAATAAGGCCAGACTTTTCAGCGAGAAACACATTAGACTGGATGGATGGATGGATGGATGGATGGATGAATGGATTGATGCCCATGGGCCTTTATACGGAAGCCTTCACAAAATGTGTGCGCGAACAACAACGAGATAGATAAAGTGCCTTGATACCGAAAGCTTTCTTCTTCTTCTCTTTACGAGCAGCATTCAATTTCGCCCAGAAGAATTCAACTGTGAGTGGGACATCAGCAGCGGTTGCATTCATGACCCCGTTGCTAACGGGCTCCACAGGCAGCCCCGCTCACCGGTGTTTGTTCCCGGCGGGCAAGCGCAGGTCTGTCCCATATGTGTCTAGTCTGGTCTCCCCCCCCCCTCTCGGGGTCAAGACTTTCCAGCCCACGCACGCCTCCTCCATCCATATTTGTCTGCAGAGGAGAAGGGGGTAAGAATCCCCCTCCCTGGCGTACTAATTGCCCGGAAAGAAAGGATTTACGAGCGTTAATTTCATGCATGATAGTGGGATTTAATTTGGTCTACGCCGGTTTTCTGACTTGGCCCCGGCGGAGGAGGAGGAGGGCGAGGCCCTGAACAGGTCTGACCCCTTCCTCGACTTCAGTCACATGTGGGCTCAGATAATATGAAATATAGGAGGGCGAAGCAACGATTGCTTAAACCGTGTAGAAGTTTGTTCCCCGTCCGTCGTCTCCTCTAAGGTCTGATTTGTGTTGAGGAGGGAACGAAGGTGAGAAGTGGCCAAATTAAAGGGTGCCGACAGACAACTGTACAAATTACACCCATATATTAGGGAACCTGTATTATAAGAAGGTCTCATCTGAATTTGAATGCCCTCAACAGTTGTCTGGCCCGCGACACCTGCGTGCCCGACAACCTGTGCACCGAGTACAAGGGCCCCTCTGATGTCACTGCTGCTCTCTTGGTTCCTTCTCTTTACCCCTCCAGGGCACGACGGTTTTTAATTGGCAGCTTCAGATCCGGGGACGAACAGCGTCAAGTCCGCCCTCACCTCCGCCAACGGCGACGACGACGACGACGTCATCTCCATCACTCACCGGATGGCCGAAATTTACTAACGCCAACTTCGTCATCGCACTCACGTTCGCAGTTGCAGGGTTAAGTCGGGGACTGACAAAAATTTTGGAGGGGGGGGGGGGAGAAAAAAAAAGTTAACGCTTCGAAATGTCAAACAAATCATCCCTCCTTGAGGGCAAAAAAGCCAAAAAAAAAGTGGGTAATGACTGCAGCCATTATCTCTCTCTCTCTCTCTCTTTGAGTGTGCTTTGCTCACCAGCTTTTTACCCGCGAGACTTTTGCGTCTTTATTCTTGGCTTCCGCTCATTTTCCTCGGAGGCCAGGACGTTCGCGGCCCCGTCGTCGCTTCCTGTCTGCGCCAGCTTCTTGGACACTTTATTACTTCCTTCTGTAATCTACATGGTTGATATGTTAATCATAGATGTGCTAGATTACTCAAGCAATCAACTGAGGCATCATCTTTTCCCGAGAAGAAGCAATTTCTTCAGTCGATTGGCAAATAGAAAAAAAAGAGGGCCTGAGGCTTCCGACGAAAATTTAATCTCCTGGTTCTGCCTTCATCAGTTGGCCAGGGTTGCCACCGGGAGACGAGGGTGAAATCAGGGTTGCCAATTTTGCCCCCATCCTTTTTGTTTTGCTTCGCCGGTGCGATGATGAGGAGAAGAAGCCTTGGTTCAATTTGATCGAATCACGACTTCCCCCAGATAAATGTCGTGAGTGCACGCGCGCACTCGCGCACCCACGCACGCACGCACGCACGCACAGAGGCCAAATGTCTCTCCAGTTCTTCATCATTTCCACGGGTCGATCTGGGTGTTGGGTCAGGATCGTTGGTGGCGCTTACGCAATCAGCTGAAGGAGGCCCCCGGAGGCCCCTGGAGCAGCAGCAACAGGAGGAGCTGCAGGAAGTCTCACGCCAGCCACAAATTGGAGCAGGAGAAGTTGCCCTTCTCTGCCCAATTACAATGATTGGCACCAACCAGGTGTCTCGGAATCGTCCTCACGTAGTTGCTGATACGCTTTCCCTTATAAATCCCGCTTAATTTCCTCTGGAAACCCACCCGGCAACCCGGGTGCCCGACGGGTTACGCCAGTTCCTCACCTATCGAGCTCTGATACGACAAACTCATTTCCCCCCTCACAGAAAACTCTGGCGTTTTGGCGTAATTTGATTTAGAGCGAGTTTCTCTCAGGGCCTCATATTTTTCGTTCACACGACCTTTGTGTGCATGTGAATCATCTGAGGAAAATGTGGAGAAGAAGCTTGAGAAACATCAGGAATGGTGGTTTTTTTTTTCCAAGATTGATTTGAGAGAGAAATAAAGAGGGAGAGACAGACACACAAACAGACAGACAGACAGACAGAACAACAGAGAGACCACACAAAGTCAAGGCAGTAGAAAGATCAGGACTCAAGCACACAGTTCTCGTTTTTCTGCTTCAATGAAGCGCTCCAGCAATCATTTCTGTCTCATGTTACCCCCACTTACTTGTCATTGGCCCTCTTGATGACGTCGCCGTTGACGCTGATGCCGTTGCTGTTCATGATGTGCTTGATGCTGGCCTTCTTGCCGTACAGCTGGCGGTAGAACTTTGTCTGGTCGTGGCCGTGGACCAGACACACGCGCCACCAAGCAGCAGACGAGGAAGATTGGTCCATTTCTCTGTACTGTTCACAGTCAAAGTCGAGACATTGGTAGAAAGGATCTTCTAACAACGACCGGTGTGCTGTGAGCAGCAGCCAGGGCTGCCCCGACCCCTTCTTGCCTCAGATCCCCTCAGGCCAGTGCGATAAATGCGGGGAAAAACGCAGCGTTTGTTGCCGAGAAAATCGCGTGCGCTATTCTGAAAGGAGAGAGACACACATAATTGCAAAGGAGCCTGATAAAAATCGGACAAAAGGAGCCAATTTTTTGCACACATAACTGCTCGTTTGGGGTAAAATGATAAGGTCGTCTGTCTGTCAGTCTGTCTGGACGTCCGTCTGTCTGTCTGTCTGTGTGTCTGTCGTACAGTCACGCAGCAGCAGCAGCAGCAGCAGCAGCAGCAGCGACCTCGTGTTAACACATAAGAGCAATCCAATAAAACGTTCGAGATGAATAAATTTCTCCTTGATATTCCTGCTCTACCAGACATTTGGCGCTGGATTTAACGCCACCGAAGTCAGCCTCGGACTTGCCGCTGATCACGGTGTCGGCTCTGTCCAAGGCAGCCCAGAGCTCGGACTGTAGCGGTCAAAACGACTCATAAAGACGTCCCTGTGTCAGTCTGGCAAATTGCGATTAAAGTGTAACTTGACTGTACCGTTGCCCAGCAGTCTCAGAGACCAAGCAAGCACTTTTCGACCTCCTGAACCTAGTGAGAATCATTTGCATAAAGGCATTTTGCATCACAATGCGGCCCCTTCACAGCAGGAGGGCCTGAGGAGGCCTGGGAGGCTCCAAAAAATTACTCCGGCGCAGTCGAGAAATAAGTCAATTTGCAGCTCGATCATTGAATGAGCTCAGGCAGACAAAAACAGGCCTTTCTGGGCTGTGGAGGCGCCAAGAACATGCGATAAACCAATATGTGGATTTTTTTTGCGTGCAAACTTCCCAGAAATTCCTTCTTGCCGCTGGTTTTTTGCGGCCCACATTTCCTCCCTCCCACTCTGACGAGTCAATCATATGCTCAATTATGCTGGGAGGAGGAAGAAAAGAACGAGGGAGCTACAAAACTGTCGATCTCTTCTCTTTCTTCTCCAGAATAAATAATTTCCACTCATACTTTTTTGAGAGATTTATTCTCGCACACCTGTATAATACAGGTGCGATGCAGCCAGGCCTATTCAAGGCCTCTGCTGACGCGAAATTTCTTTCCGAACAGAATATATGGGAGGCCGCGACGAATATGATTTATGCTGCTACCGCTTGAAAGGCTTCTTATGGATCGGGTTGTTCTGGCCAAGGATCTCTATCTTGGCGTCAAATCTAACACTCGGCTATTGGGGAGGAGCTGAGGGTTGGCACAAAGTTTACGACGAGGACGCCAACTCTCATTGTTCCCCACAGGGAGGGAGAGTGCGAAATTAAGCTCTCTCTGGCCGCCAAAGTGACGAGAAGAGGATTACCAAGTGCGCCCCTCGCACTGCCCAAGGCTGCGGAAGTGCAGACAAGCAACACGCACTTGTGGCAACCCTGCATAAATTTGCAAAAGACTCGTGAGCAGCGCGATTCGCTCTGGGCGCGCAATTAGAACCCTTTGTAGTCGTGGCCACTCAGTTATTATTCGGCTCAGGCAGCGCAAAAATTCGGGGACAAAAAAGCTTTTAGTCTCCTGCACTGATAAAGTCTCTTTGTAGCTCATCTGTCTCTTTTGGGCCGGCTGCGGCAGCAACCACCCCTGGGTCGCGGTGGCCGCGGCCGGCGACGACGACGACGGCGACGACGACGGCGACGACGACGGAAAAGGAGTCACAAAAGGATTTGCCGCATTTTTTTCCGGATCATAAAAGTAATGCATGGAGTCTCGGACACATTTTCCGAGAGCCTCTTCCTTTGTGGACATGTTCGTCTCCATTTTATGCCTCAGTAAAGCCCTCCTTCATGAAGACCTGACTGACGAGGTCCTCTTTGGCGGCTTCGTCCTCCTCCTTCTGCCTGGAGGTCACGGCCTCCACCAAGGCAGTCAATTGGCCAGCCTGTTCAGTCCGGAGACCCCCAAGTTTGCGCGGGTTATGATGATGACTTCTTCTGTTGTGTCGTCACCCCCCTCCCCCTGCCCCTGCCCCCCCTGTGCTGAAAAATGGCCCCCGGGCGTCTCTTTTTACCCGCTAATAATCACGATTGGCCATGCTTTCTCTCCACGAACACATGTTGTTGCGTAGGCAGCAGCAATTTTTCATTCGTTGCAAAAAAAAAAAAAAAAAAACCGCGAATCAGCTGCGTGCTTTTCTTCCTCCTCCTCCTCGCCGGGGTCGCCCGCTGAGGGCCATTAGAGCCTTAATCGGTGTTTATCTCTCTCTTGTACTCGTCCAGACAGATCCAGAGTCCCTCCTCTGCCGTGCACGACACCAGCGCTGCTCTCTGCTCCGCCACAGCTGTGTCTGGTGGAGGCTTCTTCTAGAATTCTTCCAGATTCTTTAGTTAGGTCTTCTTGCGTACAAACAAGAGGATTATTTCTCTCCTTCCTGTGTGGTCCATTGGAGGGGGGAAAGAGTTGAAGATGCCGTAATAAAGCACACACAGAGCTTTGTTCTTGGAAGATAAAAAAAAGTGTCCAAAGTCAAAATATGCACACTTGTACCGTATGAGTCCGTGATTGGAGAAGCAAAAAAGTGCCTGGAATCGTCAAAATCTCCGCCTGGATGCTCGTGTGAGGTCTCATCTTTCCGTCGGATTTTTAGGGGAATTAAGCCTGGATTATATAGGTTGTTTGCTGCTCTGAACAGACCAAGGAAGGTCTGAAGAAATCCTCCTCTTTCATGGCAGCGCATCGAATTCGATCTCAGACGAACAATACCTGGCCAAGTGGAATCTCCAGGATCCCTCCCTATCTATCAGGATATCTCGTCACGTCGGGAGTGAGGGAGAAAGACTTTTTTTGGAAAATTTGGGAGAAAAAAAAGAACTGTGTTTATACATCTTGACCTTGTTTTCTTTGCATTTTTTCCCCTAAAACCAATTTGTGTAACCACACGAGTGGAAAAATCACCAGAATTCTTTGTTTGACAGGGACAAATAAGTCCTGGTGGCTCCGGACCCCGGAAGGCAAATCAAGGGGGAGAAAAAAAGGGACGCTTTAGTTTTGCCGGGGAAGTTCTAATTAGATTTTGGCCAAGGTTTTCTCTTTCCTTCACGTTTTTTTGGCCCAAAGATCTCTCAAAAATTTCGTAATTCATTCGAATGCGGAGGAAAAAAAAAGAGCGAAGCGAGCGCGATCTAATGAGGAGAGTTTCGCAATCTTCGATCGAGATCACATTTGCATAGAGTCCTCGGGGTTTCTGTCCCGCCCCGAGGCCCCCCCTCCCCGGCCGCCCGGTGGGCTCCGGACTCGGGAAAATCCGTTGCCAGCAGAGCTCGTTTCTCGTCACTCCCACCAAACCCAATTATTGTCTTTTTCTGCTGGGATTTCTGGAGACTCACGCAACTCACGTACGCACAGGTGATAAATGACGCTCGCGTAATTGCGTCAATTACACAGGGAGGTCCAGTCTCTCAAGACATCGTTCTCTTTTTTTTCGAAAAGAAAAAAAAACTTGTGAAATTGAGGGGGTGAAAATTGCTCACGATTTAGCATTGGGTCGACAATTTTTTCTTTTAAGGGAAGAACAGGGAGGGGCAGTCACGATCGGAAAGTGTCCTTTGAGGAAGAGAAATGGGGTAAACGACCTTGAGCTAAAAAAAAAAAAAAAAAAAGACAAACAAAGTCCGAGACTTTTTGGACTTTTTTGATTTGTGGACTTTGGCTTCCCTGAGTTGGCGCCATTTTGCAGACGACTTCGTTATGTTCGGCCCGCGAAATTAAGGCATGCGCCAAAAACAAGTTGGCCGCTCCAAAAAGGCTTCTCACGGACGAAAAGAAAAAAAAAGGCGCATTTTCATGACTTCCGAGTGCGCATTAAAAAGGCAGTGGGAAAAACAGGCACGAGACACAATAAATCTGTACAACTTTTCCCTGGGGAAACAAAGAAGAAGAAATTCTGAAGACTTTCGCAGAAGGAATAAAAAAAAGTCTTTTTGGCCAAAGTGGTTTTGGGGGCACGAATCTCACATTTTAGGTGGACTTTTTAGTCTCGGTGATAATTTATGTGGCAACCCCCAATAATCGTAATGAGGAAATGGACGCTTTCACGCCCTGATAGGAAGGAGGGGCCAGGGTTGTCACTGGCCCCTCCACTGACGGAGTGGCAATCCTGCTTTTGCAGCACTGCGCATTTGGCGCCAGCTGCCGGCAGCTCTGAGACAAAGGCTCCTTTCTTTCTCTGTCTGCACGCGTTGAAGTCACTGACGAGCGTGTTGAAAGCGCCGAAACTCGATCCTGGTCGAGTGGCATCGCTGAACGTTGCTCCATAAGTCAGTCAACAGGATTGGGTTCGCCGAAGAGAGATTCGACTCGCCAAGATCATAATTCTTGGCACCCACGGAGCAGAAGCAGACCCAGATGCATCTTGGCACGTCTGCTTTCTCCGGGGCGAACAAAGAGGCGTGAGCAAATAAACACTCTCATAGGACAAACCTTGGACCAAGAATGTATTGTATAATTCTCTCTCTTTGTTCGTAGAGAACGGATATTGGACCCTTAGAAGCCCAAGCAAAGCAAGCCTTCTTTGAAAATAGCCCGTTAACACTGGCAGCGCAGCCCTAAGGAGGGCAGGACCCCCATTCCAAATGACCCCTCGCTGCTCGCCGAGATCGTGTGGACGTCAAAGAAGAGGTCAACGCTCCACTTGGGGCACTTCTGGGCGGCTCACACGGTGCAGAAATGAGGCGCAGCAAGAGAACCAAGAATTGGATATTGAAAAAAAAAAAGGGGGGGAAAACGAAGTTTCCAGGGCAAAAAAGAGGCAGCCGCGGTCGACAAGACCCCCTCTAGACGGGCGCAATTTATTATTTGACCATAGATTGAAGTTCGTTTTCATCGACGACCGCTGCTCTTTGGCCGCCCGCCCGTCGGGGAGGGTGATGCCTGCCTGCAGCGAGGCCGACAACGTTTTGGGGCGGTTGTGGAAGATACCGACTGAGGGGGGAAAGGGGGCAAAAGATGAAGATTAAACTGTTGTTGCCGCTCCCATCCCAGGGGGTTCTTCTTGATATCCACGCAGAAGTTTATAGCCTTTAATTCCGACCGCAGCTCCAGAATGAAATGGGTCGTTTGCCCGGGTTAATGGTCGGGACTGAGCAGATATGGACAGAAGAAGGACTCGACCAAGTTGGAGAAAAAGAGCCCCGGGGGCGCGACCCAGACGGGGTTGGTTGGCACCTGGTCGAGCTTTCGCAACCCCTTCAGAGTGAGAAGTTTCTCTGTCACAATGATAAATCTCGCTGACGTTTACCTGTTCCTGAAGGCTTCGGTTATTGTCTCTTCTCTTTTGATGCACTTTTCTTCCTTTTCCTCTCCCAAGAAGCTTCCTTGTATCTTTAGGAGGGATCAGACGCGCTTTTTCCCCCTCCCCCCCCTTCACTTGTGCATGATGATTCCTATCTGAGGCTTCGCCTTCTTAATTTTTTTTCGCGCCTTCTTCTGCCTCCAACTTGTCCGGGGGGAGGAAAATCACTGCGTTCCCGATTTCACACCAAAAACCGGGACTAAGTGGAAGAAATCAGCCCCGAGCAGCTCTTGATCCTTGTTGCAGATAACAGAAAAACTGCTGGGAGTGAAAACAAACCTCTCTTTCTCTCTCTCACACACAGACACACACGGAGAGAGAGAGAGAGAGACAAACAAATGTTTACGTGACTGAGTTCTAACGGCCACTTTGGGCTCCTGCCAGCGACTGAGACAAGATCAAGCCCGTGTGAGCGGGCGCGAGCGAGGAGCAGAGCGTGCGCGCGCTCTTCAACGGGCGGATGAGGCTCGGGTGCCCGTTGGTTTGAGCGGGCAGCGAATTACGCGCCTTAGGAAGAAGAAGAAGAAGAAGAAAGAGAGAAAGAAAGAAGGAAAAAAAAAGGATGCAGGAAAAACTTCTTCTGCTTCCCCAAGATCATGACTGTTGCGAACGATTGAGAAGGCCTGACAAAAGGCTTCCTCCTCCTCCTCCTCCTCCTCCTCCTGCCTCCAGGTGTCCAGGCTTTTGTCAGTCCCCCTAATGTCCTCGTTCCTCCTCACGCTGATGCACGCGACGTCGGGGCACACGACGACGACGACGACTTCAAGCTGCTGCTTTAATTGTCCAGCTTGACCGTCCGAAAATTGGCCCGAGCTTGAGGGAGCGCTTGTGGATGCACAACACGGGGCCGACGAGCACGGACAAAAAAAAAAGGTGTGCGGAGTAAGCGAGTCTTTTACTCCACTTGCGTGCTGCGTCCGCTTTATTACTGTGGAAGCGTAAGGTTCGGAGAGTCTCTCTTACCCCTAATTTGAGACCCCTCCGAGAGCCTGGACGCGTTTTGCCCTCAGGGGTCACCCCGATGCATGAAAAGCCAAAAGGAGGCAACGACGCATAAGAGATGGTGTGCGATAGCGATAGCGCCGACAATGGGACAAAGAGCCGGATCAATCCTGGATGGGCCAACCTCTTTGGCTTCCAAAGTGTCAAGCTCCAACATCTCTTAGTTTTCACGTGGAAGGAGAGGTTTTACAAAAGGTGATCACGCGAGCTAGACTTGCCAGCCTCTGCTCATCCGTATGTACACGACGTGCACAATGCAAGCCAGGAGGATTTCTGCGATGCCAATCATTCTTACAACCGCCGATTTATCTACTGCTGGCTGTTCAGTCGAGATGGAGCTGGGATTTTCTCCTCTTTTCTCTGCGTCAAGAGCTTATATGCATTTAGAGCTTATATACAGTGTGTGGATGTGCGCTCAGGTAGCGCGTGCGACCCTCAATCGTTCATTTCTCCCGCCAAATGATGAGTGGCAACAGGTGTTTTTCTAACATCTCCGGGTGGAGAGAGAAAAAAAGAAAAACTCAGCGTGTCAAGAACTCTTGAGGGTAACAACAAAGGCTCGTATATTTCTTCTCTCGTGCTCATATGCCCGCTCAACTCGCACTCCATCAGACAAAAGCCGGGGGAAAACTTGATACCACAACCGTCGCGTGCTCGTCCCGGTTCCAGTAGGAGGGGGGGGGGGAGGGAGGAGGAGGAGGAGGGCAGCAGCATCACTGGCTGGGATCTGGAGCACAGATCTCGAATGCTGATGGTGTCTGATCGAGTGTGTCTCTGCCTCACCTCACTCTTCTCCACACTCATTTCCCCCAAGGCATCGATATCTTGTTTCTTGAGTGACAAGAGGCGTGGCGGAGGCGTGTTGTAAAACACACTATCTCGGAGCAGAGTTGCCAGGAGAAACTCGCGCCTCTGGGGGCTCACAAGCGGGCCGTAAACGAACAAGTCGAGCCGCAGACGGGCCAGTGGCAAACCCGCCACATTCATGTGAGTGATAGATAAGGCCCGAGAGCTGTTTGGGCTTCAGGGAGGGGGGAGGGATTATCAATGGGGAGGAAGGCAAGAAGAGCCCCAAACAACTGTTAACAAGCTGCTTCCAATCCACATATTTTTAAGGGAGGCCTCCCAACATGACTAATGGTCCTCCCTCTTCCTGTTCTGCTTGAGCAGCCTCTCCGGGACCTCGCCGAGATCGGCCGGGTCGGTGACGCCGCCACCCTTCTGGCTGGATGTAGCAGTGGGCAAACTTTTTCCTTCTTTGCCCTGGGGTTTTATTGCATGTTGTTGATCTCTCTGTCCGTCCATTGCGTGACAGCCGGAGTCTCTCCTCTCCTCAGGCTCTGAGCACGCAAAGATACAGCGGGTGGAAGAAAAAAAAAGATAGGGCGAGAATGCTGCAACTTCCTAAATGGTTTAGATGATTTGGTGGGTGTGCAATATGCTAAAATTTGCTGGCTCTTTTGCTCTACACCTTTTGTACGCTTGTTTGTTCCATTGTAACAGAGTTATAACGGTCACTGCGTGCGCGTGTGTTGACAAGGAAGAAAATTGGTGGTTACAATTTGGCCAGTGTTGATAGGTCGAGCAGCTAAATGGGGGTCAACGCACGCGCAAGGGTAGGATTTGGGTGAAAACTGTTTGTTTGCTCACGACTTTGGGGCCTCCTAAAAAAGAGGAGCAGCATTCAGACACTGAGATGAAACAGTTTCGATGGGGAAGTGGACGAAATCAGTCACACTTTGCCCTTGCCACCCTGTAGAGTCTCTGTGACGATGCATGACACAGATCAGAGTGACAGTACAAAGACATCACTTGGGTGCAACGTGTAATTCTGGCGATTTGAACGGCTGCATTTATGCCTTCAGTTCCAGGCAAAGAGGCACGAAAAGAGAGTCGACAACATCAAAGATGTCTTAAAAAGTTTTCGCAGAAAGATGTCTGGAAAATCGAACGTCCATTGTACAGTGGAAGCTCTTTAGCAGAATGAGCTGCACAGGGGTTCCCCTCATACACAGGATTCCTATCGAGAGGTTCCACTGCACAAGTATAACAAGTGAAAATGTTCTAGCATGCACAACCACGACAGCTTCCCTACTGCTTGTTCAACGGAATTGCAATCATGCATTCTTCTCTGACCCGCAGAGATGAATGCGCAAGTGCAGCCGCACGCTTTGCATGATGAGCAGTGCTGCACTTGGCCAAGTTTTGCTCCGTTTCGCCCCTTCAAGTCTGTCATTGTTGATTAGACAAAACTGGCAGCTCGAGCGGTGGCGGCTAATTACCGACCTAATTACATAAGTACCTCCGTGATTGCTTCCGGGGAGATTAATTACCTCCAACCGGTGTTGGAGCGCCAAAAGACTGCGCGCACAGACTGAAGGCACACAGATCCGGCTACACAAGTTACTTAACATACTTTAATGTCGGTAAGCATCAGTATGCAGAAAGCACATTGGTCCAAGTTGGAAAAAGTCTGGGCAAATGATGACACAATTTCCTGTAAGCCTCCCCATTTTTCGTGCCGCATCATCCCCAAAGCCTGGTTCTTCACCGCCCTGAGGCTCGGGGTTGTCTCTTCTTCTTTTTGGCACCACCAATTCCCTCCCTCCGGGACAGGGTGAGGAGCCAGAAATGCGCTGAATCCGACTTCCACTGTCCTGATTCCACTTCTTTGTCAGCAGTGACGTTGGCTTTTTCCTCCCTCTCCTTCTCGGTGTGGCATATTTTTTCTGTCAAATCACCTGACCAAGGCTTTTTCTTTCCAGAAGGTCTGGCTCATTACCTCCCAGCGCACATAGGGATCATAATTCTTCTCCATTTTCATTGAGCCACCCAAGAAGGCAGGGCAAACTGAAGCAAGAAACACCGTGCAAATGTAGCTGAAACTCTTGGCCAGGATGGCAGCGAGCACTTCATTAGGAGATTCAGCACTTTTCCGCCATCATAAGACAATGATTCATTGTTAACTCGCAGTGAAGAAAATGTCATAAGCCGGCCCAAGCTCCTCACGACTCGCCGAGACTAATAACTTCCCCGAGGGAAATGATGCCCATGATAAGGGCGAGCATGGACAAGACATGGGCGCTGTATTTAGTATGCAAGGAAGCTGCGGCAGCAGCACCGAGGGGTTTTTTCCCCCCCAGCCCCTAATAAACGGTCTGGGTGAGAAGGTTAAGCTCTGCCCAATGACTTGCGTTTTATTTCCCCTGATGTATGTACTACAACTTACCGTGCAAGGAGACCTTGTTCACATATGCGTGTGTTTTCAGCCTTGACGATGACCCAGGAAGAAAACCTCTTTGAGGTGTACGTTTAAGAGGGCGTGAGCTGTTTAGAAAATAAAGGGTGAGGGGGGGGGTCTGATCCATTTCGCCTTTGACAGTACGTAACACAAGTTGAAGCTGAGACTCCAATCAAGACCTGTTACTGGACACACACAGTTCCTGTGAGGATTTACACTGTTTCAGGGCTCAAAATGACTCTTGACGTGACCGAAGCCAATGTGGTGAGAATATAATAACATACTTCAAGTCACTGGGATCGAGGGCAACACACATGCACTTGTGTAGCAGCAACCTGACAAATGAACATATTCTCTCAACAACTGCTCTGCTCTGCTCAACCCAATGAAGAGAAATGAGCTCCTGAGAATGCAACCACTGCACTTTAAACAACAGAGCTCTCATCCAAGCTGTGTCTGCAGACTTTTGACCTCCTCATCTCTGCGTCAACCTGCGGCTAAGTAAAATGTCTGTCAGCACTTTTGATGCTTGCCAGCTCATAATAATATCAGCCTTTCTGCAGTACTGAATAGGAGCAATCACGACTGACGTTTTCTTCCGACCTCAGGTGTGCATGTGTGACACATGTACGAACAGTGCGGTGTTCTTGGTGTCAGAGTGAGTCGTGAATGGTCTCTGTGGGGGGATTTCTGCCTCATTTGGCCCATCCCCTGTAAAGGAATTGGCCAAATTTCGTGACTTTAAAAGAGGAAACATCATTTACAGGGGCAACAAAAGTCCCTGAGGGACCTTAAAGGAGGAGGACGAGGAAGAAGAAGGAGAATGACATCAGCACGTCCGTTTGCTCAAACCGATTTTGGGCAATTTTTCGCCCCTCCCCACTCACCCACCCAAAATTCGTCAACGTCAACAATGTTGACACTTGTTCAAGCATCCGCACGTTATTATGACTCCCTTGCACTGCACACGCTAAGGGCAGAAAACTCATCTGCTGTGGTTTGATTACCTCTCTCTCTCTCTCTCTCCTCTCGTCATTAGCGGACAATTAGCCCCAAAATTCCTCGTCCTCCCCTGGTTTTTTTTTCTCTTTCCAGTCCAAATGGCAGCCGGAGAACGAATTGACAAAAGATTTTCGTTACGCAGTGAATGAAGGAAGGAGAGAGAGCAGAGGCAGATGGAACAAATCTGTTGAGGACAGTGGAAGCTCGATTTTGTCGACGCTGCCGGCGCCCACGGCGGTTGGGCCAGGCCCACAACACGAGGTCTCGACTGTCGACAGCCATGAAGCTGGTGCAATCCAAGAATGAGCGCAGTAGGTGAAGAAGAAGCTGTGCTGCTTCCGCCTGGAAATGACAGATAAATGATGCGCGCACAAAAGAGAGTTTTGTGTGTGTATAAAGCATTATCCAGCGTGAAAGGAATATAAAGACGTTTGTGCAGTTCATTTTCTCGTCAGGAAGGGCTGCGTCGGCCGCAGAGTCACTGGCGACTTTATCCTTTCGCCTATAAAGTCATCCTCAGACCCTATTTGTACATTACTCGCCGTCAATGTCGGTTGCTAATCCCCAAAGCATGCACTCACTAAGCTTAATCCGCTAGACAAAGAGGTGGAATATGTAGGAGACAGATCCAGCATCGTGCGCCACCCAATGTTGCAGGGCACAGTTGGTGTGACCACAGATCAGCAGATCGACAGATAGGAGCTGCATATAGCACAGGACGCGTTGCTACTGGGCAGGGATTACAGGCTGACCGAGCTCGGGGTTCGGCGTGTCCTCAACACATGGAGAATTGATAAGTATGGGTGTGTACGAGTTCCCAGAACAGAATGGACAAAGGAACTGGCGACTGATGGCGCAGAAGGGGGGCAAGAGATCTTTTCTTTAGCTGCATTTGTCAAGTTTTTCTGCACTCTCTTTGTGCGCCTGCTTGTTCATGGACCACTGCACGGTGAACGAGTCCTACGGGTGGTACAAGTAGGGAGGGCGAGGGGGAGGGAGGGAGGAATTCACACTGGTAGCATCACTTTCCAACGGTTTTTTTTTCCTTGTTTTTCGTGTGTTTTCTCCTATCTTGATGCGCCGCAGGACAAAGGATTTTTTGGGGGTGGACAGCACAAAGACCCATGCGCACTCATATGGCGGTAGGGGGGGCAAGACATGGGTTGGCCCCGTCTTCTTTGTCGCCGCACAAAGATGTCAAAGAAGTGAGAGCGTGCATAATGCAACTTTTGCCTCACCAAATCTTCTGCAATGGGTCATACGAGGGACGCGTCCACGTGCTTCAACACACCTATGCACACATACTCACGTACCTGCAGGCAACGATTCGAGGAAATGTCCTGCAGCACACAAGGCAGGCGGAGCCAAGGTTAAAGGACGCAAATGACAGGAGGATTCTCATGTCCCCTTACCTTTGGGCGCAGGTTTTGGGCCTCATTTTTCACCCAACTCTTGTCAAATGCCTACGGGGAGAGGATGGCCATTAGTCGTTTAGGAAATATATGGATGTGAGTCACAAACGTTGCACACAGTGACTGATCCGCGTCTTTTTTTTTCCTTTTCGAGAGAACGACTTCAATATACGATTGACTTCTCCGGGATTGGTGTCGGTAACTCGAGAGAGAAGCTTAAGATTCCATAGATCCTGAACGCCTTAAAGAAATTCTCTCCGGGCTAATCCTTTTCTCAGAAGTCCTTGTCACGTATGCTATTTCCCACAAAATGCCCCCCTCTGAATCGCTCTATCAGACACAACCATCGCTTGATGCAACGAGATACATCATCATTCTTTACTGACTGCAGAAGCCAACCCAACCCTGAAGAAGCCTTTTCGAGGCAGATTCTAAGCACATTCATGACTTGATCTTGAGCCTGAATGATGCTGTTGTTGCAGCAGCTGCTAAACCAAGTTTTTTTTTTCTTCACGCAGGCCTTCATCTAGGCCTTCTTCTCTCATACGCACGCAAGCACCGTTTCTTTCATCTGAGACTTGATGTCCAATGCATTTTTTGCACGTACGCTACAAAAGTCTGGAGGCTTCAATCACGTCATGCGTGAGGAGGTGGACGATAGTGATCACCTAATTATCAGACGCAGCCTGAATGGTCAATCAGATCTGGCGGCCGCAGAATGATCGAGGGAGAAGAGAGAGAGAGAGAGGAGGGAGATGCAGTCCTGTACGTACGTGGATACCAACAACAGCGGCAGCCGCAGCAGCCGTAAGAAGCTCAAGAATGAGTGAGTGGACGCCGGTACAGGGTGGGCCAGAACGATGGCGGCGTTTTTCTCACCCTCTCTGACGTACGGAAGCTTGAACGCGTCCTTGGCTGTTTTTGTTCTGACTCTCACTGTACGTGTGTTGGGCACCCAAAGGGCCGGCTGGCTGGAGGCAAACCCGGCGTGCGTGCTGAAGTGTTGTAAAGGCGGACCGGAATTGTGCCTAGTCTAAAGGCTCCTTCAGAACCCTGATATAAGAGCGGTCCATAAACGGTCGATGCATTTATGATGCCGATTTACTGCATACAAATACAATCTTTTTTTATCTCACCGGTACGCGAGGAAGAATTAGTCCTCCTGAACTTTTTCGTAGCAAATTGCACCTGTTTATGAGGCATTACTCCCATCGATTGGGCCATGATTAACTTATCAAAAAAAGTTAACACAAAAAACGATCCTTGATAAACCATTCTGGACTTGATATTGGCAACTAATCGTGCCCTGGCATGATGGAGCCGTGATCTCTTTTCTGCCCGACAAAAATAGCAACAAAGTTTCGGCCGCCGCCATAAAGGAAAATAAAGATCTGCTTGACCGAGAGGCAGAATCTTCGGCCTTGTCCACAAAATTCTTCCCCCTCGAACGTGTAGAAGAAGACGACCAAGACCAAAATGGCGACGGCGGCGGCGAAGAGCGAAAAGAGAGATTGGAATCTCCCGAGAGATCGGTCAGGGGAGTGGAAAAGTTTAGCCAAATGGGTTCAGCTAGCGAAGGAGAAATTCTTCAGACGAAAACGTTTTAAGGACGCAATAACATCATCATTGCATATCAAGTTTGTAAGCATTCCTGCCTTGCTCTGTCTGTCCAAGGAAGCAGATAAGAGCAGAGTCCGTGTGAAACTTGGCCAGGAACATTGTCTCTGGAGACGCTTTTAAGACCCCATTTTCTTATTTCTTCACCCTGAAACTCGGCGGGATCTTCTAAAGATGACATTTGGCGATAAAACAGGCAGGATTTTTATACTTCTTCCAGACTCTCTGTCTGATCTCGAGAGCCCCTTTTTTTTCGTCGTCCAACATTTGTATGCGTCCAGATATTGTTCTGGAGATCGAATAAGCTTTGTGTTCGCACGTGAAGGACGCGCAACTCCAGAGCGCCAACGTTTTACTACGCGCTTTTCTTTTCGACAGAAAAGAGAAGCTCTAAAGAGATTTATGGCTTAATTTTTCAGAGTGCGCCAGTATTGTACTAAGTCGGCGCTTTTTTTTTTTGGTGCAATCCATGGTCATAACCTTAGCTCACTCCTTCTTTTGAGGCCACTTTCTTCCAGTCTCTTGCAGCTCAATCTGGAGTCCGGAGAAACTTGTCTGGACGCTGCAATAATTTGCGTGCCCATTTGCGCTGCAGTAAAATTGGCAGTCCCGACCGAGTCTGGACCTGGTGAACGGACTCGGCATCGTCAACAGCAGAGCTTGTCTGTCACCGTCATGAAAGCTTTTTTTTGCCGCTCCCTCGTGGTAGTTGAGGAAGCTTGATCTGGAAGCTGTCGCACTTGTCCCCAAACGTCTCAAACATGGAGGGGACTCTCGATTGGGCAACCACTTTCGCACCTGCAATTAGGTCTTCTTCTCCTGTAGTATCTCCCTTGGTCCGCCAAGATTCTCCTCCGCGCAAATCGAATGCCCACTGTAAATGCGTGTACACTATGAACAGCACAACAATTTGTAGCCAGCCAGGAGCAACAGTTAAGAAAAGTCTGTATGTACATTATTGATTCGTGCCCCGCAGGAGTTTCTCCTCCTTCAATTACAGTCCAGGATCAGCGTCCTCTTCCCACAATCTCCAAAATTGCCACTGCTGTTGTTGTTCTGATTCTCCGGGCCACCCGCGGGGATGGATTACCAATGCCTGAGAGCGGCCAGAATCAAATAACCCCTCATTGTACGTGCCGCCTTGATTTATGGCATTCCTTCAGCGGCACATGTGTTGGCCATCAACAAAACGAGACCGCGCTCATGACATCGGGGCCGGGCGCGGATCACTGTCCCGTTGGCACTCGGGCGCTCAGAACACAAAATTTAACACAAAAGCAGGCGCAACGGGCAAAGCTACTAATGAAATTCACCACCGACTCCCGAAATTAAGAGGAGATAAGGATGTGTTTGAGAAAGGAATTACAGCCGAGAGCGCCAAAAAACTCACCTTTTCGGACCCTGGAGAAGTTCTTGGGGCAGTTGGACCGGACGCTGTCCAGAGAGAAGTGATCAAAACAGCAACAAAAAAAGCAACAAGAGTCAGCTCTTCCGACTTCTTCTACCACGAAAATGAATGTAGTTTCACAAACCAGTCTACAACAGCAAAAAAAGCGGCGGACACGAAAACATGAAGTCTCCCATATTTTCTTTCTCTCTCTCTTTCTTTTTTCTCGTTCAAGGGCATGACCGAGAAGGACCATTTTGCCTCCCCCTCCGCAGATAAGCCAATTTGATAAGCTTCTTCTGCACGGAGAAGACGTTGAAAAACAACGCGCTCACGTTGGTGTCGTCGCATCAGAAGAGTCCGTGTGAGTCAGGCACTATTTGATTCTTTACTCAAGTCCCCCCAATAAACACGATGGCCTCAGGTCTGGCTGCATAATGTAAGCAGGGTCAGGCAACAGCAGCAGCAGCAGCAGCAGCAGCAGCCTTGAGTCCTGGAGGAAACTTGAGCAAATCGTCTTCTTCTTCATTGCCCCCAGGGACTCCTTGGGGCCGATGGAGATGGGAGGGAGACTTTTCTGACCATATTTCGATTAAAAGCTACTGCAGCTGCCAGACTTGAGACCTTTTTTCTTCTTCTTTTCCTCGCCCAAAAACCTATTTGGGAGGCTGTCAAAAAGCCATTATTTATGCGTCGACAAGGAGGGGGAGGGAGGAGATGAAATTAATTGGGGAGAAGAGAACAGAGGAGAGATTTTTCCTTTCGAGCAAAGTCACAGCATCTTGATGCTCTGTTCGGGGTCGTTCGGGCTGAGGAGCCCACGAGCTGGAGCTGCACCTGAGGCTCGAGCTGGAGCCTCGGCTGAAGCATCTGCTGAAGCATCTGCTGAAGCACCTGTTGAAGCATCGGCTGAAGCATCTGTTGAAGCACCTGCTGGAGTCTCTGCTGGAGCCCCTACTGGAGCCTCTGCTGGAGCCCCAGCTGAAGCATCTACTGGAGCCTCAGCTGAAGCCCCTGCTGGAGCCCCTGCTGGAGCCCCTGCTGGAGTCTCTGCTGCAGCCTCTGCTGCAGCCTCAGCCAAGCTGAAGGAGAACAAGCTTCAACACCAGATCAGAGCCCAGAAGTTGTCTGTAGGCAGTATGATATTCCCAGTTCTAAATGCACAATGCGACTAGAGAATCGTACGGAAGTAGAAACCACATTTGCCTCGCTGATCATAGTGAGACCAGCTCAGGGGAGGGAGAGGAGCCTCGGAAGAAGTCGAGCTGGCTCGAGCTCTGGTCGCACGAGTCGGCTCGGGACCACCACTACTTATGAGTACGTTCACTTGAGGTGGAAAATTTGCCTACGCCAGAGGAAGAAGGCAGAAAAAACCTTTCCGTTCTTCTGCTGCGCGCAATAAAGCTCGAAACCAAACGTGTAAGAGGACATTCACGAGGGCTGAATAACGTCGAAACTTGAACAAAGTTTCCTTTCATGACCATATGCACTGGTGACCTCGTTTGGACTTCCAAGCCTGGATGAACTCTGCGCCGGTCCAGATGCGCCATTTTTCCCCTGAGATTCCGAAATGCACTTCCACGAGTCGATCGTGGAGTGAGGCTTTCGATGCTTCAAGGGCAGCCAAGAGCAAGTGGCTGTCAATTGCTTGTATTGCGTGTGCAAGACTGCGTCATCTACGTACACGTCGTAATGCGTACGTCCCTTGGTGTACTACGTAGAGTAAGTACGAACGCACGTACGAGGAGTACAGTGCGGCATATGCATCCTGTGCACGTCCTCCTCCTTCCTCCCGAAGTTAACTGTGCGTGTGTATGCATGCTAAGAGCGTCGGCGTGGTGGACGGGACGATTCGTCCTGAGCGCAGCCCTTACACTGTAACTGTAATGTCGGCTTACAGAGTAATTCATCACTGCAGTGAGGTGGGTTCCAGTGACCTGGCGTCAACTGTGGTACAAACGTGTGACCTGCTCAAGTGCATGTCCGACGGGGGATGGACGACGCACAAGATGACCTCGGTGTTGATGTCGTCGCCGTCACGCTGAGAATAAAGGAAGAAAAGCACTCGTAGACCAGAAAACGCAGAGCATAAAATCATATATTTCTTTGATATATCTGCGCGTCTTCTTTCTTTGTTGCAGCCAGACTTTTAATATGAAACAATTTCGTCCTGGGGATTACTCCTGCACCTCTTCCAATTACTGCGGGGGCAAATCCAGCTCTCCGGCGTTCACTCTGCCGCTGCCGGGAGGCATGCTGAAGCTCAAAAGGTGGCTGGCATTATTCTTCTGGCCGCCGCCGCCACCGCCACCGCCGCGGCCGTTCTTGCCGCGCTTCTTCCCGCCGCCAACTTTCTGCCCTCCTCCTCGACCGCTATTGTTACTCCCGGCTTGGTTTGCTGAGCCGCTACCACCGCCACCTCCGCCGCCGCCGTCACTCTCGCCCGGATTGACGGCGGCGGCCGGTGTGAGGAGGTCGTCATTGCTCCCATTCTTGCCGCGCTTGGACGCATTCTTGTAGGCAGACCTACGCTCCAGGTACTCGCGAGCAAAGCGCGACGCGGACTTGCCCTCACCGACGTAACTCTTCACGTACTCGGTAACCTATGGGTATAAAGCGATTCTAGAATTCACGCCCGGAAGGCACACCTCAGACAGACACTAGTGTATGTTACTCGAGCAGACAAATTCACCTCAAATGGACTCTCGATGTCATGGAGGAAGCCCAAGAAAGTCGGTATGTCGATCTGGCTGGCATTCAGACTCCTGAGAGCTTGGGTACACCAGCACTCGAACTCGTTCTTGGGCGTCTTGCTCTCACTGAAAATGGCTGTAACCTTCTCCTTCTCCTCCTCGCGCTTGTTCTTGCCACTCTTTCCACCACGCTTGGACTGCTGCTGCTGCTGCTGTTGTTGCTGAGGCTGGTGTTGCTGAGGCAGGGGTTGCTGACGTTGCTGTTGGGGGAGAGGATCGTCCCAAAAGCCTCCACCACCGTTATTAGCGTTGCTGTTGCCACCACCATTCCTGCAAGCACGAAAAAGGTTCCGGTGAGCAAGGGATTGTACATATCTGGCGAAACGAGGCATGGAACAACAAACTTAGGATCAACACAACTACACATTTGTACATTGTATTCATTAATTGCCGTCCACAACTCCATTTTAGTTTGAGCCAAATGTCGATTCGATTGACAGCCAAAAGCTGTGATCCCAGCCCAGTCAAAAAACTTATGTAGAATTCAGCTCGTGCTTTGGTACAATATCTTAACAAAGTGCACAAATCATTCCCAAGCAAAGTCTTCAGCCACGGTTTAGAGTTCCACGTGGTACCGTGAGATGCAACAGGTCGTCTGCAGGCTCTACTTGTCCTGTGCTTTATCAGGGCATCATCAGGTCCCGTTTTAACATGGGTCCACGTGATGATCTGGTGTGTCCCAGTTTACACTTGAGTCCACTGAACTCCAAGCTCCGTCAGTTCCTCGGGGGGCAAAGCACGCCATCCTGCTGAAGGGTGAACTTCCCAGTGCCATCTACGTCGTGGTCAAAAGCATTCATATAGCTGGACGCATCAAACAGAATGGTAAATTACTCACACTTACTAATAATGACTTATTAATAAGTTCTTCAAACAAAAGTCAGCCAGCTTCGAATTGAGGGGGTCCAAAAGTATTCATGCACGATCAATTTTAATTGTATCGGCCATGAACGTGCTTTTACTCATATGATTAGTGTGTGTTCTTCCTGTTCGCAAGCACATCGTGATGGAAGTTCTCATTATTAGAGACGACGATGTTTTTTCATGTTTAGTTAGAGGAGCAGTCTCTTGCATCGACTGGTCTTCTTGGCGTTGCCTTGAACAGGTGCCATTGTTCATGACAATCCTCTTGGCTAACATACTGAACAACTTTGTTTTCTTGACCAGAGCCGAGATGTTGATCTGACGGCTGGAGTTGATATCGACATTCACGGCTTTCGTCACGACCTACTTTGCAAACTGACCATGGAAGTCACATGATGGAAGTGCTCAGTGACGCTCAAGCACCAGCTTCATAGAGAGCTTCAGAAACGTAGACAAAAAAAAGTTCTGTCTGAAAAAAGTTCAGCTTTGACGTGCACGAAGACTTTCTTACTGGAATTTCTCTGCCATGAACAATCTACGTTGGGATGTCAAACAAAGCGCAAATGAAAGCCGAGATTCAAGGATCCAACTAAACCTTTAGTTAAATGTAGCCAAGCTCACGTGTTCTCTTTACACACAATATGAAATTAAAAAAAAAGTGTATTGAAACCAAGCAACTATACCTTTGAGCATTCCCCACTTGCTGCTGCTGTTGCTGTTGCTGCTGCTGCTTCGTTAGTCCCTGTGCTGCTTTGCTGGCCCAGTTGAGGTTCTGGCTAGCATTGCCCCACACAGAAGCCTGACTCAGGTTCAACTCCTTCTGTCGGGCAAGGCGCTCCTGCAATTCGTTTTGACGTTAAATTTTTCCCGGATTTATACAACTACCACACCTACAGTTAACAAACTCACCTGCTTAAGTTTCTCCTGCCTCTGCCTCTCCTGTCTCTCCTCCTCGGCCTGGATTTCCGCCAGACTCTTGATGGGCTGGAGATGTGGTGCAACAGGGGCTGAAGATGACCCACTGGTTCCAGCGGCAGCTGCACCGGCCCAATTGCGGCCTTCACGCCTTAGACGCTCCTCGTGCTCGCGCTGAGCTTGAAGTTGCCGGGCGTGTTGCTCTCGCAGTTGCTTTTGACGCTACGATAGAAAGTTCGAGAATTGTCTCCATGGCACATGTTGTTAATGCCAAATACAAATACCTGCTCCTCTCGAAGCCTTTCCTCCTCCATCCTTTGGATCTCCATAAGGCTGAGCCCCTCCCTGTTCTGGCCACTGCCATTGGAGGCCGCCTCGGACTGAGTCTTCTTGGCCCAAGGAGCAAGTTTAGCCTGCTGTTGCTGCTGTTGCTGACGTCGCAACTGCTCTTCCTCCTCTTCTTGCTGTTGGCGAACGAGGTTCTCCTGCTCAAGCATAGCCCGCTGCTGTTCCTGTAAATATGTGCTACATATCAAACTGAACTGGACAAGTTGAATTCGCTTCGTCACAGACCTCCAGCCTTTGTAGCGCCTCCCTCTGCTGCTCCGCCTGCTGCTCCCGGTCGGCGGTCAAGGGTTCAGAGGGCCTCACGGTGCCCTCCATGCCAGGGATGTAACGCTGGAAACGTAAGCAATTAGTGAAATTCTCCATTGCTGCTCGCCAAGATCTAGTCGTCACGTACAACACACACGCACATGAAGAAAAAGCACAGTCTTATTCACCTGCTGGGCTTCTTCCTGGGCGGCCGCAGCCGCCGCGGCCGCGGCCCTCTTGTTCTCCTTTTGCCTCTTCCTCTCTTCAGCCCTGCGAGACTTCTTGTCCTTTGACTTAGCCACAACAAATTCACCTTCGTCAGGTTCATCATCCTGTTGGCAAAAGTGACATCTCAGATCACTCAGCTCCATGATGCAGTCTCAGAGCGCATGATGAAACTTTGAGGTCGCACCACATTCTCACCTGAGCAGCAGCAGCATCCTCACTTGAGTAGCTGGTACCACCCTCCTGTGGTTGCTGAGGCTGCTGAGGGGGCACGCGTTGGCCCCAAATGCTGGAGCCACTCTGGCAAGAAGTTACAGATAGTGTCGCGATGAGTTAATTCTTTTAAATGATAGATTGCCACTACCTGGTTCGCAGTTTCTTGATTATAACTTGGCTGTGGTTCCCCAGGCCTTCCAATATCCCAGATGGATCCTCCGCCCAGCTGAGGAGGCGGGTTTGGTCTCCCCAGAGAATTGCTGCCCTCTCCGAGGAAGGGCTGCTCTTTCTGTTGGTGTTGAGGACTTGGACTGCGACCGGACAGAAATGGTTGCTGCTGTTGTTGCTGTTGCTGTTGCAGTAGCTGCTGCTGCTGCTGTTGTTGAGGGTTGGGTGGTAGAGGACTAACAAGAAAATATGTGCATAAATCAACACTGAGCGATACATAGACTTCACGAAACCTTACCCAGAATGAGGTGCTTCTTGTAGTTGTGAGAGTAGTGCTTTGATGGGATCATATGGTTGCTGTTCAGCTCCCGATGACAGCTCGGGCTCAAGTCCACGCTGTGGCTGTTGAGGCTGAGGTGGCTGCTGTGGTATCTCCACAGGATGCTGGACCCCATTAAACAGGTCCCTTTGCATTTGTTGCTGCTGCATCTATTTCGTAATAAGCGACTTGTTGACGATTGTCCTAACTATATGCATGGGGTGCAGTAGATACTGACCAGTAACAGCTTCAGTGGATCTGCATGTCTATTAGCCATGAGCAACTGCTGTTGCTGCTGCTGCTGCTGCGTCACCAACCGCTCCATGTTAGCTGCCAACAACTGTTGTTGCCCCTCCGGATCCAGACTAGGGAATTGGTGAGCTATGGTGAATGACAACTGCTGTTGCAGCTGCAAGAGGTACTCCTGTCTCATCTGTTGCATCAACAGAGCCTGCAAATAAGTCACCATGATTCTACGTCCTGGAATTCTCATGTCCAAAACTAACCTGTTGGTGCTGCTGCCTCTGCCTTGAAAGCTCTTCATCATTTGGCTTTTCTGCCACCGGTTCGGGAGCTTGCGGCTGCTGCTCCTGTGAAGGACCAATGGGCAGTGGCGCCTTTGTAGCCGCTGCTGGTGTGAAGGGATCGATGCCACCGTACAACTTGGCCATGGCCGAAAGGGTCACGAAGCGATGGTCGCACGTGCGGCGGAGCATCTGAAAGGGATTTACGTAATCAAGTACTTCAGGTGGCATACAGTATCAAGTCTCACCAGATCCCTGGGAAAGTATCCAGCGGCGCACCACTCATTCATCTCCTGCGTCTGGAAAGGTCCTTGCGTTTGACCCTGTGGGTCCAAGTAGATCCACTCGAAGTGCGCCAGTTGTTGCTGTTGCTGCTGTTGATGTTGTTGTTGTTGTTGTTGTTGCTGCTGCTGCTGCTGCTGCTCAGAAGACGACTGTGAAGGTGGAACAGGTGGAGCTGGAGATGACGAAGTAGGTGAGTTACTGTTTGGCACGATCTGGTTGGAGGAGGTTGGTTCATCAGAGGGAGGCAAACTCTGCTGCTGATGGTGAGCGGAGGATTGCTGTGGCTGGTGCGAGCGCTGAAGCAATAGACGAGGATCTTCCTCGTCATCGTCATCCAAAAGCTGAGAATGAAAGAATGAGATAGTGAGAGTTAACGTAAAAGTCCACAAGATGTAAAGCATCTGTACATGTAGTAAGTTAACACTGCGTCAACTACCTGCGACACCATGTTCCCAGCGTCAATGTGATGCGGCGGGTCAGGCTCAGATTCGACTACAGGCAAGGGTCGGGGCGACTGGTCTGGTTGCTCTAGTTGCTCCTCAGTCTCCTCTTCTTGCTCTGGTTTCAGGTCATCAGGATCTACCTCTTCCTCGTCAATCATGACGTCGTCCTCCTCATTTTGATCTTGTTGCCTCCTTCTATGGCTGTCACTACTGTCACTGCCCTCACGGTCGAGGTTCACGCGGCGCTGTCGAGGATTTCCCCTGTCCCAATCGTCCTAAAGACATGAGGACGACTGACTGAATGAACTACGAACGTTCCTGTTGCTAGGTGGCAGACACGAACCTGATCATCAGAGTCCTCATCGTCCCCATTTACTTTTTTCTTTTCGACGCTACTGCCCGTTCTGAATTTTCCAGCAGAGTCAAAGGTGCCACCTCCACGTTCACTCGGGTCGTCGCTTGCCCACTCGGGCAGGTGGTCAGAGTCCTGGCGACCGAAGCGAGGCCTGAGAGACAGAATGTCAATCGTCACAACAAATTTTCTCGACGCTCAAAAGAATCTAACCTTGAGCCGAAGGAGGAGTGATGGCCGCCTCGACCACTGCCGCCGCCCCTCGCAGACCTGAAGGCACCGCCGGCATCTGCAGGCTCCTTCCATCTGGGATTCACCGGGCCGCCTCCGTTTACATAGTCACGGTCACCAAATCGACGGAAGCCGCCTCCTCCGTCATCCTCAAAGGGAAAGAGACTGTCACTACATTGCAGTCGTGTTACCTGACAATCATGCTTGACATGTTATGCGCTACTGCCAAGTGTTGCCAGGCGCCTCTTCAGCTTGAACATATGTAATCCGAGATGTTGAGAGCGGAGTGAATCTGCCCTCGCATGCACCATACAGAAAAAGCGCCATTCATATACCGATACAATACGTACCGGTAGGCATAAGGTGAGTGTGTCCTTTTCTCTTACCCCAGATCGCCATCCTCCTCCCGTATTCCACCTTCGCTCCCGTCCCCCTCGCCAGCCGCCGTCATCGTCGTCGTTACAAGGCTTTCGCCAGTCGTCAAAAGGGGCCCTCGTGTAACCCTTGCGAGGAGACGGTGCGCCGTTAACCTCTTCCTCGGCAGATGTTCCTCCTCCCGCGGGACCGCCACCTCGCTCGAACCAGCCGCGATCACTCAGAGACCGGTCAAACGCAGCACGTCCTCCTAGTTCGAGAACAAGTTAGTCGACTCACAGTAAAGGCCAAATACCGTGTATCTCAGCTTGAGCTTCTTACCTCTGCCTCCTCTACCCGGACCGAGATCGTCGTCGTCCACAGTTGATCTGTGCCTGTCGTAGCCGCCGCGATTTCCTCTAGCCCCACCGCGACCTCGCGGCCCACCCAGCATGCCTCCTGGTGGCGGCGGCCCGCCGCGGAATCCACCGGGAGGCGGCGGTGCACCACCACCGACTTCCTCCTTACGATACGTTCGCATACTGGTGTCCGAATTCGCTCCCCTCTGCCAAGCCCGCTGTTCCTCCTCGCCCATCTGACCCTGCAAGTTGATGGGCGTCTGCGCCCGGCGTATCCACAAGTTCTCGAAGCCGCGCCTGCGCAGGGTTTCGGGAGGCTCGCGACCGCCGCCGCCGCCGTCCTCTTCGTCGGCCAGGGCGGCGTCGAAGAAGGCCAGGAGCTCCTCCCGCCCGTAGCGAAATTCCGCCAGCTTCATGGCCGCCAGCTTGGTGGCCACGCTGCCGGCGAATGAGCGGTCTTCCTGGCGTGAATGGTGCTGTTGCTGCTCAGGTTGCTTCTGAGGCTGCTTGAGGTTGTTCTTGCCGGTCTCCTTGGAAGACGAATCCTCGTGCAGGGTGTCGCGCAGCCACTGGGGGCCAAACTTGAGCCCCGGGTCAGCCATAGCGACTGCTCGACCTCTTGTTATCGGTCTCTGCTAAGTGTGGCGGTGGGCCCGGATTCGGCGGCGGCGGCAAAGGAGAAAGATTCTCTGGCGGAGAAGACGTCGACCTTGTTTCTGATGGGGCTCACCGAAACGGTGGTCTTCGACTTCAACGGCTTCGTCGATGACCCTGACGTCGGAGACGACGAGACGATCCTGACTAATCCGATGGTCGATGTCGTCGTCGTACTCGCTGTCCTCGAAGGCGGCGTCGCTCTCTCCTTCGTTGGGACGGCCAATGTGCGCGTTGCTGTGATCGTTCTCTCTCGCTTCAGTCGACTCTTTGCTTTGCCTCCCGTCGTTCCTTCTTCAGACTTCTTTCTTTTTGCCTTCCTTCCCTGCGGCCGCTGCTTTGACGACGCTCCAGTCCGACTTCTTCCTGCCTTCTCTGCCCTCGTCCTCCCTGCCGATGGTCGCGTGGCGGTCGGGCGAACGAGGCGGCGAAGGCGCCGCTGCACTCTGCGTTGCTGAACCCGCAGATGTCCACAGAGTGCTCGGACGGAACTCGAGAGCCAGACGTGGAGCCCCTGACGCCTCGTCCAACAGCCTGTTCACTAGAGACATCGTCCACCTCTGGCTCTCGCCGATGTCTGAAGACGCCGTCCGGCGCTCCGACCTCCACGGTTGCCTCTGGAATCATTTGGCCGCCAGCGGTCGCCAATCGCGCCGTCGAGATTTCGCCCGAGTCGGTTCGGCCTTGAGCTCTCCTCCCTCCTCCCGCTTCGGTCTCGCGTACGCCGTCTCTCTCTTTGTGGCCGTCTCATTTTGAAGCCGAATCTGCCCCCGGTCGAGTTGGCCGCGACGAGAAGTCATTTTTAGGCAACGAGTTGACTTTACTGGGCAGCCGCGGCCGCGGCCGCAGCCGCAGGATCCCGCTGAATCGCCGCGGGCGAGCAAGACATATAACCGGGCATGGATTCCAAATGCCATAAAGGGGTGTCGTGATCGTGCAGCCATCTAACATCAGAAGCAAGCAATACTTCATGGACAAGGAGTCGAGGGCGAGAGCTCACGCTCGGAGGGCCCGGAGCTTCTTGACCGTGACAACGGCTCTTCTCTGAGACAATTTCTCGATTATACAGTAAAATCCATCTCTTTTCTCTCTGTCCCTATGAGTATCATGCATTCACGGCCATGTCTTTGACCCGATCACGAGCAACTTGGTCGTCCTCGTGAGTACTGTTTGTTCGACAACGTCTTGCTGCACGTTCCCCGCCAATCCACAACAGAGGGCACAGCGAGAGAAGAAAGAAAGAGCGCAACTTGCGACTGTGGCGACATCGCCGGATCCTGTTGGACAAGTTGCCCCTGATGACGTTGCTGCCCTGAGACAAGATGAACGTGGACACAATGCCACCTCATCCCCCAGTAATCGCTGACACTTGCGTGACTTCCCATATTTTTTCAATTTTTCCTGGCAATATTTATGGTACGGGCCGAGTCATTCAGCGTCTCTTTGCGAGTGCGCGCGCGCACCCAAAGTTGAGCGCGCGTTCGCTGTTGACAAAGTTGTGCGAAAATCACTGCAAAAGCAGCGCTGACATTGACGCAACGATCAAGACGTCAGGTGGACTCGTGAGCTGACTTCGATGTCCGGACGCATCTGGAAGGCGTCGGCCGCGGCGTCGGCGACGTCGGCGCGGTGGTGCAACATCTGGTCGCTGTCCGTCAGGCATGCCAGCAACGATAGGATCGCCACCAGCGTGAACGTCCATGAGCACAAGCTGTCCAGGCCCCAAAAGAAAGTGGGAGGCTTAAGTCTTAAACAGAGGGAGTCGTTGAGAGAGCGGACCAGGGGGTCTCTCATTCCGGACACCTTGGCCGAAATGAGTTCCGCTGAGAAGGAGCAGCAGGAGGAGGTGGCCAGAAGTAAGATGTCAAGGATCAGCGCCAGGAGATCACTCGACTTGAGTGACGTGCCGCAGTTCACGGACTTCTGCAAGGAGAAGCTGTCCGGCACTCCTTGGGCCGAAGGAAATGCGCTGACGACTCGCCGGGTCACGGAGATCTTACAGGTGACCACGTAAGCAGACTTGCGCTACATAGTAAAGTAGAGTAATTCCACTTGAACGTAAATCTCGTTAGGTGAACATCGGACTGTTCTGTAACCAGGCCTGCTCTCACTGTCACGTGGAGAGCTCGCCAAAGCGAAAGGATGAGATGATGAAGAGGAAGGTGGCGGAGAAGGTGTTGGAACTCCTCCAAAAAGATGATCATGTTCACACTCTAGATTTGACTGGAGGGGCCCCTGAGCTGAACTCACAGTTTAGGTGAGCTGTGATGTACTTCTGTGTTATTTCGGTGCACCTAATGATGCATTTGGTCCCGTTCCAGATTTCTAGCTGGATCTGCCGCCACCATGGGTAAGAATGTGATCGTCCGTTCCAACCTGACTGCTCTCCTGGAGCCAGGTGAAGTGCTGCAGTTGTCTCTACACATGATCAAAGCATTAACGTATCGTTGTGACGATGTTGTGTAGGCTTTGAAGACACCCCCGAGTTCTTGGCCGCCAACAAAATAAGGGTTGTAGCTTCGCTTCCGTGCTACTCGGCCAAAAACGTCAACCTTCAGCGCGGCAAAGGAGTGTTCCAGAAGTCGATCCAAGCACTCCTGACTCTGAATGATCTGGGCTACGGAATTGGAGGTTCTGGACTTGAACTGGACCTGGTCTACAACCCGCTGGGTGCCTTCCTTCCACCCGACCAAGTAAGCGTCCTGCCCTACTCACTAGAAGTGAACATCCCACCCACTGGTAGCTACGCATACAGCCAAGTACGTATGTTCTAATGAAATGTGTGCTTGCAGAGAGAACTGGAGGCCAAGTACCGCGTGGAGCTTAGGGAAGCTTTTGGCTTGGAGTTCAGCCGCCTCTTCGCCATGACCAACATGCCGGTGAAACGCTTCGCTGACTTCCTTTATCGGCGAGGCGAGCTGGAGGCTTACATGTCACTACTGGTGTCCAACTTTAACCCTTCGACCCTGAGTGGTATCATGTGCAGGAATCTGCTCAGCGTGTCCTATGACGGCACTGTCTATGACTGCGACTTCAACCAGCAGCTGGCTCTGCCAGTGATGGCGAAAGGGTCTCGACCCTTGTCCGTGCTGGAGATGGACCACATCTCCGAGGCGCTACCGCTGACGATCACAATGGACAGGCACTGTTTCGGTTGTGCCGCCGGAAGTGGATCTACGTGATCAGGGAGTGTGGCCTAAGCAGCAACGAATTTCCTGCTGCAAGGCCAGCTTAAGAGCGATTGGGGTATGCGTTTACCATCATGGACATTATGACGCCACGGACGTGAATTCTCTTTAGAAAAGTCCATGGCCGATGAGTGCAACACCTTCACGTTGACAATATACTGCATGCAGATGTAAATCAGTCATCACTCGTCGAGCGGTCGAGCATAACCAGGTTGCTTAGGCAAAAGCAATATCGTGTTCGTTGGCTAACAACGCATTTTTTCATTCGTCACCAAGTCCTTGAGCTGATTCATAGACTTCTGGTAAGAATCCTTCACATGTCGGACAATATTGACTACTTCCAAGATAGTCCTGGAAGACTGTTCTTTCTCCTGGGGGCAAGCGCCCCGATGCCTTCCATTGCATCACCCCGACAATAGGGGTCGACATAGCTAAGCTACATTGTCCTAGGGTGCAAGCTGGTCAGCCTACAGAGAGAAGCCTCCACCCTTCACTTGAGCATGCTTCCCAACATCACGAATACATGTATACTCCTATGACAGTAGGAGTAGAAGGTAGATGTCGACGTAGCCAGTGTAAAAACAGGAGAACATCGGCTTGTGACGTCAGGCAGTAACGTTACTAAGCCAGTCAAGATGATGTCCTCTTGCTCAGGACTCTGCGTTGTAGTGCTGAGCCTCAAAAGTGTGAGATCTGGATGCAAAACCCTACGTGCAACAGGAATACCCACACCAAAGTCAAGTAGTTACATGTTAACTAAACGGTTTCATCGACCGTTGATTCACTCCTTGACAAGGTGCGTTCGATCATTACCATATACGTATATTCGACCCCTGCAGAAAACTTATGAAGCGTGAGCTTACAAGCTTATAACAATGACAACCATTGCATCGGGTGCACACATACATCAATGCTGTATCCTAAAAACTTTCCTGATTTCTCCATCTTAAGATTTCTTTTTATCCTCTACCTTAGAGCAGCTTTCTCAGGTGGGATTTCCCTCCTGACATTTACCGTGAGTCTCTTCCTTCAGAGTGTGAGACTTTAAATGCCAAAGCTAAACAACTTGCATATCCCCAACTCCTAGAAGAGTGAGCCATAAAAAACTGCACACCTTTAAGGTACTAATTTTTAAGTACTATGAGCTCGAGTTAGCAAGGTTTCATATGACTCTGGCACATGTGACCACACTGTGCATCTATCACACTGTTACTGCACATCGTGTGAGCACGGCAAAAATGGGCGAGAAGGGAAAGCTCTTCTATGGGGCCCATGGGCAGAGAATTCTTTCCTTAAACAGGCTGCCCATCTTGCTCGCTTTGGACTCTTCCTTCACTCAGCTCTTGCATTGAGGTGAGGCGCGTCGACGAATACGAGGTATTGCGGTTCTTTGTGGAGCACAACGATAACGCCCCAGGAGTTACTCGAAGTGCCCATTGCCTCTTCACCTCCAAAAAGCTTGTGTATTGCACGCAGCATCCATAAATTTGCAGGTTCTTTCAGTGAACTTTTTTTCAAGAGGTCGTCACGCAAGAGAGGAGCATCAGCCTTTCAACATGGACGCGATCAAGAAGAAGATGCAGAGTCTCAAGTCAGAGACTGAGAACTCTCTGGCTCGTGCGGAGCAGCTCGACGCGGAGGCCCGGGAAGCCAACACCAGAGCGGAGAAGACCGAAGAGCATGTGAGCGAGGCCATCGATGATGAACTTATTGTCCCATGACACCTAGTTACTATATTTTTTTGTGCACCTAGGTACGAGATCTGCAGAAGAAGATGCAACACGTTGAAAACGATCTGGACAACACAATCGAAAAGCTCACCAGCACCAATGCCAAGCTCGATGAGAAGGACAAAGCTTTCCAGGTGAGAAGGCAAAGCCCACATTCAAAGACTACAACGTTTCATCGCGTGAAACTCCATCTCCTTAGCTAGCTGAAGGTGAGATTCAAGCGCTGAAGCGCAAACTTGTGCTCCTGGAGGACGAGCTTGAAAGGAGCGAGACCAAATGCGCCACCGTCACCAAGGAGCTGAACGACGCCTCCGTTAGAGCTGACGAGATCAACCGAGCCATCAAGACCTTAGAAAACAAGAACATGATTGATGAGGAGAGTAAGTGATAGAACGTGGAGAATGCAATTAGGGACATTATTACAATGATAGCTTCTCGCCAGGGGTGGATCTGCTCGAGAACCAGGTGAAGGAAGCCAAGCAGATGGTGGAAGAGAGCGACATCAAGTACGACGAAGTGGCGAGAAAGCTGGCCATGGTTAGAGCTAAAAAAAAATGATCCACAGACGTGCACAGCTCAAAAACAGATTCTTTTGTATGGGTGCGGTTTAGGTGGAGGGTGACCTTCAGAGGGCCGAGGAGCGCGCCAACGCAGGCGAAAACAAGATCGTCGACTTGGAGGAGGAGCTTCGAGTTATCGGTGAAAACCTCAAAGCCCTGGAGGTCGCTGAGGAGAAGGCCCAACAGAGAGAGGAGGAGTACAAGAAGCAGATCAAAATTCTCACGGACAGGCTAAAGTCTGCCGAATCCAGGTAACAAATTGACTGTCTCCATGTTGCACTGAAGCATTCCTGCATGAATGCAGTTACAACTGCAACTGCAGTTACAACTATCAATACTATATCAGGTGCAACCCGCCAAAAAGGTGACTTTAAGGCCCGGGCAAAAGTTGACTGAAAGAGCCGAAAAAATTAAAGGCATCTAATTGAAAAATTTACAACTGAATCTCCTTTTTCTCCCCCTTAAGTATACTCCATGGGTCATAGACGATCACCTTAGCAAGTTAGAGTTTAATCGGGCGAGTCATTACGACGCCAACGAAACAACTTTCTTTGAAACCTAAAATTACTTTGATATGACTTCAGTGAAACGCACTGCAGTAGTTCAAGGTCAGAATGCAGCTCACTTCTTGCTTATGCTCAGATGCTTTAGTCGTCCCACATTTGCTGACACATCTTTCTTCTTCAGGGCTGAGTACGGCGAGAAGACCGTCCAGAAGTTAAACCTGCGTATTGACAACATCATGAATGATCTGGTGGCCGAGAAAATGAAGACCCAGAACGTTAATGACGACCTCGACCAGACGTTTGAGCTTTTCATAAATCAATAACTATGATTTTCCCTCTGCGGGGAGTAAAACGCACCGCGACTGGACTATAGAGAATATTAACTATATAACCCCATTCATTATGATCAGACTTATAAGAGCTTCTGATTGAACTAGATATCCTGTTTCTCATCCACTGCCACGTTAAGGACGAACCCATGTTACAGGAAGGGTCCATTTGCTGCATTTTCTAATGAAGTTTTGAGACTTCACTGCACGTGACCTCCTTCAGCCTTGCTGCATGCCTCCAGCCTCAGCCTATGGGCCGTGAACGCCTTTCTCATGTCGAGGCTCTGATGATGGCTGTCCAAGTCCTGTCCCTATAATGCTCCACCAACAGAGTGACCCAATGGGCTCAGGCCGCAAAGGGGAGATCTGGAAATCGCAAGGTTAAATTAGCGTAATATTAGATAAATATAAATTTGAGATGCATTTTTGGCTCTTTGACATCCTGACAAATAGTTTTCTTTTTGACAAAAGACTTTTTTCTAATACTGGTAAGTTAGGATTCCTTATACACCTTCCTACTAGTATACCTATAGATTTCATCTGGAGGAGAGAAGTTCTAGATCCTTGTGTCCTGTCTCCTGAGTCAGAACTTGCAGTGCAAGATGCTCTCCAGAAGGTCTGTCTCCATATTGACCTTATTCCTGTCCTTGATCACTTTGACCTGGCTGAAAACCGTGTCAATCCCCCTGTAGCTGACAAGCAGGACTGAGGACTCCTGTTGACAGAAGTCTGTAACAAGGCTTCCTGAAGGATGCTTGGGTTGATACACCTGCAGCCAGAACTCCGGTGCTTCCTTTGCGTCCCAGCTTCCTGCATGCACCTACCTGCACTGCTCCTCAACTTCTGCCACAGAGAGGCCGTATGCTTGAAGCCTGCGTCAAGAAGAAGTTTGTTGATGTTGAACCGGGGGAGGGCAAAGGCTCTTAGCGTCTTCTTCAAGGTGCTAAATGCTCCTACGGGACGCTTCAGCATCCCACGGAACAAAGTGACCAGAAAGTTCCTCGCCTGCCCCTTTTTTCCTCAGCATAGCGTTGCATACCTTGCAGAAGGTCTGGTGAGGGTCCTTGAAGGAGAGCCCTCCTTTCAGCTCAGGAAGCTGTTCCCATGTTGGCTGGTACTTGAGCTAAGGAGCCCTCTTGCTTGGCATGCTCTTGAATGAACTCACACATGTGATGAGCACATGGCAAGGTCTATTCCAGCAGGCCATTTCTTACCGCCACTGTCGTAGTTCTGGCTGAAGGAGCAAATCGAACAGACAGGAAGAAATGTCGTTGGTATGGCCAGACTGTCAGTCCAGGAAACCACATCACTTTGCAAAGTGTTTCTTCAACCACATTTTTGGTCTAACTTTTGGCTGAAGTTGGTCGATGGAGGACCCAAAAAATCGCAACATGTGCGAAATTTCGCGAGATTTGCCCACTCTGTCCACCAATGCTAGTCCAGGACATTGGAGGAGAACGAGAGCCGCATGCCTGCTGGTCAGAAGGAGACAAAGTTTGCCTCACAGAACTTCTACACGTTTTTTTGCGGTGTAAGCATGAGCTTTGTCCTCTTGTCGCAGACGGGGGCCTCCCGGGTAGCTGCTGTCCTTGATTCTGGGCACAACCACACAGCGTGAGATAGATAGGAGACCGCAGCCTTCAATCATCTGGGTATGCCCGGTCCTGAATTCGAAGCCTTGACGTCCTGAGCTAATTCCCCAACCCATCTGTCTTTCCTCCTATTGTACACTCGAATCCGCTTGAAGTTCACTCTGACGGGATGGAGGTGAACTGCGACGTGATCGCCAATCTCCCAAGGATTTGCACCCTGGAGCTGTTAACGGCGACATTGGCCTCGGTGGTGAGAGCGTAACCCAGACCCCAGGGGACAATCACAGTCCCTTTGCAGGGACAGAAGGAGCAAACTTCAATATCTACGCTCAATCTTG